>Ga0209371_1000029_pt1 | contig 424797 bp, 379 predicted proteins | sample AgamicAtAmrz_FD_187165 | JGI IMG/M metagenome (GOLD analysis project Ga0209371, IMG submission 187165) | Agave microbial communities from Guanajuato, Mexico - At.Am.rz (SPAdes) (version 2) | ecosystem: Host-associated > Plants > Roots > Rhizosphere | place: Guanajato, Mexico | collected...
TCACCTGAGTGCCCACACAGATTGTCTGATAAATTGTTAAAGAGCAGTGCCGCTTCGCTTTTCGCTGCGGCGCGGGGTGTGCATATTACGCTTTCCCGCTGTGAAGTCAACTGATTATTTTCAGAATCTTTCACCTGACAGGCCGGTGTGTTTGCCGTTGTGCCGTGTCAGTGGAGGCGCATTATAGGGAGTTAATTCCTGCTGACAACCCCTAATTTCAAAAAACTTTTCAACCGTGTTTTTTTTCAACAAAGTGCGGTTAAAAGCGGCATAAATAGCGGGTATCGCTGTTTTTACCACCACTTATAGATATCGAATGGCATACTACCGAGTGAAATAAAGAAGAAGGAAGTGAGAAATGCCTTTAAACGCACAGCAACTTGCCGCGCAGAAAAACATCTCCTGGGTCATAGCCGAGAAACTGGCGCAGCAGATCCTGCGAGGAGAGTACGCGCCGGGAACCATTTTGCCCGGCGAGATGGAGCTCGGCGAGACGTTTGGCGTAAGCCGTACCGCAGTGAGAGAGGCAATAAAGACATTAACCGCGAAGGGCATGGTCTTACCCCGCCCGCGTATCGGCACGCGCGTGATGCCGAAGGGGAACTGGAACTTCCTTGATACCGAGCTTCTCTCCTGGTGGATGAGCGAAGACAACTTCCAGGAAGTGATCCAACACTTTCTGGTTATGCGCGCCAGCCTCGAGCCGCAGGCGTGCCTTCTCGCTGCCACACTGGCAAGTGCCGGGCAAAAGGCGTATCTGAATACATTAATGGAAGAGATGGTGTGTCTGAAGAAGACGTTTAACCGGGAACGCTGGATAGAGGTGGACATGGCGTGGCATGAACATATCTACACCATGAGCGGTAATCCTTTCCTTATGTCTTTCGCCACACTTTTCCACTCGGTTTACCATACTTACTTCACCTCTATTACTGAAAACGAAGTGATTAAGCTGGATCTTCACCAGGCTATCGTCGACGCGATTCAGGAAAGCGACGGCAATAGTGCGTTTCAGGCGTGCCAGAGATTGTTGAATTCGCCTAATTAAAGGAATGAGTATGACAAAGAAGAAAGGGCGCAGTATGGCCGGGCTGCCGTGGATTGCCGCGATGGCCTTTTTTATGCAGGCGCTCGACGCCACCATTCTTAACACCGCCCTCCCCGCCATTGCGCAAAGTCTTAACCGTTCGCCGCTGGCGATGCAGTCCGCCATCATCAGCTATACCCTGACCGTCGCGATGCTGATCCCGGTCAGCGGCTGGCTGGCTGACCGCTTTGGCACGCGACGCATCTTTATGTTAGCCGTCAGCCTCTTCACCCTCGGCTCGCTGGCCTGCGCCCTCTCCAACTCCCTGGGCATGCTGGTTGTCTTCCGCGTGATTCAGGGTATTGGCGGGGCGATGATGATGCCGGTCGCGCGCCTTGCCCTGCTGCGCGCCTATCCGCGTAGTGAATTACTGCCGGTGCTCAACTTTGTCACCATGCCGGGACTGGTCGGGCCGATTCTTGGGCCGGTCATGGGCGGCGTGCTGGTTACCTGGGCAAGCTGGCACTGGATCTTCCTGATTAATATTCCCATTGGTGTCGCCGGGTTGCTCTACGCGCGTAAATATATGCCGAACTTCACCACCCCGCGCCGCAGCTTTGATATGTGGGGCTTCCTGTTATTCGGCTTAAGCCTGGTGCTCTTCTCCAGCGGGATGGAGCTGTTCGGCGAGAAAGTGGTTGAAACCTGGCTTGCCCTGAGCATTATCTTCAGCGGCATCGCCCTGTTGCTGCTCTATATTCGCCACGCCCGCCGCCACCCGACGCCGCTCATCTCGCTCAACCTCTTTAAGACGCGCACCTTCTCCGTCGGCATCGCCGGGAATATCGCTTCGCGCCTCGGCACCGGCTGCGTTCCTTTCTTAATGCCACTGATGTTGCAGGTTGGCTTTGGCTATCCGGCGCTGATTGCCGGCTGCATGATGGCACCGACCGCACTGGGCTCCATTCTGGCGAAATCGACCGTCACGCAGATCCTGCGCTGGTTTGGCTATCGCAAAACACTGGTTGGCGTCACGCTCTTTATTGGCGTGATGATTGCGCAGTTCGCCCTGCAAACGCAGGCGATGGCGATCTGGATGCTGGTACTGCCGCTGTTCATATTAGGGATGGCGATGTCGACGCAGTTTACCGCCATGAACACCATCTCCCTTGCCGACTTAACGGATGAAAACGCCAGTAGTGGCAATAGCGTGCTGGCGGTAACGCAGCAGCTGTCGATAAGCCTTGGTGTGGCCGTGAGCGCAGCGGTGCTGCGTTTTTATGAAGGGGTTGATGGCACCAACACCGTTGAGCAGTTCCACTACACCTTTATTACGATGGGTGCAGTCACGGTGGTCTCCGCGTTAACCTTTATGCTGCTGAAGGCGAAAGATGGCCGCAACCTGATCAAGGAGCGCCACAAAAAATCAGGCTGAGCCGCGCTCCATCAAGACCGGTGTCAGTTGCAGACGCTGTTGTTGCAGGCTCGGGTCGGCAATACGGTGGATCAGCACATCAATCGCCAGCTCACCCAGTTCATCCTTTGGCTGATGGATGGTGGTGAGCGGCGGCGTCATATAGCGCGCCAGCTCGATATCGTCGTAACCGACAATCGCCATATCCTGCGGGATCGACAGCCCCGCCTGGTATAGCGCCTGATACGCGCCGACCGCCATCGCATCATTGCCGATAAACACCGCCTGCGGGCGCTCATCCATTGCCAGCAAACGCTGCATCGCCGTCAGGCCGCCGCCAAACTCAAAATCACTCTCGATCTCGTCGCCGTCGCGAATCGTTAGCCCGGCGCGCGCCATCGCCTCGCGGTACCCCTCCAGTCGCAGCCGGGAGGGCGTTTTATCCAGCGGGCCGGTAATACAGGCGATACGCGTCATCCCTTTATGAATGAGATACTCCGTCGCCATCATGCCGCCCAGCAGCGAGTTATCCTGAATCAGATCGCTGTCGCCATCGAACGGCGCCCAGTCCATCATCACGGTGGGAATTGAGGGGTAACGGCTCATGATGACTTGCGAAGGCTGATGCGTTTCGGTGCAGAGCAGAAGCAGGCCATCGACGCGCTTTTGCATCAGCGTTTCCAGATTGCGGTTCATTCGCTGCTCGTCGCCTTCGGTATTGCATAACACCAGGCTGTAGCCACGCTCGAAGCAGCTGCGCTCTACCCCGCGCACCAGCTCAGAGTAAAAGGGGTTGGTACTGGCGGTGATCAGCATCCCGATCGTGCGCGTCTGTTTCAGCTTCAGGCTGCGCGCGACCGCGGAAGGGGCATAGTTCAGCGAGGCGATCGCGGCGTCCACCTTCTCGCGAATCGCCTCACTGACAAAGCGATCGTTATTAATAACGTGGGAGACGGTAGAGGTAGAAACGCCCGCCAGGCGGGCAACATCTTTCATGGTGGCCACGCGTCACCCCTGCTGAGCGAGAAAATCATCAATCTCATTACGCCACGGAACCGAAGGCTGCGCCCCTTTGCGCGTCACGGCGATAGCCGCCGCCGCATGGGCAAAGCGGATCGCCTCATCCAGCGGCTTCTCTTCCAGCAGCGCGGTCATCAGCGCGCCGTTAAAGGTGTCGCCCGCAGCGATAGTATCAATGGCTTTCACCTTGAAGCCCGGTACCCGCTTGCCTTCGCCGTTTACGCTGGCCCATACGCCGCGGCTGCCGAGCGTAATGATGACCGTACGGATGCCTTTATCATGCAGCACCCGCGCGGCACGCGCCGCATCTTCATCACTGGAAACCGCGATGCCGGTGAGTTTTTCTGCTTCGGTCTCGTTGGGGGTAATGATGTCCACCAGCGCCAGCAGCTCATCGGAGAGTTGCCGGGCCGGGGCAGGGTTTAGCGCGACCGTAGTCTGGTTTTGCTGTGCAATACGGGCAGCCGCCAGCACGCTCTCAACCGGTGATTCCAGCTGCATTAACAGCGCCGACGCATTTGCAATTAAGGTCTGCTGCTCAGCCACGCGTTCGCTGGAGAGCGCGGCATTCGCGCCGGCATGAATACCGATGACATTCTCCCCTTCGCCGTTAACGAAAATCAGCGCCACGCCGGTCGACTCACCCGCAACCACGCTGACAGGGGCCACATCAATGTTGTCGCTGGCGAGCTGCTTACGCACCCGCGCGCCGGTATCGTCATCGCCGGTACAGGCGATAAACGCGATATCCGCGCCGCTGCGTCCGGCCGCTACCGCCTGATTGGCCCCTTTGCCGCCGAATGCAACCTGATAGTGATTGCCGGTTACGGTTTCGCCGGGAGTCGGGAAAGATTCAAGGTTAAGAATGTGATCGGCATTGATACTGCCAAGAACGACGAGTTTGCCTGCGGTTTTCATGATGAGCGTGTCCATAAAGTGCGCCACCGCGAACGGTGGCGCGTGCCATGCTTTTCTTTTATTACCTTGTCCCTCAGGCTGACAGAACGTACATCGAGCCTGAACGTTCTGTTACTGCTTGATGACCAGTTTCAGGTCAACCGGATTTTTAGCGTAAACTTTTTCGCCTTTCAACACTTTGTCTGCGGTATCAACGCCTTTCGCGCCAATCTGCTCCGGCAGCTGGGCAACGGTAGCAGCCAGTTTGCCATCGTTAACCGCTTTTTCACCATCCGGCGTACCGTCAAAACCGACCACCATTACGTCGCTTTTGCCCGCGGTCTGCAGCGCGCGCAGCGCACCGAGCGCCATCTCATCGTTCTGGGCGAAGACTGCCTGCACGTCCGGATGCGCGGTCAGCAGGTTCTGCATCACGTTCAGGCCTTTGGTGCGGTCAAAGTCAGCCGGCTGGCTGGCGAGCACGTTGAATTTGTGCGCAGCGACCGCCTGCTGGAAACCTTCACCACGCTCACGCGCGGCGGACGTCCCGGCAATACCCTGCAGCTCGATCACTTTCGCGCCTTCGCCCGCTTTCTTCGCGATGTAGTCACCCGCGATTTTTCCGCCGAGCACGTTATCAGAGGCGATATGGCTTACTACTTCACCGCTGCTGGCGACGCGGTCGAGCGTGATCACCGGGATTTTGGCCTGGTTAGCCATTTTGATGGCGTTACCAACCGCATCGGAATCGGTCGGGTTGATCAGCAGAAGCTTGGTGCCGCGAACGGTTAAATCCTGGACGTTGGCCAGCTCTTTCGCCGGGTTGTTCTGCGAGTCCAGCACCACCAGGTCATAACCCAGTTTGTTGGCCTCTTTCTGCGCGCCATCCTTCAGCGAGACGAAGAACGGGTTATTCAGGGTCGAGATCACCAGAGCAATAGAGTCTTTCGCCATCGCGTTCGCACTTACCGTGGCGCTCAGGGCAATAGCAGAAACCAGAGTGGCCAGTTTTTTCATGTTCATGTTCATGAGTCCTGTTGTGTAGGGAATTACTGCTTTTTGTTGTCTACCAGCACCGCCAGCAGAATCACCACTGCTTTAACGATCATCTGGTAATAGGAAGAAACGCTCAACAAATTCAGGCCATTATTGAGGAAGCCAAGAATCAATGCGCCGATCAATGTCCCAACAATACGACCTTTCCCGCCGGCAAGGCTGGTACCGCCCAGCACGACTGCGGCAATCGCATCCAGTTCATAACCCGCGCCCGCAGTCGGCTGCGCTGAAGAGAGACGCGCCACTTCGATAATGCCCGCCAGCGAGGCCAGCAGGCCGCTCAGGGAGTAGACGATGATTTTGACTTTATCGACGCTGATACCGGAGAGACGGGTCGCCGCTTCGTTACCGCCCAGCGCATAGATGTAGCGTCCCAGACGGGTGTGATGTAACAGATACCAGGCGGCAATAAAGACCACGGCCATGATCCACACCGGCGTTGGCACGCCGAGCGGGCGACCGATACCGAACCAGCCAAAAATATCGGCGTTAGCGGTAAAGCCGGTATTAGCGGGGCTGCCGTTGGTGTAAACCAGCGTCACGCCGCGCAGCAGCAGCATCATCACCAGCGTGGCAATAAACGCCTGCACGCGGCCTTTGGCGACGATGGTGCCGGTCACAGCACCCACCGCCGCGCCCAGCGCCAGCGCACCGGCGACCGCCACCAGCGCATTCACCTCCATACCCACCAGCGAAGCGGCGACCGCACCGGTGAGCGCCAGCAGAGAACCGACGGACAGATCGATTCCCGAGGTCAGGATCACCAGCGTCATGCCCACCGCCATAATGGCGTTCACAGAGGTCTGCTGGAGAATATTCAACAGGTTATTGACGGTAAAAAAGTTGGGACTCATGGTCGAAACGATGGCGATCAGCACCAGCAGGGCGATCAGCGATTTTTGTTCCATCAGCCACGCTTTGCTGAAATAGCGGCGACCAGAAACGGCCTGGGTAGTCATCTCTCTTACTCCTGATTCACACGATTAAGCTTGCCCACAGCGGCAGCCATCAACACTTCCTGAGTGGCCTGCTCGCGCGTGAATTCCCCGCCGAGATGCCCTTCATGCATCACCATGATCCGATCGCTCATACCCAACACTTCCGGCATTTCCGACGAAACAAGAATGATGCTCAGGCCATCGGCCTTGAATTGGTTAATAAGTTGGTAAATCTCTTTCTTCGCCCCGACGTCCACGCCGCGCGTGGGCTCATCGAGGATCAGCACTTTCGGGCGGGTCATCAGACCGCGCGCAATCGCCACTTTTTGTTGATTACCGCCGGAAAGCAGACCGATCGGCTGCTCCATCGACGGCGTTTTGACATTGAACAGACGAATAAAATCGCTTACCGCCTGCTGCTCTTCTTTATGTTTAAGGTTGCCGCCCGTGCGACTGAAGTAGCGCAGCGCGGTCAACGACATGTTCTCTTTTACCGACATGCCGAGCACCAGCCCGTCACGCTTGCGGTCTTCGGAGATGTAGACAATGCCGTTCGCCAGCCCATCCTGCGGCGTCTTCGTGATCACTTCATGGCCGTCGAGGGTGACATAGCCGCTGGTGCGCGGCTGTGCGCCATACAGCACTTTCATCAGCTCCGTACGCCCGGCGCCCATCAGGCCGGCCACGCCGAGGATCTCGCCTTTGCGCAGCGTAAAGCTGACGCTATTAACCCCCGGCCCGCAGAGATTATCGACCTGAAGCCGTACTTCGCCCGGCGCTTTGTCCAGACGCGGGTATTGATCTTCCAGTTTGCGGCCAACCATCATCTCAATCAGCGTATCTTCCGTTAGCGTTGCCACTTCGCGCTCGGCAATAAACTGCCCGTCGCGAAACACGGTGACGTCATCGCAAATCTCGAAGATCTCTTTCATGCGGTGGGAGATATAGACGATGCCGCGCCCCTGCGCTTTCAGCTCGCGGATCACGCGAAACAGCGACTCGGTTTCGGTATCGGTCAGCGCATCGGTCGGCTCATCCATAATGATGACCTGCGACTCATAGCTCATCACTTTGGCGATTTCGACCATCTGCTGATCGCCAATGGAGAGCTCGCCTACCGTGCGATCGCTTTTAAAGCGCAGATTAAGTTTAGCGAGCAGCGTGTTGGCCTCAGCGAACATCTTTTTCCAGTCGATTTTGCCGAAGCGGTTAACAAATTCGCGGCCAAGAAAGATGTTTTCAGCAATGGTGAGCTGCGGAATCAGGTTCAGCTCCTGGTGAATAATGCCGATGCCTGCTTCCTGAGAGGATTTTGGCCCGCTGAAGGTGGTCTCTTTACCCAGCCAGAGCAGCGAACCGGCGTCGCGGCTGTAGATGCCGGTCAGCACTTTCATCATTGTCGACTTTCCGGCGCCATTTTCACCGACCAGCGCCATCACGCGGCCGGAATAGACATTCAGCGCCGCGCCGGAGAGGGCTTTGACGCCGGGAAAGGATTTATCAATGCCTTTAAGTTGCAGTAATGCGTCCATGATCGCCTCAGAAGGTGACGCCGGCACAGAGAATGATATTCGCAAACGGGGAACACTCCCCGCTGCGAATAACCGCCTGACTACCTGCGGTCTCTTTTTTGAATTGTTCGTGCGTAACGTACCGCACTTCGATGGTATTCCCCTGGTGTTGCTGCAGCTGCTCAAGGTGAGTGAGCAACGTTTCGTGGAGCTGCGGATTCAACTGCTTGATCTCCGACGCGATGATTGCGGCCTCAACCTGCATTTCCGCGGTCACCACTTCCAGCACCTGCATAAAGGAAGGCACGCCCTGGGTTAACGCCATATCAATGCGTTGCGTACTGCGCGGCACCGGCAACCCGGCATCACACACCACCAGCGTATCGGTATGACCAAGACGAGAGATGACAGACGAAATATCAGCGTTCAGAACACAACCTTTTTTCATATTTTTGCTCCATGAGCGAAACGTTTCGCTGACGGCAGTGTAGTACGAAGATTGTTCTGAAAACTATCGCCTGATTGAAGAAGTGTGATCGAAATCGAAACGTTTCGCTCATCGCAATGGCGAAAAAAACGGCGCGACTTTCTTAAGGGAAATTTCTGGCAATTGATAGCAAAAACCCCTCTTAGGGAGGGGTTTGAAAGGTGTCAGATTTCGACCTGCGTACCGAGTTCGATAACCCGGTTAGGCGGGATCTCAAACTGGTCCGGCGCGCGCAGGGCGTTACGCTGCAATACCAGGTAGAGCTTGCCGCGCAGGCGCAGATACCACGGGCGTTTGCCGAGGATCAGCGACTCGTGGGACATAAAGAAGGAGGTCTCCATCATCCGGCAACTCAGCCCTTCCAGCCCGCAGCGGTGGAACACCTCTTCGACGTTCGGCGTTTCGCGCCAGCCGTAGCTTGCCACTACGCGCCAGAAAGTGGGTGAAAGCTGCTCAATCTGCACACGGCGAACGTTATGCACATACGGCGCGTCTTCAGTACGCAGCGTCAGCAGGATCACACGCTCATGCAGTACCTTGTTGTGCTTCAGGTTGTGCATCATCGCAAAGGGAATGACGTTCAGCGCGCGGGACATATAGACCGCGGTGCCCGGTACGCGCACCGGCGGCGATTTCTCCAGTGAAGCGATCATCGCTTCCAGCGAGTTACCGTGCTCATGCATCCGGCGCAGCAGGCGGAACCGCTCGCTCTTCCAGGTGGTCATCACCAGGAACATCACCAGACCAAGGCTCAATGGCAGCCAGCCGCCGGAGACAATCTTATCGAGGTTCGCCGAGAAGAGCGGCACATCAATGCAGAGGAAGAAGAGCAGCAGCATGCCGACCAGGATCTTATTCCAGTGCCAGTTTTTGCGCGCCACGGTGGTGAAGAGCATGGTGGTCAGCACCATGGTGCCGGTCACCGCAATACCGTACGCCGCTGCCAGGTTGCTGGAGTGCTCGAAACTGACAATCACCAGCACCACCGCGAAGTAGAGCAGCCAGTTGATAAACGGGATATAGATCTGCCCGGACTCCATCTCCGAGGTGTGAATAATCCGCATCGGTGCCAGATAACCGAGGCGTACCGCCTGGCGCGTCAGGGAGAAGACACCGGAAATGACCGCCTGCGAGGCAATCACCGTCGCCAGCGTGGCGATAATCAGCATCGGGATCAGCGCCCACTCAGGGGCTAACAGGAAGAAGGGGTTTTTAATCGCTTCGGGGGTTTTCAGCAGCAGCGCGCCCTGACCAAAGTAGTTCAGCACCAGCGATGGCAGCACCACGCTAAACCACGCCACGCGGATCGGCAGCTTACCGAAGTGGCCCATATCCGCGTAGAGCGCTTCCACGCCGGTAATTGAGAGCACGACGGCCCCGAGGGCGACAAACGAAATGGCTTTGTACTGCAAGAAGAAGTTAACCGCCCACATCGGATTAAGCGCCTGCAGCACTTCCGGGTTGGCAATAATGCTGCGTACGCCGAGCACCGCCAGGATCAAAAACCACGCCAGCATAATCGGCGCAAAGAGCTTACCTACCAGCCCGGTGCCATGTTTTTGAATCGCAAACAGCAGCGTCAGCACCACAATAGAGAGCGGCACAATCCACGTATCGAGGGAGGGGGCGACAATCTCAAGGCCCTCGATGGCCGACATCACCGAGATGGCGGGCGTAATCACCACTTCGCCATAGAAGAAGCTGCCGCCGATCAGGCCCATAATCACCAGCACCGAGGTCATTCTGGCGGAGGTGTTACGCCCGGCCAGCGACATCAGCGTCAGGATCCCGCCTTCACCGGCGTTATCCGCCCGCATCACGAAGGTGAGGTACTTAATCGAGACGACAAAAACCAGTAGCCAGAAAATCAGCGACAGGAAGCCAAAGACAGCATCGCGCTCAACGCCGAAGCCGAACTGGCCAGACAAACATTCACGCAGTGTATAGAGTGGGCTGGTACCAATATCACCGTAGACAACCCCAATTGCCGCGAGTGTGACCGCGGGTAACGATTGTTTCTTATCAGTGCTCATAGACTAATCTTTTGATTGAATGCAATTATGTGTGCTTAGTCCCTTGGCCCACAAAAAGCGCACAGTATGCACGATTATCGACGGAATCGTACCCCTAAATGCAACCACATTAATCTGGCTCAATGAAAACAAAGCCGTTCTTCAGTCTATTACAGGCACTTTCAGGAACGTTTATAATCGTTCTGACAAGCCGGAAACCACGGCGAAAGGACGCAGATTCATTATGGCTCACTTACATCTATTAGCAGAAAGAATTTCCCGCCTCAGCAGCGCGCTGGAGAAAGGCCTTTTTGAGCGCAGTCATGCGATCCGGCTCTGTTTGCTGGCCGCCCTGAGCGGCGAAAGCGTATTTCTGCTGGGACCGCCTGGCATTGCCAAAAGCCTGATCGCCCGCCGCCTGAAATTCGCCTTCAAAAATGCCCGCGCGTTTGAATATTTAATGACCCGCTTCTCGACACCGGAAGAGGTCTTCGGCCCACTTTCCATTCAGGCGCTGAAAGATGAAGGTCGCTATGAGCGTCTCACAAGCGGCTATTTACCGGAAGCAGAAATCGTCTTTCTGGATGAAATCTGGAAAGCAGGTCCGGCCATCCTCAATACCCTGCTGACCGCGATTAACGAACGCCGTTTTCGTAATGGTGCCAGCGAAGATCATATTCCGATGCGCTTGCTGGTGGCGGCCTCTAACGAACTACCGGAAGCGGACAGCAGCCTCGAAGCGCTCTATGACCGTATGCTGATTCGCCTCTGGCTCGACAAAGTGCAGGAGAAGAGCAACTTCCGCTCAATGCTTATCAGCCAGCAGAGTGAGAGTGAAAACCCGGTACCGGCGGAGCTGCAAATCACCGATGAAGAGTATATTCGCTGGCAGCATGACATTTCACAGGTGGCACTGCCGGAACCGGTGTTTGAGCTGATTTACACCCTGCGCCAGCAGCTGGATACGCTGCCGAACGCGCCTTATGTTTCCGATCGGCGCTGGAAAAAAGCGATCCGCCTGTTGCAGGCCAGTGCCCTGTTCAGCGGCCGCGACGCAGTGGCTCCCATCGACCTGATTCTGCTGAAAGATTGCCTGTGGCACGACGCGGAAAGCCTGCGCCTGCTGCAACAGCAGCTCGATGTTTTGATGACCGGGCACGCCTGGCAGCAGCAGGCGATGGTGACGCAGCTGAGTGCGATAGCTCAGCGACACCTTCAACTTCAGCAGCAGCAAAGCGATAAAACCGCGCTCAGAGTGGAGCGCCAGGGCGGCATGTTCAGCCGTCGCCCCCATTATGAACTGCCTGCGGATCTGACCGAGCCGGTGCTGACGCTTCTGCTACAGCAACCGTTGAAGCTGCACGATCTCAACGTTATCCATATCACCCTTGAGCGCAGCGCGCTGGAGCAGTGGCTGACGAAAGGGGGCGAGATCCGCGGCAAGCTTAACGGGATTGGCTTTGCGCAGCCGCTCAATATGGAAGTGGATGCCAGCCAGCACCTTTTGGTGCGCGATGTCAGTTTACAAAGCTCGCGCCTGGCGCTGCCGGGCACAGCGTCAGAGAACGTGCCGGATGAGATCAGGCTGCAGCTGGAAGCGCTGGACACCACCTGGCATCAGCAGCACACCCGTTTTAGCGAACAGCAGAAGTGTCTGTTTATCTCCAGCGACTGGTTGGGTCGCATTGAAGCCAGTCTGCAGGATGTCAGAGCGCAGATCCAACAGGCGCGTCAATGATCCCGCTCGATACGCTCAATGTGATGCTGACCATCAGCGAAGAGGCGTTGATAGAGGATCTTATTGTCCTCTTACTCGCCTCGCCGCAGCTGGCGATCTTTTTTGAAAAGTTTCCCAGGCTCAAGCATGCCATTACGGAAGATCTACCGCGCTGGCGCGAAGCGCTAAAAAAGCACCTTAAAGAGGCGGAAGTTCCCAAAACGCTGGCGGAAGAGGTGCTCGCTTTTCAGCAGAGCCAGCTGCTCTCTACCTCGCAGTTTACTGTTCAGCTGCCGCAAACGCTGGCCCTGCTCGATAAGGTGCAATCCCCGTTCGCGGCGCAGGCTCGCCAGATGGTCACCGATAACCCCGCTTTCACCCCGGCACTGCATACGCTCTTTCTTCAGCGCTGGCGTCTGAGCCTGGTGGTGCAAACCACCGCCTTTAACCAGCAACTGCTGGAGGAGGAGCGCGAACAATTGCTGAGTGAGGTGCAGGCGCGCATGACCCTCAGCGGCCAGCTTGAACCGGTGTTGATTGAAAATGAGAACGCGGCCGGCAGATTATGGGATATGAGCGCCGGGCAGCTTAAACGCGGTGATTATCAGCTGATCGTCAAATATGGTGATTTCCTCAAAGAGCAGCCCGAACTCCAGCAACTGGCAGAGCAGCTGGGCCGTTCGCGGGAGGCGCGTGCGGTGCCGCGCAAGGATGCTCCGATGGAGACCTTCCGCAGCCTGGTGCGCGAACCGTCGACGGTACCGGAGCAGGTCGATGGCCTGCATCAAAGCGACGATATTCTGCGCCTGCTGCCGCCTGAGCTGGCGACTCTCGGCATCACCGAGCTGGAGTATGAGTTTTACCGGCGGCTGGTGGAGAAGCAGCTGCTGACCTACCGGCTTCACGGCGATGCCTGGCACGAAAAGGTGACTGAGCGTCCGGTGATTCATCAGGATTTTGATGAGCAGCCGCGCGGGCCGTTTATCGTCTGCGTCGACACCTCCGGTTCCATGGGCGGCTTCAACGAACAGTGTGCGAAAGCCTTCTGCCTGGCGTTGATGCGCGTGGCGCTGGCGGACAAACGGCGCTGCTTTATTATGCTCTTCTCCACTGAAGTGGTGCGCTATGAGCTGACCTGCGATAGCGGGCTGGAGCAGGCGATCCGCTTTCTGAGCCAGCGCTTTCGCGGCGGTACCGATCTGGCGAGCTGCTTTCGGGCGGTGATTGAGCGGATGCAGGGCGGCGAATGGTATGACGCTGACGCGGTGGTGATCTCCGATTTTATCGCCCAGCGCCTGCCGGATGAGGTGATCGGTAAGGTAAAGGAGCTGCAGCAGGTGCATCAACACCGCTTTCATGCGGTGGCGATGTCAGCCCACGGTAAACCCGGCATCATGCGCATCTTTGACCATATCTGGCGCTTTGATACCGGGATGCGCAGCCGCTTGCTGCGCCGCTGGCGGCGTTAAAGCAGGCCGGCAACCTCGTCGCGCACGGCGGCGGGCCATACGCCGCACTGCACCTGGCCGATGTGCGAGAGTTGTAATAACAGCATGGTAAGGCGCGACTGACCAATGCCGCCGCCGATGGTTTGCGGCATCTCACCGCGCAGCAGCGCCTGATGCCAGTCGAGTTGCAGCCTCTCTTCATCGCCGGTCAGTTTCAGCTGGCGCTTCAGGGCTTCGGCATCAACGCGGATCCCCATCGATGAGAGCTCCAGCGCATCCTCCAGCACCGGGTTCCACACCAGAATATCGCCGTTGAGGCCGCTGAAACCGGCTTCAGCGGGCGTGCTCCAGTCATCATAATCCGGGGCGCGAACATCGTGACGCTTGCCGTCGCTAAGTTTGCCACCAATGCCCATCAGAAAGACGGCGCCCAGCTCTTTGGCGATCGCTTTTTCGCGCCCTTTCGCATCTAAGTGCGGGAAGCGGCTAAGCAGCGTTTCGCTGTGCACGAAGTGGATCTGCTCTGGCAGGAACGGTGCCAGACCAAACTCTGCGCTTACCGCGGCTTCAGTCGCTTTGATCCCGGACCAGATCGCCTCAACGGTCGATTTTAGGGTCGCCAGCTGGCGCTGACCGTCACCCAATACGCGCTCCCAGTCCCACTGATCCACATACACGGAGTGAATGGGCGAGAGGCGATCTTCATCGGGGCGCAGGGCTTTCATATGGGTGTAAAGCCCCTCACCCGCGCTGAAATCGTGTTGCCCCAGCGTCTGACGTTTCCACTTTGCCAGTGAGTGCACCACCTCAAAACGGGCATCCGGCAGCGTCTTCACATTGACCTGTACCGCTTTCTCGCAACCCGACAGGTTATCCTGTGTGCCATCCCCTACCCGGCTGAGGATCGGTGCCTGCACTTCAATCAGGCCCAGCTTCTCTTCCAGCTGGCGAGAGAAGAAGGATTTCACGAAGGCGATCTGGCGTTGTTTTGCGATGTAAGCGGTTTTCATTTTTTTAACTCCTGTCTGCGTAGGCTTGCAATTAAGCAACAGAAACAGGCGTCAGTTCAATAATCAACAATTAAAAAGGCCAACAGGCTTTTGAATCGCTAAAATAGCCGGCTAAAATAGAATGAATCATTAATCCACATAAGAAAAACGTATGGAAAATTATCAGATCGATAATCTGGATCGCGGCATCCTCGAGGCCTTAATGGCCAATGCCCGCACGGCATATGCTGAACTGGCGAAACAGTTCGGCGTCAGTCCGGGCACCATTCATGTGCGGGTAGAGAAGATGAAGCAGGCGGGTATTATTACCGGCGCGCGTATCGACGTCAGCCCAAAGCAACTCGGGTATGATGTCTGCTGCTTTATCGGCATCATTTTGAAGAGCGCTAAAGATTACCCCTCAGCACTGGCAAAACTGGAGAGCCTCGAAGAGGTGACCGAAGCCTACTACACCACCGGGCACTACAGCATCTTTATTAAAGTGATGTGCCGTTCGATCGACGCACTGCAGCAGGTACTTATCAACAAGATCCAGACCATTGATGAGATCCAGTCCACCGAAACATTGATCTCATTGCAAAACCCCATCATGCGCACGATCCGCCCGTAACCGGGCGTTTTCATCCACGATCAATACCCGCATTGTCCACAGGTAGATCCCAGCTCATTCACAGCGTACAATACGCCCCACTTTGTCGTCGCAGGGCGACTAAAACGGAGCGGATTCATGGCAGACATTACTCTTATTAGCGGCAGCACCCTTGGCGGTGCGGAATACGTGGCAGAACATCTGGCTGAAAAGCTGGAGGAAGCAGGGTTCAACACCTTTACGTTCCATGGGCCGTTATTAGAGGATTTGCCGCAGCAGGGGCTCTGGCTGGTGGTTAGCTCCACCCACGGTGCGGGCGATATCCCGGACAACCTGCTGCCAATGTATGAAGAGCTTGATGAGCTGAACCCGGATCTGTCACAGATTCGCTTTGGCGCGATCGGTATCGGCAGCCGTGAATATGACACCTTCTGCCAGGCGATCGACAAAATGGAAGCCGGGCTGAAGAAAAATGGTGCCAAACAGATCGGCGAAACGCTGAAGATCAACATTCTCGATCACGATATTCCGGAGGATCCGGCCGAAGAGTGGCTGGGATCCTGGATTAAATTACTCGATATTGTGTAAAGATCGTGCGATCAGCAGTGGATAACTACACTTAAAAGCGCTTATTAACCGGTAGTTATCCAATGAATAACTCTGTTCACCGATCCGCCCTGTGTATAACTAGCCCTTTTGATCCCAGCTTATACGGCGCAGGATCACCGATCATTCACAGTTAATGATCCTTCCTAATAAACTGATCTTAAAGCGATGATCCGGCTTATCCACAAGACATCGCGATCCTAATAAGAGATCACAATAGAACAGATCTCTCTATATAAAGATCTTCTTTTTAATAGCCGGGATCCGGAGTCTTTCTCACTGGACTAAAGTTGAGTAGAATCCACGGCCCGGCCACACATTCACTTTCTAACCGCTCAGGCGAGGCATACCACCATGTTTTATCCGGATCCTTTTGACGTCATCATCATTGGCGGGGGTCATGCAGGCACTGAGGCCGCAATGGCCGCAGCGCGTATGGGTCAGCAGACTCTGCTTTTGACACACAATATCGACACCCTGGGGCAGATGAGCTGCAACCCGGCGATCGGCGGTATTGGGAAAGGACACCTGGTTAAAGAAGTGGATGCACTGGGCGGGCTGATGGCGAAAGCGATCGATCATGCCGGTATTCAGTTTAGGATACTAAACGCGAGCAAAGGCCCTGCCGTTCGGGCGACGCGTGCTCAGGCGGATCGCGTGCTCTATCGCCAGGCGGTACGCACTGCGCTGGAGAACCAGCCGAACCTGATGATCTTCCAGCAGGCGGTTGAGGATCTGATCGTCGAAAACGATCAAGTGGTTGGTGCCGTGACCCAGATGGGGCTGAAGTTCCGCGCGAAAGCGGTGGTGCTGACCGTCGGCACCTTCCTGGATGGCAAGATCCATATCGGGCTGGATAACTACAGCGGTGGCCGCGCAGGCGATCCGCCGTCGATCCCGCTCTCCCGCCGTCTGCGTGAACTGCCGCTGCGCGTCAGCCGTCTGAAAACCGGTACGCCGCCGCGTATTGATGCGCGCACCATCGATTTCAGCGTGCTGGCACAGCAGCACGGCGACGATCCGATGCCGGTCTTCTCGTTTATGGGCAATGCCGCGCAGCATCCGCGCCAGGTGCCGTGCTATATCACGCACACCAACGAAAAGACCCATGAAGTGATCCGCAATAACCTCGATCGCAGCCCGATGTATGCCGGCGTGATCGAAGGGATCGGCCCGCGCTACTGCCCGTCGATCGAAGATAAAGTGATGCGCTTTGCCGATCGCAACCAGCATCAGATCTTCCTTGAGCCGGAAGGGCTCACCTCCAACGAAATTTACCCGAATGGCATCTCTACCAGCCTGCCGTTCGATGTACAGATGCAGATCGTCCGCTCAATGCAGGGAATGGAAAACGCGAAGATTGTTCGTCCTGGCTACGCCATTGAGTATGACTTCTTCGACCCGCGCGATCTGAAACCGACGCTCGAGAGCAAATATATCAACGGTCTCTTCTTCGCCGGCCAGATCAATGGCACCACCGGTTACGAGGAAGCTGCCGCGCAGGGTCTGCTGGCCGGTCTGAACGCTGGGCGCTACTCGGCGGATAAAGAGGGCTGGGCACCGCGTCGCGATCAGGCTTACCTGGGCGTACTGGTGGACGATCTCTGCACGCTGGGCACCAAAGAGCCCTACCGCATGTTTACCTCCCGCGCGGAGTATCGCCTGATGCTGCGCGAAGATAACGCCGATCTGCGTCTGACCGAAGCCGGTCGCGAGCTGGGTCTGGTGGATGATGAGCGCTGGGCGCGCTTCAATCAGAAGCTGGAGACCATTGAGCGCGAACGCCAGCGTCTGAAATCGCAGTGGGTGTCACCGGCTTCTGAACATGCGCCGATCGTTAACGCGCAGCTGACCGCGCCGTTGTCGCGCGAAGCCAGCGGTGAAGATCTGCTGCGTCGCCCGGAGATGACCTACGAGCAGCTGGTGCAGCTGACGCCGTTCGCACCGGGCTTAGAAGATAAGCAGGCTGCGGAACAGGTTGAAATCCAGGTGAAGTATGAAGGCTACATCGCCCGTCAGCAGGATGAGATCGAGAAGCAGCAGCGCAATGAGAATACGATCCTGCCGGCGACCCTCGATTACCGCCAGGTAAATGGCCTGTCGAATGAGGTGATCGCGAAGCTTAACGATCATAAACCCTCTTCCATCGGCCAGGCTTCGCGGATCTCGGGCATTACGCCCGCAGCGATCTCTATTCTGCTGGTGTGGCTGAAGAAGCAGGGGATGCTGCGCCGCAGCGCATAACCGTATCACTCAGGCCCGCATGCCGGGTCTGATAACGCTAAAAGGCGGGAAAGCATCGCGCTACCCGCCATCTCGTCTCTCAACAGGTATTCGTGGTGCTCAATAAACTCTCTCGTCTGCTGACCGAAGCCGGCATTTCGCTGTCCGATCAGCAACAACAGCAGCTGGTAGCGTATGTTGAAATGCTGCACAAGTGGAACAAAGCCTACAACCTCACCTCGGTTCGCGACCCGAACGAGATGCTGGTGCGTCATATTCTCGACAGCATCGTCGTCGCGCCGCATCTGCAGGGAACGCGTTTTATCGATGTCGGCACCGGCCCCGGCCTGCCGGGAATTCCGCTCGCCATCGTGCGTCCGGAGTCCCACTTCACGCTGCTCGACAGCCTCGGCAAGCGCGTCCGCTTCCTGCGTCAGGTGCAGCATGAGCTGAAGCTGACCAATATCGAGCCGGTGCAGAGCCGCGTCGAGGACTTCCCTGCCGAGCCGCCCTTTGACGGTGTGATTAGCCGTGCTTTTGCTTCGCTGAACGATATGGTGAGCTGGTGCCACCACCTGCCGGGCGACGCGGGTCGCTTCTATGCCCTGAAAGGGCAGTTGCCGGAAGAGGAGATCGCGCTCTTGCCCGCAGGCTTAGGCGTGGAGTCGATTGTCGAATTGAAGGTTCCGCACCTGGAAGGCGAGCGCCATCTGGTTATCGTTAAAGCAAACAAAGTTTAATTTTTATCAAAAAATGTTGCGTTCGTGCTGTTGCGTGAATGTTAAAAAAGGCGACGAAAAAGAGTGATACTTTCGGTTACATTTAACTTAAATTTAACCAGGATTTATCTGACATTTAACGTCGCTTTTTTTCATTCAGCATCAGAATAATCAACAATGAAAATATCAGGCCGCTAAAAATCGGCACCTAAAACTACGGCGGCTTGTAAAATAATTATTAAAAATGTCAAACAAAGGTTTTTGTTGTAGAGGTGAGTGTTTTAAAAAGAGTTGTGATAAATCGTCTTTATTTTCATAAAGATGAAAAGCATTAAAATCTGCGGGCATTTAAAACGATGGCTGCATATATGTTTAATTTGTGACCTGGTGCACGCTTTATCGCCGGGTTTTTCGCGTTATTTGCACTTTTGCTCGAAGGTTCATCGTTTGTGCAAAAGTTTAAAAATAGACCTCGGGAAAAATATTTAAACATTTATTCACCTTTTCGCTACTTATTGTTTGAAATCACGAGGCCGCACCGTATAATTTGACCGCTTTTTGATGCTTGACTCCGGGCCGTAAAGAACGTTTTATACGACACGCGACATACCTCAAAGGGAGCAGGAGTTAAGAAAGATTATGTCTGTGTCGCTCTTTAGCCGAAACGTTGCTCGCAGGCTTCTGCTTATTCAGTTTCTGGCAGTAATGGCAAGTGGATTGCTGTTTAGCCTCAAAGACCCCTTCTGGGGCATTTCCGCCGTGAGCGGAGGTATGGCGGTCTTATTGCCGAATATGTTGTTTATGATTTTTGCCTGGCGTCATCAGGCGAATACACCTTCTAAAGGCCGTGTGGCCTGGACCTTCGCCTTCGGTGAGGCGCTCAAGGTGTTACTGACATTCGTGTTACTGGTGGTGGCGCTGGCAGTTTTGAAGGCGGTTTTCTTGCCGCTGATAGTCACGTGGGTTTCGGTGCTAGTGGTTCAGATACTGGCACCTGCTGTAATTAACAACAAAGGGTAAGAGGCATCATGTCTGCAGGAGAAATTTCAACACCGCAGGAGTACATCGGTCACCATCTGAATAACCTTCAGATTGACTTGCGTACCTTCTCGCTGGTGGATCCGCATAACCCCCCGGCCACGTTCTGGACGCTCAATATCGACTCCATGTTTTTCTCGGTGGTCCTGGGTCTGTTGTTCCTGGTGATGTTCCGTAGCGTAGCGAAGAAAGCGACCAGCGGCGTACCGGGGAAATTCCAGACGGCGATCGAGCTGGTGATTGGTTTTGTTAATGGTAGCGTCAAAGACATGTACCACGGCAAAAGCAAGCTTATCGCGCCACTGGCCCTGACGATTTTCGTCTGGGTATTCCTGATGAACCTGATGGATTTGCTGCCTATCGACCTGCTGCCGTATATCGGTGAGCATGTGTTCGGTCTGCCTGCGCTGCGTGTGGTGCCGTCTGCTGACGTTAACATCACGCTCTCGATGGCACTGGGCGTGTTTATCCTGATTCTGTTCTACAGCATCAAAATGAAGGGTATTGGCGGTTTCGCTAAAGAGCTGACTCTCCAGCCGTTCAACCATCCGGTATTTATTCCGGTAAACCTTATCCTTGAGGGCGTGAGCCTGCTGTCCAAACCGGTTTCTCTCGGTCTGCGACTGTTCGGCAACATGTACGCGGGTGAGTTGATTTTCATTCTGATCGCGGGTCTTCTGCCGTGGTGGTCACAGTGGATTCTGAATGTGCCATGGGCCATTTTCCACATCCTGATCATTACGCTGCAAGCCTTTATCTTCATGGTTCTGACGATCGTCTATCTGTCGATGGCGTCTGAAGAGCACTGATTTTTTACCAACACTACTACGTTTTAATTGAAACAAACTGGAGACTGTCATGGAAAACCTGAATATGGATCTGCTGTACATGGCTGCCGCTGTGATGATGGGTCTGGCGGCTATCGGTGCTGCGATCGGTATCGGCATCCTCGGGGGCAAATTCCTGGAAGGCGCAGCGCGTCAACCTGATCTGATTCCTCTGCTGCGTACTCAGTTCTTTATCGTTATGGGTCTGGTGGATGCTATCCCAATGATCGCTGTAGGTCTGGGTCTGTACGTGATGTTTGCTGTCGCGTAGTAGTAGTTTTAAAACCCTAAGCCACAGAAATTAAAGAGGTATTGTGCTGTGAACATGAACGCAACAATCCTCGGCCAGGCCATCGCGTTTATTCTCTTTGTCTGGTTCTGCATGAAGTATGTATGGCCGCCTTTAATGGCTGCCATCGAAAAACGTCAGAAAGAAATTGCTGACGGTCTGGCTTCTGCAGAACGCGCTAAGAAAGATTTGGACCTTGCACAGGCCAACGCGACAGACCAGCTGAAAAAAGCGAAAGCGGAAGCTCAGGTTATCATCGAACAGGCTAACAAACGCCGTTCGCAGATCCTGGACGAAGCCAAAGCTGAAGCAGAACAGGAACGTACTAAGATCGTGACACAAGCTCAGGCTGAAATTGATGCCGAGCGTAAACGTGCTCGCGAAGAACTGCGTAAGCAGGTTGCGATTCTGGCTGTTGCTGGCGCCGAGAAGATCATCGAACGTTCCGTGGATGAAGCTGCTAACAGCGACATCGTGGACAAACTTGTCGCTGAACTGTAAGGAGGGAGGGGCTGATGTCTGAATTTGTTACGGTAGCTCGCCCCTACGCCAAAGCAGCTTTTGACTTTGCTGTCGAACACCAAAATGTCGATCGCTGGCAGGATATGCTGGCGTTTGCCGCTGAGGTGACGAAAAACGAACAAATGGCCGAGTTGCTGTCTGGTGCTTTAGCGCCTGATACCCTCGCCGCGTCGTTTATCGCCGTGTGCGGAGAGCAACTGGATGCCAATGGCCAGAACCTGATTAAGGTCATGGCTGAAAATGGTCGTCTCCGTGTGCTCCCGGATGTTCTCGAGCAGTTTGAGCACTTACGTGCGCTGAGTGAAGCTACTGCCGAAGTCGAAGTGACTTCTGCGACTGAACTGAGTAATGAACAGCTTGCGAAAATCACCGCCGCGATGGAAAAACGTCTGTCACGCAAAGTTAAGCTGAATTGCAAAATCGATAAGTCTGTAATGGCAGGCGTAATCATCCGTTCGGGTGATATGGTCATTGATGGCAGCGTACGCGGCCGTCTTGAACGCCTTGCAGACGTCTTGCAGTCTTAAGGGGACTGGAGCATGCAACTGAATTCCACCGAAATCAGCGAACTGATCAAGCAGCGCATTGCTCAGTTCAGTGTTGTGAGTGAAGCTCACAACGAAGGTACTATTGTTTCTGTAAGCGACGGTGTTATCCGCATCCACGGCCTGGCCGACTGTATGCAGGGCGAGATGATTTCTCTGCCGGGTAACCGTTACGCTATCGCACTGAACCTGGAGCGCGACTCCGTAGGTGCAGTTGTGATGGGTCCGTACGCTGACCTCGCCGAAGGCATGAAGGTCAAGTGTACTGGCCGTATTCTTGAAGTTCCGGTTGGCCGTGGCCTGCTGGGTCGTGTGGTGAACACCCTGGGTGCGCCAATCGACGGTAAAGGTCCGGTTGATAACGATGGCTTCTCGCCAATCGAAGTTATCGCACCGGGCGTTATCGATCGTCAGTCCGTCGACCAGCCGGTTCAGACCGGTTACAAATCCGTCGACGCCATGATCCCAATCGGTCGTGGTCAGCGTGAGCTGATCATCGGCGACCGTCAGACCGGTAAAACGGCGATGGCTATCGACGCCATCATCAACCAGCGCGACTCCGGCATCAAATGTGTATACGTGGCCATCGGCCAGAAAGCGTCCACCATTGCTAATGTGGTTCGTAAACTGGAAGAGCACGGCGCACTGTCCAACACCATCGTTGTTGTGGCAACTGCCTCTGAATCCGCTGCACTGCAATACCTGGCACCGTATGCCGGTTGCGCAATGGGCGAATACTTCCGTGACCGCGGTGAAGATGCGCTGATCGTATACGATGACCTGTCTAAACAGGCCGTTGCTTACCGTCAGGTTTCCCTGCTGCTCCGTCGTCCGCCAGGACGTGAAGCGTTCCCGGGCGACGTATTTTACCTCCACTCCCGTCTGCTGGAGCGCGCATCCCGCGTAAACGCGGAATACGTAGAGAACTTCACCAAAGGTGAAGTGAAAGGTAAAACCGGCTCCCTGACTGCCCTGCCGATTATCGAAACGCAGGCGGGTGACGTTTCCGCGTTCGTTCCGACCAACGTAATCTCCATTACCGATGGTCAGATCTTCCTGGAAACCAACCTGTTTAACTCCGGTATTCGTCCGGCGGTTAACCCGGGTATCTCCGTATCCCGTGTGGGTGGTGCAGCGCAGACCAAGATCATCAAGAAACTGTCCGGTGGTATCCGTACCGCGCTGGCACAGTATCGTGAGCTGGCGGCGTTCTCTCAGTTCGCATCCGATCTGGACGAAGCTACCCGTAAACAGCTGAGCCACGGTCAGAAAGTGACCGAGCTGCTGAAACAGAAACAGTATGCCCCTATGTCTGTTGCACAACAGGGCCTGGTGCTGTTCGCGGCTGAACGCGGTTACCTCGAAGATGTGGAACTGGCGAAAATCGGTAGCTTCGAAGCCGCTCTGCTGGCATACGTTGACCGTGAACACGCTCCGCTGATGCAAGAGATCAACCAGTCCGGTGGCTATAACGACGAAATCGAAGGCAAGCTGAAAGGCATCCTCGATTCCTTCAAAGCAACCCAGTCCTGGTAACGTCTGGCGGCCTGTCTTAGGGCAGGCCGTAAGGCATTGAGGAGAAGCTCATGGCCGGCGCAAAAGAGATACGTAGTAAGATCGCAAGCGTCCAGAACACGCAAAAGATCACTAAAGCGATGGAGATGGTCGCCGCTTCCAAAATGCGTAAATCGCAGGATCGCATGGCGTCCAGCCGTCCTTATGCAGATACCATGCGCAAAGTGATTGGTCACCTTGCGAACGGTAATCTGGAATATAAGCACCCCTACCTGGAAGAGCGCGATGTAAAACGCGTGGGCTACCTGGTAGTGTCGACCGACCGTGGTCTGTGCGGTGGCTTGAACATTAACCTGTTCAAAAAACTGCTGGCGGATATGAAAGCATGGTCCGATAAAGGCGTTCAGAGCGAACTCGCGATGATCGGCTCTAAAGGCGTCTCTTTCTTCAATTCCGTTGGTGGCAACGTGGTTGCTCAGGTGACCGGTATGGGTGATAACCCGTCCCTGTCTGAACTGATCGGCCCGGTGAAAGTCATGCTGCAGGCCTACGACGAAGGTCGTCTGGATAAGCTTTATATTGTTAGCAATAAATTTATCAACACCATGTCTCAGGTTCCGACCATCACTCAGCTGCTGCCGTTACCGGCTACAGAAGATGAAGAGTTGAAGCATAAATCCTGGGATTACCTGTATGAACCCGATCCAAAAGCGCTGCTGGATACGCTCCTGCGCCGTTATGTTGAATCTCAGGTTTATCAGGGTGTTGTTGAAAACCTGGCCAGCGAGCAGGCCGCACGTATGGTGGCGATGAAAGCCGCGACCGACAATGGCGGCAGCCTGATTAAAGAGCTGCAGTTGGTATACAACAAAGCTCGTCAGGCCAGCATTACTCAGGAACTCACCGAGATCGTCGGTGGTGCATCCGCGGTATAACCAGGTTAATTCGTAGAGGATTCATGATGGCTACTGGAAAAATTGTCCAGGTAATCGGCGCCGTGGTTGACGTCGAATTCCCTCAGGATGCCGTACCGCGCGTGTACGATGCTCTTGAGGTTCAGAATGGTAACGAAACGCTGGTGCTGGAAGTTCAGCAGCAGCTCGGCGGCGGTATCGTACGTACCATCGCCATGGGTTCTTCCGACGGTCTGCGTCGTGGTCTGCAAGTAACAGACCTCCAGCACCCGATCGAAGTCCCGGTAGGTAAAGCAACACTGGGTCGTATCATGAACGTGCTCGGTCAGCCGATCGACATGAAAGGCGACATCGGTGAAGAAGAGCGTTGGGCTATCCACCGTTCTGCGCCGTCCTATGAAGAGCTCTCCAGCTCTCAGGAACTGCTGGAAACCGGCATCAAAGTAATCGACCTGATGTGTCCGTTCGCCAAGGGCGGTAAAGTCGGTCTGTTCGGTGGTGCGGGTGTAGGTAAAACCGTAAACATGATGGAGCTGATCCGTAACATCGCGATCGAGCACTCCGGTTACTCTGTGTTTGCGGGCGTGGGTGAACGTACTCGTGAGGGTAACGACTTCTACCACGAAATGACCGACTCCAACGTACTGGATAAAGTATCCCTGGTGTACGGCCAGATGAACGAGCCGCCGGGAAACCGTCTGCGCGTTGCACTGACCGGCCTGACCATGGCTGAGAAGTTCCGTGACGAAGGTCGTGACGTACTGCTGTTCGTCGACAACATCTACCGTTATACCCTCGCCGGTACTGAAGTATCCGCACTGCTGGGCCGTATGCCTTCAGCGGTAGGTTACCAGCCGACGCTGGCGGAAGAGATGGGTGTTCTGCAGGAACGTATCACCTCTACCAAAACCGGTTCTATCACCTCCGTTCAGGCGGTATACGTACCGGCGGATGACTTGACTGACCCGTCTCCGGCAACCACCTTTGCGCACCTTGACGCAACCGTGGTACTGAGCCGTCAGATCGCTTCTCTGGGTATCTACCCGGCCGTTGACCCGCTGGATTCCACCAGCCGTCAGCTGGATCCGCTGGTAGTTGGCCAGGAGCACTACGACACCGCGCGTGGCGTACAGTCTCTGCTGCAGCGTTATCAGGAACTGAAAGACATCATCGCCATCCTCGGTATGGATGAGCTGTCTGAAGAAGACAAACTGGTGGTTGCTCGCGCTCGTAAGATCCAGCGCTTCCTCTCCCAGCCGTTCTTCGTTGCGGAAGTATTCACCGGTTCTCCGGGTAAATACGTCTCCCTGAAAGACACCATCCGTGGCTTTAAAGGCATCATGGAAGGCGAATACGATCACCTGCCGGAGCAGGCGTTCTACATGGTCGGTTCCATCGACGAAGCCGTGGAAAAAGCCAAAAAACTTTAACGCCTTAATCGGAGGGTGATATGGCAATGACTTACCACCTGGATGTCGTCAGCGCAGAGCAACAGATGTTCTCTGGTCTGGTCGAGAAAATCCAGGTAACGGGTAGTGAAGGTGAACTGGGTGTTTTCCCGGGTCACGCCCCGCTGCTCACCGCCATTAAGCCTGGTATGATCCGCATCGTTAAACAGTTCGGTCATGAAGAGTTTATCTACCTGTCCGGCGGCATTCTCGAAGTGCAGCCTGGCAGCGTGACCGTTCTGGCTGATACAGCAATTCGTGGCCAGGATCTCGACGAAGCGCGAGCTCTGGAAGCGAAGCGTAAAGCAGAAGAGCACATTAAAGGCTCTCACGGTGACGTGGATTACGCTCAGGCGTCTGCAGAGCTGGCGAAAGCTATCGCGAAACTGCGTGTTATCGAGTTGACGAAGAAAGCGATGTAACACCGGCTTGAACGTTAAAAAGCCAGTCTGGTCTCCAGGCTGGCTTTTTTTATGGCTGCGTTTCAGGAAAAATGAAACTAAAAAGGCGTTTTAATATTTTGTGATAAATGTCACAAAAATGTTGATCGATTTAACAGCGAGGCGTAGACTCCTTTTCTGTGATGTACATCACATAACCAAATCCAAAAAAGGAAGCCATCATGAAACTGATCAACAAAATCATCGCTATGTTCAGCAACATGAACGTCTCTTTCGGCACGTTCAATCACTGATTGCTGTGATGCCGTGTGGCGCTGCGCTGACTCCGCCTGGAGATGCGAGCGCCATCGGACTATCACTTCAGCGCCGCCTCCACCGCCGCGCTCTCCAGCTCCTTCCCTTCGCTGTTCACGCTTTTTCCCTGCCTGATAAAGTAGTTAGTGTTATCAATATTCCCGATCACCGCATCGTCGTAGCGACCGGGCGAGCTGCGCACCGATTTATTGCCGCGAAACACACCCTGCGTTGAGGCGTCACCATACGGACTGGGCCGGACGATAAAATTGAAGCGCTGGTTATCAGCCGCAATGTTGTTCTCCACCACCAGCCTGCCGGGATTGAAGTTATCGGTAAACCCATCCAGATGGTTACCCACCGCTTTACTGTTACGGATCTGATGCGCCACCGGCTGCCCCTCCCCGCCGAGCTTAAAGCCGTTGCTGGTGTTGTTGCGGGCAATTGAACTCTCGATCACCACTACCCCATTGGCACCATCTTCAATCTTGTTAAACAGGTCGAAACCGTCATCGATATTGTCATGGGCGTAGCAGCGGATCAGCCGGTTCCCCTCCCCTACGCGCATTTTTACCGCGAAGCCGTCGGCGTTAATCTTGCCCGCATCCTCATTACCCCAGGACACGGAATCGACCACCCGGTTATCGCTGGCCCACAGTGCGCGGCCAATCTTCTCCGGGGAGGAGATCTGAATGCCGGTGTCGTCATTACGCCAGGCAACCACCTTTTCAATCAGGTTATGGCTGCCCTGGATGCGCAGGCTCTTCTCCGTCACCTCGATCCCTTTGATACGCCAGTAGCTGGCATCAAGCAGCAGGCCATGGATCACCGCTTTGCCCTCCGCTTCCAGCGTCTTGCGCTGTTTGAGCAGACCGCTCGCCGTAAGCGGGATTTCGGTATAGGGGTAATCACCAGCTTGTAACACAATTTTGCCACCCGGCGGCAGCAAGCGGATTGCCGTGGCGATATCCAGCGGTGCAGTGGCGTTACCACTGCCCTCAGGCGTGCCCTGCGGCGCAACATGCAGTGTTAGCGCGACAGGGTCGATCTTCTCAACGTTGATCTGCGTAACCACGGGTTTACCTTCCGCTTGCGGCGTGAAGGTGAGCGCAAAAGTGGTGCTTTGCTTCAGCCGCGTCGGCAGGGTATACATCTCGCCCGCTTTTACCGGTTTCTCATTACCGATCACCACTTCATTCTCCCGCACGCTAAAACTGCCATCGTAGTTGGCCCGCGCCTGAAGCAGGTATTTCTCACTGCCACTTTGCGCAGGCGAAGCAACCTGTACGACCACCGGCTGCGCAGGTGGCTGCCAGGGCGCAGAGGCCACCGTATGGGCTTCAGAGGTGGTTAGCGAGGCATCGGTAACGGTGATTTTCGCGTTACGCGAGGCGAAGAAGCCGACGTAATAAAAAGCTTTGTCCTGCACCGCAATGAGATCGGCGCGTGGGATCGGCTGGCTGACCCATTGCTCGCTTCCGGCTGGCGCCCAACTGCTGATAAAGCCATGATCGTTGCGCTCAAGCTTGAGCCGGAAAGTCGGGGTCTTGCGCAGATCCACCTCCTCCCGGTAGCTGGTTTTGACAATCGCCGCGCCGGCGTTGCCCCACGGCTGCGTGATGCCCTCCCGGCTGATGGCCTGCATTTTGACGCGGAAATTATCCTTTTTGTCCTGCGTCATAATGGCGTTCATCACCATATTGGCGGCGGCAGGAAACTCTTCATACCCCTCCCGCAACGGCTGCTGGCGCGCGGGACCAATCACATCGCGCACCAGTAAGCCCGCCCCCTCCTGAGCGGCAGGTTTCGCGCCATTTTCCGGGCCAAACTGATCGACAGTCACGGTCGCCTGCAACGCAAAGTTTTTGCCGACCGGCAGCTTGGTATAGAAGAAGGTCAGCCCATCATGGGCATTGCCAATTTTGCCGCCGCGGCTCTCAAGGGTAATCGGTTTTGAGAGATCGGTGCTCTGCCCGGGAGTGAGTTTTTTCCCCGCAATTGTCACATCATTGACGCCAATCTTTCCGGCAAGCACGTTCGATGAGAAATTGAGGTCGGTCGACTGACCGAAGGTAATCGCTTTCCACTCTTCTGGAGATTCAGCAAAGGTCGGGGCACAGACAAGGGAACCGCATATCGCGAGAGCCAGAGGTATTTTATAATTCATTTTATTCTCCTGATGAATAATTGCCGTTTATTATCATCAATATGAAACAGTGTTTCTTTTTTGTAGCTCACACTCTTTGCTTAATAAAACAGCGTTTTGTTTTGTGCGATCTTTATTCAGGATGAAAAATAACGGCTAACTCATTGTATAAATGAGCAGCAGTGAAAAAGGGAGCGACTTTCAGGCGGTAAACTGCTTTACTCTGCCGATAAAAAGCGCGTTACAGCGCCCCTGGCGTGGAATGTTGCGCGTTTCACCAGCACTCCATTTCATGCTACAAAATATGTAGTATTTTCAATACGAAAGAGGTTAACTTCTTTCCCAAATAATAGTCAGGACGAATATGTTGAACTCAAAAATGAGCGTGGTGATCCTTGCGGCGGGCAAAGGCACACGCATGTACTCCGATCTTCCCAAAGTGCTGCATACTCTTGCAGGTAAAGCGATGGTGCAGCATGTCATTGATGCTGCTACGAAATTGGGTGCAGATCATGTTCATCTCGTATACGGCCACGGCGGCGAACTGCTTAAGCAGCGCCTCGTAGACGACAAACTTAACTGGGTGCTGCAAGCGGAACAGCTCGGCACCGGTCACGCCATGCAGCAGGCGGCGCCCTTCTTTGCTGACGATGAAGATATTTTAATGCTCTACGGCGATGTGCCGCTGATCTCCGTCGAGACCCTTGAGCGCCTGCGTGAAGCCAAACCGCAGGGCGGCATCGGGCTGCTTACCGTTAAACTCGACGATCCGACCGGTTACGGCCGCATTACCCGTGAAAACGGGGTGGTTACGGGCATCGTTGAGCAGAAAGATGCCACGGAAGCCCAGCGGCAGATTAATGAGATCAACACCGGCATTCTGATCGCCAACGGCGCGGATCTGAAGCGTTGGCTCGCGAAGCTGACCAATAATAATGCGCAGGGTGAATACTACATCACTGACATTATCAGTCTGGCTTACCACGAAGGGCGTGAAATTGCCGCCGTTCATCCACAGCGCTTAAGCGAAGTGGAAGGGGTGAATAACCGCCTGCAACTCTCCCGTCTCGAGCGCGCATACCAGGCGGAACAGGCAGAAAAGCTGCTGCTGGCAGGCGTGATGCTGCGCGATCCGGCGCGTTTCGATCTGCGCGGTACGCTTTCCCATGGTCGCGATGTTGAGATCGACACCAACGTGATTATTGAAGGCGACGTGACGCTGGGCGACCGCGTGAAAATCGGCGCAGGCGCGATCCTGAAGAACTGCGTGATTGGCGATGATTGCGAGATCAGCCCCTACAGCGTGGTGGAAGATGCCCGTCTGGACGCCGATTGCACCATCGGCCCGTTTGCCCGTTTACGTCCGGGCGCAGAGCTGCTGGCTGGCGCGCACGTCGGCAACTTTGTCGAGATGAAAAAAGCGCGTCTCGGCAAAGGCTCGAAAGCGGGTCATTTGACTTATCTGGGCGACGCGGAGATTGGCGATAACGTTAACGTCGGCGCAGGGGTGATTACCTGCAATTACGACGGTGCCAATAAATTCAAAACCATCATCGGTGATGATGTGTTTGTCGGCTCTGATACGCAGCTGGTGGCGCCGGTCACGGTTGCCAAAGGCGCGACTATCGCCGCAGGTACCACCGTTACCCGCGATATCGCCGAAAACGAGCTGGTGTTAAGCCGCGTGCCGCAGGTGCACAAGCAGGGCTGGCAGCGCCCGGTGAAGAAGAAGTAAACCAATAAGACCGGACAGGCTCAACGCCGTCCGGCACAGATTCAGGGATGAGAGGAAGATAATCCTCCGCCCGCCAGGCAGTACCTATAACAATAACCCCACTCTCTACAAGGCTCGGGGCGTCCGCAAAGCGGACACGTACACGGAATCATTCGCGGTGCCGCAAAACGGTTACCCGAAGGGTGGCGTGTAAACAGGTTGACCGACAACAAAAGGCATAATGCCAAAATCGGAATCAAAAACTATGTGTGGAATTGTAGGCGCAGTCGCGCAGCGTGATGTTGCAGAAATTCTTCTCGAAGGTTTACGTCGCCTCGAATACCGTGGCTATGACTCTGCCGGTCTGGCAGTGGTCGACAATGAAGGTCATATGACCCGTCTGCGTCGCCTCGGCAAAGTGCAGATGCTCTCGCAGGCAGCGGAAGATCATCCGCTGCACGGCGGTACCGGTATCGCGCACACCCGTTGGGCGACCCATGGCGAACCGTCGGAAGGAAACGCGCATCCGCACGTTTCTGAACATATCGTTGTCGTGCATAACGGCATTATCGAAAACCATGAACCCCTGCGCGAAGAGCTGAAAGCGCGCGGGTATGTGTTTGTCTCCGAAACCGACACCGAAGTGATTGCTCACCTGGTGCACTGGGAACTGGAACAGGGCGGTACGCTGCGTGAAGCGGTACTGCGCACCATCCCGCAGTTACGCGGTGCCTACGGCACGGTGATTATGGATACCCGTCATCCTGAGACCCTGCTGGCTGCGCGCTCCGGTAGCCCGCTGGTTATCGGTCTCGGCATGGGTGAAAACTTTATCGCTTCTGACCAGTTGGCCCTGCTGCCGGTGACCCGTCGTTTTATCTTCCTCGAAGAGGGTGATATTGCGGAAGTGACCCGCCGTAGCGTGACGGTGTTTGATAAATCGGGCACTGAAACCAAACGCCCGGATATCGAATCCAGTCTGCAGTATGACGCGGGTGATAAAGGCATCTATCGCCACTACATGCAGAAAGAGATCTACGAACAGCCGAACGCCATCAAAAATACCCTGACTGGCCGCATCAGCCATGGCGAAGTCGATCTCAGCGAGCTGGGGCCGAACGCGAACGAGATGCTGTCGAAAGTTGAACATATCCAGATCGTCGCCTGCGGTACCTCTTACAACTCCGGTATGGTGTCTCGCTACTGGTTTGAATCGCTGGCCGGCGTACCGTGCGATGTGGAGATTGCGTCAGAGTTCCGCTACCGCAAATCCGCCGTGCGTCGCAATAGCCTGATGATCACCCTTTCGCAATCCGGTGAGACAGCCGATACGCTGGCGGCGCTGCGTCTGTCGAAAGAGCTGGGTTACCTGGGGTCGCTGGCGATCTGTAACGTGCCGGGCTCCTCGCTGGTGCGTGAATCGGATCTGGCGATGATGACCAAAGCCGGTACCGAAATCGGTGTTGCCTCAACCAAAGCCTTCACCACGCAGTTAACGGTGCTGCTGATGCTGGTGGCGAAACTGAGCCGCCTGAAAGGTCAGGATGCGGCGATTGAGCATGACATCGTGCACGGTCTGCAGGCGCTGCCGAACCGCATCGAGCAGATGCTGTCGCAGGATAAACGCATCGAAGCGCTGGCAGAGGACTTCTCTGACAAGCATCACGCGCTGTTCCTCGGCCGCGGCGATCAGTACCCGATCGCGCTGGAGGGCGCGCTGAAGCTGAAAGAGATCTCCTATATTCACGCTGAAGCCTACGCCGCAGGCGAGCTGAAACATGGCCCGCTGGCGCTGATTGACGCCGATATGCCGGTTATCGTGGTGGCACCGAACAACGAACTGCTGGAAAAACTGAAATCGAATATCGAAGAAGTGCGCGCCCGCGGCGGCGTGCTGTATGTCTTTGCCGATCAGGATGCCGGTTTCACCAGTAACGACAACATGCATATCATTGATATGCCGCATGTAGAAGAGACGATTGCACCGATCTTCTACACCGTGCCGCTGCAGCTGCTGGCCTACCACGTCGCGCTGATTAAAGGCACCGACGTTGACCAGCCGCGCAATCTGGCAAAATCGGTAACGGTGGAATAATCCTAAACTAACGTCATCTGCCCGCCGGGAAGGTGACGTTAACCTTAGTGTAAATAAGTCCGGATATGCTCCTGAAAAAAGCATACCGGATTTTTTTATGTCGCAAATTCGCACCACGGTTAACCTGGCAGCCGCACCTGACCTGCTTTTCTGGAAGATGTCCGGCAGTGAATCGCTCTCTGAGCCTTTTGAGTACGCGCTTACGCTGGTGGGTGAAGATGCGCGAATCGACCGAAGCCAGATCCTCGGACAGCCCATCACCGTTGATATTCCCGCGCAGGGCGGCGCAATAAGGCGTTATATCAATGGCAGGGTAACCAGCGTTGCCGTCTCCTCCGTCGAGCTATCCGGGGAGCGTTACGCCGCCTACCAGCTCAGCGTTGAGTCCGATCTCTGGCCAATGCGGCTGGCGCGCAATATGCGCATTTTTCAGGCGCAAACTATCCCGCAGATAGTGCAGACCCTGCTCTCCGAACAGGGCGTCAAAGTAGACGATCAGCTGACGCAAAGTTACCGGGTCTGGGAGTATTGCGTGCAGTACCAGGAGAGTAGCCTGGACTTTATCTGCCGCCTGATGGAGCTGGAGGGGATCAGCTGGTATTTCCGCCACCAGCCAGACAGCCACACATTGGTACTGACAGATGCCGGGAGCGCTTTCCCTTCTGCGCCGGGTTATGAGGCGATCCCCTATATTCAAACCGCTGCCGGCGGTGTGGCCGATTTTGAAGGCATTAGCCAATGGTCGCTGCACGATCGCGTCACGCCGGGCCTTTTTAGCACCGAAGATTATGATTTTCGTAAGCCCAACGCCTGGCTGTTCCAGGCGCGGCAGAATCCCGCCTCGCCCTCTCCCGGTCAGATCGATGTTTACGAATGGCCCGGTCGCTTTGTTGAGCAAAATGACGGCGAATATTATGCCCGCATCAAGCAGGAGCGCTGGCAGGTCGAGCATCAACAGATCTCCGCCACCGCCACCGCAAGCGGCATTGCCGCCGGTCATACCTTCCAGTTAACCCATGCGCCGTTTGCGCAGGATAACGGGCGTTATCTGGTGACAAAAACCGTGCTGCACATTGAAGAGAACCGCTATGCCAGCGGTGATGAGGGTGCCAGCTCGCGGCTGATAAGCTTCAGCGTTATTCCTGCGTCACTGGTCTGGCGACCGGAGCAGCGAACCGCCTGGCCTCGCACCTATGGCCCGCAGACTGCCCGCGTTGTCGGCCCCGCCGGGGAGACGATATGGACCGATAAATATGGCCGAATCAAGGTGAAATTCCACTGGGATCGGCTGGGTAAAAGTGATGAAACCAGCTCCTGCTGGGTGCGCGTCTCCAGTGCGTGGGCAGGCCAGGGGTTCGGCGGCGTGCAGATCCCGCGCGTCGGCGATGAGGTGGTGATTGATTTTATTAATGGCGATCCCGACCGACCGATCGTCACCGGGCGCGTCTACAACGATGCCAATATGCCGCCATGGGCATTACCCGCTGCCGCTACGGTGATGGGATTTATGACGCGCTCGAAAACCGGGAGCTGTGACAACGCCAGCTATCTGCTGTTCGAGGATAAGCTCGGCGTTGAGCGGGTCGATATGCATGCCGAAAAGGATATGAATATCTCCGTTGAGAACAACCAGGTGATTACCGTTGGCGGCAACAGAAGCCTGACGGTGTCGGGTGAGCTTGCCGATGAGGTGACGAAAAAAGCGGACTTTACATACCACGCTACCCGCACCACGCTGGTGGAGCAGAAGGACTCGCGCACGGTGAATAATGGCGAAGAGCTGACGGTCACCAATGGCCGCGTGAAGAGCGTCACCAGCGGCGGGGAGAAGGTGACGATCAAAGGGGGACGGATTGAAGAGATTGAAGGGGCGGCTTCACAACATGTCACGGCATTAGTGAGCTATACCTTTGATAGCGGCGTCACCTCGACCATTACCGGCGATCGTCAAGAGCAGATTTCTCAACACCTGACCCAGACCATCCAGGGAAATAGCGCGGCCACCATTAACGGCCGCTGGGATCAGACCGTCGCCGAAGGGGCGAAAATCTACTCGCCGAAGACGATCACCATTGAGAGCGCGGAGAAGGTACATATTAAGACGCCGCATGCCTTTGAATATAAAGATCATAAAGAGACGGCGTCGCTTTTCTCTTTTGATTTCACTGCCCTCAAAGTGGTCACCGAAGGCTCTTCATTCACCCTGTCAGCCATAAGCAAGGTGGGCTTAACGAGCCTGAAGTTCGATAAATCGGCATTTGATTTAGCCTCGCACGAAGGGCGCGTCGCATTTGGCAAAGCGATGATGCAGTATGGCCAGGTCATGGCGTCGGTTCATGGCTTAACGATGTTTATGTAAGGGATTGAATATGAAGATTGCGATCGCTTTTTCTGTCCTCTTTATCGTAGGGATGATCGCCTACATCGTTTACCTGTTTAACCGCGATCACCGCATCCAGACTCAGGGACGCGACCTGCAGGCCACCATCGAAGAGGTGAGCTATATCAGTTCCAATGATAACGGAACACAAAATATCCGTTACCGGCTGGCGATTCACGATGGGAGCGTGACGCGCTCGGTCGAGGGGAAAGAGACCATTGCTGCATTCAACTCGCCGAAAATGCAGAAAGGGCAGAAGGTCGATATTAAGTATCTGGATGACCAGCATATTTTGTTTATTTTTGATAAGCAGGCATCGTCGGCGAACCCGGGGTAATGAGGAATGGAAAAGAGGCTGCCGGGCGGCAACCTCTTTAAATCTTATTTCACTTTTCGGCTCAGCTCATCAAGCTGCTTCTCAAGGGTACTGATGCTGCGCTGTAGATCGTCGACTTTACGGCTGAGATCGTCATTATTTCTTTTCAGCTCATCCCTTTCGCGGCCCATCTTTTCAAGATCTCTTTCCATATCCTTAACTTTATCCTGCTGCTTTATGAAAACCAGGGTTTGTCTCCTACCTCTTTTCAGTAGCGTTGAAGGGTAAAAAATCAGCATTGGATGATTGCGAAGTGCGTGGGAAAGCGCGTGGTAGAGGCGGGGATTTTGCGTAAAATTTATTCGGTCAGGGCGAGCAGCCTCGCCTTTTCAGCTACATTTGGATTGTCATAAAAATAAAACATCAGCGAATTGTTAAGGTGTTATCTAACCTTAATATTTTGATTTTTATAGCTAATAAATATTGGTGCTGCGAAAAGCCGCCGCTGTCATCAAACAGTAACAATCGTTGCATATAACTGTCATCAAAGTGTCCTATTTTGCTCCGAGTAGCAACTCAAACAACGATTTACGATTCCTGCAGGAGACATTATGAACGTTATGCGTACCACTGTCGCAACTGTTGTCGCCGCGACCTTTTCTCTGAGTGCTTTTGCTGTCAATGCCGCAGCTAGCCTGACTGGTGCGGGTGCAACTTTCCCTGCGCCGGTGTATGCCAAGTGGGCTGATACCTACCAAAAAGAGACGGGCAATAAGGTCAACTATCAGGGCATCGGCTCCTCCGGTGGCGTGAAGCAGATCACCGCCAAAACCGTTGATTTCGGCGCATCCGATGCACCGCTGTCTGACGAAAAACTCTCCCAGGAAGGTCTGTTCCAGTTCCCGACCGTCATCGGCGGTATCGTGCTGGCTATCAACGTACCGGGCGTAAAATCTGGCGAGCTGGTTCTCGACGGCAAAACGCTGGGCGATATCTACCTCGGCAAAATCAAAAAATGGGACGACGCGGCTATCGCCAAACTCAACCCGGGCCTGAAACTGCCTTCACAGAACATCGCCGTGGTTCGCCGCGCTGACGGTTCCGGTACTTCATTCGTCTTCACCAGCTACCTGGCGAAAGTGAACGAAGAGTGGAAATCTAAAGTCGGTGCCGGCTCTACCGTTAACTGGCCGACCGGTCTGGGCGGTAAAGGTAACGACGGCATCGCCGCTTTCGTTCAGCGTCTGCCGGGCTCAATCGGTTACGTTGAGTACGCTTACGCTAAACAGAACAACCTGACCTACACCAAACTGATGTCTGCCGATGGCAAAGCCGTTAGCCCGACCGAAGAGAGCTTCTCTAACGCGGCAAAAGATATCGACTGGAGCAAATCCTTCGCCCAGGACCTGACCAACCAGAAAGGTGCTGATGTGTGGCCAATCACCTCCACCACCTTCATCCTGGTACACAAAGAGCAGGCGAAACCTGAGCAGGGCGCTGAGGTGCTGAAGTTCTTTGACTGGGCGTACAAAAACGGCGGCAAACAGGCTAACGATCTCGATTACGCAACCCTGCCGAGCAGCGTTGTTGAACAAGTTCGCGCCGCATGGAAAACCAACGTGAAAGACAGCAGCGGTAAAGCCGTTTACTAATCGCTGATTTTTGAAGAACATGGCGGATGGCGCTTACACCATCCGCCTTACAGATCCTCTGTAGGCCCGGTAAGCGCAAGCGCCTGCGGGCAACTTCGTAAGACGTCAAACTGAAGAGTAATTTATGGCTGCAACCAAGCCGGCATTTAACCCACCGGGTAAAAAAGGCGACATGATCTTCAGCGCACTGGTAAGACTGGCTGCGCTGATTGTGCTATTGCTGCTGAGCGGCATCATCGTTTCGCTGATTTTCTCCTCCTGGCCCAGTATTCAGAAATTTGGTTTCTCCTTCCTGTGGACCAAAGAGTGGGATGCGCCCAATGAAATTTACGGCGCGCTGGTGCCCATTTACGGCACCATCGTGACCTCTGTTATCGCTCTGCTGATCGCCGTGCCGGTGAGCTTCGGTATCGCGCTGTTCCTGACGGAGCTTTCGCCCGGCTGGCTGAAGCGCCCGCTGGGTATCGCCATTGAGCTGCTGGCGGCGATCCCGAGTATTGTGTACGGCATGTGGGGGCTGTTTATCTTCGCTCCGCTGTTCGCGACCTACTTCCAGGAGCCGGTCGGCAATGTGCTCTCCAACATTCCGTTTGTCGGCGCCCTCTTCTCCGGCCCGGCGTTCGGTATCGGTATCCTCGCCGCCGGGGTGATCCTCGCGATTATGATCATTCCCTACATTGCAGCGGTGATGCGAGATGTCTTCGAACAGACCCCGGTGATGATGAAAGAGTCGGCTTACGGCATCGGCTGCACCACCTGGGAGGTGATCTGGCGCATCGTGCTGCCGTTTACCAAAAACGGGGTGATAGGCGGCGTCATGCTTGGCCTTGGTCGCGCGCTGGGTGAAACGATGGCGGTGACCTTTATCATCGGCAACACCTACCAGCTCGACAGCGCCTCGCTCTATATGCCGGGCAACAGCATCACCTCTGCGCTGGCGAATGAGTTTGCCGAAGCAGAATCGGGCCTGCACGTTGCGGCGCTGATGGAGCTGGGGCTGATTCTGTTTGTCATCACCTTTATCGTGCTGGCGATCTCGAAATTTATGATCCTGCGCCTGGCGAAAAACGAGGGGGCACGCTGATGGCTACGCTTGAAATGCAGCACACCGCACAGCTGGCTGAATCCCGTCGCAAAATGCAGGCGCGCCGCCGGTTGAAAAACCGTATCGCCCTGACGCTCTCGATGGCGACCATGGTGTTTGGCCTCTTCTGGCTGGTGTGGATCCTCTTCTCTACCGTCACGCGCGGTATCGACGGCATGTCGCTGGCGCTGTTTACCGAATCGACCCCGCCGCCAAACACTGCGGGTGGTGGTCTGGCGAATGCCCTGGCGGGCAGTGGCCTGCTGATCCTGTGGGCGACGGTAATCGGTACGCCGCTGGGCATTATGGCGGGGATCTACCTGGCGGAGTATGGCCGTAAATCCTGGCTCGCCGAGATTATCCGTTTTATTAACGACATTTTGCTCTCCGCCCCCTCTATCGTGGTCGGCCTGTTCGTCTACACCATCGTGGTGGCGCAGATGCAGCACTTCTCCGGCTGGGCGGGCGTGATTGCGCTGGCGCTGCTACAGGTGCCGATTGTGATTCGTACTACGGAAAACATGCTGAAACTGGTGCCGGATAGCCTGCGTGAAGCGGCTTACGCACTGGGCACGCCGAAATGGAAGATGATCTCCGCGATTACGCTGAAAGCTTCCGTCTCGGGGATTATGACCGGCGTGCTGCTGGCGGTAGCGCGTATCGCGGGTGAAACGGCACCGCTGCTCTTTACGGCGCTCTCCAACCAGTTCTGGAGCACCGATATGATGCAGCCTATCGCTAACCTGCCGGTGACGATTTTCAAATTCGCCATGAGCCCGTTTGCCGAATGGCAGCAGCTGGCCTGGGCTGGGGTGCTGATTATCACGCTCTGCGTACTGCTGTTGAACATCCTGGCGCGCGTCATCTTCGCCAAGAATCGACACGGTTAATTTTTGCGACGCGGCGAAGGCGGCGTCGAGTTGAGGAAAGAGATAAATGAGTATGGTTGATACTACGCCGGGCAAGATTCAGGTTCGTGATTTGAACTTCTATTACGGCAAATTCCATGCACTGAAAAACATCAGCCTGGATATTGCCAAAAATCAGGTGACGGCGTTTATCGGGCCGTCTGGCTGCGGGAAATCCACGCTGCTGCGCACCTTTAACAAAATGTATGAGCTCTATCCTGAGCAGCGCGCCGAAGGCGAAATCCTGCTGGATGGCGACAACATTCTCACCAATACCCAGGATATCGCCCTGCTGCGCGCGAAAGTAGGTATGGTGTTCCAGAAACCGACGCCGTTCCCGATGTCGATTTACGACAACATCGCCTTTGGCGTGCGTCTGTTTGAGAAGCTTTCACGTCCGGATATGGACGAGCGCGTGCAGTGGGCTTTGACCAAGGCCGCATTGTGGAATGAAACCAAGGATAAATTGCACCAGAGCGGCTACTCTCTCTCCGGCGGTCAGCAGCAGCGTCTCTGTATCGCGCGCGGGATTGCTATTCGCCCGGAAGTGCTGCTGCTGGATGAGCCTTGCTCGGCGCTGGACCCGATCTCCACCGGCCGTATTGAAGAGCTGATCACCGAGCTTAAGCAGGATTACACCGTGGTTATCGTGACGCACAACATGCAGCAGGCGGCGCGCTGTTCCGATCACACTGCGTTTATGTATCTCGGTGAGTTGATTGAGTTCAGCAATACAGACGATCTGTTCACCAAGCCTGCGAAGAAGCAAACGGAAGATTATATTACCGGGCGCTATGGCTGATTGCCGAACCACAGAGGTGGCTGCCACCTCGTTACCACGTGAAATTTGTCGGGCATTTGGAGTGCACCATGGACAATCTGAACCTTAACAAACATATTTCCGGGCAGTTTAACGCTGAACTGGAAAGTATTCGCACTCAGGTCATGACTATGGGTGGAATGGTGGAGCAGCAGCTTTCCGATGCGATCACCGCGATGCATAACCAGGACAGCGAGCTGGCGAAGCGCGTTGTTGAAGGGGATAAGCAGGTCAATATGATGGAAGTCGCCATCGATGAAGCCTGCGTGCGCATTATCGCCAAGCGTCAGCCGACGGCGAGCGATTTACGCCTGGTGATGGCGATCATCAAAACCATCGCTGAGCTGGAGCGTATTGGCGACGTGGCGGATAAAATCTGCCGTACGGCGCTGGAGAAGTTCTCCCAGCAGCACCAGCCGCTACTCGTCAGCCTTGAGTCGTTGGGCCGTCACACCGTGCAGATGCTACATGACGTGCTCGACGCCTTTGCGCGGATGGATATTGACGAAGCGGTGCGCGTCTATCGCGAAGATAAGAAGGTGGATCAGGAGTATGAGGGGATTGTGCGTCAGCTGATGACCTACATGATGGAAGACTCCCGCACCATTCCGAGCGTGTTGACCGCCCTCTTCTGCGCCCGCTCTATCGAACGTATCGGCGACCGCTGCCAGAATATCTGCGAATACATCTTCTACTTCGTTAAAGGCCAGGATTTCCGCCACGTCGGCGGCGACGAGCTGGACAAGCTGCTCGCCGGAAAAGATCCGAAAGAGTAAGCACAATAAAAACCCCCTCATGATGAGGGGGTTTTGCTTTACGCTGACCTGGTGAGTAGCTGCCCGGCAAGCGTTGCGATCTCATCGCATTGCCACAGCTTCTCCCGCCAGCGGTGCGGGATCCCCTCTACGCCGTACCAGGCACCAGCCAGTTGCCCGGCAATCGCCGCGGTGGTATCCGCATCGTCGCCAAGGTTGGTCGCCAGCAGGATCGTCTCTTCGAAACTCTCCCCGTGAGCGAAGCACCATAGCGCCGCCTCCAGGCTTTGCACGCAGTAACCGGTGCCGAACACCTCCGCACGCGATTTCTGCCGGTAATGCCCTTCGGCGATCTGACGCAGATTAGCCTGCTCCGGCAACTGCGCAATATCCGTCAGCGTGTCGGATTTACTTTTGCCCTGCAGCGCATTGATAAGCATCTGCGCGAACAGACGACAGCTGGCCAGCGCTTCCGGTGCGGCGTGCGTGGTCCGTGATGACGCTTCGGCAAACTCCAGCGCCTTTGGCACATCCGGGTAGTACCAGAGCACCACCGGCGCCAGCCGCATCAATGAACCGTTGCCCGCCGTGCGCGGATCGCTGGAGCCAGCAAAGGGTCCGCCGTCGTGCGCAAAGCGCTGCAGCGCAGATGAGACCGTCATCCCGATATCAAAACAGCTGCCCGTAGAGCTTAAATAGCCCCACTTCCACCAGTTCAGATAGCGGTTCATCTGATCGGTCGCATCAAACCCTTTACAGGCGATCAGGCTGTGCGCGAGGCAGAGCGCCATGGAGGTGTCATCCGTCCACTGCCCGGCTTTTAAATGAAACGGGCCGCCGCCGACCATATCGGTGACCGGGGTAAAGCTCTCTCTGGGACTGAACTCTACCGTTGTGCCAACCGCATCGCCGGCCGCCAGGCCGAGAAGGCACCCCTGGTAACGCGCAAGTAAATCCGACATCTTGTATTCCTTATTTCGGGCAAGTCGTCAGGAGAAATCTGCCCACAGACGCAGCTTCCCGCAGTGGAGGCAGCGGAAGAGGTAGCCCTGACAGTCGCCGCCGTCGCGCAGATACTCCTGTAGTTTGTTGATATCCATACCAAAGGCCCGGCAATCGGCGTCCAGATCGGCAAACTGATCCAGCTTGTCGGCTATCTCTTTCCAGCCAACGTAACCGATAAAGGCGCAGAAATCATTGCAGTGCGCCAGCCAGTGTTCCTGCTGCCAGCCGCAATAGCCGGGCGTGCGTTGCGTCAACTCAGCAACGGTAGCTTCCGGCCACGAACTGCTAAAGCCGGTAAATTCGCCCTCCTCGTCAAACTCCCCTTCAACACCTTCAAGGCTGCAATCATCCTGAAATGTACCGTTGAATTTCTCTGCTGCTGAGCCATCGGCAATGCACCATGGGCAGAGCGTATCGACATCTTCAGCAGTAAAGAACGGGTTGGTGTAGTAAACGTCTGTTGGCTGTGAGCAACAGGCGCAGGTCACGGTTTTGCCTTCAGAGAAGACGCCCGTTTCCAGGGGCTGTGGATGGTATTTAAATACCGGGAGAGGGCGATTATTCTGGTCCATAAAAACATCCTGTTTTGTAGGTAAGTTAGCGCGTAACAGACCACCCGCGAGCGCGCCACAATGCTGGCAGCTGTGCTAAGTCAGTAAATGTCGTCACTTTTGGGTGATCGATAGGTACGTTATGCGGGTCGGCGCAGAAGTAAAAGACTTCCATCCCTGCCGCAATGCCAGATTGCGCTCCGGCGGCGGAATCATCCACCAGAATGCACTTCTCCGGCGAGACATCGAGTACCTCTGCTGCATGGTACATTAACGCTGGATCGGGCTTCCAGCGCTGGATGTCATAGCCACTAAACAGTTTTTCCGGAAAGTGGTGCAACATCCCAAGTTTGCCCAAAGAGTGTTGCATTTTGCTCACCGGCCCGTTAGAGACCACACACATCGGTACGCTAACGGCATCAAGCAGCGCGTTAGCACCCGGAATCACCTCCAGCTCGCTGTCGAACAGCCGCGCCACTTCGGCGCGATAAACCGGCTCGAGCACGGCTTTATCCAGCACTTTGCCGTGCTCTTCGCCGATAACATCAATAATTTCATACAGTTTCATGCCTTTGAAACGCTTAAAGACCTCTTCGAGGTCCAGCGTAATGCCAACGGTTTGAAACATATGGACGTATGCGCGGGAACAGATGACTTCGCTATCGACCAGGGTGCCGTCACAGTCGAAAAAGATCGCTTCAATGTGGGACATGCCATTTCCTGTGATTACAAGTTTAACGATTACTTAACGCAGATTGCGGGACGCAATCGTTGCCGTATAAGCAAATTCAATGAAAAAAAGTGCGTGATAACCGTCAATACTGCCTCATTTTGGTATAGGATAGCGACGAATTTTCCCTCCTATTCCGGAAATTGATAATGAGCCAACAACAGACTTCCCAGGCCTCTCGCCCGGGGTTGCTTGACCGCGTGTTCAAACTGCGTGACCACGGCACAACGGCGCGCACCGAGGTGATCGCCGGCTTCACGACGTTTTTAACGATGGTCTACATCGTTTTCGTTAACCCGCAAATTTTAGGCGTCGCCGGGATGGATACCAGCGCAGTTTTTGTCACCACCTGTCTGATCGCCGCCTTCGGCAGCATCCTGATGGGTCTGGTGGCTAACCTGCCGGTCGCGTTGGCTCCGGCAATGGGATTGAACGCCTTCTTCGCCTTTGTGGTAGTGGGCGCGATGGGGCTCTCCTGGCAGGTCGGCATGGGTGCGATCTTCTGGGGTGCGGTTGGTCTGCTGTTGCTGACCATCTTCCGCGTACGTTACTGGATGATTGCCAATATCCCGATGAGCCTGCGTGTTGGTATCACCAGCGGGATCGGCCTGTTTATCGGCATGATGGGCCTGAAGAATGCGGGCGTGATTGTCGCCAACAAAGAGACGCTGGTGAGCATTGGTAACCTGACGTCGCACAGCGTGCTGCTGGGCGTGCTTGGTTTCTTTATCATCGCTATTCTGGCCTCGCGCAATATTCACGCCGCGGTGCTGGTCTCAATCGTTGTGACCACGCTTCTGGGCTGGCTGCTGGGCGATGTGCAGTATCACGGGATTGTCTCTACGCCGCCAAGCGTAATGTCGGTGGTGGGCAATGTTGATCTCGCCGGCTCCTTTAACCTCGGTCTTGCGGGGGTGATCTTCTCGTTTATGCTGGTGAACCTGTTCGACTCCTCCGGGACGCTGATTGGCGTGACCGACAAGGCCGGGCTGGTGGATGAGAAGGGCAAATTCCCGCGCATGAAGCAGGCGCTCTACGTTGACAGTATCTCCTCTGTCACCGGCTCCTTCTTCGGTACCTCGTCGGTTACCGCCTACATTGAATCCTCTTCGGGCGTCTCTGTTGGTGGGCGTACCGGTCTGACGGCGGTGGTCGTGGGGTTGCTGTTCCTGCTGGTGATCTTCCTCTCGCCGCTGGCGGGAATGGTGCCGGGTTACGCGGCTGCGGGCGCACTGATTTACGTTGGGGTGCTGATGACCTCAAGCCTGGCGCGTGTGAAGTGGGACGATCTCACCGAAGCGGTACCGGCGTTTATTACCGCCGTGATGATGCCGTTCAGTTTCTCCATCACCGAGGGGATCGCGCTTGGCTTTATCTCCTACTGCGTGATGAAAATCGGTACCGGCCGTCTGCGCGAGCTTAGCCCGTGCGTGGTTGTCGTGGCGCTGCTGTTCCTGCTGAAAATCGTCTTTATCGACGCGCATTAATCCCGTCTCCCTCTCCCACGTCGGGGGAGGGAAAACCTTATCCCAACACTTATTCAGATCAACGCTTTTTCGGCGGGCAGGCTGGTGAAACGCATCAGGCGGGAAGCCGGATCGTTGGCGCGGGTCAGCACATCCGTCAGGTAGTGCCACCCTTTTTGACTATCGAACTCCCAGATGCGCAGGCTCTCAATCGCGGGCGCGACCGCAACTGACCAGATCAGTACATCTTCGGCATCACACATCACTTCTACCTGCGCATGCCGCGTGACGCGAAGCCGCCCGGAGCCGGGCAGCAGCTGGAGCTGCATCGGGTCATCCTGCATCTGGTGGATCAGCTTCATCACGCTTTGGCGCAGCGTTAACAGCTGCGTTTGCGCTTCACTGGCATCGTTCTGGTTATTTATCCACAGCTGCTCATTGTTGCTGAAGGTGTGTTTCTGCCCGTGCGGGCTATGGAAGCTGCGCGTCGCGCGCTGTAGCTCCATATCAAGGCCGCATTCGCCTTCGGTAGTGATGGCGACGCCAACCATATTCCCGGCATAGGCCAGTGAAAAGCTCGGCAGACTGCTATCGGCAAAGCGGGGGCGTCCGCTCTCCTCAACCACCATCTCCGGCAGTTCGCTAATGCCATAAAGCATAAACATCATCTCTGCGAGCAGCGCCCGGGAGGCGATATAACGGGAGCGGCGATGTTCCGGAAGTTGACCGGCGGCATCAAGGCACGCCTGAGGGAGCCGGGTCGAGACGAGATGGCCTTCTGAGAGGATCCCTCTTGCAAAGTGTGTCGCCATTTTTCGCTCCGTGATAATGGGCTGCGTTAATCAAATCGATAATCGACATTATCGCCAGTGATGCATAGGTTTTAATGCGAAAAGTCCCATCTGAAAAGTCCTAAGGAGTGATATTTACACTTTCTTTCGTCAATAGGGAACACTTTCGGAAAAAGTGATGAAATGACGGCTAACGAGCGCTAAAACGCCCGCCAGCCGCAGGATGAGGGATTATTTACCAATACAGAAGCTTGAGAAAATCCTGCCCAGCAGGTCATCAGAAGTAAACTCGCCGGTGATCTCGCTCAGGCTCTGCTGTGCCAGACGCAGCTCCTCTGCGAGCAGCTCACCCGCCCAGGCGCCAAGCAGCTGCGCTTTACCCTGTTGCAAGTGCTCAGCGGCCATCTCCAGCGCCTGCAGATGACGACGACGCGCAAGGAAGCCACCCTCCATGCTGGTGTCGAAACCCATGCTCTGCTTGAGATGCTGACGCAGCACGTCCACCCCTTCGTTAGTGCGCGCAGAGAGGCGAACAAGTGAGTGATTGTTCACTTCGCTAATCCCTGGCTGCTCGCCGGTGACATCGGCTTTATTACGTACCACGGTGATCGGCAGTTTTACCGGTAAACGGGCGATAAAGTCAGGCCAGATATCTGCCGGATCGACGGCGTCAGTGGTGGTGCCGTCCACCATAAACAGCACGCGGTCCGCCTGCTCAATCTCCTGCCAGGCGCGCTCAATCCCAATTCGCTCCACTTCGTCGCTGGCTTCGCGCAGCCCGGCGGTATCGATAATGTGCAGCGGCATCCCGTCGATATGGATATGTTCACGCAGCACATCGCGCGTGGTACCGGCGATATCGGTAACAATTGCCGCTTCGCGACCGGCCAGCGCGTTAAGCAGGCTCGACTTCCCGGCATTCGGACGCCCGGCAATCACCACTTTCATCCCTTCACGCAGCAGGCTTCCCTGGCGCGCTTCGGCGCGGACCGCATCGAGATCCTTTATCACATCATTGAGCTGCGCTTCGATTTTGCCGTCGGAGAGAAAGTCGATCTCCTCATCAGGGAAGTCGATTGCTGCTTCGACGTAGATGCGCAGGTGAGTGAGTGCTTCCACCAGATGATTAACGCGGGCGGAAAACGCGCCTTGCAGAGAGTTAAGCGCCGAGCGCGCGGCCTGCTCGGAGCTGGCATCAATCAGATCGGCAATCGCTTCTGCCTGGGCCAGATCCAGCTTGTCATTGAGAAACGCGCGCTCAGAGAATTCGCCCGGTTTAGCGATACGCAGGCCGGGCAGCGTCAGAATGCGCTTTAACAGCAGATCGAGGATCACCGGGCCGCCGTGGCCCTGCAGCTCCAGCACATCTTCGCCGGTAAAGGAGTTGGGGCCGGGGAACCACAGCGCAATGCCCTGATCGAGCGCGCTGCCGTCGGCATCCTGAAATGCAAGATAGTCGGCATAACGCGGTTTCGGCAGCTTGCCCAGCACCGCCTGCGCGACGTCACGCGCTTTCAGGCCGGAGATACGCAGGATGCCCACACCACCGCGTCCCGGTGGGGTTGCCTGGGCGACGATAGTGTCGTTATGGCTCATGGTTTATTTTCCAAAATCTCAAAATAAGAAAGGCGGTCAGTTGACCGCCTTGTCTGAATCTTACAGGTAATACGCAAAATAATTTACGTTGCAGGAAGGCGGCAAGCTTGTGAGTCCCCAGAAGTTTACATCAGTAAACGACTGGGGTGAGCAAGTGCAGCCAACGCACATGCAGCTTAAAGAGTGAAGCGTATTAAGAGCTTTTCTTCTCACGGCTATGGAGACCACGTTTCTCCAGACCACGATAAATCAGCTGCTGCTGCAGAATGGTTACCAGGTTGCTGACGATGTAGTACAGCACCAGACCAGACGGGAACCACAGGAAGAACACCGTGAAGATGACCGGCATAAAGGTCATGATCTTCTGCTGCATCGGGTCGGTCACGGTGGTCGGCGACATCTTCTGAATAAAGAACATCGTTACGCCCATCAGGATCGGCAGGATGTAGTACGGGTCTTGCGCAGAGAGATCGTGTATCCACAGCGCGAACGGCGCATGGCGCAGCTCAACGGAGCCCATCAGCATGTAGTAGAGCGCAAGGAAGATTGGCATCTGGATCAGCAGCGGGAAGCAGCCGCCCAGCGGGTTCACTTTCTCCGCTTTGTACATCGCCATCATTTCCTGGCTCATACGCTGCTTATCATCGCCCAGACGCTCACGCATAGCCTGAATCTTCGGCTGCAGCATGCGCATTTTCGCCATCGAGGTGTACTGCGCTTTGGTCAGCGGGTACATGATGCCGCGCACGATGAAGGTGATCGCGATGATGGAGAAGCCCCAGTTGCCGAGGAAGCTGTGGATCCATTTCAGCAGCTTAAACAGCGGCTGAGAGATGAACCACAACCAGCCGTAATCCACGGTCAGATCCAGGTGCGGTGCCGCAGCGGCCATCTTGTCCTGAATTTCCGGGCCGACCCACAGGGTGCTGTTCAGTAAGCCAGTCTGGCCTGCTGCGATGGTGATCGGCTGAGATTTGTAGCCGATTGCCGCAACGCCGTTGCCCAGATTCGCGGTGTAGAAATTATTCGCGCCGTCGTTACGTGGGATCCACGCCGTGGCGAAATATTGTTGCAGCATCGCAACCCAGCCGCCTTTCGAGCTGACGTTCAGGTTTTCGTCATCGGCGATGGTGTCAAACTTGTACTTCTCATACTTGGTATCCGGCGTGGAGTACGCCGCGCCGCGGAAGGTGTGCAGTGCAAAGTTGCTGCTGCCGGTATCGCGGTGAGAAGGGAGTTTGATGGTTTGTTTCAGCTGACCAAAGGTGGCCACCTGCAGCGGTGTCGCACCGGCGTTTTTCACGCTGTAGCCAACGTTTACCGCATATTCACCGCGTTTCAGGGTGAAGGTTTTGGTGAAGGTGTTGCCTGCCGCATCGGTATAGGTCAGCGGGATCGCCAGCTCGTTCTGGCCTTCTGCCAGTACAAACGCATCTTTATCGACGTTATACAGCGGGCGTGGGCCATTAGCCGGGTTGTCCGGGCCGTTCTGGCCGGTCAGACCGCTCTGCGCCTGGTAGACAAACTCAGGCGTGGTTTCCAGTAACTGGAACGGCTCGGTAGCACCCAGCTCTTTCGGGTACGTCTGGAGCAGTGCCTGCTCAACATCACCACCACGGGTGTTGATGGTCAGCTCAAGCACATCGGTTTTAACCGTAATCAGTTTCCCCTGGCCACTGGCCGGAACGCTCTGGTCGGCTGCGTTACCCGCTGCGGTGGTCGTAGTCTGCGTGGTCTGCTGCTGCGCCGGAGGAGGATTTTGTTCCTTCTCCCACGTTTGCCAGATCATGAAAGACACGAACAACAAAGCGATGATAAAAAGATTGCGTTGCGAATCCATCGTTAGTGTTCTCTGGTTTTAGAAGGTCCTGGCGGGACGGGATCGTCGCCACCCGGGTGTAAAGGGTGGCATTTTAATACGCGTTTCACTGTCAACCAACTGCCTTTTAACACCCCAAACCTGCGCAATGCCTCAATTCCATAGTGAGAACAGGTAGGGGTGAAACGGCAGTGCGGCCCGAGTAGCGGACTAATCAGGCGTTGGTAGACCCGTATAAGGGCTATCAGGACCCTTGAGCCTGGCGACAATGGCGGCGCCATAATTTTTCCAACGCTTCCGTGAGAGCACGGTTATCGAGGTCGGCAACCCCTTTCTTTGCCACCACCACAAAATCCATGGCCGGCAGGTCATGTTGGTGCAAACGGAAACTTTCACGCGTCAGACGTTTAATCCGATTGCGTTCATGTGCGCGTTTGACATTTTTCTTGGCGACGGTAAGACCGATACGGGGATGCCCCAGCGAATTCAGGCGGCCGAGGATGGTGATTTGCGGCGTGCCAGCCCGTTGTGGCTGCTGGAAGACGAATGTGAAATGAGTGGGAGTTAACAAACGTAACTCCCTGGGAAAAGCGAGCTTAACCACTCAGGGGTTAGCTTTTATTACTTGGAAACGGTCAGACGTGCGCGGCCTTTAGCGCGACGACGAGCCAGAACCTGGCGACCATTTTTAGTAGCCATACGAGCACGGAAGCCGTGAGAACGGTTGCGCTTCAGTACAGACGGTTGAAAAGTGCGTTTCATGGCGATTTCTACCTAAACTTGAATAAATTCACTGACTTTTGCGTATGCCCGAACGAATATCGAACGACCGGCGCGCAAGCCATGGGTAATTAAAGAGGCCGGATTGTAATAATTGTACACTCCGGAGTCAATTCTCTTTCCTTATAGCGCACGTATTTTTGCACAGATCTGCGCAAAAACTAAGCGGCTTCCGGCGCCTGAAAAGAGTAAGACGCGCCGGGGGCAGAATTATACGGGGCAAATGGCAAAGCGCAAGGATCCGCCTGGATCTTCCTTAGATCGTTTATGGGATTATTCGGCGAAAACCATTTAATTTTCCAATATGCGGCCTAAATCTTCCCGCACCCGCGCCTGGATCGTTTACACTTAGCGCGTTCCGGATCGGCCTGTGGATAAATCGTGAAGAATCTGTGAGAAACAGAAGATCTCTTCCGCGGTTTACGCTATGATCCGCGGTCCCGATCGCGATCCAGGATCGTTCGAGGACAAAAACCGTAAACAGCGGTTCGCACATCACCCCGCTGGGTCTTATCGATGTGTGTCAAAAAAGATTAATGTCTCTGTCTTTACTATTTATCGATTTACGTTCGAGTGGAGTCCGCCGTGTCACTTTCGCTTTGGCAGCAGTGTCTTGCCCGATTGCAGGATGAGTTACCAGCCACTGAATTTAGTATGTGGATCCGCCCGTTGCAGGCGGAACTGAGTGACAACACGCTGGCTTTGTATGCGCCAAACCGTTTTGTGCTTGATTGGGTAAGAGACAAATACCTCAATAATATCAACGGCCTGCTCAATGAGTTTTGCGGGGCGGACACGCCACAGCTGCGTTTTGAAGTGGGCGCGCGTCCGGCCAACCAGACAACGAGAGAGCCTGCCACCGTGGCTGCGCCTGCTCAGGCGGCGCAGATCGTGATTCCGCGCGCTGCGCCTGTCGCCCGTTCAGGCTGGGACAACGTGCCCGCGCCGGCGGAACCGACCTACCGCTCAAACGTCAACGTCAAACACACCTTTGATAACTTCGTCGAAGGTAAGTCGAACCAGCTGGCCCGCGCGGCGGCCCGTCAGGTGGCAGATAACCCCGGCGGCGCTTACAACCCGCTCTTTTTATATGGCGGCACGGGTCTTGGTAAAACGCACCTGCTGCATGCGGTGGGTAACGGCATTGTGGCGCGTAAGCCGAACGCCAAAGTGGTGTATATGCACTCCGAACGCTTTGTCCAGGACATGGTAAAAGCCCTGCAAAACAATGCGATCGAAGAGTTTAAACGCTACTATCGCTCCGTTGACGCCCTGCTGATCGATGATATTCAGTTCTTTGCCAATAAAGAGCGATCCCAGGAAGAGTTCTTCCACACCTTTAACGCCCTGCTGGAAGGCAATCAGCAGATCATTCTCACCTCGGATCGTTATCCGAAAGAGATCAATGGCGTTGAGGATCGTCTCAAATCCCGCTTCGGCTGGGGGCTGACCGTGGCGATCGAACCGCCGGAGCTGGAAACCCGCGTGGCGATCCTGATGAAAAAGGCCGACGAGAACGATATCCGTCTGCCGGGCGAAGTGGCTTTCTTTATTGCCAAGCGTCTGCGCTCCAACGTGCGTGAGCTGGAAGGGGCACTGAACCGCGTCATCGCCAACGCCAACTTTACCGGGCGCGCCATCACCATTGATTTCGTGCGCGAAGCGCTGCGCGATCTGCTGGCGCTGCAGGAGAAGCTGGTCACCATCGACAATATTCAAAAGACGGTGGCGGAGTATTACAAGATTAAGGTGGCAGATCTGCTGTCGAAGCGACGCTCCCGTTCCGTTGCCCGTCCGCGCCAGATGGCGATGGCGCTGGCCAAGGAGCTGACCAACCACAGCCTGCCGGAAATCGGCGATGCCTTTGGCGGCCGTGACCACACCACCGTACTGCATGCCTGCCGTAAGATTGAGCAGTTGCGTGAAGAAAGCCATGATATCAAAGAAGATTTTTCCAATTTAATCCGAACTCTCTCTTCGTGACGCTATGAAATTTACCGTTGAACGTGAACATCTATTAAAGCCGCTGCAACAAGTTAGCGGCCCGCTGGGCGGACGCCCGACGTTGCCTATTCTCGGTAATCTGCTGCTTCAGGTTACCGACGGCGCGCTCTCGCTGACCGGCACCGATCTTGAAATGGAGATGGTTGCCCGCGTGGCGCTTGTCCAGCCCCATGAACAGGGCGCGACAACCGTACCGGCACGTAAATTCTTCGACATCTGTCGCGGCCTGCCGGAAGGGGCGGAAATTGCGATGCAGCTGGAGGGTGAGCGCATGCTGATCCGTTCCGGGCGCAGCCGTTTCTCCCTCTCAACCCTGCCCGCAGCGGATTTCCCTAACCTGGATGACTGGCAAAGCGAAGTGGAGTTCACGCTGCCGCAGGCCACCATGAAGCGCCTGATCGAAGCGACGCAGTTCTCGATGGCGCACCAGGACGTCCGTTACTACTTAAACGGCATGCTGTTTGAAACCGAAGGTGAAGAGCTGCGTACCGTTGCTACCGACGGCCACCGTCTTGCCGTCTGCTCGATGCCGATTGGGCAAACATTGCCGAACCATTCGGTGATCGTGCCGCGTAAAGGGGTGATTGAGCTGATGCGTATGCTCGACGGTGGCGATACGCCGCTGCGCGTGCAGATCGGCAGCAATAACATTCGCGCACACGTCGGCGACTTTATCTTCACGTCGAAGCTGGTTGATGGTCGTTTCCCGGATTATCGCCGCGTATTGCCGAAAAACCCGGACAAAACGCTGGAAGCGGGCTGCGATTCGCTGAAGCAGGCTTTTGCCCGTGCGGCGATCCTCTCTAACGAGAAGTTCCGCGGTGTGCGCCTCTACGTCAGCGAGAACCAGATCAAAATCACCGCCAACAACCCGGAGCAGGAAGAAGCGGAAGAGTTTCTCGATGTCACCTACGGCGGTAGCGAAATGGAGATCGGCTTTAACGTCAGCTACGTGCTTGATGTGCTGAACGCGCTGAAGTGCGAGAACGTGCGCATTCTGCTGACCGATTCCGTCTCCAGCGTGCAGATTGAAGACGCGGCGAGCCAGAGCGCAGCCTATGTCGTTATGCCAATGCGGTTGTAGAAAATAGCGGGCTATCTTTCTGGTTACTCTGGCTTCGGGCAGCGCCCGCACTCTTCACGTACTTCGGTACGCTGCGGTTGCTGCGCGCTGGCCGAAGTCAGGCTAACTGCGACGATACGCCCTGGTAATGAGTGAATCATGTCGCTAACCCGCTTACTGATAAAAGATTTCCGCAATATCGAAAGCGCGGATCTCGCGCTCTCCCCTGGCTTTAACTTTCTGGTGGGCGCTAACGGCAGCGGGAAGACCAGCGTGCTGGAGGCGATCTACACCCTCGGGCATGGTCGGGCGTTTCGCAGCCTGCAAATTGGTCGCGTTATTCGCCATGAGCAGGAGGCGTTTGTTCTGCACGGGCGTTTGCAGGCTGAATCGCGCGAAATCGCCATTGGCCTGACCAAAGATAAACTCGGCGACAGCAAAGTACGCATCGACGGCACCGACGGTCATAAAGTAGCTGAGCTGGCGCTGCTGATGCCGATGCAGCTTATTACCCCCGAAGGGTTTACCTTACTCAACGGCGGCCCAAAATACCGTCGCGCCTTTCTCGACTGGGGATGCTTCCACAACGAGAGCGGCTTTTTTACCGCCTGGAGCAACCTCAAGCGCCTGTTAAAACAGCGCAATGCCGCCTTACGCCAGGTGACTCAATACAGTCAGCTGCGTCCGTGGGACAAAGAGCTGGTGCCGCTCGCCGAGCAGATCAGCCGCTGGCGCGCGGAGTACAGCGCCGCTATTGCGGATGATATGGCCGACACCTGCCGGCAGTTCTTACCGGAATTTTCCCTGACCTTCTCTTTCCAGCGCGGCTGGGAGAAAGAGACCGATTATGAAGAGGTGCTGGCGCGCAGTTTTGAGCGCGACCGCATGCTCACTTACACCGCGCATGGCCCGCATAAAGCGGATTTCCGCATTCGTGCGGATGGCGCGCCCGTTGAAGACACCCTTTCGCGCGGGCAGTTAAAACTCCTGATGTGCGCGCTGCGTCTGGCGCAGGGGGAGTTCTTAACCCGTGAAAGCGGGCGACGCTGTTTATACCTGATAGATGATTTTGCCTCGGAGCTTGATGACGAAAAGCGCGGGCTGTTAGCCAGCCGGTTAAAAGCCACCCAGTCACAGGTTTTCGTCAGCGCCATCAGCGCTGAACACGTTATGGACATGTCGGACAAAAATTCGAAGATGTTCACCGTGGAAAAGGGTAAAATAGCCGATTAACCCAAGTTGAAATGAGCGAGAAACGTTGATGTCGAATTCTTATGACTCCTCCAGTATCAAAGTCCTCAAAGGGCTGGATGCAGTGCGTAAGCGCCCGGGTATGTATATCGGCGATACGGATGACGGCACCGGTCTGCACCACATGGTATTCGAGGTAGTAGATAACGCTATCGACGAAGCGCTCGCAGGGTACTGTAAAGACATTATCGTCACCATTCACAGCGATAACTCTGTCTCCGTACAGGATGATGGCCGTGGTATTCCGACCGGCATTCACCCGGAAGAGGGGGTTTCTGCTGCGGAAGTGATCATGACCGTACTGCATGCGGGCGGTAAGTTCGACGATAACTCCTATAAAGTCTCCGGCGGTCTGCACGGCGTTGGCGTTTCAGTAGTAAACGCCCTGTCGCAGAAACTGGAGCTGGTTATCCAGCGCGATAACAAAGTTCACCGTCAGATCTACACCCACGGCGTGCCGCAGGCTCCGCTGGAAGTGACGGGCGAAACGGAAAAAACCGGTACCATGGTGCGTTTCTGGCCGAGCTACGAAACTTTCACCAATGTTATTGAATTTGAATATGAAATTCTGGCGAAACGCCTGCGTGAGCTCTCCTTCCTGAACTCCGGCGTGTCGATTCGTCTGCGCGACAAGCGCGACGGCAAAGAAGACCATTTCCACTACGAAGGCGGCATCAAGGCGTTTGTTGAGTACCTCAACAAAAACAAAACGCCGATCCACCCGAATATCTTCTACTTCTCTACCGAAAAAGACGGTATCGGCGTCGAAGTTGCATTGCAGTGGAACGACGGTTTCCAGGAAAATATCTACTGTTTTACCAACAACATTCCGCAGCGCGACGGCGGTACCCACCTTGCAGGCTTCCGCGCGGCGATGACCCGTACGCTGAACGCCTATATGGATAAAGAGGGTTACAGCAAGAAAGCCAAAGTCAGCGCCACCGGTGATGATGCCCGTGAAGGCCTGATTGCGGTGGTGTCGGTAAAAGTGCCGGACCCGAAATTCTCCTCGCAGACCAAAGATAAGCTGGTCTCCTCCGAGGTGAAATCAGCGGTAGAACAGCAGATGAACGAACTGCTGGCCGAATACCTGCTGGAAAACCCGGGCGATGCGAAGATCGTCGTCGGCAAAATCATTGACGCTGCGCGTGCCCGTGAAGCGGCGCGTAAAGCGCGTGAAATGACCCGTCGTAAAGGCGCGCTGGATCTGGCCGGTCTGCCGGGCAAACTGGCGGATTGCCAGGAGCGTGACCCGGCGCTGTCCGAACTCTACTTAGTGGAAGGGGACTCGGCGGGCGGTTCTGCCAAGCAGGGCCGTAACCGTAAGAACCAGGCGATCCTGCCGTTGAAAGGTAAAATCCTCAACGTCGAGAAAGCGCGTTTCGACAAGATGCTCTCCTCTCAGGAAGTGGCGACGCTTATCACTGCGCTCGGCTGCGGCATCGGTCGCGACGAGTACAACCCGGATAAACTGCGCTACCACAGCATCATTATCATGACCGATGCGGACGTCGATGGTTCGCACATCCGTACGCTGCTGTTGACCTTCTTCTACCGTCAGATGCCGGAAATCGTTGAGCGGGGCCACGTCTACATCGCGCAGCCGCCGCTCTACAAAGTGAAGAAAGGCAAGCAGGAGCAGTACATCAAGGATGACGAGGCGATGGATCAGTATCAGATCTCCATCGCGCTCGACGGCGCAACGCTGCACACCACCGAAGGCGCGCCTGCGCTGCAGGGTGAAGCGCTGGAGAAAATGGTTTCCGAATATAACGCTGCGCAGAAGATGATTGGCCGCATGGAGCGCCGCTTCCCGCGCGCGCTGCTGAAAGAGCTGGTCTATCAGCCGACGCTGGCAGAAGCGGATCTCGCCGATGAGCGTACCGTTACGCAGTGGGTCTCTCAGCTGATTACCGTGCTGAATGAAAACGAAGCACACGGCAGCACCTGGAAATATGATGTCCGGGTGAACAGCGCGCTGAGCCAGTTCGAGCCGATTATTCGCGTGCGCACCCACGGTGTGGATACTGATTATCCGCTCGATCATGAGTTTGTGACCGGCGGCGAATATCGTCGTCTCTGCACGCTCGGCGAGAAGCTGCGCGGTCTGATTGAAGAAGATGCCTATATCGAGCGCGGCGAGCGCCGCCAGCCGGTGACCAGCTTCGAGCAGGCGCTGGAGTGGCTGGTGAAAGAGTCGCGTCGCGGCCTCTCTATTCAGCGTTATAAAGGCCTTGGCGAGATGAACCCGGACCAGTTGTGGGAAACCACCATGGACCCGGAAAGCCGCCGCATGCTGCGTGTTACCGTAAAAGATGCGATTGCAGCCGATCAGCTCTTCACCACCTTGATGGGCGATGCCGTTGAACCGCGCCGCGCCTTTATCGAAGAGAACGCCCTGAAAGCGGCGAATATCGATATCTAAGGTAATCCTGCATTAAAAGGGGGATCTTGTATCCCCCTTTCTCTCCCCCTTTTCTCCCCGGCGCGCTGCTGTTTTTTGAGCGGAATCGCGTTAGCATGAGGTCAAACACTTCTCATCTGGGGATCTCATGGCTATCAAACTCATTGCAATCGATATGGACGGCACGCTGCTGCTGCCCGACCACACTATCTCTCCTGCGGTAAAAAATGCGATTGCCGCCGCGCGTGAACGCGGCATCAATGTCGTGCTGACCACCGGACGCCCGTACGCTGGCGTACACAGCTATATGAAAGAGCTGCATATGGAGCGGGAGGGTGACTACTGCATTACCTACAACGGCGCGCTGGTGCAGAACGCCAGCGACGGCAGTACCGTGGCGCAAACCACGCTGAGCTATGACGATTACCGCTATCTGGAACAACTCTCCCGCGAGGTCGGTTCGCACTTCCACGCGCTGGATCGCAACACGCTCTACACCGCAAACCGCGATATCAGCCCCTATACCGTGCATGAATCTTTTGTTGCCACCATTCCGCTGATCTTCTGTGAAGCGGAGAAGATGGACCCGCAGACCCAGTTCCTGAAAGTGATGATGATTGATGAGCCGACAATTCTCGACCAGGCGATCGCCCGCATTCCGCAAGAGGTGAAAGAGAAGTACACGGTGCTGAAAAGCGCGCCCTACTTCCTGGAAATCCTGCATAAAAGCGTCACTAAAGGTACCGGCGTCAAAGCCCTTGCTGATGTGTTAAACATCAAGCCGGAAGAGATTATGGCGATTGGCGATCAGGAAAATGATATCGCCATGATTGAGTTCGCAGGCGTTGGCGTGGCGATGGAAAACGCTATTCCGTCGGTGAAAGAGGCGGCAGATTTTGTTACCAAAACCAACCTCGAAGATGGCGTTGCTTACGCGATCGAGAAGTTCGCCCTCAACTAAGCCTATCCCACTCTTCCTGACCCGCGCTCTGCGCGGGTTTTTTTTGCCCCGCGCGCCGTTCTGATAACAACTTGCTTACCAATTGTCGTTTTTGTGATCCAAATTGTAGTACAACACAAAGTGATTGTACTACGATTGCGACATCTCTTGCGGGGAAGTCAGCATATTTGTACTTCAATGTTGAGGGAAATTGCGGCAGAGGCGATAAAGTAGTGGCAGAGAAACCGTTGCTAAGGACGCGTTATGACCATGAATAAAACCGACCGCATTATCGTCTCGCTGGGCCGCCAGATTATCAGCGGCAAATATGTCCCCGGCTCGGCGTTACCCGCCGAAGCTGAACTGTGCGAAGAGTTTGAAACCTCGCGCAACATCATCCGCGAGGTCTACCGCGCGCTGATGGCAAAGCGGCTGATTGAAATGAAGCGTTATCGCGGCGCGTTTGTCGCCCCGCGTAACCAGTGGAACTACCTCGACACCGAGGTGCTGCAATGGGTGCTGGAGCACGACTACGACCCGCGCTTAATCAGCGCGATGAGTGAAGTGCGAAACCTGGTGGAACCGGCCATCGCTCGCTGGGCGGCGGAGCGCGCGACCTCCAGTGACCTGGCGAATATTGAGTCGGCGCTCAATGACATGATCGCCAACAACCAGGACCGGGACGCCTTTAACGAGGCCGATATCCGCTACCACGAAGCGGTGTTGCAATCAGTGCACAACCCGGTGCTGCAACAGTTGAGTGTGGCAATCAGCTCACTGCAACGGGCGGTATTTGAACGCACCTGGATGGGGGATGAGGCGAACATGCCGAAAACCCTGCAGGAACATAAGGCGCTGTTCGATGCGATCCGGCATCAGGACAGCACGGCGGCAGAGCAGGCGGCGCTCACCATGATCGCCAGCTCAACACGAAGGTTGAAGGAAATTACATGACAGCTCGCTACATCGCAATCGACTGGGGATCCACCAACTTACGCGCCTGGCATTTTCAGGATGGCGTTTGCCTGGAGAGCAGGCAGTCTGAGGCAGGGGTAACCCGCCTTAATGGCCGATCCCCCGAAGCGGTGTTAGCAGAAGTGACCAAGGGCTGGAGCAGCGACACCACGCCGGTAGTGATGGCGGGCATGGTCGGCAGTAACGCGGGCTGGAAAATTGCCCCCTATCTGCCCTGTCCGACTTCGCTTGACGGTATCGGCGAGCAGCTCACCCAGGTGAAAGAGCGTGTCTGGATCATCCCTGGCCTGTGCGTCTCCAGCGATGACAATCACAACGTGATGCGCGGCGAAGAGACCCAACTGCTCGGCGCCAGCGAACTTGCCCCCGCCGCGTTGTATGTGATGCCCGGCACCCACTGCAAATGGGTCGAGGCTGATGAGCATCAAATCCGTGATTTCCGCACCGTAATGACCGGTGAACTGCATCATCTCCTGTTGCGCCACTCGCTGGTGGGCGCAGGGTTGCCGGAACAAACCACCAGTGATGATGCCTTCGACGCAGGCCTGACGCGCGGCCTCGCGTCACCTGAGATCCTGCCGCAGCTTTTTGAAGTTCGCGCCGCCCATGTGCTGGGCAGCCTTGCGCGCGAACAGGTGAGCGAATTCCTTTCGGGCCTGCTGATTGGCGGTGAGGTGGCGACCATGAACGCCCGCTTCGCCGGTTCGCAGGCAATCACGCTGGTCGCCAGCCCATCCCTCTCCGCTCGCTATCAGCGCGCATTTCGCGCCATCGGGCGGGCGGTGAACACGCTGGATGGCGACACGGCATTTCAGGCAGGTATCAGGAGGATTGCCCATGCAGTGGCAAACTAAGCTTCCGCTGATCGCCATTTTACGTGGCATCACCCCGGATGAGGCGCGCGAGCACGTCGCCGCCATACTCGACGCAGGTTTCGACGCCGTCGAAATCCCGCTCAACTCCCCCGACTGGGAGACCAGCCTTGGCGATATCGTAGCGAACTTCGGCGATCGCGCGCTGATTGGTGGCGGTACGGTGCTGAAACCGGAGCAGGTTGATCGGCTGGCGGAGATGGGCTGCAAACTGATTGTGACGCCGAATACGCAACCCGACGTGATCCGTCGCGCGGTCAGCCACGGCATGACCGTCTGCCCTGGCTGCGCGACGGCCAGCGAAGCTTTCACGGCGCTGGAAGCCGGTGCGCAGGCGCTGAAAATTTTCCCCTCCTCCGCCTTTGGCCCGGATTACATCAAAGCGCTGAAAGCGGTTCTGCCCGCGGACGTACCGGTATTTGCCGTCGGCGGCGTGACGCCGGAAAACCTGCACCTGTGGCTACAGGCAGGCTGCGTTGGCGCCGGGCTGGGCAGCGATCTCTATCGCGCCGGGCAGCCGGTAAGCCGCACCATCGAGCAGGCGAAAGCATTTGTTAACGCGTATCAAGAGGCTGTGCAATGAAGATAACCAAACTGACGACTTACCGCTTACCGCCGCGCTGGATGTTCTTAAAAATCGAAACCGATGAAGGCGTGGTTGGCTGGGGCGAGCCGGTGATTGAAGGGCGTGCGCGCACCGTTGAAGCAGCGGTGCATGAGCTGGGCGACTACCTGATTGGTCAGGACCCCTCCCGTATCAACGACTTGTGGCAAGTGATGTATCGTGCCGGTTTCTACCGTGGCGGCCCGATTCTGATGAGCGCCATCGCCGGAATTGACCAGGCGCTGTGGGATATCAAAGGCAAAGTGCTCAATGCACCGGTGTGGCAGCTGATGGGCGGCCTGGTGCGCGACAAAATCAAAGCCTACAGCTGGGTCGGCGGTGACCGTCCGGCAGAAGTGATCGATGGCATTAAAACCCTGCGCACCATCGGCTTCGACACCTTTAAATTAAATGGCTGCGAAGAGTTAGGCATTATCGATGATTCGCGCAAAGTGGATGCGGCGGTCAATACCGTGGCGCAGATCCGCGAAGCGTTTGGCAACGAGATTGAGTTTGGCCTCGACTTCCATGGTCGCGTCAGCGCGCCGATGGCGAAAGTGCTGATTAAAGAGCTGGAACCCTATCGCCCGCTGTTTATTGAAGAGCCGGTGCTGGCCGAGCAGGCAGAGTATTACCCGCGCCTTGCCGCGCAAACCCATATTCCGATTGCCGCCGGTGAACGGATGTTCTCGCGCTTCGAATTTAAACGCGTACTGGAAGCGGGCGGCGTTGCGATTTTGCAGCCGGATCTCTCTCACGCGGGTGGCATTACCGAGTGCTACAAAATTGCCGGTATGGCGGAAGCGTACGATGTGGCGCTGGCTCCGCACTGCCCACTCGGCCCGGTCGCGCTCGCTGCCTGTCTGCATGTCGACTTCGTCTCGCACAATGCGGTGTTCCAGGAGCAGAGCATGGGCATTCACTACAACAAAGGTGCCGAACTGCTCGACTTCGTGAAGAACAAAGAGGACTTCAATATGGAAGGGGGCTTCTTTAAACCGTTAATGAAACCGGGCCTTGGCGTAGAGATCGACGAAGAGAAAGTGATTGAGCTAAGTAAAAATGCGCCGGACTGGCGTAACCCGGTATGGCGACATGCGGACGGTACCGTCGCCGAGTGGTAATGCTCGTCATATTTTGCGCCGCCGGTGCGTTGGCGGTTAAACAAACTATTTAGCGCATTCAGAACATCAAAAATAATTTTTTTCCTACACCCTCTGTATTTAACAGGGCATGGTGAGCGGCTTCGCCATGCCCAAAACCCGGAGACAGACAGTTATGGATATTTCTGTAACGACTGCAAAAACAGGGCGTCGCCGCTATTTGACGCTGCTGATGATCTTTATCACGGTGGTCATTTGTTATGTCGACCGCGCCAACCTGGCCGTGGCCTCTGCCCATATTCAGGAGGAGTTCGGTATTACCAAAGCGGAGATGGGCTACGTCTTTTCCGCCTTCGCCTGGCTCTATACCCTCTGCCAGATCCCCGGCGGCTGGTTCCTTGATCGCGTCGGTTCACGCCTTACCTATTTCATCGCCATCTTTGGCTGGTCGGTCGCCACGCTGTTTCAGGGTTTCGCCAGCGGCCTGCTGTCGCTGATTGGCCTGCGTGCGATTACCGGCATTTTTGAAGCGCCCGCCTTCCCGACCAATAACCGCATGGTGACCAGCTGGTTCCCGGAGCAGGAGCGCGCTTCGGCGGTCGGTTTTTACACCTCCGGGCAGTTTGTCGGGCTGGCTTTTCTCACCCCGCTGCTGATCTGGATCCAGGAGCTGCTGAGCTGGCACTGGGTATTTATCGTCACCGGCGGCATCGGCATTATCTGGTCGCTGATCTGGATTAAGGTCTACCAGCCGCCGCGCCTGACCAAAAACATCAGCCAGGCGGAGCTGGAGTACATCAAAGCGGGCGGCGGCCTGATTGATGGCGACGCGCCGGTGAAAAAAGAGGCGCGCCAGCCGCTGACCAAAGCGGAGTGGAAACTGGTGTTCCACCGCAAGCTGATTGGCGTCTATCTCGGCCAGTTCGCCGTCACCTCAACGCTGTGGTTCTTCCTCACCTGGTTCCCGAACTACCTGACGCAGGAGAAGGGCATCACCGCGCTGAAAGCCGGGTTTATGACCACCGTACCGTTCCTGGCCGCCTTCTGTGGCGTGCTGCTCTCCGGCTGGGTCGCCGATACGCTGGTGAAAAAGGGCTATTCGCTGGGGATTGCGCGTAAAACGCCGATTATCTGCGGTCTGCTTATCTCCACCTGCATCATGGGCGCGAACTACACCAACGATCCCGTGTGGATTATGACGCTGATGGCGCTGGCCTTCTTCGGTAACGGCTTTGCCTCGATCACCTGGTCGCTGGTGTCGTCGCTGGCACCGATGCGCCTGATAGGCCTGACCGGTGGGGTGTTTAACTTTGTCGGCGGGCTGGGCGGCATTACCGTGCCGCTGGTGATTGGCTACCTGGCGCAGGATTACGGCTTTGGCCCGGCGCTGGTCTATATCTCCGCCGTGGCGCTGATTGGCGCGCTCTCCTACATTTTGCTGGTCGGGGATGTGAAGCGAGTAGGCTAACGCCACGCAATCTTATACCCTGAGGCCTGTTTATGGCTTCAGGGTACTCTCATGAAACAGCTCACCTTCGCCCCGCGCAATCATCAACTGACCAATATCAATACCTGGACGGCGGACAGCCAGTGGCTGGTGTTCGATGTGCGCCCCTCCGGCGCCTCCTTTACCGGCAAAACCATCGAACGCGTCAACGTTCACTCCGGCGACGTTGAGGTGATCTATACCGCAACGGATGGCGCGCATGTCGGCGTAGTAACCGTTCACCCTGAAGCGCAACAGTATGTGTTTATTCACGGCCCGGAAAACCCCGATGAGGCCTGGCAGTACGATTTCCACCATCGTCGCGGCGTGATAAACGAGCAGGACCGCACAACCAACCTCGATGCGCTGGATATCACCGCGCCCTACACGCCCGGCGCGCTGCGCGGCGGCTCGCACGTGCATGTCTTTAGCCCGAACGGGCAGAACATTAGCTTTACCTATAACGATCACGTTATGCATGAGCGCGACCCGGCGCACGATCTGCGCAACGTTGGCGTAGCGGTGCCGTTTGGCCCGGTAACGCCGCCCTGCACCCATCCGCGAGAATATAGCGGCAGCCACTGGTGCGTGCTGGTGAGCCGCACGACGCCGACGCCTGCGCCCGGCAGTGATGAGATCAACCGCGCATATGAAGAGGGTTGGGTTGGCAACCAGCGGCTGGCGTTTATTGGCGATACGCTCTCTGCCAGCGGCGAAAAAGTGCCGGAGCTGTTTCTTGTCGAGCTTCCCGCTAATGAACAGGGCTGGAAAACCGCGGGCGACGCGCCGCTGGCCGGTACAGAGCAGACGCTGCCTGCGCCACCAAAAGGCGTGCAGCAGCAGCGCCTCACCTTTACCCATCACCGGCGTTATCCGGGGCTGGTCACCGCGCCGCGCCACTGGGTGCGCAGCAATACGCAGGCAAGTGAAATTGCCTTTTTAATGCGTGATGACAACGGGGTTGTGCAGCTCTGGTTAATCAGCCCGGCGGGCGGCGAGCCGCGGAAGCTAACCCACTGCGAGACGGGGATCCAGTCAGCGTTTAACTGGCACCCTTCCGGCAAGGCGCTGGGGTTTGTGCTGGATAACCGCATTGCGCTGTGCGATGCGGTACATGGAGAGATAACCTTTTTGACGGCCGATCACGCCAACCCCCCTTCCGGGGATGCGGTGGTCTTCTCACCGGATGGTAAGCAGATAGCCTGGATGGAAGAGGTCGACGGTTTCCGCCAGCTCTGGATGACGCAGACCGGTTACTGAATCAGTGCACCGGCATCGGCGCGGGCGGGATAAGTGAGTTAATCGCCTCGTTTTCCCGCTCGCTCTTTTCGACTCTCGCTTTCACCGAGTTATCTCTGCGAAAGAGATCCCAGGGTATCAACAGCGTGTCGAGAAGAGCGGTAAAGGGCATATCCAGCGCCACCAGCGATTTCATGCCGATGCCGGTGTCGTCATCGGAAATCATCGACGAACTCGCTTTTGTGCCGGGATAGAGCCCCTCTTTGCCGCCCGTATGCGACATCACGCTGGAACAGCCCGAGACCATCACTCCGCAAATCAGTGCAGAAACTATCAAACGCGTTTTCATCATCGATTAATCATCGTTGTTTATTGTCTGAATGCTATCTCGGCGTTTATAGCCCTACGCCTGCGAAAACAACAGCATTCGCGCTCCGCTCTGTGGCGGCATTCGCACTTTAACCCTTTGTGCGGCCACCCCCAGTCTATGCCCTGTCAGAGAAAGTGCAAAAAAAGTCAAAAATTTGCCCTTGAAAAAATTCACTGCAACCACACTTTATCACTGTAGCCGCAGAACACGCCGCAAGGGTGTTGGGCTATATGGCATGAAGATCGGTCCATTATGGAAGGTCTTACACACTCGCTGATTTCAGGAGCTTTAACTATGCGTAATTTTGATCTCTCCCCGCTTTATCGTTCAGCTATCGGTTTTGACCGCCTGTTTAACCTGCTGGAAAACAACCCGAACCAGAGCAATAACGGTTACCCTCCGTACAACGTTGAGTTAGTGGATGAAAACCACTACCGCATTGCTATCGCCGTGGCCGGTTTCGCTGAAAGCGAACTGGATATTACCGCCCAGGATAACCTGCTGGTGGTGAAAGGCTCCCACGCCGCTGAACAGAAAGAGCGCTCCTATCTCTACCAGGGCATCGCCGAGCGTAACTTCGAGCGTAAATTCCAGCTGGCAGAAAATATTCAAATCAAAGGCGCCAACCTCGTGAACGGCCTGCTCTATATCGAACTGGAGCGCGTCATCCCGGAAGAGAAAAAACCGCGCCGTATTGAAATTAACTAATTACGTCGGGTCGCTCGCGCGGCCCACTCCCGAGATGCTCGCCGTCAGGGGGCATATGTGAGCCGAAAGCTCGCAGGTATTCACTCGCTTCTTTGAAGGAGAAACACAATGCGTAACTACGATTTATCCCCGCTTCTGCGTCAGTGGATTGGCTTCGACAAACTGGCAAACGCTCTGCAAACCACCAATGTCGATCAGCAGGCGTTCCCGCCCTATAACATCGAAAAGAGCGACGACAACCACTACCGCATTACCCTTGCGCTGGCCGGTTTCCGCCAGCAAGAGCTGGATATTCAGCTGGAAAATGGTCGGCTGACCATCAAAGGCACGCCAGAAAAACCGGCCAACGAACCGAAATGGCTCCATCAGGGTCTGGTGATCCAGCCCTTTACCCTGAGCTTTACGCTGGCCGATTTTATGGAAGTCTCCGGCGCAACGTTCGTTAACGGCTTGCTGCATATCGATCTGCTGCGTAATGTTCCCGAAAGCGCCGAACCGCAGCGCATCGCCATCAGCTCGCGCCCGGCGTTGAATAGCTAACTGGGGTTGCCTGATGGCGCGTCGCTTATCAGGCCTACGACAGGATGCCATCTTAGGCATCGCCGGCACCCGGCAGATAAGGCTCCGCATGCGGAGCCTTTTTTATTTATGCCTGCACGCTCTGCAAAAAGCGCTGGCGCCAGGGTTTCAGCACAAAGAGGGCGAGCAGCGCGCAGAGAATATCCAGCGTGATCGCGCAGCCAAACACCAGGTTCCAGCTACCGGTCTGCTGATAGAGCAGCGCCGCCAGCGGGCCGCCGAAGATCGAGCCAATTCCCTGCGAGATATAGAGCCAGCCATAGTTTGAGGTGGCATGCTGCGTACCGAAGGTATCCGTGAGCGTTGCCGGAAAGAGCGAGAAGATTTCACCCCAGCCGAAAAAGACCACCCCGGAGAGCAGCACAAACAGCAGCGGATCGTCTTTGCACAACAGCCACAGCGCCATCGCGCACCCTTCCAGGCCGAAGGCGACAAACATCATATTTTCGCGCCCAATGCGATCCGAGATATAGCCGCACACCGGGCGCGTTAAGCCATTCATAAACCGGTCGATGGTCATCGCCAGCGGCAGCGCCGCCATACCGAGCACCGTGACGGCGGTAATACCGAAATCGTCGGCGAAAATCGCCATCTGCGAAGTGACCATCAGCCCGGAGGTGGACATCATAGTCATCATCACAAACATCAGCCAGAACAGCGGTTTGCGCAGCATCTCCTTCGGCGCGAAGCTCTTCTCGCTCATTTTCAGCGGGCTACTCACTGGCTGCGCGCTGACGTGCTGCGGCGCGCGCAATCCCTGGCTGGCGATAAAACCGATGGCGGCCATCAGCAGGCCGAACTGCCATAGCGTGCTCTCCAGCCCTTTGGCGGCCAGCGACTGCGTAACCGGGAAAGTGGTGAGGATCGCGCCCATACCGTAGCCTGCCGCCACCATCCCTGTGGCAAAGCCGCGTTTTTCGGGGAACCAGCGCACCATCAAACCGACCACGCCGATATAGACAATGCCGGTGCCGAGGCCGCCAATCACACCGTAACAGAGGTAAAGCCCTGTCAGGCTGCTGATGTTCGCCGTCAGCATCCAGCTCGCGCCGCTCAGCACGGTACCAATGGCAATCAACCGGCGCGGGCCAAACTTATCAATCAGCTTGCCCTGGAAGGGGGAAAAGAAGGTTTGCAGAATAATCAGCAGTGAAAAGGTGAGCTGGATCTCCGCCAGCGGCACGCCCAGCTTTGCCATAAACGGCTTTGCCAGCAGCGCCCAGACATATTGCGGACTGGAGATGGAGATCATGCACAGTAATCCCAGCGCCAGTTGCACCCATTTCTTCGACGGGCTCGCCACCACCACGCTGGTTAAGGTTGTATTTGTCATTCTGCCACCCCTGTTGTTAACAAAAGTGGAGTTGTGCATTAACCATGCCATAACCTGCCAGGGCGTAAAACGTCGGGAAATCCTTAGCAGGCGCAGGACTTTGTCTGTGGGTAAGCAGCTACGGAGATGCGTTAATTGGGAGCAACTTCACATTATATGGTGCGCGGTTCGCCACATTAGAGGGCGCGAATAGCCCTGCACTTTGTGCGGTATCGCCCATAAAACTCCCCTCATCTCTGCGAGAATGAGCTCAATCATCATGGAAAGGGATTCGATCATGAGTGAGATAGCGTTAATGGTCAGCGTGCTGGCGCTGGTAGCAGTGGTCGGACTGTGGATTGGCAATATCAAAATACGCGGCATCGGCTTGGGTATTGGCGGCGTGCTGTTTGGCGGGATTATTGTCGGGCACATCGCCGATCGGCTGGGGATTACCTTAAGCGGCCCAATGCTGCTGTTTGTGCAGGAGTTCGGCCTGATCCTCTTCGTCTATACCATTGGCATCCAGGTCGGGCCGGGGTTCTTTGCCTCGCTGCGCGTCTCGGGGCTGCGCCTCAACCTCTTCGCCATCCTGATTGTGCTGCTGGGGGGCCTGGTCACGGCGATCCTGCATAAACTCTTCGCCATTCCGCTGCCGGTGGTGCTCGGTATCTTCTCCGGCGCGGTGACCAATACGCCCGCCCTTGGTGCCGGGCAGCAGATCCTGCGTGATTTGGGCCTGCCCGCTGAACAACTGGATGTGATGGGCACCAGCTATGCGATGGCCTACCCGTTCGGTATCTGCGGCATTCTGCTGAGCATGTGGCTGCTGCGGGTGCTGTTTCGCGTCAATGTGGATGAGGAGGCCCGCAAGCACGACGCTACCCTCAATAGCGGCGTCTCGCATATTCGCACCATTAATGTTCGAGTGGAAAACAGCAACCTCAACAATATGGCGATTCAGGATGTGCCGCTGCTCAACAGCGACAAAATCATCTGTTCACGGCTGAAACGGGACGCGCTGCTGATGGTGCCCTCGCCCACCACGGTAATTCAGGCGGGCGATCTGCTGCACCTCGTCGGTCTGCCGCGCGATCTGCATAACGCGCAGGTGGTGATTGGCAAAGAGGTGGAGACCTCCCTCTCAACGCGCGGCACCGATCTGCGCGTTGAGCGGGTGGTGGTGACCAACGAAAAAGTGCTGGGGAAAAAGATCCGCGACCTGCAGCTGAAAGAGCGCTACGACGTGGTGATTTCGCGCCTCAATCGCGCCGGGGTGGAGCTGGTGGCCAGCTCCGACGCCAGCCTGCAATTTGGCGATATCCTCAATCTGGTTGGTCGACCGACGGCGATTGAGGCGGTAGCCAGCGAAGTGGGCAACGCGCAGCAGAAATTACAGCAGGTGCAGATGCTGCCGGTGTTTATCGGTATCGGCCTCGGCGTGCTGCTCGGCTCGGTGCCGCTGTTTATTCCCGGCTTTCCGGTGGCCTTAAAACTTGGGCTGGCTGGCGGGCCGCTGATTATGGCGCTGATCCTCGGGCGCATCGGCACCCTCGGCAAGCTCTACTGGTTTATGCCGCCGAGCGCCAACCTGGCGCTGCGCGAGCTTGGCATTGTGCTGTTTCTGGCCGTTGTCGGCTTGAAGTCCGGCGGCGATTTCTTTGCCACGCTAACCCACGGCGAAGGCGTAACGTGGATGTGTTATGGCATCTTTATTACCGCCATTCCGCTGCTGACCGTCGGCGTGCTGGCGCGGATGCTCGGCAATATGAACTACTTAACCCTCTGCGGTATGCTGGCCGGGTCAATGACCGATCCGCCGGCGCTGGCCTTCGCCAATAATCTGCATGCCACCAGCGGCGCGGCGGCGCTCTCCTATGCGACGGTCTATCCGCTGGTGATGTTTTTGCGCATTATTACCCCTCAACTCCTGGCGGTGCTATTTTGGGGCATGGGCCAGGCGTTTTAGCCTGGCGAACGGCCTGCTTTATAAGGAGTATTGATGAAAATCTCCCGCGTCGGCGAAGCGCCCGATTACCGCTTTTCGCTGGCCAATGAGCGCACCTTTCTTGCCTGGATACGTACCGCGCTGGGCTTTCTCGCCGCGGGCGTCGGCCTCGACCAGCTGGCACCGCAGTTTGCCACGCCGCTGATCCGCGAAACGCTGGCGCTGCTGCTCTGCCTCTTCGCCGGCGCGCTGGCGCTCTATGGCTATCTGCGCTGGTTGCGTAATGAGAAAGCGATGCGCTTAAAAGAAGAGCTGCCCTACACCCGCACGCTGCTGCTCATCAGCGTGGCGCTGGCAGCGGTCGCCGCAGTGGTGATGGTGCTGGTGTTCTATGCCGGATAGCCGCAAAGCGCGCCGCGCCGTCGACCCTGGTTTGCAGCCGGAGCGCACCTCCCTCGCCTGGCTGCGCACGCTGTTCGGCTATGGCGCGTTGATGGCGCTGGCGGTAAAGCATAACTGGCAGCAAACGGGCACGCCGTTCTGGATCTCCCTCGCGCTGCTGGCACTGGTGGCGGGTATTCTCTGGCGTTATACCCATCTGCGGCAGCGAATGGATGTGAACGTCGGTGACTTTGCGCTACCCGGCAGCGTGCGTGACAAGCTGCTTATCGCCCTTGGCGTCTTCTCTCTCGCCCTGCTGTTCGCCGTTACCCATATTCGCCAGTTATGGCTTCTGCTCTGAGCGCGGAAAAATTTATTACGCTTTGCCGCTACGCGCGTTGAGCAAAAGCATGCTAAATACATGTAATCGCCCCCGATTTTCGCAAGGTCAACCGTGTTAAAGCCACTGATTGCTGTTGTTATGTTGCTGGCGGCAACCGCTGTGTATGCCGCCGATACTCCGCTGACGGCGGCGCGTTACGCGCAGCAGTTGGGCGTTGGCATGGACGTTGACTGGGCGCGCACCGAGCGCGGCATCCGCGAATTTGACCCGCTGGTGGTGCGTGATTTTTACAACGCCGGTATTCGCCATGTGCGTATTCGCGTGGCGGATAATATGACCGAAGCGCGGCTGATCCACCTGCGTAAGCTGGTCGAAGCCTGCGAAGCCTATGGCGTAACGCCGATCATCGCTTATCAGGCCGATGGCTTTAAAGCCGATCCCAACGCCAAAACCGAAGCGCAGCTGGTGGCCTGGTGGACGACGGTCGGGCAATTTTTTGGCAGCGCGCATCCAACGCTTGGGTTTGATGTGATTTATGAACCTGCCGACAAACTGAACCGCGATCTGCCCGCCTTAAACCGCACTTACGACAATGTGGTGCGCACCCTGCATCAGATTGATGCCCAGCGCATGATCTTCATCGCCCCGCGATTGCGCGCCGCGCCTGAGGATCTCGCCTCGCTGCGGCTGCCGGCGCACAGCCAGAACTACCTGCTGGCGGAGTGGCATATCTTTCCGTGGGGGCCGCTGAAAACCAACGGCAAATACCCGTGGACTTCCGGTACGGCGGCAGAAAAAGCGGCGATCCGCGCCCGTATTGCTGCGGCGCTGCGCTGGCAGCAAAAAACCGGTCACGCCAGCTGGGTCGGTGGCTGGGCGGTGGGCGAGTCGATAAAAAACGCACCGACCGCCTCGCAGATGGCTTTCGCCCGCTTTATGGCCTGCGAGCTGAACCGGGCGAAAATCCCGTATGCGATCAACGCCGATACGCAGTTTTATGATGGGGAAGAGGGCGCATGGCGGCCTGCGCCCGCGCCGCTGCTAAAAGAGATGATTACGCCCACCTGTGAAAAGCCCGACCTGAAGCCGGGCCATCATGAGGTTAAACCGCCGGTTCGTGGTGGCCAGGGCGCGACGCCAGCGGCAGCCAGCACAACACAATCAGCAGCCCGGCCAGCGTCATCAGCATCCCAAGGCTAAACTGGCTGTTTTGCGGCAACTGGGCTGAGAGCCACGCCAGCCCGCCGGAGCCCATATTCTGCAGACCGCCAATCAGCGCGCCCGCCGTACCGGCCAGGAAGGGGAACGGCTCCATCGCGCCGCTGGTCGCCAGCGGGAAGAGCATCCCGGCACCGAAGAAGAAGAGCGCGGCGGGCACTACCAGGGTCCAGATCGTCATTACGCCAAGAATGCCGGGGATCCACATCAGGATGCCGGCCAGCAGGCAGCTTAGCGACGCCTGCCACATCAGCGTGGTGAAGCGTTTGTTCTGCCGCCCGGCAAACCACGCGCCGAAAAATGCCGCCGGAATAGGCAGGATAAACAGCACGCTCACCATCATACTGTTCAGCCCCAGCACGCCGCCCATCAGTACCCCGGAGCAGGCCTCAAACACCGCAATGCCCGCCAGGCCGCCAATCAGCATCAGCAGATAGCAGCTAAACGCGCCGTTTCCGAGCAGGGTTTTATAGCTGGTAATAAGCCGCGAGCGCGGCGCATCCACCGGGCGCGTTTCCGGCATCCAGCGCGCCATGCTGTAAGTGACTATCACGCACAGCACCAGTAAGAAGATAAAGCAGGCGCGCCAGTTCACCAGCGTGTTGAGCACGCCGCCAATCAGCGGTGCCAGCAGTGGGCTGACCAGAATCCCCATATTTAACAAACTATTGGCATGACGTAGCTCGCTGCCCGCATAGAGATCGCGCGGCAGGGTGCGCGCCATCACGCCGCCGACGCCGGTGCCGACGCCCTGTAGTGCGCTGGCGAGGATCAGCACCAGTAAGCTGTGGGTGGTGATAGCGATAAGCGTCGCCAGCATGAAGATGGACATGCCCGCGAGGATCACCGGGCGGCGCCCCACTCTGTCCGCCAGCGGGCCGTAAAAGAGCTGCGAGACGCCATAGGTCAGCAAGTAGGCTGCCATCACGCTCTGCACCGCCCCTTTATTTACCGCCAGGTCATGCGCCATATCGGCCATCGCCGGAATATAGATGGTTTGCGCCATCTGGCCGACCGCGACCAGAAGCACCAGCATCAATAACAAATTGACGTTTCTCTGCCTTTTCATATCGATGATTACTTTTAAAAAGTGAAGAATTATAGAATATATGGCTGCAATGCAGCCCAAGTTGCGGAGGAATCTACCACAAGGCGCGAGATGAGCCACCAGGTGACTCACTAATTGGTAAAGGCTGCCAGGCAGGATTTCTAAACAATTATCGGCAACTTTTGTTGCCAGAATGATCTACGAGAGACGCAGCAGGATCGCCCCGGCGGCAATACCGCAGGCGGCGACAATGCGCACGCCCGCTACGCGCTCTTTGAGCACCAGGCAGGCTAGCAGCGCGCCGAAGAGTATTGAGGTTTCGCGCAGCGCAGCGACTACCGCCAGCGGTGCTTGCGTCATCGCCCATAGCGCCAGGCCGTAGGAGCCGAGCGTGCCGATGCCGCCCGGCAGGCCTGATTTCCAGTTAGCAACCAGATAACGGGAAACGGCGTGGCGGCGTACCATCATCGCCCACAGCAACAGGCAGAAACCATTGAGGAAGAAGGTCCAGAGGGTGTACCCGAGCGCCGTGCCGGAGAGACGCACGCCGGTGCCATCCACCAGCGTATAGCTGGCGATAAAACAGGCGTTGAGCAGCGCCAGCCAGATCCCGGTGCGCGACCGGCTGCGCCCGTTAAATGCCATACCGAGAATCGACAGGCAGATAACCGCAATCCCGCACCACGCCAGCGCGCTCAGAGCATCACCCAGAAACAGCACGCTGACTAGCGCCACCAGCAGCGGCGCGGTGCCGCGCATCAGCGGGTAGGTCTGGCTCATCTCTGAAACCTGGTAGGTTTTGGCGACCAGCACGGTATAGACCACCTGCAGGGCGCAGGAGAGCGCAAGATATGGCGCACTGGCAAGCGTTGGCTGGGGAGAAAAAGGAAGCAACACCAGCGCGATCAGCGCAGCGAAGCCGCTCACGGCAATGGCGGAGTAGAGCTTGTCGCTGCCCGCTTTGACGATGGCGTTCCAGCTGGCGTGGAGCAGCGCGGCGAAGAGCAGTATGCAGAAAACCGAAAGCGTCATGGCGACCTGCGCACGGGAAATGTCACCAAAATGTAACATGACCGGCGCAAGGCGCGCCAGAACGCGAATGTGAAAGGGGGGCGGTTGCCCGCCCCCCTTTGGTGCGACTTGAACCTGAGTTAACGAACAAACTTCAGGACTGCTTCAAGTAGTTGCAACAAGGCAACAATGAGTTTCAGGATCAGGATAACCATCTCCGTCTGGCCCATACGCATCTCCTCAGGTAAAGGAGCACCGGCTGACTTACCTTTCCGCTGCCTGTTATCAGCCGTGTTGTTGGCGTAACGCAGTGTGCTCTCAAGGGGTTAAGGCGCTGACGGCACCACCCGTTTCAGCCAGGACTTAGCGCGCCGTAGTTGCGGCCCCCACACAGATGCGCAACATCAGTATATGCTAGCACTGTATTTATATACAGTAATTATTGGTTGTTTTTGCGCCATTGAACCATACTTAATGCGGATGATTATGTGTAAAAATTGCGCAACCAGACGATATAGCGTATAGTTCCGCTGTTGACGTAACGCAGTGTGCTTGCGGTCACCAGCCGCAAAAGCTGCAAAAAAAACCTCGCTCCGGCGGGGTTTTTTGTTTTCATTTCGGCAATAAGAAATGTGATCAATGGCCCACTTTGCTGCCGGTGCGTAAAAAGCAGTTGTCGGCAAATGATTCCTGTGTTTGTATAAATCTCGTTAATGACATAAAAATTGTTCGCACAACAACAGGTCCCCCATGAACGCTGCCACTACACCGATGAACCTACTAAAAACCGCGCACAACGCCGCGGTGGTCGTCGTGCGTGTGGTGGTGGTCGTCGGCAATGCGCCGTAGGGTCCGGAACAACACACGATTCCAAAACCCCGCCGGCGCAAACCGGGCGGGGTTTCTTGTTTTATCCCTCCCGGAAAGTCGGCCCAGAATAAGAAGGACTGGAGCATGGCAAGTTCGGAAAGTACGCCTCAATCCACGCGCTACACCGGCGCGCAGCTGATTGTTCATTTACTCGAGCGTCAGGGCATCACCACCGTTACCGGCATTCCGGGCGGCACCGTGCTGCCGCTCTACGACGCCCTGAGCCAAAGCACGCAGATCCGCCACGTGCTGGCCCGCCACGAGCAGGGTGCCGGTTTTATCGCTCAGGGAATGGCGCGCACGCAGGGGAAACCAGCGGTCTGCCTCGCCTGTAGCGGGCCGGGCGCGACGAACCTGGTCACCGCCATTGCCGATGCGCGCCTCGACTCCATCCCGCTGGTCTGCATTACCGGCCAGGTGCCCGCCTCAATGATCGGCACCGACGCATTTCAGGAAGTGGACACTTACGGCATCTCTATCCCCATCACTAAACACAACTATCTGGTCCGCGACATTGCCGAACTGCCGCAGGTCATCAGCGACGCGTTTCGCATTGCGCAGTCTGGCCGTCCTGGCCCGGTGTGGATAGATATTCCTAAAGATGTGCAGACTGCGGAGATCACCTTAAGCGAGCTGCCGGAACCGGGCGTTAAAGCCCCGGCTCCGGCGTGGAATGCGTATGACGTTCGTGCCGCGGCGGAGATGATCAATGCCGCGCAGCGCCCGGTGCTCTACCTGGGCGGCGGAGTGATCAATGCGCCGCAGCAAATTCGCCTGCTGGCGGAGAAAGCCAGCCTGCCAACGACCATGACGCTGATGGCGCTCGGCATGCTGCCGAAACACCACCCGCTCTCCCTCGGCATGCTCGGTATGCACGGTGCGCGCAGCACCAACTTTATTCTGCAAGAGGCCGATCTGCTGATTGTACTGGGCGCACGTTTTGATGACCGGGCGATTGGCAAAACCGAGCAGTTCTGCCCGAATGCGAAGATTATTCATGTCGATATCGACCGCGCCGAGCTGGGGAAAGTGAAGCAGGCGCATGTCGCGATCCAGGGCGATGTCGGCGAAGTGCTGGATGTATTAATCCCGCAGATTGAGGCAAGCGCGCGCCACGCGTGGCGCAACACCGTCGAGCAGCTGCAAGCGGAATTTCCCTCCGCTATCGCGCAGAACAGCGATCCCTTAAGCCACTACGGGCTGATTAATGCGGTGGCGGCCTGCGTTGATGATGAGGCGATTATCACCACTGACGTCGGGCAACATCAGATGTGGACGGCGCAGGCCTATCCGCTCAATCGCCCGCGTCAGTGGCTCACCTCCGGCGGCCTCGGCACCATGGGCTTTGGCCTGCCGACGGCGATCGGCGCAGCGCTGGCGAACCCGGAACGGAAGGTGATCTGCTTCTCCGGCGACGGCAGTTTGATGATGAATATTCAGGAGATGGCGACGGCAGCGGAGAACAATCTCGATGTCAAAATCATCCTGATGAATAACGAGGCGCTGGGGCTGGTGCATCAGCAGCAGAGCCTGTTCTACAAAGCTGGCGTCTTTGCCGCCACCTATCCGGGCATGATTAACTTTATGCAGATTTCCGCCGGGTTTGGCCTGCACACCTGCGATTTAAACGCCGCCGCCGATCCGCAGGCCGCGTTGCAGGAGATTATTGACCGGCCGGGGCCTGCGCTGGTGCATGTGCGCATCGATCCACAACAGAAAGTCTACCCGATGGTGCCGCCGGGCGCGGCGAATACAGAAATGGTGGGGGAATAAGCCATGCAGAGCAGTGATAACGTCATTCTTGAACTCACCGTGCGTAACCACCCGGGCGTAATGACCCACGTCTGCGGGCTCTTTGCCCGCCGGGCATTCAACGTGGAGGGCATTCTCTGCCTACCGCTCCAGAACGGCGAGCAGAGCCGCATCTGGCTCCAGGTCGCCAACGATCAGCGTCTCGAGCAGATGATAAGCCAGATCGACAAGCTCGAAGATGTGGTGAATATCCTCCGTCATCAGAGCGATCCCGGCGTGTTCAACAAGCTGGGGCTCTTTTTTGAGTAAGCGCTAAAGCGGCACGCCGCCCATTAAGGCGGCGCGCTACGCCCTATTTTTTGCGCGGCAGCGGAGTGCTGAGGTAGTAGCGCGACTTCTTATTGGTTCTCACGCCGAAGACCACAAGCGCTGCGATGAACAGGATGTAACCGATATAAGACATTACTCATCCTCCAGTACGCCAAGTTTATCCAGTAACTCCACTTGCCCCTCGGGCGCCCTTTTTCTATCCCGCTTCGCCAGGAAGCGAACCACTAAAAAGTTGACGTAGCGCGATTCGAAGAACTGCTCCATTTTCTGGTAGTGCTCGTCCGGCCAAAGCTCGATGGCATAGTTGATCCAGCGAATAAACAGCCAGACATTTTTGCGCATACCGCCGCGTTGGTTCAGCACGCCAAACGCGTAGAGATAAGCGATATAGGCTCGCTTCTCCTCTTCAACACGCCCCTCGAGCAGCACCTCCGCACACACTTTTTCCACCGCCAGCCGCTGATGCTCCGCATCAGGGGACCAGAAGAGCGCGCAGGCATAATCATAATGCGCCAGCGCGTGGCCGCGGCGAGTCGCCTCCTCTAACAGCGTCAGGCGCTCCGGCAGCGTAGCACTCTCGTTTTGCGCTTCCAGAATGCGGCTTTTGCGGAACAGTGCTTCCGGCGAGCGGTTCTGGCAGGCGCGATCAAGCATTGCGGTCGCCGTCTCTGCGGAGGGTGTAATCAGCAAATTGGTCGCCGCAACCGGTGCCAGGCCACTGTGAATATCGCTTAACAGCAGCAGGGCGGGGATCACGTCATGCTCGGCGAGCAGCGTTAAAAAGCCCTGCGCTTGCGCTTTCTGCTGGAAAAAGCAGAGACGGTTGAGCAGCACGTTCAGCTTGTCCGGCCCGATGCGATCCTCCGTTTGCTGCAGACGCGCAAGCCACGGCTCCGCCGGGCCAGGAAGATGAACACCTTCCAGCGTCTGTAAACGCAGATAGGCGCTCAGCAGCAGTTCGGTGTCGTTTTCGCAGCGCGCGCCGGTCAGCGCGATATAGCGCGGGAAGAGTCCCTTCTCATCTTGCAGCGCGTACTCTTTATGGCACAGCACCGACAGCAGCCAGAAGAGCAGTGCCCCTTCCTGGGCAAACAGCAGCCGGACTGAGCCGTGATTGAGCATAAACTCAATGCTTTCATAAATGCGCCGCGCGAAGAGCGGGCTATGGGCGTAGAAGGTGTAATCATCGTCCAGCAGGAAATGGACGTAGGTATCCAGGCAGGTGAGGTGCAGCGCTGCCTTATCTTCCGGCTCCATCGGCAGGGCCAGCATCTGCTGGAACTCCTCATCGAACGCGCCGATCGCTTTGCCGCTGTGTTTATCGGGCCAGTGCTCCGGGTTGCCGAGCTTATCCAGCCACTTCACGCTGTAGAGCTTGTTGCGCTTAAACTCCGGCAGCGTGGCGCAGTAGTTACTGGCTAAAAAGTTATCGATGGCGACATGCTCATCATCGCCATACCAGCGCGGATAGAGGTAATAGATAAACTGCTCGCGCACCGGCATGCTTTCCGGGTCGCACTCCAGCGCGCGGTTGAGCCAGTAAAGCGGCGGCATCTCCGCTTCCTGCTCATCGGCCACGGGCAGACCGGTGTAAATCGGCTCACTGGAGAGCGGTAAACCGCCTTTTTCGCGGGCGAAGGCCAGCGCCGCGTCTGAATAAGCGCTCAGATCAAGCGCTATCGGCTGATGCGGCTCCTCGAACCACGCGGGTTGGTTAAAGTGCCCGCTCGCCGTCAGCAGTAGGTAATAGAGATAAGGCGTCTGATTATTCAGGGAGATCGCCTTCGCCGCCCAGTAAAAGAGCAGATCGCTGCTGATGCGGGCGCGGCTCCACTGGGTGGCTGTCACCCGGTCAGCATAGTAACCGCCGCGCGCGTCGCCGGCGATATTAAGCCAGCGCTGAGCCAACATGGCACAGGGATAGTGGGCCTGCGGCTGTTGCTGATGCCAGGCGGTCAGCAACCCGACAATCTTCTCCTCGCTATACAACTGCGGGGTAAAGAGAAAGGTGTACTGGCTGATGATGGGAAAAAACGCATCATCGCGATCTTGCTGCCAGCGCGCCTCGGCGGCCGCATAGTAGCGGGTAAGGGCTTCAAACTCCCCGGCGTGCATCAAATCGCGCAGCTGCTGGCGGGCAGAAAAAATCTCATCCAGTGAAATCATGGTGCCTCATAAGGGAGATGTGAGAAAAATGGTGCCCATTGTCACGAAAAAAAGCGGCAGGGACAAACCCCTGATTTAGGTGTTTGAGCGCACTTAGCGCTGTTAGTCGACGGCGATTTGCCCGTATGATGAGCCTCTTTTCGCTGCGGGAGAACGTATGATCTGGTTGATGTTGGCCACGCTGGTGGTGGTCTTTGTGATTGGTTTTCGGGTATTAACCTCCGATTCCCGCCGTGCGATCCGCCGTCTTACCGACCGGCTTAATATTCAACCCGTGCCGGTGGAGTCGATGATTGATCAGATGGGCAAAACCGCAGGCAACGAATTTTTGCGCTATTTAGCGCGTCCCGATGAGGCGCACCTGCAAAACGCGGCGCAGCTGCTGCTGATCTGGCAGGTGGCGATTGTGGATAGCGGCGAGCAAAATTTTCACTACTGGCACCGCCTGATGCAGAAAGCGCGGCTTGCGGCACCGATCACCGATGCACAATTACGCCTGGCGCTCGGCTTTCTGCGTGAAATCGATCCGGATAAAGCCGAACTGAGCAATTTCCAGATGCGCTACAACGCGCTCTTCGCACCGCAAGAGGGCGTCCATTGGCTGCACTGATAGCGATGCTGAAGAGTTGCCGAATTGTTAATTGCGTCACACTTTATGAATGTTACACTGCGCGACTTTCACGTTTAACAATTAAGCAGGTAATCAATGAGTGAGCAAAGTATGGCGCAATCTTCAGCCGATCCGGTCACGCGGCCGAACTGGTCCGCCGTTTTCGCCGTGGCCTTCTGTGTAGCATGCTTGATCACCGTTGAGTTTCTGCCGGTCAGCCTGCTGACGCCGATGGCGCTGGATCTGGGCGTCTCCGAAGGGCTTGCCGGGCAAACCGTCACCGTGACGGCCTTTGTGGCGATGTTTGCCAGCCTGTTTATCACCAGCATCATTCGTACCACCGACCGCCGCTATGTGGTGTTCGCCTTTGCGCTGCTGCTGACCCTCTCCTGCCTGCTGGTCTCGTTTGCCACCAGTTTTACTCTGCTGTTAGTCGGGCGTGCCTGCCTTGGGTTGGCGCTCGGCGGCTTCTGGGCGATGTCGGCCTCGCTGACCATGCGTTTAGTGCCGATGCGCACGGTGCCGAAAGCGCTGTCGGTCATCTTTGGCGCGGTGTCGATTGCGCTGGTGATTGCCGCGCCGCTGGGCAGTTTTCTTGGCGGGATTATCGGCTGGCGTAACGTTTTTAACGGCGCAGCGCTGATGGGCGTGGCCTGTATTATCTGGGTGTGGATGGCGCTGCCGTCGCTGCCAGGGCAGACCGAGCAGCACCAGAATATGTTTGGCCTGCTGAAACGCCCCGGCGTTGCGGCGGGAATGCTGGCGATTTTCATGGTCTTCGCCGGACAGTTCTCCTTCTTCACCTACATTCGCCCGGTCTATATGACGCTTGCCGGATTCAGCGTCGATGGGCTGACGCTGGTGCTGCTTAGTTTTGGTATCGCCAGTTTCGTCGGCACCTCGTTCTCGTCGGTGGTGATGAAGCGCTCGGTGAAAATGACGCTGGCCCTTGCGCCGCTGACGCTGGCGATAAGCGCGCTGGTGCTGATTTTGTGGGGCAGCGATAAGGTAGTTGCGGCGGGGATCGCCATTGTCTGGGGGCTGGGCTTCGCCCTGATTCCGGTGGGCTGGTCAACATGGATCACCCGTACTCTTGCCGATCAGGCAGAGAAGGCCGGTTCGATTCAGGTGGCGGTTATTCAATTGGCGAATACCTGCGGCGCGGCGATTGGCGGTTTCGCCCTCGATCATTACGGCCTGCTCTCACCGTTGATGCTCTCCGGCGGCCTGATGCTGCTCACCGCGCTGCTGGTGGCGGCCAAAGTGAAGGTCAGAGCCTGAATCTCAAAATGCCGGGTGGCGCTTCGCTTACCCGGCCTACGGTTCCTGCCTGATGCACTATTACGTAGGCCCGATAAGGCGCAGCCGCCATCGGGCATTATGCCGGGTGGCGCTTCGCTTACCCGGCCTACGGTTCCTGCCTGATGCACTATTACGTAGGCCCGATAAGGCGCAGCCGCCATCGGGCATTATGCCGGGTGGCGCTTCGCTTACCCGGCCTACGGTTCCTGCCTGATGCACTATTACGTAGGCCCGATAAGGCGCAGCCGCCATCGGGCATTATGCCGGGTGGCGCTTCGCTTACCCGGCCTACGGTTCCTGCCTGTTGCACCATTTCGTAGGCCCGATAAGGCGCAGCCGCCATCGGGCAATGCGCCGGGTTATGCGGCGCGCACCCTGCGGCGTGAATCCAGCGCGATAAGCAATACCGACGAGACAATCAACAGCGTGCCGAGCCAGTCCGGCAGCGTGAAGACCACCCCAAGCAGCGCCACCGAAAGTAGGGCGCTGCTGAGCGGTTCGGCGCAGCTTAAAATGCTCGCTTTCGAGCCGCCAATCATCTGCGCCCCCTTCAGATAGAGGCTGAACGTCACCGCCGTGCCAATCACCACCAGGTAGAAAAAGGCCATCAACAGCGCGCCATCGATGACAAAATCACTCCCCTGCCCGGCATAGAACGGCGTCAGCATTAACCCCGCCAGCAACATACTCCAGCCGACAATCGGCAGCGTGCCGTAGCGGGCAATCAGCGCCGAGGGGTAAGTGGTGTAAAAGGCGGCAGAAAAGGCAGAAATGATCCCCCACACCAGCGCGCCGGAGGAGATAGAGAGCGAGGTGAGATTGCCGTGCGTTACCAACAGGAAGGTGCCGATTAACGACGTCATGATCGCCGCAGAGACCAGCAGCGTCGGGCGCGCTTTGCGTACCAGCGCAAACCACGCGACGATAATCGTCGGCGAGAGGAATTGCAGCACCGTGGCGGTGGCGGCGTTAGATTTCTCGATGGTCACCAGAAAGCTCAGTTGCACCACCATCGCACCAAACAGTGAGAAGAAGAGCAGGCTCAGGGCATCTTTACGGTTCTTCAGAATGCTAAAAATTTTGTCGCCGTGGAAGAACGACAGCGTAAGCAGGATCACGCCGGTAAACAGCAGACGCGTCATGGTTAACCACTGCGCCGAGATCGCGCTCTTCTCCATAATAAACTGCGCGCATACGCCGGAACTGCCCCACAAAACTGCCGCTGCGAGCACGCAGAGCATCCCTTTTTTCGTCGAACTCATCGCTAACCCGTTGATAACTTATTAACAGGCTAAGAAGCATAACACAGGCCCGTGCGGGAACCGGAGGCGGCTTGAGGGGAACCGCCTCCGGGTTGTTACCTTACCACCAGGCTTCCCACATCGCGCCGATGTTGAGCGAGTCTAGGGAGGTATCATTGGTGCCGTTGACGCGCGCGGTGCGTTTGTTATCCACTTCGCCGCCGGTCACGTAGAAGCGCAGCATCGGGCGGAACTCCGGCCCCATCGCGATAGAGATGTTCTGCGACAGCGTGGCTTTCCAGCCGTGGTTGTCGCCGCCATCATCATAATCGACGCGCTGGTAGCCCAGCTCCAGCCAGGTCGAGTGCACATCGTTCCACCAGTGCATCGGGCGAACAATCGCGCCATAGTTGCGGCGGTTGTCTGTTTTTATGCGGCTGTTGTCGTAATCATGGAAGGCGAGCAGGTAATCCACCTGAGTCTGCTGGGTGAATTTATAGGTCCCTTCAAAGCTGGTGTAGATGGCCTTCAGATCGTCGGTTTTGTTAAAGACGCTGTTGTCCGAGTTATCGGAGTAGCGGGCGATCAGCTTGTTGATGCCGCTGTCGTAGGTATGGCTCAGCACCGCACCGCCCTGCCAGGCATGCAGGCGCTCGTCGCGATCCACCGCTTTCGAGTCAAAGCCGTAGTTGGCATAAATCTCCAGATCGAGCGGACCGACTTTCATACCGTGCACTTTTGAGGTGACCGCATAGTTGCCTTTATCGCCAACGTTAGAGCTGCCGGTACAGGTGATGCGTGACGGGTTGGATTCATCCTCCAGCACTTCCGGGCTACAGGATTCGATGGAGCCCACGGCCGCGACGTCAAACTGCACACCGCCAATATCGAAGTTTTTCACCCCCGCGCCCTGGCCGTCGTGGTTCATCCAGAAGTAGTCGTTGATCCCCTGTTGTGGACGCTGGTGGAAATCACGTCCCGCCCAGAAGTAGGCGTTAGGGTTGGAGGCCAGCAGATTAGTCACGCCAGCGTAGGCTTTTTTCAGGTTAACTTCATCGCCCCAATGATCGAACATCACATTGATGTCCCAGATCGCGCCGTTATCGCCTTTAAACGCTTTCGAGAGCTGGAATTCGCCGCCGTTGCCTTCGTTGCCAAGACGACCAATTGCCGACGCGCCGTTGTAGGAGCCGTCAACGCCGACATATTTCTGATCGCCGGACTGGTAATGCGCGCCATAGCGGGCATAACCGGTAAATTTCACGCCGTAAGGGATCGCCAGATCGGGCGTTTGCGCCGCGCTTTGCGGCTCAACCACCACATCGGCTTTTTTATTGATCGCGGCGTCCATTTTCGCCTGGCGTTCCGCCAGCGCTTTATCCACCGCTTTTGCGACAATGGCGTCAATTTGCTCTTGCGTAAACTCCTGGGCGAGGGCGGAACCAGAGCAAAGTGTAGCCGCAACCGCCAGCGCCACTGGAAGTTTTTTATTTATCTTCATGGTTATCTCAATATAGTAAGTTGTTCTCAGACAATAACCGTCCGCTCCGTTACAGAGGGGAATATTGCCATCATCAAAACAGACTGCTTTATTTTATTAAGTTGGGTACAGACGTATTAAGATTTACCGTAATCAATTCTCCATTCAGTTACGCTGATAAAGCTGAACGATCTCCTCAGATAATTCACGAGCTAATAACGACGTCATTAAATGATCCTGCGCATGCACCATAATTAAGGTCATCGGCTGACGGCCTTCGCCAGCATCCTGTTCGATTAATTTGGTTTGCATCTGGTGTGCCTGACGCGCATAGCCATCGGCCTCTTTCAACAGCAGTTTCGCTTCATCAATGTTGCCTTCGCGCGCGGAGCGCAGGGCTTCAAAGCAGAGGCTGCGCGACTGCCCGGCGTTGACGATAATCTCCATTACCGCCTCTTCAAGTGCGACCATAATTTTCAATCCTGAGTAGTGAAACCATTATTCTCAGCGGTGGCGGCAAACCACTCTCCGCTTTTTTTAACGGTGCGTTGTTGGGTGTCGAGATCTAATTGCACAAAACCGTAGCGGTTTTTATAGGCATTACACCACGACCAGTTATCAATAAAGGTCCACATATGGTAGCCAAGACAGTTGCTGCCTTCGCTAATCCCTTTATGCAGCCAGATAAGGTGATCGCGAACGAAATTAATTCGGTAGCTATCGTTTATTTGGCCATTTTCAATAAACCGCTGTTCATTCTCGACGCCCATACCGTTTTCGGAAATAAAACAGCGTGGGTTACCGTAATTAATGCGCAGGTTGGTGAGAATATCGTAAATACCCGGTTCATAAATTTCCCACCCGCGATAAGGGTTCATTTTACGGCCCGGCATATCGTAATAATCAAACAACCACTCCGGCATAAACGGCGAATCGGGATTGACCGCGCTCTCCCGGCACTTTACCCGCCGCGGCTGATAATAGTTGATGCCGAGCAGATCGATCTTCCCTTCTGCGATCAGCGCAATATCCTCCGGCTGGCAGGCGGGCAGCTGATTGTGCTCTTTCAGCAGCGCCACCAGGTCAGCGGGATACTCGCCACGCAGTACCGGGTCGAGAAAACTGCGGTTAAACAGTAAGTCAGCGTAGTGCGCCGCCTTCACATCCGCCGGGTGCTGCGAGCGCGGATAAGAGGGCGTCAGGTTGAGCACAATACCAATCTCACCGGGATAGTGCCCGGCGCGGAACGCGCGCACCGCGCTGGCGTGAGCGAGGACCGTGTTGTAAGCCACCGTGGCCGCGCGTTTAAAATCGACCACGTTCGGGTAGTGGAAATCGTAAAGATAGCCGCCTTCCACCGGCACAATCGGCTCGTTGAAGGTGAACCAGTGATGCACGCGATCGCCGAACAGCTCAAAGCAGATCTGCGCATAGCGGCTGAAGGCATCGACCACTTCCCGGCTCTCCCAGCCGCCCTTCTCCTGCATCACCATCGGCATATCGAAGTGGAACAGGGTAATAAACGGCGTAATGCCCTGCGCCAGCAGTTCGTCAATCACGCTGTTATAAAACGCTACCGCCTGCGGATTCACCTCACCGGTGCCGTCCGGGATAAGACGCGCCCAGCTTAGCGAGGTGCGAAAGCTGTTGTGCTTCAGCTGTTTGAGCAGGGCGATATCCTGCCGCCAGTGGCGGTAGAAGGTCGACGTCTGCTGCGGCCCCACCTGCTGATGAAAACGCCACGGCTGACGGGCAAACCAGGCATCCCACGTAGTGGCGCTTTTGCCGCCCTGTTCGCTTTCCCCTTCGGTTTGCAGCGCAGAGCAGGCGCTGCCCCACCAGAAGTTTGCGGGAAATTCATATTTCATTACCGGCTCCTTTTAATTACTGCTGACGGTTTCCGCCATCGGGGCGCTGCTCTGCGCGGCTTTTTCCTCTTCTGCTTTCATCAGCGAATGCTCGTAAGCACGCAGGAAAGGCAGATACATCAGGGCGGACATCACCATACAGACCAAACACATCACCAGCGGGCTAAGGGCCCAGTTTGCCGCCCATGAAGCACCGATCGGCGCAGGCGTTGTCCACGGCGTCAGGGAAACGACCTGTGCCAGCAGCCCCATTTTGGTGGCGGTCCAGGCGAGTACGGCGTTAATCAGCGGAACGCAGACAAAAGGCACAAACAGCATCGGGTTCATGATGATCGGCGCGCCGAAGAGAATCGGTTCGTTGATGTTAAAGAAGCTCGGCACCACACCCATTTTGCCGATGGTGCGCAGATGGGCGACGCGGCTGCGCAGCAGCAGGAAGGCCAGCGGCAGTGTGGAACCGACGCCACCAATCAGCAGATAGTGATCCCAGAAACCCTGCAAATAGACGTGCGGTAACGCCGCGCCTGCCGCCAGCGCGGCCTGGTTTGCAGAGAGGTTGGCCATCCAGAACGGGTTCATGATGCCAGTGACAATCAGCGACCCGTGGATACCGGCGAACCAGAAAATCTGGCACAGCAGCACAGAGAGCAGCACCGCAGGCAGCGAGTCGGAGGCGGAAACCAGCGGCTCCAGCAGATGCATAATCGCCTGCGGCATAATCATGCCGGTTTGCGCTTCGATAAAGAGGTTGAGCGGGTGCAGCGTGCCGATAATCACCAGCACCGGAATGAGGATCTCAAACGAGCGGGCCACGCCGGTCGGCACCTCTTTCGGCAGACGAATGGTGATCTTGTGCTGCTTCAGCCAGGCATAAACCCGTGACGAGTAGATCGAGGTAATAAGCGCCGTAAAAATGCCCTGGCCCGAGAGATACTGCGTCGAGATGGTGCCATCTTTGTAAGGCGCGGCGACCAGCAGAAAGGCCATAAACGCCAGCAGGCCGGTCATCACCGGGTCGAGATTAAACTGGCGACCAAGACTGGCACCAATACCGACAGAGATGAAAAAGGTCATCACCCCCATGCTGAGGTTAAACGGCAACATCAGCTGTTCGCGGTATTCGGTCGAGAAATCGAGCCACGCGCGGGCGAAGCCGACGGTGGTATCCGCTGAAAAGGGCGGGAAGATAAACACCAGCATAAACGAGCCGATGATCATAAACGGCAGCGCGGCGGTAAAGCCGTCGCGGATGGCGATAACGTACTTTTGCTGACCCAGGCGACCGGCCAGCGGCGTGATGCTTTGCTCAATCACCGTAATCATGGATTGGTAGAGGGAACTCATAAGAACACCTTTTAATGTGCCGCTTCAATCAGCGACAGAGCATAGTCCAGTACCTCGTCGCCACGTTGCATGCCGTAATCCATCGGGTTGATGGGTTGTACCGGAATGCCCTGGGCGGCGGCCTTTTCTGCCAGTGTTTTTAACATGTATTTAACTTGTGGACCGAGAAGCACGACCTGGTAGCGCGGGAACTGCAAATCAAACTCAGCTACGCCGTACGCGTCGATCTCAACCGGAATATCGCGGGCTTTCGCCGCCTCTTCCATTTTTCTGACCAGCAGACTGGTGGACATACCGGCTGAGCAACACAACATGATCCTGAACATCGTTAACCGTCCTCGAAGTGTAAAAAGTTATTGCGGAGACGATTGGATATCATATGGAAACCGGTTTCCATGGATTCGCCATAGAAGTGTGATAGCTGTCAATGTCTGTAAATAATAAGGCTGAGTTATTCGATTTCCGTCACGAAATTGCGCCTTTTTAACAGGCAAAACGGCACAAATGGAAAATCGGTTTCCATGAAAAAAAGAAACGGCTATACTCGCGGTGGTTATAGATTAGCCATTGCAGTATCTGTTTTTTTGCGGGCGCGCTTTGTGCCTGCCAGGGGAGAAAGATGTCTACAATCAACGATGTATCACGTTTAGCTGGGGTGTCGAAAGCCACAGTCTCACGGGTGTTGAGCGGTTCGCGCGGCGTTAAGGAAGCCAGCCGCCTCGCAGTACTGAAAGCGGTCGACGAGCTGAACTATCGGCCCAATGTTATCGCCCAGTCGCTGCTCAGCCAGTCGACAGGCTGCATCGGCGTGATCTGCGCGCAGGAGAATGTTAACCAGACCACCGGTTACCTCTACGCGCTGGAGAAACATCTCAGCCAGAGCCAGAAACACCTGCTGCTGCGCTTCGCTAACACCCAGGCAGAGGTGATGAGCGCCCTGGACGAACTCACCTGCGGACTGTGTGATGATGTGCTGATCATTGGCGCCCGTTTCCCGCTATCGATTGATGATGAGAATGTAATCCTCGTGGATTGCGTCGAATCCGTCGATACCACGCTCAACAGTATTCAGTTCGATCGCGCCTTTGCCGCCGAAACCGCCTGCAACTACCTGACAAGCCAGGGCCGTCGCCAGATTGCGCTTATTCACCCACATAATGCCGCCGCCGAACAGGTGCTGCATGGGTATAAACTGGCGTTGGAAAACAATTTCCTGCCCTTCAACCGTAACCTCGTCTTTATGGATGACACCTCCTCATCCGTGGCGCTGCAGGTGCTGCTGAACAATGCCACCACGCTTAATTTCAACGCCCTACTGGTGGCTGACGAGCAGGAAGCGCAGCGTGTGATCCCGCAGTTACAGGCGTTTAATAAGTCAGTGCCGGAAGATATTATGGTCTTCAGCCTTGCTGGCTCGCTGCATCTGCCGGGCATTCCGACTATTCCGGCGATTGAGTACTCAATGGATGCCATGGCCGCGCGTATTGTGTCGTGGCTTAATGAGAAAACGCAGAGCGTATTAGGAACTTATCGCGTGCGTGGGGATTTAATTATTCCGGACGTAAGAAAACGCTAAATAGCATGGCCTCCGAAAGGGGGCTTTTTATTTTATATTGGATAAGAATACTCTTCCCGGCGGTTAACCTCTCTCAAACTCTCCCCCCACTATTGAAATATAATAAAAAATAAACAAATCTATAATACATCGATTCTAAGGGAACTTAATCGGTATCGAGTCGTACCTGTAAAATCCATTCTTTTAATAAGGAAGGTTGCTATGCGGCACTCGAATATATGTGAATCAGGGGTAAAAATCCTGTTCGCTTTTATTATGATGATGGTCGCCATGCCTGCGGATTCACATATTCAGACGCTGACAACCGCGTCGATTGTACAGGTATCGACGGCTCAATTTACCACCCTTCTTTCCGCTGACCGCCACCCCGCGGCCAGAGACTTCGTCCGTACCGCCGGCGAAAGGAACAACAGCTTCGACCCGGAAGGTCAGCGGCATCGCGACTATTTCCGCAACCTGACAGAGTGCCCCTTCTCTTGCGATCTGTGCGCATCCTGCTGCACCTGTTACATAGGGCTTAGCGATAACCGTTCACAGCTGACCAGCTACAGCGCGCCATTTAAGCCAGAAAAAAGACGTTATTCCGATGATATCGACTGGTTTTTACCCTGCTGTGACAACATGCGAATGGCGGCCTGTTATTGAATTGAGAGTGCGTTTTTTCATATACCCCTGCGTTGATGGTCTGACTTGTACGACTTGTTAGATTTGCCGGTCTGTGGACCGGCTTTTTTTTGGCAGGCTGCCGCAGAGCCAAGGAGAAAAGCCGTGGAGAAAAGAGAGGGCATCTGGAAAGTTGCCGGCATTACTAACCTCGCCAGTCGCCTCTATTGTCCGCTGGTCTCCCTGACGGATGGGCGTGTATTTCGCACCGTCCGAGTGGAGCTTGATGGGGAGCAGTTGAAATATATGACGCTGCGCGAGATAGAAGTGGTGGCAGTCAGCCTGATTAAAAATCACGCTGATGAGAAATCCTGAAATAACAGATGTGCAGAAAGTAAAATGCATTCGTCTGGGCACTACCTTCGGCGTAAAAACGAAGGCCGGGAATAACCCAAAATGCCCAGGCGAATGCGTTCTGGAAGCGCAAAAAACATTAGAGGAATATAGCGATATGCCCGCGTGTCAGAAAGCCCCGGGTTTCACTATCAGACAAAATAACCTACTCAGGGAGGGGTCTCATCGCTGCCTGCTTTACACCCTTCATGACAGGGTAAATTGCATTTGTCAGACTCTGAGTCATAACAGAAGTGGTAGAGAGGACAGGATTCGCACAGTGCTCTCTCATTATTACAACGCGTCTTATATATATGATTCAGGCACTCGTTATCCTGATTTTTATCCTCGACGCTCAATACCCGAATCAGCTCGCGGGAAGACATGGTATGTTCGATCTTCTGCGCAAGTTGCGACTTGTAGGCATAAATAGTCTTAATCTGCAGGCTTTTTAACTCGGCGATTTTCTGAATTGAGAAACCGGCAATAAGCAGCCGTAGGGTGTTAATCTCATTAGGCGTGGCGCCCAGTAAATAGAGCCGGTGGTAGATCTTGTCCTGAATCTCTTTATATAACGTTTGCCTGTCATAGAGCAGATTCATCATTCTTGGGCGCATAATGCCCGGAGAAAGGCAAACCGGCGAGCGATCGACACGCATCGCTGTCTCGATCTCCGCGCGCGTCAGGGTAATCAGTTTCGAATGAGTGATGCAGCGCTTCTCTTCAAAATAAAATTCAGCAACCACTTTATCGTTGAGATGGATTTTTCGCGCCGTAAAGAAAACCGCACGCAGCCGCGAAGTCGAGGCGATGGCCGCGATAAGTAATACTTTACGGTGCGGTGAGGCATCTATGATTAATGGGAGTGAGGTATTTTTATGCAGGACTTCTAAAAGCTTTTGCTCATCCTGATATATTTTTATGACGATATAACTGTTTTTTTCGAAAAATGCGGTGATGGCCAGGAGCGCAGGCCAGGAATAGCTAAAGACGATGATCTCAGCAGACATACAAAAAACTCCCTTTATTTATACCTGCAAGTATGAGCGGTATTTCTTTCTCAGAGGCCGGTGTAAATTTCCAGACCGAGCCAAATCAGGCTGACGACCAGCATGATTAAATAGATAGTTATTGCCGCAACCGTTCCATCTGCGACCTTCTTTTTCTTATTGCCCTCTTCGTCTTGCCAGTATTTTTCTTCAGTGCAGTTTTCTTTGAAACTATCCGGCTTGTGATTATTACGTTCCATAACTTCCTCGTTTCTTTGATAGTAAAAAGCTCTCTCAAGCTGACGCCATTTTTCCCTGAGCAGAACAAATAAGCTGATACTAATCATCCCCATAGCTGTAGCAAAAAACATCCTGATGCTGTAGCGCATACGCACGGGGTAGAGTTGATAGGACTCCTTATCTATACGGTAAAAGGTGTGGTTAATATCCTCGATATAACACTTGCTGATTTCGTTAATCATACTCTGCTGCTCATTGTTGGCTTGCTGCAACACCAACTGAATTGACGTATTTTGCGCGCCGGCAAACCACGACAGTAAGGATATTCTTATCTGGTTAGGATTGGTGTCATCAAGAAAGATATCTTGCCATTCGCCGCGGGCAATAACTTTTTTTAAGTAGATAAGGTAATCATTAAAAAAATCGTCAGCCTCAATCACTACTTCCGCTCCATAAAAGTTTTGTATGCAGGCCATCAGTGGATAAAGGGTGAATTTTTCTGCAGAACTGATGGTGAGTGAAGTGAGCCATTGTTGAGGGTAATAAAATGTACTCAGTATCGCCAACATAAAACCCACTATACCAGAGCAAATGATGTCGCGGCGGGCGTGATAAAGAGTGATTAATATTCCTGAAGTGTGATTGCTTTTATTACTATTCCCCATGCGGCACTGTTGTGATGCCATTTATTTAACCCTCGTTGTTAAGTGGTTAAAACAACCTCGTGGTCTATTAAGTAAGATATTTTTTGTTGCTGCTTTTTTCAAATCGGCATAAAAAAGGCTGGCGGCAAATAGGGGTTTTTGTGTGATCTATATCACAAAAAATTGTGTATTTATTCCTGGAATAACGTGATTCAGGCAGTAATAAAGGGATAAGTAAAACCAAGAATTTATTATCTGATCGCAAAAAGCTTTTCCTGATAATAATCTCTCTGTAGATAATTAGCAGGAATTGCGCTTTCACTAAGAGTATTCTTCTGCTTTCTCTTTTTGTCTGCAAATAATAATATCGTGTTCAATAAATAGTCTCAAACGGGTATTTTTATTTTGCCTGGCCGGCTTCCAGCTTGCTAAGCCATTGTCACACTCTCCCACTGGCCGGCCGGGCACCACGATCCCCTTCTGTTTATTCGCCATAAGTAAGTAAATCCTTAGCTAAAAAAGTCGTTTAGTTAGCCATAAGTTTGCTAAGGCCAGTTTGCTATAAGCCATACTTTTTCGTTGTTAGACAGGCTGAAGTACGACTCTTATCTTTCGTCATGATTTGTAAATTTCTTGCAATCACTTGATGAGGGAGCAATTTTGGCCAGGTTACTGAATCGCTTAACAACACAGCCCACGCACTTCACTCTTGCGCTGAAAATTGCGTTATTCAGCGGCATGGTGGCGTTCTCGACCGCCTCATTCGCCGATGAACCCTTAAAAGAGGGCATCACACCTGCCACGGATGCCAGCCAGATCCCAACCGCAGCGAAATTACGCAAAGACACCGTGGTGGCCGGGATCTCCGAGCCGCAGGGCATCTTTAACCCCTACTTCTTTGTGAACGGTTGGGATGAGAACGTCACTAACGTCATCTTCTCGCGCCTGATTGACTGGGACAGCCACGGCAAGCTGGTGCCGGGTCTGGCAGAGAGCTGGACCATCAGCCCGGACAATAAGGTCTACACCATCAAGCTGCGCCCCAATTTGACCTTTAGCGACGGTTCACCGCTCACCGCGGAGGATGTGGCATTCACCTTAACCGTGCTCTATGACCCGAAATATGATGGCGATACTGATATTACGCTGGCGAATATTGCGGGCGGCGCGGAGTACAAAGCGGGGAAAGCGGAGAGCGTCAGCGGCCTGAAAGTGATTGATGCCCACACGCTGCAAGTGACCACCACCCAGCCGGGCGCAACGACGCTGGCGAAAATTGGCGGGCCGGTGCTGTCGAAAGCCTATTACGGCAAAGGGTATCAGCGCGGCAATCTCGACTATTTACGCACGCTGCACGGCAAACCGCTCGGCAACGGCCCTTATGTCTACGACAAATACATTCCGGGCCAGGAGATCCGTTTCCACGCCAATACCCATTTCTACCGTGGTACACCGCCGACGCCGCGCTTTATCTATCGCGTGACCAACCCGTCGACCAACTTCCAGCTTTTCCAAACCGGGGAGACTGATTACGACGCGTTTACCTCGCGCCCGGATGATATTGAGCAGCTCAAAATGCTGGGCTTCGCCAATATCAACCTCTACGGCTCCAGCGACTACAGCAAAGTGGAGTTCAACGTGCATCGCCCGGCGTTGCAGGATGCGAAAGTGCGTCAGGCGCTGATTTACGGTCTCGATCGTCAGAAACTGATTGATGTGGTCTATCAGGGTTACGGCAAAGTAGCGATTGAGCCAATCGCGCCCATCTCCTGGGCCTATAACCCCGATGGCGTGAACCCTTATAAATACGATCCGGCACAGGCGAAAAAGCTGCTGGATGAAGCTGGCTGGAAACCGGGGCCTGACGGCATTCGTGTGAAAGAGGGCAAGCGCCTCGAGCTGACGCTGCTGGTGAGCAAGAAAGTGCTGAATGATGCGCTGATCCCGATTGCTAAAGAGAACTGGCAGCAGATTGGCGTGTTGCTGAAACCGCAGGTGGTGGACTTCAACGCCCTGATGTCCCAGCGCAAAGCGGGCAACTATGATCTCGCCTCGTTTAGCACCAGCACGCTGAACGATCCCCATGATGGCGTCTGGGATTACTACAGCACGGAATCGAAAGAGTCGGGCTATAACAACCCGCAGGTCGATAAGCTGATTAACGAAGGCAACGCCGAACTCGACATCGTGAAACGCAAACCGATCTATCACCAGCTCTATAAAGTGCTGGCCGACGATCCGCCGGTGATCCTCCTCGGTTATCGCCAGATTCTGTCTGCGAGCAGCGCCCGCGTGACCGGCTTTAAACCGGATATCTATAACGGCCTGACCGGCAGCCTGCCGGATGTCAAAATCGTTAAGTAAGACCTTCACCGCCGCCGGAAATGCCCGGCGGCGGGCATGAGAGCGTTATGGGAAACTTTATCCTCAGGCGGCTGCTGCAAACCGTGCCAATGCTGCTGCTGGCTTCACTGATCATCTTTATGCTGTTCGCCAAAACACCGGGCGACTTTATCGACGGCAACATCACCCTGACCGCCGCGCGCGCCGCAGAGCTGAAAGCGATTTACGGCCTCGATCAGCCCCTTTTTACCCGCTATCTGCACTGGCTCGGCCAGCTGCTGCGCGGCGATCTCGGCTTCTCGCTGCAATACCAGATCCCGGTCAGCCAGTTGCTGAACCAGTACATCTGGAACTCCTTCCTGCTGGCAAGCGTGGCGCTGGTCTTCTACTGGGGGATTGGTCTTGCGGTCGGCATTGCCTCGGCACTGAAACCCAATTCGCTGTTTGACCACGTGGTGAGCGTGGTGGTCTTCGCCGCCATGTCTTTCCCAACCTTCTTCCTCTGCCTGCTGCTGATTAAGTGGTTCGCCGTCGACCTGCACTGGCTGCCGGTAGGCGGCATGACCAATACCGGCAGCGATGAAAGCGGCTGGGCGTGGGTGATGCAGGTTGCCGCGCACCTGGCGCTGCCGGTGCTGGCACTGGTGATGTTGCAGGCGGGCAGCCTGACACGCTACTTCCGCGCCAGCATGCTGGATGTGGTGAAGATGGACTTTATCCGCACCGCCCGCGCCAAAGGGCTGCGCGAGCGTACGGTGATCTTCAAACACGCGCTGCGCAATGCGCTGCTGCCGATTATCACCCTGCTCGGGTTTGAGCTGCCGGGGCTCTTTTCCGGGGCGATCATCACCGAAAAGGTGTTTAACTGGCCGGGTGCCGGCCATATTCATATCGATTCGCTGGCCGCGCGGGATTACCCCGTGCTGATGGGTTTCACCCTCTTCCTGGCGGTATTAACCATTGTCGGCAACCTGATTGCCGATGTGCTCTACGCGTGGGCTGACCCGCGTATCCGGGTGAGGTGATAATGCTGGGTTCACTCTTCTCAACCAACCGTCGCTTGCGCAAAGCGGAGATCCCGGCGCTGGCTCAGGCGACCCCTTCGCCGTGGCGGCAGGCGTGGCGGGCATTGCGTCATAACCGACTGGCGATGCTCTGCCTGCTGGCGCTGATCGTGATGGCTGTCTGGTGCGTCGTCGGACCCATCTGGTCGCCGTGGAAAAATGACGCCACCGACGCGCTGATGATCAACAAACCGCCCGGTGCAGAGCACTGGCTGGGCACCGATTTCCTCGGGCGCGATGTCTACACCCGCCTGCTGCTGGCCGGGCGTATCTCTTTGATTATTGGCCTGCTGACCATGCTGCTTTCGGTGGCGCTCGGCTACCTGCTTGGCGCCCTGTCGGGCTATGCGGGCGGCTGGACCGATAAAGTGATTATGCGGCTGGCGGATCTGGTGATGACCATTCCGAGCCTGCCGCTACTGATTGTCGCCGGGGCGATGCTGTCGGAACTCGATTTCCCTGCCGAATCGCGTATTTACATGGTGGTGGTGATGCTCAGTCTGCTGGAGTGGCCAAAGCTGGCGCGGCTGGTGCGCGGGCAAATTCTCTCCCTGCGCGAGCGCGATTTTATGCTGGCCACCCAGGTGCTGGGCCTATCTTCACGCCGCCGCCTGTTTGGTCACCTGTTGCCCAACACGGTGCCGATTCTGGTGGTGATGGCGACCATGGCGGTGGCGAACGCCATTCTGATGGAGTCCGCGCTCAGCTACCTTGGCATGGGCGTAGTACCGCCGACGCCGTCGTGGGGCAATATGATGGATGCCGCCAATAGCCTGATCGATTTTCAACGCCGTCCGTGGCTGTGGATGCCGCCAGGGATCGCCATTTTTATCACCGTGATTGCCATTAACGTGCTGGGCGATGGCCTGCGCGATGCGCTCGATCCGAAGATGAAACGGAGCCTGAAATGAGCGAACCGCTGGTCACCTTCAACCAACTTTCCGTCTCTTTTGCCGCAGAGCAGGAGCGCGTGCGCGCCGTGCAGGAGGTCTCCTTTGCCATTCAGGCCGGGCAGACTATCGGCGTGGTCGGTGAGTCCGGCTGCGGAAAAAGCGTCACGGCGATGTCGCTAATGGGTCTGCTGCCGCCTCAGGCGGCGCGCATCGATGGCGGGGAGATCCGCTTTCAGGGCGAGGATCTGCTGCGCCTGAAGCCGTCGAAAATGGCCGATCTGCGCGGCAACCAGCTGGCGATGATTTTTCAGGAGCCGATGACCGCCCTCAACCCGGTGCTGACCATCGGTGAGCAACTTTGCGAGCCGCTGATCCGCCATCGCAGCCTGTCGCCGAAAGCCGCCTGGCAGCGATCTACGCAATTGATAGCCGAAGTCGGGCTGGCGCGGGCGGAAAGCCTGATGAGCAGCTACCCGCATCAGCTCTCCGGCGGCATGCTGCAACGCATCATGATTGCCATGGCCCTGAGCTGCCAGCCGAAGCTGCTTATCGCCGATGAGCCAACCACCGCGCTGGATGTCACCGTGCAGGCGCAAATCCTGCGGCTGTTGCGCGACCAGGCGCAGGCGCACCAGATGGCGCTGATGTTGATCACTCACGATCTGGGGGTGATCGCACAGATGGCGGAGCATGTGGTGGTGATGTACGCCGGGCGAATTGTCGAGCAGGGGCCAACCGCCGACGTGCTACGTAACCCGTTGCACCCCTACACCAAAGGGCTGATCGCTTCGCGTCCGGTGCCGGGCGAGCGGCGACGACGGCTCTACTCAATTCCCGGCCAGGTGCCGGATCTGGCTGAACTGCCGCCGTGGTGCGCCTTTTACGATCGCTGCGCGCGCGCGACCGACGCCTGTCGGCGCGGCATTCCGCCGCTGGTGGGCGACAAGACCCGGCAGGCGGCCTGTATTCACAGCGCGTTAACGGAGCCGCAGGTATGAGCGCAGAGTATGTGATTGAAGTTAACGACCTGAAGAAGTACTTCCCGCTGCGCGACGGGCTGTTTGGTCAGCAAACCGGGCAGGTGCGCGCGGTGGATGGCGTCAGTTTTAACATTCGTCCCGGCACCATTTTTGGCCTGGTTGGCGAGTCCGGCAGCGGTAAAACCACCGTCGGGCGTACGCTGCTGGGGCTGTATGACAAAACCGCTGGCAGCGTGAAATATCGCGGCCAGGAGCTGGGCGATCTCTCGCCCAAGGCGCTGCGCGCACTGCGTCCAAAAATCCAGCTGGTGTTTCAGGACCCCTACAGTTCACTCAACCCGCGCATTCGCATCGGCGACGCGATTGGCGAAGCGATGCTGGAGCATAAGCTCTGCACCCGCGCAGAGCTGTATGACAAGGTGATTGCGGTGATGAAGATTTGCGGGCTGGCGCCGCAGCACTACAACCGCTTTCCCCATGAGTTTTCCGGCGGCCAGCGCCAGCGAATTGGCATTGCCCGCGCGCTGATCCTTAACCCCGACTTTATTATTGCCGACGAGCCGATTTCGGCGCTGGATGTCTCTATTCAGGCGCAGATTATCAACCTGTTCGCCGATCTTCGCGACGACTTCGGCGTGACGTTTCTCTTTATCTCCCACGATCTCGGCGTGGTCGAACATCTGTGTGATGACGTGGCGGTAATGTATCTCGGGCAACTGGTGGAGACCGCCAGCCGCGATACGCTCTTTAACCAGCCGCTGCACCCCTATACCCGGGCGCTACTGGCCGCCGTGCCGACTCTCGATCCGCTGCGTGAGCCGGTAGCGGCAGTGCAGGGGGAGATCCCCGACCCTTCGCGACCGCCGCCGGGCTGCCGCTTTTCGTCGCGCTGCCCGCACGCCACGGAGATCTGCCGTGAACAGGCACCTGCGCTGCGTGAAGTCGCGCCCGGGCATCATGTTGCCTGCCACTGGGTGGATAAGATGTAGTGCCGCTTCGCCGTGCTTCCGCAGGCTGTTCTATGCTTATCAGTCCTGTCTGAAATCATGGGGAACACGGTACATGAGAGCACTTACTTATCACGGGTCACATAAAGTCAGCGTCGATAACCATCCCGATCCGATTATTCAGGCGGCGGATGATATTATCCTTCGCGTGACCGCAACGGCGATTTGCGGCTCGGATCTGCACCTCTATCACGGCAAAATTCCCGGCACGCATCACGGTGACATCTTCGGCCATGAGTTTATGGGCGAAGTGGTCGAGACCGGGGCTGGCGTGCATGCGGTCAGCAAGGGCGATCGGGTGGTGATCCCGTTTGTTATCGCCTGCGGCGAATGTTTTTTCTGTAAGCTCCATCAATACTCTGCCTGTTCGGAAACGAACGAAGGCAAGGGTGCGGCGCTAAACCGAAAAGGCATTACTCCGCCGGCGGCGCTGTTTGGCTACAGCGATCTCTATGGCGGTATTCCCGGCGGCCAGGCGGAGTATGTCCGCGTGCCGAAGGCCAATACCGGGCCGTTTAAAGTGCCGGATACGCTCTCTGACGAGAAGGTGCTGTTCCTCTCCGATATTCTTCCTACGGCCTGGCAGGCGGTGAAAAACGCTGAAATCAAGCAGGGCTCAAGCGTGGCGATTTACGGCGCGGGCCCGGTCGGGCTGCTGTCGGCGGCGTGCGCCCGTCTGGAAGGGGCTGAACAGATTTTCATGATCGATGACAGCGACTACCGGCTCGCCTTCGCCCGCGACCGCTACGGCGTTATTCCTATCAACTTTGATAAGAATGACGACCCGGCGGCGTGGATTATCGAAAACACGCCCGGCCATCGCGGCGTTGATGCAGTGATTGACGCCGTCGGCTTTGAAGCCAAAGGCAGCACCACTGAAACGGTGCTCAGCACCCTGAAAATCGAGGGCAGCAGCGGCAAAGTGCTGCGTCAGGCGATTGCCGCCGTGCGGCGCGGCGGGATTGTCAGCGTACCGGGCGTCTACGCCGGGTTTATCCACGCCTTTATGTTTGGCGACGCCTTCGATAAAGGGCTGACCTTCAAAATGGGGCAGACTCACGTCCACTCATTCCTGCCGGATCTGCTGCCGCTGATTGAGTCCGGCCATCTCAAACCGGAAGAGATTGTCACGCACCATATGCCGCTCGAAGAGGCCGCCCGCGGCTATGAGATCTTCGATAAGCATGCGGAAGATTGCCGCAAAGTGATCCTCGTTCCGGGGCTTAACGCTGCGAAAGCGACGATCTAACTCCGCCGATGCCCGGTTCGCCGGGCAGACAAGCAAAAAGCCCGGTGAACCGGGCTTTCATTTTTAGATAAAGGTGAAGATCTCGTCGCGCGGCAGGCGGGATTTAGGCAGCGCGGCATTAAAATCCTGCTCGCTGCGCACGCCGAGGGATACCAGCACGACGCTGGTCAGCCCTTTTTCACGCAGGCCGAGCGCCAGGTCGAGCTCACGCGCGTCAAATCCCTCCATCGGCGTGGCGTCGATGCCGAGCATCGCTGCGCTGAGCAGCAGGCCGCCGAGCGCCAGATAGACCTGTTTCTCCATCCACTGCGGCAGATCGCGCTGCTCATAGCGGTGCAGATCGACATAGGAGCGGCGGCCCTTATCCTGACCCGCTTTCGCGCCGTCAGCCACAAAGCGGCCATCCTTCTCCTCCTGTGCCAGCACCTTTTGCAGATGGGCTTCATCGAGATCGCTGCGCATGCAGAGCGCAATCACGTGCGAGGCATCGGCAATTTTCGGTTTGTTATAGATGAAGTTGCTGGTGGCGGATGTCGCCATCGCCGCGCGTCCCTCCTCGCTTGAGGCAACAACGAAGTGCCACGGCTGCGAGTTAACGGAAGAGGGGCTGTTTTGCAGCACGTTGAGCAGGGTGTCGATCTTCTCCTGCGGCACGCGCTGTGCGGGGTCGAAGGCTTTGACGGTATGGCGGGAAATCACGGCTTCATCAAGGGTCATTTTTCTCTCCTGGCGAACATTCAAATAACGCGGGGCGCACCGTCCCGTAGAGTCGCCGAGGATAAACGCAACGCCAGCGAAGATAAATTAGTGAAAAACGGCAACACTTTCACTCGCAAAGTGAAAATGCGGTTTGCCTGCGCCCGCTTTTCTGGCACAACAGAAGCGCTTGTTATTTGCCGTTCGGAGAGATGATGATTCGGCTGGAAGATGTCACGCTGTTTGTTCGCTCGGCGCTGCTGGGCAGTTTTTCTAACGCCGCGCGCGAAGCCGGGCTGCTTCCCGGCCAGGTCAGCGCAGCGGTGCACCGCCTGGAGCGCGATCTCGATAAGCGCCTCTTTGTGCGCTCGACCCGCAGCCTGCGCTTAACCGCCGAAGGCGAAAAATACCTCCCCTTCGCCCAGGAGATGCTGGAGGTGGTGCGCGCCGGCGCGGAGAGCCTGCACAGCGGCGATAACGAACCACAGGGTGAGCTACGTATGGCGGTGCCATCCGATCTGGGGCGCAACGTGCTGCTGCCGATCATCACCCGTTTTTGCGCCCAGTACCCGAAGGTCTCTTTACGCCTCTCCCTTTCCGATCAGCTGAGCGATGTGTTTCGCGATCCGGTGGATGTCGCTATCCGCTACGGCGTGCTGGATAACAGCAGCTATGTGGCGCTGCCGATAGCTGAAGATAACCGCCGGGTGCTTGCCGCCTCGCCCGCGTATCTGGCGCAGCACGGCAGGCCGCAAACTCTCGATGAGGTGGTGAATCACCCCTGTCTGCTCTTCACCATGAACAACCAGGTGTATGACAAATGGAGCTTTCCGGAAAATGGTCTGCGCCGACAGCTGATCGTTAAAAGCCGCATGTTGTGCGACGACGCGGATGTTGCCCGCCGCTGGGCGGTGGAAGGGATGGGTATTGTCTACAAGTCGTGGATCGACATCAGCGCCGATGTGCTGGCCGGGCGGCTGGAGGTGTTGCTGCCGCAGCACCCCGGCGAGGCCGCGCCGCTCAACCTTATCTGTCCGCACCGCAAACAGTTCTCTCCGGCGATTCGCCACCTGCATGCGGCTTTGCGGGAAACGTTAAGACCCATTACCGCACAGCTGCGCAGCCTGGCGGCGGAAAAACCGCACGGATAACCAAAAGCGATCGCCATTACGCGCCAGGCTTAAAGTTTGACCTTCACAGGAGGAAGTGGCGATGGCATTACGTTCATTAGGTACCACGGGGTTACAGATCCCGGCACTGGTTTTTGGCGGCAACGTGTTTGGCTGGACCGTTGATGAGCAGCAGAGCTTTAGTTTGCTGGACGCGTTAGTGGAAAAGGGCTTTACGGCGATCGATACGGCAGACGTTTACTCCGCATGGGCACCGGGCAACAAAGGTGGCGAATCGGAAACCATTATTGGTAAATGGCTGGCGGCGCACCCTGGTCATCGCGACAAAATCACCCTGTTTACTAAAGTGGGCGCCGATATGGGCGAACCCGGCAAGAAAGGGCTCTCGGCACGCTGGATTGAGCAGGCGGTTGAGGACTCACTCCGTCGCCTGCAAACGGACTATATCGACCTCTACTTCTCTCACTGGCCGGATAGCGAAACGTCCTACGATGAAACCCTCGGCGCTTATGAAAAGCTGCTGAAAGCAGGGAAAATCCGCGCGATTGGCGCGTCCAACCTCGACGCTCAACAGCTGGCAGAATCGCTGAAAGTGGCGGATGAGAAAGGGCTGCCGCGCTACCAGGTGCTGCAACCGGAATATAACCTCTACGATCGCGAGAGTTTCGAAGGCGCGCTGCAGGATTTAACGGTGCGGGAAAATATTGGTGTCGTGACCTATTACAGCCTCGCTTCCGGCTTCCTCTCCGGGAAATATCGCAGCGAAAGCGATCTTAGCCAGAGCCAGCGCGGGCAGGGCATCGCCAAATACCTGAATCCACGCGGCTTTGCCATTCTCGACGCGCTGGATAACGTGGCGGCGAACCATAATGTGAAACCCGCCGAAGTGGCGCTCGCCTGGCTTATTAACCAACCGGGCGTTACCGCGCCGATCGCCAGTGCGACCAAAACCGCGCACATCGAGAGCTTCGCTACCGCCGTGGCGCTGAACCTCTCTACCGACGAGATCGCCGCACTGAATAAAGCCGGCGCGTAAACCGCTAAATGCCCGGTGGCGCGCTGCTTACCGGGCCTACGAACTGATACCAGCCTACAAACCCGTAGGCCGGATAAGGCGCAAGCCGCCATCCGGCATCGCCCTCTATTGCTGGGAGCCGACCCGCCAGGCCATTGCGGCGCTGGCGACGGCGAACAGCGCCATGATCCACGCCATCGTCCACGGCGTGCCGTCGCGAAATCCCGCCAGCAGCAGGGAGGAGATAATGCCGCTGCCATATTGCAGGGAGCCAATCAGCGCCGAGGCTGAGCCGGCAAAGGCCGGGACGGTATCCAGCGCTGCGGCGGTCGAGGCGGCGGCGATAATGCCGTTCATCGAAAAGAAGACAAACACCGTAATCAGCACCGCAATCAGGCCGCCAAATTGCAGTTTCACCAGCAGCGCCAGCACAACGCCCGCGAGGGCGGCCAGCGTGACGGCAATCTTCAGCAGCTTATCAAGCGGATGGCGCTGCACCAGCCGTCGGTTAACGGCGCTCATCCCCATCAGGCCAAAAATATTGAGCGCAAACAGCCAGCCAAAATGCTGCGGCGCGACGCCGTAATAGCCGATATAAACGAACGGCGAACCGGTAACAAAGGCGTAAGCGGAGACATAGAAAAAGGTGACACACAGCGTGTAACGCATAAACGCGCGATTACGCAGCAGCGTGAAGTAGTTGCGAAATACGCCCGCCAGCGAAGCGTGAATCCGCTTTTCTGCGGGCAGGGTTTCCGGCAGCGCGAAGAGCGAGACAAACATCAGCGCGCCAATCACCACCAGCACCCAGAAAGCCGCATGCCAGGTGGTGAACTTAATAATCTGCCCGCCCGCCAACGGCCCGATAATCGGGGCGATTGCCATAATAATGGTCAATGTCGAGAGCATCTGCGCCGCGCGGGTGCGCACGAAGAGATCGCGGATCATCGCCCGCGCCAGCATCGGCCCGGTACAGGCACCAAATGCCTGAAACACACGCCAGAAGACCATCTGGTGGATCTCGGTTGATAACGCACAGCCCGCAGAGCCGATGATAAACAGCACCATGCCGATAAACAGCGGCTTGCGGCGACCGATGGCGTCGCTCACCGGCCCCCATACCAGCTGCGCCAGCGCGAAGCCCATCAGAAAACCGGTAATGGTCAGTTCGACATCGCCCTGCAGTTCGCGCGCCATCAGCGGCATCGCGGGCAGGTAGATATCCGTCGACAGGGAGGTGAAGGCCATCAGCGCGCTGAGTATCGCGAGAAACAGCGGCCCGTGTAGCTTGGTTTGCATAAGTTCCTGATTACGTCACGAAGAGGGTGCCGACAGCGCGGCGCGTTAACTTAAGCAGGGCGACACAAACTCTGATGCCATTAAATCGCGCCTCAACGCGCCATCTGTTTTCCGCCTGCAACGTGCGAAATGTGGTTTATTCTTGAGAGTCTGCTGACGCGTTTTGTGAGGCAAACAACGAACCTGTCGGTGGACAGGGCCGTATGATGCCGGGTTGCCACACTGGAAAATGCCTAATGAGGGAACAAGAATGGACTTCACAGGATTAAGCGCCTTTGCGCTGACACCGCTTCTCGATGACCGCCTGGATGAGGCGGCCTATATCAGCATTATTGAAAAACTGCGCGCTGCGGGTGTCGACTCCATCGGCGCGCTCGGCTCTACGGGATGTTATCCCTACTTTAGCCGCAGCGAGCGCGCGAGCGTCCTGCGTCTGGCAACGGAGTATTCCGGCGCAGTGCCGGTGATCGCCGGGATTGGCGCGCTGCGCACGCGCGATGTGCTCTGGCTGGCGGAGGATGCGCAGAAAGCAGGCGTCAGCGCCGTGCTGCTGGCACCGGTCTCTTATCATCTGTTAACGGAAGATGAAGTCTTCGATCTGTTTGCCACCGTCACCCGCGAACTGTCGGTGCCGCTCTGTATCTATAACAACCCTAACGCCACGCACTTTAACTTCAGCGACGAGCTGCTTGCCCGTATCGCCCAGTTGCCGAATATTGGCTCGATCAAAATCCCTCCTCTTGCCGCGGAGCTTGCCCCGGAGCGGGTGAGTGCGCTGCGCGCGCAAATCCCGGCGGAGATCCGCCTCGGCATTAGCGGCGACGGCACGGCGGTTGAAGCGCTGAATGCCGGGTGCAGCGTCTGGTATTCGGTGTTCGGCGGGCTTTTCCCGCAGGCGGCACTGGCTATTTCCCGCGCGGCGATGGCGGGCGATATCGCACAGGCGCGCCAGCATACCGCCGCGCTCCAGCCACTGTGGGATCTGTTTAAACGCTATGGCGGCAGCCTGCGCGTTATTGCCACTGCCGCAGAGCTGCTTGGCGTGGTGAAAGCGCCGTGTTTACCCGCGCCTTTACAGACGCTGCAAGGCGACGCACGACGCGAGGTTGCCCAGGTTATTGAGCAACTGCGATTAACAGCGTGAGAGGATTGCCGGATGGCGGCTGCGCCTTATCCGGCCTACAAAAGCGGCGAAGCGCCTACGCTAACGATTTAGCCGCTTTGCCACAAACCGTGAGATCGCCGGGCCGGTAATCAGCACCACAATAAAGCGACCGGTCTGCATCGCCATCACGAAGGCGATATCAACATGGCTTGATGAGGCGATAATCGCCACCGTGTCAGCGCCGCCAGGGCTGGTGGCGAGATAGGCGGTGAGCGGATCGATACCGGCGAATTTCACCAGCAGGAAGGCGAAACCGCAGCAGATCGTCACCAGCGTCAATACCGACAGCAGCACGCGGGGCAGGGCGCGGGCGGCGTAGCGCACAATCTCGCGCGTAAAGCGCAGGCCAATACTCCAGCCGATAAGCGCGTAAGAGAGCGCCAGCAGCCACGGTGGCAGCTCAAGCGTCATTAGGCCGCTATCCTCGACGATAATCCCCAGCGCGAGCGTAATCAGTAACGGCCCGGAGGGCATCTTTACGCGTCGGGCAATCAGAAAGCCAACGGCAATCAGCATTAACGTTGCGATAAATGGCCACGCGCGCAGCGGGGCGAACAGCGTAAAGGTTGCCACCGCATGCTCGGCGCTCTCTGCCCCCATGCCGAGGCGGGTGACCAGCACCGCGACCAGCGCCACCACCATCACCCGCAGATACTGCATAAAGGCCACCAGCCGCACATCGGCGCCAAAACTCTCTGCCATGATTGTCATCGCCGCCGCCGCGCCGGGCGATGAGCCCCAGATGGCGGTCGAGCCGGGAAAAACCTGCAGTTTCGCCATTATCCAGCCGAGAATGGCGCTGGCGAAAATCACGGAGAAAATACAGACCACAAACAGCGGCCAGTCGGCGGCGATACGACCAAACACCGACGGCGGAATGGCGTGCGCAATCATTGCACCAACCACCGCCTGTGCGGCGCTAAACCCCTGTTTATTAATGGTGACCGGGCGGCCGTTGATGGCGAGAAAAATGCCCGCGAACATCGGGCCAAGCAGCAGGGCGGCGGGAAGATGGAGCCACTCCATTACCACCACCAACAATAATGAGAGCGTAATAAGCTGCAACCAGTTACGCCATATGGGCGTTAACGTGGTCATTAACGGCAATCCTTTTGTGTCGCCGCAATATGAATAAATAGGCTGGATGACATACGCTTCCCGCAATCAATAAATTGAAGAGCAAATCAGATTATTGGAATGTAAGCGCTCTCTCTGTGGACTGCAAACCTGAGACTCTTTTTAGATAAAAAGGGTGTAAATCAAACATTATTTACACCCTGCATTACTACTGGCGACAAAATAAAGAGATCTTTTATTACTGGAATTCCTGCCCAACGACCTCATCACGTGCCGCCATAATGCAATCCAGCACGTGCTTCATCAGCTCCGGCGTCAGGTGCATATTCATAATGTAGATTTTCAGGGCGAACACTTTGGCCTCCGGATCGGCCGCATCGCGGTTGTACTCGGTGACGCAGAAACCGGTGGTAAAGCTCATATAGGGCGTACACATCCCGTTGATCTGCTTGCCCTCGCGGAACCATTCATAAAGTTTATTGCCAATCGCCAGCGTTAACTGATTATGCGCCGACAGCTGCGGTTTATACGCGGGATCGGTCAGCTCACGTTGATACTGCTGCTGGGCATTCACTCCCTGCGGATAGATGCGCAGCAGGGTGACCATGCCATTATCCTGCGGATTGACGCACACCGTAGATGGCTCTGCTTGCAGCAGATTACGCATCACCAGATGATTTTCCAGGATCGAGCCCAGACATGCCTGGAAGCCCTCATAGCCAAAGTATTTCATCGTCGCCCAGCCCGCGACTGCGCCGGTTGCCGCGCGCGAGACTTCAAGCGTGTAGTGGTAAGGGTTGTAATCCGTGCGGGACTGCAAATAAGCCGAGCCAGGACGCTGCAACAGCGCTTCAAACTCACCGGCATCGCGATAAGCAAAGAAGCTGCTGGTGTAGGGCGAAAAGCCCGCTTTATGGAAATCAATGCCAATGGCATCCGCGTATTTCATCTTCTCCAGTTCGCGGGCGTTGCTCTTCATCATCGGCAGTAGCGCTTCGGTGAACTGCAGCGGGTTAGTGGCAAAGTCATATTTCTGGAAGGCCAGCCATGACCAGCTGGTCACCGCATCGCAGTAGAGCAGCGCCTTGCCATATGGCGCGGCGTTGCGATAGCGATCCAGTAAGCGGCGCACGTCCGCCACCGGATCGAAGGCGTTAGCGTCGGTTGTCCCCATCGTACAGACCACTGACGCAACCGGGATATTTTGCATCCGCAGTGCAATCAACACCGCTTCCAGATCTTTTAGATCCATGGCGTTAGTCTTTGGATCGGTTTTGATGCAGATAATGTTATCCGTCCCGAGACCGGTCCAGTCGGTGCTGTTGAGCATGGTGAAGTGCGCCTGCTGGGAACAGAGAACTTTCGCATTAGTGCGAACGCCTTCGCGTCTGGAGCCAGGCAGCACGCGCGACAGGGCATATTTGAGATGATAGGTCCAGCAGCCGGAACCGCCGTAGGTATAAAGACCGCCAGCCCGTTGTGCATCCCAGCCAATTAAGTTTGCTACCATCCCGCCGCTTTCCAGTTCCGCGCGTTGAACGTTCCAGGAGTACTCCCCCGACACAATATTAGGGGAGAAGACCTGCGCGATCATGCCTGCAATAACTGAGGCCGTATTTCCCTGCGGGATGGTATTGCACATCGCTAAGGGATGGCCCCAGTTCGGCATACCGTGAAAAAGTGCTGCCGTCTCGTTAATAACATCCTCGCACTGGCGTAAATTATCGGCCATTTCGGCAACCCTGACACTTTTATAATCAACGTCAAGCTTACCGCTATTACCTAACCACGCCGGGCCATTATTCTGCGGACGCAATCGGTTTATATGCTCTGAAATACGCGTCATGTTTTCAGTAAGAGCATCATGGTTATCAGAAAAGGCTGAAGGAAATAGTGAGCTGGCTACTTCCTGATATTTCTTTGCTCGTCTGTTTGGATCTTTATTAATAGTATTCATCACAATCCTTTGCGCGTGGAGTGGTATTAAATGAGCGCTTTTTGCGGTTCTCTTAAAATAGGGTAGAGCTCAGGGAAACCGTCGACGCAGAGTTTGAAATCTGCGGGTTTGAAGCCAAGTCGCCCGGCAAGACGTTGCACACGCGCAGCCGTACATTCGGCATAGCAAGGCACGCCTGCTTGATCCTGTAAATGGATTAACCGGTACATCAACGCGTTGATAACGTCCATGCCGCGATCCTGGCCAGGAATAGCGAGCACGAAAATATAGAAGTGGGGAGTTGTTGGATGATAAGCGCTCAGCTTGTGCATTAAATAGGCCATGGTGGCGTAATCGGCACTATATTCATCTCGTAACTGCTTGAACAGGATCTCATCGGTAATATTTTCTGAGTCATAATGAAAATACATTAGCGCGCCGACATTATTTTCATCAATAATAACGCCACCTTTGCGTAGCGCGACTTCGGCATAGATCCTGAAAAAGCTGCGCAATGCCTCTCGTCGTCTTTCCGGTGCCGGAAAGGCTGATTCAATAAGCACATCGTCATAAAATGCCTCGGCCAGCAGGTCGCATATCAGCTCGATATCAGAAAAGGTAGCATCCCTTACATTCATTATTTTCCCTCGGTTGGTTGGATTGATATAAATGCTTTATTAATGCGTCTTATTAATTTCAGGAGGTGGTATGGCGCAAAACGATATCATGATTAATAAATGTGGGGGCGGCGAAACATCCGAAAATAAACTAGTCGAGCAGATGTTGCTATTGAGGAAAATAGTTATTGTGGAGTTGTTGTTTTATTCAAATAAAAGGCGGGTGTGTTTACATTCAAAAGATTAAAAATAAGCGAACCAACAGAGGGATTTATCGCTTTATTTAACTATTTTAATGTTTGTTTCTCTCTTCATTTTGCAGAGGAAGCATCAAGCTTGCTAAGTGGATTTACGTATATTTCCTTTAAAAATAATGGCTTCAGGATGGATCGTCACTCCGCTTTCCCCAACGCATCAGCTCGAGAATCTCTTTTTCGCCCTCCGCCTCTTTTAAGCGGCGTTGCTGTTCGGTGAAGCGAGAATATTCAGCCAGCGCTTCTCATCAGCTATTTTTTTAGTGATTTTGCCTGCGTCATGTAAAACCTCCCGATCGTTAAATTGCAAAAATTGATCTAGCTTATCTTGCCAGTCTCTCAGGAATATTTGCTTACGACGACGGGCCTGATCTTCTGCAAAATCTAGCCACATATTTACTATACGAACAGAGCGGCAAAAAGCGGGACGTAATAAAGATGTGATATTGGGAGGTGTGCCAGAGAGAGGCTTAATTTTGGCGGAAGATCACAGGAGTCGAACCTGCCCGGGACCGCTGGCGGCCCCAACTGGATTTGAAGTCCAGCCACCTCACCGGAGATGACGATCTTCCGCGCCTGCATTGCTACATGGAGGCGGGGCGCATTATAGCTACTTTCAGTGATTTACCACATCCCTCCACCCTAAATTTTCGCATTATGCTGCCGTCTTCTCCGACCGTTTGAGATAAATCTCTATCTTTTCCATTGGTTACCTTTTTATCGAATTTAAAAAATCGTCGTTTATATGCGTAAAACGAGGGCGTAAAAGCGTTATTTCTTTAACTGCTACGATATTTAGCGTCTGGAGAGACATCAGCTAAGGGAATCGCGCGGTGGCGCGAACGCTTACCGGGCCTACAAAAAGCGAAGGTCAAACGTAGGCCGGATAAGCGCAGCGCCATCCGGCACGAGTTTATGGTGTCGCCTGCGGCGGCGCGGCGGCTGGCGCAATACTGCTCACCGTGCCGCTGTGCATGCTCTGCTTAATTTGCTGCTTTTGCGCGTTGACCGCCTGTAACTCGCCGCTGACGGAGGGTTTTAGGGGCGCTTCGACGCGCACCTGGCCGCTGGCGGTTAACTGCAAGTTGCCTTCACCATCAATCGGCAATGCGGGCCAGCCCCACGCCTGCAACACATTAATCGGTACGCCGCGCCCGTTGAGGCTGACATTGACGCTGCGGTCCGGCGTTTGCGCAACCACCGCTCTCGCTTCCAGCAGCCCCTGGCCAGTAAAGGCGCTTAGCTCAGTGACATTGACCGTGTTGCTGTTGGCATTCAGTGCCAGCGACGGGCGGCGGACATCGACCCGGTTAAAGGTGCCAGCGGCGGCGTTCAGCTTCGCATTTCCGCTCCAGATGCCCCATTTGCGCTCGCGCACCAGCTGCAAATTGTTGCCATAGCCATCCAGTGCGGTGAGCTGCCACGGGAACGTCGGATCGATATCAATCACCAGGTTGCGGCTGGCACTGAATTTTTTCAGCACCAGGCTGTTCAGCCAGGAGGGCAGATTGTCCATCCACAGCTGTTTCCAGTTTGCAGGCAGCGTGTATTCCAGCCCGGCAAACGCCGCATCATCCAGCACTAGCGCTTTGCCTGTCCGGTACCAGTTACCGGAGGTGCGCACCATGCCGTTTTCCCAGCGGGAGGTGAATTGTTGCAACGCGATGCCCTGCGAGGAGAAGCTGGCATTAAGGATCGGGTCGAAGAAGTGCAGCGAACCGTAGATAAACTCGCTGGCATTCATCGACAGTTTGCCCTCTTCACTCTCCCAGTCTCCCTTCTTGAAGGTCAGGTTGCGCAGGCTGAGATCGAGGTCACTCACCGCCCACTCAGGCCCCTGCAATGTGGCGTCGGTAACATCGACACGGCCAATCTTCAGCGAAGGCAGGGTCATGAGTGGGGCAAAGAAATCCTGTAGCGATTTGTCGCTTTGCAGACGAATATCGTTAAGACGCAGATTATTCACCACCCAGCTGCCATCGGCGCTGCGCTTTGCATCCCCCGTCAACGAGCCGCGCGCCATATCGGCACCAATAGTGGTTAGCGTCACCACATCTTTATCGATACTGCCCTGAATCAGCACGTTACTGGCGGGAACGCCATTTAACGTCAGCGAACCGGCGCTCATCTGCAACTGCGCTTTACTGCCGATCACATTACCCGCCGCGGGTTGCCAGGGTGAAACACCGCCGGTAACGCGCTGGGCGCTCAACTCCCAGCCGGTTGCCGGGCTGTTGAAGGCCATATTACGTAATTGCAGGCGATCGGCCTGGAAAGGCAGCGGCGCGGCGGTCGGGGAGAGATTGAGTGTGCCGTCCTGTAGCAGAATGGTGTCGGCATGCAGCGGGTCGGTGAGTTGTCGGCTGCTGAGGCCGATATCAACCATTTTCGCCACCAGCGTTGCTGGTTGGCCTTTGCGGCCGAAGTTCACGCCTTTCAATAGCAGATGAGAAGGAGAAGAGAAGCGGTGGTCAACGGCGTCGAAGGTGAGGTGATAATCGCTGTTGTCGCTGATCCACTGGCTCGCTTGCGTCGCGCCCCAGCGGGTTTGCAGCAGGAAGTAGGCCGCCAGCAGCAGCACAAACAGGATAATAACGACCGCTAACAGCAGCTTCCCAAGAAATTTCATCATCTTCCTCCCTCGCGTGACCGTAAGGGAGTTATGCACGAATTGCGCGCGATGCTCAAGGGAGGAATGATGAAAGGAAATTGCTGCGGCAACAGAAGCTCCTCCGTTGCCGCGTGCAGAAAGTTACTCTTTTTCCGGTGGGAAGATGAGGTTCAGGACAATCGCCGTAATCCCGCCTGCCGCAATGCCTGATGAGAGCAGGTTTTTCAGCCAGTCCGGGGCAAACTGCAGGATCTGCGGCTGCTGCGAGACGCCTAACCCCACCGCCAGCGACAGCGCGATAATCAGGATCGCACGGCGGTTGAGCGGTTCGCGGGAGACGATGCGCACGCCGGAGGCGGCGATGGTACCGAACATCACCAGCGTGGCTCCGCCGAGTACCGGCTCCGGTAACTGTTGCACAAAAGCGCTCACCGCTGGGAAGAGGCCGAGCACCATCAGCATCACCGCAATAAAGAAGCCGATATAACGGCTGGCGACGCCGGTCAGCTGGATCACGCCGTTATTCTGGCCGAAGCAGGAGTTGGGGAAGGTATTGAACACGGCAGAGACAAAGGAGTTGAGACCGTTTGCCAGTACGCCGCCTTTCAGCCGCTTCATATAGAGCGGGCCGGTAACCGGTTGTTCAGAGACGTCGGAGGTGGCGGTGATATCGCCGATGGTCTCCAGTGAGGTGATCATAAAGACCAGCATCAGCGGCAGCAGCAGGCTCCAGTCAATGCTCAGGCCGTAATAGAGTGGCGTCGGCACCATAAAGGTACTCTCCGGCGCGTTGTACTCCGGGAGCATGCCCATAAACATCGCCAGCACATAGCCGACCGCCATCGCGATCACCAGTGAAGCGATACGCAGATAGGGGTTACGCTGGCGATTCAGCAAGATAATCAGCCCGAGTACCACGCCTGCCAGCAGCAGGTTTTTCGGCGCGCCGAAAGTGTGGTTACCCATTGCCGCGAAGCCGCCGCCAACGGAGGTCAACCCAACCTGAATCAGCGACAGGCCGATGATCATCACCACCACGCCGGAAACCAGCGGGGTGATAATGCGGCGCGCCAGCGGCAGAATGCGCGAGATAACCATCTCGGTGCAGCTTGCCAGCATCAAGGTGCCAAACAGCGCCGCCATCATTGTCGGCACATCGGCACCGCCGGTTTTCAGCGCCGTGCCGCCCATAATCAGCGGTGCCACGAAGTTAAAGCTGGTGCCCTGGATTGAGAGCAGGCCGGAGCCGACCGGGCCCCAGGCTTTAATTTGAATCAGGGATGCGACGCCGGAAGCGAAGAGCGACATGCTGAGGATGTGTTGAGTGTCCTGAGCCGGTAAACCCAGCGCCTGGCAGATCAGCAGCGCGGGCGTGATGACGCCAACGAACATCGCCAGCAGATGTTGCAGCGCAGCAAACAGCGTTTGCGGCAGCGGGGGACGATCTTCAAGGCGGTAGATCAGTTCGCTGGGTTGAGTCTGCGCAACCGGTTGCGCATTTTCCGACTCGATGGTGTTTACGGACATCTCAAGCTATCCCCTGATGGAAAAGCGCTGATTTTATCGGACTGAAGGGTAAAAGCAAACGGTTGCTTGGGCTGGAAGCATACTTTTCTAACGGAGGTTGATCTCACACCATCAGGTTCTAAAAATCAGGCGTTGGAGTAGCGTTCCGTTTCCGGCATCCAGCGGTCAATCAGCGCTTCTGCCAGCTGCGGGTAACGTTCGTGAATGTGGCGCGCAACGCGCTGAACTTCGGGGATCATTGCCTGGTCGCGCAGCAGATCGGCGACTTTGAATTCGGCGTTGCCGGTCTGGCGGGTGCCCAGCAGTTCGCCCGGGCCGCGGATTTCGAGATCTTTTTGCGCAATCACAAAGCCGTCGTTGCTGTCGCGCAGCACCTGCAGGCGCTTTTGCGCGGTTTTCGACAACGGGGATTTGTAGAGCAGCACACAGTGTGAGGCCACCGCGCCTCGTCCGACGCGCCCGCGCAGCTGGTGGAGTTGCGCAAGGCCGAGACGTTCGGGGTTCTCAATAATCATCAGGCTGGAGTTCGGCACATCCACGCCAACTTCAATCACCGTGGTGGCGACCAGCAGGTGCAGCTCGCCCTGTTTAAACGCCTGCATCACCGCCTGTTTCTCGGTCGGCTTCATGCGGCCATGCACCAGCCCGACATTCAGCTCCGGCAGGGCCAGCTTTAACTCTTCCCAGGTCGCTTCCGCCGCCTGGGCTTCCAGCAGATCCGACTCTTCAATTAGCGTGCAGACCCAGTAGGCCTGGCGGCCTTCGCCGGTGCAGGCGCTGCGGACGCGATCGATAATCTCGCTGCGACGCGTATCGGGAATGGCGACCGTGGTCACTGGCGTACGGCCCGGCGGCAGTTCATCAATCACCGAAGTATCGAGATCGGCATAGGCCGTCATCGCCAGCGTTCGCGGGATTGGCGTGGCGGTCATAATCAACTGATGGGGATGAAAGCCCTGCTGCTGACCCTTTTCCCACAGCGCCAGCCGCTGGTGGACGCCAAAGCGGTGCTGCTCATCAATGATCACCAGCGCCAGGCCGTTAAACTGCACCTGCTCCTGGAAAATGGCGTGCGTGCCAACCACCATTTGTACCTGACCACTGGCAATCGCCTCCTGCTGCGCCTGGCGCGCTTTGCCCTTCTGCTTGCCCGCCAGCCAGCCGACTTCGATCCCGAGTGGTGCAAACCAGGCACGGAAGTTATTAGCGTGCTGCTCTGCCAGCAGTTCGGTCGGTGCCATCATCGCCACCTGCTTACCATTGGCGATTGCGCGTAGCGCCGCAAGTGCCGCCACCAACGTTTTACCCGAGCCCACGTCGCCCTGGACCAGACGCATCATCGGCATATCCAGCGCCATATCGCGTTCAATTTCCGCCACCACCCGCGCCTGTGCGCCGGTGGGTTTAAAGGGCAGGGAGGCGAGCAGTTGCTCTTTTAACGTATCGTTAGCGGCGAGCGACTGCGCATGGTAACGCTGCGCACCGGCGCGCAGCGCCAGTATGCTCAGGTTATGAGCCAGTAGCTCTTCGAGAATCAGTCGGCGCTGGGCGGGATGCTGCCCGCTCTCCAGTTCGCTTAATTGCAGCGACGGCGGCGGGCGATGCAGCGTATGCAGTGCCTCCGGCAGGCTCATCAAACCCTGTGCCAGCTCCGGCGGCAGCAGTTCGCTGATGGCACAGGTGGCCAGCAGCTCCAGCGCCTGATCGGTTAATTTGCGCAGCGTGGCCTGCTTAACGCCTTCGGTCGTCGGGTAGACCGGCGTCAGCGTCTCCTGAAGCTCCGGGGTGCTGAGATCGCCCTGCACCTTATACTCCGGGTGGATCATCTCCGCGCCATACTTTCCGCGTTTCGCTTCGCCATAGGCCAGCACGCGGCGGCCAACCGCCAGGCTGTTTTTCATCGCCGCATTGAAGTTGAAAAAGCGCATGGTCAGCATGCCGGAGCCGTCGCTTATCTGGCAGGTCATCATCCGGCGACCGCCGAACGTGACGTTACAGTTCAGCACTTCGCCTTCTACCGTGGCGTAAATGCCCGGCAGCAGGTCGGCAATGGGGTAGAGTTGGGTACGATCTTCGTAGCGCAGGGGGAGGTGTAACAGCAGATCCTGAACGGTATGCAGGCCAATTTTCGCCAGCTTGCTGCTCTGCGCCGCGCCAACGCCGGTCAATGAACTCAGTGGCACCGCATCGAGCAGCTTTCCTTTCATCGGTTACCTCGAAGCCTGCATGGTGGCCCACCACGTCGGGTCGGCTTCAATCTGCCCCTCATTATTGACATGAGGGTAAGGCAGGCCTTTTTGTTTCGCGACGCGGGCGAGCACAGGGTAGCCACCTTCGAACAGCAGGCGCTGCTGCTCGGCGTCCGGTAACATGCTGTTTTCACGCTTATACATGCCGGCGTTTTGCCGCTGGCGCTGCGCTTCGTAGAGAATGAGCGCCGAGGCAACGGAGACATTGAGTGACTGCACCATACCAATCATCGGAATGATGATATCCCGATCCGCGAGATCCAGCGCTTGCTGGGTGATCCCGGTTTTCTCCTGACCCATCAAAATACAGGTCGGACGGGTATAGTCGATTTCACGGAAGTCGACGGCTTTGTCCGACAGATGGGTGGCAAGGATCTGCATGCCGCGCTGCTTGAGCACGCCGACGGCGTCTTCAATGGTACGGTGAGTTTTGACATCTACCCAGCTGTTGCTGCCCGCGGCGGAAGAGGCCATGGTGCGCATGCGGTTCCCCGGCCAGACGGCGTGCACTTCATGCACGCCGACGGCATCCGCAGTACGGATAATGGCAGAGACGTTATGAGGTTTGTGGACCTGCTCCATGCAGACCGTCAGATCCGGCTGACGCCTGGCGAGCATCTCGCGGATTCGCGCATAACGCTGAGCATTCATACAATCAGTTTCGGTTACGGGTGACTTTAATCACATCCGGCATCACGCGGATTTTACGCATGATATTCGCCAGATGAACGCGATCGCGCGCCGTCAGACGGATGAACGCGCTATAAACGCGGCCATCTTTCTCTTCCGTATTCAGGCTCTGAATATTGGAAGTGGCGGTGTTAATGGCCGCCGTCAGGTTCGCCAGCGCGCCCTGGTGGTTAAACATATCCACCTTGATCTCGGTGATAAACTCTTGCGCCGTCTCTTTATCCCACTCCACGGCCATAAACTTCTCTGGCTCTTTCTGGTAGCCACGAATATTACGGCAGGACTCATGGTGGATAACCAGCCCTTTACCAGGGCTGACGTGGGCGACAATCGGGTCGCCAGGGATCGGGCGGCAGCATTTGGCGAAGGTGATCAGCACGCCATCTGCGCCTTTAATCGGCAGATGCGCCGTGTTTGCGCCGGTCGGTGCTGCGGTACCCGGCGTGACTTCCCCTTGCTGTAAATTCTTCGCCACCACAACGCTCATCGCATTGCCGAGGCCGATTTCTGCCAGCAGATCGTCAAGCGACGCCAGCCGCATACGCTCCAGCTCGCGCTGAATATGCTCCTGCGGGATCTCTGCCAGCTTGCGGCTTCCACCCAGCGCGTGATTCAGCAGACGACGGCCGAGGCTTACGGAGTCGTCGCGCTTGAGGTTTTTCAGCATCTGGCGGATCTTGGCGCGCGCTTTCGAGCTGACGACAAAGTTCAGCCAGGCGGCGTTCGGGCGGGCGCCCGGCGCGGTGATAATCTCCACCGTCTGGCCGCTGGAGAGCGACTGCGACAGCGGGTAAGGCTGACGATCGACGCGCGCACCCACGCAGGCGTGACCGATATCCGTATGCACCGCATAGGCGAAATCCACCGGCGTCGCGCCAGCAGGCAGTTCGACAATGCGGCCTTCGGGGGTAAAAACATAAATCTCATCGGGGAAGAGATCAGATTTAACGCTTTCGATAAATTCAAACGAGCTACCGGCGCTCTGTTGCAGCTCCAGCAGGCTTTGCATCCAGCGCTGGGCGCGGATTTGCGCGGTGGTGCTGCTTTCGCCGTGCTCTTTATAAGCCCAGTGCGCGGCAACCCCCATCTCCGCCATTTGATCCATATCTTCAGTACGGATCTGCACCTCGACCGGTACGCCGTGCGGGCCAATCATTGAGGTATGGAGGGATTGATAGCCGTTCGCCTTGGGGATGGCGATATAGTCTTTTACGCGACCGGGACGCGGCTTGTAGAGGCTGTGCATCTGACCGAGTACGCGATAGCAGGTATCGAGATCGTGAACAATGACGCGGAAGGCGTAAATATCCATGATCGAGTGAAAACGCTGCTCCTTCAGCACCATCTTGCAGTAGATGGAGTAAAGGTGCTTTTCCCGCCCGCTGACGCGGCAGGGAATACCCGCTTCCTGTAAACGCCCTTCGATTTCCGAGAGGATTTTTTGAATCATCTCTTTGCGGTTGCCGCGCGCGGCTTTTACCACTTCTTTGATCACGCGATAGCGGTTCGGGTAGAGCGCCTCAAAGCCCAGCTCTTCCAGCTCGGTTTTGATGTGATGGATACCTAAACGGTGTGCCAGCGGACTGTAGATTTCGAGGGTTTCACGGGCGATGCGGCGACGCTTGTCCGGGCGAAGGGAGCCCAGCGTGCGCATGTTGTGGGTGCGGTCAGCAAGCTTGATAAGGATGACGCGGATATCCTGCACCATCGCCATGATCATCTTGCGAAAGTTTTCCGCCTGCGCCTCTTTTTTATCCTGGAATTTGAGCTTATCCAGCTTGGAGACACCCTCCACCAGCTCGGCAACGCTTTTACCAAAGAGCTGCTCCATATCCTGGTAGGTGGCGGGGGTATCTTCAATCACGTCATGCAGCAGCGCGGCCATCAGCGTTTCGTAGTCGAGTTTCATCTCGGCCAGAATACAGGCCACCGCTACCGGGTGCGTGATATAAGGTTCACCGCTTGAACGTGTCTGACCCTCGTGAGCGTCACGTGCAACGAGATACGCCTGCCTGAGACGTTTGATCTGGTCTTCAGGCAGATAGTTTTGAATCAGCTGATTCAGGCTTTCAAACAGATACAAGGGTGACCTGCAGGTTAATTAACGACGACCTTCAGCAATGGCGGTGACGGCCTGCAGTTCTGCGGCTTCCTGCTCTTGCTGTTCCTGGCGCTCACGTACATCAAGGATCTGGTTGTTAATCAGACCTTCTTCGATTTCGCGCAGCGCGATAACGGTGGTTTTATCGTTTTCTTCCGGTACTAACGGATCTTTACCGCCAACCTGCATCTGACGAGCGCGACGCGCGGCGACCAGCACCAGGTCAAAACGGTTACCAACTTTCTCTACAGCGTCCTGAACAGTTACGCGTGCCATACTTAAAATGCTCCACAGGTGAAGAAATGACTGGGCATGATACTGAAACCAGGCTCAGTCTGCCAATAGTTTGCTGATTAAAGCGTCATGTCGCTGCTTCTGGCGGCTCATGCGCAGACGTTCAGCACGAATAATGGTTTTAAGATCGCCCAGGGCGGTATCGAAATCATCATTCACAATCAGGTAATCATACTCGGCGTAATGGCTCATTTCGGCAACCGCCTGGGCCATACGTTTTGCGATCACCTCTTCGCTATCCTGACCGCGACCACGCAGGCGGCGATCCAGTTCCAGCTTCGACGGCGGCAGAATAAAGATGCTGCGCGCCTGCGGCATGCGGGTACGAATTTGCTGCGCGCCCTGCCAGTCGATGTCAAGAAACACATCGACGCCCGTTGAGAGCACTTGCTCAATCGTCGCGCGCGAGGTGCCGTAATAGTTGCCGAATACTTCGGCATGCTCAAGAAACGCATCCTCACTAATCATCGCCTTGAACTCATCGTGATTAACGAAGAAGTAGTGTTCACCGTGTACTTCACCCGGGCGCGGTGCGCGCGTGGTGTGCGAAACAGAAACTTGCGTGTCGTATAACGGTTGGGTTTTCAGCAAAGCCTGGATGAGGCTTGATTTACCCGCGCCGCTGGGGGCGGAAACAATATAGAGCGTGCCTTGAGCCATGAGAGTCTTTTGTATGTGAATGCGATAGGAACTTACATACGTGCCTATTATACACATCGTCGCTACGCGACGTAGCTTTTGTCACCCGTTTTCCCATCAATGATTCGATTTTGCGTACTGCTTTCCTGATTTTTATGCGCGTTTTCATTGCTATGTAAGTTTCCCGGAACCCAGCTCGCATCCTGCTTTTTTCCCACTCGAAAGCCCTCAACCGCAGCGCTATAACCAATCCCGCAATCACAAGGGAGAGGCATGATGTGGAAAAGAGTTGGCGTCACCATTTTTCTACTGCTATGGAGTGCGTTTAGCCTGGCAGCTTGCCCGGTCTGGTCGCCATCACGGGCGCAGGATGAGGTAAAGCGCCTGAAACAGCAGCTCAGTAGATGGAACGATGATTACTGGTCAAGAGGCGCAAGTGAAGTGAGCGACGATGTTTACGATCGGATGAGCGCGCGTCTGGCGAACTGGCAGCGCTGTTTCAACATGACATCCGCAGACCTTGCGCCAGCGTTACCCGGCGGCAATATCGCTCATCCGGTTGCCCATACCGGGGTGCGCAAGCTGGCGGATAAATGGGCGCTGCAGCGATGGATGAGGGGGAAGCAGGATCTTTGGGTGCAGCCGAAAGTGGATGGCGTTGCCGTCACGCTGGTCTATCGCAACGGCAGACTGACGCAGGCGATCAGCCGGGGTAATGGTCTGGCGGGCGAGGAGTGGACAGCAAAGGCGCAGGCCATTCCCGCGATCCCTAAAACGGTCACCGGCGCGCTGGCGAATAGCGTCTTGCAGGGTGAGCTCTATTTACGCCGCAAGGGGCATATCCAAAAACAGGCCGGGGGGCTTAATGCCAGAGCAAAAGTCGCCGGCGCGATGATGCGGCACGACAACCCGGAACTGCTTAATGAGCTTGCTTTTTTTGTCTGGGCCTGGCCCGATGGCCCTGCCACCTTAGCGCAGCGGTTGGTGGCACTGAAAAAGGCGGGCTTTGAAGAGGCGCACTACTACAGCGCGCCGGTCAACAGTGTGCAGGAGGTGGAGCGTCTTCGCCAGCACTGGTTCACTTCGCCGCTGCCCTTCGTCACCGATGGCGTAATTGTGCGTACCAGTGTAGAGCCTGCGGGCAAAGAGTGGTTACCTGGTCAAAGCGACTGGGTGGTGGCCTGGAAGTATGAGCCTGTAGAAGAGGTGGCTGCGGTACAGAATATACAGTTTGCTATCGGGCGGACCGGGAAAATTTCCGTTGTCGCGTTGCTGGAGCCGGTGAGACTGGATGATAAGCGCGTGCAGCGCGTCAATATCGGCTCCGTTCAGCGCTGGCAGGCGTTAGATATTGCACCGGGCGATCATATTGCCGTTACCCTCGCCGGGCAGGGTATTCCGCGCGTAGAGCGTGTGGTCTGGCGCAATCTTATTCGGCAGCCGCCCACGCCACCGGAGGCTCGTTTTACACCGCTGAGCTGCTTTTATGCCACGCCGGATTGCCAACAACAGTTCATTGCCCGCCTCTCCTGGCTCAGCTCGGATAAGGCGCTCGACATAGCCGGATTGAGTGAGAGCGGCTGGCGTACGCTGCATCAGGCACACCATTTTGAGCATCTTTTCTCCTGGCTGGCACTGTCAAAAGAGCAGTTGCAGGCGACACCTGGAATGTCGCCCGCGCGCGGGCTGCAACTCTGGCATCGTTTTTCCTTAACGCGGGAGAGGCCGCTAAGTCGCTGGCTTCACGCGCTTGGTACACCGCTGCCGCAATCGGCGATCAATGCGGCGGGCGATGTTTCATGGCGACAGATGCGAAGCCGGGATGAACTGGCCTGGCAACAGCTGCCTGCCATAGGTGCACAGAAAGCGCGTCAGGTTGTCGCGTTTATCCGCGAGCCGGCGATTGAGCAGCTCACGGCGTGGCTTGCGAAGCAGGGCGTAAAAGCTTTTCAGTGAGCATTATGCTTGTAGTGAAACACCGGCAGGCCCAGCTTCCAGCGTATGGCCAGCAGGCGGCTGGTAAAGCCAAACAGCAGGGTGGTAATCACCACAATGTCATGGTTTGTGACAACATGGCTCAGCGCAATGTAGAACACGGCGGCAGCAAACGCGATGCCGGCATAGAGCTCTTTCTGAAATACGAGAGGAATACGTTTACAGAACATATCGCGCAGCACGCCGCCAAAAACGCCGGTGATGACGGCCGCAATCACGGCGATGATCGGGCCTTCCCCCATATCGAGCGCGATTTGCGCCCCGATAATGGAGAACACAACCAGGCCGAGTGCGTCCAGCACCAGAAAGAGGCGGCGCAGATGGGGCATCACCGGGGCAAAGATTGTCGTCAGCACCGCGGCGACAGCAACGATGATCACATACTCCGGGTGCTTTACCCAGCCGAGCGGATAGTGGCCAAGCAGGATATCGCGTACTGAACCGCCGCCGAGCGCGGTCGCAGTGGCGATAATAATGACGCCAAAGGTGTCCATACGCCGCCGCCCTGCCGCCAGCGCGCCGGTCATCGCTTCGGCAGTAATGCCGATCAGATAAAGAATGTGTAACAGCATGCCGCCCCCATAAATTCAGTGCGGGCAGGGTAACGTTTAAGCAGGGAAGGGGCGATTGAGATTTTCTGGGGTGAGGTGTTTCGGATTAGATTTTATAATGTTTTGTATGGCAGGGTATTTTATTTATTTTTTTGATTTTAATCACTTTATAGTGAAGATGGTTGCGATTTTTGTCGGGGTCGTAACGCGATTATCAATAAAGAAAATGCAGGTGGCTGAGTGCTTAAAAAGGCCCTTACGGGCCTTTTGATAGGATGTGGCGCTTACTCGATGTTCTGGATCTGCTCGCGCATCTGTTCGATAAGCACTTTCAACTCGATAGCCGAGTTGGTCACTTCCGCGTTGATCGATTTAGAGGCCAGCGTGTTCGACTCGCGGTTGAACTCCTGCATCATAAAGTCGAGGCGGCGACCCACAGCTTCCTTCTTCTTCAGAATGTTATAGGTCTCTTTAACATGCGCTTCGAGCCTGTCCAGCTCTTCGGCAACGTCGATACGCTGCGCCATCATCACCAGCTCTTGCTCGAGGCGGTTGTTTTCCAGCTGTACCTGCGCCTCTTCCAGCTTGCTGACCAGGCGTTCACGCTGCCATTGCAGGATTTCCGGCATATGAGCGCGCACGTTGTTGACTTCGGTGCTGACGCCTTGCAGACGCTGCTCGATCAGCGCTTTCAGCGCCTGGCCTTCGGTTTCGCGGGCGATGATAAAGTCGTCCAGCGCGCCATCCAGCGCGGCGAGGATTTCAGCGGTGATCGCATCGAGATCCTGCTCCTGAGCTGCCATCACGCCAGGCCAGCGCAGAATATCGACCGGGTTGATTTCGCCCTCGTCGCTCTGCATTTTCACCCAGTTTGCGGCGGTGACCAGCTGCTTAGCCAGTTTTTCATTCAGGATCAGTTCGCTCTGCGCGCTGGCGTCCGGCTCAAAGCGTAAGGTGCATTCCACCTTACCGCGGGTCAGACGGGTACGCAGACGCTCGCGGACAACGGGTTCAAGGCTGCGGAATTGCTCCGGCAGGCGGAAGTAAGTTTCCAGATAACGCTGGTTAACCGAGCGCAGTTCCCAGGAGGCGGAGCCCCATGCACCCTTGATTTCACGCCGGGCGTAGGCGGTCATACTGCGGATCATAGTCGTTCCCGTTTTGAAGGAGAGATGCGGGGGATTATAGCTTTGGTGGCCTTATCAGGATAGGAATAACCAGGGTTAGCCAGTATAATGCGCAGCCACATTCGTAACAGCCGGAGAAATCATCATGCGTCCAGCAGGCCGAAGCGCCACTCAAGTGCGCCCCGTCACCCTGACCCGTAACTACACAAAACACGCAGAAGGTTCCGTGCTGGTGGAATTTGGCGACACCAAAGTGCTCTGCACCGCTTCCATCGACGAAGGTGTTCCACGCTTCCTTAAAGGCCAGGGCCAGGGCTGGATCACTGCCGAATATGGTATGTTGCCGCGTTCGACCCACACCCGTAACGCCCGTGAAGCGGCGAAGGGCAAGCAGGGCGGACGCACCATGGAGATCCAGCGCCTGATCGCGCGTGCACTGCGCGCGGCGGTCGATCTGAAAGCGCTTGGCGAATTTACTATCACCCTCGATTGCGATGTTCTGCAGGCCGATGGCGGTACCCGTACCGCATCGATCACCGGTGCGTGCGTAGCGCTGGCCGATGCGCTGAACAAACTCGTTGCCGCAGGCAAGCTGAAGACCAACCCAATGAAAGGCATGGTAGCAGCCGTCTCAGTGGGCATCGTTAATGGCGAAGCGGTATGCGATCTGGAGTATGTTGAAGACTCAGCGGCTGAGACCGACATGAACGTCGTGATGACCGAAGATGGCCGCATGATCGAAGTGCAGGGCACCGCAGAGGGTGAGCCCTTCACTCATGAAGAGCTGCTCGCGATGCTGGCGCTAGCCCGAGGGGGCATTGAGTCCATTGTCGCGGCGCAAAAAGCGGCGTTAGAAAATTGATTTTAAGGGCGACGATGAGTCGCCCTTTTTTTTGCGCAACATACGCGCTTCGGCCCGGTGGCCTGCGCAACGCACTTTGCTAAATTTTTAAATCACCAAAACAGGAAGAGGAGCGGATCCATGAAAGCGTACCAGCGTCAGTTTATTGAATTTGCGCTTAACAAACAGGTACTGAAGTTCGGCGAGTTCACGCTGAAATCCGGGCGCAAAAGCCCCTATTTCTTTAATGCCGGGCTGTTTAATACCGGGCGCGATCTGGCGCTGTTAGGCCGTTTTTACGCTGAAGCGTTAATGGATTCCGGGATTGATTTCGATCTGCTGTTCGGCCCGGCCTATAAAGGTATCCCGATTGCGACCACCACTGCGGTGGCGCTGGCGGAGCATCACGAGCGCGATGTGCCTTACTGCTTTAATCGTAAGGAAGCCAAAGATCATGGCGAAGGCGGTAACCTGGTCGGCAGCGCGCTGCAGGGCCGTGTGATGCTGGTGGATGATGTGATCACCGCCGGGACAGCGATCCGCGAGTCGATGGAGATTATTCAGGCTAACGGCGCGACGCTCGCTGGTGTACTGATCTCGCTCGACCGCCAGGAGCGGGGGCGTGCAGATATCTCGGCGATTCAGGAAGTTGAGCGTGATTACGGCTGCACGGTCATTTCCATCATTACGCTGAATGACCTGGTGGACTATCTGGAAGAGAAACCGGAATTAGCCGATCTGGTCGCCTCTGTGCGTGCGTATCGCGAAGAGTACGGCGTCTGAGTTGCTACCCGGCAGCAGGTCTGCCGGGTGTCGCCTTACCTTACAGAAGCTGCGCGCCCTGCGTGTTGACATACAGGGCGTAAATCGAGGTGCTGGCTGCCATAAAGAGCCGGTTTCGCTGCTCACCGCCGAAGCAGAGATTAGCGCAGCGCTCGGGCAGATGAATCATGCCAATCGCTTTACCCTGCGGGTTAAACACCCGGACACCATCCAGTTCGTCGCTGCCCATTCCCCAGCCGCACCATAAATTGCCGTCAACATCGCAGGCGATACCGTCCGCGGTGCCGTTGCCACAATCAATATGCACCCGCTTGTTTTGTAACTGCCCGTCGATAATATCCCACGCCAGGATTAAACGATTAGGCGTAGCGCGGCTCTCCACCACATAGAGGATCTTCTCGTCCGGTGAAAAGCAGATGCCATTTGGCCCGCGCACATCGCCCAGCACCACTTCCAGCTTGCGGGTCTGCGGATCGAGGCGATAAACATTCTGCGGCAGTTGCGGCTCGGCTTTATGCCCCTCATAAAAACCGGCAATGCCAAACGGCGGATCGGTAAACCAGACCGACCCGTCTGATTTAACCGCGATATCGTTCGGTGAATTGAGCGGTTTGCCGTCGAAGCTATCCGCCAGAACTGTAATAGTGCCGTCGTACTCCGTGCGCGTAATGCGCCGCGTATCGTGCTCACAGCTGATCAATCGCCCCTGGCGATCGCGGGCATGACCATTGGCATTATTCGCCGGTTTGCGAAAAACAGCGGTTTCGCCGGTCTGCTCATCCCAGCGCATTACCGTATTGTTGGGGATGTCGCTCCAGAGCAGCATGCGCATATCCCCAAACCATACCGGCCCTTCCGCCCAGCGACAGCCAGTGGCGAGTTGCTCCACCTTCGCGCTGGAGACCATATATCCGCGAAATGCGTTATCGAGCGCGACTACGCGCGGATCGGGGTAGCGCGGTGCAGGTGCCCAGGCAGCAAAGCTTTTTTGACTCAGTAACAGGGAAGCGGTAGCGATACCGCTCAGCTTTAACAGTTCCCGACGAGATGTTGCCATCCGGTCTCTCCTTCATGTTTTTGTAGGGTATCGAAGCGGTAATTTGTTTTAGGAATAACCAGGTGCCTGAAGGAGCGTAGAGAATCGGGAAGGGTGCCACATCTGGCATTGTTACGAATTACGTTGGGCTTTTACACAGAATGGCGGGAAATGCGAATGCAGCCACAGAGGCTGCATAAGGTGATTACTGTAATTGCAGAAGTAACAGCGGCCAGCGCGCGTCAAAATCTTCGGTCGGGCTATATTTGAACTCGCTGCGCACATAGCGGGACAGCATGCCTTCACAGAAGGCCAGCAGCTGGCTTGCCAGCAGCGTTTCGTCGGTTGCATACCCTTCGCCTTCGCGCATTTTGCGTTCGCGCAGCACCTGGCGCAGCTGCGCTTCGATACGCTCAAACAGCTGGTTGATGCGCCCTTGCAGGCGATCCTGCTCAAACATCAGCGCATGGCCAGTCATGATGCGGGTCAGGCCGGGATTACGTTCGCCGAAGCCCAGAATCAGTAAGACAATCAGACGCAAACGTGCGGTCGTGTCTTTTTCATCTTTTAAAATCAGGTTGATGCGGGTAATCAGGCTATCTTCGATAAACTCGATCAGGCTATCGAACATGCGCGTTTTACTGGGAAAGTGACGGTACAGCGCGGCTTCAGAGACGCCGACAGAGGCCGCCAGTTTCGCCGTGGTAATACGTTGGCTTCCATCGCTGGATTCAAGCATTAACGCCAGAGATTGAAGGATTTCCTCACGGCGATTCTTTTTCGCAGTTTGTTTTTCTGCCATGTTCTAAAAAACCCCAGAAAATAATCACTTGTCAGGCGAGCAACCACACAACGGCCGCAAATGCCTGGCATTTGCGGTCATCTTATCGCGTTATAGTGTTGTGTAATGCGTTAAATAGCGCGGATTATTGACGCCCGGAATGGCCAAAACCGCCTTCGCCACGCACGGTGGCATCGAACTCTTCCACCAGGTTAAATTCAGCCTGCACCACCGGTACAAAGACCATCTGCGCGATACGCTCGCCAGGCACAATGGTGAAGCTCTCATTTCCACGGTTCCAGACGGAGACCATCAGTTGCCCCTGGTAATCGGAATCGATCAGCCCAACCAGGTTGCCCAGCACCACACCATGTTTATGACCCAGGCCCGAGCGCGGCAGAATCACGGCAGCAAGCGTTGGGTCGGCAATGTGAATCGCCAGACCGGTCGGCAGCAGCGTGGTGGCGCCCGGTGCCAGCTCTACGGCGTCATCCAGACAGGCGCGCAGGTCAAGACCGGCGGAGCCGGAAGTGGCATAGGTCGGCAGCGGGAACTGCTCACCCACGCGCGGGTCCAGAATCTTAACGTCGATTTTTTTCATCATAACGGGTAACAATCTCGTCCAGTAATAGGTGTCCCAGCAGCGCTTTGCGCTCCAGCGGCAAGCGCTTATCGCCATCTTGCCAGAACAGATGTAATGCGTTGTTGTCGCTATTAAAGCCTTGATTAGATTGCGAAACATCGTTGGCGCAAATCAGGTCGAGGTTTTTGCGGGCGCGTTTCTGCCGGGCGTATTCTTCCACATTATTCGTTTCCGCGGCAAACCCTACGACATAAGGGCGATGGCTGGTGAGCGCCGCAACGCCGGCGACGATATCGGGGTTTTTCACCATTTTTATTGTGATTTCATCGCCTTGCTTTTTAATTTTCTCCGGCGCGATCTCGCTGGCGCGATAGTCCGCGACCGCCGCGCAGCCGATAAAAATATGCTGCTGCTGGGCGCGCTGCTGTACTGCCGCTTCCATCTCAAGGGCGGTGGTGACATCCACGCGCTGAACAAAGGCGGGCGTAGGCAGCGATACCGGGCCTGAAACCAGCGTCACGTTCGCGCCGCGCTTCGCGGCCGCTTCAGCAATGGCGAAGCCCATTTTGCCGGAGCTGAGATTGGTGATGTAACGCACCGGGTCCAGCGGTTCGCGGGTCGGACCGGCGGTAATCATAATGTTCAGATGTTGCAAATCCTTGACCGGCGAGAAGTGAGCCGCGGCCATATCAACGATGGTCAGCGGATCAAGCATACGGCCCGGGCCGACATCGCCGCACGCCTGGCTGCCGCTGTCTGGCCCCCACAATAGCAGGCCGCGCGAAGCCAGCACCTGCAGGTTGTGTTGGGTGGCAGCGTTGCGGTACATCTGCTGATTCATTGCCGGAACAACCGCAACCGGTGACGGCGTGGCCAGGCAGATGGTTGTGACCAGGTCATTCGCCATCCCCGCCGCGACGCGGGCGATTAAATCAGCGGTGGCGGGCGCCAGAATCACCAGATCGGCCCATTTACCCAGCTCGATATGCCCCATTGCCGCTTCCGCTGCGGGGTCGAGCAGGCTGTCGGAGACCGGGTAACCGGAAACGGCCTGCAGACTCAGCGGTGTGATAAAGGCTTTGGCGGCCTCGGTCAGCGCCACGCGGACTTCCGCGCCGCGATCGCGTAAGCGACGCACCAGCTCAGGCGCTTTATAGGCCGCGATACCGCCGCTTACGCCGAGGACAATTTTTTTACCCGCCAGAGTTGTCATGATTCTTTCCTGTTGGATTCGCCAGAGGCTGGGGATTTTATCACAATCCTGATGTCGTCGTGCCTATGGCCGTGAACCACTTTGCGAGGTGCTACGCAGCGTTGAAAAGTGCCATTCGATGAGCATCACTGGATGTGGCAGCATAAGAACCAGACAGGGAGGTATGGATATGGCGATTGTATTAATTCCTCAAAAGCCGCGTGAAAAGATGATGCAGCTGGGCGTTGAGTCCCTTACGGACGTTGAGCTACTGGCGCTGTTTTTACGCACCGGCGCGTGCGGAAAAAGCGTACTTACCGTGGCGCGTGAGATGTTAAACCACTTCAGCTCGCTCCACTCTCTGCTCTGTGCCGACTATGATGAGTTCCGGTTCATCTCGGGCATTGGCATCGCCAAATATGCGCAGCTCAGGGGCATCGGCGAACTGGCGAGACGCTCCTACAACGCCCGAATTGCCGAGGAGAGCTCTCTGCTCAGCCCGGAGATGGTGCGGGAATTTTTGCAGAGCCAGCTGGCAAACGAAGAGCGGGAGGTCTTTATGGTGATCCTGCTTGATAACCGCAATCGCATTATCAAACACGCCCGGCTATTTTCCGGCACGATTAACCATGTTGAGGTGCATCCGCGAGAAATTTTACGCGAAGCGATAAAATTCAATGCGGTCGGCGTGATCCTCGCGCATAATCACCCCTCGGGTAATGCTGAGCCCAGCAGAGCAGATAAGGCCATCACCGAACGAGTGATAAAATGCTGCCAACTCATGGACATTCGCGTTCTTGATCATCTGGTCATTGGTCGCGGCGAGTGCATTTCTTTTGCGGAACGCGGTTGGATTTAGACCACTTTGCGCGATCCATCGGGATCTTTGTCTGTTCGGGACTTGAGCACACCGCCGAGTCAGCGTATACTACGCCACCTTTGAGAATCTCGGGTTTGGCATTTGGGCCTGGCAATCGAGAGTTCACATAGAACTGCGATGACCGGGCTGTAAAGCCTGACGAGGCGCCAATACCCCATACGAAGCTCGAGCTAATTTGATTTTTGGAGAATAGACATGTCCCGAGTCTGCCAAGTTACTGGCAAGCGTCCGGTGACCGGTAATAACCGTTCCCACGCACTGAACGCGACTAAACGCCGTTTCCTGCCGAACCTGCACTCTCACCGTTTTTGGGTTGAGAGCGAAAAGCGTTTTGTCACCCTGCGTGTATCTGCTAAAGGTATGCGTGTAATTGATAAGAAAGGCATCGATACAGTTCTGTCTGAACTGCGTGCCCGTGGCGAAAAGTACTAAGTACTTAAAGGATAAAAATCATGGCTAAAGGTATTCGTGAGAAAATCAAGCTGGTTTCTTCCGCTGGTACTGGTCACTTCTACACCACCACGAAGAACAAACGTACTAAGCCGGAAAAACTGGAACTGAAAAAGTTCGATCCAGTTGTCCGTCAGCACGTGCTGTACAAAGAAGCTAAAATTAAATAATTTTAGTTTTCTTGAACAAAAACCCCGCACTGTCGGGGTTTTTGCATTTCTGATAGCCCGCAAAAGCCGGAGATGAGATGCCTGAATTACCTGAAGTTGAAACCAGCCGCAGAGGCATTGAGCCGCACCTGGTCGGCGAAACCATCCTGCATGCAGTGGTGCGTAACGGCCGTTTACGCTGGCCTGTTTCCGAAGAGATCCACAGCCTGAGCGACAAACCGGTGCTCAGCGTGCAGCGACGCGCTAAATACCTGCTGCTGGAGCTGCCGGATGGCTGGATCATCATTCACCTCGGTATGTCCGGCAGTCTGCGCATTCTTCCTCACGAGCTTCCCGCACAAAAACATGACCATGTTGATCTGGTTATGAGCAACGGCAAAGTGCTGCGTTACACCGATCCGCGTCGTTTCGGCGCCTGGCTGTGGACCAAAGAGCTGGAAGGGCATAACGTGCTGGCGCATCTCGGCCCGGAGCCGCTGAGCGATGCGTTTAATGCCGACTATCTGCGGGAGAAGTGCGCGAAGAAGAAAACGGCGATTAAACCCTGGCTGATGGATAACAAGCTGGTGGTGGGCGTCGGGAATATTTATGCCAGCGAATCGCTGTTTGCCGCCGGGATCCATCCCGATCGGCTTGCTTCATCCCTCTCGCAGCAGGATTACGAACTGCTGGTACGGGTGATCAAAGCGGTGCTGTTACGTTCCATTGAGCAGGGCGGAACGACGCTGAAAGACTTCCTGCAAAGCGACGGCAAACCGGGTTACTTCGCGCAGGAGTTGCAGGTTTACGGGCGAGAAGGGCAGCCGTGTCGCATCTGCGGTACGCCAATCGTGGCGGCAAAACATGCGCAGCGCTCGACGTTCTACTGCCGCCAGTGTCAGAAATAGGTGTGGAGTAAAGCCGGATAAGCTATCCGGCTTCGAAGCTTACTTCAGCTTATCAAGCAGCGCCTGGTGAACCGGCTGCGGCAGGAAATGCGCGACGTCGCCCTGATGGCGCGCCACCTCTTTGACCAGCGAAGAGGAGATGAATGACCACTCTTTCGACGGCATTAAATAGACGCTTTCCAGATCCGGCATCAGATGCCGGTTCATATGCGCCAGCTGCATCTCATACTCAAAATCCGCCACCGCACGCAGACCGCGGATCAAAATCGTGGCCTGCTGGTCACGCGCGAAGTTAGCCATCAGATCGCTAAAACCGACTACCGTAACATTTTGCAGATGCGCTGTTGCCTGCTTCGCCAGCGCAACGCGCTCATCAAGGCTGAACATCGGCTTTTTGCTTGGGCTGGCAGCAATCGCCAGTATTAGCTCATCAAACATCGCGGCGGCACGGGTCACAATATCGATATGCCCGTTAGTGATGGGATCAAACGTACCTGGGTAGATCGCCCGCTTTTGCATAATCGACCTTATTGCGCTTTAGGTGGCAGATAGGGTTCCAGCAGTTGCAACAGAAGCTGCAGAGCGCCCTGGTTCTGGTAGAGCACTTCCACTGCGTGGCGACCGTAAAAACTCCGGTAATCTTCATCGGTCAACAAAGAGGTGATCTCTTTGATAAGCGCATCCACGTCGTTTACGGTGATCAACCCATCGGCCTGCGTCAACCGCGCGCAGATATCTTTGAAGTTGAACGTATGCGGCCCCATCAATACCGGGATCGCATGTGCGGCGGCTTCAAGAGGATTATGTCCGCCTCTCTCTACCAGCGACCCGCCGACAAACGCCAAATCGGCAATGCCATAAAGCAGCATCAGCTCGCCCATCGTATCGCCAACCACCACCTGGGTGCTGGCAGAGGGGATCTCGCCGGAAGAGCGCGTGATGAAACTCAAACCCGCCTCGCGCACCATATTCACGGCGTCAGGGAAGCGTTCAGGATGACGCGGAACCAGAATCAAGAGTAAATCAGGAAACTGTTTTAGCAAGGCCTGATGCGCGAGCAGCATGATGCTCTCTTCGCCTTCGTGGGTGCTGGTAGCAATCCAGACCGGACGATGCGGCGCCCACTGGCGACGAAGCGCGACAGCGCGGGAGGCTAGTTGCGGTGTGACGGAGATATCAAACTTCAGGCTACCGGTTACGGTAAGCTGATTGCGTTTAGCGCCAAGTGCGATAAAACGGTCGCCATCTTCGCTGTTTTGCGCAGCAATCAGCGTAATTTTGCGCAGCAATTTCTGAATAAATTTACCCAGCTTCGCATAGCCAGCGGCAGAGCGTGCCGAGAGGCGGGCGTTCGCAATCACCAGCGGAATGCTTCGTTTATGCAGCGCGCTAATCAGGTTAGGCCACAGCTCGGTCTCCATAATCAACACCAGCTTGGGGTCGACCTTATCAAGGAAACGGTTTAGCGCGCCGGGCAGATCGTAAGGCAGATAGACATGCTGAACGTCGCCACCAAATGCTGACATCACGCGCTCGGAACCGGTTGGCGTCATGGTGGTGACGGTAATGGGCAAATCGGGGTAGCGGTGGCGTAAGGCGCGCACCAGCGGAATGGCCGCCAGCGTTTCGCCGACAGAGACGGAGTGCAGCATGATGCCGCCTGCTTTTAACGGCTTATTGTAGAAGCCATAGCGCTCGCCCCAGCGTTTGCGGTAAGCCGGAGCTTTTGCACCACGCACCCACAACCGCACCCAAATCAGCGGCTGAATGATGTACAGCAGTGTGGTGTAGAGCAATTGGAGCATAGTACGTTGCAGGCTTAGGAATGTGCTGGGGATTTTATGTATTTAGTACCGCCATTGCTATTACTTTTGCTGAAATCGACCAAATTCACCTCTTATCACGTCATTAGTATCAGTCTTATCAATTTTTTTTCATTTTTATCTATTTTATTGAAAGTTGCAGAACGGACCCATTATCAGCGCGTAACGATGCATTTTGTTTAGGTTTTTGATTTTTATGATTATTTATATGGCTTTGTTGAAAAGTGCTTCGGGTCGGATTGGTGGTAAAGAAGTGGTACAATAAAAGATCTATAAGTGCGCAATATCAGTGTTCAGGTAGCTGTCGAGCCTGGGGCGGTAGCGTGCCTGTAATTTTTCACGGATATACATCAAGAAGAGCCGATTGTGGAAAAGCGATTTCACCGAATTCTGGTCATAAAAATGCGTTTTCATGGAGACATGCTGCTAACCACCCCGGTCGTCAGTACGTTAAAACGCAACTATCCTGATGCGCGCATTGATATGCTGCTTTACAAAGACACAATGCCAATCTTATCCGAAAACCCTGAAATTCATGCTCTTTATGGCATGAGCAATAAGGGGGCCTCATTAAAGGAAAAGATAGGGAATTTCTTCAGTCTGGTGAGTCAATTACGCAAGAATAATTACGATCTGATCGTGAATCTGACGGATCAGCACATCGTGGCGCCGTTGGTACGTTCTCTGCCGGCAAAAGTGAAAATTTCGCAGGATTACGCCAATCGTCAGTCCGCTTTCTGGAAAAAAAGTTTTACCCATCTCGCGCCGTTTGCCGGTGAGCACGCGGTAGAGCGTAACTTATCGACCCTTGTTCCGCTGGGTATCACCGACTTCTGCCGTGATACCACCATGAGCTACGCGCCCGAACACTGGGAAAGTATGCGCAGCGCGCTGAATGAGGCGGGCGTTGGCGAACACTATGTTGTTGTACAGCCGACTGCCCGACAGCTGTTTAAATGCTGGGAGAATGAAAAATTCTCGCAGGTGATTGATGCGCTGCAAGCCCGGGGATATGACGTTGTGCTGACTTCCGGCCCGGGCGCGGACGATCTCGCCTGTGTGGAGGAGATCGCTCGCGGATGCGCGCGCAGGCCCGTCACTTCTCTGGCGGGTAAAACGCGTTTTCCTGAACTCGGAGCCTTAATCGCCCACGCCGCGCTGTTTATCGGCGTGGATTCCGCACCGGGCCATATCGCCGCCGCGGTGAAGACGCCAATTATCTGTCTCTTTGGTGCCACCGACCACGTTTTCTGGCGTCCGTGGAGCGACAATATTATCCAGTTCTGGGCCGGTAATTATCAGCCGATGCCAGCGCGCAGCCAGCTGGACAGAAACAAGAGATACCTCTCTGTTATTCCGGCAGAGGATGTCATCGCGGCGACAGAGAAGATGCTGCCCACTTTAGAAGGCGTCTGCTGATGATTGTCGCTTTCTGCTTATACAAATATTTTCCCTTCGGCGGCCTGCAGCGCGACTTTATGCGTATTGCGCAGACCGTTGCCGGGCGTGGGCATCATGTCAGGGTCTACGTCCAGTCCTGGGAAGGTGATCTACCCGCAGAGTTTGAGCTGATCCGCGTCCCGGTCACTTCGCGCACCAACCACGGGCGTAACGCTGAATATCATACCTGGGTAGTGGCGCATCTGGCGCAGCATCCCGCAGATCGCGTAGTCGGCTTTAATAAAATGCCGGGCCTTGATGTCTACTATGCGGCCGACGTTTGTTACGCCGAAAAAGTGGCGCAGGAGAAGGGTTTCTTCTACCGTCTGACGGCCCGTTACCGCCATTATGCCGCCTTTGAGAAAGCGACCTTTGAACAAGGGAAAGCGACGCAGCTGCTGATGTTAACGGATAAGCAGATTGGCGATTTTCAACGGCATTACCATACCGAAAGCGACAGGTTTCACATCCTGCCGCCGGGGATCTATCCCGATCGTAAATACAGCCAACAGATCGCCAATGCCCGCCAGATCTATCGTGAAAAAAATGGCATCGCGGACGATCAATTCTGGCTGTTACAGGTCGGATCCGATTTCAGCAGGAAAGGCGTTGATCGTACGCTTGCCGCTGTCGCCGCGCTGCCAGAAGCATTAAGAAAGAAGACGACACTGTTTGTGGTCGGCCAGGACAAGCCCGGGCGCTTTGCTGCACAGGCGGCGAAGGCTGGTATCAAAGATAACGTGCATTTCTTCTCAGGGCGCAACGATGTGGCCGAACTGATGGCGGGTGCCGATCTGCTGATGCATCCCGCCTACCAGGAAGCGGCGGGCATTGTGCTGCTCGAAGCGATAACCGCAGGTTTGCCGGTGATTGTCAGCGCCGTTTGTGGATATGCGCACTATATTGCCCGTGCGCAGTGTGGCGTGGTGATAGAGGAACCATGGTCTCAGGCCGCGTTAAACGAGGCGCTACAGCGTGCATTGCAAGAGCCTGCCTTGCGCGAAGCGTGGGCAGAGCGGGCGCGTCACTTCGCGGATACAGAAGATCTTTATAGCCTGCCGGAGAGAGCGGCGGACATTATTACGGGTGAAGTGAATGGTTGAATTGAAAGAGCCGCTGGCGACACTCTGGCGGGGTAAAGATGCGTTTGCCGAAGTCGAAAAGTTACAGGGAGAGGTGTTTCGTCAACTCGAAACGCGGCGCACTCTGCGTTTTGAACTGGCCGGTAAAAGCTATTTCCTGAAATGGCACCAGGGCACCGCGTTTAAAGAGGTGGTGAAAAATCTGCTTTCGCTGCGCCTGCCGGTGCTGGGTGCCGATCGTGAGTGGAAAGCTATTCATCGGCTGCATGATGCAGGTGTTGATACCATGCACGGCGTTGGGTTCGGCGAAAAGGGTGCCAACCCTATCAATAAAACCTCCTTTATTATCACTGAAGATCTGACGCCAACCATTAGCCTCGAAGACTATTGCGCCGACTGGCTGACGACGCCGCCGGAACCGCGCGTCAAACGGATGATCATTCGGCGTGTTGCGACCATGGTGCGCAAGATGCATCAGGCCGGGGTAAACCACCGCGACTGCTATATCTGCCATTTTCTGCTCCATCTGCCTTTTGACGGCAACGAAAAGAGCCTGAAAATCTCGGTTATCGATCTGCATCGTGCGCAAATGCGCGCGCATGTTCCGACGCGCTGGCGCGATAAAGATCTGATTGGGCTCTACTTCTCTTCCCTCAATATTGGGCTTACCCAGCGGGATATCTGGCGTTTTCTTACCGTTTACTTTGCCGCATCGCCAGGAAAGATTTTTCAGCGAGAAGCGGGATTATTAGCGCAAGCGCAGGCCCGGGCTGAAAAGATCCGCGAAAGAACGGAACGTAAGTCTCTTTAAAATGAGAAGTGGTCACTCCATGAAAATTGCATTTGTTGGTGAAGCCGTATCGGGCTTTGGTGGCATGGAAACGGTCATCAAAGCTGTCATTCATTCGTTTCAGCAAGACGCCTTTGCACAGTGTGAGATGTTCTTTTTTTGCCGTAACGACAAAATGGATAAAGGATGGCTGGCAGGGATTAACGCCGCTTACTCCTTCTCGAACAGTAAACTTAGCTTCCTCAGGCGCGCGATACATATCCGTAATTTCAAGCGCTGGGTAGATGAGCATAAGCCCGACCTCGTTATCTGTATTGATACCCCCACCTGCTTTTTGGCAAGCAGAGCCCAGCGGAAATGCAGACATCGTTTTACCGTTTTGTCCTGGCCGCATTTCTCGCTGGATCATAAGAAGCACGGCGACTGTGTCGCCTGGGCTGATTATCACCTCGCGATAAGCAGCGGCATCAAAAGGCAGATGGAGGCGCGGGATATTGTGCCGGAGGTAATCCACGTCATCTATAACCCGGTTGAACCGCAGGCTAATACGATCCCCGCCCCGAATGCGGACGAGACCACGACCTTCTTATATGTCGGCAGGATGAAGTTTGAAGGGCAGAAACGGGTTAAAGATCTGCTTGATGGCCTCGCGCAGGTCAAGGGCGACTGGCATCTGCATGCGATTGGTGACGGCTCGGATTTTGAAAAGTGCAAGGCCTACGCGCGCAAACTTAATATCGACCGCAACATCACCTGGCATGGCTGGCAGACCCAGCCCTGGGAGGTGGTCAGGGACAAGATCAAAAAAGTCTCCGCATTGCTGCTGACCTCATCCTTTGAAGGCTTCGGCATGGTGCTGCTTGAAGCGATGGCGTGGGGCATTCCCTGTATTAGTGCAAACTGTGTTGCCGGCCCGGAAGATATTATTCGTCAGGGCGAAAATGGCTATCTCTACCCGCCTGGTGAGATGGCTGAGTTTGTGCTCTTGCTGCAGCAGGTCGTTGATCATCGCACCTCATTCCAGCCGGATACGATTAAGCAGTCAATCAACGCGTTTTACACCGAAACATATAATCGACGTATGCGAGAGGCAATCCGCTCTGTCCTCGCTGCACTGAACACGAGCATTAAATGAGCCAAACTTATTTTGATGAGAAAGAAGTCATTCTTTCAATAAAGGATTATAATTATTTATCTGATGCTGGCATCAGTGCGTTTAATATCGCCTACGGCATTGATAAGAACTTTCTTTATGGATGTGGGATTTCGATAGCGTCAATTCTTTTAAATAATAAAGACAAGCGTTTATCATTCCATGTCTTTACCGATTATATAACTGAAGAGGATAACAAAAAGTTCTCTACACTTGCGGAGCAGTACCAGGCAAGAATTACAGTTTATTTGGTGAACTGCGATAAATTAAAGTCGCTTCCCAGTACCAAAAACTGGACCTATGCGACCTATTTTCGCTTCATCATTGCCGATTATTTTACGGAAAAAGCGGATCGCGTGCTTTATCTCGATGCGGATATCGCCTGCCAGGGCAGCGTTCAGGAGCTGATTGATCTTGAATTCAACGATGATGAAATCGCCGCGGTTGTCGCAGAAGGTGATATTAACTGGTGGCAAAAGCGAGCGGTAAGTCTGGACTCGCCGGGTTTAGTAAACGGCTATTTCAACGCCGGTTTCCTGCTGATTAATATTCCGTGCTGGACGGTGAATGATATCTCGCGGAGTGCGATTGAAATGCTACGCGATCCGATTGTCGCCAGCAAAATTACGCATCTCGATCAAGATGTGTTGAATATTTTGCTGGTGAACAAAGCGAAGTTTATCGACAAGAAATTCAATACTCAATACAGCATTAACTATGAATTAAAGACCGGTGTATTGAATCCGGTGAACGAAAATACGGTGTTCATTCATTATATCGGGCCAACGAAACCATGGCATGATTGGTCAGATTATCCCGTTTCGCAGGGCTTTCTGCGGGCTAAAAGAGCATCGCCATGGAAAAATGATCGTTTACTGAAGCCAACTAATGCAAATCAGTATCGATATTGTGCCAAACATATGCTGCATCAGAAGAAGTACGTTAAAGGGTTGATTAGTTACTTGTTTTATTTTCAAAAGAAAATTGCAAACTAAAAAAATACATAGGTGATGCAGTGGACTCATTTCCAGGTATTAAAATTTCTGAATTCGAAGTTTTTGATCATAGCAAAGAGAAAACGACCAACGCTCTAAACATCGCCTATGGAATTGATCGCAACTATCTTGATTGGGTAGGCGTATCAATAACGTCGATTGTAATCAATAACAATATCAACATTAACTATCACATCATTTCAGATGAGTATGATGACGGTTTCCTGAAGCGAATAGCGATTCTGGCCGAGAGGTATGATATCAAGATAAGCTTATACTTGATTAATGCTGAATGCCTGAGCGATCTGCCGAGCACCAAAATATGGTCGCGCGCCATGTATTTCAGGCTGTTCGCTTTTGAATACTTCAGCAATAGCTTCGATAAGTTACTTTATCTTGATGCTGACGTTTTTTGCAAAGGTAAGCTCGACGAACTGGCTGAGTGTAATCTGGATAACGTCGCGGCTGCGGTGGTCAGGGATGTGGATTCGATGCAGAGTAAAGCCGTCGAAAGATTAAAAGACCCTGATATCCGTAACAATTATTTCAACTCTGGAGTGGTGTTTGCCAATCTTAAAGAGTGGGTGAAAAACGATCTCACTAATCAGGCATTCTCGATTCTGCTTGATAAAAATAACTGTAGCATACAATTTAAGTACCCGGATCAGGATGTTCTTAATGTATTACTAAAAGATAAGGTTCATTTTCTGCCCGGGAAGTTTAATACAATTTATACCATCAAAAGTGAGTTAAAAGATCGTACTCACCAAGACTTCAAGAATATTATCTCGGATGAAACGGTATTAATACATTATACCGGTGCCACAAAACCCTGGCATAAATGGGCGACATATCCGTCTACCGTTTATTACCAAACTGCGTTAGCTGCGTCACCATGGAAAGATCAACCGCCGCGTGACGCAAGAACATTTATTGAGTTTAAGAAACGATATAAGCATCTTCTGGTGCAGCATAAGTATATGGCAGGTATCAAAGCAGGTTTTTTATATCTTCTGAGAAAATATTCTTTACATTCAAAATAAAATAATAGCTGGTCTAATTTTATGAGTGACAAATATCAAGTTGGGGATTATGTTGTTTTCACCAAAACAGGCGGTGAAAAATACCTAAAAATCTTTAAAGATTTCATGGATTATAATCTCGATGTGATAAAGATTTTTCGCAGTATTGATGATACAAAAGTTGTGTTAATCGATACGGAATACGGCAAGTATATTTTAAAAGTCTTCGTACCTAATCAGAAAAAAACAGAACGTTTTCTCAAGTCTATTTTTAAGGGCGATTACTATGAAGCATTGTTTCATCAGACGGAACGCATCAGAAAAAATGGCGCTGGTGCAATAAATGATTTCTATCTGCTGGCGGCTAAAAAGACATTTCGCTTTGCCCACTCCTATATTATGTTAATCGAATATATCGATGGCATTGAGTTAGCAGACTTTACGTATATTGATGATGAACTAAAAGGAAAAATTAAATTATCGATAGATGAGTTGCATCGAAACGGTATGGTTTCAGGTGATCCGCATCAGGGCAATTTTATCATTCAAAACGGTGAGGTTCGCATCATCGACTTGTCCGGTAAATCCCCATCCCGGATACGGAAAGCGAAAGACCGCATCGACCTGGAGCGACATTACGGTATTGTTAATGACGTCAAAGATCTCGGCTATTACCAGTTTATTTACAAGAAAAAATTGCGTAATTTTATTCGCAAGATAAAAGGTAAGCCGGTTCGCTGAAAAAAAGAGATGGTTTCGGATTGCTTAACATCGCGTGCAAAAGCTTAATAGTGATAAGCACAGCAAGCAGAAAGGTGGTGGAAAGCGTGTAACACCACCTAAAATTACATGGTTAGCCCGCACTATTAAAGATAAGCATATTGTTAGTCTGAAACGGTAATATGTATTAATCTCAACAGGTTTATTATGAAAAATATTAAATATATTACACATGCATGTGTTGAACGATTGAAAAGGCACAAGTCTTCAGATGACGTTGTTATCTTTCTCTCTGGGCCAACTTCAAAGAAGACGCCTTTGTCGATTCTTCGCAATCGGGATATTATCGCGGTCAACGGATCTGCCGCTTATTTAATTGAGAATGATATTACTCCGTTAATTTATGTTTTAACGGATGCCCGTTTTTTACTGCAACGTCGTGATGATTTTTACCGGTTCAGCCGCAGCAGCCGTTTTACCATTGTTAATGCAGATGTTTACGAGGCGGCAGCGGAAGAGGATAAGCGTTATCTGCGCGAAAATTGCCTGATACTGCGCGCCTTCTACAAACGGGAAAAAGGTGGAGCGGTTAAAAAGGTAAAATTCCTGATGAAAAGCCGCCTGCATAAAAGTTTACTTATTAACATCCCCTGGTCTAAGAAGGGGCGTCTGGTTGGCTTTAGTAAAGACATTGCTCTCGGTTACTGTTCATGCCATACAGTTGCTTATACCGCGATTCAAATTGCCTATTCATTGCAATACAGTGCAATTATCTGCTCAGGGCTGGATCTCACTAATACCTGCCGCCGCTTTTATGAAGAGAGTAGCAATCCTATGCCCTCTGAGTTAAGTAAAGATCTGCCGAAGATTTTACCCTTCTTCATTTTTATGCGAGCCAATATTCCAGATATTAATATCTATAATCTTTCGAATGACACTGCGATTAGTTACGACATCATTCCTTTCATTCAACCCGATGAACTTGAAAAAAATATTTATAAAAATAGTCATGAATTGCATGAAAAAATTGATTTCGAACGCAAAGCAAATACCTTTGCTAGCTAATGGTAAACACCTTTTTTGGTAAAAAAAATGCGCCTTGGAACTTTCCATAAGAAGAAAAAGCATTTAATCAATAAAATAAAAATCAATTTCCTCTCTGTGTTCTTCAAAAACCGGAGGGGGCCTGATATTGATGGCAGGAACATAAAAAGCTGCTTGTTAATTCATGACAACAGTAAAATTGGCGACCTGATTGTTCTCAGCGCGCTTTACAGGATACTAGCCAGAAAAGGTATCGCATTATCGATACTATCTTGCGGCACGGGGCATGCTTTTCTCAAAGCGCACCCACATATCGAGCAGCTGTTCATAAAAAAATCGCACAGCCTGACGGAAACGCTTAGACTTCGCCGCCAGTTAAGAGCACACCAGTTCGATGTCGTTCTGGATCCCTTCGAAACGTTTCCCAGCTTCGGACATGCGCTACTGCTTTCGGGTTTCCGGGATTCCTATGTGCTGGGGTTTGATAAATGGTACAAGCGCTACTACTCGCGATATAACCCCCATGACGAGCAGTTGAACGAGCATATGTCTTCGCGCGCAAATGTCATTGTGCGGCAGCTCTTCGAACGCGATGCAGACGATGATTATCGTTACGATATCGCTATTCCGGCCGATGTCGAAGATGCGGTAAGCGCATTGGTAGGATCGTCTGACGTTGTTGTTATTAATCCCCTGGGCGCCAAGAAGATTTGCCGTCTTTCATCTGAGCAGATGCTGCTTATCCACAGCTGGTTCACACACCACCATCCCGGCCTGAGAATTATCTATACTGGTCATCCGGATGACTTATCCTGCATCCCTGTAAGCAACATTGAAACGCTGCCTTATCCTGACTTTATCTATACCGTAGCCTTAACGAAGCTCAGCAAATACGTTGTCTCTGTCGATACCGCGCTGGTGCATATCGCCTCAGCCTTTAACCGGTCAATGCTGGCACTCTACCCTCAGGCTCGCACCGTTGAGTATCCGTCGCCGCTGATTTGGGCGCCAAATAATGAGTATGCGCTGCAAATTATCTCGCCTACGCATTTCGTCTCTGATATCGATGAGCGCACATTAATTAACGGGCTGGAAATGTTGTTGGTCGATAGAATGGATAGCAAGCACTAAAAATGGCCGCTGCAAGCGGCCATTTTTACGAGGTTTATTCTTCGTTGCGCTGTTTATTAAAAATCAGTAAAAGAGTCAGTCCGCACACAATAATAATAGGTATGCTTCTCGCCCACAGAATGACATCGCTTAGGCCAGTGCCTATTATCGCCAGAGAAAAAGCAAATAATCCCAACGATCGATAATAGTAGACAGAAAACATCAGTGCGGCGTAAAAGGCGATAATCGATAATATGCCGACAATCCCTTTCAGTGAGGCACTTTCAATGATCTCATTGTGTAAGTGAATATTTGTAAATAATCTTACAGGACTCAACGTCTTATCCTGCTTGATAAGTTCACTTACCTCATACGAACGCTCATCCGCCGATCGCCAGCTTAATGGCGCATCTTTAAATATGATCAAACCGGCCTCGTACATTGCAAAGCGAGCTCCGAGTGAGGTATTACCTTTCCCTTGTTGATATAAATTGATGTCACTAACTGCGGCATCATATCGTTTAGCAATGGACTGGCTAAAGACAAGACCAAGAACAATCAACAGCGCCATAAACCCACATACGCCAAGAAAAAGCTTTTTAGGGTTCTTTAGGTAATAGGTGACGATAGTGATGCAGCAAATGACGGGGAAAATAAGTATGGATGAGCGAGTCTCAGTTAAAACCAGAGCCGAAAAAACCATTACTGCATTTAATACAAATAAAAGCGGATGGCTTTTAGGTGTGTTAAGGATAGATATTGCGCTGATCAACCCAACCAGCATGATGGAGTAAGCGGCACCAGTCGACGTGCCAATGCCAAAATCAATCCTTTCCATACCGATAGAAAATTTCTGAAACAGAGCGTAGCCCAGAATAATAAACGAAACGGAGTAGAGAAGATAAAGTAGTACGCTGCTCTTGTACTTAAATTTTGTTGTGGCGGCCAGCAATACAATAAAGAAACCGAAAATAAAGACCCGTACGGTATTGATGTAGTTATGATACGTCGCCTGAAAGGGCGAGTTACTAACTTTAAAAAGCTTGTACCAGATAAGATCCATGATGCCAATAAACAGAATGGACGCAGGCAGTGCGAAAATCTTCCAGTTTATAGTTGATGACCTTCCTTTGATAATAATTGTTAATATCGCCAGAATCCCGCAGATATTAAATAACTTCATGCTCAAATTATTATTAATCATCGCCACAAGCAGCGTAGCGGCGCTCAACATAAACGTACCATATTCCATAACGGAGGCGGCTTTTTCACTTCGCCCCTTCCAGGGTTGCGCACTCATAGAGACTGGCATTCACTTTCCTTTACACTAAACAGATTATCTCATTAAAAACGGTGTCTGCGCTGAGATGGGCTAAGTCGCCATCACTCGCGCGGCATATATGCTGATTTTTGCCATACCCGCCAATAAGCCCAGGATCGGTTGGACCATATAACGTGATATTTGGTCGATCCAGCGCCGCCGTCAAATGACTGAGGCCCGTATCCACCGATACCACAAACGTCGCGCCAGCGAGTGTCTGCGCGACCTTCTCAAGACTCATCTTCGGCATCACATCAACGTAATCAAACCCTTCCGCTAACCGCTTTGCACGCGCCTCTTCGTGAGGGGCTCCCCAGGGGAGCTTTATCTGCAAATCACGTCCCTCAAGCAGGCTAATCAATGTGCGCCAGTGACTCTCCGGCCAGTGTTTATCATCTCGCGTGGTGGCATGTAAAAAGATGGCATAGGAGGAGGCTGGCGCAGCGGCGGAGGTAAAATGCTGCGCAATCGCGTAGTCGCCCTGCGTTTGCGGTTTGGCATAGCCCAGACTCTTCGCAAAGAGCTCGCGCGTACGTTCAACCGCGTGTTGCTGTTTCGGCACAGGGTGACGTCGGTTGTAGAACAGGCTCGCCAGCGGTTCGCGCGCGGAGTGCCAGTCCATTCCATGTTTCACGCCATGCGCCAGCCGGGTGACCAGCGCGGCGCTCTTCACCAGCCCCTGCGCGTCAATAATGGCGTCGTACTGCTTCTCCTTCACCGCATTGCGGAACGCCTGGCGCTCTGCCGTAACAGGCGCGGAAAACCAGGCTTTGCGCCAGCGCCGGATAGCCACCGGGATAACGCGATCAACCGCGGCGTGCCAGGAAGGAATCTGGGCAAAACCCTCTTCCACCACCCAGTCAAAACGGATACCTGGAATGGCCTGCGCGGCATCGGTCAGCGCAGGCAGCGTATGCAGCACATCGCCCATTGACGAGGTTTTCACAATCAGAACCCGCATCGCTTATCCCTCTGCTGCCAGCAACAAATCATTCAACTCATCCAGCACGCGCTGCGGCGTAATATCGATCAGACTCTGGTGATACCCTTCAGCGGCGTCGCCTTTGCGCACCTTGTGGTAGCCAGAGATTAAGCGGATCACGCGCGCTTTATGGGAGAGCGGCGGCGTGAAATCGGGGCTGCTGGGGCCATAGAGCGCAACCAGCGGACGATCGAGCGCGGCGGCAACGTGCATCAAGCCTGAATCATTGCTTACCACCGCTTTACAGGCGGCAATCAGCACCACGGCCTGCTCCAGCTGGGTTTCTCCCGCCAGGTTGCGGCACCACGCTTGTTGCTCAACGCTCAACGCGGCGAGGATTTGGTTGCCCGCTTCGCGATCTTTTGCCGAGCCGAACAACAGCACCTGATAGCCTTCATCAATAAGCTGCTTCGCCAGCTCAGCGTAGTGATAGTGCGGCCAGCGCTTTGCCGGGCCAAACTCTGCGCCGGGACAAAAACCGATCATCGGACGTTCAGAGACGAGGTCGAAGGTCGCACAAACCTGTAGCTTTTCGCTCTCATTCACCTGCAACTGCGGCCATAACAGCGGCTGCGGCAGATCTTTCGCCGAGTGCATGACACCTTTGTCATACGCCAGCGCAACATAGCGCTCTACCATCAGCGGCCAGGCTTGCTTATCCAGCACTCGCGCATCGTTAAGCACGCCATAGCGCATTTCGCCGCGCCAGCCGGTACGGTGTGGGATGCCGGCAAAGAAGGGCACCAGCGCGGATTTAAAGGAGTTTGGCAGCACGTAAGCGCGATCGTAACGTCGTTCGCGCAGGCTGTGTCCCAGCTTACGGCGAGCACCAATCTCCAGCGCGCCGTGACCAAGCGGCATCGGGATCGCTTCATTCACCTCCGGCATGCGCGATAAAAGCGGACGGCACCACGCGGGCGCCATCACATCAATTATCGCCTGGGGAAAGCGCGCCTTCAGCGTGCGGTAGAGACTCTGCGACATCATCATGTCGCCCACCCAGGAGGGTCCAATGACCAGAATTTTCATACTTACGCGTCGCGGTTCAGCCAGGCCATATATTCGCTCACGCCTTCAGCCACGGTTTTAAACGGCTTGTCGTAGCCCGCCGCGCGCAGGTTGGTGAGATCGGCCTGCGTAAACGCCTGATAGCGGCCTTTCAGCTTGTCCGGGAAGGGAATGTACTCAATGCTGCCTGTTTTATGGAAGGCGAGCGTGGCATCCGCCACGGCCTGGAAGGACTCCGCGCGACCGGTGCCGAGGTTAAAGATGCCGGAGACACCGTTTTCCCAGAACCAGAGATTCACCGCTGCCACATCGCCAACGTAGACGAAATCGCGTTTGAAGTTGTCACTGCCTTCGAACAGTTTCGGGCTCTCGCCATTGTTCAACTGCGTGTTGAGATGGAAAGCGACGCTCGCCATGCTGCCTTTGTGCCCTTCACGCGGACCATAGACGTTGAAATAGCGGAAGCCGACAATCGGCGAGTTCGCTTCCGGCAGAATGCCGCGCACATACTCGTCGAACAGCATTTTCGAGTAGCCGTAGACGTTGAGCGGCTTTTCATATTCGCGCGATTCAATAAAGTCAGAGGTACGGCCGCCATAAGTGGCAGCAGATGAGGCGTACAGGAAGGGAATTTCACGCTCCAGGCAGTAGTGCAGCAGCTCTTTCGAGTACTGATAGTTGTTCTCCATCATGTACTTGCCATCCCACTCGGTGGTGGAGGAGCACGCACCTTCATGGAACACCGCTTCAATCTCGCCGAACTCTTCGCCAGACATAATCTGGATCAGAAAATCCTCTTTATCCATATAGTCGGCGATATGCAAGTCGACCAGATTGACAAACTTAGTGCCGTCTTTCAGGTTGTCCACCACCAGGATATCGGTGATGCCTTTGTCATTCAGGGCTTTAACGATATTGCTGCCGATAAAACCCGCGCCGCCAGTGACGATGATCATAACTGTACCTTTGCAAAATGAAGCGTTGAGACAATCTCAGACACGAATAACTTTATCATACCATCACATTGCTGCCCCTTCAGCCATTCGCCGGGAAAGGGGAGGGCTATGCGTGATTTATGCTGCAAAACGGATAAGCAGTGAAGCGTCATCTCGTATCAACGTATAGCTTTGGGTAATATGTGCCGAAATTTGCCCAGTCTGGAGAATTGCGATGCGTGGGGATTTTTATCAACAGTTAACGAACGATCTGCAAACCGCACGTGCGGAAGGGTTGTTCAAAGAGGAACGCATTATCACGTCAGCGCAGCAGGCTGATATCACCGTGGCGAATGGTAGCCACGTCATCAACTTCTGCGCCAACAACTATCTTGGCCTCGCCAACCACCCGGAGCTGATTGCCGCCGCGAAAGCCGGTATGGATAGCCATGGTTTCGGTATGGCCTCGGTGCGCTTTATCTGCGGCACGCAGGATAGCCACAAAGCGCTGGAGAAGAAACTGGCCGACTTCCTCGGCATGGAAGACTCCATTCTTTACTCCTCCTGCTTCGATGCGAACGGCGGGCTGTTTGAAACGCTGCTCGGCGCGGAAGATGCCATTATTTCGGATGCCCTCAACCACGCTTCCATCATTGACGGCGTGCGTCTGTGTAAAGCGAAGCGTTATCGCTATGCGAACAATGACATGCAGGAACTGGAAGCGCGCCTGCAGGAGGCGCGTGAAGCGGGAGCTCGCCACGTGCTGATCGCCACCGATGGCGTCTTCTCAATGGATGGCGTGATCGCCAACCTGCAGGGCGTCTGCGACCTGGCGGATAAATATGATGCGCTGGTGATGGTCGATGATTCCCACGCCGTCGGGTTTGTCGGTGCCAACGGCCGTGGAACGCACGAATACTGCGATGTCATGGGCCGGGTCGACATCATTACCGGCACGCTTGGCAAAGCGCTCGGCGGCGCATCGGGCGGTTATACCGCCGCGCGTAAAGAGGTAGTGGAGTGGCTACGTCAGCGCTCGCGCCCTTATCTCTTCTCCAACTCACTGGCACCAGCGATTGTCAGCGCCTCAATAAAAGTGCTGGAGATGCTGGAGTCCGGTGGCGAACTGCGCGATCGCCTGTGGGCCAACGCCCGTCTGTTCCGCGAGCAGATGAGCGCTGCGGGCTTTACGCTGGCGGGTGCCGATCACGCCATTATTCCGGTGATGCTCGGCGATGCCGTGGTGGCGCAAAACTTTGCCCGTGAGCTGCAAAAAGAGGGCATTTACGTCACGGGCTTCTTCTTCCCGGTCGTGCCAAAAGGCCAGGCGCGCATTCGTACACAGATGTCGGCGGCCCATACGCCGGAACAAATTGAACGCGCGGTAGCAGCCTTTACCCGCATTGGTAAACAACTGGGTGTGATCTGAGGACGTGAAATGAAAGCGTTATCCAAACTGAAAGCGCAAGAGGGTATCTGGATGACCGATGTGCCGGAACCGGAAGTTGGGCACAACGATCTGCTGATTAAGATCCGCAAAACGGCCATTTGCGGCACCGATGTTCACATCTACAACTGGGATGAGTGGTCGCAAAAAACCATCCCGGTACCGATGGTGGTCGGTCATGAATATGTGGGTGAAGTGGTTGGTATCGGCCAGGAAGTGAAAGGCTTCAAAATCGGCGACCGCGTCTCCGGCGAAGGGCATATCACCTGTGGCCACTGTCGTAACTGCCGCGCGGGTCGTACCCATTTATGCCGTAATACTGTCGGCGTGGGCGTCAATCGTCCGGGCTGTTTTGCCGAGTATCTGGTGATCCCGGCCTTTAACGCCTTCAAAATCCCGGACAATATTCCCGACGAACTGGCCTCCATCTTCGACCCGTTCGGTAACGCCGTGCATACGGCGCTCTCCTTCGATCTGGTGGGCGAAGATGTGCTGGTCTCCGGCGCAGGCCCCATCGGCATTATGGCGGCTGCGGTGGCGAAACACGTTGGCGCGCGCCATGTGGTGATCACCGATGTGAACGAATACCGTCTTGAACTGGCACGCAAAATGGGCGTCACGCGCGCGGTCAACGTCGCCACAGAGAACCTCACCGAGGTGATGGCGGAGCTGGGAATGACGGAAGGGTTTGACGTCGGTCTGGAGATGTCCGGCGCGCCGGCGGCGTTCCGCACCATGCTCGACACCATGAACCACGGTGGACGCATTGCGATGCTCGGCATTCCGCCGTCGGAGATGTCGATCGACTGGAACAAAGTCATCTTCAAGGGGCTGTTTATCAAAGGGATTTATGGCCGTGAGATGTTCGAAACCTGGTACAAAATGGCGGCGCTGATCCAGTCCGGCCTCGATCTCTCACCGATCATCACTCACCGCTTCGGAATTGATGAGTTCCAGCAGGGCTTTGACGCGATGCGTTCGGGTCAGTCCGGCAAAGTGGTGCTGAACTGGGATTAAAATAGCAAGGGCCAGATAATGGCCCTTTTTTCTGCGATAAATCTTAAAGCACATTATTAAATGTAAACTTTTGTCAGTGTCATAAATTCTTCGCAATTACGCCATACTCTTATTACGCCCTCTAATTCCCCTGGCTACTCTGAATATTCTTAGTTCGCATTGACGATGAAACTTAATCGCAACCGCTGTGTCTGAGAATTTACCTAATCAATCTGAGCGACCTTAATTTTTTCTTAATTAAAACAATTTAAAAATAGTCACTGTAATGACAATGAATCAGGTAATTAATGATGAATAGCCCTGGTAAGCTTAGCGTTATTATCCCCCTCTATAATGCGGGCGATGACTTTGTACCTTGCATGGAATCCCTGTTAGCGCAAACCTGGACGGCGCTTGAAATCATCATTGTTAATGATGGTTCCACCGATCATTCTGCTGAAATAGCAGAGCGTTATGCAAAGAAGTATCCGCATATCCAGCTTATTCACCAGTGTAATGCCGGTGCCTCGGTGGCGCGTAATCGTGGCTTGACGTATGCCACAGGTGAATACATCGCGTTTGTCGATGCCGATGATATTGTCTATCCGCAAATGTATGAAACGCTGATGAAAATGGCGCTGGAAGACGATCTGGATGTCGCGCAGTGTAACTCCGACTGGTGCGATCGGCAGAACGGCAGCACCTGGCAATCCATTCCGCTGGACCGTATTCGCTCCACCGGCGTGCTTAGCGGGCCTGACTGGTTAAGAATGGCACTGGCAAGCCGCCGCTGGACGCACGTAGTGTGGATGGGCGTTTATCGCCACGATGTGATTAAGCAAAATCGCATTGCATTTGTGCCCGGACTGCATCACCAGGATATTATCTGGAGCACCGAATTTATGTATAACGCCAAACGCGTGCGTTATACCGAACAATCGTTATATAAATATTTTCTCCATGGCTGCTCGGTCAGTCGTCAGAAGCGCCAGGGATTAAAAAACCTCGCCTATCAGCGTCATTACATGAAAATTACGCGCCTGCTGGAGAAATTGAATCGTGATTACGCGGACCGTATTACGATATATCCCGAATTCCATCAACAAATTACTTATGAAGCACTCCGCGTATGTCACGCCGTGCGAAAAGAGCCGGATGAAATAATTCGCAAGCGCATGATTGCCGAAATATATGCATCGGGAATGTTTAAACGGATGGTCACTAATGTCCGCAGCCCTAAACTCGCTTATCAGGCGCTGCTGTGGTCACTTCGTCTGTACAAATGGCGGGACAAGACGACGTCACACCATCGTCTTGCCCGTAAAGCAGTGAAAATCTATTGATGCTGCTTACTTCCGGCCCCAGCCCTGCCACTGGTGCTGGAAGTACTGCACCAGCGTACTTTCGCTGATACTCTCTCCCACCACGCTAAAGAAGCGGCTGGCATTCACTGGCTCTGGCTTCTGCTTCGCTTTACACACTTTCACGCCGCGGAACGGATTACGTGGTGGCTGTTGCGGCGCGTCAGGTTTGGCTGGCGTTGAGTTGTCGACCTGCGGTTCATGAAGCAGGTCGCTCGGTCGCACCAGCGTAATATCAGAGGGTAAGTTTGCCAGCGCCTGCTGCAACACGCGCACGGTCGCCGGGTGCGGGTGTCCAATGGCGATAGCCGAGCCATTACGGCGCGCCAACGCGACGGCACGGTCAAACTGACGGCGAATCTCACCCTCATTCTGCGTATCGTCGAGGAACACTTTGCGCTTAATCACTTTCACTCCGGTGCCGGAGGCTGCGCGCATCGACTGGCTATTGCCGATGGTCATGCTGTCGAGGAAGTAGAGGTTATAGCGCTCCAGCGCCTGCATCACTTTCTGCATGCCAAACAGGCTGGAGGTCATGGCGCTGCCCATATGGTTATTCAGCCCGACGGCATAGGGCACCTTATTGACGGCGTCACTGATGATGCGCTCAATCTCTGCGCTGCTCATCTCCGGGCGCAGGGTATCTTTTTCCAGCGGCTGTTTACTGAGCGGCGCCATCGGCAGATGGATCAACACTTCGTGGCCGCTATTGTGCGCTTTGGTCGCCATGTCGCGGGCATGCGTGGCATTGGGCAGCACCGCGACGGAGACCGCCTGCGGCATGGCCAGCACCTGGTTTTCTGTCTGGGGTCGGTAGCCAAAATCATCGATAACGATGGCCAGTTTGCCGGCAAGCACCGGCGAGGAGAGCGCCAGCACGCTGGCAAGAGTAATCACGATGCGGCGAAGTTGAAGCAAACCTATCTTCCCAACCACGGTTGTGGATTGACCGCCTGGCCCTGACGGCGAATTTCAAAATAGAGTGAAGGCCGGCCCTGACCGCCACTGCTCCCGACGAGAGCTATCGGCTGGCCTGCGCGCACCTGGGCGCCGACGCTGACAAGGGCGCTTTGGTTATAACCATAAAGGCTCATATCGCCTTTGCCGTGCTCAACGACAACCACCAGGCCATAGCCCTGCAGCCAGTCGGCGAGGATCACGCGCCCGTCGGCGATGGCTTTGACTTCGCTGCCTTCAGACGCACCGATAACAATCCCTTTCCACCGTAGCTCACCCTGCAGCTGTTCGCCATAACGATGGAGTAACGGGCCACGAACTGGCCAGATCGCGCGGCCTGCCGGTGAGCCTAAGCCGCCGGTACGGGACATCAGCGAGCGTTCGCTCTCGGTCGGCTTATAGGTGGTGCCTTTGCGGCTGGCTTCGCTCTGCCGCTCGCGCACCGCCTGCGCTTCACGGGCTTCGCGCTCGGCGCGGGCTTTCGCTGCCGCTTCCGCACGGGCAAGGCGATCGCGCAGACGTGATTCGTTGGCACGCATCTCGCTAAGCTGCTGCTGACCTTCCTGAATAGAGGATTCAAGCCCGGCAAGGGTCTTTTTACGCTCGTTTCGCGCCTGCTCCAGCTTCGCCTGCTGTGCCTGCTGCTCGTAGAGCAGGGTCTGCTGCTGGCTCTGCTTCTCTTCGAGCTCGGCTTTTTGCGAGGCGACCTCTTCACGCGTCTGCTTAAGCTGCGCGATAGTCTCCTGGCGCGCCTGGTTGAGATAGCCAAAGTAAGCCTGCAAACGCTGACCGCGCTGGCTCTCTTCACCGCTCAACAGGAACTGGATACCGCTGTGCTCACCCTGACGAAACGCGGCATCGAGCTGCGCGGCAAGATTGCGCTCCTGCGATGCGCGCTGACGCTCCAGTTTGGCGATGGAGGCGTTCATCTCATCAATCTGTTTATTGAGAACAGCCAGCGTGTTTTCGGTTTCGTGCAGCTGGCGGGCGGCGGCGGAGATGGCCTCCTCCTGGGCTTTCAGCTGCGCGAGCAGGCCTGCTCGCTGCTGCTGCTGTTGGCGAACCGCGCGCTCTTTGGCGGCGATATCGGCCTGGATGGATTTGAGCTGATCGCGGTCATCCGCGTGGGCGGGAACGGCGCACAGCAAAGCGCCAGCGCTGAGTGCGCTGGCGCAGAGCAGAGGTCGGAGCCCGACCCATGTAATTGAAAAAATCGCCTTTCCCCTCATGGGGAGCGATTATTCCACGATGAACAGCGGCTTACCAGTCATCTCTTGCGGGATTTCCTCGCCCATCAGCGACAGCATGGTCGGCGCGATGTCGGAAAGTTTGCCACCGGAGAGCGCTTTCACCCTTTTCTCACCCACATAAATCAGCGGAACCGGCAGATTGGTGTGCGCCGTATGTGCCTGACCGGTTGACGGATCGCGCATCTGCTCGGCGTTGCCGTGGTCGGCGGTAATCAGCAGCTGCCCGCCAACGGATTCAACGGCGCGGGTGACCTGTGCGATGCAGTTATCCAGTGCTTCCACAGCAGCGACAGCCGCATCAAACACGCCCGTATGGCCGACCATATCGCCATTCGGGTAGTTACAGATGATGGTGTCGTATTTGCCGCTGGTAATGGCGGCGACCAGTTTTTCCGTCAACTCGGCGGAGCTCATCTCCGGCTGCAGATCGTAAGTGGCAACTTTCGGCGAGTTGATGAGGATGCGGTCTTCGCCCGGGAACGGCTCTTCGACGCCACCGTTAAAGAAGAAGGTGACATGGGCATACTTCTCCGTTTCGGAGATACGCAACTGGGTGCGGTTTTTCTTCGCCATCCACTCGCCAAGGGTGTTGGCAAGAGAGGTCGGCGGGTAGGCCACGGCGGTTTTGATGTCGGCGGCGTATTCGGTCAGCATGACGAAATCGAGTTTCACCACTTTTTTGCGCGCGAAGCCGTCAAAATCGGCGTTAACAAAGGCTCGGGTGATTTCGCGGGCGCGGTCGGCACGGAAGTTCATGAAAATCAGCGCGTCGCCATCTTCCATCGCTGCATCGGCCTGACCGGCGGCGCGAATCACGGTTGCCTTCACAAACTCGTCGTTTTCGTCGCGGGCGTAAGCGGCCTGCAGCCCGGCAACGGCGCTGTCGAAGGTGAACTCGCCTTTAGCCTGTGTCATCAGGTCATACGCCTGCTCAACGCGATCCCAGCGGTTGTCACGATCCATGGCGAAGTAGCGACCAATAATCGACGCCACGCGGCCTTTGCCGAGGGCAGCGAATTTCTCTTCAAACTTTTTCAGTGAGGATTCCGCGCTGCGCGGCGGCGTATCGCGGCCATCGAGGAAGGCGTGCAGGTAGATTTTTTCTGCGCCGCGTTCGGCGGCCAGTTCGACCATCGCCATAATGTGATCTTCATGGCTGTGCACACCGCCTGCGGAGAGCAGGCCCATAATGTGCACCGCTTTGCCCGCGCTAACGGCGTTATCCACCGCGCCGCGCAGCACCGGGTTAGTAAAGAAGGTGCGCTCTTTAATTTCAACGTCCAGACGGGTTAAATCCTGGTAGACAATACGCCCGGCACCGAGGTTAACGTGTCCTACCTCGGAGTTGCCCATCTGGCGATCCGGCAGACCCACTTCCAGGCCGGACGCGTCAATCAGGGTGTGCGGACGGTTGGCCCAGAGGCTATCCATCACCGGGGTCTTAGCGTTGAAAATGGCGTTATCTTGCTGATCTTCGCGATAGCCGTAGCCATCGAGAATCACCAGTACCATAGGTTTTTTTGAAACCGACATTGCGACAACCTCATGCTCTGAAGATAAAAATTTGCGTAATTTTACTACAGCTGAATCGATCAAATAGCCGCAGAAGATCAAAGAAAGGGGTCGCGTGAGGGGGCGTTTTGCACCGCTTTGTTTATTTTTTTCGTAACACGCCGCAGAAAATGCAATCCATCGTGCTCGCTGGCTGTATTTGCCCCACTGCGCAGGTATACTCCTTGCTGGTTTTTAATCACTTAGTCGGGAGCTGTTACCCCAGATGCAAGAAATTATGCAATTTATTGGACGCAACCCGATACTCTGTATCGGCTGGCTTGCGTTGTTCGCCGCGGTGTTATACACGACCTTCAAAGGCGTCGCGTCGAAAGTGAAAGTGATTTCCCGTGGCGAAGCCACACGCCTCATCAACAAAGAAGATGCGGTGGTTGTGGACTTACGTCAGCGCGATGATTTCCGTAAAGGTCATATCGCCGGCGCGGTGAATTTGCTGCCAGGCGAGATCAAAGCCAATAATGTAGGTGAGCTTGAAAAACGTAAAAGCACGCCGATTATTGTTGTAGACGGTACCGGCCTGCAGGCGCAGACCCCGGCAAACGAGCTGGTAAAAGCCGGTTTCGAGAAAGTCTTTGTGCTCAAAGACGGTGTCTCCGGCTGGGTCGGCGAAAATCTGCCGTTAGTTCGCGGTAAATAAGTTATCCGGTGGGCTTCGGCTCACGGGGTAAAACCAGGAGAAGAGATATGGCCAATATTGAGATCTACACCAAAGCAACCTGCCCGTTTTGCCACCGCGCAAAAGCGCTGCTGAGCAGCAAAGGCGTTGATTTTGCCGAGCTGCCGATCGACGGCGACATGGTAAAACGTGAAGAGATGATTCAACGTAGTGGCCGTACCACGGTTCCGCAGATCTTTATTGATGCACAGCATATCGGCGGCTGCGACGATTTATTTGCGCTGGATGCGCGTGGCGGATTGGATCCGCTGTTAGGTTAATGCTTTCTAAGCACTACAACACTTAAGGGTTACTTATTCATGTCTGAGCTAAACAACACCGAAATGACTTTCCAGATTCAGCGTATCTACACGAAAGATATCTCTTTCGAAGCGCCGAATGCACCGCACATCTTCCAGAAAGAGTGGCAGCCGGAAGTCAAACTGGACCTCGACACCGCGTCAACGCAGCTGGCGGACGGCGTGTATGAAGTGGTTCTGCGCGTAACCGTAACCGCCTCACTGGGCGAAGAGACCGGTTTCCTGTGCGAAGTACAGCAGGGCGGCATCTTCTCTATCGACGGTATCGAAGGCACCCAGATGGCGCACTGCCTGGGCGCATACTGCCCGAACATTCTGTTCCCGTATGCCCGTGAATGTATCACCAGCCTGGTTTCCCGCGGTACATTCCCGCAACTGAACCTTGCGCCGGTCAACTTTGATGCGCTGTTCATGAACTACCTGCAACAGCAGACTGGCGAAGGTGCCGAACAACATCAGGATGCCTGATGAACGCACTTAATGCTGCAATGACTGTGATCGGTGCCGGCTCTTACGGCACCGCTCTTGCCATCACGCTGGCAAGAAATGGCCACCCGGTTGTGCTGTGGGGCCATGACCCGAAACATATCGCGACGCTGCAACGCGACCGTTGCAACGTGGCGTTCCTTCCCGATGTACCTTTCCCCGACACGCTTGAGCTTGAGAGCGACCTTGCCCGCGCGCTGGCCGCCAGCCGCGACATTCTGGTTGTGGTGCCGAGCCACGTCTTTGGCGAGGTGCTGGCGCAGATCAAACCGCTGATGCGCAGCGATGCGCGCATTGTCTGGGCGACAAAAGGGCTGGAGGCGGAAACCGGGCGTCTGTTACAGGACGTGGCGCGTGAAGTCTTAGGCTCCGCTATTCCGCTGGCGGTGATCTCCGGCCCGACGTTCGCCAAAGAGCTGGCGGCGGGAATGCCGACGGCGATCTCTTTAGCCTCCACCGACCCGCAGTTTGCTGACGATCTGCAGCAGTTGCTGCACTGCGGCAAGAGCCTTCGCGTCTACAGCAACCCGGACTTCATTGGCGTGCAGCTCGGTGGCGCGGTGAAGAATGTGATTGCGATTGGCGCAGGTATGTCTGATGGCATCGGCTTTGGCGCGAATGCGCGCACGGCGCTTATCACGCGCGGTCTGACGGAGATGTCGCGGCTTGGCGCGGCGCTGGGTGCCGATCCTGCCACCTTTATGGGCATGGCGGGGCTGGGCGATCTGGTGCTGACCTGTACCGATAATCAGTCGCGTAACCGCCGTTTTGGCATGATGCTCGGTCAGGGCATGGATGTCGAAGGTGCGCAGGAGAAGATAGGCCAGGTGGTCGAGGGCTATCGCAATACCAAAGAAGTGCGCGCGCTGGCGCACCGGTTCGGCGTTGAAATGCCAATAACCGAGGAAATTTATCAGGTATTGTATTGCGGAAAAAATGCGCGCGAGGCAGCATTAACGCTGTTGGGCCGCGCCCGCAAGGATGAGCAATAAGCGGCTAATCGCAGGGATTCTCATCACTATCACGTCAAGGCTGGCTGAGTCCGGCCTTGCTTTTATTTCGTCTGGAGTAAGCAATGCCGTGTGAAGAACTGGATCTGGTCTGGAAAAATATCAAAGCCGAAGCCCGCGCGCTGGCGGACTGTGAACCGATGCTGGCCAGTTTTTATCACGCAACCCTACTCAAGCATGAAAACCTCGGCAGTGCCCTGAGCTATATGCTGGCGAACAAGCTGGCGTCGCCGATTATGCCCGCTATCGCCATTCGCGAAGTGGTGGAAGAGGCCTACGCCGCAGACCCGGAGATGATCGCTTCTGCCGCCTGTGATATTCAGGCCGTGCGCACCCGCGACCCGGCGGTGGATAAATACTCAACGCCGCTGCTCTACCTGAAAGGGTTCCACGCCCTGCAGGCGCACCGTATTGGTCACTGGCTGTGGACGCAGGGCCGTCAGGCGCTGGCGATTTTCCTGCAAAACCAGGTCTCGGTGAGCTTCCAGGTCGATATTCACCCGGCAGCCACCATCGGGCGCGGCATCATGCTCGACCACGCCACCGGCATTGTGGTGGGTGAAACGGCGGTTATCGAAGATGACGTGTCGATCCTGCAGTCGGTTACCCTCGGCGGGACCGGCAAAACCAGCGGCGATCGCCATCCGAAGATCCGTGAAGGGGTGATGATTGGCGCAGGGGCGAAGATCCTCGGCAATATCGAAGTGGGGCGCGGCGCGAAAATCGGTGCCGGTTCCGTGGTGTTGCAGCCCGTGCCGCCGCATACCACTGCCGCAGGCGTTCCGGCGCGCATCGTCGGCAAGCCCGAGAGCGATAAGCCGGCAATGGATATGGATCAGCATTTCAATGGAGCCAATCACGGGTTTGAGTACGGCGACGGTATCTAATTTCTGGCTATTTTACTCGCCAGCCTGAACCCGGGCAGTGCTCAAAATCCTCACGTACTACGTGTACGCTCCGGTTTTTCCGCGCTGTCCGTCTCCAGCCTGCCTTCGCCAATAACGCCAGAAGTGCGGTAGGTTGATGCTCGCTACCCGCTACCCGCTACCCGCTACCCGCTACCCGCTACCCGTAGGCCGGATAAGGCGTAGCCGCCATCCGGCAATTCCAACCAACTACCTCATCAGCTGCGTAACACCGCGCCGGGATATCCGAGCTGGCGCCAGGCTTCATACACCACCACCGACACCGCATTGGAAAGGTTCATGCTGCGGCTGTCCGGCATCATCGGAATACGGATCTTCTGCTCCGGCGGCAGCGCATCAAGAATGGTGGCGGGCAGGCCGCGGGTTTCCGGGCCGAACATTAAATAATCCCCATCCGCAAACGACACGGCGCTGTGCGCGGGCGTCCCTTTGGTGGTCAGCGCAAACAGGCGCTGAGGCTGTGCGGCGGCCAGAAACGCGTCGTAATCGGCGTGGCGCTGCACGGCGGTGAATTCATGGTAATCCAGCCCGGCGCGGCGCAGGCGCTTGTCGTCCCAGGTAAAGCCCATCGGCTCAATGATATGCAGACGAAAGCCGGTGTTAGCGCACAGGCGGATAATGTTCCCGGTATTGGGCGGGATCTCAGGTTCAAATAAGACAATGTTCAGCATGCAGCCCCCTTAATAGCGGGGGCAGGATAGCACTCTCCCCAGGGCGGGGAGAGCATTTTTTACTACGCCGCATCGCCGTGCGACAGCGGTGCCAGCGCGGCGGGGATCTCGCTCTGCGCCTGCACTAACGAGTCCTTGCTGATTTCACGAATCGATTTCGCGCCGGTCAGCGTCATCGCCACGCGCATCTCTTTCTCAATCAGATCCAGCAGGTTTGCCACACCCTGTTGGCCATGTGTCGCCAGCGCATAGAGATAGGCGCGGCCAAGCAGCACGGTGTCTGCGCCAAGCGCAATCATCCGCACCACATCAAGGCCGTTACGAATCCCGCTATCCGCAAGAATAGCAATATCGCCCTTCACCGCATCGGCAATGGCCGGAAGCGCGCGCGCCGAAGAGAGCACGCCATCAAGCTGACGGCCGCCGTGGTTAGAGACGACAATCCCATCCGCGCCAAAACGCACCGCATCGCGGGCATCTTCCGGATCGAGGATCCCTTTGATCACCATCGGGCCATCCCAGAATTCACGGATCCACTCCAGGTCTTTCCAGGAGATGGAAGGATCAAAGTTGTTCGCCAGCCAGCCAATATAATCCTCCAGCCCGGTTGGCTTCCCGAGGTAGGCAGAGATATTGCCCAGGTCATGAGGACGGCCATTGACGCCCACATCCCACGCCCACTGCGGATGCATCACCGACTGCCAGTAGCGGCGCAGGGCGGCGTTTGGCCCGCTCATCCCCGAGTGGGCATCACGATAACGCGCGCCGGGCGTCGGCATATCGACGGTAAACACCAGCGTGGAACAGCCCGCTGCCTTTGCCCGCTCCAGCGCATTACGCATAAACCCGCGATCGCGCAGCACGTAGAGCTGGAACCACATCGGGCGCTTAATGGTTGGCGCCACCTCTTCTATCGGGCAGACGGAGACGGTCGACAGGGTAAAGGGGATGCCTTTGGCATCAGCTGCGCCTGCGGCCTGCACTTCACCGCGACGGGCATACATGCCGCACAGCCCGACGGGTGCCAGCGCCACCGGCATCGAGAGCTGCTCCTTGAACAGCGTGGTCTCAAGACTCAGGTCTGACATATTCTTCAGCACCCGCTGGCGAAGCGCGACCTGCGATAAATCCTCGACGTTGCGGCGCAGGGTGTATTCGGCGTAAGCGCCACCGTCGATATAGTGAAACAGGAACGGCGGCAGAGTGCGTTTTGCCGCGGCGCGATAGTCGCTTGCTGCGGAAATAATCATGCTTTTTTCTCCCTTAAATGAATCAGTTGCTCGTCGGGCAGGCGGGTAATGCGCGCCTGGCGGGCCCGGTCTTCGTCAAACTGGCGAATCGTGGTGTGGACGAAAGCGAGGTGCGCCATCATCGCCTGACGCGCTCCCTCGGCATCGCCCGCAAGAATGGCATTCATTACCGTGCGGTGTTGCTCCGTAAGCCGGGCGAAAACCGGCGGAACAAGGTACATGCGCTGGCGGCTCTGCTTGACCGAGGATTGCAGCAGGTCGAAGAAACCGCGCATGGTTTGCAGCAGCACCACATTGTGTGAGGCTTCGGCGATGGCCAGATGGAAACGCACATCCGCCTGCGAGGCGAGATCCGGGTCATCGGATTGCGACGCCTCAAAGCAGAGCACGATTTTCTCTTTATCGGCGTCGGTCGCGCGCATCGCCGCATGCCAGGCGGTGCTGGCCTCAATCGCGTGGCGGGCTTCGAGAATATCAAAGCTGTAATCGGGGTCGTCATTGAGCAACGTTTTCAGCGGCTGGACGATATTCTGCTCCGACCAGGCCTCATGCTGCCAGCGCACAAAGGTTCCACCCCCGCGGCGGCTCAGTAGCACGCCTTCACTCACCAGCTTTGCCAGCGCTTCGCGTAAGGAGTTGCGCGACACGCCAAGCTGCACGGCAAGCTGGCGCTCGGCGGGCAACTTCATGCCCGCCTCCAGCTGTTGTTCTGCAATTAACGCCCGTACGCGGTCAGCGACCTCGTCAGCCAGGCGTCTGTGAAAGGTATTCATGGGATCATCCAGGTCAGCACATAAGCCTGCAGGGTGGTGATCACCCCGACCATGCAGGTGAATATCAGGCTGTGTTTAACGGTAAAGCGGAAGAGATCGGACTCTTTGCCCACCAGCCCGACCGCCGCACAGGCGATAGCGATGGATTGCGGCGAGATCATCTTCCCGGTGACGCCGCCGGTGGTGTTAGCCGCTACCATCAGCACATCTGAGACGCCAATCTGCTGCGCGGCGGTGGCTTGTAGGGCGGCAAACAGCGCGTTTGATGAGGTGTCGGAGCCGGTCAAAAAGACCCCCAGCCAGCCGAGGAACGGCGAGAAAAAGGTAAACGCGCTGCCGGTATGCGCCAGCGCTAACGCCAGCGTCGACGACAGGCCGGAGTAGTTAGAGATAAAGGCGAAGGCCAGCACCATACCGATAGAGTAGATGGGTAACGCCAGTTCTTTCAGCGTACCGGTGAAGGTGGTGATGGCATCCTTCGGTTTCATCTTCAGCCACACAATCGACAGGAGTGCCGCAAAGAGAATGGCGGTGCCGGTGGCAGAGAACCAGTCGAACTTATAGACCGCCGCATACGGCGTGGCGGCGTTCACCACTGGTGGCATGCGCGCCACCAGCTTATCGAGGTGCGGCACGGAGATATTAAACACCCAGTCGTAGAGCGCGCCGCCCGGTGCAAAGAGCGCTTTAAAGGGCGGAACACTCCACAGCGTCACAGTCGCGGTCAGGAACAGGAAGGGTGACCAGGCGCGCAGGATCTGCCCGGCGCTGTATTTCGTGCGGGAGAGATCGACCTGCGACGCCCCCATATCGCCAAAGCGGAAAATGCGCACTGGTTTCCAGCGCTTCAGGAACAGCGTCAGGCAGACCAGCGACACCAGCGAGGAGATGATGTCCGGCAGCTCCGGGCCGATAAAGTTAGAACTAAGATACTGCGCGATGGCGAATGACCCCCCGGCAACCACTACCGCAGGCCAGGTCTCTTTCACCCCACGCCATCCATCCATAATCGCCATGATCCAGAAGAGCACAATAATGGTCAGGAAGGGGAGCTGGCGGCCCACCATCTGGCCGATTTCAAAGCTGTCCAGCCCGGTCACCTGGCCGGCAACCAGAATCGGAATCCCCATCGCACCGAAGGCCACCGGCGCGGTGTTGACAATGAGGCACAGCCCGGCGGCATAGAGCGGGTTAAAGCCCAGACCCACCAGCAGGGCGGCGGTGATCGCCACCGGCGCACCAAAGCCGGCGGCCCCTTCCAGAAACGCGCCAAACGAGAAGCCGACAATCAGCATCTGCAAACGCTGGTCTGGCGTAATGGAGAGGATCGACGAGCGAATAATGTCGAACTGGCCGGTTTTGACGGAGATCTTATAGACAAAGACGGCGGCGATAATGATCCACGCAATGGGCCACAGGCCATAGAAAAAGCCGTACACCACCGAGGCCAGCGCGCGATCCACCGGCATTTTGTAGAACAGCAGCGCAACGGCAAGGGCGATGGCAACGGTCCAGCTTGCGGCGATGTAGCCTTTGAGCTTCAGTTTTATCAGCGCGAAAAAGAAGAACAGGATCGGAAGCGATGCGATGAGGCTGGAAAGCCAGAGATTGCCAGCCGGGTCATAGTTCTGTTGCCAGAGCGTCATGCAGGTCTCCTGAGAACCACGGCAAAACCGCGAGCGATAAGTCTCTGCTTAGCTCTGTCTCACAAGTTTTGTAAAAGTGGTCCTGCCAATGCGATTGTGTAGGGTTTGTGATAACGAATGGTTATCCAAATGTTGCGGCGTGGCAATCGGGCTGTGAAGGGATTTAATGGAACTGTGAAGCGCGGAGAAAAAGCAGGTGGAATTGGTAGGGCCAATTAAGGCCGCCCGCGCGCTCAAGGGAGGCGGGGCGGAGAGAGTATCAGAATTCGGTGTTGGCGAAGCCGGTCATCGCATCGAGACCCATTTCACGGCCCAGCGCCGTCATCGGGTGAACCACGACAATCCCGCGCACGCTCTTTTTCAGCTTGCCGAGATCGGCCTGCTCTTTCTTGGTAATCGGGCGGCTGTAGCGCATTTTCGTCAGCTTCTGCGCCTCTTTACTCAGCTTCTGGCTGTACTGGTCGCGCAGACGGGCGATTTCAGTCTCCAGCGTGGTCTTCTCTTTTTCCAGTTCGGCGTACTTCTCAGCCGCGTCAACCAGAGAGAGCTCCGCCTGCTGGTGGCGGATCGCGTCGAGACGGTCGCTAAGACGCTTAATTTCGTTTTTTTCGACTTCTTTCATGATAGGCATTTTCTTCAGGAACAAAGTGCAAGGATACAACACTTCAGGAGGGGATTACTTCTGGAATGCTTTTTTTAAGCTGATCCGTGAGATCAGCTCGGTCAGCGAAAGCACCATGGTGGAGCGCACCACCTGCTGATAACGCTGTTTTTGCATGGCGAAAAAATCTGCATCGCTGGTATCGAACACGGGCTGCGGCGGCAGGGCGGCCACGCAGTGCAGCTCGCCAAACGGCCCGAGGATCTCATCATCGGTGAAGGCGTACTCGGTGCCATCGTGGTTCAGCTCTTCGCGCAGCGCCATCAGCAGCTCGGCATCTTCATACTCGGCCCGCGAGATAACCCCGAGGCCGTAAATCAGCTTTAAACGCACAGACAAATTGCCCAGCGGACCGTCGCCGTCCAGCAGCGGCTCGACGGCATATTTCACCGCGTAGTCATCTTTGCGAAACACCTGCAGCACGAGGATATTGATCGCTTCGTTGAGCAACTCAACGGCGGCAATCAAAAAACTGCGCACGGTTTTTCCCGCATTCAGACGCTCGAGTACACGGTTTTCGAAAGCCTGGGTGTGTTCCATTATTGCCTGCATATCTGACAACTTCGTTAGCTGGCGCGGGGTGTTCCGCGCCAATATCGGCATCATGCCTGGGTTTGATAAGCGTTAACGGCTTCCTGTACCACCGGGCTGTCGGCGTCGAGGCCGGAAACCTGCGCCAGCGCCGCCTGCGGGCCTTTCTCAGCAATCAGCTGAGCCAGCTCCTGCGCCTGCGGGTCCTCTTCGCTGCGATAGTGCATCGCGGCGGCGATCCCTTGCACCAGGTTGGCGTGCGGCAGGTTGTACTCCAGCGTGCCGAGCAGCGGTTTGATCAGACGGTCGCCCGCGCTCAGTTTACGCAGCGGTTGACGCCCTACGCGCTCCACATCGTCTTTCAGATAGGGGTTCTCAAAACGACCCAGGATTTTCTGAATATAGGCCGCATGCTTGTCAGCATCGAAGCCATAACGCTTGATCAGCACCGCGCCGCTCTCTTCCATTGCGCCTTTCACCACGGCACGGATTTTCTCATCAAGGATCGCGTCGCGAATGGTTTGATGGCCGGTCTGTTTTCCAAGGTAGGCGGTTATAGCATGCCCGGTATTCAGCGTGAAGAGTTTACGCTCAACAAACGCCATCAAATTGTCGGTCAGCTCCATACCCGGAATGGTCGGCAGCGCGCCCTTAAACTGGGTTTTATCAACAATCCACTCGCTGAAGGTCTCGACGGTCACTTCCAGCGGATCGTTATTGGCAGATGCGGAAGGGGGAACAATGCGGTCGACGGCGGAGTCGACAAAGCCGACATGCGCCTCAACCCAGGCTTTATCCTCTTCTGCCAGCTGGGCGAAAACGTGCCCTTTCAGCTGGCTGGTGCCGCGCACCATATTTTCACAGGCGATAATGTTCAGCGGCGTATCGATGCCCTGCGCCTTACGTTTTACCAGCCCTTTGGCGACCGCCGGAGCGATGCGCTCCAGCACGACCGGGCCAACGGCGGTGGTGACTAAATCGACCTGCGCAATCAGGTCGACAACCTCATCGCCGATGCTGCTCACCGCATTGACGCCAGAGACGGTATCCACCTGCTCCTGTTCACCGACTACGTGAACCTGGTAGCTATGACGGGCGTTGAGGGCGTCCAGAACCACCTGATTCACATCGGCGAACGTCAGTTCAATCCCCGCGTCGGCCAACAGCTTGCCGATAAAGCCACGTCCGATATTACCTGCGCCAAAATGTAATGCTTTCATAGAATGACCCTTAATCAATGTTTTTACCCGAGAGGGCTGGGGTGAGGAACGTCAGCGGGTTCTCCTCACCCAAGCCCTCTCCTCCGCAGAGGAGAGAACGTGGAGCGGATTACTGGTTCAGCAATGCCAGCACTTCCTCAACGCTTGTGGTGTGCGTGAGACGTTCGACAATCGTCTCATCATCCAGCGCAGTGGTCAGGCTGGTAATCACCTGAATGTGCTCGTTATTGCGCGCGGCAATGCCGATCACCAGATGCGCAATCTCATCCTCTTCTTCACCGAAGCGCACGCCCTGCGGATACTGGCAGAAGACCACGCCGGTTTTCAGGACGCGATCTTTCGCTTCCACCGTGCCGTGCGGAACCGCAATAGACTGACCAAGGTAGGTCGGGGTCAGTTTTTCACGTTCCAGCATTGCGTCAATATATTCTGGCTGTACATAGCCGCCTTTGACCAGCTGCTCACCGGCAAAGCGAATCGCCTCCTCTTTGTGCGTTGCGCTGCAACCGAGGAAGATATTATCCGCGCCCAGCTTAAACAGATGGCTGTTGGAGGTATCAAAGCTGTCCTGCAGGCTGCTGTTCACCTTCGCTTCGTTAGTCGTGTGGCGTTGAGCGGCCACCAGACGCTCGGTCAGGCCAGTGTAAAGGCCGCTGTCGAGGAAGTTGGTTAGCGAAATATGCTGCGCTTGCGGTGCCTGGCGCATGGCGCGCTCGGTCAGATCACGGTGCGTAATCACCAGATCGACATCGGACGGCAGGCTGTTAATTGCGCTGTTAGTAACAGAGATGTTGCTCAGACCCGCATCCTGCACTTTCTTACGCAGCACGCCTGCGCCCATGGCGCTGGAGCCCATGCCTGCATCACATGCGACGATGATTTTGCGCACGTGGCTCAGGTCGTTAGTGACATCTTTTGTGCCCTGCGCAGCCGCAGCGCCTTTGGATTCGGCTTTCATATCGTGCATACGGCGGGTTGCCGCTTCGATATCGTCCTCATCCTCTTTCACTTTGCTGGTTTTCAGCAGGATAGCCGCGATAACGAAGGAGACAATCATGGCTGCGAAAATCGCCGCGAGGTTAGCGAAGTAAGCGCCTTTTGGCGTCATCGCCAGTACCGCGAGGATAGAACCCGGAGAAGCCGGAGAGACCAGGCCGCCGTTCAGCACGCTCAGGGTAAAGACGCCGGTCATACCGCCGAGGATCACCGCAATCAGCAGACGCGGGTTCATCAGCACGTACGGGAAGTAAATCTCATGGATCCCGCCGAGGAAGTGAATAATCGCCGCGCCGCCCGCAGACTGCTTCGCGCTGCCGCGCCCGAAGAACATATAGGCCAGCAGGATACCCATACCCGGACCCGGGTTTGCTTCAATCAGGAAGAAGATGGACTTGCCAATCTCATGGGACTGCTGAATCCCCAGCGGCGAGAAGATGCCGTGGTTGATAGCGTTGTTAAGGAAGAGGATTTTCGCCGGCTCAACGAAGATAGAGGCCAGCGGCAGCATGTCGTGAACCACCATAAAGTTCACGCCTGCGGCGAGCGCTTTCGAGAGCACTTCTACCGCCGGGCCAATCGCCAGGAACGCCAGAATGGCGAGGATCATCCCGATGATGCCAGCGGAGAAGTTGTTCACCAGCATTTCAAAACCGGACTTGATCTTGCCGTCGACGGCCGCGTCAAATTTCTTGATGCAGTAGCCGCCCAGCGGGCCTGCAATCATCGCGCCGAGGAACATCGGCATATCCGCGCCCACGATCACGCCCATGGTGGTGATAGCACCGACCACGCCGCCGCGATCGCCGCCTACCAGACGACCACCGGTAAAGCCGATCAGCAGCGGCAGCAGATAGGTAATCATCGGGCCGACGAGTTTCGCCAGCGTCTCGTTAGGTAACCATCCTGTCGGAATAAACAGGGCGGTGATAATCCCCCATGCGATAAAGGCGCCGATATTCGGCATCACCATATTGCTCAGGAAACGACCAAAGCTTTGCACCTTGATCTTGATATCGGATGACATAGAACACCCCTTCTTATGTTTGCTAGCGCACAGGCCGGAAGCCCGAGGTTTTTTTGTTAATGTGGCGGCAGAGGTAGCCGGACCTGAATTGTCTGTGATGCGGAATCTGGCACTGAATCGCGAACCTGTCCAGATGACACACTTTTATGTGATCTTGATCACGCTGAGTCCGGGGGTTATCCACCCTTAATAGTGACTTGAGTCACAAAAAATGAGTGTAAAAAAAGAACAGCGCGCATAATTTGCGCGTCAATGGGCAATAAATGTGATGTAAATCACATTTATCTGTCACGAGTTTGTTGGTTATTTGTGACGTGAATCACAAGATATTTTTCCCGGAAAATTCCGAACGTGATCGATCGCAAGGTGCGCCTTGCTGAAAGCCCACCGATGTAACTCCCTTTCACCCTTCAGCCGCTAATCGTGCCGGGCAAAATTGACACCATGATGAAAGCAATGTGCGCCAGCACGCACTTTTTACCCTTTAAGAGAGGCGCGGCTATTCAGGATCGGGTTCCTGATTTAGTGGCCTGATATTCCAACACGATTTAAAAGGACTATTTTGTTAACTACAGGTGATGTTGAGAGGCTCGGGTCAGCGCTGTACAACCCCTGCACGTGACGTACACTCTTTTTTATCCCTGCGGCAAATTTCAAAAGGACACGGCAATGAAACTGATCGGCAGCTATACCAGCCCGTTTGTACGCAAAATCTCCGTCATACTGCTGGAAAAAGGTATCACCTTCGAATTTATCAACGAGCAGCCCTACAGCGCCGACAGCGGCGTCGGTCACTACAATCCGCTCGGTAAAGTGCCGGCGCTGGTGACCGATGAGGGGGAGGTGTGGTACGACTCGCCGATCATTGCGCAATACATTGACCTGCTGGGTGCAGAGCCGCCGATGCTGCCGGACGACCCGAAAGCGGCGCTGAAAACCCGCCAGCTGGAAGCGCTGGCCGACGGCATTATGGATGCCGCGCTGGTCTCGGTGCGTGAATTAGCCCGCCCGGTAGAGCAGCAGTCGCAAGCGGAGCTGCTGCGCCAGCGGGAAAAAGTCTCTCGCGGTCTGGATGCGCTGGAGAAGTGTCTGCAAGAGGGCGAACTCGACGTCGACACGCTCAACCTGGCCACCATCGCCATTGCCTGCGCCATTAGCTACCTCAACTTCCGCCGCGTCTCGCCAGGCTGGAACGTCAATCGCCCGCTGCTGGTTAAGCTGGTGGAAAATCTCTTCCAGCGTGAAAGCTTTGCCCGCACGGAACCGCCCAAGGCATGATCGGGGTTATGCCCGCCTGAGAAAATCGCTGTACAATCCCCCTCACGTCAACACCCCTGACGGGAGGGGTAACTCCACAGCCGGGCCTTTTCATGACAACTCTTTACAGCCAGATTCCTTCGACCGATCGCCTGTTACGTGATGAGGCGTTCGCGTCGCTGTTAACCACGTATGGCCACAGCCGTGTCACGCAAACCCTGCGTCAGTTGCAGGACGACGCGCGCGCAGCGATCCGCGACGCCCAGCGCTTGCCCGCATGGTGTGCAAACTGGGCCCAGGCGGCGCTGCATCGCCTGGAGCAGGAGAACAGCCGCGCGCTGCGTTCGGTGTTTAACCTCAGCGGCACGGTGCTGCACACCAACCTCGGGCGCGCGGTGCAGTCACAGGCGGCGATAGAGGCGGTGACGACGGCGATGGGCTCGGCGGTGACGCTGGAGTACGATCTCGACGGTGCCGGGCGCGGTCATCGCGATCGCGCCATCGCAGCGCTGCTCTGCCAGTTAACCGGCGCGGAAGATGCCTGCATCGTCAACAACAATGCCGCGGCGGTACTGCTGATGCTGGCGGCAACGTCAGCCGGCGGGGAAGTGGTGGTATCGCGCGGCGAGCTGGTGGAGATTGGCGGCGCGTTTCGTATTCCCGATGTGATGCGCCAGGCGGGCTGCATGCTGCATGAAGTGGGCACTACCAACCGCACCCACGCCAAAGATTACCGCCAGGCGATCAATGCTAACACCGCGTCGCTGATGAAAGTCCATACCAGCAACTACCACATTGCAGGCTTTACCAAAGTGGTGGAGGAAGCCGAGCTGGTTGAACTGGCGCAGGAAGCGGACCTGCCGGTGATTGTCGATCTCGGCAGCGGCTCGCTGGTCGATTTAAGCCTCTACGGTTTACCGAAAGAGCCGATGCCGCAGGCGCTGATTGCCGCGGGCGTCAGCCTGGTGAGCTTCTCCGGCGATAAGCTGCTCGGCGGGCCGCAGGCGGGGATTATCGTCGGTAAAAAGGCGTTGATTGAGCAGCTACAAAACCACCCGCTGAAACGCGCGCTGCGGGCGGATAAAATGACCCTCGCGGCGCTGGAAGCGACGCTGCGCCTCTATCTGCACCCGGAAAAACTGACGCAAAATCTGCCGACGCTGCGCTACCTCACCCGCCCGGAGGCGGAGATCCGCGACCAGGCCCAGCGCCTGTGCGAAGCGCTTGCCGCCCGCTACAGCGAGTTTGCGCTGCGCGTCGAGCCCTGTCTGTCGCAAATTGGCAGCGGATCGCTGCCCGTCGAGCGGCTGCCGGGCGCGGCGCTAACCTTTACCCCGCATGACGGTAGCGGCCGTCGGCTGGAAGCGCTGGCAAGCGAGTGGCGCGCGCTGCCGCAGCCGGTGATTGGCCGTATCTATGAGGGCCGTCTGTGGCTCGATTGCCGCTGTCTTGATGATGAATCCCGCTTGCTGGAGATATTGCTGAAATGATTATTGCCACTGCCGGGCATGTTGACCACGGCAAAACCACCCTGATCGAGGCCATTACCGGCGTCAACGCCGACCGCTTGCCGGAAGAGAAGCGTCGCGGCATGACCATCGATCTGGGCTACGCCTACTGGCCGCAGCCGGATGGCCGCGTGCCGGGCTTTATTGATGTGCCGGGGCATGAAAAATTCCTCAGTAATATGCTGGCGGGCGTTGGCGGCATCGATCACGCGCTGCTGGTGGTGGCCTGCGACGATGGCGTGATGGCGCAGACCCGTGAACATCTGGCGATTTTGCAACTGACTGGCAACCCGGCGCTCACCGTTGCGCTTACCAAAGCCGATCGCGTTGACGAAGCGCGCATCGCCGAGGTGCGCGAAGAGGTGGAGAAGACCTTACAGGAGTTTGGCTACCCGCGGGCGACGCTGTTTGTCACCGCTGCTGCCGAAATGCGCGGCATTGATGCGCTGCGCGCGCACCTGTTGCAGCTGCCGGAGCGGGCGCACCCGGAGCATCAGCGCTTCCGGCTGGCGCTGGATCGCGCCTTTACGGTGAAAGGCGCAGGGCTGGTGGTTACCGGCACGGCACTCTCTGGCGATGTGCGTATCGGCGATACGCTGTGGCTTACCGGCGTTAATAAGCCGATGCGCGTGCGCGGTCTGCATGCGCAGAATCAACCCGTTGAGCATGCCCACGCCGGGCAGCGTATTGCGCTGAATATCGCCGGGGATGCGGAGAAAGAGGCGCTCAGTCGCGGCGACTGGCTGCTGTCGCAACAGCCGCCTGCGCCAACGGAGCGGGTGATTGTCGCTCTTCATAACCATACGCCGCTCACCCAGTGGCAGCCGCTGCATATCCATCACGCTGCCAGCCATGTCACCGGGCGCGTGTCGCTGCTGGAGGATGGCTTAGCCGAACTGGTGCTGGATACGCCGCTGTGGCTGGCAGATAACGACCGGCTGGTGCTGCGTGATATCTCCGCGCGCACTACGCTTGCGGGCGCTCGCGTGGTGACGCTGAACTCGCCGCGGCGCGGCAAGCGCAAAGCGGATTATCTGGCGTGGATCGCCGCCCTTGCGCGTGCAGAAGATGATACCCAGGCGTTAAACGCGCACCTGTCGCGCGGTGCGGTGGATCTCACCGCCTTTGGCTGGGCGCGCCAGCTCAGCACCAGCGGCCTGAATCTGCTGCTGGAAAATCCCTGTTTTATTCGTGCCGGTAATAACCTGCTCGATGCGCCGATAGCCGCCCGCTGGCAGCGCAAGCTGCTGGAGACGCTGGCAACCTATCATCAGCAACATCATGACGAACCCGGCCCTGGCCGCGAGCGTTTGCGCCGCATGGCGCTGCCGATGGAGGATGAAGCGCTGGTCTTAACGCTGATTGAGCGTATGCGCGAGAGCGGCGATATCCAGAGCCATCACGGCTGGCTGCATCTGCCGGAGCATAAAGCCGGTTTTAACGAGGAACAGGCGCAGCTGTGGCAGAAAGCCGCACCGCTCTTCGGCGATGAGCCCTGGTGGGTGCGTGATTTGGCGCGTGAAACGGGGGTTGATGAGCAGGTGATGCGCGGCGTATTGCGCCAGGCGGCGCAGCAGGGGCTGATCACCGCCATCGTCAAAGACCGCTACTATCGTAACGATCGCATTGTCACCTTTGCCAGCATGATCCGCGATCTCGATCAGGGGCGCGGCTCCACCAGCGCGGCGGATTTTCGCGACCGGCTCAATGTCGGGCGCAAGCTGGCGATTCAGATCCTCGAGTACTTCGATCGCATTGGATTTACCCGCCGCCGGGGCAACGACCATATTCTGCGCGACAAGGCGCTCTTTATTAACGAGAAGGGGTAAGGCACGTCGCAGAGGAGAAATCTGCCGATCTGCCGGGTGCGATCAAAGCACGCAGGCGCTCTCTTCTGGCACTCTCGCTCTTTTCAGCCTCAGGCGGGAGGACGTGTGAACCGATTTATCATCGCCGATGCGGCAAAATGCATCGGTTGCCGCACCTGCGAAGTGGCCTGCGCGGTATCGCATCAGCAGGAGCAGGACTGCTCGGGCCTTAACACCGCCCGTTTCTCTTCACGTATTCGCGTGGTCAAAACCGGCGACTTCTCCACGGCGGTCACCTGCCATCACTGTGAGGAAGCGCCCTGTGCCAGAGCCTGCCCGGTCGGTGCCATTTCCCGCGCGCAGGGCGCAGTGCTGGTGGAGCAGTCGCGCTGTATTGGCTGCAAAAGCTGCATGATCGCCTGCCCGTTTGGCGCCATGGAGGTGACTTCAGCGCCGCTACAGGCACTGAAGTGCGATCTCTGTCAGCACCGCGATGGCGGACCAGCCTGCGTTGAGGCCTGCCCGACGAGCGCGCTGAGTTGTGTCGATCCGGCGCGGTTACGCGAAGCGCGGCTAAAAAGCCTGCCCGCGTAAACCGTTGTCAGGCGCTGTGCTCCTGCCAGGCGCGCTCCACCTCTTCGGCGAGAATTTTAACGCCCGCTTCGATAAGCTCTGGCTCCGGCACATAGTTCATGCGCATGCATTGATGGGTGTGCGGCCACGGCTTATCGAGGCCGGGGAAGAAGTAATCGCCCGGCACCATCAACACGCCGCGCTTTTTCAGGCGCTGGTATAAAAGCTCAGTGCTGATCGGCAGATCTTTAAACCACAGCCAGAGGAAAATCGCCCCTTCCGGTTTGTGGATCAGGCAGCGCTCCGGCGGCAGATAACGGCGCAGCGTGGCGATGGTCTCCTGCACGCGCTGGTAGTAAAAGGGCTTAATCACCTCGTTTGAGAGGCGCAGCAGGTCTTTGCGCTTAATCATCTCGCACATCATCGCCGGGCCAATGCCGCCCGGTGAGAGGCTGATAATGCCGTTCATATTGCGAATGGCAGAGATCACTTTGTCATTGGCGATAATGATGCCGCAGCGGCTGCCCGGCAGGCCCAGCTTCGACAGGCTCATGCAGAGGATGATATTCGGGTTCCACAGCGGGCGCGCTTCGCTGAAGATGATGCCGGGGAAGGGGACGCCGTACGCATTATCAATCACCAGCGGGATATTGTGCTGATTGGCCAGCACGTCCAGCTTCATCAGCTCCTCGTCGGTGATGACGTTGCCGGTCGGGTTGGTCGGGCGTGAGACGCAGATCATCCCCGTCTCTTCACCGATATGCAGGTGCTCGAAATCGACGTGGTACTTAAACTGCCCATCCGGCAGCAGCTCGATATTGGGCCGCGTGGAGACGAAGAGATCCTCTTCCAGCCCGGCGTCGGCGTAGCCGATATACTCGGGCGCCAGCGGGAAAAGCACCTTGCGCGTGCTGCCGTCGGCGCGGCGGCCGGCAAAGAGGTTAAACAAGTAGAAAAACGCGCTCTGGCTGCCGTTTGTCAGTGCAATGTTCTGCGGTTCAATATCCCAACCTAACTCTTCACGCAGCATCGCGGCCAGCGCCGTCAGAAGCTCGGTTTTACCCTGCGGACCATCGTAATTACACAGGGCGTCCGTGGCGCTGCCACTCTCCAGCATCTCGGAAAGCAGCTGCTGGAAGTAGTCGGTCATCGCCGGGATTTTTGCCGGGTTGCCACCGCCGAGCATGATAGCGCCTGGAGTGCGTAAACCGTCGTTAAGATCCTCCATCAGACGCGTAATGCCTGAATGTCGGGTAAATTTGTCGCCGAAAAGTGAAAATGTCATCGCTACTGCTCTGTCGGGCTGCGGGTGAAAGTGGCTAACCATAACGCTCTCACCCGCGAGGTGCAAATCTCCCTTCGCCGCAGTTTATCGACGTTTGCTCTCAATAAGAGTGCTTTATCAGGACAATATTCTGGTATTAATTCTGCTGCGCCCGCCCGGCCCAGACGACCATCACTTTATCCTCGCCATGGGTGCGTACAAAGCCGTAACCCTGTGGCAGCGTGAGCGATGTTTGCTTGCCGCTGCCCAGCGCCGGATGGCGGGCGCGGAACTGCCCGAGCGTCTGCCAGTGGCGCAGGCTGGCGGCGGCTTTACCATCAAGATCCTGCCAGTTCATCTGCGATCGCGTCCCCTGTAGTGGATCCGAACCCGTCGGGCCAAAGGGGCGATCGGATTCGTCGCCGTAGAAAATTTGCACCGCACCAGGGGCGAGCAGCAACAGCTCTGCCGACTGCGTACCGCCTTCGCGGAACAGGCGGGTATCGTGGGAAGAGATATAACTCAGCACATTAAAGCTTTGCAGCTTCTCCGCCATCTCTTGCCAGACGCTGTCCATATTCGCCAGGCAACTGGCGGCATCTGCGGCCTGCTGCTGGTAGTCGAAGTTGATCATCGCATCGAAACCGTGCTGATAGTAAGCGCTCTGCATCACGCCGTGCCCCCAGGACTCGCCGGTCATCCAGAAGGGCGCATCGTCGATTTTCTTCTGCGGGTTGGCCTGTTTCCACTCCGCCAGCGCCGCCGTTGCCTGGGTTTTTAACTGCTGCCACGCCTCCAGCTCAACGTGTTTGGCGGTATCCACGCGGAAACCATCAATGCCGTAGTCGCGCACCCACTGGCTCAGCCAGTGGGTCAAATAGTCGCGCGGCGTGTAACCGGCAATCTCGCGCGCGGCGGTGTCCGGTTTATGGCGATAAAAGAGCGGCAGCCCGGAAGCCTCTTTCGATTCGGTTTTCAGATCCGGCAGGAAGGCCAGCGACATCGTCAGGTCGTCGAAACCGGGGTTGTCGTAATCGCCAATATCGGTGCGGATCCACTTTTTGCCCCACCAGTTTTGCCAGGCGCTTTTATCACTGAAGTTGATGTAATCATTAAAGCTGTGCCAGCTCTGCCCGGCGGCGGGGTTCCAGTCGGTCCAGTGCTCGCCGAGGATTTTTTTGCGCTCCTCCTCTTTCAGGTAGAGCGCGCCGAACTGGTAGGTCTGCATATCCGCAAGCGTTGCGTAGCCTGCGTGGTTCATCACCACATCAAACAGCACGCGGATGCCGCGCCGGTGCGCTTCATCAACCAGCGTGCGCAGATCGTTTTCATCGCCCATATTGGCGTCGAGGCGCGTCCAGTCGAGCGTGTAGTAACCGTGATAGGCGTAGTGGGGGAAATCCCCTTTAGTGCCGCCGCCGACCCAGCCGTGGATCTGCTCCAGCGGCGAGCTGATCCACAGGGCGTTTACGCCAAGCTGCTGCAAATAGTCGAGCTTGCTGGTCAGCCCCTTCAGGTCGCCGCCGTGAAAGGTGCCAATCTCCTGCATGCCATCTTTGTGCCGCCCGTAGCTGTTGTCATTGGCGGGATCGCCGTTGACATAGCGGTCGGTCAGCACGAAGTATACCGTGGCGTTATGCCACTGAAACGCTGCCGCGCCGCGCGTTTGCGCTGGCTCAAGCAGCAGCAGGCCGTTGCTCTCTTTCGCGGGCAGCAGCGTGATTTTGCCCTCGCGCACCGTCGCGGTTTGCTGGCTGTAGAAATCCCGCACTTCGCTGCCTTCCGGGAAGGTATCGCCAACCGGAATGGTCAGCGGTTTATCGCTGCGCACCGGGCACTGGCGCGCCACCACCGCTTGCTTCTCTGCGGGCGCTTTTACGCTGATTAACAGCGTCGGCGTGCCGGAGCGGGTATCAAGCTGGAGCTGGTAGTCGCCGTCGCGGAAGATGCGCCACTGCGGCGCGCTGGCGCTGCACGGCACTAGCGACAGCATCTGATTGAGCTTGATGGCACCGGCAGGCTGCCAGCACGCGTCGCCTTGCTGCACGGTGACGGGCATCTCACCCTTTTTCAGCGTTGCCTGGCTGCGCCAGACGCCGGTGCCGTCGTCGGTTAACGCGGGAAAACCGGCCGCTGTCCAGTTGGCGCAGGCGACGGCGGGCAGTAACAGCAGAAGTAAGGCAGCGTGTTTCATCAATAAGCCCCGTGATAGCGATTTTCCTTAGTGTGCCCGTCTGCTGGCGCGGGTGACTCCTCCCCATCGCCGGTTCGCCAGGGAGGAGGGCAAGGGTTGAGAAAATACGTAAAACGTGCGGTTTTCAATATTGCGATAATCACCGCATTTTTAAGAACTTGTGCGCTTTATATGCAGTTTACCGGTGACATAGTTTCAGAATTGGATTATTTCTGTACGTGCCCGATAAGGTTAATTTTGGTATGATTTGCGATTAAGCCCGCAAAATCGTGCATAAAAGAAGGCGTTGGAATGCTTATATCCGACCAGGAGACCTAATGATATCGATACCCATGCGACGAAGTGGGGCGACGATACTCATGTTTTTCACCTTGATGTTTTCAGGTGGAGTGCTGGCAAAAACGCACACAGAAACAGCGAGTCACAAAGCCCACGTCACTAAGGCAAGCGTAAAAAAACAGGCAAGCAGTAAGAAAGAGTATTCTCGCAATAGTGTAAAAAGCCGTTCACTTCCTGATTTGCGAAAATACCCTTCCGGGACACCACGAAAGAGAGCGTTTCTCCGGACCGTAATGCCTTACATCACCAGCAAAAACGCTGCGATCACCGCGGAGCGTAACTGGCTGCTCAGAAAACAGTACGACAGCCAGTGGTCGCCCTCTGAGCGCACGCGTATGAAGGATATTGCCAAACGCTACAAGGTAAGCTGGTCCGGGAATACGCGCCGTATTCCGTGGAACACGCTGCTGGAGCGCGTTGACATTATTCCGGACAGCATGGTCGCCACCATGGCCGCAGCAGAGAGCGGCTGGGGCACCTCTAAGCTGGCGCGCAGTAACAACAACCTGTTCGGCATGAAGTGTGCGAAAGGCGCCTGTAAAAGCGGCTCGGGCAGAGTGAAAGGTTACTCGCAGTTTGGCTCGGTGCAGGAGTCGGTAGACGCCTATGTCACCAACCTGAATACGCACGCGGCCTATGCCTCATTCCGTAAATCCCGTGCGCAGCTGCGTAAAGCGGACCAGGAAGTGACGGCGACGGCAATGATCCACAAGCTGAAGGGCTACTCCACCCGCGGCGCGAGCTACAACAACTATCTGTTTGCCATGTATCAGGACAATCAGCAGTTAATTGCCGCCCACATGTAACCCCGCGTGCTGAAACGCCTTCCACCCGGAAGGCGTTTTTCTTTGCGCCTAAATCAGGATTTCGCTGTAGCGATCGCGATAATCCTTCGGCGTACTGTCGTAGGCCTTGCGGAACACCGAGTAGAAGTATTGCAGTGACGGGTAGCCGCACATCTGCGAAATCTCATTGATGGAGAGCGAGGTGGAGATCAGCAGGCTGCGCGCTTTCTCCAGCTTCTCCGCGTGGATCACCGCGTGAATGGTTTCGCCCACCTCCTCCTTGAAGCGCTTCTCCAGATTGGAGCGCGAAATACCGACCGCATCCAGCACCTGATCGACCTTAATGCCTTTGCAGGCGTGGTTGCGGATGTAGTGCATCGCCTGAATCACCGCCGGATCGTTCAGCGAGCGGTAATCCGTTGAACGGCGGGCAACCACCCGCATCGGCGGCACCAGCAGGCGCTGTAACGGCATCGCTTCGTTATCGAGCAGCCGGTGCAGGAGCTTCGCGGCCTGGTAGCCCATCTGGCGCGTGCCCTGCGCCACCGAGGAGAGCGCGACGCGGGAGAGGTAGCGGGTCAGCTCTTCGTTATCAATGCCGATCACGCACAGCTTCTCCGGCACCGGAATATGCAGATGGTCGCAGACCTGCAAAACGTGGCGCGCCCGCGCGTCGGTAACGGCGATAATCCCCGTTTGCGGCGGCAGCGTTTGTAGCCAGTCGGCAAGGCGATTTTGCGCATGCTGCCAGTTTTCCGGCGCGGTGGTCAGCCCCTGGTAAACCACGCCGCGATACTTCTCCTGCGCTACCAGCTGGCAAAAAGCATACTCCCGCTCGGCGGCCCAGCGCTTGCCGCTCGAGGCGGGTAGGCCGTAAAAGGCGAAGCGGTGCACCCCTTTCTCTTTAAGGTGCAGGAATGCGCTCTCGACCAGCGCATGGTTGTCGGTGGCGATATAGTGTACCGGCGGGTAGTGCTCCGGCGTGTGATAAGAGCCGCCGACGCCGACAATCGGCACATCGACATCCGCCAGCAGCCGCTCAATCTCCCGGTCATCATAGTCGGCGATCACGCCGTCGCCGAGCCACTCCTTAATGTTCTCAATGCGGGCGCGGAAATCCTCCTCGATAAAGATATCCCACTCCGATTGCGACGCCTGAAGATACTCCCCAACGCCTTCAACCACCTGGCGGTCGTAGGCTTTATTCGCGTTAAATAACAGCGTGATGCGATGGCGCTTTTCAAACATAGTGGTTCGCTTCCTGACTATTCATCAGTTCTGATTACCATATTCAACATACTGCCGGACAAAAATAATCCGGCAGTGTGATCGCGCCTCGGTTCGCCCGACTCAGGCACGACGTTTGGTGGCGGAGTCCATCCACACCGCCAGCAGTAAAATGGCCCCTTTGACGATGTACTGCCAGAAGGTGGGAACATCCATCATGCTCATGCCGTTATCCAGCGAGGCCATAATGAAAGCGCCCATTACCGCGCCCGCCACGCTGCCGATCCCGCCTGCCAGGCTGGTGCCGCCAATCACGCAGGCGGCAATCGCATCCAGCTCGGCGATGTTCCCGGCCGATGGCGAACCGGCACCAAGACGCGAGCTGAGGATAAGCCCGGCAATCGCCACCATCAGGCCATTGATTGCGAAGACCGCCAGTTTGGTGCGCTCAACGTTAATGCCGGAGAGCCGCGCCGCTTCAAGATTGCCGCCGATGGCGTAAATGCGGCGGCCAAAGGCGGTGCGCGTTGCCATAAACAGACCTGCCAGCAGCAGAAAGACCAGCAGCAGCACCGGTGTCGGCACGCCGCGGTAATCATTCAGCAGCCAGATGGCACCGAGCACGATCACCGCGATCAGCGCCTGGCGCCCCACCGCATGACCAGAGGAGGAGGTGGCTAAGCCCAGTGACTGGCGGCGCATCCGCCCGCGCCACTGCCAGAGCACAAACGCCACCAGCCCCAGCGCGCCAACGCCGAAGCCCACACCGTCCGGCAGATAGCTCTGGCCGATTTGCGACATCGCCGCGCTGGTGGGTGAAACGGTAGTGCCGTTGGTAATGCCGATTAACACGCCGCGAAACGCCAGCATCCCGGCGAGGGTGACGATAAACGACGGCACTTTGCGGTAGGCCACCCACCAGCCGTTCCACGCGCCGAGCAGCAGGCCAAGCAGCAGCGTCACCACCACCGTGAGTGGCAGCGGCCAGCCGAGCCAGACGTCAAAAATAGCCGCCGCACCGCCCAGCAGGCCCATCATTGAGCCTACCGAGAGGTCAATCTCCGCCGAGATAATGACAAACACCATCCCCACCGCGAGGATGCCGGTGATAGCGGTCTGGCGCAGCAGGTTAGAGATATTACGCGCGCTCAGGTAGGCACCGTCGGTCATGCCGGTGAAAAAGAGCATGATCACAACGATCGCCGCAAGCATCACAAACACCTGCAGGTTGAGTGATTTCAGTCCGGAGAAGGGGCCCGGCGACGCGGTGGATAACTGACTTTCAGACGGGTTGCTTTTCGACATGATGTTCGCTCCTCAGCGCCGCTTCCATAACCTGCTCCTGGGTCAAATGACGGTTGATAAGATCGGCTTTCAGCTTCCCTTCGTGCATCACCAGCACGCGGTCGCTCAGGCCCAGCACTTCGGGCAGCTCGGAGGAGATGACAATCACCGCGATCCCCTGCTGCACCAGTTGGTTAATCAGTTTGTAGATTTCATACTTCGCGCCGATATCGATGCCGCGCGTCGGCTCATCGAGAATTAAAATGCGCGGGTTGAGCAGCAGACAGCGGGCGAGAATCGCTTTCTGCTGGTTGCCACCGCTCAGCCGGCCAATCGCCAGCTCCGGCGACGAGGTTTTCACCTTCAGCCGCTGAATGGACTGCAAAATGCACGCCTGCTCGGCGGCGTCATCGAGGCTGCTCAGGCTGCCGGTAAACTGGTTAAGCGCCGCCAGCGTGATGTTTTTGCCCACCGCCATCACCGGCACAATGCCGTCGCGCTTGCGATCCTCCGGCACCATGGCGATGCCGTGGCCAATTGCCTGCTGGCAGTTGCGGATCTCAACCGGTTCGCCATCCAGAAAAATTTTCCCCTCCCAGCGCCCCGGCCAGACGCCAAACAGGCACTGCACGGCTTCGGTGCGCCCGGCCCCGACCAGCCCGGCAATGCCGAGGATCTCGCCGCGCTTGAGGCTAAAGGAGACGTCGTTGACGCGTTTAATATGACGGTTAACCGGATGCCAGGCGGTAAGGTGCTCGACGCGCAGGATCTCCTCGCCGTGGGTGTGCGGTTCATTGGGGTAGAGCGCGGTCAGCTCGCGGCCCACCATCATGGTGATGATGTCATCTTCACTCATCCCCGCCGCATCGCGGGTGCCGATGTGCTTCCCGTCGCGGATAACGCAGATGACGTCGGAGATCGCTTTCACTTCATTAAGCTTATGGGAGATGTAAACGCAGGCGATATCGTGATTGCGCAGGTCGCGGATGATATCGAGCAGCACCGCCGTCTCCTGCTCGGTCAGCGAGGCGGTCGGCTCATCTAAAATCAGCAACCGCACCTGTTTGTTCAGCGCTTTGGCGATCTCCACCAGCTGCTGCTGGCCCAGCCCTAAGTCACCGACGCGGGTATCGGGCGAGATGGCGAGGCTCACCTGTTTAAGCAGCTTTTCGCAGCGCAGCGTCATCTGGTCGTAATCCATTACGCCGTGGCGGGTGATCTCCGCGCCAAGGAAGATGTTCTCCAGCACCGTGAGATGTTTCACCAGCGCCAGCTCCTGGTGAATGATGGCGATCCCTTTGCGTTCGGTATCGCGGATATGGCTCGCTTGCAGAATCTCGCCGGCAAAGTAGATTTCGCCCTCATAGCTGCCGGCCGGGTAGATGCCGCACAGCACTTTCATCAGGGTCGATTTACCCGAACCGTTTTCGCCGCACAGGGAGAGCACTTCGCCCGCGTTAAGTTGCAGGCTGACGTTATCAATCGCCTTCACGACGCCGAAGGCTTTGGTGATGTTCTTCATTTCGAGTAAGTAAGGCATGGCTGCTCCACGTCGATCGCTAATCAGACAGCGCCTGAAACGAGTGCGACGGCGCGCCTGATTCTGAACTCAGGCGCGCCGTCGTTTTCAGAGCTGATTCTTCTGGTGGAAGCCGTCTTTGATCACCGTAGCGTCAATATTCTCTTTGGTGACTTCAATCGGCGTCAGCAGGCGGGCAGGCACATCTTTCAGACCGTTATTGAGTGAGGCATCGGCCTTCGGCTGCTTGCCGTTGCCAAGCTCGACGGCGATCTCCGCCGCGGTGTTGGCAAGCTGGGTGATAGGTTTGTAGACGGTCATCGTCTGGCTGCCGTTCATCAGACGTTTGACCCCGGCGAGATCCGCATCCTGGCCGGAGATGGCAACTTTGCCCGCCAGCCCTTGCGCGCTCAATGCCTGAATAGCGCCACCGGCGGTTGCGTCATTCGAGGCAACCACGGCATCGATTTTATTGTTGTTGGCGGTCAGCGCGTTCTCCATTATTTTCAGCGCATTTTCCGGCAGCCAGCCGTCGACCCACTGATCGCCGACAATTTTAATTTTGCCGCTGTCGATATAAGGCTTTAACACCTTCATCTGTCCGGCGCGGAACAGCTTGGCATTATTATCCACCGGCGAGCCGCCCATTAAGAAGTAATTACCCTGCGGCACCTTATTCACCAGGCTTTGCGCCTGTAATTCCCCGACTTTTTCATTGTAGAAGGAGATATAGAAATCGATATCCGCATTATTAATCATGCGGTCATAGGCCAGAACTTTAATTCCTTCCTGTTTGGCTTCTTTCACAACGTTACTTAATACCTGACCGTTGTAGGGAATAATAACCAGCACATCGACGCCGCGGTTGATCATATTTTCGATTTGCGACATCTGGGTCTCTTCATTACCGTTCGCCGACTGGACAAAGACATCGGCGCCGAGGGATTCCGCTTTCTTCACAAAAATGTCGCGATCTTTTTGCCAGCGTTCAAGACGCAGATCGTCAATCGCCATGCCGATTTTTATCGTTTTGGCGTGAGCGAACGTGCTGGCAAGCAGCAGGGTGGCGCAGAGTGTAAGGCAGAGATTCTTTATCTTCATAATAGGAATACCTTTCGTAGGGTGGTGTGCGAGATAAAAGAAACGTGCACTGCTTAGAACGAGCAAATTCTTAACGCAGAATGGAATAGTGGCAATTACAGATTTTAATAGGCGGGTTACGTTTTTTCGTTTATTTGCTGATTTATGACCTCGATCTTATTTTAAAAAAAATAAAACTGGCGTTGCATAAAAAACAGGAAAGTATATCGCAGCAACTTTTGCGGTTATTTTGCGAGCCAGCGCACGTTTGCGTATTCTCTCAATGGCAGTGTGAAATAACGTAATTGAGCAAGGCGCAGAGAGAATCCAGTATTAACTCAGATATGTTCACTCGCCAATGGAGCTCATTATGCACGCTTATTTTGACCAGCTGGATCGGGTTCGTTTTGAAGGTTCAAAGAGTACGAATCCGCTTGCGTTTCGTCACTACAACCCGGATGAGCTGGTGCTCGGTAAACGCATGGAAGATCACCTGCGTTTCGCCGCCTGCTACTGGCACACCTTCTGCTGGAACGGCGCGGATATGTTTGGCGTCGGCTCCTTCGATCGCCCCTGGCAGCAGCCGGGCGAGGCGATGGCGCTGGCAAAACGCAAAGCCGATGTTGCCTTCGAATTCTTCCATAAGCTAAATGTGCCCTACTACTGCTTCCATGATGTCGATGTCTCCCCGGAAGGCGCCTCACTGAGAGAGTACCTGAACAACTTCGCCGAAATGGTTGATGTGCTGGGTGAAAAACAGCAGCAGAGCGGCGTCAAGCTGCTGTGGGGCACGGCGAACTGCTTCACCAACCCCCGTTACGGCGCGGGCGCGGCCACCAACCCGGACCCGGAAGTCTTCAGCTGGGCGGCAACCCAGGTGGTAAGCGCGATGAACGCCACCCATAAACTCGGCGGCGAAAACTACGTGCTGTGGGGCGGACGCGAAGGGTATGAAACCCTGCTCAACACCGACCTGCGCCAGGAGCGCGAGCAGATTGGCCGCTTTATGAACATGGTGGTCGAGCATAAGCACAAAATCGGTTTTCGCGGCACGCTGCTGATTGAGCCAAAACCGCAGGAGCCGACCAAGCACCAGTACGATTACGACGCCGCGACGGTCTATGGCTTCCTGAAACAGTTCGGGCTGGAGAAAGAGATCAAGCTCAATATCGAAGCCAACCACGCCACCCTCGCGGGCCACTCCTTCCATCATGAAATCGCCACTGCCATTGCGCTGGGGCTGTTTGGCTCCGTCGACGCCAACCGCGGCGATCCGCAGCTCGGCTGGGATACCGACCAGTTCCCGAACAGCGTCGAAGAGAACGCGCTGGTGATGTATGAAATCATCAAAGCGGGTGGCTTCACCACCGGCGGCCTCAACTTTGACGCCAAGGTGCGTCGCCAGAGCACCGATAAGTACGATCTCTTCTACGGCCATATCGGCGCGATGGACACCATGGCGCTGGCGCTGAAAATCGCCGCCCGCATGGTGGAAGAGGGCGAGCTGGATAAACGCGTCGCCAAACGTTACGCAGGCTGGAATGGTGAGCTGGGCCAGCAAATTTTGCAGGGGCAGCTTAGCCTTGCGGAGCTGGCGAAGTACGCTGAAGAGCAGAACCTGGCGCCGCGTCACCAGAGCGGCCACCAGGAGCAACTGGAGAACCTGGTCAACGCCTATCTCTTCGATAAGTAACCGGCTTCTGCGCGGCACACTCAACAAGGAGTAGTCACTATGTATATCGGGATCGATCTCGGTACCTCTGGCGTGAAGGCGATTCTGCTCGGTGAGCAGGGCGAGGTGCTGGCCTCCCATACGGAGAAACTCAGCGTCTCTCGCCCACACCCGTTATGGTCGGAGCAGGATCCCGAAAGCTGGTGGCAGGCGACGGATTGCGCCATCCAGGCGCTCGGCGCAGCGCACTCGTTGCAGCAGGTGAAGGCCATCGGCCTTGCCGGGCAGATGCACGGCGCGACGCTGCTCGATAGTGAGAACCGCGTTCTGCGCCCGGCGATCCTCTGGAACGATGGTCGCTGTGGTGAGGAGTGCGGGCTGCTGGAGGCGCGGGTGGCTAACGCCCGTGCGATCACCGGTAACCTGATGATGCCGGGCTTTACCGCGCCGAAGCTGCTGTGGGTGCAGCGGCATGAACCGGAAATCTTCGCTAAGGTGGCGAAGGTGCTGCTACCGAAAGATTACCTGCGCCTGAAGATGTCCGGTCTCTTTGCCAGCGATATGTCCGATGCCGCGGGCACCATGTGGCTCGATGTGGCGAAGCGCGACTGGAGCGACGAGATGCTCGCCGCCTGCTCGCTGTCGCGCAGCCATATGCCAACGCTGTTTGAAGGCAGTGAAATCACCGGCGAACTGCTGCCGGAGATTGCCCGGCGCTGGGCGATGCCGGTGGTGCCGATTGTTGCTGGCGGCGGCGACAACGCCGCTGGCGCGGTCGGCGTCGGCATGGCAGATGCGGGGCAGGCGATGCTCTCGCTCGGCACATCCGGCGTCTACTTTGCCGTCAGCGAAGGGTTCCTCAGCAAGCCGGAAAGCGCGGTGCACAGCTTCTGCCACGCGCTGCCGGGGCGCTGGCACCTGATGTCGGTGATGCTGAGCGCGGCCTCCTGTCTGGACTGGGCGGCGAAACTGACCGGCATGGAATCGGTGCAGGCGCTGATTAGCGCCGCGCAGCAGGCGGACGAGAACGCGGGCGATATCTGGTTTCTGCCCTATCTCTCGGGCGAGCGCACACCGCACAACAATCCGCAGGCAAAAGGCGTCTTCTTTGGTCTGACCCATCAACACGGCCCGGCGGAGCTGGCGCGCGCGGTGCTGGAAGGGGTGGGGTATGCGCTGGCAGACGGAATGGATGTGGTGCACGCCTGCGGCGTGACGCCGCAAAGCATTACCCTTATCGGCGGCGGCGCACGCAGCGACTGGTGGCGGCAGATGCTGGCCGATATCAGCGGCTTGCAGCTTGATTACCGCACCGGCGGGGATGTTGGCCCGGCGCTCGGCGCGGCGCGGCTGGCGCAAATCGCCGTTAATCCCGACGTACCGCTGGCAACGCTGCTGCCGCAGCTCCCGGTGGAGCAGCAGCATCAGCCGGACGCGCAGCGCCACGCGCACTATGCCGCGAAGCGCGACACCTTCCGCCGCATCTATCAGCAGCTGTTGCCGCTGATGTCATAACCTTTTCGGCCCGCTGGCAACGGTGGGCCGTAATCACCCTGAAGTTGTCCTTTTTTGGTCTTAGCAGCAGCGTAAAGCCTTGCCAGAATAGCGTTAACCCCACTGAGCAAGGAGTCCTGAAATGACCCGTACCGCCCTGATTAACATCGACACCCAGCAATCCTTTTTCCACCGTGACTTCTGGCAGGATAACGACTTCCCCGCTTTCCAGCAGGCGATGCTGACGCTGATTGCCGGTTGCCAGGCGCGCGGTATTCCGCTGGTGGATATTTTTCACGTCGCCGACAGCGGCCCCTTCTCGCTGGAGAGCGGCTTCGTAAAACCGATGCCGTTTTTGCAGCATCAGCCGGATGTCACCTTCCATAAGCATGTCCACAACGCCTTTACCGATACCGGTCTCGATCGCTGGCTGCGTCAGCGCGATATCAATCATCTGATCATTTGTGGTATTCGTACGGAGCAGTGCTGTGAAACGACCGCCAGGGTGGCATCGGATCTGGGCTATCGCGTGACCTTCGTCAGCGAAGCGACGCTCACTTTCCCGATGACGCACAATGGCGTGACGCTGGATAGCCACACGCTGCGCCACCGTACGGAAACCGTGCTCGTCGGGCGCTTTGCCGCCATTAAAACCGTCCAGGAGACGCTGGAACAATAAATGTGTGATGTCTGGTTTGTGATGCTGCCCGGCGTGCTGGCGCTCGATATGGCCGGTCCGGCAGAGACCTTCGCGCAGGCGCAGGAGACCTTTCGCCTGCACTACATCGGTCCGCAAGCGGAGGTAGCCACCTCCCTTGGCTTAACGATGGGCAACATCGCGCCACTGCCGGAGACGTTACCGGAGGGGAGCCTGCTGGTACTGCCCGGCGTCAGCGATTCGTCGCAGTTATTTGATACGCCGCAGGCAACGCAGGTGCGCAACTGGCTGATGCGCCTGCAACCGCTGCTCCACCGCCGGGCGATTACGCTGATGTGCGTCTGTTCCGGCGCGATGCTGGCGGCGAAAGCCGGGCTGCTTAACGGGGTTCAGTGTACGACCCATCACAATGTGATTGCCCGCTTGCAGGCGCTCGAACCGGCGGCGCTGGTCAAAGAGAACCGGATATTTATTGAGGATCGCGGTATCTGGACCAGTGCGGGTATCACCTCAGGTATCGATCTTGCCCTGCACATTATCAACCGTTTATGCGGGCCGGCGCGTGCGCTGGCGGTGGCGCGCGAAATGGTGGTCTGGTTTCGCCGCTCCGGCGATGACCCGCAGCTTTCACCATGGTTGCGCTATCGCAACCATCTCCATCCGGCGGTGCACCGCGCGCAGGATGCGCTGACCGCAGAGCCGCAAAAAGCCTGGCAACTGGCGGAGATCGCCGCGCAGGCACACGTCAGCGCCCGGCATCTGACGCGTCTTTTTCAGCAGCATCTGGGGATCAGCGTACGTGACTATCTGGAGCAGCTGCGGCTGGTGATTGCCGAGCAGGCGCTGTTGCAGGGCCAGGGTGCGGAGCAGGCCGCGCTCGCCGCCGGTTTCTCCTCCCCGCGCCAGCTGCACCGGGCGCGGGCGCGAATCGTTAGCTGACAAATCGCCGCCGGTCGATGCGCTGCACCAGCATGGAGAGCGCCAGGCTTGCCGCCAGCGCCGCGCTGAAGACCCACAAAATGTCGAGCAGCGGCCAGCTCTGCACCTCAACGCCGCGCGTGCGCAGCGCATGAATAATCAGCGCGTGGAAACCGTAAATACCGAGTGAGTGGCGCGAAATTAGCGCTAGCCCCGGCAGAGTGCGGCTGTTAAGCGTATTTTTTACCAGCGTAAACAGTGCGATAGCGCAGAGAAAGACCATCGGGCCGCAGTAGAGATACCAGGTATCGGCGAAGTTACCGCGCCATCTCAGCTCATGCAGCGTGCCGCGTGAAATCGCCACCACCGCCAGCACCACCACCGCGGCGCTCAGCCAGTTTAGCGCCCGTTTTTGCGTCTCCATCATGCCGATGGCGCGCCCGAGGATGGCGTAGAGCACGTAGTAAAAGGTGTCGCCGTTGATGTAGAGATTGATCGGCAGCCACTCCACGCCGTTACTTTTTAGCGTCACCAGATTAGGGTTGGCGACGATGCCAATCACCGCAATCAGCGCCAACAGCATCTTGCCGCTCAGGGCTTTGACCTGAATTAAGGGCGATAGCAGGTAGATAACGATGACGGCGAAGAAGAACCACAGATGGTAAAAAATCGGCTTTTGCAGGATGTTCTTCAGCGACAGGTCGCTGTTAATCGAGGTGAACAGCACGATGTAGAGCAGGGCGATGACGCTATAAAACAGCAGGCAGAGGGCGATGCGCAAAAAGTGGCGTGGCTGGGCGCTGCGTTCGCCATAAAAGAGGTAGCCTGAAATCATAAAAAAGAGGGGAACGCTGACCCGCGAGGCAGAGTTGAGCAGGTTGGCAACATTCCAGTCGAAGCTGGTCACCGTGGCCGGATTGGTAATGTACCAGGTGGTGGTGTGGATCATGACCACCATTAAACAGGCTATCCCGCGTAAATTATCTATCCAGTGAATTTTTGACGGCATCACTTCCTCAATTTCTTATTGTCGACAAATATCCTGAGACTGGTAATTTACCTGCGTATCTCTTTGGATAATTCTGAGTTTTCCCACGCGTGGTTGTGCACTCAACGCCGTGCTGCACAATGGCGTTTTTGGCCGTTTACCCTATCAGCCCGCAAGGAAATGCGTAAGAAAATGATGAAGTTTACTCTGCCGATGCTGATTTTACTGCTGGCGGGCTGCGGCGCCCCCGAGAAAATACCGGAGCAGAAGGCGCAAACGGCGCGGCCTGGGCCGACACGCTCCCTCGATATGGAGCAGCTCTGCCGGGAAAACGCCGCGCACCGCTATAACACCGGGGCGGAAAAAGTGAACGTGACCGGCTTCGAGCAGTATCAGGGGAGTTATGAAATGCATGGCGTGACGCCGCGTCATGAAGCGTTTGTCTGCACTTTTAACGCTGAAGGGCAGTTTTTGCATCTTTCGATGCGTTAAGCCCCATAATACGCGCCAATGCCGCCGCTATTTCCCAATTTTCCGTAAACAACCCCGTTTCGTACTGTATATCTTGCAGTCAGCGGGTATACTGGTCGCTTCCTTTAAATCCACACGTATCCAGCACGAAATAATATGCAAAAGTTTGATACCAGGACCTTTCAGGGTCTGATCCTGACCTTACAGGATTATTGGGCTCGTCAGGGCTGCACCATCGTTCAACCTCTGGACATGGAAGTGGGTGCCGGTACTTCGCACCCGATGACCAGCCTGCGCGCGCTGGGCCCGGAGCCGATGGCAACCGCCTACGTTCAGCCTTCCCGTCGCCCGACCGATGGTCGCTACGGCGAAAACCCGAACCGCTTACAGCACTACTATCAGTTCCAGGTGGTGATTAAACCCTCTCCGGACAACATTCAGGAACTGTACCTCGGGTCACTGAAAGAGCTGGGTATGGACCCGACCATTCACGATATTCGTTTCGTGGAAGATAACTGGGAGAACCCGACGCTGGGTGCCTGGGGTCTTGGCTGGGAAGTGTGGCTTAACGGCATGGAAGTGACACAGTTCACCTACTTCCAGCAGGTTGGCGGCCTTGAGTGCAAGCCGATCACCGGCGAGATCACCTACGGTCTGGAACGTCTGGCGATGTACATTCAGGGCGTAGACAGCGTCTACGATCTGGTCTGGAGCGACGGCCCGCTGGGTAAAACCACTTACGGCGACGTGTTCCATCAAAACGAAGTGGAGCAGTCCACTTACAACTTCGAATACGCCGATGTCGACTTCCTCTTCACCTGCTTCGAGCAGTATGAGAAAGAGGCTCAGCAGCTGCTGGCGCTGGAAAACCCGCTGCCGCTGCCGGCTTACGAACGCATTCTGAAAGCCGCCCACAGCTTCAACCTGCTTGATGCGCGTAAAGCCATCTCCGTCACCGAACGCCAGCGCTACATCCTGCGCATCCGTACGCTGACCAAAGCAGTCGCTGAAGCCTATTACGCTTCCCGTGAAGCCCTTGGCTTCCCGATGTGCAACAGAAATAAATAAGAGGCGGCCATGTCAGAGAAAACATTCCTGGTGGAAATCGGCACCGAAGAGCTGCCACCAAAAGCGCTGCGCAGCCTGGCGGAGTCCTTCGCTGCTAACTTTACCGCTGAGCTGGATGCGGCAGGCGTCGCCCACGGCGAGGTTAAGTGGTTCGCCGCGCCGCGCCGTCTGGCGCTGAAAGTGGCTAATCTTGCCGCCGCGCAGCCGGATCGCGAAGTTGAAAAACGCGGCCCGGCCATCGCCCAGGCGTTCGACGCGGAAGGCAAACCGAGCAAAGCGGCTGAAGGCTGGGCGCGCGGCTGCGGTATCACCGTTGATCAGGCCGAGCGTCTGACCACCGACAAAGGCGAATGGCTGCTCTATCGCGCCCATGTTAAAGGCGAAAGCATCGAAACGCTGCTGCCGAACATGATCGCCACCTCCCTTAGCAAACTGCCGATCCCGAAACTGATGCGCTGGGGCGCGTCGGACGTGCATTTTGTGCGTCCGGTTCACACCGTCACGCTGCTGCTGGGCGATCAACTGGTGCCGGCAACGATCCTTGGCATTCACTCCGATCGCGTCATTCGCGGCCACCGCTTTATGGGCGAGCCGGAGTTCACCATCGACAACGCCGATCAGTACCCGCAGATCCTGCTGGAGCGCGGCAAAGTGATGGCGGATTACGCCGAGCGTAAAGCCAAAATCAAAGCGGACGCCGAAGAAGCGGCGCGTAAGATTGGCGGTACTGCCGATCTGAGCGACAGCCTGCTGGAAGAGGTCACCTCTCTGGTTGAGTGGCCGGTGGTGCTGACCGCGAAGTTCGAAGAGAAATTCCTCGCCGTTCCGGCAGAAGCGCTGGTCTACACCATGAAGGGTGACCAGAAGTACTTCCCGGTGTATGGCAACGACGGCAAACTGCTGCCAAATTTCATCTTCGTCGCCAATATCGAGTCGAAAGATCCGCAACAGATTATCTCCGGTAATGAAAAAGTGGTGCGCCCGCGTCTGGCGGATGCCGAGTTCTTCTTCAATACCGACCGTAAAAAACGCCTGGAAGATCACCTGCCGCGTCTGCAAACCGTGCTGTTCCAGCAGCAGCTCGGCACGCTGCGCGACAAGACCGATCGTATTCAGGCGCTGGCGGGCTGGATTGCCGGTCAGATTGGCGCAGATGTGAACCACGCCACGCGCGCGGGCTTGCTCTCCAAGTGCGACCTGATGACCAACATGGTGTTCGAGTTTACCGACACCCAGGGCGTGATGGGCATGCACTATGCGCGTCACGACGGCGAAGCGGAAGACGTTGCCGTTGCGCTGAACGAGCAGTATCAGCCGCGCTTTGCCGGTGATGAGCTGCCGTCTAACCCGGTGGCCTGCGCCGTGGCGATTGCCGATAAGATGGATACCCTCGCGGGGATCTTCGGTATTGGCCAGCATCCGAAAGGCGATAAAGACCCGTTCGCGCTGCGCCGTGCCGCGCTGGGCGTGCTGCGTATTATCGTTGAGAAGAACCTGGCGCTGGATCTGCAAACCCTGACCGAAGAGGCGGTGCGTCTCTACGGTGATAAGCTGACGAACGCTAAAGTGGTCGACGATGTGATCGACTTTATGCTGGGCCGCTTCCGCGCCTGGTATCAGGACGAAGGCTACAGTGTTGATACCATTCAGGCGGTGCTGGCGCGCCGTCCGACCAAACCGGCCGATTTCGACGCGCGTATGAAGGCGGTTTCCCACTTCCGTACGCTGGAGGAAGCGGCGGCGCTGGCGGCAGCCAACAAGCGCGTCTCCAACATCCTGGCGAAATCTGACGAAACGCTGAATGAGAACGTGCAGGCGGCGGTGCTGAAAGAGGCCGCAGAGATCAAGCTGGCAGGCAACGTGGTGGTTCTGCGCGATACCCTGCAGCCGTTCTTTGCCGAAGGGCGCTATCAGGAAGCGTTGATTGAGCTGGCGCAGCTGCGCGAGCCGGTGGACGAGTTCTTTGAGAACGTGATGGTGAACGCCGACGATAAAGAGGTGCGCATCAACCGCCTGACGCTGCTGGCGAAACTGCGTGAGCTCTTCCTGCAGGTGGCGGATATCTCGCTGCTGCAGTAATCGTTCAGTCGATAAAAAACCCGCTACGGCGGGTTTTTTTATGCCCCGATGTTGCCGGGAGTTGGTTTTGCCGGATGGCGGCTACGCCTTATCCGGCCTACGATTTAGCGCGGCTGATGTCCCTTGTAGGCCGGATAAGCGAAGCGCCATCCGGCAAAGCAGACGGTTCGGAACTGCCATCCGGCAACACCACCCAACTCAACGGCGTGGCGCGTGGCTGAATCGGCGAAAGGCGGTGCTGACACGTACGGTGTTGCGCCCGGCGCGTTTCGCCTCGTAGAGCGCGTTATCCGCGCTCTGGATCAACTGCCCATATTCGGTGTGGTTCTGCTGACAGAGGCTGGCGACGCCGATACTGACGCTGACGCAGCCATCCGGTGAACTGGCGTGGGGAAGCTCGAGGTGCTGCACGCTGGTGCGCAGCTTTTCTGCCAGCTCCACTGCATCTGCCGAGCGCGTTTCCGGCAGCAGGGCACAAAACTCCTCGCCGCCGTAGCGAAACAGGATCTCATTCGGGTTGCAGAGCGCGCCGCGCATCGCCGCCGCGATCTGTTGCAGGCACTCATCGCCGTGCTGGTGGCCATAGCTGTCGTTGTAGGACTTGAAGTAGTCCACATCGATCAACAGCAGCGACAGCGATTTATTGTTGCGCTTGCTGGCGCGCCACTCGCGCTCAATGCAGAGATCAAAATAGCGGCGGTTGCCGACGCCCGTCAGGCCATCCGACAGGGATTGCGACAGCAGCTCATGGGCCTGATCGCGCAGCAGCGACTCACGGCGTACTGCCGCAGTGACATCGACAATCTGAATCAGGCAGTAACGCTCGGCATCGCCGAGTGGAACAATGGTCACCGCCTGGCTGAGACGGGAGGTTGGTCGCGCCGGTTCCGCATAGAGCGGAAAAGGCGAACGGTGTAGCGATTGCGAAAGCAGGGAAGATAAATTGTGACCAATGGCCTGACGGATCGCATCGCCAACGCGGTGATAGGTCAGGTCCGGGAAGACGGAAAAAAAGTCTTCGCCAACGGTGTCGCTGGCCGCCCGCCCGGTATGCGTCTCTAACCACGCATTCCACAGCGCGATACGGTACTGCGCATCCACAAGGATGACACCGAGGCTGAGGGCTGAAAACGCATCCAATAACAACTTATCTTTCATGATTAATGCATTCCGCTGGGAACACTACCGGATTCTAAACGGCTGATATAAAGCCGAACCTGCTCGCGTAAGTCGCACAGCGCGGACATATCGAGGATAAACGCGAGATAGCCCTGGATCTGCTGGCGTTCGAGCGCAAAATCAATGCGCAGCATCATCACCAGCGGATCGTTCTCATCCTTTTCCGGGTTGAGGATCTCTTCGCTGCTGCCAACTCGCACCACCGGCAGCGATCCCTGTAACTCTTTCTGGAACATATTTGCCAGCGTGCCGACGCAGGCGTTGAGCACGATATTGCCAATTTCGCTCATCGCTTCGCGCTCCATCTCCCCCAGCTCATGTGCCGGGATCAGATCGCCGACCATCATGCGGACGATTTCGAAACTGGCGGCTTCCGGGAACATCAGAATCGCTTCGGTGGCATAGGCCCCTTCGTAATGCTGGCTGATGCCGAACAGCGATACGCCAGCACCCATCTCGTCGGCCGCTTTCGAGCGCGGCGTAAAGCGGATGGTCGGCACCGACATGCGCACCTCTTCGTTGACGATGTTGCTCATCGCCGCCGCTGCGTGGCCGACACCGATGTTGAAGATCTCCATCAGGCTGTCCGCTTCGATCTCGCTGATATCGGGCAACTCGGTCATGGCTGGCTCTCCAGGCTCTTCAACATGGCGTGCAGCTGCGGCTCTTTCAGCGGTTTCGGCAGAAAGCCGAGGCCCATCTCTTCGGCGGCAGCCTGCACGGAGTTCTGCACGTTCGCGGTGAGCAGCACAATGTGGGTCTGCGGGTGCGTCTGACGCAGGCGTGACGCCGCTTCAATACCACCAATACCGGGCATATTCACATCAAGCAGAATCAGGTAGGGGGTGTTCGCCGCAGCATGGGCAATCGCCTCTTCGCCCGTACCGGCCTCATCAATGCTCCAGTCGCTGTGCAAATTAAGAACATACTGGCGGGAAATCATGCGTGACAGGCGGCTGTCATCGACAATCAGAATATATCTGGACATCATTCATTCTCATTTTAGGATTCAGGGCCTGAAACCAGAACAATGCTTTACTTCCGGACCTCCTCCCTGAGCAGTGCTGAACGATATGCCACCGTTATGCGTTTGGGGTAACGCGCGGTTTTATCGTCTCCTTTCTGAAATGGCGATCCTGGATTGCACGCATGGCCTGCTACTTTCAGTTAAGTCACCTTATTCATCGGCAATATTGCGCAAACAATTAGCCCTCAATTTTGCGCACCGCAACGTAAAGATGAAAATTTAACCTTGAACCCGGCCTGGCGCTCTGGCTATCCTGTGCGGCGACGAACGCCTCGTCTCACTGGAGCGCACCCGGAAAATGAACAAACACGACTGATGAATCCACTACCTTGTTAAACGCTCGCGCGTTGGCAAGGCCGTTAACGATCTCATTCAGGAGTGCTTATGGCTCATTGTGCGCAGTCACCCGCCTTTATTTTGCATCAGGTCACCTGTCAGTTTGTGACGGGCGAGACCCTGTTCGGCCCGCTCAATTTAACCCTCGACGCCTCGCTGTGCGGGCTGGTCGGGCGTAACGGCGTTGGCAAAAGCCAGCTTCTACGCCTGCTTGCCGGGCAATCTCAGCCCGCGTTTGGGCATATCGAATCCACAGTGCGCTGGGCGTATGTCGCGCAGCAACACACCCTCTCGGCGCAAACTACCCTTGCGCAGCTGCTTGGCTATGGCGAGATCTTCGCGGCGCTGGAGCGCGTGTTGCAGGGGGGCTATCAGCCCGCCGATCTGGAGTTACTCGACGGTCAGTGGGATCTGCCTGAGCGGCTTGAGGCCGCCTTTCAGCACGCTAACCTGCCGCCGTTCGCGCCGGACAAACCGGCTGCCGCACTGAGCGGCGGCGAGCGCGTTCGGGTGCTGCTCTGCGGCGCGTTTATGACCGGCGCGGATTACCTGTTACTGGATGAACCGACAAATCACCTTGATGGTGAAGGGCGGGCATGGTTTAGCGACCAGCTCCGGCAGCATAAAGGCGGGGCGCTGATCGCCACTCACGACCGGCAGCTGCTCGGTGAGATGTCGCGCATTGTTGAACTGACGCCCGCCGGGCTTCGCAGCTACGGCGGCAATTACGCTGATTATGAGCAGCAGCGCGAGGCACAGCAGCAGGCCGCCCGCGCGATGCTGGATCATGCCGCCGTTGAACGCAGGCGTGCGCGCAGCCGGATGCAGAAGGAGCACGACGCCAGCCTGCGGCGTTCGGCGAAAACGTTGCGCACTGTCGATACGCTCAACATCGCCTCCTTTGAGCGGGTGAAATATAAAAACCTCGCCAAAGAGCGCCCGGCGAGCTGGCGCAGGCAGCATCAGCAGCAAAATGAGGCACTTAACGCCGCGGTCACCGAGGCGCGGGAGCGGGTTGAGGAGGAGATGCCGGTGCTGTTTACGCTGCCCGGCAGCCAGGTGCCGCCGGGCAAACAGGTACTGGTGCTCGATGAGGTGGTGCTGCCGCACATCGTGCTTCCTCCCCTGAGCCTGCGCATCGACGGCCCGCTGCGCGTTGCCGTCCGTGGGCCAAACGGCTGCGGTAAATCGACACTGTTAAAGGCGATCCTCGGTGAGCTATTGCCGCTGGCAGGTGAATGCCACCGTTCGGTCACCTGCGCGTGGTTGGATCAGCATCTCTCCCGGTTTGATCTCTCGTTATCGGTGCTGGAACACCTTCAGCGGGGTGATTCATTGCTGGAGGAGGGCGTGCTGCGCAGCCGTCTGGCGCAGTTACAGCTGGGCGCGGAGAAGGTGATGTTGCCGCTGGCGGCCCTGAGCGGTGGTGAGCGGTTGAAGGCGGCGCTTGCCTGCGTGCTCTGGCAGCGCGATGCCACGCAGTTATTACTGCTCGACGAGCCGACCAACCATCTCGATCTCGCCTCTACCCGCGCGATTGAAACGGCGCTGGCGGATTTTCCCGGCGCGATGCTGGTGGTGTCGCATGATGAGGCATTTCTTGCCGGGCTGGGGCTGACGCACAGCCTGACGTGGCACGCTAGCGGGTGGCGCTGGCAGCAAGCGTGAGCGGGCAACCAATTCTCGTAGTCAATCCTGCTCTAAACTTGAGTGATGAAAATAAACGCGATACGGTTGCCTGCTGTTAACAAGAAGTAACATAAGTGAAAGCGATAGATAGGCTCACGCTGTTTAGCCCCGGCTGGACAGCTTCTGCTACGCCACCGCCACAAGGAAACGATGATGAATCTGCCAGGAATGAACCCCGAAAGAAATCTGCCGGGGTATGAATTTGCCCGTATGACCGGTGCAGGAGCGAGTGATTTTGATTTTAAAGCCCTCGGTGCCGCAATGGATTGTACCCGTGAATTTGCCGAGGCGGGCATCATCTATGCCGATGGTCCCGAGCGTTACCTGGTGCGTCCGAGTAAACGCCACCCCAACGGGCAGAGCGGCATCGTCACCCATGTTATCGTCACCAAAGCCGCCGCCCAGCCGACCAACTCCAGCAACGGGAAAGCGCTGACGGAAGCGGTCTCTGCAACGTCGATGGGCACCGAGATCGCCTCGACGGTGCTCTCCTGCGGGGCGATGCTCATCACCGCAGGCGTGATGGCCGCCGGTACCGTCGCAACACCGCTCACCGCGGGCGGCAGCACCGTGCTGGTGGCGATTGGCTATGCGGGCACGGCGGCGACCGGTTTGCAGTGCCTTAACGGTATCTATCGCGTGTACGATCTGGTGGAGAATGGCGGTGAAAACGTCGCCTGGCTCGATTCGCAGGAGTGGTATGTCGCCACCTCAACCTCGCTGGATCTTATCTCACTGGCGAGTGCCGGTGGCGCGCTGAAAGAGGCGCTGGCGACCTGGAAGGCGATGAAGTCGGTCTCCTCGCTGAAAGCGACGCAGTGGCTGAAAGAGTACCCGCGCCAGGATCGCGCCCGTCTGACGGAGCTGATTATCCGCGCGCAGAACCCCGGTATCAGCAATAAAGGCATCAAGGCCGCCATCCGCGCCGGTCTCTATCCGAAACGCTTCCCCGTCGAGCCGGTACAGGTTGAGCTGACCCGCCAGCTAGGCCAGGTGGTGACCAGCGCAGCGGCACTGGTCGGCAGCGGGGTGAGTGGCGTGATTGCCGCCCCGGGCAACGTGCCGCGCACCGGGCGCTATATCGTCGGCACCATTCAGTCGCTGGCGGTGATCTGATGTCGCTGTTTAGCTGGCTTACGGGATCGGTGTTTTACGATTTATGGCAGCACGGGCGCGAAATCGAGCCGCTGATCGCGCGCAAAGATGAACGCGTCCTGTCGCGCTCCACGCCCGGGCTGGAGCGCTACTTTGACAAAACCGCCACCGAACAGCCGCGCCAGAACGGCTTTCCGGTGGCGTTTGTGATCCTGCTGCTGCTGGTGGCGTTTGCGCTCAATCTGCTGACTCTGCTGCGCCTCTTGCCTGGGCTGACGCCGCCGCTGCACGCACTCGCCTTTTTTGCCCCTGCGCTGGTGGTGCTGGCGACAACCCTCAGCAGCATGTTTATGCTGGCGCGCGGCTTTAGCGCCGGGCTTGCTGGTTTTGCGTATCTCTTTAGCGGCTTGCTGCTGGTAACCGTGGCGCAGTTGGTGATTAATCTGCTGACGGGCGGCGGCGCGGCGATACCGTTGCTGATTGCGCTGGCGGCATTAGTCGGGTGTCGGCGGTTGCTTAATGGCGAAGGGTTTGTGGTGTTTGCGCTCTACTGTCGAACAGCGCGTCTGACCAGAGTGGCGAGGGATTTGCGGTTGAAGTCTCGTTAAGGCGGGAAAAACATAAACCCCCGGCGTGGCGGGGGCTCTGACCGTTGCAGCTTAGTCAATAAGCTGCTTGCTGAGCATCGGATTCGAATGAATCAGGCGCATCAGTTTCATCTCGGTGGCGGTGGGTGTTATACGTTGTGATTCCCACTCATGCACCATTGAGACCGAGACTCCCATCGCACGAGCGAAGTCATCAATCTTCAGACCGGTTCCACGTCGCAATTGTTCAAAGTCACTAAAGGAATTCGGCTTCTTGCTCAGGGTTCCCGTCTGCGCAACATCTTTCTTAAATACGATCTGTTCGAGACTGCTCATCAGTTCAAACATCGGGTCTTTGTACTCCATTGAGCACTCCTCATAAAATCACACAGCGGATATCGTGATACAGCCTGATAAGAGTAGTCGGAAAAAAACCTGGCGTATGATTTCGCCAGTGATTATTTACGTTGTAAGCGGGGTAGATGCGCGCAAAATGCACCTTCTGCCGCTTAAGTTTTGTTTAATTGATTGATTAATAAGAGAGCGATTTTGCTCGGTATAAATTTGTAAATCGTCAGCAAAAATTTGGATTAAGAATAATCCGACCGGGATCACGGAAAATATCGTGCCAAAACGGATCCGCGCGCTTTTGTGTGTAATGAAGGGGTATCTTGCGAGGCTGACCTGGACTATCCTTGTAGGCCGTTGGGCACGCGTGTGCCGAGAAGCGGTTTTATGGGTGAAAGGAGTAATAAAATGGCGACAGGACAGTCCTGCTCTCGCTGGTTTGCGTCTCTTGCGGCGCTATTGATGGTGGTAAGCCTGAGCGGGTGTTTTGATAAAGAAGGCGATCAACGTAAAGCGTTTATCGATTTCCTGCAGAATACGGCAATGCGCAGCAGCGAACGTCTGCCAGCGCTGACGGCGGATCAGAAAAAACAGTTCGGCCCGTTTGTCTCTGATTATGCGGTTATCTATGGCTATTCCCAGCAGGTAAACCAGGCGATGGATTCCGGTCTGCGCCCGGTCGTTGATAGCGTTAACGCCATCCGCGTGCCGCAGGATTATATGACGCAGCGCGAGCCGCTTCGCCAGGCCAACGGTTCGCTCGGCGTGCTGAGCCAGCAGTTGCAGAACGCAAAAATGCAGGCCGATGCCTCCCATGCCGCGCTCAAGCAGGCAGACGATCTGAAACCGGTCTATGACCAGGTTTACACCAAAGTGGTGACCAACCCGGCTAACGCGCTGCAACCGCTGATCCCGGCGGCGCAGGTCTTTACCCAGCAGCTGGTGCAGGTGGGCGACTTTATCGCGCAGCAGGGCACGCAGGTGAGCTTCACGGCGAACGGCATCCAGTTCCCGACCTCCGAGCAGGCCAGCCAGTATAACGCGCTGATTGGGCCGCTGGCGGCGCAGCATCAGGCGTTTACCCAGGCCTGGACGGCAACCGTCTCAGGAATGAAATAAGTAATAAGGTTAAGGTGAAGCGCGGTTGCCAATGGCTGGCGCGACACCTGTACCATCCGCGCCTGAAAGGAACGGCCTGTTAATGGCCGTTCCGCTCCTCTTCAGGCAGACGAGGAAGCTATGTCAGCGCTTTTTCCTCTACATTCATCTGTCACAGTGAATCTTCGCAAACAAGTCGCCGTAAATGGCTGAGCCAGCCCATCGCCTTTACCCATGAACGCGGTTAGATTTCAACGTAGAGGTTATTTATCAGTGGAGATAACCAAATATTTACATTTTGTTCCATGGATATTGGTTGTAGTAATCATCTTTTCTTCACTAAAAGGAATAAAAGTAAATAAAGAAGAGAACACGCTAATCAGGCAGTGGAACAGCAGAGGAAAATGGCAAGGTGAAGTGACCGCTGCCTCTGTTGTTGAGTGGAAGCAGCTGAGCGTCATGCATAATTTTGACTACTTCTACCTGTTCACGCTGGAATGCAGTATCAGCGGGGAAAAAACGGTACTGAAAGCCGCGGGCGTGATACCGGTATCGCAAGTGAAGCTCATCAAGAAGGGCGCGTCTGTGGTGGTCAAATACAGTCTCAATCCTACAAAAACTGCCGTTGAAAACATTGTCGATCCTGAAGTGCAAGATGCTGTCGATTTACCGTAGCAGTAAGCCGATGCAGGCATAAAAAAAGAGGCGATACGATCGCCTCTTTTTTATTGCTGAAGTGACCTTAGCGGACGACCTGCGGGTTAACGCAGTTCTGCTCCACCTTGCCATTCAGCGCATCAATCAGGTTATCGACCGCGCAGGCCGCCATGTTGTAGCGCGTCTCGTGGGTCGCAGAACCGATATGCGGCAGGGCCACGACGTTGGGCAGCGACAGCAGCGGTGAATCCGCCGGCAGCGGCTCCTGCTCAAACACATCCAGCCCGGCGGCGTGGATTTCGCCGTTTTGCAGCGCCTCAATCAGCGCCGCTTCATCCACTACCGGACCGCGCCCGGCATTAATAAAGATGGCGGATTTTTTCATCATCGCGAACTGCGCTTTACCGATCAGATGCTGCGTCTCTTCAGTGAGCGGCAGCACGACACAGACAAAATCGGACTCCTGCAATACCGTTTCCAGATCGCAATGGCGCGCCTGAAAACGCTCTTCCGCTTCGGCGTGCTGGCGGCGGGCGTGGTAAAGAATCGGCATGCCGAAGCCACAGTGCGCGCGCTGCGCCAGCGCCAGGCCAATGCGCCCCATACCGACAATGCCCATCGTTTTATGGTGGACATCAATGCCGAACCAGTCCGGCCCGATACTTTTGGTCCATTCGCCCGCTTTGACCCGCTCAGCCACATCCACCACCCGGCGGGCGCTGCTCAGCACCAGCGCCATAATGGTGTCGGCCACGGTTTCGGTCAGCACGGTTGGGGTGTGCATCAGGGCAATCTTGCGCGCGTTCAACGCATCCACATCAAAATTGTCATAGCCTACCGAGATGGTCGAGGTGGCACGCAGCTGCGGCATCTTCTCCAGCAGCGCGCTATCCACCGTCTGGCTGGAGCCTAACAGCCCCTGCGCGTTGGCAAACGCCTCGGCGTGTTGCTGCACCGTTTCTGGTTTCAGGTTAGCAACCTGGGTCACAGTAAAGTGCGTCTCCAGTCGTGCGAGCAGATCATCGGGCAAGGCTTTGTACAGGATGATAGATGGCTTCATGCGGTTCTCCCTTGTGACGGTGCGCCTGCCGGAATCTGCTTATTGTTAGCAGGCTTAACAATTAAAGTAAGCCATACAGAGGCGAAAAGCGCCACCCCCATAAATATGTACGAAGCGGAGGGGCTGCCGGTCGCGCCGTTAAGATAGCCGACAAACCACGAGCCGCAGAACGAGCCGAGCGCGCCCATGCTGTTGATTAACGCCATTGCGCCGCCTGCAACGTTGCGCGGCAGCATCTCCGGGATAATCGCGAAGAAGGGGCCATACGGCGCGTACATCGCCGCCCCGGCAATCACCAGCAGGGTGTAGGAGATCCAGAAGTGGTTCGCGCCCACCGCCCACGAGCCGATAAAGGCGAACGCGCCAATTAGCAGCAGCGGCCAGACAAAGAGTTTGCGGTTTTGCAGCTTATCGGAGGCCCAGGAGGCGAGGATCATCGCAATGGTCGCCGCCAGGTAAGGTACGGAAGAGAGCCAGCCCACTTCCACCATGCCAAGGTTGTCGCCGCCGCTGCGAATAATTGACGGCAGCCACAGCACAAAGCCATATACGCCGATGCTCCAGGCGAAATATTGCAGGCAGAGCAGCACCACATTGCGCGAGCGGAAGGCTTCGCTGTAGTTACGAACCGCTTTGATGCCCTGCTGCTCTTTATCAAGCTGCGTTTGCAGCGCGCGCTTCTCATCTTCGCTCAGCCACTTCGCCTGGCTCGGTTTATCTTTTACCAGCACCCACCAGCAGAAGGCCCAGATCACCGCCGGCACGCCTTCGATGATAAACATCTCACGCCAGCCGAAGGACTGGATCAGGTAGCCGGAGACCACCGACATCCACAGCACCGTGACCGGGTTACCGAGGATTAAAAAGGTGTTAGCCCGCGAGCGCTCCGATTTGGTAAACCAGTTACTGATATAAATCAGCATCGCTGGCATCACCGCCGCTTCCACCACGCCGAGGATGAAGCGGATGGCGGCCAGCATCGGGATATTGCTCACCACGCCGGTCAGTGACGCGCAGGCACCCCACAAAATCAGGCAGATAAAGATCAGTTTGCGCACGCTGCGCCGTTCAGCATAGACCGCGCCGGGGATCTGGAAGAAGAAGTAGCCGAGGAAGAAGAGCGCGCCCAGCAGCGAAGAGACGCCTTTGGTGATGCCGAGATCTTCGTTAATCCCGGCCGCGGAGGCGAAGCTGAAGTTCGCGCGATCGAGGTAGGCCAGACTGTAGGTGATAAACACAATCGGCATGATATAGAGCCAGCGTTTGGCTGAGTTGGTGGCGTTGCTCATAAGGTTGCCTCTATGGTTGAGGTTATTTTCCACCTGTCATGTAGGGTACAGGCGGTTTGAGTATCGGCGAAACGGGCGCTACAGCGCGCCCAGCTCCGCGCGGGTTGGCAATCCTTCGCTGTCGCCGGGCACCTGAATCGCCCGCGCACCGATGGCATTGCCCCGGCGCACCGCATCATGCAGCGTTTTTCCTTCCAGCAGGGCGCTGATCACCCCGACGGCAAAACCATCGCCTGCGCCAACGGTATCGACGACGTTCTCGACAATAACCGGCGCAACCGCCCCCTGTTCGCCATCGGCGGTTTTAAACCACGCGCCGTCAGGGCCGGTTTTGATAATGACCGCCTTCACGCCGCGTTGCAGATAGAAATCAGCAATCCCTTCCGGCGTCTGCTGACCAGTAAGAATCACGCCCTCTTTCAGCCCCGGCAGCACCCAGTCCGCCTGGAAGGCGAGGGCGTTGAGCTTCTCGACCATCTCTGCTTCACTCTTCCACAGCACCGGGCGCAGGTTGGGATCAAACGACAGGGTTTTGCCCTGCGATTTCATCGCCTTCGCCGCGTGCTCGAGCAGGGCGTAAGAGGTGGTGGAGATCGCCGCCGCCACGCCGCTCATGTGCAGATGGCGGGCATCACTGAACAGCGCGGCGTTAAAATCCTCCGGCGAAAGATGGCTGGCAGCAGAGCCCTTACGGAAATACTCCACAATGGGATCGGTTCCATCATCGCATTTCGATTTCAGCTGAAAGCCGGTCGGGTAGCGGGTATCCAGCGTCACGCCGGAGGTATCAATCCCCTCTTTGCGCAGCGTGTTGAGGATAAAGCGGCCAAAGCTGTCATCGCCAACGCGGCTGACCCAGCTCACTTTCAACCCCAGACGCGCAAGACCGGTGGCAACATTTAATTCGGCACCGGCCGCACGTTTGATAAAGTGCCCGGCCTCGGCGAGATCGCCGGTTTCGGTGGCGACGAACATCGCCATCGCTTCGCCAAGGGTGATGACATCCAGCGCGTTATGCATGGCTGAACTCCTTACGCAGCAGAGAGACATAGTGGCGGGTGACGGCGGTCAAATCGTCGCCTTCAAGCGGAAACTCGATGCCTCGTGGCACATCGCCAGGCAGTGCATCAAGCAGCGCCAGCCAGCGCGGGTTTTCGGCATTCGGTGGTGTTGCGCAGTGTTTATCGCCTGCGCGCTCAACGGCTTTGACATGCACATAGCTGACGGCGGGCGCGAGCTGGCGCGCGGCCTCTTCCGGCTCATCGCCAACCCACAGCCAGTTGCCGGTATCAAAAGTGAGCGTGACGGGGAGATGCGCAGTGTGGCAGGCGGCTTTAAAGCGCAGCATCGGCGCGAGCTTGCCGCACTCGGTTTGATCGTTTTCAACCACCAGCGGCACATCGCTTGCCGCCAGCCAGCCGCGCAGGGTCTCCAGCACGGCGTTATCTTTGAAATGGCCCAGCGAGACCTTCAGCCACAGCGCTTTTAGCGTGCGGGCTTCGTCCAGCAGGGCAGGCAGGCGCGGGTTTAAGCTGCCATCTTGCAGACAGAGCGGCTCCGGCACGGAGTAGCAGACCAGCAGGTTGTGCATATCAATGGCGAAGGCCAGCGACGGCAGATGCGACAACTCTTCGTCGTTCAGCAGTTCGCGGCGAATCTCCACGCCGTCGGCACCGGCATCGGCAATGATCGGCAGCGTGCCAACCTGGCCGCCCAGCGCCGCCACCTGGTCATGACCGTAGGCGGCGGTAACAACAATAATTTTTCTTTCCATCTTCCGGTTCCCCGATAACGGCAGGGTGAGTAGCTTCCATTAACGCTAGATGGAACCGGTTCCAAAGAAAAGTTCACTGTGTCGAATTTATGATCGGCATCACGAAGGGGAGAATTAACGCGACGTGGAGCCGCGCACGATCAGTTCGCCTGAGAAAACCCGCTCGTGAACCGTGTCGCTGTGGCCCTCAATGCGGCGCACCACCTGCTCAACGGCGGCAAAACCGATCTGCCAGGTCGGCTGTTTGAGTGTGGTAATGCCGACGCCAGCCAGTTCTGCCCACTCCAGCTCATCAAAGCCGAGCAGGCCGATATCGCTGCCCCAGTTCAGGCCAATGCGCTTAAGCGATCGCGCCACTTGCAGGGTCAACGCGCCGTTGGCAGAGATCACCGCTTTGCGCATGCCGCGGTGGCGGGCGTGGAACTGGCGCAGGGTGTTATCCAGCTGCGCCGCTTCGTGCAGCACCACTTCCGCATCTTCCGCTCCCACGCCAGGATAGCGGGCAAGGGTGGAGTGAAAAGCGTTTAGCCTTTCGCGGCGAGTGTTGACGGTGCCCAGCGGTTCGCTGAGGAACAGCAGGGCTTCAAAACCCTGCTCGATCAGGTGTTCAGTAGCGGTGGTGGCGGCCTGGGTGTTATCCAGCCCGACGACATCGCAGGCGAAATCGGGGATTTTGCGGTCAATCAGCACCATCGGCAGGGAGGATTGTTGCAGGCGGTTTAGCCCCTCTTCGCGCATGCCCACAGCGTTCACCACAATCCCTTCTACCTGGTAGCTGCGCAGCAGGTCAAGGTAGTGCAGCTCCTGATCGACTTCGTTATTGGTGTTACAGACCAGCGGCGTAAACCCCTTTTCGCGGCAGGCGGCTTCGATGCCGCTCAGCACGTGCACGGAGTAGGGGTTGGTAATATCGGCGATAATCAGCCCGATAAGCCGGGTGCGCCCGCGCTTAAGACCGCGCGCCATCAGGCTTGGGCGATAATCGAGTGCGGCGATGGCCTGCTCAATGCGCGCCAGCAGGGCATCTGAAAGCAGATGTTTTTCACCATTGAGATAGCGTGAAATACTGGTTTTTCCGGTGTTGGCCGCTTTCGCCACATCGCTGATGGTTGGGCGCGTCGTTTTCGCCATTGTTGCTTCCCTCGCCGTAACTGGTTGCCCACACCTTAGCGCGAAATCGCGGGCAATCAAGCACTAACCTGCGCTTATCAGCCGCTGCGCGGCGGTAATGACGTTTAATTCTTTGCCAAACGCGCCCCGCCGTGGATGATAGAGCGCAAACAACACATCCGACACCACCTGCAAGCTATTCAGGAGCGCGCTTTGGCAAACTCTGCTATCAAAACAGTTCTTACGGCGGCCCACTGGGGCCCGATGCTGGTCGACACCGACGGTGAAAAGGTGCTCGCCTCACGCGGCGCGCTGCCGACCCCTTTCCCCAACTCGCTGCAAAGCGTGGTGCAGGAGCAGGTTCACAGCCCGACGCGCGTGCGCTACCCGATGGTGCGTAAAGGCTTTCTCGCCTCGCCTGACAGCCCGCAGGGCGTGCGCGGGCAGGATGAGTTTGTGCGCGTCAGCTGGGATGAGGCGCTGGATCTGATCCATCAGCAGCACAAACGTATTCGTGACAGCTATGGCCCTTCGTCAATCTTTGCCGGTTCCTACGGCTGGCGTTCCAACGGCGTGCTGCACAAAGCCGCCACGCTGTTACAGCGCTATATGAGCCTCGCGGGCGGCTATACCGGCCATCTGGGGGATTACTCCACCGGCGCTGCGCAGGCGATCATGCCGCATGTGGTTGGCGGCAACGAAGTTTACCAGCAGCAGACCAGCTGGCCGCTGATCCTCGAGCACAGTGACGTGGTGGTGCTGTGGAGTGCCAACCCGCTGAACACCCTGAAGATCGCCTGGAACGCCTCGGATGAGCAGGGCATTCCTTACTTTGACGCGCTGCGCAACAGCGGCAAGCGGGTGATCTGTATCGATCCGATGCGATCGGAAACCGTTGATTTCCTCGGCGACCGCGCGGAGTGGATCGCGCCGCATATGGGCACCGACGTGGCGCTGATGCTCGGCATCGCCCATACGCTGGTGGAAAACGGCTGGCAGGATGATGATTTTCTCTCCCGTTGCACCGTGGGCTATGAAATTTTTGCCGCCTACCTCACCGGCGAAAGCGACGGCGTGGCGAAAACGGCGGAGTGGGCAGCAGGCATCTGCGGCATTGAAGCGGCTAAAATCCGCGAACTGGCAGAAGTTTTCCATAAAAATACCACCATGCTGATGGCAGGCTGGGGGATGCAGCGCCAGCAGTTTGGCGAGCAAAAACACTGGATGCTGGTGACGCTGGCGGCGATGCTGGGGCAAATCGGCACGCCGGGCGGCGGGTTTGGGCTTTCTTATCACTTTGCCAACGGCGGCAACCCGACACGCCGCGCGGCGGTGCTCGCCTCAATGCAGGGGCTGGTCAAAGGCGGTACTGACGCAGTACATAAATTCCCCGTCGCACGCATCGTTGAAGCACTGGAGAACCCCGGCGCGCCTTACCAGCATAACGGCATTAACGGGCACTTCCCGGATATCCGCTTTGTCTGGTGGGCAGGCGGCGCAAACTTTACCCATCATCAGGATACCAACCGCCTGATCCGCGCCTGGCAGAAGCCGGAACTGGTGGTGATCTCCGAGTGTTTCTGGACGGCGGCGGCGAAACACGCCGATATCGTGCTGCCCGCTACCACCTCGTTTGAGCGTAACGACCTGACGATGACCGGGGATTACAGCAACCAGCACCTGGTGCCGATGCAGCGCGTCGTGCCGCCGCAATTTGAGGCGCGCGATGACTTCGAGGTGTTTGCTGATTTAAGCGAACGCTGGGAAGCGGGCGGCCGTGAACGCTTTACCGAAGGGAAGAGCGATCTGCAGTGGCTGGAGACTTTCTACACCATCGCCGGCGAGCGTGGGGCGAGCCAGCAGGTGACGCTGCCGCCGTTTGCTGAGTTCTGGCAGGCGAACCAGCTGATTGAGATGCCACAGAGCGAGCAGAACGCGCGCTTTGTGCGTTACGCCGATTTCCGTCGCGATCCGCAGACGCACCCGCTGAAAACGCCGAGCGGTAAAATCGAAATCTTCTCTGAGCGCATTGAAAGCTTTGGCTATGCCGACTGCCCGCCGCATCCGACATGGCTGGAGCCGGATGAGTGGCACGGCAACGCCGAGCCGGAGCAGCTGCAGGTGCTCTCTGCGCACCCGGCGCATCGCCTGCACAGCCAGCTCAACTTTACCCGTCTGCGCGAAGAGTATGCGGTTGCCGGGCGCGAGCCAATTACGCTCCATCCGCTGGATGCGCAAGCGCGCGGTATCGCGCCGGGCGATGTGGTGCGGGTATGGAACCAGCGCGGGCAGGTGCTGGCGGGCGCAGTGGTGAGCAGCGGCATTAAGCCTGGCGTGATCTGCATTCATGAAGGGGCATGGCCGGATCTTGAACCAACGGCGGATGGGCTGTGTAAAAACGGCGCGGTGAACGTGCTGACTAAAGATCTGCCCAGCTCGCGGCTGGGCAATGGCTGCGCGGGAAATACGGCGCTGGCGTGGGTTGAGAAGTATCGCGGCCCGGCGCTTACGCTGACGGCGTTTGATCCGCCTGCCAGCTCATGATCCATGTTGGATGACCGGTCTCCTCCTGCCATGCGCGCTCGGTAATGGTAAAGCCCTGCGCATGGTAGAAGTTCACCGCTCGCTCATTCTGCTGGTAAACCTCAAGGCTTAATCGGGGAAAGTGCTGTTTAACATGGTTAATCAGCGCTTTCCCGAACCCCTTGCTAAACGCCTGCGGGCGAACAAACAGCGCGCCGATAAACTGCTCATCCATCACGCTGACAAAGCCCTGCAACTCTCCCTCCTGCTCAACCACCCAGGTTTTCGCCGACGGAAGGTAGGCGTCGCGCACCAGCGCTTCGCTCTCCTGCCAGTAGCTGGCCTGAATAAAGGGGTGGGCGAGGGTGGTGCTCTCCAGCCACAGCGCCAGCAGCGGGGTTAAATCTTCACTGTTCCATGCGCGAATCATGCGTTCCTCCCGGGTAACAGATGCAGCCGACGACGTGGTCATTAACCAGACCGCAGGCCTGCATAAAGGCATAACAGATAGTTGAACCAACAAATTTGAAGCCGCGTTTTTTTAGCGCTTTTGATAAGGCGTCGGAAACGGGTGTTGAGGCGGGGATTTCTGCGAGCAGGGCGGCGTGCGCGATCTGTGGCTGGTTATCGACGAACCCCCAGATAAAATCTGAAAATGACTCGCCGTTGGCTTCCATCGCCAGGTAGGCGCGGGCATTGCCAATAATCGCTTCAATCTTGCCACGATGGCGAATAATCCCGGCATTTTGCAGTAAATTATCGACATCCTGCGCCGTCATGGCGGCGACGCGCTGCGGGTCAAAGTTATGGAAGGCGTGACGGTAATTCTCCCGCTTTTTCAACACCGTAATCCACGACAGCCCCGCTTGCTGCCCTTCGAGGCAGATCATCTCGAACAGCTTTTTACCGTCCCTTTGCGCCACACCCCACTCGTTATCGTGATAATCGAGATAGAGCGGGTCCTGCGTAACCCAACCACAACGCTGCATATCCATACTCCGTTTGTGAAGGAAAAATAAACGTTGGCCTGCCTTGACGTAAACTCCAGAAAGACAATATTTATTACAGGGCTTTTGCCCGTTCTAACAACGATAACAATTACGCCGAGTTCGGCTCTTCTCTGGAGTCGTAAAATAATGAAAACAACCCGCAGTGGCCTGATGATGTCGCTGCTGCCTGCCTGTCTGCTTTTTACCCAGACGGCGGCGGCGTGGCAGCAAGAGTATGTCGGTGCTGATGACACCGATGGACGCTATCGCTGGGATAGCGAACGGCAACCCCGTTATAACGATATTCTTGAAGAGCGCATTCGTTCGACGCAAAACTCGCCGGGGCTGGCGATTAACCTCCCCGACACGTCGCCGCTCGATACGATTAGCACCATGAGCCTTGGCTGGAATATTCCGCTCTCCAGCAGCATTACCACTGGCCCGGTGGCGGTGTGGCACTACGATGGCTCAACGACCTCAATGTATAACGAATTTGGCGACAGTGCGACCAACGTGCAGTACAGCGATCCGCTGTGGCACGCCAGCGTCAGCTCGCTGGGCTGGCGCGTCGATAGCCGCTTTGGCGATCTGCGGCCGTGGGCGCAAATTAGCGTTAACCAGCAGTTTGGCGAAAACGTCTGGAAGAGCCAGTCGGGTCTCTATCGCCTTACCGCCGCCAACCAGTACGGTAACTGGATGGATGTGACGCTGGGGGCCGATATGCTGCTCAACCCGCATCTCGCGGCCTACGCCTCAATGTCGCAATCGGAAAACGAGACCTGGGGGCAAAACTACCTCTACAGCATGGGAGTCAGCGCCCGTTTTTAGCTCGATTAAAACAATCTTTTTACACTCTGGAAACAATAGCGGCGCGTTTTGTATTGATAGTATGTACTAACTCACACTTAGTATTCGCCGCAGTGATATTTTGCGCGGTCATTCATTCCCGCTTAGCGGCATTTCATTCCTCTCTCGCTGCATTTCATGCCTTTTTTACCCAGGCATGAAATGCGCTTCGTTATGGTTGTCGGCAGTGAATTCCTTTTTATTCTTCTGCGGGACAACTGCCATGAATAGTTCCTTTGCTCAACACACTCGCTGGCTGACGCTGGTCGGCACCATCATCACGCAGTTTGCGTTAGGGTCGGTTTATACCTGGAGTTTGTTCAATAGTTCGCTGGCGGAAAAACTGGGCGAGCCGGTAAGCCAGGTCGCATTTTCCTTTGGCCTGCTGAGCCTTGGCCTCGCGCTCTCCTCCTCGGTAGCCGGTAAATTGCAGGAGCGTTTTGGCGTGAAGCGCGTCACCATCGCCTCCGGCCTGCTGCTCGGGCTCGGCTTCTTCCTCACCGCGCACGCGACCAATTTGATGATGCTGTGGCTCAGCGCCGGGGTACTGGTTGGCCTGGCAGATGGCGCGGGCTACCTGTTAACCCTCTCTAACTGCGTGAAGTGGTTCCCGGAGCGCAAAGGGCTGATTTCCGCCTTCTCCATTGGCTCTTACGGCCTTGGCAGCCTCGGTTTTAAATTTATCGACAGCCACCTGCTGGCGACCGTCGGCCTGGAAAAGACCTTTATGATTTGGGGCGCGATCACGCTGGTGATGATTGTCTTCGGCGCGATGCTGATGACCGATGCGCCGCTGCAGAAAGCCTCTACCGTTAACGGCGTGGTGGAAAATGACTTCACGCTGGCGCAGTCGATGCGTAAACCGCAGTACTGGATGCTGGCGGTAATGTTCCTGACCGCCTGCATGAGCGGCCTGTATGTGATTGGCGTAGCGAAGGATATCGCGCAGGGGATGGTGCATCTGGATATTGCCACTGCGGCCAATGCGGTAACAGTGATTGCGATTGCCAACCTTAGCGGCCGCCTGGTGCTGGGTATCCTCTCTGACAAGATTGCCCGCATCCGCGTCATTACCATCGGCCAGGTGATTTCATTAGTCGGTATGGCCGCACTGCTCTTCGCACCGCTGAACGCCGTGAGCTTCTTTGCTGCCATCGCCTGCGTCGCCTTCAACTTCGGCGGCACCATCACCGTCTTCCCGTCGCTGGTGAGTGAGTTCTTCGGCCTCAATAACCTGGCGAAAAACTACGGCGTGATTTACCTCGGTTTCGGTATCGGCAGCATCTGCGGCTCGATTATCGCCTCACTGTTCGGCGGCTTTTATGTCACCTTCTGTGTCATCTTCGCCCTGCTGATCCTCTCGCTGGCACTCTCCACCACCATCCGCCAGCCGCAGCGCGAGGTCTACCAGCAAGCGCACGCGTAATAACGAACTGGCTATACCTTTGCAGGCCGCGACAATCGTCGCGGCCTTGTTGTTTTCTGAATTTCTCACGCCATCAAGAATTGTTGCGGGCGATCGCAATGCTCACTTTGACGGCCCGCTATGATTTCGCGCTGCCATCCGTTACGTAAAGGGGGTGGGGTTCTATATGTACAGGTACTTGTACGTGAGCTATAGTGTCTCGCGTAACAGAACCTGGGAGATGAATATGCAACATGTTAACTACACCGACGCCCGCCAGAACCTGGCCTCGCTGATGCAGCAGGCAAATGACGAGCTGGCACCGATCCTTGTCACCCGCAAAGGTGCTAAAAGCGTGGTGGTTATCGATGCCGAGGAGTTTGCCTCTATGCAAGAGACGCTTCATCTGTTCAGTAATCCGGTCAACGCCGCGCATATTGAGCGCAGCATCCAACAGGCGGAAAGCGGCGACCTACAGGATTATAAATTTGAATGACGCCCAGGATAACGCCGGAAGCGCAAGCTGATATAGATTTCTGGAAGCAGAACGACCCTAAGGTAAAGCAGAAGATTGATACCCTCGTCAGGGATGCGCTTGAGCACCCTTTTCAGGGGCTCGGAAAGCCGGAAGCGCTTAAGCACCATAAGCCGCTCTGGTCGCGCCGCATCACCAAAGAGCATCGTCTCGTTTACTACATAAAAGATGACTTGCTGATTATCGTTTCTTGCCGCTACCACTACGTAAATCTTTAATGCCTGGCCTCGCTTTCGCGGGGCTTTTCATTCTCTGCGCTCCACACTTTCCGCAAAGCGACTATCCTTATTAATCAGGTTCATCCAACAGAAGGAGTCACAAATGTCTTTAGAGAAAGTGGTTTACCGTGCTAAAGCGAAAGCAACCGGGGGACGCGATGGCCGTGCAACCTCCTCTGATGGGGTGCTGGATGTCAAACTGGGCGTACCGAAAGAGATGGGCGGCCCTGGCGGTGAAGTGACCAACCCGGAACAGCTTTTCGCTGCGGGCTACTCGGCCTGTTTCCTCGGCGCGCTAAAACACGTTGCGGCGACCGAGAAGAAGAAAGTGCCGCAGGATGCTTACATTGAAGGTCAGGTCGGCATTGGGCCGTTGCCAACCGGTTTTGGTATCGAAGCGCAGCTGGATATCCACCTGCCGGGCATGGATCACAAAGAAGCGGAAGAGCTGGTGCAAAAAGCACATATTGTCTGCCCTTACTCCAATGCCACCCGCGGCAACATTGATGTAAAACTCAATGTAATCACCTCCTGATAACCCAGCGCGGTTAACATTTTTTGTCATCGGCCATCTATTTTTTGTAAATATATGGCCGAATCTCACTTCCTATTGACACTTTTCTCTGCCGCTATGGTCTACTTAGCGCGCTTCAGAAGTTTCACGTACTAACTTCCTTCGCAATTTTTTAGCCTGACGCGTGAATGACTCTCGCTTTCAGGAGCTTTTTCCTCTTTTTTGAGTTGCTTGCATGAACTATATCAAAACGATTACCCAGCAGAAGTTGAGCTTCCTGCTTGCGTTGTATATCGGTCTGTTTATGAATAGCGCTGTGTTTTACCGTCGCTTCGATGGTTACGCGCACGCATTCACCCCGCTGAAAGGGCTCTCCGCTGCCGTTGAGCTGGTCGCGACCGTACTGGTCACCTTCTTTTTGCTGCGTGTCCTGTCGCTGTTTGGCCGACGCGTCTGGCGTATCCTTACCTCGCTGATTGTGGTCTTCTCGGCCGCCGCCAGCTACTACATGACGTTCCTTAACGTGGTGATTGGCTACGGCATTATCGCCTCGGTGATGACCACGGACATTGACCTCTCCAAAGAGGTGGTGGGCTGGCAGTTGTTCGTCTGGATCGTGGCGGTGAGCGCGCTCCCTCTGCTCTTTATCTGGCACAACCGCTGCCGCGACACCCTGCTGCGCCAGCTGCGTCAGCCTGGCGCGCGCATTCGCAGCGCAGGGCTGGTGGTATTAGCCGGGCTGCTGGTGTGGGGGCCGATTCGCCTGATGGATGTGCAACAGAAGCAGACCGAACGCGCTTCGGGCGTGGATTTGCCAAGCTACGGCGGCGTGGTCGCTAACTCCTATCTGCCCTCTAACTGGCTCTCTGCGCTGGGGCTCTATGCCTGGGCGCGCGTTGATGAGTCTTCAGATAACAGTTCATTGGTGAACCCGGCGACGAAGTTTACCTACGTCGCGCCGAAGGATATCGATGACACCTGGGTGGTGTTTATCATCGGCGAGACCACGCGCTGGGACCATATGGGCATGCTCGGCTATGAACGCAACACTACGCCGAAGCTGGCGCAGGAGAAGAACCTCGTCGCCTTCCGCGGTTACTCGTGCGATACCGCGACCAAGCTCTCGTTGCGCTGTATGTTTGTGCGCGAAGGCGGTGCGGAGACCAACCCGCAGCGTACGCTGAAAGAGCAGAATATTTTTGCGGTGCTCAAGCAGCTCGGCTTCTCCAGCGATCTCTACGCCATGCAGAGCGAAATGTGGTTCTACAGCAACACCATGGCAGACAATATTGCCTACCGCGAGCAGATTGGTGCCGAGCCGCGCAACCGCGGCAAGCATGTTGATGACATGCTGCTGGTCGATGAGATGGATCGCTCGCTGGCGGATAACGCCAACGGTAAGCATATGATTATTCTCCACACCAAAGGGTCGCACTTTAACTATACGCAGCGTTATCCGCGCAGCTTCGCGCAGTGGAAACCGGAGTGTATGGGCGTCGATCGCAAGTGCAGTAAAGAGGAGATGATTAACTCCTTCGACAACTCGGTGACCTATGTCGACCACTTTATCGACAGCGTGATCGATAAGATGCGCGACCGTAAAGCGATTGTGTTTTACGCAGCGGATCATGGCGAGTCGATCAATGAGCAGGAGCACCTGCACGGCACGCCGCGCCATATGGCACCGCCGGAGCAGTTCCGTGTGCCAATGATGGTGTGGATGTCTGATAAGTACCTTGAAGACCCGCAGAAGGCGCAGATGCTGGCGCAGCTTAAGCAGCAGGCAGCTTATAAAACGCCGCGCCGCCACGTTGAGCTGTACGACACCATTATGGGTTGCCTCGGTTATACCTCGCCGGATGGCGGGATTAACGAGAACAACAACTGGTGCCGTTTGCCGGCGCAGGGCGCGAAGTAACGCGCTGCTGGCTTTCTCGCCAGTCAGTTAGCTTTTTTCGATTAAAGGATTGACGGGGCATGTCGGCGGCAGTAAGATGCGCCCCGCATTCGGTGATTGGCGCAGCCTGGTAGCGCACTTCGTTCGGGACGAAGGGGTCGGAGGTTCGAATCCTCTATCACCGACCAAATTTAGAAAAACCCAACCGCAAGGTTGGGTTTTTTGCTTTCTGCGTCCGAAAGAGGATGAGAACCTCCGGGGGTGGAGGTTCGACTCGAGCGCAGCGAGAGAACGTTGCGCAGCAACGGCCCGCAGGGCGAGCCACGCAGTGGCGAGTCATCCTCTGGCACCGACCAAATTTAGAAAAACCCAACCGCAAGGTTGGGTTTTTTGCTTTCTGCGCCCGCACCATTGCCTGATGGCGGCTTCGCCTTATCAGGCCTACGCGATCCAGCAAAATCATCAATTCCGTAGGCCGGATAAGCGTTTACGCGCCATCCGGCAAACCAGCGATTCCGCAGGCAGTGCCCCGTAGGCCGGATAAGCGTTCACGCGCCATCCGGCAAACCAGCGATTTCGCAGGCGGTGCTCCGTAGGCCGGATAAGCGTTCACGCGCCATCCGGCAAACCGCCACTTCCGCAGCCAATACCATCCGGCAAACGCAAAACCGGCTGAAATTCCCCTTATCCCTGCTTCCCGCTGCCTGATGGCTATTTTTTGCGATATTCCATCGTATTTATTTATATATCTAACGATCTTTTTTCGCGTTGCTTATGGATAAAGGCAGCATTTTGCGCTGTGCGTTTTAGCGTTCGCGGGATATACCGCTCAGATAATCATCATTTTGATAGAAATTTTTCATAATCTGCATGAATGTTAATCACTGGGTAAGGGCGCTTTATAAGGGGAATATTCTGCCTCCGCGCCCCTAGCATAAATTTCCCTGCTGAATATGGCGGCTTGAACTTTTTTTTAACTTTGTTTGCCGATTCTCACCGTCGTTGTAAATCCCGGTTACCTGTATTGACGTTTTGACATTCTGTTGACAGATTGTAGGGCATGAGGGGCATTTCATGGAGAATCTGTACTGCAACTCAGTCAACCTTGTGAAAGGAATCCCCATCTCTCATAACGCCTGCGGGCACAACCGACCAGACCGGGTAAAAAACTAAAAAAGGCCTGTCGGACATACCCACTGCATGGGTAACAACACATATCACATTGGAGCAGAATCAATGAGTATTTCCTTGAAGAAGTCAGGGATGCTGAAGCTCGGTCTTAGCCTGGTGGCCATGACCGTCGCGGCAAGCGTGCAGGCTAAAACCCTGGTTTATTGTTCTGAAGGTTCGCCCGAAGGCTTTAACCCACAGCTTTTCACCTCTGGTACCACTTACGATGCCAGCTCAGTGCCAATTTATAACCGTCTGGTTGAGTTCAAAACCGGCACCACGGAAGTGATTCCGGGTCTGGCGGAGAAGTGGGGCATCAGCGAAGACGGCAAAACCTACACCTTCCACCTGCGTAAAGGCGTGAAGTGGCAGGACAACAAAGAGTTCAAACCGACGCGTGAATTCAACGCCGATGACGTGGTGTTCTCTTTCGATCGCCAGAAAAATGCCCAGAACCCGTACCATAAAATCTCTGGCGGCAGCTACGAATACTTCGAAGGCATGGGTCTGCCGGATCTGATTAGCGAAGTGAAAAAAGTCGACGACCACACCGTGCAGTTCGTGCTGACGCGCCCGGAATCGCCGTTCCTCGCTGACCTGGCAATGGACTTCGCCTCTATCCTCTCCAAAGAGTACGCAGACAACATGCTGAAAGCCGGTACGCCGGACAAAGTTGACCTCAACCCAATCGGTACCGGTCCGTTCCAGCTGCTGCAATACCAGAAAGACTCGCGCATTCTCTACAAAGCGTTTGAAGGCTTCTGGGGCAATAAGCCGAAGATCGATCGCCTGGTCTTCTCCATCACGCCGGATGCTTCCGTGCGTTACGCCAAGCTGCAGAAAAACGAATGTCAGGTGATGCCGTACCCGAACCCGGCTGACATCGCGCGCATGAAGCAGGACAAAAACATTAATCTGATGGAGCAGGCTGGCCTGAACGTCGGTTACATGTCCTTCAACACCGAGAAAAAACCGTTTGATGATGTGAAAGTGCGTCAGGCGCTGACCTACGCGGTTAACAAAGAAGCAATCATCAAAGCGGTCTATCAGGGCGCGGGCGTTGCGGCGAAAAACCTGATCCCGCCGACCATGTGGGGCTATAACGACGACGTTAAAGACTACACCTACGATCCGGAGAAGGCGAAGCAGCTGCTGAAAGAGGCCGGTCATGAGAAGGGCTTCACCGTTGAGCTGTGGGCAATGCCGGTACAGCGTCCGTACAACCCGAACGCGCGCCGTATGGCAGAGATGATTCAGTCTGACTGGGCGAAAGTGGGCGTACAGGCCAAAATCGTCACCTACGAGTGGGGCGAATACCTCAAGCGCGCGAAAGCGGGCGAGCACCAGGCTGTGATGATGGGCTGGACCGGTGACAACGGGGATCCGGATAACTTCTTCGCCACCCTCTTCAGCTGCGCAGCGGCGAAAGATGGTTCCAACTACTCGCGCTGGTGCTACAAGCCGTTTGAAGATCTGATTCAGCCGGCGCGCGCCACTGACGATCACAACAAGCGTATTGAGCTCTACAAACAAGCGCAGGTGGTGATGCATGACCAGGCGCCGGCGCTGATCGTCGCGCACTCCACCGTCTATGAGCCAGTGCGTAAAGAAGTGAAAGGCTATGTGGTTGATCCATTAGGCAAACACCACTTCGAAAACGTCTCTGTCGAATAATAAGTAAAATGCCTGACTTCCCCCTCTTCGCATGGAGAGGGGGAAAGGTCTGTTCCCTCTTGTGATGAGAGTGGAAATACATTTGTGAGCAATACAGACGTGCCGTCGCCAGGCGTCGCGTCACTACTGAGAATCCGGGTTATGTTGCAGTTCATCCTCCGACGTCTGGGGTTAGTTATCCCGACGTTTATCGGTATCACCCTTCTCACCTTTGCCTTTGTTCATATGATCCCCGGCGATCCGGTGATGATCATGGCGGGTGAGCGTGGTATCTCCCCTGAGCGTCACGCTCAGTTGCTGGCCGAGCTCGGTCTCGACAAGCCGCTGTGGGAACAGTATGTCCACTATGTGTGGGGCGTATTACACGGCGATTTAGGTCTCTCATTGAAGAGCCGTCTTCCGGTGTGGGACGAATTCGTGCCGCGCTTTAAAGCCACGCTGGAGCTGGGCGTCTGCGCGATGATCTTCGCCGTTGCCGTCGGCATTCCGGTCGGCGTACTCGCTGCGGTCAAACGCGGCTCCATCTTCGATCACACCGCGGTGAGCATCGCGCTGACCGGCTACTCCATGCCGATCTTCTGGTGGGGCATGATGCTGATTATGCTGGTCTCGGTGCAGCTAAACCTGACGCCGGTCTCCGGGCGCGTCAGCGATATGGTATTCCTCGATGACACCAACCCGCTCACCGGCTTTATGCTTATCGACACCGCCATCTGGGGCGAAGAGGGCAACTTTATTGATGCCGTCGCGCACATGATCCTGCCGGCCGTGGTGCTCGGCACTATTCCGCTGGCGGTGATTGTGCGTATGACGCGCTCTTCGATGCTGGAAGTGCTGGGCGAAGATTACATCCGCACCGCGCGCGCCAAAGGGCTGACCCGCATGCGGGTGATTATCGTCCACGCGCTGCGCAACGCGATGCTGCCGGTGGTGACGGTTATCGGTCTGCAAGTCGGCACCATGCTGGCGGGGGCGATTCTGACGGAAACCATCTTCTCCTGGCCGGGCCTTGGCCGCTGGCTGATTGATGCACTGCAACGCCGCGACTATCCGGTGGTGCAGGGCGGGGTGCTGCTGGTCGCGACGATGATTATCCTCGTCAACCTGCTGGTCGACCTGCTGTATGGCGTGGTGAACCCGCGTATTCGGCATAAGAAGTAAGGGGCCATCATGTCACAAGTTACTGAAAATAAAGTTATCTCTGCACCGGTGCCCATGACGCCGCTGCAGGAGTTCTGGCACTACTTCAAACGCAACAAAGGCGCGGTTGTCGGTCTGGCCTACGTGGTGGTGATGTTGATTATCGCCATCTTCGCCAACTTCATCGCGCCGCATAACCCGGCGGATCAGTTCCGCGATGCGCTGCTGGCACCGCCGGTCTGGCAGGATGGCGGCACCTGGACGCACATCCTCGGCACCGACGACGTGGGCCGCGACACGCTGTCGCGCCTGATGTTTGGCGCGCGCCTCTCGCTGCTGGTTGGCTGCCTGGTGGTGGCGCTGTCGCTGGTCGCCGGGATTATCCTCGGCCTGGTGGCGGGCTACTTCGGCGGCCTTATCGACAACATCATCATGCGCGTTGTCGATATCATGCTGGCACTGCCGAGCCTGCTGCTGGCGCTGGTGCTGGTGGCGATCTTCGGCCCGTCGATAGTTAACGCCTCGCTGGCATTAACCTTTGTCGCCCTGCCGCACTATGTGCGTCTGACGCGCGCCGCCGTGCTGGTGGAGGTGAACCGCGATTATGTGACCGCTTCCCGCGTGGCGGGCGCAGGCGCGATGCGTCAAATGTTCGTCAATATTTTCCCGAATTGCCTTGCGCCGCTGATCGTTCAGGCGTCGCTCGGCTTCTCTAACGCCATTCTCGATATGGCCGCCCTTGGCTTCCTCGGCATGGGTGCGCAGCCGCCAACACCGGAGTGGGGCACCATGCTCTCCGACGTGTTGCAGTTCGCACAGAGTGCCTGGTGGGTCGTGACCTTCCCGGGTCTGGCGATCCTGCTGACGGTGCTGGCATTTAACCTGATGGGTGACGGACTGCGTGATGCGCTCGACCCCAAACTGAAGCAGTAAGAGGTTCGAGATGGCGTTATTAAATGTAGATAAGTTATCGGTGCACTTTGGCGACGTTGGCGCCGAGTTCCGCGCCGTAGACCGCGTTAGCTACAGCGTAAACCAGGGCGAAGTGATCGGCATCGTCGGTGAATCCGGCTCCGGTAAATCGGTTAGCTCGCTGGCGATTATGGGGCTGATCGACTTCCCCGGCCGCGTAATGGCAGAGAAGCTGGAGTTCAACGGTCAGGATTTAACGCGGATTTCTGAAAAAGAGCGCCGCAGCCTGGTCGGCTCGGAAGTGGCGATGATTTTCCAGGACCCGATGACCAGCCTTAACCCCTGCTACACCGTCGGTTTCCAGATTATGGAAGCGATCAAAGTGCATCAGGGCGGCAATAAGAAAACCCGCCGCCAGCGGGCGATCGACCTGCTCAACCAGGTCGGCATTCCCGACCCGGCTTCGCGGCTGGACGTTTACCCGCACCAGTTGTCGGGCGGTATGAGCCAGCGCGTCATGATCGCGATGGCGATTGCCTGCCAGCCGAAGCTGCTGATTGCTGATGAACCGACCACTGCGCTCGACGTTACCATTCAGGCGCAGATCATCGAACTGCTGCTGGAGCTGCAGCAGCAAAAGAACATGGCGCTGATCCTGATTACGCACGATCTGGCGCTGGTGGCGGAAGCGGCGCACAAAATCATCGTCATGTACGCAGGTCAGGTGGTGGAAGCGGGCGAAGCGCGGGATATCTTCCGCGCGCCGCGTCACCCATACACCCAGGCGCTGCTGCGCGCGCTGCCGGAGTTTGCCCAGGACAAAGCGCGTCTGGCGTCGCTGCCGGGTGTAGTACCGGGGAAATATGACCGCCCGAGCGGCTGTCTGCTCAACCCGCGCTGCCCCTATGCGACGGACAAATGCCGCGTCGATGAGCCCGCTCTGAACACCGTCGATGGCGGCCGTCAGTCCAAATGTCACTACCCACTCGATGATGCCGGGAGGCCGAATTATGAGTACGCATGAGGCCACTTCGCAGCAGTCGCTGTTGCAGGCGATCGACCTGAAAAAACACTACCCGGTGAAGAAGGGCTTTTTCGCCCCGGAGCGCCTGGTCAAAGCCCTGGACGGCGTCTCGTTTTCGCTGGAGCGCGGCAAAACCCTGGCGGTGGTCGGCGAGTCCGGCTGCGGCAAATCAACGCTTGGCCGCCTGCTGACGATGATTGAAACGCCGACCGGCGGCGAGCTCTACTACCAGGGCCAGGATCTGCTCAAGCACGATCCGCAGGCGCAGAAGCTGCGTCGGCAGAAAATCCAGATCGTCTTTCAGAACCCCTATGGCTCGCTGAACCCGCGTAAAAAAGTGGGGCAGATCCTCGAAGAGCCGCTGCTGATTAACAGCTCGCTCAACAAAGAGGCGCGCCGCGAGAAAGCGCTGGCGATGATGGCGAAAGTGGGGCTGAAAACCGAGCACTACGACCGCTACCCGCATATGTTCTCCGGCGGTCAGCGTCAGCGTATTGCTATTGCCCGTGGCCTGATGCTCGACCCGGACGTGGTAATTGCCGATGAGCCGGTTTCGGCGCTCGACGTCTCCGTACGCGCGCAGGTGCTGAACCTGATGATGGATCTGCAGCAGGATTTGGGGCTCTCCTACGTCTTTATCTCGCACGATCTGTCGGTGGTGGAGCACATTGCCGATGAAGTCATGGTGATGTACCTCGGCCGCTGCGTGGAGAAGGGCAGCAAAGAGCAAATTTTTGCCAACCCGCGTCACCCTTACACCCAGGCGCTGCTCTCCGCGACCCCGCGCCTTAACCCGGACGATCGCCGCGAGCGCATTAAGCTTACCGGCGAGCTGCCGAGCCCGCTCAACCCGCCGCCGGGATGTGCCTTTAATGCCCGTTGCAGCCGTCGCTTCGGACCCTGCACGCAGTTGCAGCCGCAGTTGAAGGAGTACAACGGCCAGCTGGTGGCCTGTTTTGCGGTGGATAAGGATGAGAACCGCGAGATCCCGCAGGTGTAGGTTGATTTGTAGGCCGGATAAGCGTTTTACGCGCCATCCGGCAATGAGATTACCTCGTTGGAATGGTTCCGTTCACTGGTTCGTAGGCCTGATAAGGCGAAGCCGCCATCAGGCAATGGGCTTGCATGAAGCATTGGTGGAAGGGTTCCGTTCACCAGGCGCTGGGGAGTTTCATTAATCTCTTATGCGGTGAACGGGACAAGGGGAGCGGCCGCGCTCCCCTTATCAATCCCCGCGGCCCCGCGAGGAAATCGGTGCTGCGCACTGCGCTCACCTCCCGCGCGCCTGACTGCGGCCGGCTCGACTCGACTTGCTCACCCGTTCCGGGACTCGGTTTACTCGTCCCATCCATGGGACTCGCCCCTTCGGGGCCAGCGCAAGCGCTGTTCAAAATTGCTCCCGGCAATTTTGTCCTGTCTCGGTTCGCCTCTGTCCGCCATCCATGGCGTCCAGACCTTGTCATTCCCGCTTCGGTTCGCCGATTTCAGCGGGGACACAACCCCCTCGCTATCATATTGCAGATCAAAGCCACACCGGTGTTGCTGTCGGCGCAGTTTTTGTAGGCCGGATAAGGCGCAGCCGCCATCCGGCAATGGTGCGGCGGAGTTAATGCCTGATGGCGCTTCGCTTATCAGGCCTACGCGATTTCAGACGCTCTTCTTACTGCATTATTCTGTTTATGCTCTTTTCTGGCTGCCGCTCACTGTTTAAACAATCTAATTTATCTTTAGTATTCGTATAAATATCGTCCATCTGTTTAATGGCAGCAATTAACGCTGTCACCCCTCTTCGTGCCTAAAAAAAAAGATGCAAACAGCAGCATTGTTTATATATTTAGTGCCAGTTAAAGCGCGAATTAGCACTACTAAAATCATTAGCGCAACCGCAGGCCGCAGGTCATCGCCGTTACATTCACCTGTACCCTCATAAAAAGCACCGCCAATAAAAACATTTATCACCCTACGCGTGGCAGAAGAGCCTCTCCTGCTGGTGGGGGGGACTCGTTTATTGCGTAAATCACGGATTCAACCATGAAGCACTATGATGATTTGCAGAGATTCAGGGAGAAGAGCGGCAAACAGCATCACGCCTTCAAAGACCTCTCTTCCCAATCCCTTCCCGCCGGGCAGGGTAACTGGGCGATCCTCAACCAGCTTGCCCCCGCCGATGAAAACGCCGGGCTGGCGCTGGGCGGACATATCGCCTCTTCTGTTCCACAACCCATTGATAGCGAGCGCTTCGCCTCTGAGGCGCACATAAGCGCCCCGCCAATCCCGAACGCCAGCCAACCCGGGCACACTTCCGCGCAGCGTTCAGCCGCACCGCCACCGCGTGACGCCAGCATTCACTACGACCAGCTGTTTGCCGCGAAACCCTCGCAGAGCAAACCGCGCAGCCAGAAAAACCAGCCTCTACAACCGTTGCTTGAAAGGATTGCCGCATGCCGCTGATTTGTGTCTGCTCGCCGAAAGGCGGGACAGGGAAAACGACCCTCGCGGCGAACCTCGCCTATGCGCTGGCCCGCAACGGCAGCAAAGTGTTGGCGCTCGATTTCGACGTGCAAAACAGCCTGCGCCTGCACTTCGGCGTCCCGCTCTCCGACACGCGCGGCTATGTCGCCCGCGCCGCGGATGCCTCCGACTGGAGCCAGTTTGTCCTCACCGCTGGCGGCAACATTTTTGTCCTGCCCTATGGCGACGCCACCGACGCCCAGCGCCGTGACTTTGAAGAGCGCCTCACCCACGACGAGCACTTCCTCACCCGTGGGCTGAATACGCTGCTTAACTACCCGGGGCTGATTATTGTCGCTGACTTCCCGACAGGCCCCTCGGCGGCGTTAACCGCCCTGTCGCGGCAGGCGGATCTGCACCTGATTCCATTGCTGGCAGATAGCGCCTCGCTCTCACTGCTGCCGCAGATTGAAAACCACCGCCTCACCGGAGAAGCGCTGAACCAGAAAGCGGGCCACTTTGTGGTGCTCAACCAGAGCGATAATCGCCGCCAAATCAGCCGTGATGTCACCGCGTTTATGGAGCAGCGCCTCGGTAACCAGTTACTCGGCGTGCTGCACCGCGACGAGAGCGTGGTGGAAGCCAACGCTTCACAGCAGTCGGTGTTCGACTTCAGCCCGGCCTCCGCTGCGGCATTTGATATTGAGCTTATCGCCAAACGCGCCGCCGGCATGCTGGGCGTGAACATCGGTGACGGCACGCTGCACAGCTCGCCGCGCATGTCGGGGCTCTAAGCGTCAGGACAACTATGAAAAAAATCCTCTCTCTCCTGCTGGCGCTGGTTATGCTGCCGCTCGCCCTGCTGGTGATCATCACGCCGATGGATAGCCAGAAGCAGTATATTTTTGGTCTCATCAGCATCGGCGCGCTGTTTATCGCCGGGACGATCAGTAAAAAGCGCAGCGTCTCGCTGGTGATGGTGGCGATGTCGGTGCTGCTCTCAACCCGCTACATGTACTTTCGCCTGACCCAGACGCTGCACTTCAACTCGGAAATTGAAACGCTGCTCGGCATGGGGCTGTTTCTGGCCGAAGTGTATGTCTGGGTGATGCTGCTGCTGAGCTACCTGCAAACCGCCTGGCCACTGAAGCGCGACATTGTGCCGCTGCCGGATGACACCAGCCTGTGGCCGACGGTCGATGTCTATATCCCCTCCTACAACGAGCCGCTGGAGGTGGTGCGCGACACGGTTCTGGCGGCGCAGTGCCTCGACTACCCGCGCGACAAACTGAAGATCTACCTGCTTGATGATGGAAAACGCAGCGAGTTCGCGGTGTTTGCCGCCGATGTCGGCGTCGGCTACATCACGCGCCATGACAATGCCCATGCGAAAGCGGGCAACCTCAACCATGCGATGAAGCTGACCCAGGGCGAGTTAATTTGTGTGTTTGATTGCGACCACGTGGCGACGCGCATCTTTTTACAGGCCACCGTCGGTGGTTTCCTGCAAGATCCGAAGCTGGCGCTGGTGCAGACGCCGCACTACTTCTACTCGCCGGACCCCTTCGAGCGTAATCTTTCCGTCGGGCGCAATATTCCCAACGAAGGGGCACTTTTCTATGGTCCAATCCAGCAGGGGAATGACAACTGGGACGCCACCTTCTTCTGCGGCTCCTGCGCGGTGATTCGCCGCAGCGCGCTCGATCAGATTGGCGGCTTTGCGGTCGAAACCGTAACGGAAGATGCCCACACCGCGCTGAAGTTGCAGCGGCTCGGCTGGGGCTCGGCGTTTATTGATATCCCGTTGGCAGCGGGGCTGGCGACGGAGCGGCTGGTGCTGCATGTGATCCAGCGTACCCGCTGGGCGCGCGGCATGACGCAGATCTTCCGTCTCGATAATCCGCTGCTCGGGCGCGGGCTGACCCTGCAACAGCGGCTCTGCTATCTGAGCGCGATGCTCTACTACCAGTTTGCCCTGCCGCGCATCGCCTTCTTAACCGCGCCGCTGGCCTACTTGCTCTTTAACCTCAACATCATTCACTCCTCGGCGAGCCTGATTTTCGCCTATGCGCTGCCGCACCTCTTTCTCGCGGTCTATGTTAACTCGCGGCTCAATGGGCGCTTTCGCTACAGCTTCTGGGGCGAGATTTACGACCTGGTGCTCGCCTTCCACATTGTGCTGCCGACGGCGGTCACCATGCTCTTTCCGAAACGCGGCAAATTCAACGTCACCGACAAGGGCGGCCTGCTTAATGTCGGCTACTTCGACTTCAGCGTGGTGCGCCCGCACCTGATTATCGCCCTGCTGCTTGGCGCAGGGGTGATCGCCGGGATTGTCCGCGCCTGCGCCCATGACTACTTCGGCGTCGATCCGCGCGTGATTGCCCTCAACGTTGGCTGGGGGTTATACAGCCTCATCTTCCTGCTGGCGGCGATTGCGGTGGCGCGCGAAACGCGGCAAACCCGTAAAACCATCCGCATTGAGGTCGAAATCCCGGTGCTGATCCACTACGCCAGCGGTATTGTCTCCCGCAGCCAGACGGCGGATCTCTCAATGGGCGGCTGCCGTATTGTCGCGCCGGACGATCGTCACCTGAACGATGAGATCGAAGAGATCGAACTGCTACTGCACTCCGGGGCGATTGCCCTGCCGGTGCAGACCATTGCCAGCGATGAGAAGTCCATCCGCTTAATGTTCCATGATATTCCGCTGGCGCGCCGCCGCGAGCTGGTGCGCGTGGTGCTGGCGCGCGCCGATGCGTGGCTCCACCCGCCGAAGCCGCAGGACAACCCATTCCGCTCGATGCTGACCATTGTGCGCTGCGTCTTTGATCTCTTCTGGCTCACCTGGCGCTCGCGGCGCGAAAACCGCCGCCTGCGCGCCGAAAAAGTGCAGGAGGAGAGCCGGGTATGAAACGTCTCACCTTATTAACCCTGTTCGCCAGCGCGCTGGTTACCGCGCCGCTGCACAGCGAGCCGACCTCCGTTGACGCGCTGCTGCCCGCGGTCTCCGCTTTTGCCCCCTCGCGCGTCGAGAGCGTGTCGCTGGCGCAGATGGGCCAGCCGCAGGGCCTGACGCTCAGCGGCGGCCAGTTCCAGGGCGGTGTCGATTTCACGCTGCCGATCGATCAAGTGGTCACTAACGCGCGGCTGGCGCTGAGCCTGAAAATCTCCCCGGCGCTGGCGACGGCGAACGCCACGCTACAGCTGATGCTCAACGGGCAACCGCTCGGCACCGTGCCGCTGAGCGCTGTCGAGGGCGACACCGCCCGCTACCAGCTTGATGTGCCGGCGGCGCTGATGGTCTCCAGCAATAACCTCAGCTTCAAAATTAACGGCGGCGACGCCGCGCAGTGCCAGCGTGATGCCGACACCAAAAGGTACGTGACCATCCTGCCGGAGTCGCGTTTTGAGCTCGAGGGACAGCAGCTTGATATCGGGGCCGATCTCAGCCACTTCCCGCGCCCCTTTTTCGACAGCATGCAGATGACGCCCGCCGCTATCGCCATCGCTTTTTCCGCAAAACTCAGCCCTGATGCCCTTAGCGCCGGGGCGCTGATCGCCTCATGGTTAGGCATTCAGGCCGATTATCGCGGCGTCGCCTTTGCCGCCTACCACGACCGGCTGCCGGAGAAGAACGGCATTCTGATTGGTCATCCGGGCGAGCAGATTGGCGGCCTGATGCTGCCGCAGAGCCAACAGCCGCTGCTGAAGATCATCGATAACCCGGCGAACCCGGTCTATAAACTGCTGCTGGTGGTGGGCAAAGATGATGAAGCGCTGCGGGCGGCGGCCTTTCGGCTGACGCGCGGCGAGTTCAATGCGCAAACGGCTGCCACAGACGTCGCCGCGCAGACGCTGCCGCTGAGCCAGCCCTATGATGCGCCGCGCTGGATCGCCACCGATCGTCCGGTGATGCTCTCGGAACTGATCCGCAAGGATCAAAGCCTCACCGCCACCGGCATCTGGCACCCGTCGCTACAGGTTGCGTTTCGCGCCGCGCCGGATCTCTTTTTGTGGGACGGCGAGACCATTCCACTGCATATCGGTTATCGCTTCCCGACCGAAAACTGGATCGATGAAGAGCGCTCGTGGCTGAGCATGACGCTCAACAACACCTTCCTGCACAACCTGCCGGTGAATAAGCAGGGGGCGCTGGAGAAGCTGTGGCACAAGCTCGGCGGTGATGCCCGCCAGGAGCAGTTTGATATGCCGCTTGAGCCCTACATGATCTATGGCGACAACCAGCTCTCCCTCTACTTCAATATCGTGCCGAAGGCGGATGCGCCGTGCAGCACCTTGCTGAACAACAACATCAAAAGCCGCATCGACGAGCATTCGTGGATCGATCTCAGCCATACGCGCCACTTCGCGCTGCTGCCCAATCTCTCCTACTTCGTTGGTGCGTCATTCCCCTTCACCCGGCTGGCGGACTACGCCGAAACGGTGCTGATGTTGCCGCCCGCGCCGAGCGAAACGCAACTGGCGACGCTGCTGGATATGGCCGCGCGCGCCGGTAACGCCACTGGCACGGCATTAACCCACAATCGCGTGCTGCTCGGCATGCCCTCCGGCGACAAGGCGCGTGAAGTGCTGGAAAACCACGATGTGCTGGCGATAAGCGGCATGGATCAGCATACGTTTAACCGCGCGCTGCTCGCCGACTCGCCCTTCACCGCCCATGACAGCACGCTCGGCGTGCGTAAACCCAGCGCCTGGCAGAAGGCGCAGCGCTGGATGACTGGCGACTGGGCCGCCGACGGGCTGGAGGCGGATCGCTACTTCTCCTCCAACGAAGCGTGGCGCGGGTTTGTCAGCTTCCGTTCACCGTGGAGCAGCAAACGGCTGGTGGTGCTGGCGCTCGGCAGCAGCGACGCCCAGCTGGCGCAGCTGCATAACGATCTCTCCTCGGCGACCATCAACGCCGGGATTCGCGGCGATGCGGCGATCATCACCGATGAGAACGGCGTGCGCAGTTTCCGCGTCGGCGAGCAGTTCCCGAGCGGCGAAATGCCGCCGCAGATGATGATTATCTGGTACGCCAACCAGCACTCGGCGCTGCTGGGGCTGCTCGGTCTGCTGCTGGGCGCGCTGACCGGTGGGCTGCTCTACCGCATCCTGAAACAGCGCGAGCGCAAACGACTCAACCCGGAGAAGCAGAAATGAAAAAGGTCACCGCATTATTTTGCCTCTCCGGCGCGCTTAGTTTCGCGGCGCTCGGCCAGGCGCAGGCCGCGCCTAATTCGGCGGCGTTGAAAGCGCTGTTTGATCAGGCCAACTACTGGCATGAAAAATCCCACGACGACCTGGCGACGGCGTCGCTGCAAAAGGTGTTGATGGTTGACGCCAATAACACCCAGGCGCTCTACTTACTGGCGCTGTGGGCGCAGCAAAATGGCGATCTGAAAAGCGCTGCGCAGTGGCGCGCGCGGCTGGTGCAAACCGCCCCGGCCGATGGCAGCCTGCAAGCACTCGATAACGCCAGCGCACTGGCGCAGGTGCCGCAGGGGCAGCTAACCCTCGCGCGCCAGCAGGCGCGCAGCGGCAATATTCCGGCGGCGCTGGAGACCTGGCACGGCCTGTTTAACGGCGATACGCCGCCGCAGAGCCTGGCACCGGAGTATTACCTCACCATGGCGAGCGACAAAAGCCTCTACCCGCAGGCGCTGACGCAGCTGCGCGCGCTGGTTGAGCAACATCCGCAGGATAACGCCGCGCGCATTGCGCTGGGCAAACTGCTCACCTGGCAGGAGGCGACGCGGCGCGAAGGGATGCTGGCGCTGGAGCCGATGGCGGGCGGCAGCAAAGAGGCCGATGAGGGGCTGCGCCAGGCGCTGTTATGGCTCGCGCCGCAGGCGGGCGATGAACGTTTTTATGACACCTGGTTGCAGCGCCACCCGGACGACAGCGAAATGCAGGCCTGGTATCGCAAAAGCATCGGCGGGCGGGCGAAAGGCGCAGGTTTTGAGGCGCTCAACAGTGGTGACAGCAGCGCGGCGAAGCGCCAGTTTGCCCAGGTGCTGCAAACCAACCCGCAGGATGCCGACGCGCTGGCGGGGATGGGCTATATCGCCCAGCGCAACGGTGATTACCAGGCGGCGGCGCAGTACCTGAGCCGGGCGGCAAGCCAGGGCGGCGAAGCCTCCGACGAGCGTCGGGCACAGGCGGAAGATGCCGCCTTTTATGGCCAACTGGCACAGGCGCAGCAGGCGCTGAAAGAGGGGAACCTCAGCCAGGCGCTGGCCATCTCCGCCCCGCTGGCGGAGCAGAACGGCGATCGCGGCACGGCGGCGAAGCTGTTTCGTGCCGATGTTCTGCGCCAGAACAAAGATTACCCGCAGGCGGAGCAGGCGCTGCGCGGCGTGCTGAATAGCGAGCCGCAAAACGCCCCGGCGCGGGAGAACCTCTACTACGTGTTACGTGAACAGAACAAAACCGCCGAGGCGCAAACTATTCTGCGCACCTTGCCCGCCGCGCTACAGGCGAAGCTGCAACCGCGCACGGTAAGCGGCACGCCTGGCGATCCGCTGCGCCGCGAAGCGCAACAGCTGGCGGCCAGCGGCAACCGCGAACAGGCGATTGCCCTGCTGCGCCAGGGCGTGGCGCGCTTACCGGATGATGGCTGGCTGCGTCTCGATCTGGCGCGTCTGCTGGTGCAGGCCGGGCAGGAGAACGAGGCGGCGAATGTGATGCTGCCCGCGCAGCGTCAGGGGGCAGGGGCCAGTGCGCTCTATGCCGCCGCGCTGTTTGCCAGTGAGCAGGGGGGCTGGCAGCAGGCCAGCGCCTTGCTGGGGCGCATTTCGCCAGCCAGCCAGACGACGCAGATGCGCGAGCTGGCGCAGCGGGCCAACTACAACTTACAGATGGTCACCGCCGAGCGCTATCTGGCGCAGGGCAATATGACCGCTGCCGCCAACACCCTGAAAGCGCTGGCGCAAACCTCGCCCGTAAGCCCGGTCGATGCCGGAAAACTGGCGCGTATGCTGGCGCGCAGCGGCGATCTTACTTCTGCGGTGGCGCTGGTGCGCGGCAATATGCGCCAGGGCGTGCAGGGCAACGCCGGGGATTATGCCGATCAGATTGCCGTGCTCAACCAGGCGGGACTCAACGCCGAAGCGCAGGCGTTTGTCGAAAGCCCCGAGATGCAGGCGCGCAGCACGCCAGCGCAGCTTGCCGGGGTACGCAACGGCTATGTGATTAATGAGGCCGACAGGCTGCGCGAGCAGGGGAACTACGCTACCGCATACGACACGCTGATCCGCGCGTTGCAAAATGACCCGCAGAACACCGATTTGATGTTCGCGATGGGGCGGCTGTACCAGTCCGGCAAGATGAACAAAGAGGCGGGCGTGCTCTATGACTACCTGATGACCCGCGACAGCGACGATCAGGCGGCGCGCGTCGGCGCGATTGATGTCGCGCTGGCAGTGAACAACGTTGAGAAAGCGCAAACTCTCGCCAGCGGCCTGCGCAGCGACAGCTCGCCGGACCGCCTGCTGTTGCTGGCGCGGCTGGAGGAGGCGAAAGGCAACCACCAGCAGGCGATGACCTATTTACGCAGCGCGCGCGGCAAGCTGGTCGGGCTGGAGGAGAGCAACGGCACCGGCACGCCAACCCTTGGCGGCGTGCTGCTGGCGGATAACCCCTTCACCACCACCAGTAAAACACCGTCCCCTTACGGGCAAGCTATGCCGTGGCAGGTGGCGCAGACGGCGCGCGAGCCGGGCAGCCAACTGCCGGGTACCGCACGCACCGATCTGCCGATCGAGACCACGCAAAGCCGCACCCTGCGCCGGGTGGACGAGATGATGCAGCAGATGAACGAGAAAACCGGTATGTGGTTGCAGGGCGGGGTGGCGATCCGCGGGCGCGATGGCGAGACGGGCACCAGCAAGCTGACGGAGGCGAAAGCGCCGCTTACCTGGTCCAGCTCGCCGTTTGGCGAGTCGCGCTTTGAGTTGACCGCCACGCCGGTTTCCCTCAGCTCCGGCAGTGCGTCGGGCGATGCCTGGCGGCGCTACGGCAGTAACCCGCTGGCGGATGCGGCGACCAATCTGGCGACTTCCATCAAAACGGCGAACAGTTCAACCGCCACCGACGGCAGCGATAAGTTCACCGATCTGGCCCGCTACGCCGACGCCGGGAAATTATCGCCCTTTACCGAAGAGGGCTTCGATAACCTCAGCACGCTGCTCGGCTCGAGCCGTTTACAGCGCCTGAGCGAGTCGACCTACAAGAAAAATTATAACGACCCGATCCGCGCCTCGACCGATGCGCAGAACGGCAGCGGCGTTGAGCTCAATATGGCGCTGAGCGGCGAGGGCTATAAGCTCGATATCGGCACCACGCCGCTGGGGGAGGATCTCAGCACGCTGGTGGGCGGCGTGAAGTGGTCGCCGAAGCTGACCAACTACCTGACGCTGATCCTCACCGGCGAACGGCGCGCGGTGACCGACAGCCTGCTCTCCTATGTCGGCTTGCAGGATAAGTTCTCCGGCGAGCGCTGGGGGCGGGTGACCAAAAACGGCGGCAGCGCGCAGCTGAGTTACGATGATGGCGATGCCGGGTTCTATGTCGGCGGCGGTGGCTACAGCTATCTCGGCGAAAACGTCGCCAGCAACAGCAGCCTCAACGCTAACGCCGGGGTCTATTTACGCCCCTTGCATGATGATTTCCGTCAGTTGCAGACCGGGCTGAGCATTAGCTGGATGGATTACGCGAAAAACCTCAGCTACTTCACCTTCGGCCAGGGCGGTTACTTCAGCCCGCAGAACTACGTCAGCGTTTCGCTGCCGGTGGACTTCACGCAGAAGATCGATAACTGGAGAGTGCGCCTCGGCGGCGCGGTGGGGTATCAATCCTACACCCAGGATAAGAGCGACTACTTCCCGACCTCCTCGCAGGCACAGGGGATGCTGGAGCAGCTGGCGGCGCTCGGCTTTATCAAAGAGGCGCAGTACCGTGGCTCGTCGCAAAACGGCATCGGCTACAACTTCCGCGCCGGGCTGGATTACAACGTGAATAAAAACATGTCGGTGGGCGGCAACGTCGGGTACGACACCTTCGGCAGTTATAACGAAAGCACCGCAGGCCTCTGGCTGCGGTACATGCTGGGAGAGAAATAATGACCACCAACCTGTCCCCTGAGCTGGCCTGGCATCAGCAACAGCAGACGCCGCCGGGCTGGTTTGATCTGCTTAACGTGATGGTCGATGGCATGATGAGAAACGTCGGCGAAGCGCAGAGTCTGCCGTTTTTACGCCAGATGGGCGAGACGCTGGCCGCGCAGACGCCGCTTATGGCATCGACCACCGTCGGCGAGCTGGAAGCGGCGATCAACGCCAGACTCGCCGCCTTTAACTGGGGGGTGATTGATATTGCGGCCAGCGACAGCGGCATGACCTTTCGCCACCGCGCGCTGCCCGTCGCCCGCGATGAAGCACAGCAGACGCGCTGGTGCCACGCTTTTTGCGCCGTGCTGGAGGGGCTTTATGGCCGCTGGATGCAGGATCAGGGCGGCGATGCGCGGCTCGTGTTTAGCCGGGAAGCGCTCTATTCTGTCTCGGATGTTCTCTTTCGCTACGCCAACCCAGAGTGAGATTCGCTATGTTTAAACCCCTCTTTACCGCAACGGTAATGCTCATCAGCCTGCTTTTTTCCACCGTGTCGCAGGCCGCGACCGCCTGGGAGAGCTACAAAGCGCGCTTTTTAATGCCCGACGGGCGCATTGTCGATACCGGCAATAACAACGTCTCCCACACCGAAGGGCAGGGTTTCGCCATGCTGATGGCGGTCGGCAATAACGATAAAGCGGCGTTCGACAGCATGTGGCACTGGACGCGCACCACGCTGCAAGATAAAGAGAATGGCCTCTTTTACTGGCGCTATAACCCGGTGGAGGCCGATCCGATCGCCGATAAAAACGATGCCACCGATGGCGATATCCTTATTGCATGGGCGCTGCTGAAGGCGGGTGAGCGCTGGGATCTGCCCGAGTACACCGCCGCGTCGGACGCCATTACCCAGGCGGTGCTGAAACATACCGTGACCACCTTTGCTGGCTATCACGTGATGCTGCCGGGGGCGAAAGGCTTTAATCTTCACAGCCGCGTGACGCTGAACCCCTCCTACTTCATCTTCCCGGCGTGGCAGGATTTCGCCAACCGCAGCCACCGGGTGATCTGGCAGCAGCTGATTGATGACGGGCAAAAAATGGTGGGCAAGATGGCCTTCGGCAAACCGCACCTGCCGACCGACTGGGTGTCGCTCTCGGCGGACGGCACCTTTAGCCCGGCAACGGAGTGGCCGCCGCGCATGAGTTACGACGCCATTCGCGTGCCGCTCTACATCGCCTGGCACAATCCGCAGAGCGCGTTGTTAACGCCGTGGCGCAGCTGGTGGCAGGGATTTGTGCGCAGCCAGACGCCCGCGTGGGTCAATGTAACCACCAACGAGAATGCGCCTTACAACATGAATGAGGGATTGCTGGCGGTGCGGGATTTAACCGTTGGCGAGGCGACGGGCGAGCCGCAGATCACCGCCCAGGATGATTATTATTCCGCCAGCCTGAAGATGCTGGTCTGGCTGGCGCAGCAGCGTTAACAACTGCGGTCTGATGCCGGGGGGCGGTTACGCCTTACCCGGCCTACGGAAAGTGCGGTGTTGATGGCGGGTGCCTTACCGGGCCTGCAAATACCACCGGAGCGGTTTTCGTAGGCCTGATAAGCGCAGCGCCATCAGGCAAGGGTGTTACTGCGGATAGGGCACCCAGTCGCCGCCGTTAAGCCGCACGTACGGTTTGTTCTGGTACTGGATCACCACTGCGTTGGCGTTCTCCGAGACCGGCGCAGTTTGCGGCAGGTTGCCGATCAACTTATCCCAGTCGACGCTATCCTCGGTGAAGATTTTGCCATCCAGCACGCGGGTGACAATCTCCGACACCGCCAGGAAGCTGCTCGGCTGGTTAATCACCAGCGGCGCGCCCTGATGCGGCGCTTTCATGCCGAAAAACTTAATCGCCGTCGGCACGTTGGTAATCGACGGGCTTGGAATATCGCGCAGGCCAGAGACCTGCATCTTATCCCCCTGCAACGCCGCGCCGTGCTCCGGCACCAGCACCACCATCACTTTGCGCCCGGACTTATCAAGCTGCGTAAAGAAGGCATCCAGCTCATCAAACAGCGTCTGCGCCCGCAGTTTGTAATCCGCCGTTTTGCGATCGCCCGGATAGTGGTTGCCATCATGCAGCGGCAGCAGGTTATAGAAGGTGGCGGTCGGTTTACCCTGTTTAAAGCTGTCTGACTCCATCCAGCGGTTCAGCACCGCGGTATCGTCAAAAATCGGCGAGCCGTCAAAGGAGAGCAGCGTCGGCGGCAGCCCTGCCTGGTTCATCAGCGGTGCCTGCATGCCGCCATTGTCGCGCACCTCTTTCAGGAAGCCGCCAAACTCGCCGTTGTGATCCATCATCAGCTGTTGGGTAAAGCCAAGTTTCGACAGGTTATCAAAGAGATAACACTGATTATTCGCCTGCTGATAGAGATTTTTGTGCGATGGCTGGCCGCAGCTTGCGCGCAGCAGGCGGATCGCCGCCGGGCCGCTGTAGGCGGTCGCCGAGTTAAAGTTTTTAAACTCAATATCGAAGTGCGACCAGAGCGGGTGCGACGCCAGACCGGCGGCTTCAATATCGGCCCATGACAGGGAGCAGATATTAATAAACAGCAGATCGAACGGCTGCGCATCGGCAGGAAGCTGTGTCGGGAAGGTGCTCTGGCGCTTCTCCTCCGCCGCATAGAAGCTGGCGAGCCACGCGTTGAGGTTCTCCGAGGTTGGCGGTGCCGTTTGCGCCGGAATATCGCCGACAACCGGGGTATTGCCCGCCGCCGCAACCGTCGCCGCTTGCGAACCGCCGGTGGTAGTGACCGTGGTTGTCGGCTGGCCGCCGGGCCACAGCGTAAAGGCCGGGCCGGTTAAGGTCAGCACGTTCAGCCAGATCATGATCGCCACCACAAACACCGTGACGCGTATCCACTGCGACAAGAAGAGCCACGCCACCAGCAGCACAAACACCGCGCCAATCATCTGCCAGTTGATAAAGCGCGTCACCAGATCGAGCAGGTAATCGGCGCTAAAGCCCGCCACCTGCGTGCCCTGGCTCATCATACTTTCAAGCCCCGGCAACCAGGTGTCATGCCAGAAGAGCGCAAAGCCAAGCGGGATTGCCACCCAGTGGCGCAGGCGATGCAGGCTCAGGCGCGGCAGCGGCACCAGCAGAAACGCCATAAATACCAGGTTAAGCATCGGGTGAAAATTGAGGTAGCCTGCCCACAGCAGGCCAAACTTCACCAGAAAGTAGAAGTTCCAGCCGGAAAGGCCGCGCCAGTATTGCCACAGCGGCGACGGCGCAGAAGAGGGGATCGTATTATTTGTCATGTTTACGGTCTGCCTTGGCGTGCGAATCCCTGCGTAAAACGCCAATCGGTTTTACATAGCGGGGTTTAGTAAAAGTTAAACGGAGCGCGGTACGCAACGGGCGCTGCCAGTGGCGCGCAAGGTAGCCCAGCGGAAAGAAGATCAGCGCGCAGAGCACGATAAGCTGAATAATATCGCTGACTGACATCATGAGGAGGGCTCCGTCACATCACCTAATAACCGGTGCGGTTGGGGAATACGGCGCCAGCTGGTGCCATCGTGTTCGGCGTTAATCAACTTCTTCTCCTGGCGGGTGGCGGGCAGCGGCTTCGAGGCGCGCTCCGGCGGCAGGGCGCGCATCTGCACCACTTCAGCGGCAATCTGATTATCTTCGAACCACACCATGCGGTTAGAGAAGATATCACCCGTCGGCAGCGGGAAGATGTGGTTCAGCGCGGTATCGAGATCGTTAACCCGGCAGAAAGATAAGAAGAGCACCAGCCGGTTGTCGCTCATGCTGACAATATCGCCAACGCGGTTTGGTCGGCAGAGTGTGAGCGCCTGCTCAACGCGAATGCCCGGCACCGGGCGCAGCGCCACCAGCACCCCTTTGCCATCCGGCGGCAGCAGCGTGTTGTTGACCATATTGCTCACCGCATCGCAAAACACCTCCCACGGCTGGAAGCCGCGCAGCTTTAACGGCTGCGTCATCGACAGCAGGGTAGAGATATCTTCCGGCACCAGCCGCGTAAACTGCTGTCCCTGTACGCTCTCAATCAGCGTTAGGCAGCGCGACAGCGGGGCGTTCCACGGGATCACCATATTCGCGCCGCAGCCGAGCAGCAGGCGCTCATCGGTGGCGCGCAGGCTGGCGATGGTTTCACGCACGATGATTTTGAGATTGTTGCCGCGCTGGCGGCGCAGGGTGTGGATCTGGCGCGCGAGGCCATCGATTTGGCTATTCTGCGCGAGGACGAAAATCAGCGTCGCCGCCTGGCTGGCGCGCGCCTCTTCAAACAGCGCCTCGTTGGTGGCAAACACCGACCAGTGTTCGGAGAGCGGCGGCGCACCCTCCAGCACCGCGACATTACTTAAAACCCGTTTTTCATCGCTGCGCGGCTGAACGGAGGCCTCTTCCTGTTTGGCTAATTGCCATTGACCTTCAACTTCGGTAAGCAGCAATTGCTGACGGGCGCTGATGCCTTTTTCATTACACCACCACGCTACATCATATAGCGGGATACCATTTTGATAGCGCAGGCTCGCCAGACCAAAAAGCGAGCGATATTCACTCATCAGAATCGAGGATTGCTTGTCATTGTTGCTGCCGGGGTTAATTACCACCAGGGTGCAGTTATTATATTTCGCCCAGGCTTGAGATTTTTCTAACCACTTACGTAATTTAGGGGCGGGAATATTCTGCCAGGCATTATTCGCACAGAGCAGCAACACTAAATATTTGTCCGGGTCAATAGAGCTGAGTAAATCGCGGGTGAAAAAGTATAGACTATTTTCCTGTTTTGGCATGGAAAAGAGCTCGACTTTTTCCGGACCGTGATTTTTATCTAATTTAATGAGGTTTCGCAGGTCGTGACCCATGCCCGCTACCGCGACTTTCGCCGCCTTATCCTGCGCGGCAAGGGTTTGATTGAGCAGGCTCAGGGCGTCCTGCTCGCGGTCGGTATTCAGCCACCAGACCCCGCCCACAGGCATGTGACGCAATTCGTCCCATAATGATTGGATGCCGATAGAAAATATGGGGTTCACGGTGTCCCTCTTGCAGCGAATTTATCTGTAACTCAGTTTACTAGCGAAAGCCGAGAAATAAACCTAACATTGAAATTAAAGAACATCAGATTTAGCATGTAAACGCATTTTCTTGGGCACGATGCCTTGTGACTTCTTACATCATTTTATATGCAACTGGGATCGGGCCAACATGAAAAAAAATGAACCCGTTACGCAATCTGACCCGACTCTGGGTTACACATTCCAGAACGATTTTTTGGTGCTTAGCCGGGTATTTTCCCTGCCTGAAATCGACTATGCCGATATTTCCCAGCGCGAACAACTGGCCGCTGCGATTAAGCGCTGGCCGCTGCTGGCTGAATTAGCCCGTCAACAATAAAGGACCCGTGGATGACCATCTTGGGACTACAGGGGATCCGTGGTGGCGTGGGGACGACCTCGATCACCGCGGCTCTGGCCTGGTCACTGCAACTCTTAGGTGAGTCGGTGCTGGTAATTGATGCCTGCCCGGATAACCTTCTGCGCCTCTCATTTAATGTCGAGTATGAAAATCCAACCGGCTGGGCGCGGTCGCTGCTTGATGGCAACGAGTGGCGCGACGCCGGCATGCGCTACACCACGCAGCTCGACCTGCTGCCGTTTGGCCGCCTGGCAGCCAACGAGTGGGAGAATGCCGCGCAGCTTGACGCCGTGGCCGCACAGTTGACCTCCGCGCTAAAAAGCGTTAAGACGCAGCAGCATTATCAATGGGTGCTGATTGACCTGCCGCACGGCGTATCTCCGCTGGCGCGGCACTTTATCGATCTCTGCGACAATCTCTTCACCATTATCAAACCCGATACCAACTGCCATGTACGCCTGCACCAGCAGCCGCTGCCCACCGGCGCGCATCTGTTAATTAACGATCTGCGCATTGGTAGCCAGTTACAGGACGATCTCTGGCAGGTGTGGCTACAAAGCCAGCCGCGCATGATGCCGATGGTGATCCACCGCGACGAGGCGATGGCAGAGTGCCAGGCCGCCAAGCAGCCGCTCGGCGAGTACCGCGGCGATGCGCTGGCGGCAGAGGAGATCCTGACGCTGGCCAACTGGTGTCTGCTCCATTTCGCGCCTGCTGCACAGGGGAGTGAGGCATGAGTCGCCTCGCCGCCTGGCTGCTTATTCCACCGGTGAGCGCGCGGCTGAACGCGCGCTATCAGCATTATCGCGACCATGGCGCACCGCGCTTTAGCGCCGCGTTGGGCTGTTTCTGGGCGATCCTCGCCTGGATGTTTATCCCGCTGGAGCACCCGCGCTGGCAGCAGCTGCGTGCGCAGCAGAACCACTGGTTTCCGCATATCGATCCCGACCGCCCGCGCCCGCTCGACCCGGCGCGCTACCTGATTCAAACGCTGTGGCTGATGGTGACGCTTCCGCTGGGCGCGCCGAGATCGCCGCGTCGCCAACACGTTGCCCGTATGCGCGTGCTGCGCGGGCGCTGGCACAACTTCCTTGAAACGCTGCCTGAGCGCATGACGCAGCGCACGGGTCATCTCGACAATAAAAAAGAGCTGGGGCACATCAACCCGAAAGTGCGGCGCATTATTCTCGGCACCGTGGTGGTCTTCTCTTTCCTGCTCGCCATTTTATGCATTACCCAGCCTTTTAACCCGCTGTCGCAATTCGTCTTTTTGATTCTGCTGTGGGGCGTGGCGCTGCTGGTGCGGCGCATTCCGGGGCGCTTCTCGGTGCTGATGCTGGTGGTGCTCTCCCTGACGGTCTCCTGCCGCTACATCTGGTGGCGCTACACCTCAACCCTCAACTGGGACGACCCGGTCAGCCTGGTGTGCGGCCTGGTGCTGCTGTTTGCTGAAACTTACGCATGGATCGTGCTGGTGCTCGGCTACTTCCAGGTGATCTGGCCCCTTAACCGCCAGCCGGTGCCGCTGCCGAAAGATATGTCGCTCTGGCCATCGGTCGATATTTTTGTCCCGACCTATAACGAAGATCTCAACGTGGTGAAAAACACCATCTACGCCTCGCTGGGTATCGACTGGCCGAAAGATAAGCTCAAGGTCTGGATTCTGGATGATGGCGGCCGTGAAGAGTTTCGCCAGTTCGCAAAACAAGTTGGCGTTGAGTACATCGCCCGCACCACCCACGAGCATGCGAAAGCGGGCAACATCAACAACGCCCTCAAGTATGCGAAAGGGGAGTTCGTGTCGATTTTCGACTGCGACCACGTGCCGACGCGCTCCTTCCTGCAGATGACCATGGGCTGGTTCCTGAAGGAGAAGAAGCTGGCGATGATGCAGACGCCGCACCACTTCTTCTCGCCGGACCCATTTGAACGCAACCTCGGCCGTTTTCGTAAAACGCCGAACGAAGGCACGCTCTTTTACGGCCTGGTGCAGGATGGCAACGACATGTGGGATGCCACCTTCTTCTGCGGCTCCTGTGCGGTGATCCGCCGCGGACCGCTGGATCAGATTGGCGGCATTGCGGTTGAGACGGTGACGGAAGATGCGCACACCTCGCTGCGTCTGCACCGCCTTGGCAACACCTCCGCGTATATGCGTATTCCGCAGGCGGCGGGGCTGGCGACGGAGAGCCTTTCGGCGCATATCGGCCAGCGTATCCGCTGGGCGCGCGGCATGGTGCAGATTTTCCGCCTCGATAACCCGCTGATGGGCAAAGGGCTGAAGTTCGCCCAGCGGCTCTGCTACGTTAACGCCATGTTCCACTTCCTGTCGGGCATTCCGCGGCTTATCTTCCTGACCGCGCCGCTGGCGTTTCTGCTACTGCATGCCTACATCATCTATGCCCCGGCGATCATGATCGCGCTCTTCGTGCTGCCGCATATGGTGCACGCCAGCATCACCAACTCGAAAATCCAGGGCAAGTTCCGCCACTCCTTCTGGAGTGAGATCTACGAAACGGTGCTGGCGTGGTATATCGCGCCGCCAACGCTGGTGGCGCTGATTAACCCGCACAAAGGGAAGTTCAACGTTACCGCCAAAGGCGGGCTGGTCGAAGAGGAGTATGTCGACTGGGTGATCTCGCGTCCCTATATCTTCCTGGTGCTGCTCAACCTGCTCGGCGTGGCGGTCGGTATCTGGCGCTACTTCTACGGCCCGGAAAATGAAATTCTCACCGTCTTCGTCAGTATCGCGTGGGTCTTCTACAACATGGTGATCCTCGGCGGCGCGGTGGCGGTGTCGGTGGAGAGCAAACAGGTGCGCCGCGCGCACCGCGTGGAGATGACCATGCCTGCGGCTATCGCCCGTGAAGATGGGCACCTCTTCTCCTGTACCGTACAGGACTTCTCTGACGGTGGCCTGGGCATCAAGATCAACGGCCAGGCGCAGGTGCTGGAAGGGCAGAAGGTGAGCCTGCTGCTCAAACGCGGCCAGCAGGAGTACGCCTTCCCGGCGACCGTGGCGCGCGTCAACGGCAATGAAGTGGGTCTGCAACTGCTGCCGCTGACCACCAAACAGCATATCGATTTCGTGCAGTGTACCTTCGCCCGCGCCGATACCTGGGCGCTGTGGCAGGACAGCTTCCCGGAGGATAAACCTCTGGAGAGCCTGCTGGATATTTTAAAACTGGGTTTCCGCGGCTACCGCCATCTCGCGGAATTTGCTCCATCGTCCGTCAAAGTGATTTTCCGCTCGCTCACCGCGCTGGTGTCCTGGGTGGTGTCATTTATTCCGCGCCGCCCGGAACGGAATGTGGCCGTGCAGCAACCGATGACGTGATTGGCTTAACAATGATGAATACGCGATGAAAAGAAAATTATCCTGGATGTGTGCAGTGGCAGTGGGGATGAGCACGCTGGCCCCGATGATGACCCACGCAGCGCCGGCGCAACCCGCGCCGAGCGTGCCCGCCGTCGCGCCAGCGACTCAACCGGTGGTCACGCCTGCGCCGGGAGAGACCGAAACCGTTACGCCAACCATGCCGACAGAGGGGCAGACCGTCATCGGCCAGGTGATGCCGGGCGTGCAGGGGGCGAATGCACCCGTGGTGGCAGCCAATGCGCCGTCACGCGATGTGAAGCTCACCTTCGCCGAGATCGCACCGCCGCCGGGCAGCATGGTGCTGCGCGGCATCAACCCGAATGGCGGGATTGAGTTCGGTACGCGCAGCGATGAAGTGGTCTCGAATGCGGTGCTCAACCTTGAGTACACGCCGTCGCCGTCGCTGTTACCGGTGCAGTCGCAACTGAAGGTCTATCTCAACGATGAGCTGATGGGCGTGCTGCCGGTGACCAAAGAGCAGCTGGGTAAGAAAACCCAGGCGCAGATGCCGATCAATCCGCTGTTTATCACCGACTTTAACCGCGTGCGGCTGGAGTTTGTCGGCCACTACCGCGATGTGTGTGAGAACCCGGCCAGCTCAACGCTGTGGCTCGATATCGGGCGCAGCAGTTCGCTCGATCTCACCTATCAGAAACTGGCGGTGAAAAACGATCTCTCCCACTTCCCGATCCCGTTCTACGACGCGCGTGATAACCGCCCGCTGACGCTGCCGATGGTTTTCGCCAGTGCGCCGGATATCACTCAGCAGCAGGCGGCGGCGATTGTCGCCTCGTGGTTCGGTTCACGCACCGGCTGGCGCGGGCAGACCTTCCCGGTCTCCTATAACGCGCTGCCGCAGAGCAATGCCATTATCTTCGCCACCAACGACAAGCGTCCCGATTTCCTCAAGGATCTGCCGCCGGCGAAGGGGCCGACCATCTCAATGGTCAACCACCCGAACAACCCTTACCTGAAGCTGCTGGTGATCAGCGGGCGTGACGATAAGGATCTATTGCAGGCGGCGAAAGGCATTGCCCAGGGCAATGTGCTGTTCCGCGGCGAGAGCGTGACGGTGGATGAGGTGAAACCGCTGCTGGCTCGCCAGCCTTACGATGCGCCAAACTGGGTGCGCACCGACCGTGCGGTAACTTTTGGCGAGCTGAAAGGCTACGAAGAGCAGTTACAGGCGACCGGTCTCCAGCCGTCCTCCATCAATCTGTCGTTGAACCTGCCGCCGGATCTCTATCTGCTGCGCAGCACCGGCATCGATATGAACCTTAACTATCGCTACACCGCGCCGCCGACGAAAGATGGCTCGCGGATGGATATCAGCCTGAATAACCAGTACCTGCAATACTTCAACCTGACCGGCAACCAGGAGAGTAACAACCTGCTGCTGCGCCTGCCGGTGCTGCAGGGGCTGCTCGACAGCAAAACCGATGTCTCAATCCCGGCGCTGAAGCTGGGCGCGGTGAACCAGCTGCGCTTCGATTTCCAGTATATGAATCCGATGCCGGGCGGCACGATTGAAAACTGCGTCACCTTCCAGCAGGTGCCGAACCGCGTGGTGATTGGCGATGACTCCACCATCGACTTCTCGAAGTATTACCACTTCCTCGCGATGCCGGATCTGCGCGCCTTTGCTAACGCCGGTTTCCCGTTTAGCCGCATGGCAGATCTGTCGCAAACCATCGTTGTGACGCCGCCGCAGCCGACGCCGGCGCAGGTCACGACGCTGCTTGACTCATTGGGCACGGTGGGGGCGCAAACTGGTTTCCCGGCCATTAATGTACAGTTAACCAACGATGGCAACCAGATCAAGGATAAAGACGCCGATATCATGATCATCGGTGCCATTCCGCCTGAGCTGAAAGATGATAAGCATATCGATCTGCTGGTGAATGCCGCGCAGAGCTGGGTAAAAACCCCGCTGCGCCAGACGCCGTTCGCCTCGATTGTGCCGGATGCTGCCGACCGCCAGGCCGATGCGCAAACGGGCATTACCTCCGATGGCCCAATGGCGGCGATTATCGGCTTCCAGTCGCCCTATCACGATCAGCGCAGCGTAGTGGCCCTGCTGGCCGACAGCCCGCGCGGTTATGAGTTGCTGAATGGAGCAATTAACGACAGCGGCAAGCGCGCGGCGATCTACGGCTCGGTAACGGTGATCCGTGAATCGGGCGTCAACGGCCTGCGCGTTGGCGATATTTACTACGTTGGCCACCTGCCGTGGTTTGAGCGCATCTGGTATGCGCTGGCGAACCATCCGGTGCTGCTGGCGGTGCTGGCTGCGGTCTGCGTGGTGTTGATGGCATGGGTGCTGTGGCGTCTGCTGCGGATCATCAGCCGCCGCCGTCTTGACCCTTCGGATCATGAGTAAACGGTAATGAAAAGCGTACGCTGGGTGGTGATGGCGATGCTGGTGATGGCGGCGATGAATGTTCGCGCCGCCTGTAGCTGGCCGGCCTGGGACCACTTTAAACAGGCCTATATCAGCGACGGCGGGCGGGTTATTGACCCGAGCGATTCGCGCAAAATCACCACCTCGGAAGGGCAGAGTTATGCCCTCTTTTTCGCGCTGGCGGCTAACGATCGCGCCATGTTCGATAAGGTTCTGCGCTGGACCGAAGATAACCTTGCCGCAGGCTCGCTGAACAAGCAGCTTCCCGCCTGGCTGTGGGGCAAGCAGGCTGATAATAGCTGGGAAGTGCTCGACAGTAACTCCGCCTCGGATGCCGATATCTGGATCGCCTGGTCGCTGCTGGAGGCGGGCAGGCTGTGGAGAGAGGATCGCTACAGCCAGTTGGGCAAATCCCTGCTGACGCGGATTGCGAAAGAGGAAGTGGTGACGGTGCCGGGGCTGGGTTCCATGCTGCTGCCCGGCAAGGTCAGCTTCGCTGAACCGACGACGTGGCGCTTTAACCCGAGCTACCTCCCGCCGCAGCTGGCGAGCTACTTCACCCGCTTTGGTGCGCCGTGGTCGACGCTGCGTGAAACCAACCTGCGCCTGCTGCTGGAGACTGCGCCGAAAGGCTTCTCGCCGGACTGGGTACGCTATGAGAAGGGGAAAGGGTGGCAGTTGCAGCCGGGTAAAACGCTGGTCAGCAGCTACGATGCCATCCGCGTTTACCTCTGGGTCGGCATGATGAACGATGCCGATCCGCAGAAAGCGCGCCTGCTCAACAAACTGAAGCCGATGGCGACCGCCACCATAAAAAATGGCGTGGTGCCGGAGAAGGTGGATGTCGCCAGCGGGCAGATCCGCGGCGATGGCCCGGTCGGTTTTTCCGCCTCGATGCTTCCCTTCTTGCAGGATCGTGACGCGCAGGCCGTGCAGCGCCAGCGCGTCGCTGACCATTACCCCGGCGATGATGCCTACTTCAGCGCGGTGCTGACGCTGTTCGGCCAGGGCTGGGATCAACACCGTTTTCGTTTCACCCCTCGCGGTGAGTTACAACCTGACTGGGGCGCGGAATGCACAAGTTCGTCGTAAGTTTTCTTTGTGTTGCAATCGGCCTCTCGCTGGCACCTGCCGCCGGGGCGGCCGAGCCAACCAGCGCGCAGCAGCAGTTGCTGTCGCAGGTGCGGCTGGGTGAAAGCGCCCGCCGCGAGGACCTGGTGCGCCAGTCACTCTATCGCCTTGAACTGATCGACCCCGATAACCCTGAAGTGGTGGCGGCGCGTATGCGCTATCTGCTGCGCCAGGGCGACAGTGCCGGTGCGCAGAAGCAGCTCGACCGCTTAAAGCAGCTGGCACCGGATTCGAGCGCCTATAAAGCGTCGGTAACGACAATGGCGCTCTCCTCGGCTGAAGGCCGCCAGGCGCTGCAACAGGCGCGTTTACAGGCCACCACCGGCCACACCCAGGAGGCAATTGCCGCCTATGACGGGCTGTTTAAAGGCAACCCGCCGGAGGGCGATATCGCCGTTGAATACTGGCTGCTGGTGGCAAAAGTGCCTGCGCGCCACAACGAGGCGGTCAGCCGATTGCAGGCGCTGAACAGCCGTAACCCCGGCAATGCGCAGCTGCAGGGCGGTCTGGCACAGATGCTGTTTGCCGACGGGCGCGATGCCGAGGGCTATGCGCTGCTCGAGGAGATGGCGAAATCGAACGCCGGGCGCGACACCGCAGCCGGGCTCTGGTATCAGCAGATCCAGCGTATGCCGGTCAGCGATGCCAGCGTAAAAGCGCTACAACATTTCCTGACTCTCTTCTCCGCTGGCGACACGGTCGATAACGCCCGTTCCCTGCTGACGGCGCAGCAAAAACAGCTGGCTGATCCGGCGTTTCGCGCCCGTGCCTCCGGCCTTGCGGCCGTGGATGCCGGGCAGGGTGATAAAGCGATTGGTGAACTTCAGCAGGCGGTTAACGCCAACAGTGCCGACAGTGAAGCCGTCGGCGCGCTGGGCCAGGCTTATTCCCAACGCGGCGATCGCGCCCGCGCAGTGGCGCAGTTTGAAAAAGCGATCGCCATGGACCCGAACAGCGGCAATCGCAGCAAGTGGGACAGCCTGCTGCAAACCAACCGCTACTGGCTGCTGATCCAGCAGGGCGATGCGGCGTTAAAAGCCAATAATCCGGCGCAGGCCGAGCGTTACTACCAGCAGGCAAGGGCAACGGATAGCAGCGACAGCTACGCGGTGCTTGGCCTCGGTGACGCGGCGGCAGCGCGCAAAGATAACGCCGCGGCAGAGACCTTCTACCGCCAGGCGCTGCGCATGGACAGTGAAAACACCAATGCCGTGCGCGGGCTGGCCAATATTTACCGCGCTGAGTCGCCGGAAAAAGCGGAAAGCTTTATCCACTCCCTCAACGCCAGCCAGCGACGCAGCATCGATGATATTGAGCGCGGCCTGACCAATGACCTTTTATCGCAACAGGCCGAAGCGCTGGAGAGCAAAGGGGAATGGGCGCAGGCCGCCGCGCTGCAACGCCAGCGGCTGGCGCTCGATCCGGGCAGCGTCTGGATCACCTACCGGCTGGCGAGCGATCTGCGCCAGGCCGGGCAGGCGAGCGAAGCGGACAGCCTGATGCGCCAGCTGGCGACGCAGAAAGCGGGCGATGCGGAGCAGGTTTACGCCTACGGGCTCTATCTCTCCGGCACGGAGCGGGCGCAGGCGGCGCTAAATCACCTCAATACGCTGCCGAAAGCGCAGTGGAACAGCAATATTCAGGAGTTGGCCGACCGGCTGCAAAGCAATCAACTGCTGGAGCGGGCGAACCGCCTGCGCGACAGCGGCCACGAAGATGAGGCCATCGCGCTGCTAACCCAGCAACCGGCGAGCACGCGGCTCGATTTAACCCTTGCCGACTGGGCGCAGCAGCGCGGCGATGCCAGCGAGGCGCAGGATTACTATCAGCGTGCGCTCAAGCGCGAACCGGCTAACGAAGAGGCGCTGCTCGGGCTGGCTGAACTCTATGCCTACAGCGGCAATCCGCTGGCAGCGCGGGCGCAGCTGGCAAAACTGCCTGCGGCCTCAGCCAGCGGTGAACCGCCCTCAATCAACACCCAGCGTCGGCTGGCGCTGGTAGAGAACCAGCTTGGCGATAGCGCCAGCGCAAGACGCATTTTCAGCGCGATTGTGCCGCAGGCCAAAGCACAGCCGCCGTCAATGGAGAGCGCGCTGGTGCTGCGCGATGCCGCGCGGTTTGAGGCGCAGAGTGGCGCGCCGCAGCAGGCGCTGGAGCGCTATAAAGAGGCGATGGTCGCGGCAGGCATTACGCCGCAGCGCCCTGTCGATAACGACACCTTTACTCGCCTGACGCGCAATGTTGAGCGTGATGACTGGCTGAAGCGCGGCGTGCGCAGCGATGCGGCGGATCTCTACCGCCAGCAGGATCTCAACGTCACATTGCAACATGAGTATTCCGGCTCCAGCGGCACCGGCGGCTATTCCGATTTGAAAGGCCACACCACCATGTTGCAGGCGGATACGCCGCTGGCGGACGGGCGGCTGTTGCTGCGCGCCGACATGGTGAATATGGATGTCGGCACCTTCAGCCAGAACGCCGATGGTACCTACAGCCCGAACTTTGGGACTTGTGGAGACATTGCTTGCGTGGGCGGTAACCGCCATCAGTCCGATCGCGGCGTCAGCATTGGCGCAGGCTGGCGTAATGCGCGCTGGGGGATGGATATTGGCACCACACCGATGGGCTTTAATGTTGTCGATGTGGTTGGCGGCGTGAGCTACAGCGGAGATGTCGGGCCGCTCGGTTACACGGTTGACCTGCATCGTCGCGCCATCTCCAGCTCGCTGCTGGCCTTTGGCGGGCAGAAAGATCCCAACACCGGGAAGACCTGGGGCGGGGTGCGCGCCAACGGCGCTACGCTGAGCCTCAGTTACGATAAGGGTGAAGCCAACGGTGTCTGGGCAAGCCTCGGCGCGGATACGCTGCAGGGGAAAAACGTCGACGATAACTGGCGCGTGCGCTGGATGACCGGCTACTACTACAAGCTGATTAACGAGAATAATCGGCGCGTTACCGTCGGCCTGAACAACATGATCTGGCACTACGACAAAGATCTGAGCAACTACACGCTGGGCCAGGGCGGTTACTACAGCCCGCAGGAGTATCTCTCCTTTGCGGTGCCGGTGCTGTGGCGTCAACGCACGGAGAACTGGTCGTGGGAGCTGGGCGGTTCCGCGTCGTGGTCCCATTCGCGTAATAAAACCATGCCGCGCTATCCGCGTTTAGATCTCATTCCGTCACAATTCCGCGATCGCGCACGTGATATTCCTGAGAGCGGAAGCCACAGCAATGGCTTTGGCTATACGGCGCGGGCGCTGGTCGAGCGGCGGGTGACCAATAACTGGTTTGTCGGGGCGGGTATTGATATTCAGCAGGCGAAAGATTACACCCCGAGCCACGGGATGATTTATGTGCGCTACTCCGGCGCGGGCTGGCAGGGCGACATGGATATGCCGCTGCAACCGCTGGTGCCGCAGGCCGACTGGTAAAAATAGACTATTCCTGGCGGAAGAGCGCCGCGCATTGGCTGCGTTGCGCGGCGCTTAACCGCATAAGATTCAAAGCGTTATTGCTATTTTTTACGCCACTCGCGAGCCAATGAGAATCTGCGTAGTCCCTTATCTTAATCGCATCGCGATAGAGTATACTCTGGCGGCAGAGTCATCCTGACCCATCCTCTGCGCCGATTGTTTCTCTGGAGAGTGATTTTGCGTGTTAGCCGTTCTTTAACCATCAAACAAATGGCCATGGTTGCTGTTGTCTCCATGTTCTTTGTGCTTATTTTTTGCGTTATTTTGCTGTTCCATTTCCTGCAGCAGAATCGCTATAACACGGCTACGCAACTGGAAAGTATCGCCCGCTCTGTGCGCGAACCCCTCTCGGCAGCAATTTTAAAGGCGGATATTCCTGAAGCCGAAGCGATCATCAAACAGATTAAACCCGCCGGGGTGGTAAGCCGCGCCGACGTGATGCTGCCCAACCAGTTCCAGGCGCTGCGCATGCGCTTTATTCCCGAGCGCCCGGTGCCGGTGACCATCACCCGCATGTTTGAGCTGCCGATCCAGATCTCACTACCTATCTATTCGCTGGAGCGCCCGGTCAACCCGCAGCCGCTGGCCTACCTTGTGCTGCAGGCGGACTCGTACCGCGTCTATAAGTTTGTCATCAGTACCTTATCGACGTTAGTAACGGCTTACTTACTGCTGACATTAATGCTCACCGTGGCGCTCACCTGGTGTATCAACCGGCTGGTGATGCACCCGCTGCGTAAAATCGCCCGCGAGCTGGATGAGATCCCGCCGCAGGCGCTGCCCGGCCACCAGTTGCCGCTGCCACGCCATCATAAAGATGATGAAATTGGCCGCATCGTGCGCAGCTATAACCGTAACCAGCAGCAGCTACAGCATCAGCAGGAGGAGAGCCATGTGCAAACGGTGCGCTTCCCGGTCTCTGAATTGCCAAATAAAGCCGTCCTGCTGGCGCTGCTTGAGCAGGCGGTAACCGCCGATGCGCGCGCGGCTCTGCTGATTATCTCCAGCGACACCCTGCGCGATACCGCCGGGGTATTGCATGAGGAGCAGCGCGAGGTGCTGCTGCTAACGCTGGTGGAGAAGCTCAAATCAGTGCTGTCGCCGGGTATGATGCTGGCGCAGCTTAATATCAGCGATTTCGCCCTCTTCGCGCCCGCTATAGAAGCCCCCTGGCAGGCGATGAAATTAAGTAAGCAAGTGCTCACTGTTATCAACGAGCGTGTGCCGCTGAAGGGCATTCAGTTGCGCCCTCATGCCAATCTTGGGGTGGCGATGACCGGCAGCGCCCACTCCGCCCAGGCTCTTTTGCAGCAGGCCACTTCCGCGCTTGCCGCCGCCCAGCGCACGGGAAAAAACCAGATCCACTTCTTCGATGTACAGCAGCGTGACGCGGCCCAGCGCTGGCTCTCGCAGGAGGCGGAGATGCTCTCTGCGCTTGAGCAGCAGCGTTTTGCGCTCTGGTTGCAGCCGCTGCGCGCGCAGCCGGAGGGCGAAGTGGTCAGCGCCCGTGCGCTGCTGCGTTTACGCAAGCCCGATGATAACGAGGTCGCTGACGCGGCGCTGTTCGCGCAGATCGCGGCCTGCGGGCTGACGGGCAAAGTGTGCGACTGGATGCTGGAAGAGGCGTGTCGCCTGCTGGCCGACTGGCAGGCGCGGGGCATTACGTTACCGCTGGCGGTTGCGCTTCCTGCCGAGGCGCTGTTACAGCAGGCGAATGTTGCCAGCGTGGCTGAGCGGTTGCGCCACTATGATCTTCCCCCCCAGCGACTGCGGCTTGATATCTGCGAACGTCAGCTCTTTTCCGCTAAGGATGAGGTGGTGTCGCCGGATGCCTTTGAGAAGCGCTATCTGGCCGCTGCGGGCGCTGATTAAAATAGTTACTTTGTTACGAGATTGTGCGAGTCAGCTCAAAGTTTTTAACATTCTTGTTTCAGAAACGCCGTAAGCACATTTCTGTCATTCAGGACGGGTGTTATTTTTAATCCGCAGGCTAACCGAAAACCCTATAAAGCCTGAGGTTAATCTCAAGGACACCTTATGAAAACCTCCCTGTTTAAAAGTCTCTACTTTCAGGTTCTGACAGCGATCGCTATCGGTATTTTGCTTGGCCATTACTACCCTGAACTCGGCGCACAGATGAAACCCCTTGGTGATGGCTTCGTGAAGCTCATCAAGATGATCATCGCGCCGGTTATCTTCTGTACCGTTGTGACCGGTATTGCCGGTATGGAGAGCATGAAAGCGGTCGGGCGTACCGGCGCGGTGGCACTGCTCTACTTTGAAATTGTCAGTACGCTGGCGCTGATCATTGGCCTGATTATCGTCAACGTCGTGCAACCCGGCGCGGGGATGAACGTCGATCCCTCCACGCTTGATGCGAAGGCGGTGGCGGTCTACGCCGAGCAGGCGCAGTCGCAGGGAATTGTGGCGTTTATTATGGATGTCATCCCGGCGAGCGTAATTGGCGCTTTTGCCAGCGGCAACATCCTGCAAGTGCTGCTCTTCGCTGTGCTGTTTGGTTTTGCCCTGCATCGCCTGGGCCACAAAGGGCAGCTGATTTTTAACGTCATCGAAAGCTTCTCGCAGGTGATTTTCGGCATCATCAACATGATCATGCGCCTGGCACCCATCGGTGCGTTCGGTGCGATGGCCTTTACCATCGGCAAATATGGCGTCGGGTCGCTGGTGCAGTTGGGTCAGCTGATCATCTGCTTCTACGCCACCTGTATCCTGTTTGTGGTGATTGTGCTTGGCTCTATCGCCCGCGTGACCGGGTTCAATATCTTCAAGTTCATTCGCTATATCCGCGAAGAGCTGCTGATTGTACTGGGGACCTCCTCCTCTGAATCGGCGCTGCCGCGCATGCTGGAGAAGATGGAGCGCCTGGGCTGCCGCAAATCGGTGGTGGGTCTGGTGATCCCGACCGGCTATTCGTTTAACCTGGACGGCACCTCCATCTACCTGACGATGGCGGCGGTGTTTATCGCCCAGGCGACCAACAGCCATATGGATATTTTCCATCAGATCACCCTGCTGGTGGTGCTGCTGCTCTCCTCCAAAGGGGCGGCCGGGGTGACGGGTAGCGGCTTTATCGTGCTGGCGGCGACGCTCTCTGCGGTCGGCCACCTGCCGGTTGCGGGCCTGGCGCTGATCCTCGGCATCGACCGCTTTATGTCCGAAGCGCGTGCGCTGACCAACCTGGTCGGTAACGGCGTGGCGACCATTGTGGTGGCGAAATGGGTTAAAGAGCTGGATGAAAAACAGCTCAACGATACGCTTAATAATCGAACCAGCGCCGCAAAAACGTCAGAAATCTCTTCATAATTTCAAGACTTACGCCCGTAGTCCTTGTCTGACTACGGGCAGCTAAGCATAATTACCCCCTTGCTTCCGTCACAATTCACGCTGAATTTTCGGGATTCTTCACTTCGCGCTGTGACGTTTTGCGTTTCCTGCGGTCTAAAAGCGGAGTGTTTTATGTCTGTCCATTGACCTATGGGCGGCATACTTTTTAACCAGGAATGTTGATTAGGGGTTCTCATGCAGGGCACAAAAATTCGATTGTTAACAGGCGGGCTGCTGATGTTGGCAGCGGCCGGTTATGTGCAGGCAGAGGCGCTCCAGCCCGATCCGGCATGGCAACAAGGCAAGCTGGCGAATGGTTTCCAGTGGCAGGTTCTCTCCACTCCGCAGCGCCCCAGCGATCGTATTGAAATCCGACTCTCGATTGATACCGGCTCGCTCACCGAAAATGCGCAGCAGAGCGGTTTCAGTCACCTTATTCCCCGCGTTGCCTTAACCCATAGCGGCCGCCTCGAACCGGCGCAGGTGCGATCTCTCTGGCAACAGGGCATTGACCCAAAACGCCCGCTGCCGCCGGCGCTGGTCTCCTACGAATACACGCTCTATAACCTCAGCCTGCCGAATAACCGTAGCGATCTGCTGAAAGAGGCGATGGTCTACCTGGCCGATGCCGCCGGGAAACTCACCGTTACCCCTGAGACGGTAAACTACGCGCTGAGCAGCAATGATATGGTTGCGACCTGGCCTGCCGACACCAAAGAGAGCTGGTGGCGCTACCGGCTGAAAGGGTCGCCGCTGCTGAGCCACGATCCGGCGGCCGAGGTGAAAGCGCCGGTCGATGCCGCGCAGCTAAAAGATTTCTATGAAAAATGGTACACCCCGGATGCGATGACGCTGATTGTGGTCGGTAACGTCGACAGCCGCGCGGTCGCCGAGCAGATCACCAAAACCTTTGGCGAGCTGAAAGGCAAACGCCATACGCCGACCCCGGTCGCGACGCTTTCGCCGCTGCCGCATCAGCCGGTGAGCCTGATGAGCGAGGCGGTCACCCAGGATCGCCTGTCGATCATGTGGGAGTCGGCCTGGCAGCCGATCCGCGAATCGGCAGAGCTGGAGCGCTACTGGCGGGCAGATTTAGCCCGTGAAGCGCTCTTCTGGCACGTTCAGCAGAGCCTCAACAAGAACAACGCCAAAGATTTGAGCCTCGGCTTCGACTGCCGCGTACTGTTCCAGCGCGCGCAGTGTGCCATTAACGTCGATTCGCCAAACGACAAGCTGAACGCCAACACCGGCGTGATTGCGCGCGAGCTGGCAAAAGTGCGGGAAAAAGGGCTGCCGGAAGAGGAGCTTAAGGCGCTGATTGCGCAGAAATCCCTTGAACTGCAAAAGCTGTTCGCGACTTATGCGCGCGCCGATACCGATATTCTCATCAGCCAGCGGATGCGCTCCCTGCAAAACCAGGTGGTGGATATCGCGCCGGAGCAGTATCAGAAACTGCGCCAGCGTTTTCTCGACAACCTGACGCCGCAGATGCTGAACCAGGATCTGCATCAGCAGCTGTCGCAAGATATGACGCTGGTGCTGATGCAGCCGAAAGGCGAGCCGGAGCATAACATGCAGGATCTGCAGGCAACGTGGGAAGAGGTGATGAAACCGCAGACCGCCGCGCCCGCCGCCGCCAGCGAGGATGTGCGTCCGGACGTGTCGGATATCCCGCCGCAGCAGTAAGTGAAAAAAAGCCCTCGTTGTTTGGCGAGGGCTTTTTGCTGTTACTCCGGCATCGCGTCGCGCGGGATAATCGCGCCGCGATACTGGATAACGGTACTGGCGGTAAGATGTCCGCGTTTCGCCGCTTCCGCAGCGTCGCCGCCGGTCAGGCGCACGGCAAGGTAACCGGCGCTGAAGGAGTCGCCCGCTGCCGTTGTATCGATCACCTTCTCTTTCGGCAGCTTCACCGCCGGGACTTCAATCACCGCTTCGCCGGTAATCGCCACCAGGCAGGAATCCGCGCCGCGCTTGATCACCACTTCACTGACGCCCGCTTGCTGGGTGCGCTCAATTACCGTCTCCACCGGCTGCTCGCCCCAGAGCAGATCTTCATCATCCAGTGTCAGGAAGGCGATATCGGTGCAGGCGAGCATCTGCTGATAGACCTCGCGGGTCTCCTCTTTGCTCGCCCACAGGCGCGGCCGGTAGTTGTTATCAAAAATCACTTTGCCGCCGTTGGCGCGGCACTCTTTCAGCAGCGACAGGAGCTTTGTCCGGCTGCCGGGGCTTAAAATCGCCAGACTAATGCCGCTCAGGTAGAGGTAGTCGAAGGTCGCCAGCTGTTCGCAAATCGCCGCCGACTGCTCGCTCTCCAGCCAGAATTTCGCCGCCGCTTCGTTACGCCAGTAGTAGAAGGTGCGCTCGCCGCTGCTGTCGGTTTCAATGTAGTAGAGACCCGGCAGACGGTTCTCCATACGCTGCGTCAGGCGGGTATCAACCGCTTCCTGCTGCCAGGCGTCGAGCATCTGCTGGCTGAAGTTGTCGGTACCGAGCGCGGTAACGTAATGCACCGCCAGCGCCGCCGGATTGACCTGGCGGGCGATATAAACAGAGGTGTTCAGCGTGTCGCCACCAAAGCCACGGTTAACTTCTGCGCCTTTTTGTGACAACTCAATCATGCATTCGCCGATGACGGCAATTTTCCTGGACATAGTCGTAACCTGAATCAGATAAATTATCGCTAGTGTGCGATGGGGCTGTTTTGTGGTCAACTATATTAAAACAACGTTCCACTATTTTTTTGAGCTAAGACGTATTACCTGCAATTAGCACGCTACGCTTTTTCCCTTTTGCCGGGTAACCCGAGGTAAAGTTCTCAGCGCACCCGCCGATAACCTGTTGACGAGTTCTTCCAGGTCATCCCCATCGACAGGACAGCAGAAATGACGTTACAGCAGGTCAACACGCCGCCAGACATTCCTCACATGAATGTCGAAAGCTTGCACGAGCACCGTTACTGGTTGCAGTGTGAGCGCGCGTACACTTACCAGCCCATCTATAAAACCGATGGTCGCCTGATGGCGATTGAAGTGCTGACCGTAGTAACTCACCCCTCGCAGCCGGAAAAACGTATCGCTCCCGATCGCTACTTCTCCGAAGTGCCGGTGCGCCAGCGTATTGATGTGGTGCATGAACAGCTTGCGCTGCTGGCGAAGCAGAAAGATTTCTTTGCCCGGCACGGCGTGCTGGCGTCGGTGAATGTCGATGGCCCAACGCTGCTGGCGATGCGGCAGTATGGCGACATCATGGCCTTAGTCGATTCGCTGCCGTGGATCCGCTTCGAACTGGTGGAGCATATCCGCTTACCGCAGGACTCGTCGTTTGCTTCCATCTGTGAGATTGGCCCGCTGTGGCTGGATGATTTCGGCACCGGCATGGCCAATTTCTCCGCGCTGAGTGAAGTGCGTTACGACTACATCAAAGTCGCGCGGGAGCTCTTTATGATGCTGCGCAAAACGCCGGAAGGGCAGAATCTCTTCACCCTGCTGCTGCAACTGATGAACCACTACTGCCAGGGCGTGATCGTCGAAGGTGTCGAAACGCTGGAGGAGTGGCGCGATGTGCAAAACTCGCCCGCCTTTGCCGCACAGGGCTATTTCCTCTCGCGTCCGGTTCCGCTGGCCAATCTTGAGAATGTGATACTCGATCTTTAACCGCTGCCCTTTCCGTCAGGTCTACTATCTTTATGAGAGGTAAGGCTTTAAAGGAAAAGGCATAACAATGACAAGAACGGGCAAAATAGTAACTGCGGTTGTTTCAACGCTGCTGTTGGTGCTTGTGGTGGCCATCGTCATCATTGCGACATTTGACTGGAACCGGCTTAAACCCACCATTAATGAAAAAGTCTCGACTGAGCTAAATCGCCCCTTCGCGATCCGCGGCGATCTTGGCGTCAACTGGGCGCGGCAAAAAGAGGAGACCGGCTGGCGCAGCTGGGTCCCGTGGCCGCATATCCACGCTGAAGATATTATTCTGGGCAACCCGCCGGGGATCGATGAGATCACCATGGTGCATCTGCCGCGCGTAGACGCGACAATTTCGCCGTTAGCGCTGTTGACCAAAACCGTTTACCTGCCATGGATTAAGCTGCAACAGCCCGATGCGCGGCTGATTCGCCGCTCGGAAAAGCTCAACAACTGGACCTTTACCCTCGCGGCAGATGAGAACGCCGATGCCAATGCGAAACCCTCCTCCTGGTCATTCCGTCTCGATAACATCCTGTTTGATAAAGGGCGAATTGCCATTGATGACGCGGTGAGCCGCGCTGATATGACCATCCAGGTCGATCCGCTGGGTAAACCGCTGCCGTTCAGCGAAGTGACCGGTAAAAAGGATGACAGCAACAGAGCGGGCGATTATGTCTTCGGCCTGAAGGCGAAAGGGCGTTACAACGGCCAGCCGCTGAGTGGCGAGGGTAAAATTGGCGGCATGCTGTCGCTGCGCAGCGAAACGACGCCGTTCCCGGTGCAGGCGGATTTCCGCTCCGGTAACACCCGCGTGGCATTTGTCGGCACGGTGAAAGATCCGATGAATATGGGCGGCGTCGATCTGAAGCTGAAGTTTGGCGGCGATTCGCTGGGCGATCTCTATGAGCTGACCGGCGTGCTGCTGCCCGATACGCCGCCGTTTGAAACCGATGGTCGGCTGGTGGCGAAACTCAACGGCGACAAAGGCGCGGTCTATGACTATCGCAACTTCAACGGTCATATCGGCGAGAGTGATATTCACGGCACGCTGACCTACACCAACGGCAAACCGCGCCCGAAACTGGAAGGCGATGTTGAGTCGCGCCAGCTGCGTCTGGCGGATCTCGGGCCGCTGATTGGCGTCGATTCCGGTAAAGGCGCCGAGCAGTCGAAAAAATCGGAGCAGAAAAAGGGCGAGAAATCGGTGCAGCCTGCCGACAAAGTGCTGCCTTACGATCGCTTTGAAACGGATAAGTGGAACGTGATGGATGCGGATGTGCGCTTTAAAGGCCGCCGCATTGAGCACGGCTCCTCGCTGCCGATTAGCGATCTCACCACCCATATCCTGCTGAAAAACGCCGACCTGCGCCTGCAGCCGCTGAAGTTTGGTCTCGCGGGCGGCATTATCTCATCGAACATTCATCTCGAAGGGGATAAGAAGCCGATGCAGGGCAGCGCCACCATTCAGGCGCGTAAGCTGAAGCTGAAACAGCTGATGCCCGATGTTGAACTGATGCAGAAAACCCTCGGTGAGATGAACGGTGATGCTGAATTCCGCGGCGTCGGCAACTCGGTAGCGGCCCTGCTCGGCACCAGCAACGGCAACCTGAAGCTGCTGATGAACGACGGGCTGATAAGCCGCAACCTGATGGAGATCGTCGGCCTCAACGTCGGGAACTATGTGGTCGGCCAGCTGTTTGGCGATGATGAAGTGCGCGTCAACTGCGCGGCGGCTAACCTCGATCTGGTTAACGGCGTTGCCCGCCCACAAATCTTCGCCTTCGATACGGAAAACGCGCTGATTAACATTACCGGCACCGCCAGCATGGCTTCTGAACAGCTCGACCTGACCATCAACCCGGAGAGCAAAGGGGTGCGCATCGTCACGCTGCGTTCACCGCTCTATGTGCGCGGCAGCTTTAAGAACCCGCAGGCGGGTGTGAAACCGGGTCCGCTGATTGCCCGTGGCGCAGTGGCGGCGGCGCTGGCAACGCTGGTGACGCCAGCCGCCGCGCTGCTGGCGCTGATCTCCCCGTCGGAAGGCGAAGAGAACCAGTGCCAGGCGATTTTGTCGCAGATGAAACGCTAAAAGGAAAACCCCTCTCTGGCGACAGAGAGGGGGAATCATCAGAGGGATTGGTGCTTAGTTTCGTGGGTCAGCAGCAGGGCGATAAGGGTTAAGCCCGCCATTGCCGCCAGGTAGAAGCCGACGTACATCAGGCCATAGTTTGCCTGCAACCAGGTGGCGATATAAGGCGCTACCGAGGCACCAAGAATTGACGAGACGTTATAGGAGAACGAGGCACCGGTGTAGCGCACTTCCGTCGGGAACAGCTCCGGCAGCAGCGCGCCCATCGGGCCGAAGGTCAGTCCCATCAGGCTCAGGCCAATCAGCAAATAGGTCATCACCAGCGCCGGGCTACCGGAACCCAGCAGCGGCGGGAAGACGAACAGCGCAAAGAGAATGATAAGCGTGGTGATGACAATCATGCTCTTGCGACGCCCATACGCATCTGCCAGCAGACCGGCAACTGGCACCATCACGCCAAAACCAATCACCGCCATCATCAGCATCCACAACACTTCATTGCGCGGCATGCCTAAGCCCTGCGGCGAGGTGCTGAAGGTCATCGAATAAACGGTCATGATATAGAACAGCGTATAGGTCGCCAGCATGATAAAGGTACCCAGCACCGTCACGCGCACATGTTTTGTCAGCAGCGTGCCAAGCGGGATCTTAACCTGCTTCTTCGCGGCGGCCACTTTGGCGAAGACCGGGGTTTCATGCAGCGAGACGCGAACATAGAGACCAATCAGCACCAGCACGGCAGAGAAGATAAACGGCACGCGCCAGCCCCACTGCATAAACTGCTCATCGGTCAGCAGCCAGGAGAGCAGCAGGAAGGTGCCGTTAGCAAAGAAGAAGCCGATAGGCGCGCCCAACTGCGGGAAGGAGCCATACAGCGCGCGTTTACGCGGCGGCGCGTTCTCGGTCGCCAGCAGCGCTGCGCCGCCCCACTCACCGCCCAGACCTAAGCCCTGACCAAAACGGGCCAGCGCCAGCAGCAGAGGGGCCAGCACGCCAATGGTTTCATACCCCGGCAGCAGGCCGATGGCGACGGTAGAGATACCCATGGTCAGCAGCGAAGCGACGAGGGTGACTTTGCGCCCGACGCGATCGCCAAAGTGGCCGAACACGGCGGAGCCGATAGGACGGGCGATAAAGGCGATGGCGAAGGTTGCCAGTGATTGCAGCGTGGCTGCGGTGGTGTCGCCCTGGGGAAAGAAGATATGCGGGAAAACGATAACCGCGGCGGTGGCGTAAATATAGAAATCGAAGAACTCAATGGCGGTGCCAATCAGCGAGGCGACGACGACTTTTTTGCGCGAGTTTACCGGGGGATTTTCCTGCTCGTTGTCAAAGGTTGTAGCTGTAGCTTGCATAATGTTTTCTTATTTTTAGGCGAACGAACGAGCATATTAGCCACAGCAAAAGCGTTATTTCAATCTGTAACAAAACCGGCTGGCGGGCAAAAAAGCGGCAAAAAGCGAATAATTTTCAGACTTACGATTTCACATCTATGAAATGCTTCACACATTTTAGAAGTTAGTGGATAAAACTGGTTTTCGGTTAAATAAAAGTTACGGACTGGATTTTCATGCTGGAATTATGGATCGGGCTGATATTTTCATTCTATCTATCAGCCCGATAGCTTATTTAGCGGTGCGACGACGGCGACCTTCCGGCATCAGTGGGTCATCTTTATACTGCGCGGTGGCAATCCACGCGGCGCAGAAAAGCGTCAGGCGGGCGAAGAAGTAGAAGAACGCCATCAGACCCAGTACCGAGCCAAATGCCGCGCCGGAGGGGGATTTCACCAGCGATGGCAATGTCCAGGTCATGACGATTTTGATCACTTCAAAGCCAATGGCAGCGATAAACGTGCCGCGGATCAGCGCGCGCTTACGCGGACGATGGCGCGGCAGCCGCCAGAAGATCCAGAAGAAGAGCAGGTAGTTGGCGAGCACCGAAATCATCAGGCCAATCAGCCCCCAGGCCGGTTTCAGCCAGTCGATGTAATCAAGGTGCAGCGTGGAGATGATCAGCTCCTGTGCCGCCCCGGCCACCGAGGTGATGGAGAGGGTGATGACCAGCGCCACCAGCAGGCCAATCAGCGAGATAAAGTCGCGGAAGTACTTTACCCAAATCTTCTCTTCATCCTGCGCGTTACGCTCCCAGACATCGCGCGACTGGGCGCGAATCGCTTCCCGCAGGTTGCCCATCCAGTTCACGCCGGAGTAGAGCGCGATAGCAAAGCCGACAATCCCGACGGTTGTGCGCTGCTCCACGGCGATATGCAGCGTGTTTTTCAGCGTCGACGCCATGGTGGGGTCGCTGACGCTTTGCAGGATCTTATTGAAGATGTCCTGCAACAGGGTCGGATGCGAGGCGAGGATAAACCCGGCGGTGGCAAACGAGACCATCATGATGGGGATCATCGACAGGAACGAGAAGTAGGTGATCGCCGCGCCAAACTGGTTGCCCATGCGGTCGTTAAAGCGCTCTGCGGCGCGAATAAGATGCGCCACCAACGGTTTACGCTGGATCTTTTTCGCCGTATCGGTCACGGCGGCAATCGCTCCGCTATCTTTATCAGCGGTCTCTTTTTCCGGCTTTTCCGGGGTTTCTGCCATCTTCCTGACAGGCTCATACTCAAGGTCTTGCGTGGGACGTTTTTCGACATCTTCCGTTTTCATCAGGTTTTATTTCCTTCTCCTGAATGTGTGGTATGCAGAATTATAGTCGCTACTGGTCGACATAATCCTTCAGCACGGTTGAGAGCCACTCCATAAACAGATGTACGCGTCGCGAAAGGTTGCGCCGGTGCGGATAGATCAGCGAAACCGGCATCGGTTCGGCGCGATATTGTGGCAAGATCTCCACCAGCTTTCCGTTGCGTAACGCCTCGCGCACGCCGACGCGCGGCACCTGAATAATGCCCAGCCCCGCCACGCAGGCAGCGTGGTATGTTTCGGTACTATTGACGGTGAGAATACCGCCGGTTTTCACCCAGCGCGTCTGCTTATCCAGCCACACTTCAAAGCCCTGCGGCCGCGCACCGAGGTTGACGGTGTAGTGCACCAGCGCGTGGGAGGCGAGATCCTCCAGCGACTCCGGGTAGCCAAAACGCGCCAGGTAATCGGGACTGGCGCAGTTGATCATCGATAGCCTGCCAAGCTGGCGGGCAATCAGGCCGGAATCTTTCAGCGTGCCGACGCGCACCACGCAATCAAACCCTTCGCGGATCACATCCACCAGCCGATCGCTGCTGCTCAACTCCAGCTCAATGCCGGGGTAGTGCTGCAAAAAATCGGGCAACCGTGGAATGACTAAATTTTTCGCCACCGCGACCGGCATATCCACCCGCAAACGCCCGCTGATACTTGAGGGATCGTGCAGGAACATGCCGTCCAGCTCCTCAATATTCGCCAACAGATCTTTCGCCCGCTCGTAATAGACCATGCCATCCTGCGTCAGCTGCACGCGGCGCGTGGTGCGGTGCAATAACTGCGTGCCGAGTTCCGTTTCCAGCGCCTGAATCTGGCGCGACACACTCCCTTTCGGTAACCCCATCGACTCCGCCGCGTGAGAGAAGCTGGAAAGCTCCGCGACGCGGACAAAAAGCTGCATTGCGTAAATTTTATCCATCACTGTGCACTATTGTTGTTATTTATGAAACAGTAAAGCGCAATTTAGCACCTTTATTGTTTTAATTGCAGCCAATAAGCTTTTTGTTGTGTGCATTATCAACAAAGACGAGGTTTACATGACACAACCTATCGCAATCGTAACGGGTGGCAGCCGCGGGCTGGGTAAAAACGCGGTATTGAAACTGGCGGCAACCGGAATCGGCATCATCCTGACCTACAATACCAATCAGGCTGAAGCGCAAAAAGTTGTGGAGCAAATTGAGCAAAAAGGGGGTAAAGCGGCGGCATTAGCGTTGAATGTCGGCGATATCAGCCAGTTTGACAGGTTTATCTCTCAGGTACAGGATCGTCTGCAAACGCGATGGCAGCGCGATAGCGTTGACTATTTAGTGAACAATGCCGGAACCGGCATTCAGGCCGCTTTTGCCGAGACGCGCGAAGAACAGTTTGATGAGATGGTCAACATCCACTTTAAAGGCCCCTTTTTCCTGACGCAGAAGCTGTTGCCATTAATCAAAAATGGCGGTCGCATTCTGAATGTCTCCACCGGGCTAACGCGCTTTTGCCAGCCGGGACGTGCCAGCTATGCGGCGGTAAAAGGGGCGATGGAGGTGCTGACCCGCTACCAGGCGAAAGAGCTGGGCGAGCGCGGTATCGCGGTAAATATCATCGCACCGGGCGCGATCGCTACCGATTTTAGCGGCGGGGTGGTGCGGGACAATGAGCAGGTTCATCACTATATTGCTTCGCAGACGGCGCTCGGACGGGTTGGGCAGCCGGATGATATTGGCGATGCGATTGCCACCCTGCTCAGCGATAAGCTGGCGTGGATGACGGCGCAGCGGGTGGAAGTGTCTGGCGGGATGTTCCTGTAATGCGCATAACGCCCGGCAGCGTGAAGGCTACCGGGCGCCCATTTACTCCACCTGGAAGTGCGTGACTTTAACGCGCTCAGGCTTCTGCTTTTTATCCAGTGAGCCGCTGATGCCCACCAGATCGTCCGGTGAGAAGGATTTACCTTCAAACACCGCCATCGGAATTTGCACCTGGATATGGCCCGTTTTATCGCGGAACTGATAGAGATCGTTCCCCTCTTTCTTCAGCAGATTGCCGCGCAGCGAGACGGAAGCACCGTCATGCAGGCTCTTCGCCTGTTTAACGTTCATACTGCGCGCATCTTCAATGCCCCGGTAACCGTCATCCATTTTATGTGGCGGCGGCGGGGCTTTATCCGCTTTCAGGCCGGGTGCCTCATCTGCAAATGCTGACATCGAAAAGAGAGCTGCTAAGCAGGCGGAAAGCACGATTTTTTTCATAACTTCTCCTGATTGTTACCAGTACACGACTTTAAGCCTGGCAGAGAGCGGGCAACTGTACAGGCGATTTATCTGTTTTCCTCGCCTAATAAAAAAAGCGGCCGCGCGTTAAAAAATAAATATCGTGAATATTTGGGGCTGTTTTTATTATTCTGAAACAGGTATCACTGATAATCAGCCGCCGCTGAGCTATCTTTTAGCGACTAATAATTAAAGAAAAAACTGCCCGCTGACCGGGTCAGCGCAATATGTCTTAAGTTGTACTTAAGGGAAAATAATGACAACTCCTGCCCCTGTTAATACAGGTGAACAGTTTGAAAAGTGCATCGCTATTATTCGGCAGGCGTCTGTCGAAATTTTGCTGCTGCTCAATGTGCATTTTGATGAAGGAAAAGATCCGCGCTGGTTTCTGGAACAGCTCGATGTTGCGCGCCTCAGTTTGGGTGGCTGGGGAGCGGTGGCGAAAAGACTCAAACTTAACGATGCGGAGTTAACGCAGTTCACGTTGCAGCTTCGTCACTTGCAACAACTGGTGCCGCGCTATGAGAACGGGCAGAGCGTCACGGAAAATCAGCTTATTGCCGCGCTGCGCTTTATCGCCGCGCTGGAGAACCTGCGTAAAAAGCAGAAGCTGCTGACTTACAGCACCGCGCTTGGCCCTAACGATCCGCTCCAGCAGCAGAGCGGGCTGCAACACCTGCGCGCGATGGAGACGATGATGAAAGGGCTGGTGATGCAGGCATGGCCCGATGCGGAGCGTCTGCGAAATCACCTGAAAACGCAGTTTGGCGCCGATCGCGTGCGCCGCTGGCTGCGCCTCGGCGACCGGAACGATGTCCTGAGCGGCATGCGTTTTAGCGAGCTGGCGCTGCTGCTGGTGGATAAAAAAGAGTATGGCCAGCGCTACGCCAACCTGTTTAATGATGCGCCTGGTCTGAGCCTGTTTGTTGAGCCGCGCAAAACCCTGCAAACCCTGTTAGATGACGTGCGCGAAATCCGCGCCAGCGTCATCGCCGGCAATGCGCTGAGTTCTAACCAGTTAGCGATGCTTGAGGGCTACTATCCGCAGATCGCCGGGCCAGTACAGCGCGCCTTTGATGAGGGGCGCGGCAAGGTTAACCCCGCCGCATTACTGAAAGAGGCCGCAGGCGAGCTGGATGCCTACTGGGAGCAGGCGCGCAAAAAAGATCGCGCCGCGGGCGGCGATACACAGCCGATTCGCGACAGTATTGATAAACCGGCGACCCGCCAGGTACGCAGCCGCGAAGAGCGCGAACAGATGGTCTCTGGTGTGCTGTGGGGCGCGGTGGGCGTCGTGGCTTTGGTGATTGTGATTGGCGCGTTCTGGCTCTTTATGGGCGGCGTCTCCGCGCCGGTGGCGCGTCAGACCACTATTACGGTGCCCATTGCCGAAGAGCGTCAGAAACCGTCGGCGAAAGAGGAGCTCAGTTCAATGGGGCTGCCGCGGGATGAGAACAACTTCCGCTCGGCTATCGATCGCAACGATACTCGCGTGGTGTCGCTCTTCCTGCGCACCGGGATGAACTGGAAACTCTCCTGGACTGAACATGCGGTGATTTCGGACTACAACGATGTGCTCGATCTGCTGCTGCGCTACCGTTTGCAGATGGATGAGAAGCGCCCGTGCCGACGTTTTATTACCACCCTGACCCATGAGATGGTGGCAAATAATAAGCCGCTCACCTCCATCACCAAAAATTACCTGCAGGCGTTTTGCACCACCAAACCGGTGGTCGATCGCCAGCGTTATGAGATGGAGCAGGCACAGCTGCGTTATGACGCCAGCCCGAACGATGAGAACCGTAAGTGGGCAGAGACGCACACCGCCATTTATAACACTATTGATTGAGTAAAGGCTCGAAGGTTTGTGTAACCCCGTAGGCCTGATGGCGGCTCCGCCTTATCAGGCCTACGGAGTGTGCAGCATTATCACTCTTGCGGTTTTTCTTCCGGCTCGTCCACTTTGGGCTCGCCGTAGAGGCCAATCAAGCGGCGTACCACGCCGTTGGTCCAGCCGAAACCATCCTGCAACGGATACTCACCGCCGCCACCTTCGCGCGGCGTGCTGCTGGCGATGTGGTACTTCTCAATCAGCTTGTGGTGTTGCTGATAGAAAACATTCACTGTCTTCAGCCAGCTGCGGGCAATCTGATCGCCCAGTTCATCGTTACCGTAGAGCTTAAAGCCCTGGATCGCCATCCACTGTAGCGGGGCCCAGCCGTTGGGTTTATCCCACTGCTCGGCGGTTTCATACTCCGTTGTCAGAATGCCGCCCGGCGTCAGCAGGCGGTTGGTGACCGCTTCTGCCAGCCGTTCAGCCTGCTCGTGCGTTGCCATGCCGACATAGAGCGGCACAATGCTCGCGGCAGAGAAGAGCGCCATCTCCTCGCGACGCCAGTCGTAATCGCGGAAGCAGCCGCTTTCGTCATCCCAAAGATAGCGGTTGATGGCCGCACGGCGGTCGCTCGCTTTCTGGCGGAACAGCGCTTCACGCTCCCGGTCGCCCTTCAGCCCGGAGATGTTAGCAATCGCGCTCTCAAGCTTAAACATAAACGCGTTCAGATCGATCGGGATAAACTGCGTGGTGCGGATGCTCGCCAGACGGTGCGCATCACGCAGCCAGCGGGAGGAGTAGTCCCAGCCGGAGGCCGCGCCAGCGCGCAGGTCGCGATAGACCTCATTTGGCGGACGACCAGAGTGACGCGCGGTCTCCACGTCTTCGATCCAGGATTCATCGCGCGGTGTATCGCGGTCATCCCAGTAACGGTTAAGCAGCGAGCCATCCGGCATACGCACCACGTGGCGGTAAGCCTGGTTCAGCACCAGCGACTCCGCGCCATCCATCCAGAAGTCATACTCCATCAATAGATGGTCGAGGTAGCGTCGTGCGCCACGCACGCCATCTTCCTCAAACAGTTCGACCATCAGCGCAAATACCGGCGGCTGGGAACGGCTTAAGTAGTAGGTGCGGTTGCCGTTAGGGATATGTCCGTAACGCTCAATCATCCACGCGAAGTTATCGGCCATACAGCGCAGCAGGTCGTCGCGCCCGCTCTCTGCCAGCCCCAGCATGGTGAAGTAGGAGTCCCAGTAGTAGGTTTCACGGAAACGCCCGCCGGGCACAATATAGGATTGCGGCAGCGCCAGCAGGGAGGACCACGGAATATGGTCACGCGGCTCACGGGTGAGGATCGGCCACAGCTGGTCGATATGCTCTTTTAGCGAGTTTTCCGGGTTGGAGACATACTCTTTGGCGTAGTTTTCCGGCATCCAGAAGTGCGCCTTCACGAACTGGCGTAAGTTGAATTCCGGTTTGCGTTTAATTTTGCGATAGCGAATCAGGATATCGAGCGGATCCATCTTCGGCGCACAGTCAGGGAAGGTTTTGCTGTCGGCGAAGATGCGCGATGATTGCACATGCTCAAACAGTTCCAGATAACGATCGGCAGGCGTGAGCGCATCAGATGCGGGCATCCCCTCAATCATCTCCGGTTCCGGTTCCGCCTCGATCATTTCATCCAGTTTTAACTCGCACGGATCGGTGTCGTAGGTTTCGTCTTCGAATACCCATTCCATTAATTCTGCGCTTTGTAGTTTCTGGTTGAACATAGTGACGTTGGCCTCCGGATGTCGTCGTAAAAAACTACGGGTGTTGCCCGGCTATCTATAAAGCTTAGACATTCGCTTCGATCTCTGGTGATCAAAGTGTGCGGATGATCACGTTTTAAAATCGGCCTTACAGCAGCTAAAAATCCACAACCGGCTGATAAAGCACGAATAATTCACTTATTCCTGTGCTTTAAGTAGCGGTAAATTTCGGAGCATTCGTTTTGCAACGATTTGTGAATAAACCCGGTATTACGCAGTTGACCACCGCAGAACAGGGTCGTTCATTTTATCGCTAGGGAAAGAAATCAGAATACGCTCTTATTACGTTAGAGCAATGTTGCAATACCCGCCATACGGCGCGAAAGAAAGAGTGGAGACTCCCGGCGACAGAGGCCGCCGGGAAGGGAATTAGCGGGGGATTTGCTGCGTGATGCAGTGGATGTTACCGCCGCCGAGCAGGATCTCGCGAGCCGGCACGCCGGTGATGATGAAATCCGGAAACATCTCAGCAAACAGCGCCTGCGCCGCGCCATCGGTCGCCGGGTCCAGCAGCGGGAAAATGATCTGCTGGTTGCTGACCAGATAGTTAACGTAGGAGCCCGCCAGCCGGTTGCCTTCGTGACGCTCAATCGCCGTGCCTTTCTCGACATCGCACGTCTCTTCCGCGCTGGCGTAAAGCGGCTGCGGAGAGGGCACTTTCCACACTTTCAGGCGACGACCCTGCGCATCTTCCACGCTTTGCAGCACGTCAAGCGCCGCCATGGAGCGAGCGTACTGCGGATCGTTTTCATCATCGGTCCAGTGCAGCGCCACTTCGCCCGGGCGCACAAAGCAGCACATGTTATCGATATGACCATCGGTCTCATCGTTAAACACGCCGTCCGGCAGCCAGATGATCTGCGATACGCCAAGGTAGTCGCGCAGCTGCTGCTCAATCTGCGCTTTGCTCAAGTTCGGGTTACGGTTGGCATTAAGCAGACACTCCGCGGTGGTCAGCAGGGTACCTTCGCCATCCACGTGAATCGAGCCGCCTTCCAGCACCAGGTCCGTGTGGTAGCACGGCATCTGGTGATAGTTTGCTACCTGTTCTGCCACTAACTGATCGCGATCCCAGCTGGCGTAGAGACCGCCGTTAAGGCCGCCCCATGCGTTAAATGTCCAGCTAATACCGCGTTTTTCGCCCGCAGCATTGGTCACGACCGTCGGGCCGGTATCGCGCATCCAGGCGTCGTCGCTCTCCATCTCCACCAGCGTGACATCGGCGGGCATCACTGCCCGCGCTTTCGCCATTTCCGCTGCCGGCACGCCCATAATGACCGGCGTGGTACGGGAGATCGCTTTTGCCACCGCAGAGAAAGCCTGCTGCGCCGGCGCGGCGTCGGCACGCCAGTTATCCGTACGGTAGGGCCAAATCATCCACACGGCCTGATGCGGCGCCCACTCGGCGGGCATGCTGAATCCGTCTTTTACCGGCATGGTCAGCTGTGACATTACTTGCTCCTTACGCTGCCATCGGAGGTTGCCAGCGCGGTGTACATGTTCGGACGACGGTCGCGGAACAGGCCCCAGGAGGCGCGCTGTGCGGCAATCGCATCGAGATCGAACGTGTGAACCAGCACAGCTTCGCTGGTTTTGTTTGCCTGCTCAACCAGCGCACCGGTCTGATCGGCAATAAAAGAGGAGCCGTAGAAGGTCATTTCCAGGCCTTCAATATATTTGCTGGCTTCGGTACCGATACGGTTAGAGGCGATAACCGGCACAACGTTCGCGGCAGCGTGGCCCTGCTGGACGCGGGTCCAGTGCGGCTGGCTGTCGATATCCGGGTAAGCCGGTTCTGAACCGATAGCGGTCGGGTAGAAAATCAGTTCCGCACCCTGCAGAGCCAGGCAGCGAGCGGTTTCCGGGAACCACTGATCCCAGCAGATGCCGACGCCGATCTTCGCATAGCGGGTGTTCCACACTTTGAAGCCGGTATCACCCGGGATGAAGAACTGTTTTTCCTGGTACGCCGGGCCGTTCGGGATGTGCGTTTTACGGTAGGTGTCGAGCACGCTGCCGTCGGCATCAATCATCACCAGCGAGTTGTAGTAGGCGTTGTTGCTCTTTTCAAACAGGCTCAGCGGCAGCACCACTTCCAGCTCTTTTGCCAGGGCAGAGAAATGTTTAATCAGCGGGCTGTTGTCCACTTCCTGCGCCAGCGCATAGTGCTCCGGGCTCTGATCGATGCAGAAGTAAGGCGCGGCGAACAGCTCCTGAATCAGGATAACCTGCGCGCCCTGGCGGTGAGCTTCACGTACCAGACGCTCGGCGTTCTGTACGTTTTTCTCCAGATCCCAGGTGCATGCCATTTGGGTGGCGGCGACAGTTACATTTCTCATAAACATCTCCCGTAGGTCTCGGTTCGGTTAGTGCAAAATTTCAGCACTTATTGTGGCGCAAACTATAGCAACGATCTGCGTTATGAATAAAATGTATTGTTATCATGAAAACATGAACAGGATGCATAATTGTGGTCGATCTGAATTTGCTGCGCCTTATCCCCATTCTGGCGAAAGAGAAAAACGTTACTCGCGCCGCGCAGAAGGCGAATTTATCCCAGTCGGCCTTTAGCCACGCGCTCAACCGCCTGCGTGAACAGCTGAAAGATGAGATGTTTATTCGTACCCACAGCGGCATGGAGCCGACGCCCTATGCCGCGCGGATGATTCCGGTGATTGAGAGCGCGCTGAGTAAGCTCGATACCGCCACGCGCGGGCCGAGCCACTTCGATCCGGCGCGTGACGCCCACACCTTCTACATTGGCGCGGTCGATTACTTCGAATTTATGTTTATGCCGGTGCTGACTGCGCGCTTTAAAACCATCGCGCCGAATGTGCGGCTCTCGGTGGATATCCTGTCGGAGACCATCAAGGTTGAACGTGTGGAGAACGGGCAGCTGGATGCGTTTATCGGCGTCGAAAATGTGCAGCACATTCCGCACTACTTTAATAAGCACCGGCTTATCTCCGATCACTTTGTCGCCATCGCTTCGCTTGAGCGCAGCGATCTGCCGGAGCAACTGACAATGCGCCATCTGGTCAGCGAGGCGCAAATCCACCTGCCCGCCGTCAGCTCCGGCGCGGACCATATCGACAACTGGCTCTTATCGCAGCACCTCTACCGCCCGCTGGCAACAGTAGTGCAAAGCTACGCCGTCGGTGGCCGTGTGGCGGTGGCATCGGGCTATTTAATGTGCGTCCCGTTTCGTATCGCCCAGGAGCTGGCAAAAATGTTGCCGCTGCGCATCATGACGCTGCCGGAAGGCGCGCCCTCATATGATTTACTGCTGCTTTCGCACCGCCTCTATGACTACCAACCCGCCGTGCAGTGGCTGATCGATGAATTAAAAACGGTGCGGATATAGGAGGGCAGAATCTCAACGTAAGACGCTTGTGATATGGTTCAAATGATCCACAGCACTTCTATTAAATAGCTACTCCGTGAATGTTTAGACTCTTTCTTCTTTGGTCTCAATTTTGGGGGCTTGATTCTAAATAAATTCCGGAATAAATATGCCTGCTGGAATGCATTCCGGCGTGGCGTTATATTGGCTGGCAGGAAGAAAATAATTAATACATGGAGTTACATATGAGCAAAAAAGAGGGGGTCCCTTAGATTATTGACCTTAGGAGAGCTTCGGTTGGCCAGATCGGTTTTCGGTAACACTATTCGTTATCATACTGTCTGGATACACCATGACAGCTATTTACCTTTCGGCTTGCAGTTTGATAATTATGTAATGTCACCCAACGGTGAAATCTATTTTCGCGAATGGTATCGGGATGATTTTTCGACAAAAGAGGCTGATCTACAACATCTTTTTATCCACGAAATGATGCATGTGTGGCAGCGAGAAAGGGGGATGCAAGTCTTCTTACGCGGACTTTACAGCTGGCGCGCAGACTATGGCTACAGATTAGATGGACGCAAATTAGCGCAATATCCTCTTGAGCAGCAGGCTCAAATTGTTGCTGACCATTTCATACTTGAAACGTATGGGCTGCGGAAGTGGATTGAATTAAAAACCGCAGGAGTAGTAACACTGAAAAATGTTGTGCAGTATGAAGAAGAATTAAAGAGTCTCTATAAAGTTGCATTAAGAAACTTTCCCACAGGGTTATAAAAATGAAAAACTATTACGCCTTCCTCCCCTTATTATGTTTGCCTCTACTTAGCGGCTGCCCGATGGGCGACCGTGTCGATCAGCGTTATAAGCCCGCAGAAACCGCCGCGGTGATGGTAAAAAACGCTCAGGTCTGTTTCACCATTAAAGACGCTGAAGATTATCAGCCCGCCTTTATTTCAATCGCGCCGCGCACCACCCCTTATAAAGAGCGTTGGTATCAACAAGCGCCGCGGTTAGCGGTAAAAGAGGGCGAAATGTGTATTCCACCCAGCCTCTATAAATTCCCTGACAGCGGGCAATTCATTGCGACGTTTGTGCTCTCCTCGAAAGCCAAAGCGCAGACCACGGCGTTTAATACGCGTCGCTTTAACGTTGCCTTCGCGATTGACGCAGGCCATGCGAAACCTATCGCCGTTAACGACAGTGAGTTTTAACGCGTTTCACTGAATGGTTGCTGCTTTCCCGCTCGTGCCGCGCCAGGCATTCGGCATCTGCTGCGCCAGCCACTCGGCTTGCGGATCGTGCGTTGCGCTGGCCTGCTGCACAAAGAACCCTTGCGCCTCTTCGCGTAGCGCATCCGGGGAGTGGGTCGGCGACTGCATCACCACCAGCACCCCCTGGCGATCTGCGCAGTAGTACCATTGGCACTGGGCGACGTAGCCGAGGCTGCGCTCAACCCGCATCTGGTGGAAGAAGAGCGGCTGGTAGCGCTGGATAAGCGCCTGCATCTCCTCAATCTCCTCTTCAACCGGCAGGAACAGCAGTAGCGCGTTGTCCCCCTCCTGCGTATTCAGCGTGAAGTGTCTGTCGGTTGCGATAAGCGGCGGCGCGTCGGTTTCGGTCTCAACAGGAAAGATAAAGGCGCTTAACAGGCGGGAGAGCGCCTGATGCAGCGCCGCGTCACCGCCCGCCAGATGGGCTTGCCAGACCTGTTGAGTGGGCTGGGCGACAGAGGTTGCCAGTTCGCGCGGCAGCTGCGCCAGTAAGCGGCGCACAGCGCTGCCCTGCATCTCGCGGGCGGTCTCCTGCGCCAGCGCAAGGCGCGCCTGTACTCCGGCGTTAGCATCCTCACGCTGCAAAATCTGGTTTATTTCCGCCAGCAGGGACTGCATCAGCAGCGCCTCTCCGCAGAGGTGCAACTGCCAGATCCCCTGCTCACGCTGCACCGTCAACACGCCGCCCTGGCGGGCTGCCCATGCACTGAGTGGGCGCAGACGCGAGGCCAGCCACCAGCCGGTTTCATCACTAAACGCCGTGGCAGGCTGTGGTCGCAGCCGCAATGAAGCATCGCCCTCTGCCTGTTGCCATGCCAGCGGCGCAGAGGCTGAAGGGAGCGCAGGTGCATGCAGCGGCGCAGGCGTCGGGAAGGGAGTAAACGAGACTGGCTCATCGGGTGCCGCTTGCGGCACGAAAGGTGCCAGCGTCAGGGTAAAGCCCTGACTCTCAACGCTTTCTCCGCGCACCTCAGGCGAGGCCCATAACCGGCTGGCATTTGCCGGGGTAAGGGCTGCCAGCAAAGCAGGCCAGCCGTCGGGATCGGGCGGTAGCAGGCCAATAGCGCGGGCGCGCAGCGCTTCAAGCGGCGCGAGTTGCATAAAAGCGTGTTGCGTAAAGCGGCAGAGCGCCTGACACTGCGCCTCGCTCAGGGCGCTGACGGCATCCAGCCAGCGGAAGAAGAGAGATTCAACCTGCGCGGCGCTGACGGTTTCATCGCGCAGCGTAAAGGTGAGCCGCAGCCAGAGGGTCTCAGCATTCAGGCAATCGGCCTGCAGGTTGAGAGCCGTCACCAGATTACGCTGGCGCCAGGTCTCCATCAGCCCGCCTGCGGTTTCGTCCAGCAGCAGGGTTTCCAGCAGACGCAGCGCACCGCTGACGGCGGCGGGAGGGGTAAAGCTCAGCACCAGCATGGTTTCGCGCGGCTGATGCAGCGCGCAATCGCCCTGTGCAAGGGCGAGCGGCATCACCGCATCGGCCTCTCTGCCGGAGGGGGGCGGTGCGGCGCTACAGCGTGCCAGTGCTTCGAGATTCTCCAGCGTCTGCGGCCCCTGTAAAAAGAGGCGCAGATTCCCGGCGTGGTAGTGCTGCTGGTGAAAAGCCTGCAATGCCTGCTGAAGCGGGGCGGCTTCGTCGCCAAAGCTTGCGTGGTTGCCGATGCGAAAACGCGCCAGCTGCCCATCGCCATCCAGCATGTTGAGCAGGGCGGCTTCGCGGCGTTTCTCGGCATCGTGCTGTAACAGGCGATACTCTGCGTCGATCACCGAAGCTTCTGCGAGGATCTCACTCTCGTTAAGCTGCGGCGTCACCAGCATATCGGTGAGACGTAACAGCCCCGGCTCCAGCAGATCCGCAGGCACTTCAAAAAAGTAGGCCGTCTGCGCCAGACGGGTCGAGGCGTTAAGCCGACCGCCCTGCGACGGCACCCAGCTGATTAAGCGCTGCGCCTGTGGAAAACCGAGGCTGCCGCGAAACAGCATATGCTCCAGCAGATGTGCCAGCCCCGGCCAGGCCTGCGGCTCTTGCAGGCTGCCGGCGTCGACGCACCAAAGTGCCGCCGCCTGGCGCGCGTCGGGTTGATGCACCAGGGTGACGTGCAACCCATTGTCGAGGTGGAGCTGTCGGGTATGCATGGTTAGCCTTTGACAATCAGTTGCGAGTTAACGCGGTTGCGAAAACGCAGTTCATGCACGCCGATGCGGCTATGGTTGGCCTCTTCGCGCGCCGCGAGAATAGTGCCGTGATGCGGCGATTTGCTGCATACCGGGTCGGCATTCGCCGCGTCGCCGGTCAGCATATAGGCCTGGCAGCGGCAGCCGCCAAAGTCCTGCTCCTTCTCCGGGCAGGAGCGGCACGGCTCCGGCATCCAGTCGTTGCCGCGATAGCGGTTAAAGCCGAAGGAGTCGTACCAGATGTGCTCCAGCGAGTGCTCCAGCACCGAGGGGAACTTTACCGGCAGCTGGCGCGCGCTATGGCACGGCAGCGCGGTGCCTTCCGGCGTCACGCTTAAAAAGATCGCCCCCCAGCCGCCCATGCAGCCCTTTGGGCGCTCTTCGTAGTAGTCCGGGGTGACAAACAGTAAGTTGGTCAGATTGCCGCTTTCCGCCATCTTCGCCCGGTAGTCGCTGACCACCGCTTCGGCGCGGGCAATCTGCTCGCGGCTCGGCAGCAGCCCTTCACGGTTAAGCTGCGCCCAGCCGTAAAACTGACAGGTCGCCAGCTCAACATCGTCGGCCTCCAGCTGTAACGCCAGCGCGATAATCCGATCGATCTGGTCGATATTGTGCCGATGCAGGACGAAGTTCAGCACCATCGGATAGCCGAGCGCTTTGACCGCTTTCGCCATCGCCAGCTTCTGATGAAAGGCTTTTTCGTTGCCCGCCAGCGCGGCATTCAGTTCAGGATCGCTGGCCTGGAAGCTGATCTGGATATGATCCAGTCCGGCATCGGCAAAGGTGTGCAGCTTCTTCTCGCTCAGGCCAATGCCCGAGGTGATCAGATTGGTGTAGAACCCCATCCCGCGCGCGGCGGCAATCAGCTCCGGCAAATCTTTGCGCAGCAGCGGTTCACCGCCGGAAAAGCCAAGCTGTACGCTGCCCATCGCCCGCGCCTGGCGAAACACCTCAATCCACTGCGCCGTGGTCAGCTCCTGCTCCTGGGTCGAGAAGTCGAGCGGGTTGGAGCAGTAGGGGCACTGGAGCGGGCAGCGATAGGTCAGCTCCGCCAGCAGCCAGAGCGGCGGATTGACGCTTTTGGCGGCCTCACTCACGGAAAATCACCCACTTCTGTGCATAGGCCTGCGCCAGGAAATCGAGCACGTCGGCGGCAAGCTCTTCGGCCTCGGGAAAACGCGCCTCCAGCGTGGCGATAATCTCGCCCACGCTTTTAATGCCATCGACTTCCGAGAGGATCGCCGTGGCGCTGTCGTTCAGCTTCGCCATCCCTTCCGGGTAGAGGATCACATGGCAATCCTGCGCGGCTTCCCACTGCAGGCGGTAACCCCGGCGGAAGGCGGGAATGTGATGTGCCTGAATGTGCATTACACCAGTCTCCGTGTGTGCCACACCGCGTCTGCGGTGACGGTGTGATAGGGGGCGCGATGAAGGCTGTAGGCCATCGTCATCGCATCGAGCATGCTCCAGAGGATGTCGAGTTTAAATTGCAGGATGTCGAGCATCCGCTGCTGCTTCTCGGCGGTGTCACACCACTCCAGCGCCAGCGATAAACCGTGCTCGACATCGCGTCGCGCCTGGCCGAGACGGCTGCGGAAGTAGTCATACCCCTGCGGTTCAATCCACGTGTAGTGCTGCGGCCAGCTGTCGAGGCGCGACTGGTGGATCTGCGGCGCGAAGAGTTCGGTCAGCGAGCTGCATGCCGCCTCCTGCCAGCAGGCACGGCGGGCAAAGTTGACGTAAGCATCCACCGCAAAACGCACGCCCGGCAGCACCCGCTCTTCCGAGAGCAGGCTTTCGCGGGTTAACCCCACCGCTTCGCCAAGACGCAGCCACGCTTCGATACCGCCTTCGTTTTCCCCCTCGCCATCGTGATCGAGAATACGTTGCACCCACTGGCGGCGCACTTCCGGATGCGGGCAGTTGGCCATGATCGCCGCGTCTTTCAGCGGAATGCTGGTCTGGTAGTAGAAGCGGTTGGCGACCCAGCCCTGGATCTGCTCCCGCGTGGCTTCACCGTTATGCATCGCGATGTGATAAGGGTGATGAATATGATAGTACTGACCCTTTGCCCGTAATGCGGCCTCAAACTCCTCGGGCGTCAGGCATATTGCTTCACTCATGAAACCTCTTATAGCGCGATAACCATCCCGTCCCAGCTCACTTCAATCCCCTGTTGCTCAAGGCTTTTTCGTTCCGGGGAGGCTTCATTCAGGATCGGGTTGGTATTGTTAATATGAATTAAAATCTTGCGACGGGCGGGCAGCGTCGCGAGCAAAGATGCAAGACCCTGCTCTTCGGCTAACGCCAGGTGACCCATCGCTTTGCCGCTGTGGCCGCCCACGCCGGTGGCGCTCAGTTCGTTATCACGCCACAGCGTGCCGTCGATCAGCAGGCAGTCGGCGCGCTGCAACCACGGCATAATCGTCTCATCTGGCTCGCCGAGACCCGGCGCGTAAAGCAGGCTCTGCCCGCTATTGCTGTCTTCAATAAACAGCGCAACGTTGTGCCCGGGCAGCGGGCGATCGCGGTAAGGCGAGTAGGGCGGTGCATTGCTTAACAGCGGAATAGCGGTAAAGTGCAGCTGCGGGCAAACCGCCACCTGGAAGCGCGCCAGCGGCTGAACAGGGTGGTGTTGCAGCCCGCCGTTCCAGTGGCTGAGCATCGGGAAGACGGGAAAGCCGGTGCTGAGATCTTCATGCACTTCCGGCGTGCACCACACCTGATGTGGGCAGCCTTCACGCAGGCTTAGCAGTCCCGCGCTGTGATCAATCTGGCTGTCGGTCAGGATAATCGCGCCAATGGCGGTGCCGCGCAGCTGTTCGGGTCTGTTCAGCGCCGGCGTGGCGCGTAATTGCTGGCTGATATCGGGCGAGGCGTTGCACAACACCCAGTTTTTGCCATCATCGCTTATCGCAATCGACGATTGCGTGCGCGCTGAGGTTTGCATTGTGCCGTTACGCACTCCCGCGCAGTTCGGGCAGTTGCAGTTCCATTGGGGAAAGCCTCCGCCCGCTGCGGAACCTAAAACAGTAATCAGCATCTGTGTAAACCGGTAAGCAAAAAAGAGGAAGCCCGCAGCAAGGCGGGCGGGCGCGTTTAGCGGTTGGAAATATAGAGAGTGACTTCCAGGCCTAAGCGCAGATCCACGAACGTTGGTTTAGTCCACATAGCGTAACTCCTTGGGATGAGAGGAAGTAACCCGCGTGATTCAGTTACCCCAGGTCATATTCAGAACGCGCAGCCAGTTGCGCCAGGCAAGTTTCTCTGCCAACGGCTGGCTGATGCCAGACGATGTCAGCAGGGCCATGAGTCGCGGTAGCCCCGTGACATCGCCCAACTCTTCCGGCAGGTCGATGCCGTCAAAGTCGGAGCCGAATGCTACACGATCCTCACCAAGTTTAGTAAGCAGATAGTCGATGTGTTGGAAAATTTTGTGTAAAGGAGTGCGGGCGTCGCGCTTGCCATCTTCGCGCAGGAAGGCGGTGCCGAAGTTTACGCCCACCAGGCCGTCGCTGGCGGCAATCGCCTCCAGTTGGGCATCGGTGAGGTTGCGCGGCTGCGGGCAGAGGGCGTGAGCATTGGAGTGGCTAGCGACCAGCGGCGCAGTGCTGAGGGCGGCGGTGTCCCAGAACGCCCGTTCATTCATATGCGAGAGGTCGATAAGAATTCGCCGTTGGTTGCAGGCGCGGATAAGCCGTTTGCCGGCCTCGCTCAGGCCCGGCCCGGTATCCGGCGAACCGGGAAAGCGGCCGTTTACCCCTTCGCCAAACACATTCGGCAGGTTCCAGAACGGCCCAATACTGCGCACGCCGCGTGCGACCAGCGCATCAAGCGGCTCTAACTCTGCGTTGAGCGCGTCGGCGCCTTCAATATGCAGCACCAGCGCAATGGTGCCATCTTGCAGGCACTGCGCAATCTCCTGCGCGCTGTGGCAGACGCGCATTCTGCCCTCTGAGGCATCGACCATGCGATAGAAGAGATCGATCTGCTGATGGGTTATCTGGAGCGGATCGTGCAGCGCCTGCGCTTCAGCGGGCGTGATGCTGCGCATCTCTGCGATATAACGCGCGGGCGGCACAAAGACGGCGAACAGCCCACCGGCAAAACCAGCGCGCTGCATACGGGGAAAATCGAGATGACCGCCGTTAAGGCCACTGAAAACCTGTTCGACAGAGGTGTCTGACTGCTCCATCCACAGCCGCAGCAGCAGATCGTTATGACCATCAAACACGGGGAGTTGCGCCGCCATCTTTCAAACCTTGTGTAAAAGCAAAACTGGCCGCGGGGGCCAGTTTGCGTGGAGCATTAACGCATGGTGACGAACTCTTCTGCCGCCGTCGGGTGGATGGCGACAGTGTTGTCGAAGTCCTTCTTGGTCGCGCCCATCTTCAGCGCCACGGCGAAGCCCTGCAACATCTCATCCATTCCGGAGCCGATGCCGTGAATACCGACAATCTTCTCCTCTGGCCCAACGCAGACCAGCTTCATGCGGCACGGCTGGCGGTGAGAGGTGACGGCGGTATACATCGCAGTAAAGGAGGATTTATAGACCTTCACCTGGTCGTCGCCATACTGCTCGCGCGCCTGCGGTTCGGTTAAGCCAACGGTGCCGATTGGCGGGTGGCTAAAGACCACGGTCGGAATATTGCTGTAGTCCAGATGCTCGTCCGGCTTGTTGTTAAACAGGCGCTCGGAGAGGCGACGACCCGCCGCCACGGCAACCGGCGTCAGCTCAACCGCGCCGGTGTTATCGCCCACCGCGTAGATGCCGGGAACGCTGGTGTTCTGGAACTTATCTACTTCGATATAGCCCTTGTCGTTGGTTTTCACACCGGTGGCGGCAAGGTTGAAGTTATCGGTTTCCGGTTCGCGACCAATGGCCCAGATCAGGCAGTCAACGGTCTGCGAACGGCCATCTTCCAGCGTGATCGTCAGGCTGCCGTCACCGTTTTTCACAACCGCAGTTGGCACGGCGTGGGTGTGCAGATTCGGGCCTTCTGCCGCCATCACTTCCACCAGCGTCTCGGTGATCATCGGATCGAAGCTGCGCAGCGGTGCGTGTTTACGCACAAAAAGGTGCGTTTCGGCCCCGAGGCCGTTGATCACGCCCGCCAGCTCGACGGCGATATAGCCTGCGCCCACTACCGCAACGCGTTTCGGCAGCGCGGGCAGGGCGAAGAAGCCATCGGAATCAATGCCATATTCCGCGCCGGGAATCGACGGGTGGCTCGGGCGACCGCCGGTGGCGATCAGGATGTGGTCAGCGGTAATCGTCTCGCCGTTCACTTCCACGGTTTTGGCATCGACAAAGCGCGCAAAGCCGCGGATCACATCCACATTATTTTTGCCCAGCACGTTGTCATAAGAGGTGTGGATACGGTCAATGTAGGCGCTACGGCTGGCGACCAGCTTGCCCCAGTCGAAGTGATTCACCGTAGTGTCAAAACCGTAATCCGGGCCGTAAAGATGGATCGCCTCGGCGATCTGCGCCGCATGCCACATCACCTTTTTCGGCACGCAGCCGACGTTAACGCAGGTGCCGCCCAGCTCTTTGGCTTCGATCAGCGCGCATTTTTGACCATACATGGCGGCACGGTTGATCGAGGCGATACCGCCGCTGCCGCCACCGATGGCGAGGTAGTCATAATGTTTGCTCATGGTCGTTTCCTTAATCCTGAACGAAGTCGACAGTTGTGGCGCGATTGTAGCGCGCCGGGCGCAATGCGCCACCGATGGCTGCGATTACTCGGGTACTACCTGGTTTACCAGCGTATGGCCTGTACCTGCCGGGACCAGTTTCTTGTGCAGCCACGGCAGCACGCTGTTCATTTGCGATTCGAGTTTCCACGGCGGGTTAATCACGATCATGCCGGAGGCGGTCATGCCGCGCTGGTCGCTGTCCGGGCGTACGCCCAGCTCGATTTGCAGGATGTTGCGAATGCCGGTCGCTTCCAGATCGCGCAGCATGCGTTTGATCTGCTGGCGCATCACTACCGGATACCAGAGGGCGTACACGCCGGTGGCGAAACGTTTGTGGCCTTCGCTGATACCGCTTACCACTGCCTGGTAGTCAGTTTTGATCTCATACGGCGGGTCGATCAGGATCAGACCACGGCGCGAGACCGGCGGCAGTTTGGCTTTTAATTGCTGATAGCCGTCGGCGCGCGCCACGCGAGTGCGTTCATCTTTCTGGAACTCCTGGCGCAGCAGCGGGAAGTCGCTTGGATGGAGCTCGGTCAGCATCAGGCTATCCTGCTCGCGCAGCAGCTGGCGGGCGATCAGCGGTGAGCCTGGGTAGTAACGCAGCTGCTCGCCACGGTTAAAGTGACGCACCACATTCATGTAGGGTTCCAGCTCGGCGGGCAGGTCATCCTGCTGCCAGATACGCGCAATCCCTTCCATATATTCACCGGTGCGCTCCGCATGCTCGCCGGAGAGCTGATAACGCCCCGCGCCTGCGTGCGTATCGAGATAGAGAAACGGTTTCTCTTTTTCTTTCAGCGCTTCGATGATCAGGCTCTGAACGGTGTGTTTGAGGACGTCGGCGTGGTTGCCCGCGTGGAAGCTGTGGCGATAACTGAGCATAGCGTTGGAGATTCCAGAAATTAAACGAGATTTCGCACAGTCTATCGCAGATCGCGGCGGATTACCGCTCAACCCTCCGCTTATTGCAGCGATACCCGGCTTAAGCGCACCCTCCGGCATTGAAATCTCCATAAGTTAGCCCCATGCTAATCAAACACCCTTTTCAACAGGACTGCGCATATGACCAACCCCCTTTTGACGCCTTTCGAATTACCGCCGTTTTCCCACATTCGTCCTGAACACGTTGTCCCTGCGGTAACGAAAGCGCTGGACGACTGCCGAAACGCGGTTGAGAGCGTTGTCGCGCAGGGCGGCCCCTACACCTGGGCCAATCTTTGCCAGCCGCTGGCGGAAGTCGATGACCGCCTGGGTCGTCTCTTCTCTCCCGTCAGCCACCTGAATTCCGTGAAAAACAGCCCGGAACTGCGTGAAGCTTACGAACAGACCCTGCCGCTGCTCTCCGAGTACAGCACCTGGGTCGGCCAGCATGAAGGGCTCTATAACGCCTATCGCGATCTGCGCGACGGCGACCACTACGCTGAACTGAGCGTTGCCGAGAAAAAATCGGTCGATAACGCCCTGCGCGACTTCAAACTGTCCGGTATCGGCCTGCCGAAAGAGACGCAGAAACGCTATGGCGAAATCGCCGCGCGCCTCTCTGAGCTGGGCAACCTCTACAGCAACAATGTGCTCGACGCCACCATGGGCTGGAGCAAGCTGGTTACTGACGAATCTGAACTCTCCGGCATGCCGGAAAGCGCCTTAGCCGCAGCGAAAGCGCAGGCAGAAGCCAAAGAGCAAGAGGGCTATCTGTTAACGCTCGATATTCCGAGCTACCTGCCGGTGATGACCTACTGCGACAACCAGGCGCTGCGCGAAGAGATGTACCGCGCGTACAGCACCCGCGCTTCCGATCAGGGGCCAAACGCCGGTAAATGGGATAACAGCCCGGTGATGGCAGAGATCCTCGCCCTGCGTCATGAGCTGGCGCAACTGCTTGGCTTTGAGAGCTACGCGGATAAATCGCTGGCGACCAAAATGGCGGAAAATCCGGCGCAGGTGCTGGAGTTCTTAACCGATCTGGCGAAACGCGCTCGTCCGCAGGGCGAAAAAGAGCTGGCACAGCTGCGCGCTTTTGCGAAAGCGGAGTTTGGCGTCGACGATCTGCAACCGTGGGATATCGCCTACTACAGCGAAAAACAGAAGCAGCACCTCTACAGCATTAGCGATGAGCAACTGCGCCCTTACTTCCCGGAAAACCGCGCCGTTAACGGCCTGTTCGAAGTGGTAAAACGCATTTACGGCATTACCGCCAAAGAGCGTACCGATGTTGATGTCTGGCACCCGGAAGTGCGCTTCTTCGAGCTGTATGACGAAAACAACGAGCTGCGCGGCAGCTTCTACCTCGATCTCTATGCCCGCGAGCACAAACGCGGCGGGGCGTGGATGGATGATTGCGTCGGCCAGATGCGCCGCGCCGATGGCACGCTGCAAAAGCCAGTCGCCTATCTCACCTGTAACTTCAACCGCCCGGTGAGCGGCAAACCGGCGCTCTTTACCCATGATGAAGTGATCACCCTGTTCCATGAATTTGGTCACGGCCTGCACCATATGCTGACGCGGGTTGAAACCGCAGGCGTGGCGGGCATCAGCGGTGTGCCATGGGATGCGGTTGAGCTGCCGAGCCAGTTTATGGAGAACTGGTGCTGGGAGCCGGAAGCGCTGGCGTTTATCTCCGGTCACTTTGAGACCGGCGAGCCGCTGCCGCAGGAGTTGCTGGATAAAATGCTGGCGGCGAAAAACTACCAGGCGGCGATGTTTATCCTGCGCCAGCTGGAGTTCGGCCTGTTCGACTTCCGTCTGCATGCGGAATTCAACCCGCAAGAGGGGGCGAAAATCCTCGAAACTCTGGCCGAGATCAAACGCCAGGTGGCGGTGATGCCTGGGCCGTCGTGGGGCCGTTTCCCGCACGCCTTTAGCCACATCTTTGCGGGTGGTTACGCAGCGGGTTACTACAGCTACCTGTGGGCCGATGTGCTGGCGGCTGACGCCTACTCCCGCTTCGAGGAAGAGGGGATTTTCAACCGTGAAACCGGGCAGTCGTTCCTCGATAACATCCTGACGCGCGGCGGTTCAGAAGAGCCGATGGAGCTGTTCAAACGCTTCCGTGGTCGCGAGCCGCAGATTGACGCGATGCTTGAGCATTATGGTATCGAAGGCTAACACTTGAAGATCTGCTTAGTGGATGAAACAGGCACCGGAGACGGTGCCTTATCCGATCTTATCGCCCGCTTTGGGCTGGAGCCGGATGACGACAACCTGATGGCGCTGGTTCGTACGCCAACCCATCTTGAACTGCGTAAACGCGATGAACCGAAACTCGGCGGTATTTTTGTCGATTTTGTTGCAGGTGCGATGGCGCACCGGCGCAAGTTTGGCGGCGGTCGCGGGGAAGCGGTGGCGAAAGCGGTCGGTATTAAAGGCAGCTATCTGCCGGAGGTGGTGGATGCCACTGCCGGGCTGGGGCGCGACGCCTTTGTGCTCGCCTCCGTCGGTTGCCGGGTACGCATGCTGGAGCGCAACCCGGTGGTTGCCGCTCTGCTGGAGGATGGTTTGCAGCGCGGCTACGCGGATGCGGAAGTTGGCCCGTGGCTGCGCGACCGGTTAACGCTTATCCACGCCTCAAGCCTTTCCGGGCTGGCGGATATTACGCCGCGCCCGCAGGTGGTCTATCTCGATCCGATGTTTCCGCATAAGCAGAAGAGCGCGCTGGTGAAAAAAGAGATGCGGGTCTTTCAGTCGCTGGTTGGCCCGGATCTCGATGCCGATGGCTTACTGGAGCCTGCGCGTCGGTTAGCGATTAAACGCGTGGTGGTTAAACGGCCCGACTATGCGCCGCCGTTGGCAGGCGTCGCTACGCAATCTGCGGTGGTGACCAAAAGCCACCGGTTCGATATCTACCCCGGCTCCGGGGAATAAAAAAGCCCGGTGGCGTTGCGCGCACCGGGCGGTATTCAGGCTACTGACGAAGGGTCAACGAACGATTATTCGTCCTCTTCATCGCGCAGCGGGACAATCAGCATATCCACATGAACGGTGTTAATCAGCTGGCGCGCAGAGGACATCAGTTTGCTCCAGAAGTCCTGATGATGGCCGCACACCACCAAATCCATATCATATTTTTTGATCGCATCGACCAGCACCTGGCCCAGATCGCCGCTGCCGCTGAGGGTTTCGGTAATCGGATAGCCTGCGTTGGTGGAGAGCTCCGTCAGCGCCTGGTGCGTTTCGTCGGAGATGCGCTTTTGCATATCGCCGAGGTTAACGTCGATAAGGCCGGTGTAGAGATCGGAGTAGTTCACATCGACATGAATCAGGGAAATCTTTGCGTTGTAAGGGCGCGCCATTGAGACGGCTTTATCAACCAGCAGCTTGCTTTCAGGGGAGAGATCGACGGCGATAAGGATGTGTTTGTAAGCCATAATGTTACTCCTTCCATAAGTTGTCGATGGCCATCCGGGTGAAACCCTGATGGGGTTGCGCTGCGCTCGCATCCTGCGTTGTACGTGAGCGTTGCGCCCGACTTTTCAGGTCGCATTCAAAATGAATCCTACCTTATAACGCTCTAACATCACCGTCAATCAACCTGGATCACGATTCACTTACGTAATATTTACAGCGAGATGCAGGGATCTGCGTTCGCTTGTGGCAAAAAAAGAGCGCTATCTCCTACACTATTAAGAAACCGTACGGAAGAGAGAGACGGTGTCCCGAAGTTGTCCTGGTTCTTTGCGCGAGGTCAACTACGGAACATCGCCTTCGTTGTGGTCCGTCCGGAGCCTTGGTTACACTCTTTGTTGTCTACCTTAATGGGGTTTTCAGGAGCGTGAGCGCTGGAGTGAAACTCTGTGGGCTCTCGCCGGGGAGGGGATATGGTGATCAGCACTGTTGCGCTGTTTTGGGCTTTGTGTGTGGTATGTGTGGTGAACATGGCGCGTTATTACTCATCGCTGCGCGCTCTGTTGGTGGTACTTCGTGGTTGTGACCCCTTACTTTATCAATATGTCGATGGCGGCGGTTTCTTTACCGCTCACGGTCAGCCGAGCAAGCAGATGCGGCTGGTGTGGTACATCTACGCTCAACGCTACCGCGATCACCATGACGATGAATTTATCCGCCGCTGCGAGCGGGTGCGTCACCTGTTTATTTTGACCAGTTCGTTATGCGGGCTGGTGGTACTGAGCCTGATTGGGCTGGTGATTTGGCACTGAGCGCTGTTTTGATAAATGCCTGATGGCGCTACGCTTATCAGGCCTACGGGTTACCGGGCTGGGTTTTCGGCGTAGGCCGGATAAGGCGTCCGCCGCCATCCGGCAATCAGCACGGTTCCGGCAATTGCCTGATGGCGCTACGCTTATCGGGCCTACGGGTTACCGGGCTGGGTTTTCGGCGTAGGCCGGATAAGGCGTCCGCCGCCATCCGGCAATCAGCACGGTTCCGGCAATTGCCTGATGGCGCTACGCTTATCGGGCCTACGGGTTACCGTGCTGGGTTTTTGGCGTAGGCCGGATAAGGCGCGAGCCGCCATCCGGCAATCAGCACGGTTCCGGCAACTGCCTGATGGCGCTGCGCTTATCAGGCCTACGGGTTACCGGGCTGGGTTTTCGGCGTAGGCCGGATAAGGCGTCCGCCGCCATCCGGCAATCAGCACGGTTCCGGCAATTGCCTGATGGCGCTACGCTTATCAGGCCTACGGGTTACCGGGCTGGGTTTTTGGCGTAGGCCGGATAAGGCGCGAGCCGCCATCCGGCAATCAGCACGGTTCCGGCAATGTGCACAGTTCCGGCAATAAAAAAACGGGTCAGTTTCCTGACCCGTTTTTTGTCTCTCTGAGGCTTACGTTAAATAAGCTTCAGCGCAATCCAGTACAGACCGCCGGAGAGGATAATCGACGCCGGCAGCGTGAAGATCCAGGCCATCAGAATATTGGTCACGGTTTTACGCTGCAGACCGCCGCCGTCGACAATCATCGTACCGGCTACGGAAGATGAGAGCACGTGGGTGGTTGAGACCGGCATCCCGGTATAGCTCGCCAGACCAATCGACACCGCTGCGGTCATCTGCGCGGACATCCCCTGAGCGTAGGTCATGCCTTTCTTACCGATCTTCTCGCCGATGGTGGTGGCAACACGACGCCAGCCAATCATCGTACCCAGACCCAGTGCCAGCGCGACTGCCATGATGATCCAGATTGGCGCGTACTCAATGGTGCTGAGCATATCGCCTTTCAGTTTCTTCAGCAGACGCTGATCGTCGGCGCTGATCTCAGGCTGCTTCGCCACTTTATCCGTGATATCGGAGAGGCAGAGCATAATCCGGCGCAGCTGCCCGCGCTGCTCCAGCGGGATCTGATCGTAGTTTTCAATCCCGGTGAGCATCGCTTTCGCACGGTCCAGCGCAGTGATAGCGCGGCCCGCGTGGCAGTGAAACTCGCCAGGCTTGGTGGCCACTTCTTCCGGCGTTGGGATCAGCGGATCGACACCGGTCGCTTTTTGCAGCAGCGCCGGATGTTGCTGGAAGTAGGTTTCCACGTTGTTGACGGCATCCCGCGTACGGGTGATGTCGTAACCGGAGGCATTCATATTGACCACGAAGCCCGCCGGCGCGACGCCAATCAGCACCAGCATAATCAGGCCGATACCTTTCTGACCGTCATTTGCCCCATGAGAGAAGCTGACGCCGATAGCAGAGAGGATCAGTGCGATACGCGTCCAGAAAGGCGGCTTTTTCTTGCCGTCGATCTTCTCACGTTCCGCAGGCGTCATATGGATGCGCGCACGTTTCTTGGTGCTGCTCCAGTAGCGACGCAGCAGGAAGACCAGCCCGCCGGCAAATACCAGGCCGACGATCGGTGACACGATCAGCGAACCAAAGATATTCAGCACTTTCGGGATGTTCAGCGCGTCGACCACCGAGGTGCCGGTCATCAGTGCATTGGTTAAACCAATACCGATAATTGCGCCAATCAGGGTGTGAGAACTGGAAGCAGGCAGGCCCAGATACCAGGTGCCGAGGTTCCAGATAATGGCAGCCAGCAGCATGGAAAAGACCATCGCCAGGCCGTGTGCGGAGCTAACATTCAGCAACAGATCGGTTGGCAACATATGCACAATGGCATACGCAACGCTTAACCCGCCCAGCAAAACGCCGAAGAAGTTAAACACTGCCGCCATCACAACCGCCAGCTGAGAACGCATAGCGCGTGTATAAATCACGGTTGCAACGGCATTCGCTGTGTCGTGGAAGCCATTAATGGCCTCGTAAAACAGAACAAAAACCAGTGCAAGCACGAGGAGTAGCCCGGTATGGAGATCCAGGCCGGCAAACAAATGTACCATAGGTCGTTAAGCCATTTTGGGGACACGAACGCCGCGCATTATCAGGGACATTGGCGGTATGGGCAAAGTGAAATATCGACTTTTTTTGACATCATCGCTTACATTCCGCTGAATTTTTAAAATTATCTTATAAATTTCAATGGTATGTTTCTTTTCTCCCCACACCGCGCTGGTGTGACCAGCCTGAACTCTTTACAATTCGCGACCAGGTAAGAGAGAGGGTGAAGATGTGGAAAGCTTTGATGCCATTATAGTCGGTGCTGGCGCGGCGGGGATGTTTTGTGCAGCGCTGGCTGGGCAAGCGGGTCGGCGCGTGCTGCTGCTGGATAACGGCAAAAAGCCGGGGCGTAAGATCCTGATGTCCGGCGGCGGGCGCTGCAACTTCACCAATCTTTATGTCGAACCGGCGGCTTACTTAAGCCAGAACCCCCATTTTTGTAAATCTGCCCTTGCGCGCTACACCCAGTGGGATTTTATCGATCTGGTGGGTAAGCACGGCATCGCCTGGCATGAAAAGACGCTCGGCCAGCTCTTTTGCGACGACTCGGCGCAGCAGATTGTCGATCTGCTGGTGGCGGAGTGCGAGAAGGGCAATGTCACCCAGCGCCTGCGCACGGAAATCCTCTCCGTCGAGCGTGATGACAAGGGCTACACCTTACAGCTGAACGGCGGCACGGTGCAGGCGGCGAAACTGGTGATCGCCTCCGGCGGGCTGTCGATGCCGGGGCTGGGCGCTTCGCCTTTCGGCTACAAAATCGCCGAGCAGTTTGGCCTGAAGGTGCTGCCGACCCGCGCCGGTCTGGTGCCCTTTACCCTGCACAAACCTCTGCTCGAGCAGGTGCAAACGCTCTCCGGCGTCTCTGTGCCGTCTGTGATCACCGCTGAAAACGGCACGGTATTTCGCGAAAACCTGCTCTTTACTCATCGTGGCCTGTCGGGGCCTGCGGTGCTGCAAATCTCCAGCTACTGGCTACCGGGCGAGTTCGTCACTATTAACTTAGTGCCGGAGTGCGATCTGGCGGATTTCCTTAATCAACAGCGCGATGCGCACCCCAATCAGAGCCTGAAAAACACCCTCGGCATGCAGTTGCCAAAACGGCTGGTTGAGTGCTTACAGCAGCTCGGTCAGATCCCCGATGTGATGCTGAAGCAGCTCAATAGCCGTGACCAGGAGAAGCTGGTCGAAACCCTGACCGCATGGCGCGTCCAGCCCAACGGCACCGAAGGTTACCGCACCGCAGAGGTAACGCTAGGCGGCGTGGATACCCATGAGCTCTCGTCGCGCACGATGGAGGCGCGAAACGTGCCGGGGCTCTATTTTATTGGCGAAGTGATGGATGTGACCGGCTGGCTGGGGGGCTACAACTTCCAGTGGGCATGGTCCAGCGCATGGGCCTGCGCGCAGGCGCTGGCGGCGCAAGAGGCATAAGCGTTTTTCGATCGCCCACGGCTTGCCGCATGCAATGCATCTCTTTCAGGCAATAAATTGCGAGAACCCTCGCGAAACCGCAATGTGAGCATTTGACTCTGCGGTCGCGTCCTAACACAATCCTTTTCACTTAAAGCAAATTACGCTGAAGGCCATTGATTTAAGCCTCTTTATTTTTTTCGAGAGTGTTATTAACTCGCTAAAAACAGACGCTTTTTTTGGTAGGTTTGCTATGGATTAGGATAATTCCTGGCACTTATTTCGCCGAAAAATCAGACAATAGAGGCCTTTTCTCTTTCAGAAAGGGTGCGGTAGCTTTTTATCAAGCCCGCCACGTTAAACCGATGAACGCGCCTGGAGTGGCGCGTTTTATGTCAGGATCCGCTTTATGAGCAATCGCATCACTGTTCAGTTACCTGCCGAGGGGCTGCTCTTCTGGAAAATTTCTGGTCGTGAAGCCCTGTCCGAAGCATTCTCTTTTAACCTGCAATTGCTCGGTACTGACGCGCGCATGGATCGCAGCAAGCTGCTCGGTAAACCGGTCACCGTCACCCTGCCGACCCAGGGCCTCTCCGGCAGCCGCTACCTTCACGGTAAAATCACCCGCGTCGCCGTGAGCGCCGTGGAACTGAGCGGGACGCGCTATGCCGTGTACCAACTTACCGTAGAGTCGGATCTCTGGCCGATGAAGCGCGACCGCAACCTGCGTATTTTCCAGGGTCAGACGGCGCCGCAAATCGTGAAAACCCTGCTGGGCGAATACCAGGTCAACATTGAAGATAAGCTGACCGGCAGCTACCGCACCTGGGACTACTGCGTGCAGTACCAGGAGAGCAGCTTCGATTTCATCAGCCGGCTGATGGAGCTGGAGGGCATCGCCTACCATTTCAGGCATGAAGCGGACAAACACACGCTGGTGCTGACCGACGCGGCCACCCAGCATCAGCCCTTTAGCGGCTATGAATTTATTCCCTATCACCAGACGCCATCGGGCGGCAGTACCGATGAAGAGGGGATCAGCCAGTGGGCGCTGGAAGATAGCGTAACGCCGGGGCTTTACAGCCTTGATGATTACGATTTCCGCAAACCGAATGCGTGGCTTTTCCAGGCACGGCAAAACCCGAACTCTCCGTCGCCAGGCACGATTGATGTTTATGACTGGCCGGGTCGCTTTGTCGAGCATGGGCACGGCGAATTCTATGCCCGTATTCGTCAGGAGCGCTGGCAGGTTGAGCATCAGCAAATCGAAGGCACCGCCACGGCAATCGGTATTGCGCCGGGCTGCACTTTCCAGCTCACCAACGCCGCGTTCTTTAATGACAATGGCGAATACCTTGTCACCGCCGCGCACTACAATTTTGAAGAGAACCGCTACGCCAGCGGTGCCGACAGCCAGACGGTGCACCGCATCGACTTCAGCGTTATCCCCTCCTCGGTGGTGTTTCGCCCGCCGCAGCACACGCCCTGGCCGCGCACTTACGGCCCGCAGACCGCGCGCGTCGTTGGCCCACAGGGTGAGAGCATCTGGACGGATAAATATGGCCGCATAAAAGTGAAGTTCCACTGGGACCGGCTGGCGAAAGGCGATGACACCAGCTCCTGCTGGGTGCGCGTCTCCAGCGCCTGGGCCGGTCAGGGCTATGGCGGCGTACAGATCCCGCGCGTCGGCGACGAAGTCGTCATCGACTTTATCAACGGTGACCCGGACCGCCCGATAGTCACCGGCCGCGTATACAACGAAGCGAGCATGCCGCCCTGGGCGCTGCCTGCCGCCGCAACGCAGATGGGCTTCCTCAGCCGCTCGAAAGATGGCTCAGTAGATAATGCCAACGCCCTGCGCTTTGAAGATAAAGCGGGCGAAGAGCAGGTGTGGATCCAGGCCGAGCGCAACCTTGATACCCATGTGAAAAACGATGAGACGCGCAGCGTTGGCGGCTCACAGACCGTGAACATCACGCGCGATCACACCGGTAAAGTGGCCGGAACCCACTTCCAGGCGACACAGCTTTCCCACGACGAGGTGATCGGCGGCGATTTTACGCAGAAAGTGCAGGGTAATCTGACACTTGCGTCTGGATCGAGCATCAAACTCGTTACCGGACAATCAGCCCTGATACTGGGTGCCAACGGCACGGTCACCCTGCAGTGCAATGATTTTAAAATCGACGCGCTGGGCAGTGGGCAGATTAATACCAAAGGATTGCTGGATTTGAACTTATCAACACCGCAAAAACATGACGATGTTGCCCCCACCATCGACCAAATCCAGGCCGCGGTTACAAAAGCATTTGATCAAGGGAAAGATAAATAATGGCAACCGCACAGTTTGTTATTTCGGAAGGCATCCTCAACCTGCCGGAAGCATGCCAGGATCGCAGCATTAACGTGCTGCGCTTTAATGAGAGCAACGCGACGCTGGTGATCACCCGTGCGTGGGACATCAAGGCAGGCGAGGAAGAGGCGTTTATCAGCCAGCAGTTGGCGAAAGTGAAGCGCAGCATGAAGAAGGTAGTAATGGGTGAAGTGGGAGATAGCCAGGTGGCGAACCAGCCTGCCCGTGAAGTTTCACTGCGCTTTGAAAACCAGGGCGTGCTGGTGCATGAGAAGCTGGCTATCACCCGCGTGGAGGACCATCTTCTGGTGCTGACGTTCAGCCGCACCGCGCCCTTTGACGCACCTGCTGACGCCTTCTGGGCGTCGATCAAATCGGGCTTACAGTTAGGGGCGTAACGATGACGGATTACATCGCGGCCCGTATTGATGACCCACTGATTCACAGTTCAGCGCTGGCAGATTTTGTTGGCGCTGTCGTGGAAGGGGCGATTATCGCCGGGATCATTGCTGCATCTGGTTTTATCGGCCCTGTGCTTTGCGCAGTGGCGATTGGCGCACTAGTCTTCAGCGGCGAGCTGCAAGAAATCGGCGATGCCGCCGGGAGGCTGGTCGACAGCCTGATAGATCCCGGGCCCCCCGACGCGCATATCTTCACCGGCTCTGAGAACGTACACATCAAAGGCAAAAAAGCCGCGCGCGCCGCCGGAACCGTGGACCGTGATTATCTTCTCGCGCCTCCTGCTCCTGAAGAGAGTATCGACTGGGCGGCCGTCGGTGTGCTGGCGCTGGCCACTGCGGCTGAGGCGGCAAAGCTCGCCCTGGTACCTGGCGCCATGGCAATGGCAATTGCCGAACGCGCCAAAGGTCTCACCCTTGATGACATGAAAAAGTGGGGCTCCAATCTGTGGGAATCGCTTTCGCAACCGCTGGTTGAGAGCGCCGATCCCCATGCGACCCCGATGCCACTCGATACCGTTGACTGCAAAAAAGGCCATGCGGTCACCAGCAGTAACTTTATCGCCCAGGGCTCCAAAAGCGTCCTAATCAATAATCAGCCCGCAGCGCGCAATGGTGAGAAAAGCACCTGCGAAGCGGAAATCAAAGTCAGTGAAAATCCCCGTGTACGTATCGGCGGCGACACGATCACCGTTCGCGATATCCGTAGTGGCAAAAACCAGCTGGCCTACTTGCTGGGCGCGATTGTCGGCTCGCTGGGGGTCGCTGAACTGCCCAATCTGGCAAGAATGCTCTGCCGACGCATGCTAACCCGCAGCGTGCTGAAAAATATCGTCTGCGCTTTTGGCAGCGCGGTGGTTTCAGATACGATTTCCTCCGTTCTTGTCTCCGCGGCGAGCACCGCTTTCCCGGTCAATATTGCCAGCGGCGCAAAGATCCTCGCCAAAGAGGAGGATCTCGACTTTGTGCTGCCGGATCGTATGCCGCTCTACTGGCAGCGTATCTACAACAGCCGCAACCGCGCCTCCGGCATGTTCGGTCCTGGCTGGATGATGCCGTTTGAGACGCGTCTTTACCGCCTGGCGGATAATCAGCTCATTTTCAAGGATATGAGCGGGCGCGAGCTGGGGCTCGGTGAAGTGCGCAGCGGCGATATGATCTCCTATCCGGACGAGGGGCTCAGGCTCTTCTCCAGCCCGAACGGCGCGATCGCGATCCAGACCGGCGAAGGCGATCATCAGGTTTATGAACCGGATCCGACCCGCCCCGGCGAGTGGCGCATGCACCGCATCTACGACCGCCATGAAAACGCCCACTACTTCAGCTGGAACGAGCAGGGCCAGCTGGCGCGTATCTCCAGTGACAACGAAGCGCTGGATGTTGAACTTGAGTACGACGCCCATAGCGGGCGGTTACGCGCGGTTTACCAGATTGTCGACGGCGCACGCCAGCTGCTGGTGAGCTATCGCTACAACGACCAGGCGCAGCTGATTGCGGTCATCGATGCCGATGATGTGGTAACCCGCCAGTTTGGCTGGGATCGCGCCAGCGATATGCTGGCCTGGCACAGCTTCTCTACCGGCCTGAAAGTGCATTACCAGTGGCAGCCGACCGCAGATGCCGAACACTGGCGCGTGAAGGCGTACCAGGTTCACGACGAGCAGGGCACGGTGCTGGAAAACTGGCGTATCGACGCCGATGAGAGCAAACGCTACGCCCGCGTCAGCAACGATGAAGGCGTGGTCAGCGAACACTACTGGGATGAGATCTACCGCATCACCGCATACACCGATGTGCACGGCGGTAAGTGGCAGTTCAACTGGGCAGGTCAGTCCGAACAGCTGCTGTCAGCCGTGCAGCCGGATGGCGGGCGCTGGGAGTATGCCTGGGACGATCGCGGCAATATGACGCTGGAGCGCGACCCGCTCGAGCGCGCAACGCTGAAAACCTGGCATCCGCTGTATGACTTCCCGTTAAAAGAGGTGCTGCCGGATGGCGGCGTCTGGCAGTACGAATACAGCCTGGCGGGCGATGTGGTGGCGCTGACCGATCCTGAAGGCGGCGTGACGCGCTTTGAGTGGAACGATCAGGGCGACTTAATCCGCCGCATCGATGCGCTGGAGAACAGCCATCGCTTCTGGTGGGATGCGCTGGGCCAACTGATCCGCGAGGAGGACTGCTCCGGTAACCAGAGCCAGAATCAGTATGATGGTGCCGGGCGTCTTATCCGCAGCACCGACCCGCTCGGCAATACGGACCGCTACGTCTGGAGCCCCGCCGGTCGCCTGCAGACCTATATCCGTGCCGACGGGCGCGAGACGCAGTTCAGCTACACAAAATCCGGCCTGCTCTGCGGACAGAGCGTCGATGGCGTCAGCACGCGCAAGGTAAAACTCAATGCGCGCGGCCAGGTGACGGAAGCCACCGACCCGGCAGGGCATGTGACCCGTTTTCGCTTCAACCGGGCGGGCCGCCTGGTGACGCTGACCAACGCCAACAACCAGGAGTGGCGTTTCGACTACACGCCGACCGGGTTGCTGACCTGTCAGCAGGATTACGCCGGGCGGCAGACGGAGTATCACTACAACGCCGCGCAGCAAGTGGCTTCTCTGGTGCGCCACCCGGAGCGCGGCAGCGACCTGCCAGCGCAGGTATTGAATTACGAATATGATGCCCTCGGGCGCATGACGGCGCGGGAAACCCCGGAGCACCGCACCGAATACCGTTACAGCGCGCTGACCACCGAAATCCGCCGTTATGCCTACACCGAGTGGCGTCAGGCCGCGGTGGAGATGCGCGAGCCGGCGCACAGCGAAGCCATCATCCTTGCGCGTAACAAGCTTGGCGACCTGGTCCGCGAGGAGAACCACTCCGGCGTTTATCAGCATGAATACGATGCCTTAAGCAACCTCAGCGCCACCACCTTCCCGGACGGGCGGGAACTGAAGTTCCTGCGCTACGGCACCGGGCACCTGCTGGAGATGCAGCTCTCCCTGAGCGGCAAAACGCTGCCGGTCACCTGCTACCAGCGTGACCGCCTGCACCGGGAGACGCACCGCACAATGGGCGCGCTGGAGCTGGAGACGCACTACGACATGGCCGGGCGCATCACGCACCGGCGCTGCACGGACAACCTGCGCGACCGTCTGGTCTCGGAGCGCCGCTACCAGTGGGACCGCGCGGACCAGATAATCCGCCGCATGTACACCGACGGCGCCCCCTCCACCCCGGCGGAGAAGTACCGTCAGTCCCTGTGGGGCTACGACGCGGCCGGGCGCATGACGCAGAGCCTGCAGCCGGAAGGGGAAGAGCGTTTCTGGTATGACGCCGCGGACAACCGCACCACGCCGGAGATGCAGCCGGTGTGGAACAACCTGCTGAAACGCCTGGACGGCGTGAGCCGGGAGTACGACGGTTTCGGGCGTATGACCGTGCGGCACGACACGCACCAGAGAGTGACGCAGCGCTTCAGCTATGACGACGAACACCGCATCAGCCGGGTGGAAATCGACGGCGACGCGGAGTTCACAAAAGCCGAATACCGCTACGACGCGCTGGGCCGCCGCACGGAGAAACAGGTGTGGCGACGCCATGCCCGGAAACCGGAACGCACGCAGTACGCCTGGTCCGGCCTGCAGATGGTGGGCGAAACCAGCGACAGCCACCCGGACGTGGCGGTGCAGTATATCCACACCGAAAACAGCTATGAACCGCTGGCGCGCGTCGACAGCCACGGTGAGCATGCGGACATCTTCTGGTACCACACGGAACTGAACGGCCTGCCGGACAGCGTGACCGACAGCAACGGCGACACCGTCTGGCGCGGTGCTTCCACGGCCTGGGGCCGCAGCCTGCGGGAAAGTACACCGGTAAACTGGGACACCCCGCAGAACCTGCGCTTCCAGGGCCAGTACCTGGACCGTGAAACGGGCCTGCACTACAACACCTTCCGCTATTACGACCCCGCGGGCGGGTGTTACACCCAGATGGACCCGATAGGGCTGGCGGGCGGGCTTAACACCTATACCTATGTGGTTGATCCGCTGGGGTGGGTGGATCCGCTGGGGTTATTAAAGTGTGGATTAACAGGTAATGAGGTTGGAGACGCATCTAACCTACCACTAATAAAACCGGGTACGAAAGAATGGAAGCAAGCAGTTGATGCTATGAAAAATAATGGTAGCAGCAAACCTAATTTTAGAGTTTCAGATAAAGCGACTGCTGAGCAGCTATTAAAACAATCAAGATCAAGAATACCAGAGTTCCCAGAATATTTTGGGAGCAAGAATTATCCTGACAAAATGGGTTTCGAACATCATCCAAATGAATCCCATACAATCAACGCACCTGAAAATAATTTACCACATATAAAGTGGTCTGATTATAGTGCAGGTAAAAAAGCACCCAGCAGTGGGAAAGGACATATATTTTATGAATGATATTTATCAAATAAACGAAAAATTATATCCTATGGGGTGGCGATTTAATACAGAGGATTGTCTATTATCATCTGAAGAAAAGAAGAGCCTAATTATGTTAGGGGGGGATGAATCCGAAAAATTATGGGATTCTATTTTTCCATTTAAAATCTTAATGAATATCAATAGCTCTCAATGTGAAATCATAGAAAAAAGAGAACTTGATTTTGAAGATGTTAATTCAGAGAGACCTTTTTTTTACGACAAACTTGAAGCTTGTAATGAAGTAATTTTTTTCTGGGGGAGGAGAGCTTCAGCGATAATAACGGCTCCTGAAATTATAGTTAAAGCTTGGGATGATTTTTTTTATCCAAGTGACGAGTCCAGTTTGATATATATTCCTAATTTTAAGAAAATTATTTTTTCTTATGAAGAAACTTTCTTTTTTGCTAATATAATTAAATAAAGATAAGCGGGGCGCCACCCCGCAATTTGTTAAAATAAAATCTTCGACCAGATGCGTTTAAGATGGGGAAATATGAATATTGGCATTTCGACAGCTATGGTGAGCATGCGAAAATCTTCTGGTATTACAAGGAAGTTTAAAGCTCCGCGAATGATTGTAATCCAGAGTAAGATGAAAACTTTGGGTATGCAAATTAATACTGCCGAAAATGGAGTTGTGTTGCCTTCCAATAGTAAAGTACAACTTTCTAAAGGAAGCACTATACCTAGCGAATTCTTATAAGGAAGAAGTTTTTGACTGCTTAACTTCTATAAACAACATTAAATACTCCTTGGGTGAACTTAATAAAATAAACCCAGAAATAGCTGGCAGTATATTCTAATTTTTAGTGGGTATTATGTGTGAATTGTCAGAGATTGAGAAAAGATATGTTGAGATAAGCTCGGATTGTGAGAAATACTTGTCTGAATATAAATCTTGCATATCGTCAAATTTGAATGGCACTATAATAAGTAAAGGTCCTTTGTATAACCTGCGACCTTATGAAATAGAACGAGCTGGTTTTAAAAAGGGAAGACAACTTAACAAGTTACCATCAGCTATAAAAAATATACACGTTTACTATTTTGATAAATTAGATCGCATAATATTAGTTGAGATATATGGGTAATCTGAAAATATAGTTAATAGAGAATTCAGTGTGTATGGTGATAATTGTTTGGAGCGTGTATGTTTTACAAGTGCAGGGACATTGAGAAATATATTCATTTCCTTCTTTGAAGGTTCAGTAGTTAAAAAAAATGTTAATTGGGGGATGTATGGATGTAGCATATCTAATTACATATATAATGGATCTGTTTTAGAAAGAATAACTGTGCAGCAAAAGGAGCATGATGATCCTTCATTTTCAGAGTTTGATGTCATCTTTAAGTATAAAAATAATGAGCTGGAAACTATTACAAATGTTTTCCCTAACGGTTATCATGAACAGCGATTCCCATAGTTCTACCTAAAAATAATCCATATAAGAAAATAAATTTCCGTATTTTTATTATTTGGCTGATTTTTAGTTATGTTTAAACATAGCTCTGTCTTTCTTATCTCCCCAGTTATGCCCTAAAATCATCAGAGTGTTTCTCTTGATGTATAGTTCGCCCTGAGTTTATCAATAATATCCGTGAGGCAGTAAATTGAAATTGTTAAAAGAAAATGAAGAGATCTCTTTGTCAGGAGATGAGGCCATTAAAATATTAACAGATGTTGAATATATTCTTATTTCATTGCGAGATATCGCCAGGCATTATTACGATAACGTCGATGGTAAGATTACATCTGAGAATAGATCTGCCTATTGTGAAGAAACCACAAGATTTATAGATGAAAATGAGATTACTAAAAAACTGGCAAATATAAGAAGAGTGATTAGCGAGAAATTTAACCTTAAGCCAGGCGATGATGAGATGGATGATATTGAAAGAGAATTAGAAAATATTCGTTATTGGAAGCCACGTTCGGAGTAGAGTATTGATAAATCGGAATTTTGTTAGGGTTATTTATCGGCGCTGCTTTTTTATGAATAGTAATACTATATTGGATTTTTATCGTGGTCATTAAAAAGAGCACTCTTAAAGATGGTTTGATTTTTATAAATGACGATAACCCAGGCGGGTCCGTTATAGTTAATTTCTATACTTTTGTTAGCCTTGTCAAAGGCATAATGGTCGCTTATGGTAAGAAATCAGAAGATGAGGCTGAGTCTATAATTAACAACTCAGCTATGCTAACCGTGCCACCCCAAAATTATCTGGAAGCTTGCTTGTTGGGGCACGAGGAAGAATATTATTGGGCTATGGTTATTTCGCATGGTGATCGATATTTTGAAAAGGGGTTTAGTTATGCTGCGCCTGATAGCTACGATGAGTGGGAAAGTAAATATATAAATGATAACAATCTCAAAACTAATTCGCTGATATTTAAAGATGAATCTTGATTACAGGGATTACGATGAAGATTTCGTACTTGCAAATAAATGCATGCGGGCGCTGGAGAAAATCCAGGATCAAAATGCTATTGAGAAAATGGAATTATTAGCCAGCGCTGATAATGAATTAATCCGTCAATATGCACAAAAACACTTAAACAGAGTCCGGCGCTAAAGCAGAGCAAGCGTATTGGATTGGCTGATCTTAAAGGCGTGAAGGCGCGCTATCCGCAACAAGTCGCGCTTCTTAAGACCTTACTTATCTCTTCTGGCAGACCAAATTGACAGTCACACCTCGCCACGCTAGTTTTCCCGAAAGCCCTCGACCTGTTAAGCCATGATTGATTTTAACGCCGACATTATTAGCTTCACCTCGCTTGCCAATATCCGTCTCGGGCATTCTGTGGATATTTACCTTGAGGAGATGCTTACCCGCTTTACTGTCGAGACGAAAGAGTACCCCTCTTCATCGCCATTGGGAGGCGATATGCACGGCTATTTTCTTGATGACCACACGGTATCGATATTTACCGATGCGAACGACATTATCGTCTCCGTTGTCTGTAACCAGAACTACCACGGGAGATATCAGAACAGGCTCTATGCCGGTATCACCATGGAGCGGCTAACGCTTCTCAGTAAAAGCCTCATGCTGCTTAACGGCGCTCTGATTGTTGATAATGACTACGGGCTCGCTTTTTCTCTCCCTTCGCCCTATGACGAAATTGCCGATCATCTCCAGCACATCCCCGGCGATCTGCAACTCAATGAGATTGTCGTCAGCGACCACTCTTCCTGGGCACCACAAGCTTCACGTATAGGACGTAAAAAAAAATGAATAACAGCCTCGCGTTCAAAGCCTCCATCATCTGACTTTCCCCGAACGTTACACGCGCTTTCTCGCCGCACTGCCGATGGAGCCTGCCGCTGAGAGCATCAACCAACTGCTCGCCTGAGCGTCTTTTGCCTTTGATTTTCCTCACAAAGCCCTTTCCAGTACTGCCCGCCCGCGCATCACACAAAAATTTAATTTAAAGCCGGTATAACTTTTGCGCACATTCTTCCGATATATCCGTCATGCGCCCCGCGCCACGCCATATCGGAGAAGTTATGTCAGTCAAAAGAAACACCGGGAAAAAGCTCAAAGCCAGGACGCTGATGTTGATATCCATCTTTGTCACGATAACCGCCGGTTTTCTTGTGACCATTGGCCTGCTGATATGGCAAGCGATGGCGCAGCAGGAGGCGGTGGCAAAGAAACATCTGCAACAGATTGCCCAGACCGAAACCCTGCAAGTGAGCCAGCAGCTCGATTCCGCGCTGGTTGCTGCGCGCGATGTCGGCAACAGCGCCTGGTCACTGCGTGAAGCAGGCCTTGCGGACCGCAAAGGGCTGGATCAACTCCTGCGCGACTATCTGCATGCGCACAGCGATTTCCTTTCCATGTCGCTGGCGTTTGAGCCGAACGCTTTCGACGGCAAAGATGCCGAATTCGCCGGCAAACCGGATCAGGACCCTGCCGGTCGCTACGCCCGTTATGTCGATCGCGACTCGGCAGGCAACCCGTCTCTGCACAACCTGCTCGATTACGAAACGCCGGGTAGCGGCAACTACTATGTGCTGCCGCGCCAGCGCCAGAAAGAGGTGATCATTGAGCCCTATATCTACCCCTACAACGGGGTTGATGTGATGCTTACTTCCATCGCCGCGCCGATTATGCGCAACGGTAAATTCCAGGGATCGGTCACGTCCGACTTCTCGCTGGAGACGCTGCAAAAACGCATTGGTGCCATTAAACCGTGGGACGGCGTCGGCTATGCCGTGCTGCTGTCGGCGGAGAATAACGTCGTCTCCAGCCCGGATAAAGCGGCCATCGGCAAGCCCTACAAGGGCAGCATTACGGGCAGCGAGGTGGTGCGTTTTGACGATCCGCAGCTCGGCGAACCTGCATTTATCACCTGGCGCACCATTGCGGCCGGCAACAGCGGCACGCCGTGGAAACTGGCGATTATCACCCCAGTCAGCGTGGTGATGGCGGAAGCCTGGCACTTCCTGATGAACGCGATAGTGATGATGGTGCTGAGCATCATTATCGTCAGCCTGGTGGTGGCGCTGGTCTTTACCCGTAAAGTCGCGCGCCCGGTGGGCGGTGAACCATCCGAAGCGGCGGAGATCGCTCTCTCGGTTGCGCAGGGCGATCTTAGCAGCACCATCCCCGTGCAGAGGGGGGACAGTAGCAGCATCTTCTACGCGCTGCACGCCATGCAGGGGCAGCTGCACCGCATTGTCAGCACCATCACCGATGCCAGTAACTCGGTGCGTGCCGGCAGTAGCGAAATTGCCGCCGGAAACCTCGATCTCGCTTCACGCACCGAAGAGCAGGCGGCGGCGATTGTACAAACCGCGGCGAGCATGGAGCAGATTGCCGTCACGGTGAAAAATAATGCCGACAACGCCCATAAAGCGACGCGTCTCACCGAGCAGGCGACGGAGATTGCCGGGCAGGGCGAAGCGCTGGTCGACGAAGTGGTCGATGTCATCAATAAAATCGACGAAAGCGCGCAGAAGATCGGCGATATCAACAGCATCATCGACGGTATCGCTTTCCAGACCAATATCCTTGCGCTGAATGCCGCCGTGGAAGCGGCGCGCGCCGGGGAGCAGGGGCGTGGTTTTGCGGTAGTTGCGGGTGAAGTGCGCAGCCTGGCGCAGCGCAGCGCCAATGCGGCAAAAGAGATCTCAACGCTGATTGATGAGTCGACCGGCCGCGTCAGCAAAGGCGTGGCGCTGGTGAATGAAACCGGCGCGATGATGAAGGAGATCATCGAGGCGGTCACCAATGTCCACCTGGTGATCAACGAAATCGTGCAGGCGCTGGATGAGCAGACCAAGGGCATCAACCAGGTCAGCGTGGCGGTAAACCAGATGGATAGCGCCACCCAGCAGAACGCCTCGCTGGTGCAGCAGATCTCCGCCGCGGCCATGTCGCTGGAGGAGCAGGCGAAATCCCTGGAAGAGACGCTGGCCTTCTTCGCCGCGCGTCAGGCGTAATGCAAAGGCCCGCCTGGAGCGGGCCTTTCTCTTTAATGTATCACTTTGCCAGATCGTCGAGCAGCGCCCGGTGAAACGTCGCCGGGTCCTGCATCTGCGGCGCATGGCCTAAGCCATCAAACTCCACCAGCCGGGCATTGGGGATCAGTTCCACCGCCTCTTTGCCCAATATCTTGTAGTTGCCGACCGCCTTTTTCACCTCCGGCGGCGCATCATCGCTACCGGGCGCAGTTGTATCGCCGGTGCCGATAAACAGCGTAGTGGGCACGCGTAAATCCTTGAACTCATAGAAGACCGGCTGGGTGTAGATCATGTCGTAGATCAGCGCCGAGTTCCACGCCACGCGCGTCTTGCCCGGCCCGTTGTTTAACCCCGCCAGCATCTCAACCCATTTATTGTATTCCGGCTTCCATTCACCCATGTAATAGGTCTTCTGCTCGTAGGCTTTAATGCTCTGCGCGGTGGTTTTCAGCTCGCGCTGATACCACGCGTTCACGCTGCGATAGGGCACGCCCTTCGCCTTCCAGTCCTCAAGGCCAATCGGGTTAACCATCACCAGCTTCTGCGTCTCTTGCGGGTACATCAGCGCATAGCGCGTCGCCAGCATGCCGCCGGTAGAGTGGCCGATAATCACCGCTTTTTTCACCCCCAGCTTCGCCAGCAACTGATGGGTATTCTCCGCCAGTTGCTGAAAGCTGTACTGGTAATTAGCCGGTTTAGTGGAGGTGCAGAAGCCAATCTGATCGGGGGCAATCACCCGGTAACCGGCCTCATGCAGCGCGGTAATGGTGCTCTCCCAGGTGGCGGCACAAAAGTTTTTGCCGTGCAGCAAGACCACGGTTTCGCCGTTCGGTTTATCGGCAGAGATATCCATATACCCCATGCTTACGGGCTGGCGCTGGGACTGAAACTCAAAGTGCATCAGCGGCCACGGATAGGTGAACCCTTCAAGCTGACCACCATACTCCGCGGCCTGCGCCGCACCGGTGAAGAGCAACGCGAGCAGTAGCGCGCGGCGGGGGAAACGTCGCATACAACCTCCTGGCTCGTTTAAACGATATCGTCCACCACGCCGCCGTCCACGCGCAGCGCCGCACCGGAGGTCGCCGATGCCTGCGTTGAGCAGACATAAACCACCATATTCGCCACCTCTTCAACCGTGGCGGCGCGCTGGATGACGGATGAGGGGCGATTCGCCATCACAAACTCTTTCGCCAGCGTCTCCAGAGACTTACCGGTTCTCTCCATCTCTTCCTGCATCATGGCGGCGAAACCGTCGGACATCGTTGGCCCCGGTAATACGCTGTTAACCGTGACGCCGCTACCGGCAACAAACTTCGCCAGCCCGCGCGCCAGCGACAGCTGCGCCGTTTTGGTCACGCCGTAGTGGATCATATCCGCCGGAATATTCAGGGCCGACTCGGAGGAGATAAACACCACGCGGCCCCAGCCCTTATCGACCATCGCGGGCAGCAGCGCGCGTGCCAGCCGCACGCCGGACATCACGTTGGTCTGCCAGTAACTCTCCCAGGTCTCATCATCGGTGGCGTAGAAATCCTGCGGGCCATAAATACCGGCGTTATTAACCAGGATATCAACGTCAGAGGCGGCTTTAAGCAGGGAAGCCACGCCTTCCGCCGAGCCAAGATCGGCAACGGCGGTGCGCAAACGCGCGCCACTCACTTGCTGGGTTAACGCGTCTTTGGCCTTGTTGACCGACTCGTCGCTGCGTCCGTTGAGGATCACTTCTGCGCCGCTCTGCGCCAGCCCGGTCGCAATCGCAAAACCAATCCCGCCCGTCGAGGCGGTGACCAGCGCCACTTTTCCGCTCAGATCAATCTTCATTATTCGCTCCTTATCACGTGGATTTGGCAAATAAATAAGCCTGGCACATGTGACGCGGGGCGGGCGAAAAAGCATCAGCTGTGCGTGTGCGGGACCTGCGCCAGAGACTGCAAATGACCGTGGCTCACGCCGCGCTGGGCGATCACCTCATTGGCGAAATGCTCAATGTCGCCGCGTTTACCTTTGAGTACGGCGATCTCAAGGCAATCGTCATGGCTGATGTGCACGTGCAGCGTGGCCACTGAGAGATCGTGATGGTGGTGCTGAGTGGCGACCAGGCGGCTTGCCAGCTCGCGCTTCTCATGTTCATACACATAGGTCAGCACAGCAAAGCCCTGCTTCTCCTGATCGGCCGGAGCCTCCTGCGCCAGCGCGCCGCGCAGCAGATCGCGTGCGGCTTCTGAGCGGTTGTGGTAGCCGCGCCGCTGGCTTAGCGTGTCCAGGGCGGCGAGCAGATCGTCATCAAGCGTTAGGGTGACGCGTTGCATAGCGGGTTCCTCGGGCGGAGTGAAGGGAGGGCGGGTAACACCGCCTGTTGTAGCGCCCGGCCCGCGAGTGAGCTAAAGCGCAGCGGCGCGCTGACGGTGACGTTTTCGACGATCTGCCCGGCCTCCATCACCAGCACCCGCTGGCAGAAGCGCTCCACCAGGCGCAGATCGTGGGTGATAAACAGGCACGCCGCGCCGGAGCGCTGTTGCAAGCGTTGCAGCAGGGCGATGATGCCGCTCTGCACCACGCGATCGAGGCTGGAGACCGCTTCATCCAGAATCAGTAACCCCGGCGCGACCGCCAGCGCCCGCGCGAGGCAGACGCGTTGCAGCTGACCGCCGCTCAGCTGCGTGGGGCGTTTCTCCAATAAATCAGGCTCCAGCTCGACATCTGCGAGCAATTGCATGATGCGCTGTAGCTGCTGCGCTTTATTGAGCTTTGCCAGGTGGCGCAGCGGTTCACGCACGATGTCGCGCACCGTCATGCGCGGGTTAACCGCGCTAACCGGGTCCTGAAACACCATCTGCACATCGCGGCGGAAATCGCGCCGCGCGGCACGATCAAGTTTCGACAGCGGCGTTCCACGCCAGCAGACGTGGCCGTGCTCTGGCGTTTCCAGCCCGACTAGCAGGCGCGCCAGCGTGCTCTTGCCGCAGCCGCTGCGCCCGAGCAGAGCGACGGTTTCACCCTGCTTCAGCGTCAGGGAGATATCGGTCAGCACCAGCTGGTGACGGTAAGCGTGTGAGAGTTGATTCACGGTGAGAAGGCTCATTGCACAAGCTCCATGCCGTAGAGCGCCAGGTGCGCGCTGACTAACTGGCGGGTGAGCGGGTGCTGCGGCGCGTGAAATATGGCACTGACCGCGCCGCGCTCGATGATGCGCCCGTTATCCATCACCGCCACCTCATCGGCGAGACGCGCCACCACGCCCATATCGTGCGTTACCAGCAGCATGCCCGGCTGGCGTTGCTGCATCAGGGAATCGAGCAGGTCGAGGATACTGGCTTGGGCGATGGCGTCGAGATCGGTGGTTGGCTCATCGGCGATAAGAAAGGGCGCTTCGGCCAGCAGCGCCAGCGCAATCATCACCCGTTGCAGCATGCCGCCGCTCATCTCAAAAGCGTGAAGGGCGAGAACGCGGCGCGCATCGCGCAGGCCGACCTGCTCCAGCGCGGCGATAGCGTGCGCTTCACTGAACGGCTTGCCCAGCGCCAGGCAGCTCTCCCGCGCGTGGTCAGCCATGGTTCGCAGCGGGTTGAACGCGCTGCGGGGGTTTTGCATCACCGTTGCCACCGTCACGCCGCGCAGCGCCTCGGGGGAAACCGGCTGGCCGTCGATCAGCACCGCGCCCGCCGTTTGTCGAACGCCTGCGGGCAGTACGCCAAGCGCCGCCGCGCAGGTGAGGGATTTACCGCTGCCGCTGGCACCGACCAGCGCCAGCACCTCGCCGCGCCGTAAGGTAAGAGAGAGATCGTCAACCAGCGGTCGTGCTGCTGAAAGGGTGAGATGTTGCAGGCTCAAGTGCGTAGCCATCAGTGGGCGTGCTCCGTGACTAAATGCGGATCGAGATGGTCGCGCAGCGCGTCGCCCACCAGGTTGAAAGCCATGACGCTCAGAAACAGCGCCAGCCCCGGCCACAGCATTTGCAGCGGCTGCGTCCAGATAAACTGCCGCGCGTCATTGATCATCACGCCCCACTCCGGCGTCGGCGCGCTGACCCCGAGGCCGAGAAAGGACATCCCGGCGACATGCAGCATCATATGGCCGATATCCAGCGTCGCCAGCACCAGCAGCGACGGTACAATCGCGCCCGCCAGGTGATCACGAAAAAGAGGCAGATAACCCGCTCCGCCCAGCCGCGCTGCCAGCACATATTCGCGGCTACGCAGCGACAGCACCAGGCTGCGCACCATGCGTGCATACCAGGCCCAGTGGGAGAGGGCGATGGCGATAATCACATTAGTCAGGCCGGTGCCAAGCACGCCCACCATAAAAAACGACAGGATTGAAGTGGGAAAGGTCATAAAGAGATCGGCGATACGCATGATGAACTGGTCAACGCGCCCGCCAAGCAGCCCGGCGCAGCCACCGGCGCTCAGCCCGAGGATCAGCACCAGCAGCAGGCAGCAGAGCACCGAACCGAGCGACACGCGCGTGGCAGCCAGCAGCCGGGAGAAGATATCGCGCCCGAGATGATCCGTGCCGAGCCAGTGCTGGCTATCGGGCGGCAGCAGCCGCGCAGGCAGGTCGATAGCCTGCGGATCGAAGGGCAGCCACCACTGGCAGCTGAGGGCGATGATAAACAGCAGAGCGAGTATCAGCAGGGCGAGGCGCACCGGCCAGCGCGCGGTGTGGAGAAAGTGCATCAGCGCGCTCCTTCATGATGACGCACGCGCGGATCGAGCGCGGCGCTCAGCAGATCCACTGCCAGGTTGCAGAGGGCAAAAACCATCACCATCACCAGCGTAAAGCACTGGATCACCGGGTAGTCACGGTTGAAGATTGCCGAGACGGCGTAGCGGCCAATGCCGGGCCAGGCGAAGATGCTTTCAATAATCATCGTGCCGCCAATCAGCTCACCGATGTGCATCCCCAGCGCGGTGATCACTGGCAGCGACGCGTTGCGTAAAATATGCCGCCGCTCGGTCTGCTTCTCGCTTAATCCGCGCAACCGTGCCCAGGTGACATGTCTCTGCCCGGCGGCCTCCAGCAGACTGGCGCGCAGCAGACGGGCGTTGATGGCAAGCGACATCAGCGCGATAGAGACGGCGGGCAGAATCAGGTGCTGCCAGCCGCCGTAACCGAGCGCGGGCAGCCAGTGCAGATGCACGGAAAAGAGCATCACCAGCAGAAAGGCGAGCCAGAAGTTGGGCATTGAGACGCCAAGAAACGCTACCGCGCGGACAACAAAGTCGGGCCACTTATCACGGTGCCTCGCCGCCCAGATGCCGAGCGGCAGCGATGTCAGCAGGATCAGTACCAGCGCCGCGCCCGCCAGTTGCAAGGTGGCGGGCAGAAAGCGCAGCACATCCTCCAGCACCGGGCGCTGGGTGGCATAGGAGAGGCCAAAATCGAGATGCAGTGCGCGCCATAACCAGTGGGCGTACTGATCGGCTAACGGCTGATCCAGCCCGAGCGCCACGCGCGTGGCGGCAATCATCTCCGGCGTCGGCGGCAGGTTCGACAAGCGCAGATAGTCCAGCGCCGGGTCGCCCGCACCGAGGCGTAGCAGCAGGAAAATCACCACCGAGGCGGCAAGGATCATCGGGATCAGTAGCAGCAGGCGCTTTATCACGTAGCGGCTCATTGCGCGCTGCCCGGCTTGATCTGATCAAACGGGATCTCAGCGGCAACGGGCGCAAACGGGATCGTCCCCAGTTCCGGCTTCGCCACCACCATTGTCGACACATAGCTAATGGGCAGATAGACGGCATCGTTATGCAAGCGGGTGAGAATATCGCGGTAGAGCGCCTGGCGGGTGGCCTCATCGCGGGCGGTGAGCACTTCGCCAATCTCTTTATCAATCAATGTTTTGTCTGGCAGCCCAAGCTGTGCCTGATAGTCGGCATGCGAAGGCACACGCATCGAACTGATAAACGCGTGCGGGTCGTAGGGCGCGCCCCAGCTGCGGTTGAAGATCATGCCGAAACGGCCGTCGCGCTGGCGGGCGTAGATGCTGCTCTCCTCTTCACCGACCAGCGCGATATCCACGCCCACCTGGCGCAGATTGGCCTGAATGATTTCCGCCATCGATTTGCTCAGCGCGTCGGTGCCGGTAAAGGCCAGCTCGATATGCAGTGGCTGGCCCGCTTTTTCGCGAATGGTTTTCCCGGCGGGCAGTAACCAGCCCGCGTTCTCCAGCAGCGCATTCGCCCGGGCGGGATCGTACTGACGCGCTTTAAGACCAATATTGGCGTAGGGCACGCCCGGAGCAAAAAGCGTATCGGCGACCTGCTGCGTACCGTACAGCGCGCCGTCGATAAGGTTTTTTTTATCCACCGCATAGTTCAGCGCTTCGCGCACTGCCAGCTCGTTGGTCGGCGCGCGGGCGGAGTTGAGCGCCAGCATCACCGTTTCCACCGGCGCAGAGAGTTGGGTGCGCCATTGCGGGTTCTGCCGATAGCGGGCGAAGGTATCGAGCGTCAGCAGCCCTTCGTTGCCGTAGAGCAGGTCAATCTCGCCGGTTTCAAACGCCACGGCGCGGCTGGTGGCATCGGGGATCACCTTAATCACCACTTTCGCCAGCGCCGGTTTCGCGCCCCAGTAGCGCTCGTTGCGCACCATCACGTCATATTGATTTAAACGTGACGCCTGCAACACCCACGGCCCGGTGCCGATGGGCGCGACAATGCCGTTCAGGGTTTCATGGTTTTTAAATTGCGACGGGGCGATAAAGCGAAACGGGCGGGGCAGGGCAAGCTCTTGTAAAAAGGGGTAATAAGCACTTTTGAGCGTGATTTGTAACTGATTGGGGCTTAAGGCTTTCACGTCGCTTATCTGGTTTACCAGCTCCAGCCAGGCGTGGCGCGAGCGGTTATCCAGCACCGCACGGAAGTTTTCCGCGGCCGCTTCGGCGTTAAAAGGCTCGCCGTTGGAGAAGGTCACACCGTCGCGCAGGGTGAAGACCCAGGTTTTGCCATCCGGCGAATGGCGCCAGCCTGTTGCCAGCCACGGGCGCACCGTGCCGTCGGCCTGATATTTCACCAGCGGTTCATAAACCATGCTTTGTGCGAACATCTGGTTCGGGGTGTAGAGGTGAGGGTTGAGCGGGCCGACATTCACCGGCCAGGCGGTGGTGAGAGTATCCGTTGCCGCGAAAGGGGCAAACGATGCGCAGAGCAGCAGCAGAGCGCCAGCATAACGGTAGAAAAACACGTAAGCGTCCTGACGAAACGTCATTGGCGGGAAAGTATGACGATTTTAGTTATTCATCATACGAATGAGATGTTTTAGATCAAACGGCGGGCGGTTGGGCGGGATTAATTTTGGGTGGGCGGATGAGCATTGCCGGATGGCGGCTGCGCCTTATCCGGCCTACGGGGGCGGGGGCTGTTTATAGGCATGATGGCTCATTGCGCCTTAAACAGCTGCAACAGCATCTCTACCTGCTCATCAAGCGGGGCGAGATCTTTTTTAACGATCAGATGCAGCGGCGTGGCGCGGCGCGCGCCATGGTTGAGCGGCAGCGCTTTTAGCTGCCCGCTCGCCAGCAGCGGCGCAATCCGCTCCTGCGGCAGCCAGCCGTAACCGACCTGATACTGCACCGCCTCAATGGCGGCATCAATGGTGGAAAAGGTCCACGCCTCCTGCGCAACCGGCGTCTGCCGGGCATCGCTTTCGGTGATGCGGATTTGCGGCCAGGCAGCGAGCATCGCTTCGCTCACCTGCTGCGCTGCGCTGAGAGGGTGATCGCGATGCGCCACGCAGACAAAATCGATATTCATCAGCCACTCGCCGCGCCCGGTCATATCCTGGCGACGGGTCAACACCATCACATCGGCCTGCGCGTAACTCGGCGCATCGTCCGGGGCGCTCTCCAGCACTTCGGTCAGCCGCACCTGAGTTTGCGGGTAACAGTGTTGAAACTGGCGCAGGATGGCGAACAGCCGCGCGCGGGGAAAGACGCTGTCGACCACCAGATCCAGCCGGGTACGCATACCGTTACGCAGCGTGGCGGCGCGGGTCTCCACCCACTCAAAGGCTTTCAGTAACGGCTTCACCTGACTGAGCAGCAGTTCGCCCGCTGGCGTCAGCACTGCCCGCCGCCCCTCCGGCACCAGCAGCGCGACGCCGAGCCGCTCCTGCAGGAGCGCCAGGTTATAGCTGACCGAAGACTGGCTGCGGTGCGTCTCTTCCGCCGCTTTAGCAAAGCTGCCCAGTTCAACCACCTTTTGCAGCAACGACCATTGTTCCAGCGTGCTCTTGTGCATAACTCATCTAATTTTTGAATGAATTTGATGCAAATATAGCGTTATTCATTGGTTTTTTGCAGAGGTACGATCTCCTCAACAACAAGAGGAGATGAGATATGAGCAGCTTTGATAAACATGATTTGAGTGGCTTTGTCGGTAAACATCTGGTCTACACCTACGATAATGGCTGGAACTACGAGCTGTATGTGAAAAACGCCACCACCATCGATTACCGCATTCACAGCGGGATTGTGGCCAACCGTTGGGTGAAAGATCAGCGGGTCTATATTGTCCGCGTCGGTGAGAGCATCTATAAAATTTCCTGGACTGAGCCGACCGGCACCGACGTCAGCCTGATTGCCAACCTCGGCGATCGCCTGTTCCACGGCACCATCTTCTTCCCGCGCTGGGTAATCAACAACCCGGAGAAAACCGTCTGCTTCCAGAACGATCATATTGCACTGATGGAATCTCTGCGCGAGGCGGGCCCGGCTTACCCGACAGAAGTGATTGATGAGTTTGCCACCATCACCTTTGTGCGCGACTGCGGCGAGAATAATGAGCAGGTGATTGCCTGTCCGGCCAGCGAATTACCGGCTAATTTCCCGCGAAATTTATCAGAATAGTTTCACATTTATCTCGTTATTAACGGTGTGGCTAATGAAATAATTGTTTGCAGAAAAATAAGACTATTTGTGGTTTGTTGTCATTCCGTTTAAATAATTAAGATAACGCTCATTCATTGACTGGATGGGCGTTTTTTATTGCACTTTTTTGACAGTAATCACAGTATAAAGAACTTGTTGTATTATATATCTTTTTGTTTTTAAAGCTTTTTGTGTTTTTATCCGTAAATTAATTTCTTAATCTTGTCCTAATCTTTTATTGCTACTCTCTCCATTATCACCTTTTCGGTAAAAAACACTGAAATCGTTGTTTCATTCTATTTTCATTTAGGTTTTGTGCGCCATTTTATTCCCATTACATGTTTCACTGTGGCAGGTTTCTAATATGCCGTTGATGCCAGGAAAAAATGATGAGTGAATTTTTACCCTTTTCACGCCCATCGATGGGAGAGGATGAACTCGCCGCCATTCAGCAGGTGCTGGCGTCGGGCTGGATCACCACCGGGCCGAAAAATCAGGCACTTGAAGCGGCGTTTTGCACCCTGACCGGCAACCAGCACGCTATTGCCGTCAGCTCTGCGACGGCGGGGATGCACGTCACCTTAATGGCGCTGGGTATTGGCGCGGGTGATGAAGTGATTACGCCCTCAATGACCTGGGTCTCCACCCTCAACATGATCGTGCTGCTCGGCGCGACGCCGGTGATGATCGATGTCGATCGCGACACGCTGATGGTGACGCCCGAGGCGATCGAAGCGGCGATCACGCCGCGCACCAAAGCGATTGTGCCGGTGCACTATGCCGGCGCGCCGGTGGATATCGATGCCATTCACGCCCTCGGTGAAAAGTACGGCATTCCGGTGATTGAAGATGCCGCGCATGCGGCGGGCACCTACTACAAAGGCCACCACGTTGGCGCGCGCGGTTGCGCAATCTTCTCCTTCCACGCTATCAAAAATATGACCTGCGCCGAAGGCGGGCTGGTGGTGACCGATGACGAGGCGCTGGCAAACCGCATTCGCAGCCTGAAGTTTCATGGTCTCGGCGTCGATGCCTATGACCGCCAGACCCACGGCCGCGCGCCGCAGGCCGAGGTGATCTCGCCCGGCTTTAAATACAACCTGGCGGACATCAACGCCGCCATTGCGCTGGTGCAGCTCGATAAACTGCCCGCCGCCAACGCCCGCCGCCAGGAGATTGCCCAACGTTATCTGACTGAACTGGCAACGACGCCGTTTCAGCCGCTGGCGCTGCCGACGTGGCCGCATCAGCACGCCTGGCATCTGTTTATTATCCGCGTCGATGAGCAGCGCTGCGGCCTCTCTCGTGACGCACTGATGGAGCGGCTAAAAGCGCAGGGTATCGGCACCGGCCTCCATTTTCGTGCGGCGCATACCCAGAAGTACTACCGCGAAAACTTCCCGACCGAACTTCCCAACACGGAGTGGAACAGCGCGCGAATCTGTTCCCTGCCGCTCTTTCCGGATATGACCCATGACGACACAACCCGCGTCATTGACGCGCTTAAACAGATTGCAGGCTGCTGATATGTTCACCCTCCCGCTTATCGAAAAAGTCTCGGTGGTGATCCCGGTTTATAACGAACAGGAGAGCCTGCCAGAGCTGATCCGCCGCACCACGACCAGCTGCGCGCAAATCGGTATCGATTACGAAATCCTGCTGGTGGATGACGGCAGCAGCGATGACTCCGCGCGTATGTTGTCCGATGCAGCAGAGCAGCCCGACAGCCATATCGTCGCGGTGCTGCTTAACCGTAACTACGGCCAGCACTCGGCGATCATGGCCGGTTTCAGCCATGTCACCGGCGATCTGGTCATTACTTTGGATGCGGATCTGCAAAACCCGCCGGAAGAGATCCCGCGCCTGGTAGCAAAAGCCAACGAAGGGTATGACGTGGTGGGCACCGTGCGGCAAAACCGCCAGGACAGCCTGTTTCGCAAGCTGGCGTCGCGCGGCGTTAACCACCTGATTCAGCGCGCCACCGGGAAAGCGATGGGCGATTACGGCTGCATGCTGCGCGCCTATCGCCGCCATATTGTTGACGCGATGCTGCGCTGCCACGAGCGCAGCACATTCATTCCGATCCTCGCCAACACCTTTGCCCGCCGGGCGGTTGAGATCCCGGTGCAGCACGCCGAGCGTGAATTTGGCGACTCGAAATACAGCTTTATGCGCCTGATTAACCTGATGTACGACCTGGTGACCTGCCTGACCACCACGCCGCTGCGCCTGCTCAGCGTGTTTGGCAGCGCCATCGCCCTGTTTGGCTTTTCGCTGTCACTGCTGCTGGTGATCCTGCGGCTGGCGTTTGGCGCACAGTGGGCGGGAGAAGGGGTGTTTACCCTCTTCGCCATTCTCTTCACCTTTATCGGCGCACAGTTTATCGGCATGGGCCTGCTTGGGGAGTATATCGGGCGTATCTATAACGATGTGCGCGCCCGTCCCCGCTACTTTATTCAACGCGTTGTCCGCCAGGATCATGACGTTTCGCAAGAGGAAAAGAACCAATGAAAGCCGTTGTTTTTGCTTATCACGATATGGGATGCGTCGGTGTGCAGGCGTTACTGGATGCCGGGTTTGATATCGCCGCGATTTTCACCCATGCCGACAACGCCCAGGAAAACGCCTTTTTCGGCTCGGTGGCGCGCCTTGCCGCCGAGCGCGCGATTCCGGTCTATGCCCCGGATGACGTAAACCATCCGCTGTGGGTCGATCGTATTGCCGAGCTGAAGCCAGACGTCATTTTCTCGTTCTACTACCGTAACCTGCTTGGCGAAGCGATTTTGAACAGCGCGCGCATCGGCGCGTTTAACCTGCACGGTTCGCTGCTGCCCGCCTATCGCGGACGCGCGCCGCTCAACTGGGTGCTGGTGAATGGCGAAACGCAAACCGGCGTCACGCTGCACCGCATGATCTCCCGCGCCGATGCCGGAGCGATTATCGCCCAGCAAGCGGTCGAGATTGCCGACGCCGATGATGCGCTGTCGCTGCACCGTAAACTGACCGAGAGCGCAAAACATCTGCTGGAAGGCGCTTTACCGACGCTGAAAAGCGGCACCTTCAGCGAAACCGCACAGGATGAGAGCAAGGCGAGCTATGTCGGCCGTCGCACGCCGGAAGATGGTCGCCTGGAGTGGGAAAAACCGGCGCAAACCCTGCACAACCTGGTGCGTGCGGTGAGCGATCCGTGGCCGGGCGCGTTCAGCTTTGTCGGCACGCACAAATTTATCGTCTGGAAATCCCGCGTGCGCAGCGACGTTGCGCCCGCACGAGCGGGAACCGTTATCTCCGTCGCGCCGCTGATTATCGCCTGCGGCGAGGGCGCGCTGGAGGTAATGACCGGCCAGACTGAGAAAGGCGTTTATATGCAGGGCGCGCAGCTGGCGCAGTCGCTGGGGCTGGTGGCCGGGGCGCTGCTGAGCAGCAAACCGGTAGTTGCAGTAAAACGCCGCACTCGCGTACTGATCCTCGGGGTAAACGGCTTTATCGGCAACCACCTGACCGAGCGCCTGCTGCGCGACGATAACTATGAGATTTACGGCCTCGATATCGGTTCCGATGCTATCGGTCGTTTTCTCGACTGCCCGCGTTTTCACTTTGTCGAAGGCGATATCAGCATCCATTCAGAGTGGATTGAGTACCACATTAAAAAATGCGATGTGGTGCTGCCGCTGGTGGCGATCGCCACGCCGATTGAGTACACCCGTAACCCGCTGCGCGTCTTCGAGCTCGATTTTGAAGAGAACCTGAAGATCATCCGCGACTGTGTGAAGTACAACAAACGCATCATCTTCCCGTCGACCTCGGAAGTGTACGGCATGTGCACCGACAAAGTGTTTGATGAGGATAGCTCGAACCTGGTGGTCGGGCCGGTGAGCAAACAGCGCTGGATCTACTCGGTGTCGAAACAGCTTCTCGACCGCGTGATATGGGCATACGGTGAGAAAGAGGGGCTGCGTTTTACGCTCTTCCGTCCGTTTAACTGGATGGGGCCGCGTCTGGATAACCTCAATGCCGCGCGCATCGGCAGCTCCCGCGCCATCACGCAGCTGATCCTCAACCTGGTGGAGGGTTCGCCAATCAAGCTGGTTGAAGGCGGAAAACAGAAGCGCTGCTTTACCGATATCAGCGACGGCATCGAAGCGCTGTTCCGCATTATCGAAAACCGTGACGGGCGCTGTGACGGCGAGATTATCAATATCGGCAACCCGGAGAACGAAGCCAGTATTAAGGAGCTTGCCGAGATGCTGCTGGAGAGCTTTGAGCAGCATCCGCTGCGCCACCGCTTCCCGCCTTTTGCTGGTTTCCGCGACGTCGAGAGCAGCAGCTATTACGGCAAAGGCTACCAGGATGTTGAGCACCGCAAACCGAGCATTCGCAACGCCAAACGCTGCCTGCAGTGGGAGCCGACGGTGGCGATGCGCCAGACGGTTGATGAGACGCTCGACTTTTTCCTGCGTACGGTCGAACTGACGGATGAGCAATAAGCATGAAAAAAATCGGCTTACGTATTGATGTCGATACCTTCCGTGGCACACAGCAGGGCATGCCGCGCCTGCTGGAGCTGCTGGAGAAACATCAGATCCAGGCGAGCGTCTTTTTTAGCGTCGGCCCGGATAATATGGGGCGGCATATCTGGCGTCTGCTAAAGCCGAAATTTTTCTGGAAGATGCTGCGCTCAAGCGCGGCATCGCTATATGGCTGGGATATTCTGCTGGCCGGAACTGCCTGGCCGGGGCGCATTATTGGCGATGCCAATGCAGAGATCATTCGCCAGACGGCGCGGGTGCATGAAGTGGGGCTGCACGCCTGGGATCACCACGCCTGGCAACGCTGGAGCGGCGTGTGGGATCAGGCGCGGCTGGAGAGGGAGATCGCCCGCGGTCTCTCGGCGCTGGAGCGGATTATCGGCCAGCCGGTTACCTGCTCGGCGGCGGCGGGCTGGCGGGCGGATCAGCGGGTAGTCAAGGCGAAAGCGGTTTTCCCGTTCCGCTATAACAGCGACTGTCGCGGTAGCCAGCCTTTTCGCCCGCAGCTGACAGAGACAACCTACGCCGCGCCACAAATCCCCGTCTCGTTACCCACCTGGGATGAGGTGGTTGGCTCCTCGGTAAGCGCTGAGGGCTTCAACCGCTTTATCCTCGATCGCATGCATCGCGCCCACGGCACGCCGGTCTACACCATCCATGCTGAGGTGGAGGGGATTATCGGTGCCGATGCCTTTGATCAGCTGCTATCGCTGGCGGCGCGAGAGGAGATTACCTTTTGCCCGCTGGGGCAGTTGCTACCGGACGATGTCACGACACTGCCGCCCGGCAAAGTGGTGCGCGGCGAAGTGGTTGGTCGCGAAGGGTGGCTGGGATGCCAAAAACTGTTGAGTGCACAACGATGAAACCTGTTCATTATGGTTTAGCGCTGCTGGCGCTGTTTGCCCTTTATTACCTTGCGCCGCTGGAGTATCGCCTGCTCTGGCAACCGGATGAGACCCGCTATGCGGAGATCAGCCGCGAGATGTTACAGAGCGGCGACTGGATGGTGCCCCATTTTCTCGGGCTGCGCTATTTTGAAAAACCGATCGCCGGGTACTGGATCAACACCCTCGCGCAGTGGGTGTTTGGTCACAACAACTTCGCGGTACGCTTTGGCGCAGTCTTCTCAACCACCGTTTCCGCGCTTCTGGTTGGTGCGTTAGCGTGGAAAATGTGGCGCGACAAAGCGACGGCGCTCCTCTCCGGTGTGATCTACCTGACCGTGCTGCTGGTCTACGGTGTCGGTACCTATGCGGTGCTGGACCCGATGATCGCCTTATGGATGACGCTGGCGATGTTCAGCTTCTGGCTGGCGGCGCAGGCCACCAGCCGACGCGGGAAAGCGGGCGGCTATCTGCTGCTCGGTATCGCCTGCGGCATGGGAGTGATGACCAAGGGGTTCCTCGCGCTGGCGCTGCCGGTTATCGGTGTGCTGCCGTGGGTGATTGTGCAGCGGCGCTGGAAAGAGGTGCTGATTTGGGGCTGGCTTGCCGTGCTGGCCTGCGTGCTGACGGTGCTGCCGTGGGGGCTGACCATTGCGGCGCGCGAGCCTGATTTCTGGCGCTACTTCTTCTGGGTGGAGCATATTCAGCGCTTTGCCCAGGAGGACGCGCAGCATAAAGCGCCGTTCTGGTACTACATTCCCTGTTTGCTTGCCGGTTCACTGCCGTGGCTTGGGCTGCTGCCCGGGGCGCTGAAAACTGGCTGGCGTGCGCGCAGTGATGCCTTCTACCTGCTCGGCTGGGTGGTAATGCCGCTGATCTTCTTCAGCATCGCTCAGGGAAAACTGCTGACCTATATTCTGCCCTGCTTTGCGCCGCTGGCAATATTGATGGCGCGTTATGCCTGCATGGTCGCGAGCGTGAAAGTGCTGCGTATCAATGCCGGGATCAATATCGCTTTCGGGGTCGCTGGCGCGATCGCCGCGCTGGTGGTGTCGCCGTGGGGGATGTTGAAGCACCCCGTCTGGCTGCCGATCGAAGATTATAAAGCCGCGCTCGCCGCCTTCATCTTTCTGATGTGGGCGCTGGTTGGGCTGTTTACCTTCCGCTCCTGTGCTGTACGGTGGCCCTTCGCCGCGCTCTCGCCGCTGGCGCTGGCGCTGCTGGTGGGGTTTGCCATTCCGGATAAAGTGATGGACTCCAAACAGCCGCAGTTTCTGATCGCCTGTGTCGATGACGCGCTGGCGGAGAGCCGCTATGTGCTGTCGGATAATCCCGGCGTCGCCTCCGGGCTCGCCTGGGAGCTGAAGCGCAGCGATATTCTGCTGTTCGGTTCGCGCGGGGAACTGGCTTACGGGCTGGATTATCCTGATGCCAAAGGGCGTTTTGTCGCCGAGGGTGATTTCACTGACTGGTTGGCCGGGCATCGCCAGCAGGGGATCGTCTCTCTGGTGCTGCATCAGTCGCAGGCCGATGAGTTTATGCACCTGCCGATACCGAAGCCGGATAACGTCTATCAGCAGGGACGAATGGTGTTACTACAGTACTTTCCGCAATGAGTAGCTGGATCTGGCTCGGTGCGGCCAGCCTGTTGAGCTGCCTTGGGCAGCTGTGCCAGAAGCAGGCGACGCGCCCGGCGAGGGGTGCATCGCGCGGCAGGCATGTTGGCCTGTGGCTGGCGCTGGCGCTGCTGGCGCTGGGTGCGGGGATGGTGCTGTGGCTGCTGGTGCTACAGCGCATTCCGGTTGGCATTGCCTACCCGATGCTGAGCCTCAATTTTGTCTGGGTGACCCTGGCGGCGAGGGCGATCTGGCATGAGCGCATTACGTTGCGCCATGCCTTTGGCCTGGCGTTGATTATTGCCGGCGTGGCGCTGCTCGGGAGTTCATTATGAAGGGGCTACACTGGGCGCTTCTCAGCGTGCTGCTGGTGAGCGGGGCGCAACTGTTACTGCGTGATGGCATGCTGTCGCTGCCGCCGTTAACCGACCTGCGCGCCTTTTTGCTGGCGCTGCTGCACGGTCAGACCGGTACGCTGGCGCTGCTGTTGGGGTTGATGGGGTATGTGGCGTCGATGGGCTGTTGGTATCTGGCTCTGCACCGGATGGCCCTGAGCAAAGCTTATGCCCTGCTCAGCCTGAGTTACATTCTGGTGTGGGCTGCCGCCATCTGGCTGCCCGGCTGGCATGAACCCTTCACCTTGCGCGGCGCGTTTGGCGTGGCGCTGATTGTGGCGGGCGTGCTGGTGATCTTCCTGCCCGCCCGTAATAGAGCTTAACCCGGTAATCGCGATTTCGGTCGGCCTGGGCCAAGCATGATCGCCAGCTTGCTGCCGCCGGTGGTGGTCTCCATCCAGATTTTACATACGCTGGTGAGCGGCACCGAGAGCAGCATTCCCACCGGGCCAAGCAGCCATCCCCAGATTAATAATGAGAGGAACACCACCAGCGTCGACATGCCGAGTCGGTGGCCCATCATGCGCGGCTCAAGGATGTTGCCAATCAGCATGTGCACCACCAGGAAGAGGGCACCGACTAACAGGCACTCATAAGTGCCGTTGAACAGCAGGGCCTGGATCATCGGCGGAATGGCGGAGATCACCGACCCGATATTTGGCACGTAGTTCAGCAAGAAGGCGAGCACGCCCCACATCAGCGCAAACTGCACATCCAGCGCCACCAGCCCGACCCAGACGATTAGCCCGGTCCAGACGCTGAGCAGCGTTTTCAGCGCCAGGTAGTGCGAGACCCCTTTCAGCGCGCGGTGCAGCCCGGCGATGTGAATCTGCGGATTATTCAGGGCGAAGCGCATTTTGTAGGGCACGTGGCGCACTTCAAACAGCATAAAGACCACCGTCATCACCAGCAGCACGACGCTTGCCATCGCATTCGATAACTGCGTCGCCATGGTGGTGGCGAAGGACATCATGCGGTCTGAGTCCATGCGTTGCAGCATGCGCTCCGGCGAGAGATGCAGATGCAGGAACGGCAGCGCGTCCTGCAGTTGCAAAAACTTGCGTGTCAGTTCGCGGTTGTACTTCGGCAGCAGGGTCATAAAGTCGTTCATCGACGCGGCAAGCACGGCGAATAACGCGGTCAGAAAGACCAGCATCACTACCACCACAATAGCAATGGCGGCCGGACGCTTAATGCCGCGGCGGAGAAACCAGGTCACCAGCGGGTTGAGAACGATGGCGAAGAAGAGCGCCAGCAGGAGTTGCACAATAATATCGGCTGCGGCGTGGATACCGGCGAGGATAATCACCAGCGACGCCAGTTTGAGAAGAATGTGGAGGCCCGCCCGGTCTGGCTGAGGTTGCATCATGAGTAATTCCTTTTTTTTCTTATTGCCAGTAAGTGTAGTGCGCCGCGCCACCTTCGCCTGACAGAGATAATCTTAAAGTCGTGCTGCTTTCTACCTTGTGTCGTGGTAATAGTGAAACACTGTTGTAAAAATCTGAGTAAATCCTGATGCCTGAACACCGCGCTGAAACGGCGCCGAGCGGATTGCGCCTCAATCTGCGGATTTTGTCCGTCGTGATTTTTAACTTCGCCAGCTATCTCACCATCGGTTTACCGCTGGCGGTTTTGCCCGGGTTTGTCCATGACGTGATGGGCTACAGCGCCTTCTGGGCGGGGCTGGTGATAAGTCTTCAGTACTTCGCCACGCTGCTCAGCCGCCCGCACGCCGGGCGCTATGCCGATCTGTTGGGGCCAAAAAAAGTGGTGATTTTCGGCCTCTGCGGCGCGTTTCTCAGCGGGCTGTGCTATCTGCTAGCGGGAATGCAGTCGGGCGTGTTGAGCCTGGTACTGCTCTGCCTTGGGCGGGTGATTTTAGGCATTGGCCAGAGTTTTGCCGGTACCGGCGCGACGCTGTGGGGCGTCGGCGTGGTTGGTTCAGTGCATATCGGGCGCGTCATCTCGTGGAACGGCATTGCCACCTACGGGGCGATGGCGCTTGGTGCACCGCTCGGCGTGCTCTGTTATCACTACGGCGGCCTGCACGGGCTGGCGCTGACGATTATGGCTGTCGCGCTGCTGGCGGTGCTGCTGGCGCTACCGCGCGCGGCGGTGAAAGCGAGCAAAGGCAAACCGCTGCCGTTTCGCGCTGTGCTCGGGCGCGTCTGGCTCTATGGGATGGCACTGGCGCTCGGTTCGGCCGGTTTTGGCGTGATCGCTACCTTTATCACCCTCTATTACGATGCCCGAGGCTGGGATGGGGCAGCGTTCGCGCTGACGCTCTTCAGCGTGGCGTTTGTTGGCGCGCGCCTGCTCTTTCCCAACGGTATCAACCGCTTTGGCGGTCTCAATGTGGCGCTGATCTGCTTTGCGGTGGAGACCTGCGGGCTGCTGCTGGTGGGCCTGGCAGTCGATCCGTGGATGGTGAAACTGGGCGTTTTCCTGACCGGGGCCGGTTTCTCGCTGGTCTTCCCGGCGCTGGGCGTGGTGGCGGTAAAAGCGGTGCCGCAGCACAATCAGGGATCGGCGCTGGCGACCTATACGGTGTTTATGGATCTCTCGCTAGGCGTGACCGGCCCGCTGGCAGGGCTGCTGATGGCCTGGGCGGGCGTCTCTACCATCTACCTTGCTGCCGCCGGGCTGGTGGCGATTGCGCTGCTGTTGGCGTGGCGGTTAAAGCAGAGAGTACCGGATAGCGCGTAAACGCTTATCCGGTCGGGCATAAAAAAAGGGAACCCGCAGGTTCCCTTTTTCTTTTCGAGTGTTGCGGCGTTATTTCACCACGATGGTGTTGATAATGTTCTCGGCAGCGGTTTGCGCCTGCTGCTGATTATCTGCCGGCAGCGTCACCTGAAGGGTTACCAGGTGGTTATCAATTTTCCCCAGCACCACGGAGGACCATGCGGTCTGGCCTTTGGCGGAGATCACGCTGTCGAGCTGCTGCAAAGTCTGCCCTTTCAGCTCAATCGAACGGTTGGTCACAACCTGCAACTGCGGGTCGCGGCTGCGCTGCTGATCTTCCAGACGTTTCGCCAGCACGCTCAGATCTTCCTGCGTGTTATCACCAACAATCACAATCACCGCTTTCTGGCCAGTGGCGTCAGAGTAGACGTGCATGTTGTTGGATTGCGTGCCCAGCTTGCCGCTCTGATCGGTCATATCCGCAGGCAGTGAGAAGCTGAGTTTACCGTCGAGCAGAGTCACCGGCTGGCCGGAGGCGTTACTCTCTGCGGCAGCACCCTGGACGGGCTTCTTGCTGTCGCTGTTATCGCAGGCAGCCAGCCCCATCACCAGCAGGCCAATACCGACATATTTCACCAGATTGCGCATTGACTTCATCCTTTCAATAAACAGCCATAATGGCTCGTTGTTCCATATTATCACAACTGATAAGTCGTACCTTTAACCCGCCTGTAATGCGGAGATTTCAGATTTGTCTGCCAGTCTTTTCAGCAACATATTCAATAGCACGCCATACATCGGCAGGAAGAAGGCGATGCTGATTAGCACCTTGAAGCTGTAGTCCACCAGCGCGATTTCGGTCCAGTGCTGCGCCATAAAGGGATCGGGGCTGCGCCAGAAGGCGATAAAGAAGAAGGCCACCGTATCGCTGGCGTTACCAAAAATGGTCGAGGCCGTCGGTGCAAGCCACCAGCGGCGGCTCTGACGCAGGCGGTTAAAGACGTGCACATCGAGGATCTGCCCCAGCGCATATGCCATAAAGCTGGCGGCGGCGATGCGCGCCACAAACAGGTTAAAGTGGGCGAGCGCGCCGAAACCTTGCCAGCTGCCCATATAAAACAGCGACGAGATAACGTACGAGGCGAGCAGGGCGGGCACCATCACGGCAAAAATAATCCTACGTGCCAAAGGCGCGCCAAAGATGCGTACGGTGAGATCCGTTGCCAGGAAGATAAACGGAAAACTGAATGCGCCCCAGGTGGTGTGGAAGCCGAAAATGGCGACCGGGAGCTGCACCAGATAGTTACTGGAGATAATCACCAGCAGGTGGAATAGCGATAGCCAGACCAGCGCCTTCATGCGCTGTGCGTTGGAAAATTGCGTCATATTGTGACCTTTTTGGTAAATGGGGTGAGGGAACCCAGTTCAATTTATGCTCTGCCAGGCAGAAGCCGCCGCATGATACTGCAATCATCGCGCGATGCAACGGCTAATTTTAACGCAATCGTTAACCTCCCTTGCGCCCTGAAAATGGCAGCGTAAACTAGGGCGGTTTTTTCACTTGTGAGATGAAGATGAGCGATCCGTTTTCTACCGCCGACCACACTCTTGATGCCCTTGGCCTGCGCTGCCCGGAGCCAGTGATGATGGTGCGCAAAACCGTGCGTAACATGCAGGTTGGCGAAACTGTACTGATTATCGCCGACGATCCGGCAACCACCCGCGATATTCCCGGCTTCTGCCGTTTTATGGAACATGAGCTGGTTGCCGACCAGACCGACACGCTGCCCTACCGCTATTTAGTGCGTAAAAGCCACTAATCCTGGCGGCGTAACAGGCGCAGCGCGTTGGCAGTTACCAGCACCGTTGCGCCGGTATCCGCCAGCACCGCCAGCCACAATCCGGTGATCCCCAAAAGCGTGGTGACCAGGAAAACTCCCTTCAACCCCAGCGCAATGGCGATGTTCTGACGAATATTGCGATGCGTGGCGCGCGCCAGACGGATCATCTGCCCAAGGCCGGAGAGCCGGTTATGGGTTAACGCCGCGTCGGCGCTCTCCAGCGCGACATCGGCGCCGCTGCCCATCGCAATGCCAATTGTTGCCGCTTTCATCGCCGGAGCATCGTTGATGCCGTCGCCGACCATCGCCAGCGGTGCCTCGTCATTCAGGGCGCGCACGGCGCTGACTTTATCCTCCGGCAGCAGCCCGGCGCGAAACGCCAGCCCCAGTTCTCCGGCAATCGCTGCCGCTGCCCGCGGGTTATCGCCGGTGAGGATCACGCCCGTGATACCAAGAGCATTAAGCTCGGCTACAGCGGCTTTAGCATCGTCGCGCAGGGTGTCCTGTAGCGCCAGCGTACCGATGACGGCGTTATCGCGCAGAACCACTACCACCGTTTGCCCCTGTGCTTCCTGCTGCTCAATCTGCTTGCGCCCGGCGTCATTAATCAGGCCCGCTGGCACCTTTTCCGGTGCACAGATGTGAATGTCATGCGCGCCGATACGCGCTTCAATACCCTTCCCGGCCAGCGCGCGCTGCCCGTCGGCCTGCGGAATAGCGATGCCACGACGCTGTGCCTCCTGCACAATCGCCAGCGCCAGCGGGTGCGTCGAGCCCTGCTCCACCCCGGCGCTGAGCGCCAGCAGCTCCTGCTCCTCTGTAGCCGAAAATGCCTGAATGGCGACCAGCTGCGGTTTGCCGAGAGTCAGCGTGCCGGTCTTATCAAACGCCACCTGACGCAGGGTGCCGAGCTGCTCCAGCGCCGCGCCGCCTTTGATCAGCGCACCGCGACGTGCGGCTGCCGCCAGCCCGGAGGTGATGGCCGCAGGCGTGGAGATCACCAGCGCGCACGGGCAGCCAATCAGCAGCAGCGCCAGCCCTTTATAGACCCACTCCAGCCACGGAGCGGAAAAGAGCAGGGGGGGAACCACCGCCACCAGCAGCGCCACGGCCATGATTGCCGGGGTGTAGATGCGGCTGAAGCGATCGATAAAGCGCTCAATGGGGGCGCGGCGCTCTTCTGCCTCCTCAATCAGCTTCAGGATGCGGTCAATGGCGCTTTCGCCCGCTTTTGACACGACTTCGAGAGTAATCAGCCGATCAACACTGGTGGCACCTGCGGGCACGCTTTCGCCCGCGCTGCGCTCGACGGGCAGTGACTCGCCGGTTAAGGCACTCTCATCAAAGCTGGCGAACGGCGAGATAAGCCGGCCATCTGCCGGTAAGCGCCCGCCCGCTGGCACCTCAATGGTATCGCCGGGTTGCAGCTGGCTGGCGGGGATGCTTTCACGCACGCCGCTGCGCACGCGAATGGCGCTGTCGGGTTTAAGCGCCATCAACGCACTCACGCCCTTGCGCGCGCGGCTGGCGGCCCAGCCTTCAAGCCGCTCACCAATTAAAAACAGCAGCAGCACCATCGCCGCTTCGGCGGTCGCGCCGATAAACAGCGCGCCAATCGCCGCCACGCTCATCAACGTTTCGATGGCGAACCAGCTGCCGCTTCTCATCAGGCGCCCGGCCTGGCGGGCAATCGGCCATAAGCCGACCAGCGTGGTAAGCACAAAGGCCGCCTGGCCGAAGGGGTGATTGAACTGTTCCAGCCCCCAGCTAAGAGCCATCATGACGATGAGCAGGAGCAGCGGCAGGTTTTCGCTCAGGGATGAAGGCGCAGGCGCGGAAGCGCTGTTTTCGCTGCGAAGCTGGTAGCCCGCGTTTTGAACGGCTTTTTCTACGCGCTCACGCACATCACTCTGTGCAATGACAATCAGCTTTTCGGTGGCAAAGGCGACCTGCACCTGGGTGATGCCCTCGACCTGGCGCACCGCGTTTTCCACTTTACGGGCGCAGGCGGCGCAATCCATGCCGCTCACCTGCCAGCTAAAGCGATCGCCTGCGGCGTTTATTTCCGGCGCGGAACGAGTTTCACAGCTTGTATCGCTGCAACAGGGGGCATTGCTTTCACTAACGGGACGCAGTTTGAGCGCGGCAAAGTGCGGCGTTTTCTTGAGTTCGGGAGCAGCCATCGCATCCTCCGGTGAATGATAATTTTCTCATTAACCGGAGTATGCACTCTGGAGTCGACTCCAGAGTCAAGCGCTTTAAATATAGAGCGAACGGACGATCAGGAAGTGGCCGGCAAAATAGCAGGCGGAGGAGATGGCGTTATCCGCGCTAAAGCGTTTACGGTAGTGGCTGCCAAGCCAGACAATATTGCCGATAAGCAGCAGCGATGCGCCGATAAATGCCGATAGCGCCTGGCTGGTCGGGCGGAAGAACCACAGCTCACCGGCCAGCCACACCATCACCAGCGTCATGGCGACAAAGGTGGAGACCGCCATGCGCAGCTCTTCAAGACGTGTCCAGATCACCGCCAGCAGCAGGGCACCAATCACCAGTAGCACCAGCGGCAGCGGCCAGAAGAAGGTCAGCGTCATCTGGCTGGCGAAATAGATGGTATAGAGCAGATGGGCCAGGAAGAAGGCACCGATGGCGTAAAGTAACTTTTGGCGCGGGAGTAGCGTCAGGGCATCACCCACCAGCGAGGCGCACAGACCTGCCAGCACCAGATAGCTGATAGCGTCGAACATGGGCGCTTGCCAGGCGAGCAGGAGTAACAACAGAAGGGTTACGGGTTTGAACACCCAGCGTTGCCACACCGGGCCACGATAGGAAGCATCGACGTACAACCAGCCGGAAAAGCAGACAGCAATAAATGACCACAGCATAATTAAGTCCCTGTAACTGTTATTGTTGCGTAAAACTCTCCCCTCAAGTGTAGTGGCGTAAAAAGGGGGATGACAATGCGAACTTCCCCCGATGTGCTGCAATTCCGCCTAATCTGACAGAGTTATCTCTTTGCTTTCAGCTTCTTCTGCCAGACCAGCAGTTCAAAGACGCCGAAAAGAAAAATGCGCAGCTGCTCGACTTTGGTCATCTGCGGCCCCTCTTTCGGCAGCGCGGTTTTCATCATCGTCGCCTGCAAAGCATGCATAAAGAAGGTGAAGACCAGCGCGACGTTGACGAAAATATTCAACGGGCGCGGAAAAGGGTGGATCAGATTGAAGATCAGAAAGGCCCAGATGCAGAGCATCATCAGACGGCCCAGATTAATCAGCAACGGCATGCGTCTCTCCTTGTGCTTCGCGGTGATACAAACGGTAAGCCACCTGGCCCGCGACTTTTTCCCGGTGTAAATGCCAGTGCGCAGGCACTGACGGTAAACCATTTTCCACTTCGCTCTCGATATAAATGAGCGCGTCATCTGCCAGCCAGCCGTTGTTTTCCAGCAAACGCACGGTGTCATCCAGCATCCCTTTGCGAAACGGCGGATCGATAAACACGATGGTGTGCGGCGTGCCGGCTGCGGCTAAAAAGTTCAGCGTATTGCTGTTAACGACTTTCGCGTTGGTGGCTTTAAGCGTAGCGAGGTTTTGCTGGAGCTGCTGGGCGACGCTGCGCTCCATCTCAATTAGCGTTGCGCTGGCGGCGTAGCGGGAGAGCGCTTCCAGCCCGAGCGCGCCGCTGCCGGCGAAGCAGTCGAGGCAGCGAGCATCAACCATGGACGGTGCCAGCCAGTTGAATAGCGTTTCGCGCACGCGATCGGTGGTTGGGCGCAGGCCTGGGCTGTCGGGAACCGGTAATTTCCGGCCTCGCCACTGCCCGCCAATAATACGAATTTGTCCGCTGGCGGCACGGTTGGGTTTCTTCATGGTCTTCGCTTTGCTCATCATTTCGGCCTGCTATTCTAGCGGGCGGATGAATTGCGTTAAACCCTAATCCTCAGGCCGTGATGAGAGATAAGGAAAGTGTTAGACTATCCGACTAATTCACCAATGATTTCAGTCCTGGTCGAGCAGACAGGCTGCGCTATAGAATCAACAGCGAGGAGTGTAGTCGCCAATGGCAAATGAAAAGAAACGTGGCTTTTTTTCCTGGCTGGGCTTTGGGCAGAAAGAGCGGGCCGATGAGGCGCAAGCTGAAGAGCAGAAAACAGCTGAACAACCGGTAGAAGAGACGCCGGTTGCCGAGCCTGCCGCCGACAGCGAAAAGTTCGCCGAAGAGGTTGTCGAAGTCAGCGAGCAGCTGGCGCATGAAGAGGCACCGCAGCCTGTTGCTGAAGAACGCGTTGCAGAAGAACCGGTTGCGGAAGCGCCAGTTATTGAAGAACCGATTGTAGAAGAACCCGTCGAAGAGATTATTGAAGCTGCGCCCGTTGCCGCCGTTGAGCATGAAGCGCTGCCGCTGCCGGAAGAGCTTAGCGAACAGAGCATTGACGCCGAAGAGTGGCAGGCCGAAGCGGAGCCGCTGGTCACCGCAGACGTAGAAGTCGACAAGCCAGACGTTGAAGAGATAGAAGACGAGACGCTGCCGAGCGAGGAAGAGATGGACGCGCTGGCGGCTGAAGCGGCAGAAGAGGCGGTGATGGTTGTGCCGGTCGACGAGCCGGTTCAGGAGCAGGAGAAGCCGACCAAAGAGGGTTTCTTTGCGCGTTTGAAACGCAGCCTACTGAAAACTAAAGAGAATCTCGGTTCCGGATTTATCAGTCTGTTCCGCGGTAAAAAAATCGATGATGATCTCTTCGAAGAGCTGGAAGAGCAGCTGCTGATTGCCGATGTCGGCGTTGAGACCACGCGGAAAATCATCACCAATCTGACGGAAGGGGCCAGCCGCAAGCAGCTGCGTGACGCGGAAGCGCTGTATGGCCTGCTGAAAGAGGAGATGAGCGAGATCCTCGCGAAGGTGGACGAGCCGCTGAATGTTGAAGGCAAAACGCCGTTCGTTATTCTGATGGTCGGCGTTAACGGCGTCGGTAAAACCACCACTATTGGTAAGCTGGCGCGCCAGTTTGAGCAGCAGGGTAAATCGGTGATGCTGGCGGCGGGCGATACCTTCCGCGCCGCGGCGGTTGAGCAACTGCAGGTGTGGGGCCAGCGCAACGATATTCCGGTGATTGCCCAGCATACCGGCGCGGATTCCGCTTCGGTTATCTTTGATGCTATTCAGGCAGCGAAGGCGCGTAATGTTGATGTGCTGATTGCGGATACCGCCGGCCGTCTGCAGAATAAATCGCACCTGATGGAAGAGCTGAAGAAGATTGTGCGCGTGATGAAGAAGCTCGATGAAAACGCGCCGCACGAAGTGATGCTCACGATTGATGCCAGCACCGGGCAAAATGCGGTAAGCCAGGCCAAACTGTTCCACGAAGCGGTCGGTTTAACCGGTATCACGCTGACCAAGCTTGATGGCACCGCGAAAGGCGGGGTGATCTTCTCGGTCGCGGATCAGTTCGGTATTCCTATCCGCTATATCGGTGTTGGCGAACGTATTGAAGATTTGCGTCCGTTTAATGCGGGCGATTTTATTGAGGCGCTTTTTGCCCGAGAGGATTAACAATGATTCGCTTTGAACATGTCAGCAAAGCCTATCTCGGTGGGAGACAAGCGCTGCAGGGGGTGACTTTTCACCTGCAGCAGGGCGAGATGGCGTTTCTGACCGGGCACTCCGGCGCGGGTAAAAGTACCCTGCTGAAGCTGATCTGTGGAATTGAACGGCCCAGCGCCGGGAAAATCTTCTTCAGCGGCCACGATATTTCCCGGCTGAAAAACCGCGAAGTGCCGTTTCTGCGCCGCCAGATCGGCATGATTTTCCAGGATCACCATCTGCTGATGGATCGCACGGTGTTTGATAACGTCGCGATCCCGCTGATTATCGCCGGTGCCAGCGGAGACGATATCCGCCGCCGGGTGTCGGCGGCGCTGGATAAAGTCGGGCTGCTCGACAAAGCGAAAAGCTTCCCGATCCAGCTCTCCGGCGGCGAACAGCAGCGTGTGGGGATCGCCCGCGCGGTGGTGAATAAGCCTGCCGTACTGCTGGCGGATGAACCGACCGGGAACCTGGATGAAGCCCTGTCTGAAGGGATTTTACGTCTGTTTGAAGAGTTTAACCGCGTTGGGGTGACGGTACTGATGGCGACGCACGACATGGGGCTGATTTCCCGGCGTTCGTACCGCATGCTGAGCCTGAGCGACGGCCATTTGCATGGAGGCCTGGCGGGTGAATAAGCGCGACGCAATCAATCATATTCGGCAATTCGGCAGCAAGCTCGACCGTTTTCGCAAATCCTCCTCATCGGCGGGCGAAGGCAGCCGCAGCGCGCCGCGGCGTAACAAGCCGGCCTCCCGGCCCCCTTCGCGTAAAACCAATGTTTTTAACGAGCAGATGCGCTACGCCTGGCATGGCGCGCTACAGGATCTGAAGAGTAAACCGCTGGCGACGTTTCTGACGGTGATGGTGATTGCCATTTCGCTGACGCTGCCGAGCGTCTGTTACATGGTCTACAAAAACGTCAGCCATGCGGCGTCGCAGTACTACCCTTCGCCGCAAATCACCGTCTACTTCGATAAAGCGCTGGATGATAATGCCGCGCAGCAGGTAGTCGGGCAGCTTCAGTCCGAGCCGGGCGTCGAGAAGGTCAACTATCTTTCCCGCGAAGATGCGCTCGGCGAGTTTCGTAACTGGTCTGGCTTTGGCGGCGCGTTAGATATGCTGGAAGAGAACCCGCTGCCGGCAGTGGCGGTGGTGGTGCCGAAAATTGATTTCCAGAGCACCGAGGCGCTGAACACGCTGCGCGATCGCATTACGCGTGTGCAGGGCATCGACGAAGTACGCATGGACGATAGCTGGTTTGCGCGTCTGTCGGCGCTGACCGGGCTGGTCGGGCGCGTTTCGGCGATGATTGGCGTGTTGATGATCGCCGCCGTCTTCCTGGTGATTGGTAACAGCGTGCGTCTCAGCATCTTTTCACGTCGTGACACCATCAACGTGCAGAAGTTGATTGGCGCAACGGACGGATTTATCCTGCGCCCGTTCCTTTACGGCGGCGCGCTGCTTGGCTTCTCCGGTGCCTTTTTATCACTCATTTTGTCTGAAATTTTGGTGATGCGGCTCTCGTCGGCGGTGACGGATGTGGCGAAGGTCTTCGGCACGCAGTTTGAGTTAAGTGGCTTATCTTTCGATGAATGTTTGCTGCTATTACTGGTCTGCTCGATGATTGGCTGGATTGCCGCCTGGCTGGCGACGGTTCAACATTTACGTCACTTTACTCCGGACTAACGATTCTCTGGTATACTCCTCCTCTGCAATGACGAATGCCGTTGCAGGGAGAGCGTATCCATTTATCTTGCTGTTCCCCGCGTCGGCTGTTCATCCGGATGTCACAATTTGTGCGTAATTTATTCACACGCCTACAAGGAACTTGTGGATAAAATCACTGTCTGATAAAAAAGTGAATGCTATTCTCGTTGCTCAAAAATGCTGGCATGTTTGTTGCCTGATGGGGACAGACCGCCGCCAGTTGATAGTGAATTGAGAGGATTTGAATGACCAAAGAAATGCAAACTTTAGCTTTAGCCCCTGTTGGCAACCTGGAATCTTACGTCCGGGCCGCTAACGCATGGCCGATGTTGACGGCCGATGAAGAGCGGGCGCTGGCTGAAAAGCTGCATTACCAGGGCGATCTGGAAGCAGCGAAAAAGCTGATCCTGTCTCACCTGCGCTTTGTTGTTCATATTGCTCGTAATTACTCGGGCTATGGTCTGCCGCAGGCAGATCTGATCCAGGAAGGAAATATCGGCCTGATGAAAGCGGTACGCCGCTTCAACCCTGAAGTTGGTGTGCGTCTGGTCTCTTTCGCCGTGCACTGGATCAAAGCTGAGATCCACGAGTATGTGCTGCGCAACTGGCGTATCGTGAAAGTCGCGACCACCAAAGCACAGCGCAAGCTGTTCTTTAACCTGCGTAAGGCCAAACAGCGTCTCGGCTGGTTTAACCAGGATGAAGTCGAAATGGTCGCCCGCGAACTGGGCGTAACCAGTAAAGACGTGCGTGAAATGGAGTCGCGTATGGCGGCCCAGGACATGACATTCGATATGTCTTCCGATGACGATGCGCAGGACGGCCAGCCGATGGCACCAGTGCTCTACTTACAGGACAAAACATCTAACTTTGCTGACGGCATTGAAGATGATAACTGGGAAGAGCAGGCAGCCAACAAGCTGACCGATGCGATGCAGGGTCTCGACGAACGTAGTCAGCAGATCATCCGCGCCCGCTGGCTGGACGAAGATAACAAGTCCACGCTGCAGGAGCTGGCCGACCGATACGGCGTCTCCGCCGAACGCGTACGCCAGCTTGAAAAGAACGCGATGAAAAAACTGCGCGCCGCTATCGAAGCGTAAGCGCCAGCCGCAAACAGACCGGGTCAGCGAAAGCTCATCCGGTTTTTTATTATCTGAATTTCCTCTCACTCCCGGCGCTGGTTAAAACGTCGTCTTAACGAAGGCGCTATATACTTACTCTGTGGGTTGGCACAGAGAGGGGAAAAAGGTGAAGAATAGTGAATTACATCAGCGGCGCGTAGACGCGACGCCGCGCGGAGTCGGCGTGATGTGCGGTTTCTACGCGGAGAAGGCCGAAAACGCCACGTTGTGGGATGTGGAAGGCAACGAGGTGATTGATTTTGCCGCCGGGATTGCGGTACTGAACACCGGCCATCGACATCCAAAAGTGATGGCAGCAGTCGAAAAACAGCTCCAGGCCTTTACGCACACCGCCTACCAAATCGTTCCTTACGAAAGCTATGTCTCGCTTGCCGAACGCATCAACGCGCTGGTTCCCATTGATGGCCCGGCGAAAACCGCCTTCTTCTCAACTGGTGCAGAAGCGGTTGAAAACGCAGTGAAAATCGCCCGCGCTTACACTAAACGCCCTGGCATTATCGCCTTTGGCGGCGGCTTTCACGGTCGCACCTTTATGACCATGGCGCTGACGGGGAAAGTCGCCCCTTACAAACTTGGCTTTGGGCCGTTTCCCGGTTCGGTTTATCACGCCCATTATCCAAATGAACTGCATGGCATCAGCACAGAACAGGCGCTGCAAAGCCTGACGCATCTCTTCAAAGCCGATATCGCCCCCGATCAGGTCGCCGCGATCCTGTTAGAGCCGGTGCAGGGTGAAGGGGGGTTTAATATTGCTCCGCCAGAGTTTATGCAGGCGCTGCGCGCCCTGTGCGACAGCCACGGCATTCTGCTGATCATCGACGAGGTGCAGAGCGGTTTTGCCCGCACCGGCAAACTCTTCGCCAGCGAGCACTACGTCACCAAACCCGATCTCATCACCATGGCGAAAAGCCTGGCCGGCGGTTTACCGCTCTCGGCGGTCGCCGGGCGTGCCGAAGTGATGGATGCTCCTGCGCCTGGCGGCCTGGGCGGAACCTATGCCGGTAACCCGCTGGCGGTGGCGGCAGCGCATGCGGTGCTGGATGTGATTGAAGAGGAGAAGCTGTGCGAACGCGCAAACCAGCTGGGCAAAGATCTGGTCGAAGTGCTGACCCATGCGAAAGCGCACTGCCCGCATATTGCCGATATTCGTGCGCAGGGCTCGATGGTGGCAGTAGAGTTTCAGGACCCGCAAACCGGCGCGCCGTCGCCGGAATTCACCAAACAGGTGCAGGATAAAGCGCTTCAGGCCGGGCTGCTGCTGCTCAGCTGCGGCGTCTATGGCAACGTTATCCGCTTCCTCTATCCGCTGACCATTCCTGATGAGCAGTTCCGCAAAGCGCTGGATATTATCCAGAGTTCGTTAATGCAGTAATTATTCAGCCGCCTTATGGGCGGCTTTGTCACGTTCTCGCATCGCTCTGCCGCACAACCTGCAAAATTGCTATTCCTTATTCCATAAAATGGGGTATGTTTTAGCAGAGTATGCTGCTTACAGGGCACTATTCTGCACAATAACAAATATCATATTCTTTGCTTAGGGTAATAAGCGAAGCAATATTCCAGATAACAACATCACAACAATTGCAAAAACCATAACAATGGGGAAACTCAGGATGAAAATGAAGGGCAAAGCGTTACTGGCAGGATGTATTGCGTTAGCAATGAGCAACGTGGCATTCGCCAAAGATATCAAAGTTGCCGTTGTCGGTGCGATGTCCGGTCCGGTTGCGCAGTATGGCGATCAGGAATTTACCGGGGCTGAACAGGCCGTTGCCGATATCAACGCAAAAGGCGGCGTCAAAGGCGACAAGCTGGTTGTGGTGAAATATGACGATGCCTGCGACCCGAAACAAGCGGTAGCGGTTGCCAACAAAGTGGTTAACGACGGCATCAAATATGTTATCGGCCACCTCTGCTCCTCTTCCACTCAGCCAGCGTCCGACATTTATGAAGACGAGGGCATCCTGATGATCACGCCTGCGGCCACTGCCCCTGAGCTGACCGCGCGCGGTTACAAACTGACGCTGCGTACCACTGGTCTCGACTCTGACCAGGGCCCGACTGCGGCGAAATACATTCTCGATAAGGTGAAGCCGAAACGCATCGCTATCATTCATGATAAGCAGCAGTATGGCGAAGGTCTGGCGCGCGCCGTGCAGGATGGCCTGAAAAAAGGTAACGCGAACGTGGTCTTCTTCGACGGCATCACCGCCGGTGAAAAAGATTTCTCCACGCTGGTTGCGCGTCTGAAGAAAGAGAATATCGACTTTGTTTACTACGGCGGTTACCACCCGGAAATGGGGCAGATCCTGCGCCAGGCACGTGCGGCTGGTCTGAAAACCCAGTTTATGGGGCCGGAAGGCGTGGCGAACGTCTCACTCTCTAACATCGCCGGTGAGTCTGCCGAAGGGATGTTAGTCACCAAGCCGAAGAACTACGATCAGGTACCGGCCAACAAACCGATTGTGGATGCCATCAAAGGCAAGAAACAGGATCCGAGCGGTGCGTTTGTCTGGACTACCTACGCCGCGCTGCAGTCGCTGGCTGCGGGTCTGAATCAGTCTGACGATCCGGCGGAAATCGCTACCTACCTGAAAGGTCACTCCGTTGAAACCGTAATGGGGCCGCTGACGTGGGATGAGAAGGGCGATCTGAAGGGCTTTGAGTTCGGCGTCTTTACCTGGCATGCGAACGGTACCGCGACCGACGCGAAGTGATGAATATTTGCTAGTCGCCTTTCGCGCCGCAGGTGCGTTGGCTGCCTTCACCCCGGTTGCTTACCTCTGTAAGCTACCGGGGATCAACGGCTAACGTCCTGCGACGCGATATTCCGCTCAGGTATTACCCACACAGCCCGTTATTTTTAGCGCTTTTCCCAGCCATCTTGCTGCGCGGTGAAGCCGAGCGCTTGTGCAAAGGCGGCCATCACGGCGCGATCTTCAACGCCGATATCGGCTATCCACCAGCTGGTCATTGCCGGGTTATCACGCATCACTTCTTCCACCAGGTATTGCCCGACGCCGCGACGGCGAGTGACATCCCGCACACGCAGCGAATCCAGCACGCCTTCGGTGCCGCGCAACGTCACGCGTACGGCGGCCAGCAGGCGGTCATTAAACCGTGCGGCGTAAATACGGTGCGTGTCGTCAATATCGAGAGAGACGGGGGAGTATTCCGGCCAGATCTTTGCTAAATCAATCTGATCCTGCTCGCTGAAACTGGTCAGCCGGATAATGGTTAATTTCATCTACCGTTTGTCCAAAACGTGAAACAGGGGGTGAGTGTAAACAATTTCACCTGCCGGGGCTGGAGACTTTTTTAATTTTAATACAACAGGTGAATAGTTTTAGCGCAGCGACCGGTATAGCCGGAAACATCAGAGATCGAAAAAGAGACAGGATTTTAACCTGATGAAGGGCGTTTTCTTCCGCGTATACTGCCGTTATTTTATGCTGGAAGCCGCGTTTTTAGATGTTTATCTCGCGCTGAATACAGAATATTATCTCTGCTTAATCGCCTGAAAAATAGAGTATTTAGTATGGTTTATCTATAAAAACCACGCTAACTCATTAAAGGCGCTGGTAAAAATAGCATTGTGCATTAAAAGTACAGAATGCTTTTTAACCACATAAAAACAAAATTTTCACACAACATCACGAACGGGGTAGCAGGCATGAAAAGGCACGCGAAAACATTTGTCGCGGGAATGATTGAAAGCCGGTCATGGCAACGCGGTCTTGTTTAAAGGTATTACCGTCAGGGAAGTAGTTTTTTCTGCGCTTAACGCTCATCTAAAAAAAGAAAATATCGTCTTTGTCTACTACGGTGGTTATTAACCGGAAAGTGGAGAGATGCTGCGCCGGGCGCGCTGAAACAAGCCGCTGACCTGATTAACGCTTTAAAGCCAACGGGGCTAAAACCGAAACAGGGCCGCTGAACTGGGATGAAAAAGGCGATCTGAAGGGATTTGAGTTGAGTGTCTTCCAGTGACACGCCGATGGTTCGTCTTGTGTGGCGAAGTCACAGTCATCCCTCTCTTTGGACGAAAATCTTGAGAGATTTAAGAAGGTTAAGTTATGTCTGAGCAGTTTCTCTATTTCTTGCAACAGATGTTCAACGGCGTCACGCTGGGCAGCACTTACGCCCTGATCGCCATTGGCTACACCATGGTGTACGGCATTATCGGCATGATTAACTTCGCCCATGGCGAGGTCTACATGATCGGCAGCTACGTCTCCTTTATGATTATCGCAGCACTCATGATGATGGGCATCGACTCAAGCTGGCTGCTGGTCGGGGCCGGTTTTGTCGGCGCGATTATTATCGCCAGTGCCTACGGCTGGAGTATCGAGCGCGTTGCTTACCGCCCGGTGCGCAGCTCCAAGCGTCTGATTGCGCTCATCTCTGCCATCGGCATGTCCATCTTCCTGCAAAACTACGTCAGCCTGACGGAAGGCTCGCGCGACGTGGCGTTGCCAAGCCTCTTCAACGGCCAGTGGACCATCGGCAGCAGCGAAAACTTTGCCGCCTCCATCACCACCATGCAGCTGGTTATCTGGATCGTCACCTTTGTCGCCATGCTCGCGCTGACGCTCTTTATCCGCTATTCGCGCATGGGACGCGCCTGCCGCGCCTGTGCTGAAGATCTGAAAATGGCGAGCCTGCTCGGTATCAATACCGATCGGGTTATCGCGCTGACCTTTGTGATCGGCGCGGCGATGGCGGCAGTTGCCGGCGTGCTGCTCGGCCAGTTCTATGGCGTGATCAACCCCTACATTGGCTTTATGGCGGGTATGAAGGCATTCACCGCCGCGGTGCTGGGCGGTATCGGCAGCATTCCTGGCGCGATGATTGGCGGGCTCATCCTCGGTGTGGCGGAAGCGCTCTCTTCAGCGTACCTGAGCACTGAGTATAAAGATGTGGTCTCCTTCGCGCTGCTGATTGGCGTCCTGCTGGTGATGCCGACCGGTATCCTCGGTCGCCCGGAGGTAGAGAAAGTATGAAACCGATGCATTTTGCGATGGCGCTGCTCTCTGCCGCCATGTTCTTCATCCTTGCGGGCGTCTTTATGGGCGTTCAGCTGGAGCTGAATGGCACCAAACTGGTAGTCGATAACGCGGCGGATATCCGCTGGCAGTGGATCTTCATCGGCACCGCGGTGGTCTTTTTCTTCCAGTTACTGCGCCCTGTTTTCCAGAAGAGCCTGAAAGGCGTTTCCGGGCCGAAATTTGTCCTGCCGGCTATTGATGGCTCAACGGCTAAACAGAAGCTTTTCCTGCTGGCGCTGTTGGTCATTGCCGTGGTGTGGCCGTTTATGGTGTCGCGCGGCACCATTGATATCGCCACCATGACGATGATCTACATCATCCTCGGTCTTGGGCTGAACGTGGTTGTTGGCCTTTCTGGTCTGCTGGTGCTGGGGTATGGCGGTTTTTACGCGATCGGTGCTTACACCTTTGCGCTGCTGAACCACTATTACGGGCTTGGCTTCTGGACCTGTCTGCCGCTGGCGGGGCTGGTTTCTGCCGCCGCCGGTTTCCTGCTGGGCTTCCCGGTGCTGCGCCTGCGCGGCGACTATCTGGCGATTGTGACGCTGGGCTTCGGGGAGATTGTGCGCATTCTGCTGCTTAATAACACCGAAGTGACCGGCGGGCCAAACGGCATCAGCCAGATCCCGAAACCGACGCTGTTTGGCCTTGAGTTCAGCCGTACGGCGCGTGAAGGCGGCTGGGATACCTTCAGCAATTTCTTCAATGTGAAATATGATCCGAGCGACCGCGTGGTGTTCCTCTATCTGGTGGCGCTGCTGCTGGTGGTGCTGACGCTGTTCGTTATCAACCGCCTGCTGCGTATGCCGCTGGGCCGCGCCTGGGAAGCACTGCGTGAAGATGAGATCGCATGCCGCTCGTTGGGTCTCAACCCGACGCGCATCAAGCTGACGGCATTTACTATCAGCGCCGCGTTCGCCGGTTTCGCCGGGACGCTGTTTGCCGCGCGCCAGGGCTTTGTCAGCCCGGAGTCATTCACCTTTGCCGAATCCGCCTTTGTACTGGCGATTGTCGTACTGGGCGGGATGGGCTCGCAGTTTGCGGTGATCCTGGCGGCCATTCTGCTGGTGGTATCGCGTGAACTGATGCGTGATTTCAATGAATACAGCATGTTAATGCTGGGTGGTTTGATGGTGCTGATGATGATCTGGCGTCCGCAGGGCCTGCTGCCGATGACGCGTCCGCAGCTGAAATTGAAAAACGGCCAGGCGAAAGGAGAGCAGGCATGAGTCAGCCACTGTTATCGGTAAATGGCCTGATGATGCGCTTCGGCGGTTTGCTGGCGGTCAATAACGTCTCGCTGGAACTGCGACCGCAGGAGATTGTCTCGCTGATTGGTCCGAACGGCGCGGGGAAAACCACCGTCTTCAACTGCCTGACCGGGTTTTATAAACCCACCGGCGGCACCATTATGCTGCGCGACCAGCATCTCGAGGGGCTGCCGGGTCAGCAAATTGCGCGTATGGGCGTGGTGCGCACCTTCCAGCATGTTCGTCTGTTCCGTGAAATGACGGTGATTGAGAACTTACTGGTGGCGCAGCATCAGCAACTGAAAACGGGCCTCTTCTCTGGCCTGTTGAAGACGCCCGCGTTTCGCCGTACGCAGAGCGAAGCGCTCGATCGCGCCGCGACCTGGCTTGAGAGGATCGGTTTGTTGGCGCACGCCAACCGCCAGGCCAGCAACCTGGCTTATGGCGATCAGCGTCGTCTGGAGATTATCCGCTGCATGGTGACGCAGCCGGAGATCCTGATGCTGGATGAACCCGCGGCAGGGTTAAACCCGAAAGAGACCAAAGAGCTGGATGAGCTGATCGTCGAGCTGCGTAACCATCACAACACCACCATCCTGCTGATTGAGCATGATATGAAGCTGGTGATGGGTATTTCCGACCGCATCTACGTCGTTAACCAGGGGACACCGCTGGCCAACGGGACGCCGGAAGAGATTCGTAACAACCCGGACGTGATCCGTGCTTATCTGGGTGAGGCATAAGATGGAAAACGCAATGTTATCTTTCGACAAAGTTAGCGCCCACTACGGCAAAATCCAGGCGCTACACGAGGTCAGTCTGCATATTAATCAGGGAGAAATCGTGGCCCTGATTGGTGCCAACGGGGCGGGGAAAACCACCTTGCTCGGCACGCTGTGTGGCGATCCGCGTGCTACCAGCGGCCGCGTGGTGTTTGATGGTAAAGATATTACCGACTGGCAAACGGCGAAGATTATGCGTGAAGCGGTGGCGATCGTGCCGGAAGGCCGCCGCGTCTTCTCGCGGATGACCGTGGAAGAGAACCTGGCAATGGGCGGCTTCTTTGCCCACCGCGATCAATACCAGACGCGTATTAAATGGGTGTATGAACTCTTCCCACGCCTGCATGAACGCCGCATACAGCGCGCCGGGACCATGTCCGGTGGTGAACAGCAGATGCTGGCGATAGGCCGCGCGCTGATGAGCCAGCCGCGCCTGCTGCTGCTCGATGAGCCGTCGCTCGGGCTGGCACCGATTATTATTCAACAGATCTTCGACACCATTGAGCAGCTGCGTAAAGAGGGGATGACCATCTTCCTCGTGGAGCAAAACGCTAACCAGGCGCTGAAGCTTGCCGATCGCGGCTATGTGCTGGAGAACGGGCATGTGGTGCTCGAAGATACCGGTGATGCGCTACTGGCGAATGAAGCGGTGAGAAGCGCTTACCTCGGCGGCTAATCTGTTGAAGTAAAAACATAAAAACCAGCCTCGCAAGGGCCGGTTTTTTTCTGAAAAATGCACTTCAGCCATACGCAGCGAGAGGGTTCGCAACAGGATGCGGGCGGCGCTTGAGGCTTTTTGCCTCATGGCTGCGCTTTAAGACGATATGCCGAAATGTTGTGAGGCAGAAAGATGAAAGCCCCGAGTCAATTTTTCAATTAACCCGAGGCTACACTTACGCATCAGCAACGTCAGCGTAGCCTCTTACCTGCTGAAAGGCAAGGAAGTGAAGCTGCGCAAATAAGGGGCTTTCTGGTTCGCCGGGAAGCCCTTTTTTATTAGCGAAAACAGTAACATCAGCGATCGGGTTTAAATCTGAAAAATATATTTCAGCCATGAAGTATGGCGTGTGGCCGGGATATGATGCTGGCGGCGCTTGAGGCTTTTTGCCTCATGGCTGTGCTTCAGGAAGTTATGCAGAAATGGTGTGAGGCAGAAAGATGAAAGCCCCGAGTCAATTTTTCAATTAACCCGAGGCTACACCGACGCCTTAGCAACGTCAGCGTAGCCTCTTACCTGCTGAAAGGCAAGGAGTTATAGGCGATGAAAATCCCGCAAACTTTTATCTGCTGCGTGTTTATTCTCTGCTTCACGCTGCTGATATTCACCTATCTGACCCGCAAATCCTGTGCGAGCTTCGCTACCGGGATAAGGAGAGAGAGGTGGCGGCTTTGATGGCTTACGAATCCGGTAAGTAGCGACCTGGGGCAGGGAGCAATCCCTGCCTTTCAGGTGCAATGATGTTGTTGCAGCGTTGCCTTCGAGCGCCGCTTAAAGGGCTTCCTGGTTCGCCGGGAAGCCCTTTTTTATTAGCGAAAACAGTAACATCAGCGATCGGGTTTAAATCTGAAAAACATATTTCAGCCATGAAGTATGGCGTGTGGCCGGGATATGATGCGGGCGGCGCTTGAGGCTTTTTGCCTCATGGCTGCGCTTTAAGACGTTATGCAGAAATGTTGTGAGGCAGAAAGATGAAAGCCCCGAGTCAATTTTTCAATTAACCCGAGGCTACACTTACGTCCAGACAACGTCAGCGTAGCCTCTTACCTGCTGAAAGGCAAGGAGTTAAAGGCGATGAAAATACCGCAAACTTTTATCTGCTGCGTGTTTATTCTCTGCTTCACGCTGCTGATATTCACCTACCTGACCCGTAAATCCCTGTGCGAACTTCGCTACCGGGACAAGGAGAGAGAGGTGGCGGCTTTGATGGCTTACGAATCCGGTAAGTAGCGACCTGGGGCAGGGAGCAATCCCTGCCTTTCAGGTGCAATGATGTTGTTGCAGCGTTGCCTTCGAGCGCCGCTTAAAGGGCTTCCTGGTTCGCCGGGAAGCCCTTTGTCTGAACCGCCATTTTTCCTTCATCTTTCTATCACTTGCACGACATCTCCCTGACGCCTGGCTGTCATACTTTTGTAATTAAAAAGTTATTTTTCTGTCATTCGAGCGTGTCATGTTACCTCGCGAGCACAAAACGCGTGATATCGCGCATCCCGTATAACAAGAGAGAGCACAATGACGACGTTACGACATACAGCTTTGGGTCTGGCGCTGGGATTTGTTTTTGCTGGCAATGCCATGGCCGTAACCACTATCCCGTTCTGGCACTCCATGGAAGGCGAGTTAGGCAAAGAGGTCGACTCCCTGGCGCAACGTTTTAATGATACCCACCCCGACTACAAAATCGTTCCGGTCTATAAAGGCAACTACGAGCAGAACCTGAGCGCGGGCATTGCTGCCTTCCGCACCGGTAACGCGCCAGCGTTGCTGCAGGTTTACGAAGTGGGTACCGCGACGATGATGGCTTCTAAAGCGATCAAGCCGGTTTACGAGGTCTTCAAAGATGCGGGCATCACCTTTGACGAAAGCCAGTTTGTGCCGACCGTTGCGGGTTACTACACCGATTCAAAAACCGGTCATCTGCTCTCTCAACCCTTTAACAGCTCCACGCCGGTGCTTTATTACAATAAAGATGCCTTCAAAAAAGCGGGTCTGAACCCGGATCAGCCGCCGAAAACCTGGCAGGATCTGGCGGCTTACACTGCGAAGCTGAAAGCGGCGGGCATGAAGTGCGGCTACGCCAGCGGCTGGCAGGGTTGGATCCAGATCGAGAACTTTAGCGCCTGGCACGGTCTGCCGGTCGCCACTAAAAACAACGGCTTTGACGGTACCGATGCGGTACTGGAGTTCAACAAGCCGGAGCAGGTGAAACATATCGCCATGCTGGAAGAGCTGAATAAAAAGGGCGAATTCAGCTACTTTGGCCGTAAAGATGAATCCACCGAGAAGTTTTACAACGGCGATTGCGCCATCACCACCGCCTCATCCGGTTCGCTGGCGGATATTCGCCACTATGCGAAATTTAACTACGGTGTCGGCATGATGCCGTACGACGCAGACGTGAAGGGCGCGCCGCAAAACGCCATTATCGGTGGTGCCAGCCTGTGGGTAATGAAGGGCAAAGATGACGCGACTTACAAAGGCGTGGCGCAGTTCCTCGACTTCCTGACCAAACCGGAAATCGCTGCCGAGTGGCATCAGAAAACTGGTTATCTGCCTGTCACCAAGGCTGCGTACGATCTGACGCGCCAGCAGGGCTTCTACGATAAAAACCCGGGGGCAGATATCGCCACGCGCCAGATGCTGAACAAGCCGCCTTTGGCTTTCACCAAAGGGCTGCGTCTGGGCAATATGCCGCAGATCCGCACCGTGCTTGATGAAGAGCTGGAGAGCGTGTGGACCGGTAAGAAGACCCCGCAACAGGCGCTGGACTCAGCGGTTGAGCGCGGTAACCAGTTGTTGCGCCGCTTCCAGCAGTCGACCAAGTCTTAATCTATTAAGGGCCGGATAAGCGCAGCGCTTGTCCGGCCTGTAAGTCGGTCAATCTATCGCGTCGCCGCCCTTCGACATTTTCAAAAAGAGTCTCGCTATGTCCTCATCCCGTCCGGTGTTTCGTTCACGCTGGCTACCCTATCTGCTCGTCGCGACGCAGCTGGCGATTACAGTGATTTTCTTTCTCTGGCCTGCCGGCGAAGCGCTGTGGTACTCCGTGCAGAGCGTCGATCCCTTTGGTCTCTCCAGTCAGTTTGTCGGGCTGGATAACTTTACCGCGCTGTTCCACGACAGCTACTACCTCGACGCCTTCTGGACGACGATCCGCTTTAGCGCGATGGTCACCTTCAGCGGTCTGCTGGTCTCGCTGTTTTTTGCCGCGCTGGTGGATAACGTGGTGCGCGGCAGCCGCATCTATCAGACCTTGATGCTGCTGCCCTATGCCGTTGCGCCCGCGGTTGCCGCCGTATTGTGGATCTTTCTATTCAATCCCGGACGCGGGTTGATTACGCACTTCCTTGAGCAGTTCGGCTACGACTGGAACCATGCGCAGAACAGCGGTCAGGCGATGTTTCTGGTGGTGTTCGCCTCGGTCTGGAAGCAGATTAGCTATAACTTCCTCTTCTTCTTCGCCGCGTTGCAGTCCATTCCCCGCTCGCTGGTGGAAGCTGCCGCCATTGATGGCGCAGGGCCTATTCGCCGTTTCTTCAAGCTTTCGCTGCCGCTGATCGCACCGGTGAGTTTCTTCCTGCTGGTGGTCAACCTGGTTTACGCCTTCTTCGATACGTTCCCGGTTATCGATGCGGCGACCGCCGGTGGCCCGGTACAGGCGACCACCACGCTGATTTATAAAATTTATCGTGAAGGGTTCGCCGGGCTGGATCTCTCCACCTCTGCGGCGCAGTCGGTGATCCTGATGGTGCTGGTGATTGTGCTGACGGTGGTGCAGTTCCGCTATGTCGAAAGTAAGGTGCGCTACCAATGATTGAGAATCGCCCTGGGCTGACGCTGTTCAGCCATATCATGCTTATCGCCGGCGTTGCGGTGGTGCTGTTTCCGCTCTACGTCGCCTTTGTCACCGCCACGCTTGATATCAACGCAGTGTACGACACGCCAATGACGCTGATCCCCGGCGGTCATCTGTGGGAGAACCTGCGCGCAATTTGGGTTAACGGCGTCGGCCCCCACAGCGCGCCCTTCTGGCTGATGCTGACCAACAGCTTCATCATGGCGCTGGTGATAACCATAGGGAAAATTTCAGTTTCTATCCTCTCGGCCTTCGCCATCGTCTGGTTCCGTTTTCCGCTGCGAAACCTCTTTTTCTGGATGATCTTCAGTACCTTGATGTTGCCGGTAGAGGTGCGCATCTTCCCGACGGTTGAGGTGATCGCCAACCTCAAAATGCTCGACAGCTATACCGGCCTGACGTTACCGCTGATGGCCTCTGCCACCGCAACCTTTCTCTTCCGCCAGTTCTTTATGACCCTACCGGACGAGCTGATGGAAGCCGCGCGCATTGATGGCGCCTCGCCGATGCGTTTTTTCCGCGACATTGTGCTGCCGCTGTCGCGCACTAATCTTGCGGCGCTCTTCGTCATCACCTTTATCTACGGCTGGAACCAGTATTTGTGGCCGCTGTTGATTATCAGCGACGTCAACCTCGGCACCGCCGTGGCGGGCGTCAAAGGGATGATGTCGAGCGGCGAGGGCACAACGCAGTGGAACCAGGTGATGGCCGCGATGCTGCTGACGCTGATCCCCCCGGTTGTTATCGTTTTAACCATGCAGCGCGCCTTTGTGCGCGGTCTGGTCGACAGTGAGAAATAAGATGTCATCTCTAAAATTACAGGCAGTGACAAAAAGTTGGGACGGCGGCAAAACCCAGGTGATTGAGCCGCTGACGCTGGATGTGGCCGACGGCGAATTTATTGTCATGGTTGGCCCGTCGGGCTGCGGAAAGTCGACGCTGCTGCGCATGGTTGCCGGGCTGGAGCGCGTCTCCGGCGGCGATATCTGGATTGACCGCCAGCGCGTTACCGAGATGGAGCCGAAAGATCGCGGTATCGCGATGGTGTTCCAGAACTATGCACTTTATCCGCACATGAGCGTGGAAGAGAACATGGCGTGGGGGCTGAAAATCCGCGGCATGGGCAAGTCGCATATTGCCGCACGCGTGGCGGAAGCGGCGCGTATCCTCGAGCTTGAAGGCCTGCTGAAGCGTCGCCCGCGCGAGCTTTCGGGCGGCCAGCGCCAGCGCGTGGCGATGGGCCGCGCCATTGTGCGCGATCCGGCGGTTTTCCTCTTTGATGAGCCGCTCTCCAACCTGGATGCCAAGCTGCGCGTGCAGATGCGTCTTGAGTTGCAGCAGTTGCACCGACGCCTTAACACCACCTCGCTCTATGTGACTCACGATCAGGTGGAAGCGATGACGCTGGCGCAGCGCGTGTTGGTAATGAACAAAGGCGTTGCCGAGCAGATTGGTACCCCGGTAGAGGTGTATGAGAAACCGGCCAGCCGTTTTGTCGCCAGCTTTATCGGCAGCCCGGCGATGAATTTACTCGAGGGACAGATCAGCCAGACCGGTACGCACTTTGAGCTGGCAAGCGGCATGGCATTGCCGATTAACTGGCACTACCGCGGCTATGCCGGGCGGAAAATGACGCTGGGTATCCGCCCGGAACATATTGCGCTAAGCTCACAAGCCGCAGGCGGCGTACCGCTGGTGATGGATACGCTGGAGATGCTCGGCGCGGATAATCTGGCCCATGGTCGCTGGGGTGAGCAGAAGCTGGTGGCGCGTCTGTCGCACCAGGAGCGCCCCGCGCCCGGCAGCACGCTGTGGCTGCATCTGGCGGAACATCACCTGCACTTATTCGATGGTGAAACAGGACAACGCGTATGAATAACTGGCCCTATCCCCGCATCGTCGCCCATCGCGGCGGTGGAAAACTGGCCCCGGAAAACACCCTCGCAGCGATCGATGTTGGTGCCAGACATGGTCACACAATGATCGAATTTGACGCCAAGTTATCGAAAGATGGACAGATCTTCCTGCTGCATGACGATAACCTGGAGCGCACCAGTAATGGCTGGGGCGTGGCGGGCGAGCTGGCGTGGAGCGATCTGCTGAAAGTTGATGCCGGGAGCTGGTACAGCGGCGAGTTTAAAGGCGAACCGCTGCCGCTGCTGTCGGAAGTGGCGCAGCGCTGCCAGCAGCATGGCATGATGGCGAATATCGAAATCAAACCGACAACCGGCACCGGTCCGCTGACGGGCAAAGTCGTCGCGCTTGCTGCCCGCGAGTTGTGGTCTGAGATGACGGCACCGCTGCTCTCCTCGTTTGAGATCGATGCGCTGGAAGCGGCACAACAGGCCGCACCGGAACTGCCGCGCGGTCTGCTGCTTGATGCCTGGCGCGATGACTGGCAGGAGGTGACTGACCGCCTGGCCTGCACCTCTATTCATCTCAATCATAAACTGCTTGATGAGGCGCGCGTCCGCATGCTGCGCGACGCCGGGCTGCGCATTCTGGTTTATACAGTGAATCAACCGGCACGCGCGGCGGAGTTGCTGGCGTGGGGCGTCGATTGCATCTGCACGGACAATATCGAAACCATCGGGCCCCACTTCGGCGCTTAAGGCGTAGGCGTTTGCGGTGTGCTGTGCAGCATGCCGCCGCTTTGCGTTTGGGTCTGCGGCAGCATATGCGGCTGCTGCAGGGTCGAAGCGCTGGCGCTGTTTTGCGGATGTAACATCCCGCCGCCATTGCTGCTCTGCTGGTTTAGCATCCCGCCACCGCTACTGCTGCCCTGGCTTAACATCCCGCCGCTGTTGTTGGGGAGCACTTGCTGGTGGGCGGGGTCGAGCTCCCCCGGCTGAGCCTGCCTTATTCGCTGTGAATTATCGTTCATCTGCATTTGCAGGTTCTGCTGCTGCTGGCGGCTCTGGGTCTGCTGCTGCTGTTTCAGTAACCCTTGCTGCTGCTGTTGCTGGTTGAGCATTTGCGTCTGCATCCGCTGCTGGCTGGGCACGACATACCCCGGTTGGTTCGGGTTATTGGTCGGGTTAAGCGGCTGTGCGAAAGCGGTAAAAGGCAGCAGGGCTGCCACCATCATAAGGCGTTTCATTCTCATCTCCTCCCGTTGAGGCCTGCCCCTAAGTTTAGTCGCATTCCTGCATGACCATGATTTTTTGCGCATTGTGAACCAGACTTAAGCGGGAACTGTAGCCCTTCTTTGTGGAGAACGACGATGATCAAACAGCAGTTTGCGCGTTGGGCGGTGATTGCCGCGCTGACGGCGGGAGCATGTTTCAGTGTCGGCGCTGCGCCGCCACCGGCTCAGGCACCCGCGCCAGCCCCCGTTTCGTATGGGGTAGAAGCCGATGTCTTTCATCCGGTAGTGGCCCATCAAGGGATGGTGGCCTCGGTGGATGAAGCCGCGACCCGCGTGGGTGTGGAGATCCTCAAAGAGGGGGGGAATGCGGTCGATGCGGCGGTCGCGGTAGGTTATGCGCTGGCGGTGACCCATCCGCAGGCGGGCAACCTGGGCGGTGGCGGGTTTATGATGATCCGTACCAAAGAGGGCAAGGTCACGGCGATCGATTTCCGCGAAATGGCACCGGCAGCCGCCACGCGCGATATGTTCCTTGATGAACAGGGCAACCCGGATAGCAAAAAATCCCTGACCTCCCATCTCGCTTCCGGCACGCCGGGCACGGTCGCGGGCTTCTCACTGGCGCTGGAGAAGTATGGCTCGCTGCCGCTGAAAAAGGTGGTGCAACCCGCCATCAAACTGGCGAAGCAGGGCTTCACGGTTAACGATGCGCTGGCGGACGATCTCAAAACCTACGGCAGTGAAGTGCTGCCGAACCACGACACCAGCAAGGCGATCTTCTGGAAAGAGGGCGAACCGCTGAAGAAGGGCGACAAGCTGGTTCAAACGAATCTCGCGAAGAGCCTCGAGCTGATTGCTGAAAAGGGGCCAGATGGTTTCTATAAAGGCTCAACGGCAGAGCAGATCGCCCGGGAGATGAGCAAAAACGGCGGGCTGATCACCAAAGAGGATCTGGCGAATTATAAAGCCGTTGAGCGTACGCCGGTGAGCGGCGACTATCGCGGTTATCAGGTCTACTCCATGCCGCCGCCATCGTCTGGCGGGATCCACATCATTCAGATCCTCAACATCCTGGAGAATTTCGACCTGGCGAAATATGGCTTCGGCAGCGCCGATGCGATGCAGGTGATGGCGGAAGCGGAAAAATATGCCTACGCCGACCGCTCTGAATACCTCGGCGACCCCGATTTTGTCAAAGTGCCGTGGCAGGCGCTGACCAGCAAGGCGTACGCTAAATCGATTGCTGAACAGATCGATGTTAATAAAGCGCGCCCTTCCAGCCAGATCCGCCCCGGTAAACTGGAACCTTACGAGAGTAACCAGACCACGCACTTCTCGGTGGTGGATAAAGAGGGTAACGCGGTTGCGGTGACCTATACGCTGAACACCGTGTTTGGCAGCGGCATTGTTGCCGGCAATACCGGTATTCTGATGAACAACGAGATGGATGACTTCTCAGCCAAACCGGGCGTGCCAAATGTTTATGGCCTGGTGGGCGGCGATGCAAATGCCATTGGGCCGGGCAAGCGTCCGCTCTCATCGATGTCGCCGACCATTGTGCTGAAAGATGGCAAGACCTGGCTGGTGACCGGCAGCCCCGGCGGCAGCCGGATTATCACAACCGTACTGCAAATGGTGGTGAACGCCATCGATTATGGGATGAACGTTGCCGAAGCGACCAATGCGCCGCGGTTCCATCATCAGTGGTTGCCGGACGAACTGCGCGTGGAGAAGGGCTTCAGCCCTGACACCCTGAAACTGCTGGAGCAGAAGGGGCAGAAAGTTGCCGTGAAAGCCTCGATGGGCAGTACGCAGAGCATTATGGTTGGGCCGGATGGCACGCTGTACGGTGCGTCCGATCCGCGTTCGGTAGACGATTTAACCGCAGGATATTAAAGCCATTTCCCTCTCCCTCGCGGGAGGGGGATCGTTTTAGCCCTTCATACGCGCCATATAGTACGAATCGACATACTCGCCGTTACGCAGCGCGTGGCGTTTCGCCGTGCCTTCCACTTCAAAACCAAACTTACGGTAGACCGCCAGCGCGGGTGCGTTATCGGCATACACCGACAGCTCAATGCGATCGATGCGCAGCCAGTTATCACACAACTGCACCATCTCGTTGAGTAACGCGCTGGCGACGCCGCGGTTTTGAAACTGAGGCGCAACCATAATGCCAAAGCTGGCGACGTGGCTGCGCCGCGGGTTCTGCTCGACCATCAAACCGAGATGGCCTGCGACCTGCTCATCAAGCGTGGCAATCAGATCCCGGCGTCCCGGTTGCGGCGTCAGGCGTTTATGCCAGTGATCGGAAGAGGGATGAGGTAGCTGGAGTAGGTTTTGATACACCTCTGGCTGCGCGTAAATCTGTCGTAACGGTTCGACATCGTGCATTTCAGCGTGGCGTATCACTATCTCGCTCATCCTGCTTCTCCTGTTGGTTGGGTTAACTTTCACCTTCCGGTCTTTCAGGCGAAGCGTCAACTGCCATTTTTTGCCAAAGGGGGTAGACAAGTGCGAATGATAATGATTATTATTGCCATGCGTTCAGGGAAACCGTACGGTAATCCTGAAAGCACGACATTGCTCACATTGCTTCCAGTATTTCTTAGCCAGCCGGGTGCTGGCTTTTTTTTTACCTGTTATTCAGCGGCGCGCTTCTTCTCTTTCTCAACGCCTAATTTCGCGATTGGCGCGGTGAGCTTTGCCTGGCCTGAGAAGGTACCGCCTTTCTTGATGGTCAGCGCGCTGTAGGTCAACGTGCCGTTGATATTGCCATTCTCTTCGATATTCAGCGTTTCGCTGCTGCACTCGCCGTTCACCGTGCCGTCGATAAAGAGCTCGCGGCAGGAGAGGTTACCTTCCACCACGCCGTTACGCATGATGCGGATAATGTTGTCTTTCGCTTCGATATTGCCGGTAAGCGTGCCGTAAATATGCACTTGCCCGTTCGAGGTAATGTTGCCGACAAAGTTGGTGCCGCTGGCAACAACCGTGTTCTGCTTCTCTTCGCGCAGCGTCTCTTTTTCATTAATCAGTGAGGCTGCAATCGGTTGTAGTGGTGGCGTTTTTGGGTTTTTTTCTTTACCAAACATAGCGTTAACCTGATGTTGTACAAGATGTAAGAAGAAGCCGAGAAGCGTTAGCGATGCCGCAACCTGTGCCCAGAGCCGTGCGTCAACGCACCAGCTCCCCAGCGCGAAGACCCAAAAAGCAAGAGCGAGATTTAAATACCAGTAGTGCTTATCCATGCTGTATTGCGCGCAACTCCCTGCGTGGTGGGTGCTTCTGACTCATGAAAGGGGCAAAAGGATTGCCGCATGTTTTATGCGGGAATTAGGGGAGGCGATCAAGTGCGTGAAAGAAAAATCGGAATTTATAAATGGCTCAGAAACATAACAATAATCGATAAATAGAGGCTTCTGGTTTTGGCTCTCGCTGTGCCTGGTCTAAGGTAAAGAGAGATATTCTGCAAAGGACGACACGATGACTCTACATTGCGCATTTATTGGATTTGGTAAAAGTACCACCCGCTATCACCTGCCGTATGTTCTCAACCGTAAAGCCAGCTGGCAGGTGGCGCACATCTTCCGCCGCCACCCGAAGCCACAGGAGCAACATCCCGACTATCAGCACATCCACTTCACCAGCGATCTGGATGAAGTGCTTAACGATCCGCAGGTCAAACTGGTGATCGTCTGTACCCATGCCGATAGCCATTTCGACTATGCGAAGCGCGCGCTGGAAGCGGGTAAAAACGTGCTGGTCGAGAAGCCTTTCACGCCGACCATGGCTGAAGCAATCACGCTATTTGAGCTGGCGAAAAGCAAAGGCCTGACGGTAACGCCCTATCAGAATCGCCGTTTCGACTCCTGCTTTCTCACCACCAAAAAGGTGATTGAGAGCGGCAAACTGGGTGAAATCGTTGAGATCGAAAGCCATTTTGACTACTACCGCCCGGACGCGGAAAGCAAGCCGGGTCTGCCGCAGGATGGATCGTTTTATGGCCTCGGCGTGCACACCATGGATCAGATAATCTCGCTGTTTGGTCGCCCGGATCACGCCGCGTACGACATTCGCAGCCTGCGCAACAAGGCCAACCCGGATGATACGTTTGAAGCGCAGCTCTTCTATGGCGACCTGAAAGCGATTGTGAAAACCAGCCACCTGGTCAAAATCGATTACCCGAAATTTATCGTTCATGGCCGTAAAGGCTCGTTCGTTAAATATGGCGTCGATCAGCAGGAGACCAGCCTGAAAGCGAATATCATGCCGGGCGATGCGGGCTTTGCCGCAGACGACAGCGTGGGCATTCTGGAGTACGTCAACGACGCGGGCGAAACGGTGCGCGAAGAGATGACGCCTGAGCCTGGCGACTACGGTCGCGTCTACGATGCGCTCTATGAAACGCTGACGAACGGTGCGGAAAATTACGTCAAGGAAACTGACGTTCTTACCAACCTTGAGCTGCTGGAACGCGCCTTTGAACAGGCGTCACCTGCCACAATAACCCTCGCGAAATAAGGCGATAAGGCTCCTCTGTTCTTGTTCACTTTTTTTGAACAGAGGAGTCAATTTTCACCCTCTATGATTGGGCCATGATTGCGTCCACACTTACTCCATCGAAAACAGACGGGGTAAAAAAATGATCTTCTTACGCAAAGCAAATGACCGCGGACACGCTAACCATGGCTGGCTGGACTCCTGGCACACCTTCTCGTTTGCTAACTATTACGATCCGAACTTTATGGGTTTTTCAGCGCTGCGCGTGATTAACGATGACGTTATCGATGCGGGGCAGGGCTTCGGTACCCATCCGCATAAAGATATGGAGATCCTGACGTATGTGCTGGAAGGCGCGGTAGAGCATCAGGACAGTATGGGTAACAAAGAGCAGGTTCCGGCAGGCGAATTCCAGATCATGAGCGCCGGTACCGGGGTGCGTCACTCTGAGTACAACCCGAGTAAAACTGACCGGCTGCGCCTGTACCAAATCTGGATCATTCCGGAAACTAACGGTATCGAGCCGCGTTACGAGCAGCGCCGCTTCGACGCCACGCAGGGTAAACAGCTGGTGCTTTCACCGGATGCCCGCGACGGTTCGCTGAAAGTGCATCAGGATATGGAGCTTTACCGCTGGGCACTGCTGAAAGATGAGCAGTCTGTGCATCAGATTGCCGCTGAGCGCCGCGTCTGGATCCAGGTAGTTAAAGGTGAAGTCACCATTAACGGCACCAAAGCGACCACCAGCGATGGTCTCGCCATCTGGGATGAGCAGGCAATCTCGGTTCATGCCGACAGCGATAGCGAAATCCTGCTCTTCGATCTGCCGCCGGTGTGATGGGGCGTAAATAAACGCGCAATCCTGGGGTTTTTGACCGCAAGATTGCGCATTGTCCGTGATAAACTGCGCACCCCTCTCTTTTGCGTAAATTATCAGGGCGATGAAAAAGAAAAGACCCGTACTACAGGATGTGGCCGATCGCGTAGGCGTGACCAAAATGACGGTCAGCCGTTTTTTGCGTAACCCGGAACAGGTTTCAATCGCTTTACGCGGCAAAATCGCCGCCGCCCTTGATGAATTGGGTTATATCCCCAACCGCGCGCCCGATATTCTCTCCAACGCCACCAGCCGCGCCATTGGCGTTCTTCTTCCCTCTTTGACGAACCAGGTCTTTGCTGAAGTGCTTCGCGGCATCGAAAGCGTCACCGACGCGCACGGCTATCAAACCATGCTGGCGCACTACGGTTACAAAGCGGAAATGGAGGAGGAGCGGCTGGAGTCGATGCTCTCCTGGAACATTGATGGCTTAGTCCTCACCGAACGCACCCACACCCCGCGCACGCTGAAAATGATCGAAGTGGCGGGCATTCCGGTCGTTGAGTTGATGGACAGCAAATCTCCCTGTCTCGATATCGCCGTCGGCTTTGATAACTTCGAGGCCGCCCGGCAAATCACCGCCGCCATTCTTGCCCGCGGCCATCGTCGCGTCGCCTATCTCGGTGCACGTCTGGATGAACGTACTATCATCAAACAGAAGGGGTACGAGCAGGCGATGCTGGATGCGGGGCTGACGCCGTACAGTGTGATGGTGGAACAATCCTCCTCTTATACCGCCGGCATTGAGTTGATGCGTCAGGCGCGCCGCGAGTATCCGCAGCTTGATGGGATTTTCTGTACTAACGATGACCTTGCCGTCGGTGCCGCGTTTGAGTGCCAGCGTCTGGGGCTGAAGATCCCACAAGATATGGCGATTGCCGGGTTCCACGGGCATGACATTGGTCAGGTGATGGAGCCGCGTCTGGCAAGCGTGCTGACGCCGCGTGAGCGCATGGGGCGCATCGGTGCGGAACGGCTGCTGGCGCGTATCCGTGGTGAAGAGGTTACGCCAAAGTTGTTAGATTTAGGTTTCACTTTGTCACCGGGTGGATCTATTTAGTCTGACAAATTTGAAGTAGCTCACACTTATTTATCTCTGGCCTCTGTGGATATTGCTTCTCTGGGATCGCGGCAGGACAATGTTACCGATAACAGTTACCCGTAACAATTCACTCTTGCACCCGTGGGGGCTACCCTTTGAGCACAACAAACCTTGATCACCATGTTTTCGTTCTGATGGGCGTTTCAGGCAGCGGCAAATCTGCGGTTGCCAGCGAAGTCGCGTATCAGCTTAAAGCCGCGTTTCTCGACGGCGACTTCCTCCATCCGCGAAGCAACATCAATAAGATGGCCTCCGGCGAGCCGCTGAATGACGACGACCGCAAACCGTGGTTGCAGGCGCTGAACGATGCCGCCTTTGCTATGCAGCGCACCAACAAAGTGTCGCTGATCGTCTGTTCGGCGCTGAAAAAGCACTACCGCGACCAGCTGCGCGCCGGGAATCCTAACCTCTCCTTTATCTACCTGAAGGGCGAATTCGATGTTATCGAAAGCCGCCTGAAAGCGCGTAAAGGCCACTTCTTTAAAACCCAGATGCTGGTCACCCAGTTCGAAACGCTGCAGGAGCCGGGTGAAGACGAACGCGATGTGCTGGTGGTGAACATTGACCAACCGCTTGATGGCGTGGTCGCCAGCACCATTGAAGTGATAACCAAAGGCCGTGAGCAGTGAGTACATTAACGCTGGTATTAACCGCCGTCGGTTCTGTTTTACTGCTGCTGTTTTTAGTGATGAAAGCGCGAATGCACGCTTTCGTTGCGCTGATGGTGGTCTCAATTGGTGCCGGGCTCTTCTCCGGCATGCCGCTGACGAAAATCGCGCAGACCATGGAAAAGGGGATGGGCGGTACGCTCGGGTTCCTCGCCATTGTGGTAGCGCTTGGCGCGATGTTCGGCAAAATCCTGCATGAGACCGGCGCGGTGGATCAAATCGCCGTCAAAATGCTTAACTCCTTCGGGCACAGCCGCGCGCACTATGCGATTGGCCTCGCGGGGCTGATTTGCGCCCTGCCGCTCTTTTTCGAAGTGGCGATTGTCCTGCTGATAAGCGTTGCCTTCTCCATGGCGCGCCACACCGGCACCAACCTGGTCAAACTGGTGATCCCGCTGTTCGCGGGCGTGGCAGCAGCGGCAGCATTTCTGCTGCCGGGGCCTGCGCCGATGCTGCTCGCCTCGCAGATGCATGCTGATTTCGGCTGGATGATCCTGATTGGCCTCTGCGCCGCGATCCCGGGCATGCTGGTCGCCGGGCCGCTGTGGGGCAACTTTATCAGCCGCCACGTTGAGCTGCATATTCCGGACGATGTTAGCGAGCCGCATCTCGGCGAAGGCAAAATGCCGTCGTTTGGCTTCAGCCTTGCGCTGATCCTGCTGCCGCTGGTGCTGGTGGGGATGAAAACCATCGCCGCGCGCTTCGTGGCTGAAGGCAGCACGCTCTATCAGTGGATGGAGTTTATCGGTCACCCCTTTACCGCCATTCTGGTTGCCTGCCTGGTCGCGATTTACGGTCTGGCGGTGCGTCAGGGGATGGAAAAAGATCGGGTGATGGAGATTTGCGGTCAGGCGCTGCAACCGGCGGGGATTATTCTGCTGGTGATTGGCGCAGGCGGCGTCTTCAAACAGGTACTGGTCGATTCCGGCGTCGGCCCGGCGCTCGGCGAAGCGTTAACCGGCATGGGTTTACCGATTGCCCTGACCTGTTTCGTGCTGGCGGCGGCGGTACGCATTATCCAGGGTTCCGCAACAGTCGCCTGTCTGACCGCAGTTGGTCTGGTAATGCCGGTCATTGAACAGCTGCACTTCAACGGCGCGCAGATGGCGGCACTCTCCATCTGTATCGCGGGCGGCTCGATTGTGGTGAGTCATGTGAATGATGCCGGTTTCTGGCTCTATGGCCGCTTTACCGGCGCGACAGAAGCGCAAACCCTGAAGACCTGGACCATGATGGAAACCATCCTCGGCACCACCGGTGCGATTATCGGGATGATCGCCTTTACGCTGCTGAGCTAAGGGCAAAAGAAAACCCGGTGGTTTTCAGGCCACCGGGTTTTTATCTTAACGCTTAAGACGCGAGCGACAGTTCCGCTTTGTTATTACGCGTCAGCCACTGAGCCACACGCGCCTGCTCCTCTTCACTCAGCCACATGCCAAGTTTCGTACGACGCCAGATGGCATCATCGAGGCGGCGCACCCACTCATGCTCAACCAGATAACGCAGTTCGGCTTCATACAGCTCATGACCGAAGTGCTCGCCCATGCCCTCAAGGCTGGTGATGCCGGACAGAATCAGTTCACTGTTGCTCCCGTAAGTACGGGCATAGTGGCGCGCCAGCGATTCGCTGATGAAGGGGTATTTTCGACGCAGTTTCGCCGCGTAATCTTCACGATCGCCGCTGATATCACCACCAGGCAGCACGCACTCTTTGGTCCACGCCGGACCGATACCTTTGTAGTACGGCGTCAGTTTTTCCAGCGCATGCTCCGCCAGCTTGCGGTAGGTGGTGAGTTTCCCGCCGAAGACCGACAGCAGCGGCGCTTGGCCATTTTCATCATGAATATCGAGCGTGTAATCACGGGTGATCGCCTGCGGTGAATCGGATTCATCATCGCAGAGCGGGCGCACGCCGGAGTAGGTCCAGGCGATGTCGTCACGCGTCAGCTGTTTCTTAAAGTGATCGTTGTAGACATTGAGCAGGTAGTTGATCTCATCATCGTCGATCTTCACGTTTTTCGGGTCGCCGTGGTACTCAACGTCGGTGGTACCGATAATGGAGAACTCATCCATCCACGGAATGACAAAGACAATACGTTTATCTTCGTTTTGCAGGATATAGGCCTGCTTCTGCGCATGGGCGCGCGGCACCACGATGTGGCTGCCTTTGATCAGGCGAATGCCGTATGGCGAAGGCAGTTTCATGCCATCATCGAAGAACTCTTTCACCCACGGGCCGGTGGCATTGACCAGACCGCGTGCTTTCCAGCTAAATTTTTCCCCGGTATCGATATCTTCCGCTTCCACCACCCACAGGCCGTTTTCACGACGCGCGCTGGTGGCACGGGTGCGGGTCATGACTTTCCCGCCTTTACGCTCAACCATCTGCGCATTGGCCAGCACCATGCGCGCATCATCGACCCAGCAGTCGGAATATTCGAATCCGCGCACGATTTCCGGTTTCAGCACCGACTCTGAGCCAAAACGCAACCCTTTCGACGCCGGCAGGCTGGTGCGTTTACCCAGGTGATCGTACATAAACAGACCAATGCGAATCATCCACGCCGGGCGAAGGTGAGGGCGGTGCGGCAGGCGGAAACGCATCGGGAAGGCGATATGCGGCGCCATTTTCAGCAGCACTTCACGTTCGGCGAGCGCTTCGCTCACCAGGCGGAATTCGTAGTGTTCAAGGTAGCGCAGGCCACCGTGAATCAATTTAGAGCTGTTGCTGGATGTCGCGCAGGCGAGATCCTGAGCCTCAAGCATGAGCACGGATAAACCACGCCCTGCGGCGTCAACCGCGATACCGGCACCGTTAATGCCCCCGCCTATCACAATCAGATCTTTGGTTTCCATGCTATCCTCACGCACTTTCGTAAAAGCTCAAAAATGTTCGATATCGCTCATAATAGCAAAGGAACGCGCTTTTGGTAACATCAAAAAAACAATTTAGAGTGATATGCATAACATAATGGCGCATCACCGGGGTCACGACGTACACTTGTCGCAGCCTAGCTATCATTCGTGTCAATTAAGAGAACGCCATGGATCAGTTTGAATGTATTAATGTCGAAGAGACCCACCAGAAATTGCAGCAGCAGCAGGCCGTGCTGGTCGATATCCGCGATCCGCAGAGTTTCGCGATGGGCCATACGCCGGGCGCGTTTCACCTCACTAACGACACGCTGGGCGCGTTTATGCGCGACAACGATTTCGACACGCCGGTGATGGTGATGTGCTATCACGGCAACAGCAGTAAAGGTGCCGCGCAATATCTGTTGCAGCAGGGCTATGAAGAGGTCTACAGCGTCGATGGTGGGTTCGATGCGTGGCATCGCCACTTCCCGGCAGAAGTCGAGCACGGCACGCTTTAGGCGAAGCGCGACTCTCCGCTATACTGTCTCTCTTTGTATGGACTAAGCGACGCCCGTCATGTTGATGATTACCTCTTTTGCTAACCCCCGCGTCGCCCAGGCGTTTGTCGACTATATGCAGACTCAGGGCATTGTCCTGACGATCCAGCACCATGAGCAGACCGACATCTGGCTGGCGGACGAAAGCCAGGCCGAACGCGTGCGCAGCGAGCTGGCGCGCTTTCTGCAGAACCCCGCCGATCCGCGCTATCTGGCGGCAAGCTGGCAATCCGGCCAGACCGACAGCGGTTTGCACTACCGCCGCTTCCCTCTTTCTGCCGCTCTGCGCGAGCGCGGCGGGCCGCTGACCATCGCCATCTCTCTGCTCTGCATCATCGTCTTCCTGCTGATGAACGTGATGGGCGATGAAGTCGTTATGGCGTGGCTCGCCTGGCCGTGGGATGAGAGCCTGCGCTTTGAAGCCTGGCGCTATTTCACCCATGCGATCATGCACTTTTCACTGCTGCATATCCTCTTTAACCTCTTCTGGTGGTGGTATCTTGGCGGCGCGGTGGAGAAGCGGCTCGGCAGCGGTAAGCTGGTGGTGATTACGCTGATTAGCGCGCTGTTGAGCGGTTTTGTGCAGCACCAGCTTACCGGCCCCTGGTTCGGCGGCCTCTCCGGCGTGGTGTATGCGCTGATCGGTTATGTCTGGCTGCGCGGCGTGCGCGACCCGGAACCAAAGGTAGCGCTGCCGAACGGCCTGTTTATCTTTACGGTGTTACTGATGGTGGCGGAATGGTTCGGCTTAACCGGCTTCGCCATTGCCAGCGGCGCGCATACGGCAGGGATAGTGATTGGCCTGGCGATGGCGCTGGTGGACTCGCAGAATGTGCGAAAACGAACATAATTATCCAGGGACACATAATGAAACAGACACAGCGTCACGACGCGATTATCGAGCTGGTTAAACAACAGGGATATGTCAGCACCGAAGAGCTGGTCGAGCAGTTCTCCGTCAGCCCGCAGACAATCCGCCGCGATCTGAACGATCTGGCCGATCAGAACAAAATCTTGCGTCACCACGGCGGTGCGGCGCTGCCTTCCAGTTCGGAAAACACCTCGTGGCACGACCGGAAAACGACGCTGGCGGCGGAAAAAGAGCGTATCGCCCGCCGCGTGGCCGAGCAGATCCCCAATGGCGCGACGCTGTTTATCGATATCGGCACCACGCCGGAAGCGGTCGCCCATGCGCTGCTCGACCACAGCGAACTGCGGGTGGTCACCAACAACCTTAACGTCGCTAATACCTTGATGAAGAAGTCGGATTTCCGCGTCATTCTGGCGGGCGGCGAACTGCGCAGCCGCGACGGCGGTATTGTTGGCGAAGCGACCCTCGATTTTATCTCCCAGTTCCGCCTCGATTTCGGCATCCTGGGCATCAGCGGCATCGATGCAGACGGCTCGCTGCTGGAGTTTGACTATCATGAGGTGCGCACCAAGCGCGCGATCATTGAGAACTCGCGCCATGTGATGCTGGTGGTGGATCACTCGAAGTTTGGCCGTAACGCAATGGTCAATATGGGCAGCATCAGCCTTGTCGATGCGGTCTACACCGATGTGATGCCGCCCGCAGGCGTGATGCAGGTGATCAGCCACAACAATGTGCAGCTGGAACTCTGCTAGCCGTTATACCCCATAACCCATGATTTTCAGCAGCCGCTGGGCATGCTGCACCGCATCCTGACGGTGGGCGACGCCCAGCTTTTGATAGAGGTTGCGGATATGGGTTTTGATGGTCGTCGCGGCGACAGCCAGCTCGCCGGCGATCTGCTCGTTGCTGTACCCCGAATAGATAAGCCCCAGCACCTGCCACTCGCGCTGAGTCAGCGGGCTGGTGCGGATCAACTCCGGTACTTCCGGGTGCGTCAGTAAGCGTTCAACAAAGCTCTCATCAAAGTGGGCGAACTTATGCCGGTGGTGCTGGTTAATTTCGCGCAGAATACGCTGGGCGCGGTGCTGATCCAGCTCCGGCAGCGTGTTGAGCTGAATGAGCTGGCGCAACTGCTGCGCCATCGGTTCACCCTCAATCACAAAGTGGCTGATAAACCCGGTACGGTTGGCGAGCTGTAGTGCTTCAAGCAGCACGCGCTGGGCATCGTTTTTGCGCCCGGCGTGCCAGTAAAGCTGGTTGAGCAGCAGCAGGTTGCGGTTGATATCGCTCATCAGGCGCAGGCTGCGCGCGTTTTCGTTTAACTCCTCCAGCACCATCTCCGCCGGGTCAAAATCCCCCAACAGGATCTGCGCGCGGGCAATATTGCGCCACTGGCTTTGCAGGAAGTGGTTATTGGCAAAAGCCGGTTTCGGCGTCTGGCGCAGCCACTGGGCGGCGGCATTTTTGTCCCCGGTCATTTGCCAATAGATCATTCGTACTTTATCGGCGTTCGATACCCAGTCGCTGTGATACTGACCGTTGCCGAGCAGGTTCTCCAGCCGGTGCAAGTGGCTGCGGGCGTTATCCAGATCGCCACGCGCCAGCGAGACCTGCACAATCAGCGCCAGGCACTGTAACTGCTGCTGCGGTTGCAGTGCAGAGAGCACCTCCATACCCTGACGCGCGGCGGCTTCCGCTTCGTCGAGCCGCGCCCACGCCCACAGAAGCTGGGCGCGAATGCGGAGTAAAAATTCATGCATCGGCAGTTGTTCAAGGTGCTGCTCGCGGATAAGCGTAAAGGCTTTCTCCTGCATCTCCCACGCGGCCTGCAAAAAGCCCTGGGCGAAGAGGATTTCGCTCTGCTGGATCAGGCTCCATAACGCGTAGTGCCAGACATCGTGACGGCGCGCCATCTGCTCGGTTTGCTGCATCACCGCCAGCGAATTGGCCAGCTCGCCTTTGCAGTGCAGCACTTCGCCATGTACCGACGTGGCGACAATCCGGCTGTAGTAGTTAGCCAGCGGCAGTTCGTCGAGCGCCACCATCGCCAGCCGTTCCGCTTCCACCGGATCGCCATCGTTAATTGCCACCTGGGCGCGCAGGGCATTGAAATCGCCGTGCAGCGAGGCATCCATCTGGGTCGTCATCTCCTGCTCGGCGCGCGCCAGCAGGGTGTTCACTTCACTGTAGCGATGCTGGCTTTGCATCAGCCATGCCTGTAGCAGCACCAGCCGCGGGTTCTCTAGCAGGCTCTCCCACGGCAGGGCTTTCAGTGACTCCTCCAGCAGACTCAGCTCGCTGTGGTTAAACAGACCCCACGCGTGATTGAGCAGGATATCGCGCAACATCACGCCGTCGCCCGCTGCCAGCGCGTGGTGGATCGCTTCGCTCGGGAAGCCTTGCGCCATCCAGCTCTCGGCTGCCGCGCGGTGAATGTTGGGCAGCTCTGTGGCCAACTCCCACTGGCAGCGCTGGCGCAGAAAACTGCCGAACAGCGGGTGGTAGCTAAACCACTCACCGGAATCATCCATACGCTGTAAAAAGAGCCCCTGACGCTCAATCTCTTCGAGCCGCATCTGCCCATTCTCTTCGCCGGTGACGCGCACAATCAGCGCATCGTTCATCGAGCGCAGCAGGGCGCTTTTCAGCAGGAACTGGCGGGTGGCGGGATCGACATTATCGAGCACTTCATCAACCAGATAATCGGAGAGATGGCTGGCGTTAATGCCCGCGAGGCGGCGCGCGGAGTGATGCGGCGCGCTGTGGTTTTGCCGGGCGGAGAGGGCGATCAGTTGCAGCGCCGTGGCCCAGCCGGCGACGTCATCACACAGCCTGCTGCTCTCAGCCGCTTCGATCGGCGCATTCAGGCGGCAGTCAAAAAACTGCTTCGCCTCCTGGTGGGTGAAGGCCAGCTGTTGGCTGCCCACTTCGAGCAGCTGTTCGCGCACGCGCAGGTTAGCAATCCCCAGTTGTGGCAGGTTACGCGAGAGCACAATCAGGGTCAGGTTTTCCGGCTGATGGCGCAGGAAGAAGCGCATCGCATCGTGGATCACCGGGTTGGTAATCAGATGGTAATCATCAATCACCAGGTAGAGCGGGCGCTGCCATTCGGTCAGTTCGACAAAGAGTTGCGAGAAGAGTGAGGGCAGGCTGGCGTACTGGCGCTTTTGTGCCATCACTTCGCTGCTGGTGCAATGTCCGCCGGTGGCCTGTTGCACCGCGGCGATAAAGTAGCTGGCGAAGCGCTCTTGCTGATTATCCCCCTCATCGAGCGAGAACCAGCCGACGTCGCTTTTCCCCGCCGCCCATTGCGAGACGAGGGTGGTCTTGCCGTAGCCCGCAGGGCTGGTTACCAGCGCAAGCCGATAATTGTTGGCGCCGGAAAGTTTCGCCAGCAGACGTTCGCGCACCACCGTATGGTCGAGTCGAACCGGGCGACTTAATTTGGACGGAATCAACATAGTTATCACTTCACTGTGAGGGAGAACTGAGATGCGATTTTTTTTGTGCTTCGTAATTAATCTCAATACGTTCGGACAGATGAGGAAATATTGCAAGTTATGTCCGGATCTGACGATTGTGAATTTGCACTATGTCACAGTTCTATTTATGGGCCGAATAATTTCAGCCCAGGCGGGGCGGGCAGCGGCGTAAAAGCGGGCAAATTTTCCGCAGAAAAATAGGTCATATTAATGGGTCGCGTAAAAGCAACGCGCAATTAGCGAAACGGTAACCTCGCCGCGCATAAAATATTATTTCGCCGCATGCTCTGTGCGCGTAAAACAATTTATTACCGAAACGGCATTTCATTATCGGCTCACCGTGCGATAAAAATTTTAGGTGGCGGCGATCACACTTTTTCGCTCATCCCCGCTACTCCTCCCTGTCTAATCCCCGCCAGGATGAGGAAGTCATACCCGTAGATCTGCACACTAGCGCTAATGTCGATTATCTTCACACAGGACCCGGATTTTTATGACAAAGCCAACGTTTGATAAAGCGCAATTTGAAGCGGCCCTGACGCGCCAGTGGCAGCGTTTTGGGGTTCACTCCGCAACGGAAATGACAACTCGCCAGTGGTGGCATGCCGTAAGCGGCGCGCTGGCGGAACTGTTGGCAGCGCAGCCTGCGCCAAAAGCGGCGAAGGAGCAGCGCCACGTTAACTACATCTCGATGGAGTTTTTGATCGGCCGCCTGACGGGTAACAACCTGCTGAACCTCGGCTGGTATGAGGCGGTCGGCGATGTATTACAGGCGCACCATATCCAGTTGACCGATCTGCTGGAAGAGGAGATCGATCCGGCGCTCGGTAATGGCGGGCTGGGGCGTCTGGCAGCCTGTTTCCTCGACTCAATGGCGACCGTTGGTCAGCCCGCCACCGGGTATGGCCTTAACTACCAGTACGGGCTGTTCCGCCAATCCTTTATCGACGGCCAGCAACATGAAGCACCGGATGACTGGCACCGCCGCAGCTATCCGTGGTTCCGCCACAACGAACAGCTGGATGTGCAGGTCAACATTGGCGGCAAAGTGAGTAAAGAGGGGCTCTGGCAACCGGCCTTTACCCTCGTGGGTGAAGCCTGGGATCTGCCGGTGATTGGCTACCGCAACGGCATTACCCAGCCGCTGCGCCTGTGGCAAGCGACGCACGCGCACCCCTTCAACCTCACCAAATTCAACGACGGCGATTTCCTGCGCGCGGAGCAGGCGGGCATCGACGCTGAAAAGCTCACCAAAGTGCTCTACCCGAACGATAACCATCAGGCCGGTAAGAAGCTGCGTCTGATGCAGCAATATTTCCAGTGCGCCTGCTCGGTGGCCGACATTCTGCGTCGTCATCACCTGGCCGGGCGCAAGCTGGCGCAACTGCCGGATTACGAAGTGATCCAGCTGAACGATACCCACCCGACCATCGCCATCCCTGAACTGCTGCGCGTACTGCTTGATGAGCATCAGCTGAGCTGGGATGACGCCTGGGCGATCACCAGCCGTACCTTTGCGTACACCAACCATACGCTGATGCCGGAAGCGCTCGAGCGCTGGGATGAGTCGCTGGTGAAAGCGCTGCTGCCGCGCCATATGCAGATCATCAAACGCATCAATGAGCGCTTTAAAGTGCAGGTTGAGCAGACCTGGCCGGGCAATAAAGCGGTGTGGGCAAAACTGGCACTGGTGCATGACAAACAGGTGCGCATGGCCAACCTCTGCGTGGTCGGTGGCTTTGCCGTTAACGGCGTGGCCGCGCTGCACTCGGATCTGGTGGTGAAAGATCTCTTTCCGGAATATCACCAGTTGTGGCCGGGCAAATTCCACAACGTTACCAACGGCATCACGCCGCGCCGCTGGATCAAGCAGTGCAACCCGCTGCTGGCCGCGCTGCTTGATAAAACACTGAAAAAAGAGTGGGCCAACGATCTCGATCAACTGATCAATCTTGAGAAGTACGCCGACGATGCGGCGTTTCGCCAGCACTATCGCGATATTAAGCGGCAAAACAAAGTGCGGCTGGCGGAATTTGTCAAAGCGCGCACCGGTATTGTGATCAGCCCGGAAGCAATATTCGATATCCAAATCAAGCGGTTGCATGAGTATAAGCGCCAGCACCTTGGCCTGCTGCATATCATCGCGCTCTATAAGGAGATCCGCGAAAACCCGCAGGCGAACCGCGTGCCGCGCGTCTTCCTGTTTGGTGCAAAAGCGGCGCCGGGTTACTACCTGGCGAAGAATATCATCTACGCTATCAACAAAGTGGCAGACGTAATTAACAACGATGCGTCGATTGGCGACCAGCTGAAAGTGGTGTTCCTGCCGGATTATTGCGTCTCGGCGGCGGAAAAACTGATCCCGGCGGCAGATGTCTCTGAGCAGATCTCAACCGCGGGTAAAGAGGCTTCCGGCACCGGCAACATGAAGCTGGCGCTCAACGGCGCATTAACGGTCGGCACACTGGATGGCGCTAACGTTGAAATCGCTGAACAGGTGGGCGAAGAGAATATCTTTATCTTCGGTCACACCGTTGAGCAGGTGAAGGCGTTGAAAGCGAAAGGTTACGACCCGGTTAAGTGGCGTAAAAAAGACAAGCTGCTGGATGCGGTGCTGAAAGAGCTGGAGAGCGGAAAATACAGCGGCGGCGATAAGCATGCCTTCGACCAGATGCTGCACAGCATCGGCAAACAGGGCGGCGACCCCTACCTGGTGATGGCAGATTTCGCCGCCTATGTCGAGGCGCAAAAGCAGGTTGATGTGCTCTATCGCGACCAGGAGGCCTGGACGCGTGCGGCGATCCTCAATACCGCGCGCTGCGGCATGTTTAGCTCTGACCGCTCGATCCGCGATTACCAGACCCGCATCTGGCAGGCAAAACGTTAAGGAAGCGCAATGCAGAGTAAACGTCTGGAACAGGCCGCGCTGACGGCAGGAATCAGCCCAAATTACATCAATGCGCACGGTAAACCGCAGTCCATCAGTGCGCAGACCAAACAGCGGTTACTGGATGCGATGCACCCTGTCCCGGCGGCGGAAAGTGCTGCACCTGTGCCGGTGGTACAGGTGTTTATTCACGGTAAGAAGAAGCGGCTGGTGGTCTCCGGGAAGGGGCAATACCAGTGGCAGCTGACGACCGAAGCGGGCAAAACCTACCAGGGCGAGGTAAGCGGCGGTGACGATCTGCCGCTACCGGGCGGCCTGGCGCTGGGTTACCACGCTCTGACACTGACGCAGAAAAAGCAGCAGTGGACGTGCCGGGTGATTATCGCGCCCGCCCGCTGTTATGAGCCGCAGGCACTGCGTGACGGTAAAAAATTGTGGGGTGCCTGCGTGCAGCTCTACACGCTGCGCTCCGAAAACAACTGGGGGATCGGCGATTTCGGCGATCTGAAACAGATGCTCACAGGCGTCGGCGAGCGCGGCGGCGCGTTTATCGGGCTTAACCCGATTCATGCGCTCTATCCCGCTTACCCGGAGAGCGCCAGCCCTTATAGCCCCTCGTCTCGCCGCTGGCTGAACATTATCTATATCGACGTTAACGCGGTAGAGGATTTTGCCCAGAGCAAAGCGGCGCAGGCGTGGTGGAAAAAAGCCGCCACCCAGAAGGCGCTGCGCGCGGCCCGCGAGAGCGAGTGGGTTGACTATTCGGCGGTCACTGCGCTCAAGCTGACGGCACTGCGTATGGCGTGGCAAGGCTTCAGCCAGCGCGGCGAGGAGGATGAACAGTTCGCTGCCTTCCGCGCGTTCGTAGAGCAGGAGGGGGACAGCCTCTACTGGCAGGCGGCGTTCGATGCGCTGCATGCGTTCCAGGTGCAGGAAGATCCGCTGCGCTGGGGCTGGCCAGCCTGGCCGCAAGGTTATCAATCCATCGACAGTCCGGAGGTAAAAGCCTTCTGCCAGCAGCATGCCGATGAGGTCAATTTCTACCTCTGGTTGCAGTGGCTGGCGTTTACCCAGTTCGCCGAGTGCTGGCAAACCAGCCAGGGTTATCAGATGCCGATTGGCCTCTATCGCGACCTGGCGGTTGGCGTGGCGGAAGGCGGCGCGGAAACCTGGTGCGACCGTGAGCTTTACTGCCTGAAAGCCTCCGTTGGCGCACCGCCGGATATTCTTGGGCCGCTGGGGCAAAACTGGGGTTTACCGCCGATGGACCCGCACGTCATGCAGTCGCGCGGCTATGCGCCGTTTGTCGATCTGCTACGCGCGAATATGAAAAATTGCGGCGCGCTGCGTATCGATCATGTGATGTCGATGCTGCGCTTGTGGTGGATACCTTATGGCGAAACGGCGGATCAGGGAGCCTATGTTCACTATCCGGTTGACGATTTGCTGGCGATCCTCGCGCTTGAGAGCCACCGTCACCAGTGCATGGTGATTGGCGAAGATCTGGGCACCGTTCCGCAGGAGATCGTCGGCAAGCTGCGGCGCAGCGGCGTTTACTCTTACAAAGTGCTCTATTTTGAAAACGACGATAAGGTGTTCCACGCTCCCGAAGCTTGGCCGGCGCAGTCGATGGCAGTTGCCACTACCCACGACTTGCCGACCCTGCGCGGCTACTGGGAGAGCGGTGATTTAACCCTCGGCAAAACGCTGGGCCTCTATCCGAATGAGGAGCTGCTGAGCGGTTTATATGACGATCGTGAGCAGGCCAAACAGGGGCTGCTGACGGCGCTGCATCAGCACGGCTGCTTGCCGCAGCGTGCGGGGAAAAAGGCGTTACGCATGCCGATGTCGTCGATCCTCAATCGCGGTTTGCAGCGCTATATTGCGGACAGCAACAGCGCTCTGCTGGGGCTGCAACCAGAGGATTGGCTGGATATGTCATCGCCGGTTAACGTGCCCGGCACCAGCGATCAGTATCAGAACTGGCGGCGTAAGCTTGCGGTGTCGCTGGAGGAGATGTTTGCCAATGAGACGGTGAACAGGTTGATTAAGGATCTCGATCGTCACCGTAAGGTCGCCGGAAAACGGTAATAAAAATGCCCGGCCGCGTGATGCGCCCGGGCATATTGCCGGATGGCGGCTGCGCCTTATCCGGCCTACGCCTTTTCAGTAACACCAGGCCTGTAGGCCGGATAAGCGCAAGCGCCATCCGGCACGTGATTTCAGCCACACCGAATCATATTCGTAGGCCGGATAAGCGAAGCGCCATCCGGCACGTGATTTCAGCAGCACCGAATCACCTTCACAGGCCGGATAAGCGTAAGCGCCATCCGGCAGTTCCTGACTCAGACCACCATCCCTAACAGCAGGCAGCCTACCAGACCACATACTGAAATAATGGTTTCCAGCGCGGACCATGAACGCATGGTTTCGCCGATGGTCAGGTTGAAATACTCCTTAAACAGCCAGAATCCTGGATCGTTAACGTGCGAGAAGATCACGCTCCCGGAGCCAACGGCGATCACCATCAGCTCTGGGCTTACGCCGGTTGTTGCGATCAGCGGTGCTGCGATACCCCCTGCGGTAATCGCTGCAACGGTCGCGGAACCGAGTGCAATACGCAGCACGGCGGCAATTGACCAGGCCATAAACAGCGGGGAGAGGTTGGTGGCATGCATCATTGAGGCGATGTACTTATCCACGCCGCTGTCGACCAGCACCTGCTTGAACGCGCCGCCGCCGCCGATGATCAGCAGCATCATGGCGATGATTTTGATCGAGCTGGTCAGTGTGTCGTTAATATCGTCCATCGAACGGCCGCGGTTCAGACCAAAGGTGAAGACCGCAATCAGCACCGCAATCATTGTCGCCATCACCGGGTCGCCGAAGAACTCAGCGTAGGGCAGCAGGGCATGACCTTTCGGCAGCACCATCTCCGCGACGGCGCGCAGCGCCATCAGGATCACCGGTACCAGTGATGTCCAGACGCTGACGCCAAAGCCCGGCATCTCTTCTTCGCTAAAGGTCTTTGAGTTGTAGAGCCCTTCCGGGATCGGTTTATCGATATTTTTCAGGAAACGAGCGTAGACCGGGCCGGCGAGGATCACTGTCGGAATGCCGAGCAGCGTACCGTAGAGCAGGGTTTTGCCCATATCAGCATGGAAAATGGTGGCGATAGCGGTTGGACCCGGGTGCGGCGGCAGGAAGCCGTGCGTTACGGAGAGCGCCGCAGCCATCGGCACACCAACGTAGAGCAGAGGGATACGCGCGGAAGCGGCGACGGTAAAGACCAGCGGCAGCAGCAGCACGAAACCCACTTCATAGAAGAGGGCGAAACCGACGGTAAAACCGGTTAACACGATCGCCCACTGGATATGCTTGCGACCAAATTTTTCAATCAGCGTAGTGGCAATGCGCTGCGCGCCGCCGCAGTCTGCCAGCAGCTTACCCAGCATGGCACCGAAGCCCATGATCAGCGCAAGGCTGCCCAGCGTTCCGCCAACGCCGGCTTTGATCGATTTAATCACCGCATCCAGCGGCATGCCCTGCATCATCCCCACGGCAAGCGCGACGAGGATCAGAGCGATAAACCCGTTCATTTTGAAACGGATCATGAGTAACAGTAGGAGAGCAACACCGATAGCAACGATGACTAATGGCATGATTTACCTGGCCTTTAATTTGTTATGGGTAACGTCAGTGTTTTCGGGCAGCCGTTTTCAAAAGGTGAAATCGCGCTGCGGCACCGTTTCGGCTTACATCCATTGCTGAAAATTGTAGTCGGATGTTTTTTATCTTGTCGGTGCCAGCCGGGATGATACGGGTAACATCCCGATAAAGAGAATCACCCGGCGGATCAAAATGTAAGAAGTGAGAGCTTCGTCATACTAACAGCGGAGCAAAAGCAGGGGGGTATTTGCCGGATGGCGGCTGCGCCTTATCCGGCCTACGGGAACAGGTAGAGCAGGTTAGCGGATTGAGGTGATGCGCAGAGAACGGGTGCGGGCTTATATCAAGGAGTCGGCCCGGTAAGCGAAGCGCCACCGGGCAATATACTAAAAGCGCAGAGAGACTTAGTAGTAGGAGTGCTCGCCGCGCTGGTGCTCGGTGAGGTCGCGCACGCCGGCGAGTTCCGGGAACTCGTTCAGCAGCTGCTTCTCAATGCCTTCTTTCAGCGTGACGTCAACCATGGAGCACCCGTTACAGCCGCCGCCAAACTGCAGAATGGCGTAGCCTTCATCGGTGATCTCCATCAGCGTAACGCGACCACCGTGGCCTGCGAGCTGTGGGTTGATCTGCGATTGCAGTAAATACTCCACGCGCTCCATCAGCGGGGCGTCGTCAGAGACTTTACGCATTTTGGCGTTCGGAGCTTTCAGCGTCAGCTGAGAACCCAACTGATCGGTGACAAAATCGATTTCCGCATCTTCCAGATACGGCGCGCTCAGCTCATCGACATAGGCAACCAGTTGTTCAAATTTCAGCGCGGTATCGGTGGCTTCGACCGCATCCGGCGGACAGTAAGAGACACCACATTCTGCGTTTGGCGTGCCTGGGTTGATCACAAATACGCGGATTTGTGTCCCTTCTTCCTGATTCGCCAGCAGTTTGACAAAGTGCGCTTGGGCAGCGTCGGAAATACGGATCATAGCAATGGCCTAATAGTTGACTATTTTACTCGGTTATAATACGCCCATCATCGAGGGTCTACAAGGTTCGACACAGGCACCAGACCTGAACAGTGGCTGCGCCGCTGCGTAAAAGCAGCTGGCTGATCTCTGCGACCGTGCTGCCGGTGGTGACGACATCATCCACAACAACGATATGGAGACCCGCTACCGGCAATTCAAGACGGAAGGCGTTTTTCACGTTCCTTTTACGTAGTCGTGCCGCCAGCTGATGCTGAACCGGCGTCGCCCGCCGTCGCCTGAGCGCCGCGCGCGGATAAGGGCAGCGCAGCCAGTGCGAAAGGCTTCTGCACAGCAGATCGCTCTGGTTAAACCCTCTTCGCCACTGGCGACGGCCGTGCAGTGGCACGCTCACCAGCATATCCGGCGGCGGCAGGGCGTTGATGCGCCGCGCGGTGTGTACGGCCAGCAGCAGCAGACGCGCCAGCGCCGGAGCCATCTCGGGGCGCGGATGGAATTTAAACTGATGCACCAGCAGACTAAGCGGCGGTGCATAGCGGCTGACGGCAATCAGCCGCTGCCAGGGCGGCGCGTGGCGTAAACAGCGCCCGCAGGGAAGCCGTTCGCAGGCGGCAGGTAAACCGCACAAAGGGCAAACTTTTTCGCGCCGTTGCAGGCTTCGCGTACAGCGCGAGCAGATCCCCCAGTGGCTGAGCATTAATGGCATCAGGCATAGCCAGCACAATCCCGGCACTGTTAGCATGTTGCACCTCCTTGTGTGAAAGAAGAGAACGATAACTGATGAGTGACATCTGGTGGCAAACCAAAGGCGAAGGAGATGCGCATCTTGTGCTGCTGCACGGCTGGGGACTGAATGCACAAGTATGGGATTGCATTACGGCGGAACTCAGCTCGCATTTTACGCTGCACCTGGTCGATCTTCCGGGATATGGCCGCAGCCGCGGTTTTGGCGCGCAGACCCTGGCGCAGATGGCGCAGTGCGTTTTAGCCGAGGCGCCGGAAAAGGCGATATGGCTCGGCTGGAGCCTCGGCGGGCTGGTGGCAAGCCAGATCGCGCTGCAAGCGCCGGAACGAGTAAGCGCGCTGGTCACCGTCGCCTCATCTCCCTGTTTCAGCGCGCGTGACGCGTGGCCGGGGATTAAACCTGAAGTGCTGGCTGGTTTTCAGCATCAGCTTAGCGAGGATTTTCAACGCACGGTTGAGCGCTTTCTGGCATTGCAAACCATGGGCAGTGATACTGCGCGTCAGGATGCGCGTCTGCTGAAAAGCGCCGTCTTATCACTGGATATGCCGTCGACGGAGGTGCTGAACGGCGGGCTGGAGATCCTCAAGACGGTCGATTTGCGCGAGGAATTACAGAGCCTGTCGCTGCCGTTTTTGCGTCTGTATGGTCATCTTGATGGGCTGGTGCCGCGTAAGATTGTGCCGCTGCTGGATGAGATGTGGCCCGCAAGCGAGTCGATTATCTTCCCGAAAGCGGCGCATGCACCGTTTGTATCGCACCCTGAAGCCTTTTGCGACGCGCTGCTGGCGTTGAAAGCGAAGTTATAGAAGGGGAAAAGCGCTTTGCCAGCCGGGCAAAGCGCTACAGGTTTACATCTCTTTGAGCTGTCCGTTCTGGCGCACGACAGGGATCGGCAGCCAGGCGCGAATGCAGAGCCCGCCGCGCTCGCTGGTGCCCAACTCCAGCAGCCCGTTATGGTTATCAACAATACGCTGCACAATCGCCAGGCCTAAGCCGGTGCCGCTGGTGCTACGGGCGCTGTCGCCGCGCACAAACGGCTGGAAAAGGTGCTCGCGCTGCTCCGGCTTGATGCCCGGACCATCATCTTCCACCTGGAACCAGGCGCGGTTTAGCTCCGTGCCGCTGCTGACTTTGATCCAGCCATTGCCGTAGCGTGCCGCGTTGACCACCATATTGGCGACCGCGCGCTTAATCGAGAGCGGGTGCATGCGCACGATGATCTCACCCTCTTGCAGGCCGGTGTCGATTTCACGTTCGTAGCCGCTCTCCGCCGCAATCACTTCCCCGAGCACGGCGTTAAGATCCGCTGCTTCCATCGGCATCTCCTGGCCGGTGCGCAGGTAGTCGATAAACTGCTCGATAATCGCGTTGCACTCTTCGATATCTTTATTGATGGATTCCGCCAGGTAGCCATCCTCTTCACCCATCATCTCAGTCGCCAGACGAATACGCGTTAACGGGGTACGCAGATCGTGGCTGACGCCCGCCATCAGCAGCGTTCGGTCATCTGCCAGCTGTTTGACGCCCGCCGCCATCTGGTTAAATGCGCGGGTCACCGAGCGCACCTCAGATGCGCCATACTCCCGCAGCGGCGGCGGGATCTGCCCTTTCCCCACTTTCAGGGCGGCATGTTCGAGGTCAACAAGGGGTCGGTTCTGAATACGGATAAAGAGCCACGCGCCGCCAATCGCCAACAGCATGATTGCCAGCGTATAGCGAAAGAGCGGGGAGAAATCACCCTGGTGAATTTCCGTGAGCGGTACGCGCACCCAAATATTGGGCGACAGCCAGGTTTTCAGCCACACCACCGGCGAGCTTTTGTTCACCTCAACGCGTACTTCGGTCGGGCCACCAAGCTGCTGCGCCATCTGCTGGCTCAGGAACTCATAGTGCTGCGCCCAACGCAGGCCGGCATCTTCCGCCGCCTCGTTGGAGTAGAGAGAAATGCCTAATTCGCGATAGATCTCGCGGCGAAATGCCGGGGGCACCACCAGCTGCGTGCCATCTTCCAGTTGCAGTTTATCGGTCATCAGCATACGAACTTCGTAGGCGAGAACCTTATTGAACTGCTGAAGGCTTGGCAAAATGGCGAAATTCAGTACCACCAGGTACGTCGTCACCAGGCTGACGAACAGCAAAGTGACGATGAGCAGCAGCGTGCGGGCAAAGGAACTTCGCGGCGAGAAACGCACTCGCATCATGCTTTAGCGCCGTCCGGTACAAATACGTAGCCCAGGCCCCAGACGGTCTGAATATAACGCGGATGCGCCGGATCCTCTTCCACCATGCGGCGCAGACGGGAGATCTGCACGTCGATGGAGCGCTCCATCGCTGAGTATTCGCGACCGCGCGCCAGGTTCATTAGCTTATCGCGCGACAGCGGCTCACGCGGGTGGCTGACCAGCGCTTTCAGCACCGCAAACTCACCGCTGGTTAGCGGCATCGGCTCATCTTCGCGGAACATTTCGCGGGTGCCGAGGTTCAGTTTGAACTTACCAAAGGCGATAACGGCTTCTTCCTGAGAGGGCGCGCCCGGCAGCTCATTGGCCTGGCGGCGCAGCACTGCGCGGATACGTGCCAGCAGTTCACGCGGGTTGAAGGGTTTGGGAATATAGTCGTCGGCACCGATCTCCAGCCCGACAATGCGGTCAACCTCTTCGCCTTTTGCCGTCACCATAATGATCGGCATCGGGTTGCTCTGGCTGCGCAGACGGCGGCAGATAGAGAGACCATCTTCGCCCGGCAGCATCAGATCCAGCACCATCAGATGGAAGGATTCGCGGGTTAACAAACGATCCATTTGTTCCGCGTTAGCCACGCTACGAACCTGGAAGCCCTGCTCAGTAAGGTAACGCTCGAGCAATGCGCGCAGACGCATATCGTCATCCACGACCAGAATCTTATAATTCTCTTGCATTGTTTTTACTCCCAAAGGTTCCGACAATAATGTTTCCGTATTCTAAAAAAGTGCGCGTTAACGACCAGCGAAATCTGGTATACATTCTAGTCGAAATTGTTACAAAGCATATTTAACAGCAGCTTATATGCATAATGCATCACATAAAGCATGATTAATCCGCACGTTACCGCGTTCCGTTTGTAAAGTGCAGCGAAGACATTAATAAGGCCCATCAATGAAAACGCCCCTGATTACCCGTGAAGGTTACGACAAACTGAAGCAGGAACTCGATTTTCTCTGGCGTCAGGAGCGCCCGGAAGTGACAAAAAAGGTCACCTGGGCGGCAAGCCTCGGCGATCGCAGCGAGAACGCTGATTATCAATACAACAAAAAGCGTCTGCGCGAAATCGATCGTCGCGTGCGTTACCTGACAAAATGCCTCGAAAATTTAAAAATCGTCGATTATTCGCCGCAACAGGAAGGAAAGGTCTTTTTTGGTGCCTGGGTAGAGATTGAAAACGACGATGGCGACACCCTGCGTTTTCGCATTGTCGGCTACGACGAAATTTTCGGTCGCAAAGATTACATCTCTATCGATTCGCCGATGGCCCGCGCGCTGCTGAAAAAAGAGGTCGGCGATGTGGCGGTGGTGCAGACGCCGGGCGGTGAAGCGACCTGGTACGTCAACGAGATTGTCTACGTGAAATAAGTGCCCGGATGAGTCTGAGAGCGCCTGCCGGCGGCTGGCATTTTGCTGTGTCAGTCCGTATAACTGTCCCCTGATTTTTTGTTCAGAAGATGATGAAAGACATGATGAATGATTCGCTCTGCCGCATTATTGCGGGTGAACTTAAGGCACGAACCGAACAGGTGGAATCCGCCGTTCGCCTGCTTGATGAAGGCAACACGGTTCCGTTTATTGCGCGTTACCGTAAAGAGGTGACCGGCGGTCTGGATGACACGCAGCTGCGTCAGCTGGAAACCCGCCTCGGCTACCTGCGCGAGCTGGAAGAGCGCCGCCAGGCGATCCTGAAATCGATCGGCGAGCAGGGCAAACTGAGCGATGAACTGGCGCAGGCGATCAACGGTACCCTGAGCAAAACTGAACTCGAAGATCTCTATCTTCCCTACAAACCGAAACGCCGTACGCGCGGGCAAATTGCTATTGAGGCCGGTCTCGAGCCGCTGGCCGATTCGCTGTGGAACGATCCGTCGCAGGATCCCGAAGCCCTTGCCGCGACCTTCGTGGATGCCGACAAAGGGGTTGCCGACAGCAAAGCGGCCCTCGACGGCGCGCGTTATATCCTGATGGAGCGCTTCGCGGAAGATGCCGCGCTGCTGGCAAAAGTGCGTAACTACTTGTGGAAAAACGCCCATCTGGTTTCGACGGTTGTCGCCGGGAAAGAGGAGGAGGGCGCCAAGTTCCGCGACTACTTCGATCATCATGAACCGCTTTCCACCGTCCCTTCTCACCGCGCACTGGCGATGTTCCGCGGGCGTAATGAAGGCATTCTGCAACTTTCGCTGAACGCCGATCCGCAGTTCGATGAGCCGCCAAAAGAGAGCCACGGCGAGCAGATTATTATCGATCACCTTGGCCTGCGCCTGAATAACGCCCCGGCGGACAGCTGGCGTAAAGGCGTGGTGAGCTGGACCTGGCGCATCAAAGTGCTGATGCATCTGGAAACGGAGCTGATGGGCACGGTGCGCGAGCGTGCAGAAGATGAGGCGATCAACGTCTTCGCCCGCAACCTGCACGATCTGCTGATGGCTGCGCCAGCTGGTCTGCGCGCCACCATGGGTCTCGATCCCGGCTTACGTACCGGCGTGAAAGTGGCGGTGGTCGATGGCACCGGCAAACTGGTCGCTACCGATACCATCTACCCACACACCGGGCAGGCGGCAAAAGCGGCGGTAGCCGTAGCGGCGCTGTGCGAGAAGCATAACGTTGAGCTGGTGGCGATTGGTAACGGCACTGCCTCGCGCGAAACCGAACGCTTCTTCCTCGATGTGCAGAAGCAGTTCCCGAAAGTGACGGCGCAAAAGGTGATTGTCAGCGAAGCGGGGGCATCGGTCTATTCCGCCTCCGAGCTGGCGGCGCTGGAGTTCCCGGATCTGGACGTCTCCCTGCGCGGCGCGGTGTCGATTGCCCGTCGTTTACAGGACCCGCTGGCTGAGCTGGTGAAGATCGATCCGAAATCTATCGGTGTCGGCCAGTATCAGCATGACGTCAGCCAGAGCCAGCTGGCGCGCAAACTCGACGCGGTAGTAGAAGATTGCGTGAACGCCGTCGGCGTTGACCTCAATACTGCCTCCGTGCCGCTGCTGACGCGCGTGGCCGGGTTAACCCGCATGATGGCGCAGAACATTGTCGCCTGGCGCGATGAAAACGGTCAGTTCCAGAACCGCCAGCAGCTGTTAAAAGTGAGCCGCCTCGGGCCGAAAGCCTTTGAGCAGTGCGCGGGCTTTTTACGTATCAACCACGGCGATAACCCGCTTGATGCCTCTACCGTTCACCCGGAAACCTACCCGGTGGTGGAGCGCATTCTGGCGGCGACGGAGCAATCTCTGCGCGATCTGATGGGCAACAGCACCGAGCTGCGCAAGCTGAAGGCGTCAGAGTTTACCGATGAGCAGTTCGGCGTGCCGACGGTGACCGACATTATCAAAGAGCTGGAGAAACCGGGCCGCGATCCGCGTCCGGAGTTCAAAACCGCGACCTTTGCAGAAGGTGTTGAAACCCTCAACGATCTTCAGCCGGGTATGGTGCTGGAAGGTGCCGTTACCAACGTCACCAACTTCGGCGCGTTTGTTGATATCGGCGTCCATCAGGATGGGCTGGTTCATATCTCTTCACTGGCGGATAAGTTCGTCGAAGATCCGCACACAGTGGTGAAAGCGGGCGACATCGTGAAGGTAAAAGTGCTGGAAGTGGATCTGCCGCGCAAACGTATCGCCCTGACGATGCGGCTCAATGAGCAGCCGGGTGAAAGCGCGCCGCGCCGCGGTGGCAATAGCAATGAGCGTGATAACGGCAACCGCAACGTTGCCCGTCCAGCGAAAGCGCCGCGCGGTCGCGACACGCAGCCTGCCGGCAACAGCGCGATGATGGATGCGCTGGCGGCAGCAATGGGTAAGAAACGCTAATCGATACGCCCTCTTCACGCGAAGAGGGCGTTTTTCTCCCGCCTGTTATTTTCCCTGTACGAGTCAGGTTTTCATTTTTCGCTGAATAAAATAGTGAGGAAATTTAAGCTATTCCGCGCGTTATTAGGGGTTCATTTAATATTTTCGGCATTTATTATATTTGTATGGGTTATTAAGCAAAGTCGACAAATATAAATTTATTCTTATTATTCTGAATGCATTATTGCTATTTGTTTCTGATAATTCCGATGTATCAAATATTGCGCTACATCAAAAACAGAGCAACTTTTTAAATATCCCTGCCGCAAGCGCACGCTTTGGATTGCTGATAGAAACCATTCTCATTATCATCGCATCCACAGGTTCACTCCTCCTTACTTTGTTGACCAACGGTACGTCTCAACGACGCATGAGTGATATTGACTCGAAAAAAAGATAAGTAGGCTCTATGCAATTCTCTCCTGATAGCGCGTGGAAAATTCTCGGTTTCTCGTCAGAAATAAGCCCGGCATGGCGGCAGAAACTTTTATCCCTCGGCATGTTGCCCGGCTCCTCTTTTAATGTTGTTCGCGTTGCCCCATTGGGCGATCCGGTGCATATCGAAACGCGCCGCGTTAATTTAGTGTTAAGAAAAAAAGATCTCGCCTTTCTTAAATTAGAAGTGCTTTCACGTTAATCGCAACGTTTTCGCGGGGTGCGAAAGAAAATGAAAAAAATGACCATTGGCTTAATTGGCAACCCCAATTCAGGCAAGACAACTTTATTCAATCAGTTAACCGGTGCGCGTCAGCGCGTCGGCAACTGGGCCGGGGTCACCGTTGAACGCAAAGAGGGGATCTTTACCACCACCGACCACCAGGTCCCGCTGGTTGATCTTCCCGGTACCTACTCACTCACCACTATTTCCGCGCAAACCTCTCTTGATGAGCAGATTGCCTGCCACTACATCCTGAATGGCGATGCCGATCTGCTGATAAACGTGGTGGATGCCTCCAACCTTGAGCGCAACCTCTACCTGACGTTGCAGCTGCTGGAGCTTGGCGTACCCTGCATCGTCGCTCTCAACATGCTCGATATCGCCGAGAAGCAGAAACTGCGTATTGATATCGATGCGCTGGCCAGCCGCCTTGGCTGCCCGGTGATCCCGCTGGTTTCTACGCGCGGTCGCGGTATCGAGGCGTTGAAACTCGCCATCGATCGCCACCGTGCCAATGATAATGTCGAACTGGTCCATTACGCGCTGCCGCTGGCGCGCGAGGCGGATACGCTGGCCGGGCAGATGCACGATGCGCTTCCCTGGCAGCAGCGCCGCTGGATGGGGTTGCAGATGCTGGAAGGGGATATCTATAGCCGCGCCAATGCCGATATTTCCGACAGCCAGCTTAACGCCGCGCTTTCGCGTTTGCAGACGGAGATGGACGATCCAGCGCTGCATATCGCCGATGCGCGTTACCAGGCGATCGCCGCGATTTGCGATACCGTCAGTAATACGCTGACCGCCGAGCCAAGCCGTTTCACCGCCGCCGTTGACCGCATCATTCTCAACCGCTTTCTCGGCTTGCCGATCTTCCTGTTTGTCATGTACCTGATGTTCCTCTTCGCCATCAACATCGGCGGGGCGTTCTCACCCATTTTTGACGCCGGTTCGGTGGCGATCTTTATCCACGGCATTCAGTGGCTTGGGTTTACGCTGCACTTTCCGGAGTGGTTGACGGTCTTTCTCGCGCAGGGGCTGGGCGGCGGCGTCAACACCGTGCTGCCGCTGGTGCCGCAACTGGGGATGATGTACCTGTTTATGTCCTTTCTTGAGGACTCCGGTTATATGGCGCGCGCCGCGTTTGTGATGGACCGCCTGATGCAGTCGCTGGGTCTGCCGGGCAAATCCTTTGTGCCACTGATTGTCGGTTTCGGCTGCAATGTGCCATCGGTGATGGGCGCGCGTACCCTCGATGCGCCGCGCGAGCGGCTAATTACCATCATGATGGCGCCGTTTATGTCCTGCGGCGCGCGGCTGGCGATCTTTGCCGTCTTTGCCGCTGCCTTTTTCGGCCAGCAGGGGGCGGTGGCGGTCTTCTCGCTCTATCTGCTGGGCGTGGTAATGGCGATCCTTACCGGGCTGATGCTGAAATACACGCTGCTGCGCGGTGAAGCGTCACCGTTTGTGATGGAGCTGCCGGTCTACCATGTTCCGCATCTGAAAAGCCTGCTGCTGCAAACCTGGCAGCGGCTGAAAGGTTTTGTTATCCGCGCCGGGAAGGTGATCATCATCGTCAGCATTTTCCTCAGCGCAATGAACAGCTTCTCGCTCAATGGTCGTACGGTGCATAACATCAACGACTCGGCGCTGGCCTCCATCAGCCGCGTCTTTACCCCGCTGTTAGAGCCGATTGGCGTACAGGGCGATCACTGGCAAGCCACGGTCGGGCTGGTTACCGGCGCGATGGCAAAAGAGGTGGTGGTCGGCACGCTCAACACGCTCTACACCGCGGAAAATATTGCGCAGGAGGCTTTTGACCCGGCGACGTTCAGCCTGAGTGATGAACTGATCGCCGCGCTGGAAGAGACCGGCAATTCCATCAAAGAGACCTTCAGCCTGAGCGTGCTTGCTAACCCGATTGAAGCCAGCAAGGGCGACGGCGAAATGGCGACCGGCACCATGGGGGTGATGAGCCAGAAATTCGGCAGTGCGGCTGCGGCCTACAGCTACCTGATTTTTGTCCTGCTCTATGTGCCATGCATCACGGCGATGGGCGCGATCGCCCGCGAAGCGAGCCGCGGCTGGATGGGCTTCTCGGTGCTGTGGGGGCTGAATATCGCCTACTCGCTCTCCACGCTCTTTTATCAAACCGTTACCTTCCATCAGCATCCGCTCTACAGCCTGACCTGCATCCTGGCGGTGGTGGTGTTTAACGTGCTGGTGATTAGCGTGTTGCGCCGGGCGCGCAGCCGCGTGAACGTTAATCTGCTGGCAACGCGCAGAACGGTGGCCAGCTGCTGTGACAGCCCGGCAAGCGACTGTCATTAAGGAGAAGCGTAATGGCATCGCTTATTGAGGTACGCGATCTGCTGGCGTTGCAGGGGCGGATGGAGGCAAGCCAGCTCAGCCTCGCCCTGCACACACCCAAAGCGCTGATTGACGCCATGCTGGCGCGACTGGAGGCGATGGGGCGCGCGGTACGGGTTGAAGAGGAGGCGAGCGGTTGCCTGACCGGCAGTTGCAAAGCGTGTCCGGAAGGCAAAACCGTCTGCTCGCGCGAGTGGTGGATGCTGCGCTAACCGATTCATTGCGATAAAAAACCCGCCTTTCGGCGGGTTTGTCTCTCTTGCGTAACCGGATTACAGTTTCGGCCCGGCGCTGACCAGCGCAGCACCCGCAGGCGTATCGGTATACTTCTCGAAGTTCTCGATAAAGAGTTTTGCCAACTGCGTGGCTTTCTCTTGCCACTGCTCCGGCGACGCGTAGGTTCCGCGCGGATCGAGAATACGGCTCTCAACGCCCGGCAGGGAGGTCGGGATCGCCAGGTCAAACATCGGCAGGGTAAAGGTTTCGGCATCATCCAGCGAACCATTGAGAATGGCGTCGATAATCGCGCGCGTATCCTTAATGGAGATGCGTTTACCGGTGCCGTTCCAGCCGGTATTCACCAGGTAAGCCTGCGCCCCGGAAGCCTGCATGCGTTTTACCAGCACTTCGGCATACTGCGTCGGGTGCAGCGACAGGAAGGCGGCGCCAAAGCAGGCGGAGAAGGTCGGCGTCGGCTCGGTGACACCGCGCTCGGTGCCGGCCAGTTTCGCGGTAAAACCGGAGAGGAAGTGATACTGCGTCTGGCTGGCGGTCAGGCGCGATACCGGCGGCAGCACGCCGAACGCATCCGCCGTCAGGAAGATCACTTTGGTGGCGTGACCCGCTTTCGAGACCGGTTTAACAATATTCTGGATATGGTAAATCGGGTAGGAGACGCGGGTGTTCTCGGTTTTCGACGCATCGTCGAAGTCGATGCTGCCATCGGCGCGCACGCTGACGTTTTCCAGCAGCGCATCGCGGCGGATGGCATGGAAAATATCAGGCTCTGCCTCTTCTGAGAGACGAATGGTTTTCGCGTAGCAGCCGCCTTCAAAGTTGAAGACGCCATCGTCGTCCCAGCCGTGCTCATCATCGCCAATCAGGCGGCGTTTCGGATCGGTGGAGAGGGTCGTTTTACCAGTGCCTGACAGGCCAAAGAAGACGGCAACATCGCCTTTCTCGCCGACGTTTGCCGAGCAGTGCATCGAGGCAATGCCCTGCAGCGGCAGCAGGTAGTTCATGATTGAGAACATCCCTTTCTTCATCTCACCGCCGTACCACGTTCCGCCAATCAGCTGGATACGTTCGGTCAGGTTGAAGGCAACAAAGTTCTCGGAGTTGAGCCCCTGCTCTTTCCACTGCGGGTTAGTGCACTTCGCGCCGTTCATCACGATAAAGTCCGGCGTGAACTCTGCCAGCTCTTCGTCGCTCGGGCGAATAAACATGTTTTTAACGAAGTGCGCCTGCCAGGCCACTTCTGTAATGAAGCGCACCGCGAGGCGGGTGTCCGGGTTGGCGCCGCAGAAGGCATCGACAATAAAGAGACGCTTGCCGGAGAGCTGCTCGGTGACGAGGCCTTTCAGATGCTGCCACACTTGTGGCGAGAGCGGTTTGTTGTCGTTCTTGCCTTTGCCTTTATCAGACCACCAGACGGTGTCGCGCGTGGTGTCATCGCGGACAATGTACTTATCCTTCGGTGAGCGACCGGTAAAGATGCCGGTATCGACGGCGACCGCGCCGGAGGTGGTCAATACGCCGCGCTCATACCCTTCCAGGTCCGGACGAAGTTCCTCTTGATACAGCGTTTCGTAATCGGGGTTGTAAACGACATCCTGAACATCGTTAATTCCATAAGCCTTGAGATCTTGCGGGGTTAAACTCTTAACACGCATGTCACTGCTCCTTAGCCAAAATGTACTGCCTGAAAGTGTAGGGGTGATTCTTTGCCGCAACCGGGACGAGGTTCATAGATTTACCTGGCTCAAAGCCCAGTCTGACGAAAACGCTGTGATTGAGGTCACTTAACGGCACGGATTATGCCAAAATTTATTACATTCATCGGGGAAATGTTCTTAAAACGGCGCGGGACGGCATTTTTAACCTTTGCTTTGTGACTGTAATCGCTTTCATGAAAGAGAATTACGTAACACTTACAGGCAGGATTTTAACGGAAACGTGATCGGTGAGACAAAAACGCCGCCCTGAGGGCGGCGATTGATAACTGCTATCAATGAACCTGCGGGTCGGCAGGGGAGGCGTTGTTGCGGATTTCCGCAATATCCATCGCATTGAAGAGGTAGTGGTTGCCGCAATAATCGCAGTGCATATCGATTTCGCCCTCTTCGGCGAGGATGCTGTCCACTTCTTCATCCGGCAGCGTTTTCAGCGCGCCAGCGCAACGCTCGCGCGAGCAGGTGCATTTGAACTCAACGTCCTGCGGATCGTAAAGGGTGACCTCTTCTTCATGATAGAGACGCCACAGCACTTCGTTCGCTGGCAGGGTAAAGAGCTCTTCCGCTTTAACGGTTTCCGTCAGAACAGCCAGGTGTTCAAAGTCTTCCGCCTGCGTATCCTGCGCGGGCAGCACCTGCAGCAGCATACCGCCTGCCGCCGGCTGGCCTTCAACATCACCGGTGCGAATAAACAGGCGCGTCGGCAGCTGTTCGGAGCGCTGGAAGTAATCTTCCAGGCACTCGGCCAGGGTTTCACCTTCAAGGCCAACCACGCCCTGATAGCGCTCACCCTCTTCCGGCGTAATGGTAATCACCAGATAACCGTTACCCACCAGCGTTTTCAGGCTCGCATCGTCCGCAATCTCGCCCTGGACGCGCGCAACGCCGCGCATTTGCTGACGGTTGTTGCCGTTGATCACCGCGAGGCTCATCGGGCCATCGCCCTGCACCTGAACGGTAATGTCACCGGCAAACTTCAGCGTCGCGGTCAGCAGGCTGGTGGCGACCAGCAACTCGCCGAGCAGGTTTTTCACCGGCAGAGGGTAGTTGTGGTTTTCCAGCACCTCTTTCCAGGTATTGGAGACGGTTACCAGCTCGCCGCGCACGGCATAGTTTTCAAAAAGGTAGCGGTGTAATTGGTCTTGATTGGCCATGTTTTTCTCTCTTGCGGGTGCGCGTTACTCGCTGCCACCGGATTTAAATTTCATCAGATCGCGGCGCTCCTTCTTATCCGGGCGGCGATCGGGGTGCGGCATGGTCAGCGCATTGAGCTTGCGGGCCTGCGCCATTTTTTCGCGTTTCTCAATGCTCTCGGCCGTCTCTTCATACAGCTCAACGGCTTCGCTTGCCGGACGGCGCTGATCGGTAATCCCTTTGACGATCACGGTTCGCTCATCATTGCCCTGACGCAGGGTCAGGGTGGCGTTCAGCTCGACGATTTTACTCGGCTTGCTGCGCTGCCCGTTGTAGTGCACCTTCCCGCCGTCGATCATCTCGCGGGCGAAGGCGCGGGTTTTATAAAAACGCGCTGCCCAGAGCCATTTATCCAGGCGGACCTCTTGCGCAGGCTGCTGTTTCATTACATCTCCTTTAAAAGCGAGGGAAGTAAGCGGCGGTAGTCGTTCATGGCCGGATGGCGCAAGTAGCGCTTATCCGCCAACCCGGAGTCTGGATTGGCGACGCCGAGACAGTAGCGAATACCAAATGTCGCGGCGGCATCGAGAATCGGCTCGCTGTCATCAATGAACAGCGTCCGCGCGGGATCAAGGCCAGTATGGCTGGCGACAGCCTGCCACAAGCGCTGATCCTCTTTCGGATAACCAAATGTATGGGTGGAAAGTAATAAATCAAGGTGCGCCGCCAGACCCGTGTGTTCAAGCTTAACCGCCAGGTTATGCGGGTGTGCGTTGGTCAGCAAAATGCGGCGCTTACCGCTTTTTTTCAACGCATCAAGAAACGGGACCGTATCTTCACGCAGTACGGCGCGCGCCCCTTGCTGGGTCGTCATGGCGCAAATATCCAGCCCAAGCCGTTCGCTCCAGTAGTCCAGACAGTACCAGTTTAGCGTATGCTGCACGTCATGATAGGCCTGGCTCATGGCGCGTTGCGCCTCTTGCGGCGTTAAACCCGCTTTCTCGCCGTAGGTTTGCGGCACCAGCTGTTGCCAGAAATAGTTATCGAAGGCGAGATCGAGCAGCGTGCCGTCCATGTCCAGCAGAACGGTATCCACGTCCTGCCAGGCAATATCAATGTGCATGAGAAGGGCTCCAGCCAGAGAAAAATCTGCGCGAAAGGTTAACACAGCTCGCGCAGCAGATCGTTATCAGCCGAGGCTATCTTCGCTGGGGATAAGGCGGGGGTTCAGGCAGCTCTCGTAGTACTGCTGAATCTCTTCGATACGGGTGCGGTTACGCTGGTAGCGGCGCAGCGCCAGCACACCATTGTAGATGCTGCATAAGAGCATTGCCGCCAGCAGCAGGGTCGTGGCGGCATAGCGCCATAAACCGGCGGCATCCGGCATGCGGTGCAGGCTGATATGTTTGGTGCCGTTGGCATCGGTCACCAGGCTTGTGATGATCCCCTCAGCGTGGAACGGTGTCTGCATCAGCATCTGGGCCAGGCGCTGGAACTCGGCCCACTGCTCCTGCGCCGGGTAATCATAGAGCGCCATCGGCGGCCACGGCTGATCGACCAGTTCATTACCCTCTTCGCTGACAATCAGGAATCCGCCCGGCGCCGGGCTGTTCAGCGCCTGCGCCGCGCGTGTGGTTTCACGCATGATAAACGGCGCGGTCGAGGTGGTGACCAGGTTGTCGAGGGACTCTGCGCTCACCGGGCGCAGCAGCACATTCACCCCGGTAAGCTTGCCTTCGCTGGCGCGCTTAGTCAGCGTCTCCCAATCTTTGCTGTTACCGAGGTTTACCAGCGCATTTTTCAGCCGCAGACACTCATCTTCAGCGGCGCAAAGCTCCTGCGTTTTCAGCACGATATCAGCGAAATCATCCAGCAGAACCATGCCGGATTTTTGAATGGCGGAGCGTAACACCGGGCTGACGCGGGAATCCTCTTCCGTGGTCGGATGCAGCTGCTGGCTGACCGCCTGTGCCAGCGCGGTGGCTTTGGTCACAATGTCCGATTCCGGCAACGGCAGGGGAGGGGCGTTGTTCCAGATAATCTGCGAGCAGTCGAACGGCGTGAATGGCGACGTCTGGCGCGATGCCCAGTTGCTCTGCGTATGGATATTACACATCCCGGTGCCGCTGATGCGCAGCGTATCGCCGATGCGCAGACCGGCGGCTTCCAGTTGATCTACGCTGCTGGCTTCAATGGTCTGTGCGCCTTTAATCCACGAAACGGTGAATTTGATCGGCATATCCAGCGGTACCCAAATCAGCAGCATCGCCAGCACCACCAGCGAGCCGAGCGAGATTACCGCGCTGCGCACCCAGTGTTGAAGCGGGAAGTTTTTCACCTCATCGTGCAGCGATAAAAAGCGCCCCTGGCGCACGACGTGACGATCGAGATAGATATCAATATCGGTTTGCTGGCCCAAATCGCGGGTGATAAAGGGCTGCCAGTGCTTTGGATAAATCAGGTCGATAATACCGAGCGAGATGTTGTTCATCTGCTCCTGGTTATTTTCACCGAACAGCCCCCAGCGCTTTGGCGTCCCGCGCAGGCAGTGAATTTCGCGTAGCGTGTTTTTCGCCGGCGGCGCATAAAGCCCCCACAGACCGGCCGCCAGCAGCAGTACGCCACCACCCGCCATCCACGGCACAAAGACTTCCGGCGACGCCAGGCAGAAGAAGAACATCAGGAATGAGGCGCAGATTAGCAGCGCTTCGCGCATGCCGTCCGGGCGGTTCAGAGTATGTTCATAGGGACTTTCGCGGCGAATATTGAGCAGTTCAATCTGCTCACTCTCTTCACCGCGGATCGCCGAATGGGTTGAGCCTATGTGTTGCAGTTCGCTGCCGCGCTCTTCATACATACATTCGCTGAGCGTATGTCCATTAAGCGCAATCACCAGCGGCATGGAGTCGGTGCGAATCAGCTCAACATTATTTTCATCATTAATGTATTGCTCCCACGATGGCGGGAGGTGGACCTCAACGGAGTCCAGGTAGTAGCGCCACTTATTGGGTGCGTCGGTGGTGATGCCATAGCGCGTGATGGGATGGGCGACAAACAGCACCGTATTGCTATGTGCATTGAGTTTGATGGAGACAGGGGCGGCAGTGGCGCCTGTCAGGCCAGGGGTATTTTGGGTACGGGAAAGCGTTTCCAGATAGCGTTCAACGGCGTCGCGCTCTTCTGGTGTCAATTTGCGAGCCGTCGCGCCGGAGAATGCCGGTAAATAAGGCAATCGGTATCGACGTTGCGACCTGTACCTGTAAATCCATCCGGCGAGGAATGCGCAGGCCAGCATAGCAGCTAAAAAAATCAAAATGGTGCTCATGCTTTCCCCATCTTACTTTTTCAAACAGGTGTAGTCAGTTGCACCCTTCCCGTAAATATCTAATGTGGTTGGCCGCGATAAGCAAGAAATTAACTTGAGTATTTTTAAGCGCATACCATCGTTGGGAAGAATAGCAAAAGCACCCTGACGGGAATATCAGCAAATTCTTAGTTTTATTTCAAGCTATTGACTTTTTAGTGAAAATGCGAATTGATTTCAGATAGGTTGCAAGAATGTAAATAAGCGGCAAAGGAGATTGCCCAGGGTGTGCGTAGTGTCGCACAATAACGAAAGTTTCTCTGCAAAGACCGATAATAATGAGCAAATCATTGCATAAACCCACCATTCTCAACGTCGAAACCGTGGCGTCGTCGCGGCTTTTTAACGTCGAAAGCGTGGATCTGGAATTTAGCAACGGTGTGCGTCGGGTCTATGAACGCATGCGCCCCTCTAATCGTGAAGCGGTGATGATTGTGCCGATCATCGACGATCACCTGATTCTGATCCGTGAATATGCGGTCGGAACTGAATCCTACGAACTGGGATTCTCCAAAGGTCTTATCGACGAGGGTGAGAGTATATATGAAGCAGCCAACCGGGAGCTAAAGGAAGAGGTTGGATTTGGTGCGAACGAGCTCACTTTTCTGAAAAAACTGAGCATGGCGCCCTCCTACTTCTCCAGCAAGATGAACATTCTGGTGGCGGAAAATCTCTATCCAGAATCACTGCCGGGCGATGAGCCTGAGCCGCTGCCGCAGGTGCGCTGGCCGTTAAAGCATCTGATGGATCTGCTTGAAGATCCCGACTTCCACGAAGCCCGCAACGTCAGCGCACTCTTCTTAGTGCGTGAGTGGCTCAAAGGGCAGGGGCGGCTTTAACCGCCGTAACAAATAAAAGAAAAGGGCGCGAAAGCGCCCTTTTTTGCATCTTATCCCACTGTTGCGTTAGAACAGTTCGTGCGTCTCGCCATTATCGATAAGCGTGGTGCCCGCTTCATGAACCGCCTGCTGAGTCGGCTGCGTGCCTTCGATAAAGTACTCCTGACGGCTGCTACCGCCATTGGCTAACTGCCCGGTGCTGCGGTCAATATTGACCGTTACCACACCCGGTGGCGGCGTAAGCGGATCTTCCGGCACGCCCTCCAGCACGGCTTTCATATAGGCATCCCATGCTGGCTGCGCACTTTTCGCGCCACCTTCATAGCCGGAGATCTGATCCTTAATCGCGCCAGATGCGCTGGTACGGCCAAGGTTACGGCGATGATCGTCAAAGCCAATCCACACCGACGTCACCACACCCGGACCATAACCGGAGAACCAGGCATCTTTCGAGCTGTTGGTGGTGCCGGTTTTGCCGCCGATATCATTGCGTTTCAAATCGCGGCCCGCGCGCCAGCCGGTACCTTGCCAGCCCGGCTCGCCGAAGACGTTACTGTTCAGCGCACTCTTAATCAGGAAGGAGAGCGGCGTACTGATGACGTGCGGCGCGTACTCCTCCGCGCCGGTGCGTTCAACCAGCGCCTGGTTTGCCTGCTCCAGCTGCGGCATCGGGACGGCAGGGTTTTGCTGCTCCTGCGAGGTCGCGACGTTTTCCATATCCTTGTTTTCCAGCACGTTCGACTTCGGCGTTTCGCCGTAAATCACCGGAATATCGCAACTGGCGCAGGCGACTTTCGGACGTGCTTCAAACAGCTTATCGCCCTGAACATTCTCGATTTTGCTGATGAAATAGGGATCAACCAGGAAGCCGCCGTTGGCCATTACCGCATACCCACGCGCCACCTGCAGCGGAGTAAAGGAGGCAGAGCCGAGTGCTAAGGATTCGGTATGCACAATATTTTGCGCCGGGAAACCGAAACGCTGCAGATACTCCGCCGCATAATCAACGCCCATCGCACGCATCGCGCGCACCATCACCACGTTTTTCGACTGCCCCAGACCCTGGCGCAGACGGATCGGCCCGGCATACTCATCCGGCGAGTTCTTCGGTCGCCAGTCGGAGCCTGCACCCGCATCCCAGCGCGAAATCGGCGCATCGTTAAGGATGCTCGCCAGCGTCAGGCCTTTATCCATCGCAGCGGTATAAAGGAACGGTTTGATGTTCGAGCCCACCTGGCGCAGCGCTTGTGTGGCGCGGTTAAACTTGCTCTGGTTGAAATCGAAACCGCCCACCAGCGCCATCACCGCGCCGTTATGGGGGTTAATCGACACCAGCGCCGAGTTAACGTCCGGGACTTGTCCCAGCCACCAGCTGTCGCCAACCTGGCGAACCCAAATCTGCTGACCCACCTGAACGGCATCGGTCACTTTGCGCGGTGTCGGACCCTGCTGCGTATCCGAGCGGTAAGGGCGCGCCCAGCGCACACCTTCCATCTTCAGCGAGACCGTCGAACCGTCCGCCAGCATTGCGGTCACTTCCTGCGGATCGGCGCTGGTGACAACGGCAGGCGACAGCGGTCCGTAAGTCGGCAGCGCTTTTAGCGAGTCAGTGATCTTTTTGCTCTCCCACGCCGCTTCGCCCACTTTCCACAGCACGTTCGACGGGCCGCGATAGCCGTGACGCATGTCGTAATCCATTACGTTATTGCGCACCGCATCTTGCGCAGCCTGCTGCACTTTACGTGTGACGGTGGTGTAAACGCGATAACCATCTTCGTAGGCTTTATCACCGTAGCGGCTCACCATCTCCTGGCGCACCATCTCGGAGAGATAGGGGGCAGAGAAGGCGATTTCCGGCGCATGGTAGTTGGCGTCAATCGCTTCGCTACGCGCTTCGTCGGCCTGCTGCTCGCTGATATACCCTTCGCTCTGCATACGCGCCAGCACTACGTTACGACGCGCGGTGGCACGGTCGAGAGAGTAGAGTGGGTTAAAGGTAGAGGGCGCTTTCGGCAGGCCGGCAATCACCGCGATCTCGCTTAAGGTGAGCTGGTCGACGCTTTTACCAAAGTAGACCTGCGCCGCCGCACCCACGCCGTAAGCGCGGTAACCGAGATAAATTTTATTGAGGTAGAGCTCAAGAATTTCGTCTTTACTCAGCAGCTGCTCAATGCGGATCGCCAGGAACACCTCTTTGATTTTACGCATCATTGTGCGTTCCGGGCTTAAGAAGAAGTTGCGTGCCAGCTGCTGCGTAATGGTACTTGCGCCCTGAGAGGCGTGGCCGGAGAAGAGCGCCACGCTGGCCGCACGGAAAATCCCGACCGGATCGACGCCGTGATGCTCATAAAAGCGGCTATCTTCCGTGGCGATAAAGGCTTTCACCATGACCGGCGGAATGTGATCCAGCGTCAGCGGGATACGGCGCTTTTCACCGTACTGCGCGATCAGCTCGCCGTCGGCACTATAAACCTGCATTGGAATCTGCAGCCGGACATCCTTCAGCGTGGCGACGTCAGGTAACTGCGGCTCAATATATTTGTACAGACCGTAAATCGAGCCTGCTCCCAACAGAATGCAAAAGACTGCAAGGATGAATAAATACTTTACGAACTTCACTGGAGATTTCCCATTTAGAGTCACTTGGGCAGTTTATAAACAACCGCGCGGTAGTATAAAGGCAAGCCTTGAGCATTGATATAGCGTCCGCCAGCGAGACGATAAGGAGATCGTAATTTATGACATTCAGGCACTGGCAAATAGGTTTGCATATTCAACAGGATGGCGTTTTTATCGTGGCACTTTCCGCCGGGCGTTACGGGCGGGCGCTGCGCCGCTGGTGGCATCTTCCGCTCCCCAGTGGCGCGGTGGTTCAGGGGCGGATTAAAGTCCCGGAGCAGCTGCTCGATGCCCTGCGCCCGTGGCGTAATGCCTTGCCGCAGCGCCACTGCGCGCGTATCGCCTTTCCGGCCGGGCAAACGCTGCAGCGAAGGTTGCCGCGCCCGGCGGTGACGCTGCGTGAACCCATGCTGACCAGCTGGGTTTCACAGGCGATGGCGCGCGAGCTGGAGATGGCGCAAAGCGATCTCTGCTTCGACTTTACCGAGGATGAGCCCGCCAGAAGCTACGGCGTGACCGCTGCGCAGAACCGGGATATCGCCGCGCTACTGGAGATCGCGCAGCAGCTTTCGCTTCACCTCTCCTCCATCACGCCCGATGCCTGCGCCCTTCAACCCCTGCTGCCCTCGCTGGCGGCACCGGCGCGCTGTCTCGCCTGGCGCGATGAGCGCCAGTGGCTCTGGGCGACAAAAGAGAGCTGGGGTCGGCGAGCGCGTGAAGAGGCGCAGGATGTCACGCAGCTTGGTGCACTGCTCGCACTTCCCGCGGATGAGATCATCGAGTGTGGCGAAAGTGCGGGTGAGTTTGACTGCTGGAGCACCGTGCCATCGCGCCAGCCGCCGCTACCGGATGCGAGCCAGCGCTATGCCGTTGCGCTGGGGCTGGCGATCGCCAGGGGGTACTGATGCGTTCTGCGGTCAATTTTATGCCGTGGCGGCAGGTGCAGCGTAGGCGCTGTTTGCGCTTCTGGGCGGTAGCAGCGGTGTTAAGCGCTGTGAGCCTGTCGTTGGGCGGTATGCTATGGCATGCGCAGCGCGCTCAGGCCGGGCACAGCGGCGCACTCTGGCTGGCGGCGGATCGGTCGCTGCTGGCTGCATTACATACACAAGAAGAGCCGCTTCGTCTGCGGCGACAGCAGTGGCAGCTGGTGCAGGAGAAAGCGCGTCGGCGACAGATCACAACCGCCTGGCGGCAGACGCTGCTCACGCTTGCGGCCGCGCTACCGGAAACCGCCTGGCTGACACAGCTGCGCTGGCGGCAGAACCAGCTTGAAATCAATGGGCTAGCGCGTGCCGTTAGTGCCCTTGGCGAGTTCGAGTTGCGGCTGCAAACGCTGGCGGGGTTTCACCTTCAGCCGCTGGGGAGCGCCTCGCGTGATGGGCAGGGGCTCTGGCAATTTACCTATCAACTGAGCCGGGAGCAGAGCGATGGCGCTAAACCCTGAAGCCTGGCTCGCCCTGTCTCCCCGCATGCGGGCGATCTGCTGGCTGGCCGCAACGCTTATCGGCGTGCTGCTTATCGTATGGTTCGCCATTCGGCCGCTGAATCATGCGCAACGCCTTACGCTCCGCCAGCAGAGCGCCCTCCAGCCTGAGTTACGGGCAGAGTGGCGAAAGCTGCGTGGGCTGGCATTGCCCGAAGAGCAAATTGAGCTTTCAGAGGTGCGCCGCTTTAGCCCGCTCGACTTTCACGGCCAGGCACGGCAGCTCTTGCGCTGGCAGCCGATGCAGGGCGGCGGTGAACTGGTGCTGGAAAGCCGCTGGCCGCAAGCCGTGGAGACCTTTTCCCTGCTGGCGGAGCGCGGTATGCAGATCCCGGCATTTACCCTCTCCGCCAGCGAAAGCGGGCTACGTTTTACGCTGCAACTGGAGCATGACGATGAGGGTTAAACGCCTGCTTTTCACCTTCGTGATCGCCACTGTGCTGTGCGGTATGCGCGATCCTTTTCAGCCCCCACCGGATCGCTGTCAGATTGGGCAACTCCGCGCCTGGCAGCTGTACGGTGTTATTGAAAGCGGGCAGCCGCTGGCCATCATCCGCGATGCGGCGGGGCGCTGGCACCGGGTAAGCGTGGGCGACACGCTTTCACCCGGCTGGCGCGTTACCGCCATCACCGCAGATGAAACAGAGATAGCAACAGGGAAGGCGTGCGCCCCCTCAACATGGCGCTGGAAACGAAAAGGAACTCAGAATGCGAAAATGGATAGCGAGCGTCGTGCTCTTTAGTCTGCCGCTGGGCTGCCTCAGGGCAGCGCCTCTGGTAACCATGAGCGTTGACGAGGTGCCGGTCGCGCAGGTGCTGCAGGCGCTGGCGACACTCGAAAAACAGAATATTGTTATCCCGCCGGAGGTGAGTGGTGTGGTCTCCCTTAACCTGACGGAGGTGCCCTGGTTACAGGCGATGCAGACCGTCGCAGCCAGCGCAGGGTTAACCCTGAATCAGCAAGGCGCTATCTGGCAGGTGCATACCGCGTCGTGGCAACAGCAGAAGCAGGCAGAGCAGGAGGCGGCACAGGCACGGCGTAAAAAGAACGCGCCAACGCTGACGCGCGGCATTGTGCTGCGCCATGCAAATGCCGCTGAGCTGGCAAAAGCCGCAGAGAAGCTGATCAGTGCCCAGGGGAACATCACCGTCGATGTGCGTCTTAACCGACTGCTGGTGCGTGATAATAAAGAGAGCCTTGCCGCGCTGGAGAAGTGGATCGCGCAGATGGATCTGCCCGTTGAGCAGGTCGAACTGGCGGCCTGGATCGTCACGATTAATGAAAAAAGCCTGCGCGAGCTCGGCGTGAAGTGGGGGCTCGGGCCAGAGCCTGCCGCCACGCGCGGGCAGGTGAGTAACCTGGCGGCAGATCATAGCGTCGCCAGCGCCACAACGCGTATCGGCTTTAATATCGGCAGTATTAATGCGCGGCTGCTCGAGCTTGAACTCTCCGCGCTTGAAGAAAAGCAGCAGCTGGAGATTATCGCCAGCCCCCGCCTGCTGGCCTCACATCTGCAGCCCGCAAGCATTAAGCAGGGGAGTGAAATTCCCTATCAGGTCGCTAACGGTGAGAGCAATACGGCAGTGGAATTTAAAGAGGCGGTGCTGGGCATGGAAGTAACTCCAACGGTGCTGCCGGACGGGCGGGTGCGCCTGAAGCTGCGCATCAGCCAGAATATGCCCGGTCAGGTGCTGCAACAGGCCGGCGGCGAAGCGCTGGCGATTGATAAGCAGGAGATTGAAACCGTGGTAGAGGTGAAAAGCGGCGAAACGCTGGCATTGGGTGGCATCTTCTCACAAAAGAAGCGTAACGGCAGAGCCCAGGTTCCCGGTCTTGGCGCGATTCCCGGCTTTGGTCGTCTGTTTCGCCAGGATGCAAAAGAGGGGGAGCGTCGCGAACTGGTGGTCTTTATTACCCCCAGGCTGGCAGCGGTACATTAAATCTGCCGTAACGCCCCTTTTTCGCTGTAACTTGGCCCAGGTGTTTGACGTGGGAGATGATTTAGCTTACAAGGAGTACCGATTTGAGTGTCAGCGGTCTCCGTATAATAAAGGGCGGTAAGAGGGATAACGTGTTTATTCAGTTGCCAAACAAGCCGGAGTACTGAGATAATTTTCGATCTGACTCTCGCACTATCGCATATGAGGTTTCAGTTCATGTCCTGCTACGCCGCACGTTTGCGAAGCGGGTTTATCATCAACGAATAGTCTTAGTAGTACCGAAAAAATGGCAGAGAAACGCAATATCTTTCTGGTTGGGCCTATGGGTGCCGGCAAAAGCACTATTGGGCGTCAGTTAGCTCAACAACTCAATATGGAATTTTACGATTCTGATCAAGAGATTGAGAAACGAACCGGAGCTGATGTGGGCTGGGTCTTCGATGTTGAAGGTGAAGAAGGTTTCCGCGATCGCGAGGAAAAGATCATCAATGAGCTGACGGAGAAGCAGGGCATCGTTCTGGCGACCGGCGGCGGCTCTGTGAAATCCCGCGAAACCCGTAATCGTCTCTCCGCCCGCGGTGTAGTGGTGTATCTGGAAACCACTATCGAGAAGCAACTGGCACGTACTCAACGTGATAAAAAACGTCCCCTGCTGCAGGTGGACGCGCCGCCGCGTGAAGTGTTGGAAGCGCTGGCCGACGAACGCAATCCGCTCTATGAAGAGATTGCCGACGTGACCATTCGTACTGACGATCAGAGCGCGAAAGTGGTGGCGAACCAGATTATTCATATGCTGGAAAGCAACTAAATCAGGCTTAATAGACGGCCTGTAGGTTTAAGCAACTAAGGTGGATGTCGCGTCATGGAGAGGATCACCGTTACTCTCGGGGAACGTAGTTACCCTATCACCATCGCGGCTGGTTTGTTTAGCGATCCAGCTTCCTTCGCGCCGCTGAAGTCTGGTGATCAGGTTATGCTGGTCACCAACGAAACACTGGCACCGCTCTACCTTGACAAGGTACGTGGCGTGCTGGAACAGGCCGGCGTTAATGTCGATAGCGTGATCCTGCCTGACGGCGAGCAGTACAAAAGCCTGGCGGTGATGGACACGGTGTTCACCGCACTGTTGCAAAAACCACATGGGCGCGATACCACACTGGTCGCGCTCGGCGGCGGCGTAATCGGCGATTTGACCGGTTTTGCTGCGGCCAGCTATCAGCGCGGCGTGCGCTTTATCCAGGTGCCGACCACGCTCCTTTCTCAGGTTGACTCCTCCGTTGGCGGTAAAACGGCGGTAAACCACCCCCTTGGCAAAAACATGATTGGCGCGTTCTATCAACCCGCGTCCGTTGTGGTCGATCTCGACTGCCTGGCAACCCTTCCTGCCCGTGAACTCTCCTCCGGTCTTGCGGAAGTGATCAAATACGGCATTATTCTCGACGGCGCGTTCTTTAGCTGGCTGGAAGAGAATATGGACGCTCTGCTGCGCCTTGATGGCGCGGCGCTGGCTTACTGTATTCGCCGCTGCTGCGAACTGAAAGCGGAGGTCGTTGCCGCCGATGAGCGCGAACACGGCTTACGTGCTTTACTCAATCTTGGTCATACCTTCGGTCATGCGATTGAGGCGGAGATGGGCTACGGTAACTGGCTGCACGGCGAAGCTGTGGCTGCCGGGATGGTGATGGCGGCACACGCGTCAGAACGCCTCGGGCAGTTTAACGCAGCAGATACGCAGCGTATCAAAGCGCTGCTGAAACGCGCCGGTTTACCCGTTGAGGGGCCGCGTGAAATGGCGGCGCAGGCTTACCTGCCGCACATGATGCGCGATAAAAAAGTGTTAGCGGGAGAGATGCGTTTAGTGCTTCCGCTGGCCATAGGGAAGAGTGAAGTTCGCGGCGGAGTGTCGCACGACGTAGTACTTAGCGCTATTGCTGATTGCCAGCAGGCGTAACGATAAGAAAGGTCTGTTCACGCGCTGCGTGGCGTTTAACTTCGGGCGGTATGCATCAGTGGCATACGCCTTTGTGTGGGGTGTTAAATGGATGAATTCAAACCAGAAGACGAGCTGAAACCCGATCCCAGCGATCGTCGTACTGGTCGTTCTCGTCAATCTTCCGAGCGTGTCGATGAGCCGCAGATCAACTTTGATGAGGTTGATGTTGATGCCGACGATCGCCGTCCTGCGCGTACGCGCCGGGTGCGTGATGAGCGCGAAGAGGAGAGCTATCAAGAAGATGAAGCCGCTCTGGACGAGGAGCCGCAGGAGCGTCGCCCGCGTAAGCGTAAGAAAGCCGCTGCCGCTGTGAAACCGGCCTCCCGCCAGTATCTGATGATGGGTGTTGGTATCCTGGTATTACTGCTGCTGATTATCGGCATTGGCTCTGCGCTGAAATCCCCCGCGCCTGCTAACAACGAACAAAACACGTCGGGCGAGAAGAATATCGATCTCGGCGCGACGAACAACGCCGCCGATCAGGCAAATGGCGCACAGCCCGCCCCGGGCGCGTCGCCGTCTCAGGCACAGAACACAGGCACCGCGCCAGCTCAGCAGGATGTGACGCTGCCGCCGATCTCCTCGACGCCGTCGCAGGGCCAGCCGTCGGCTACGCCGGAAGGACAGAACCGCGTTGAAGTGCAGGGCGATCTCAACAACGCACTGTCGCAGTCGCAGAGCCAGACGCAGCTTGATAGTGCAGCCAGCTCAACGCTGCCGACCGAACCGGCAACGGTTGCACCGATTCATAACGGTAATGGCAGCAGCAATGCCAACGCCGCGCGTAATCAGCAGCAGCCAGCGTCCGGTGAAAGCCGCACGACGGCACCGCGTAACGAACGCAAGCAGATGGTGATTGAGCCTAAACCGACCGCGAAGACGCCGGTAGCGAAAAGCGAGCCGAAAGCGGAATCCCGCCCGGTTGCTCAGCCGCCGAAACGCACGGAAAGCACCGCTTCTGCGCCAGTGAAAGCCCCTGCGACAGCGTCGACAGCAGCACCGTCAACGTCAACGGCGGCATCCACACCGGCTCAGCCGAAAACTACTACCCCGGCGGCAACCGCAAGCAGTGCACCTGCTGCCAGCGGTACGACCTCAACCGGCAATGTTGGTGCGCTGAAATCGGCACCGGGCAATCACTATACCCTGCAGCTGAGCAGTTCATCGAACTACAACAACCTCAATGCATGGGCGAAGAAAGAGAACCTGAAAAACTTCGTGGTCTACCAGACAACGCGTAACGGTCAGCCGTGGTACGTGCTGGTGAGCGGCGTCTACGCCTCGAAAGATGATGCGAAACGCGCCGTTTCCGCGCTGCCAGCGGATGTGCAGGCGAAAAACCCGTGGGCGAAGCCGCTGCATCAGGTTCAGGCCGATCTTAAGTAATGTGTAAAGCGCAGGATGCTGTCGGAGCTTTCTCCACAGCCGGAGAGAGTGTAAGTAATCAGTCAGCATGAAAAAGAATCGCGCTTTTCTAAAATGGGCAGGGGGAAAATACCCCCTGCTCGACGATATCGGTAGGCACTTGCCCAAGGGAGAGTGCCTGATCGAGCCTTTCGTTGGCGCGGGCTCGGTGTTTCTCAACACCTCCTACTCCCGCTATATCCTTGCAGATATCAACAGCGACTTAATCAGCCTCTATAACATCGTTAAAGAGCGGCCTGATGAGTATGTTCACCACGCACGCGCGCTGTTTGTGCCCGCGGTGAACCAGTCCGAAGTCTATTACCAGCTGCGTCAGGAGTTTAATCAGTGCCAAGAGCCGTTCCGGCGCGCGCTGCTGTTTTTATACCTCAACCGGCATGGCTACAATGGTCTGTGTCGTTACAACCTGCGCGGGGAGTTTAACGTGCCGTTCGGGCGCTATAAAAAGCCCTATTTCCCGGAAGCGGAGTTGTACCACTTTGCAGAAAAGGCGCAGAATGCCTTCTTTTACTGCGAATCTTACGCTGAGAGTATGGCGCGTGCGGATGCGAATTCGGTGGTCTATTGCGATCCACCCTATGCGCCGCTCTCTGCGACAGCCAACTTTACGGCGTACCATACCAATAGCTTTACCCTTGAGCAGCAGGCTCATCTTGCCGCGATTGCGGAGAGCCTGGTGCAGAACCGAATCCCGGTATTGATTTCCAACCATGACACGCTGCTGACGCGTGAGTGGTACAGTCAGGCGAAATTGCACGTGGTGAAAGTGCGACGCAGTATCAGCAGTAATGGCGGGACGCGTAAAAAAGTGGATGAGCTGCTGGCGCTCTATCGCCCGGCTCCTGCGCCTCGCTAACCCTGCGTTCACCGCGCCGCCGCCTGCCGAAACCTACTTTCTCAAGGAGATGCGGATGAAACAGTATTTAATTGCCCCTTCGATTCTGTCGGCTGACTTTGCCCGCCTGGGTGAAGACACCGCCAGCGTACTGGCCGCGGGCGGCGACGTTGTCCACTTTGACGTGATGGACAACCACTACGTACCGAACCTGACTATTGGCCCGATGGTGCTTAAAGCGCTGCGCAACTACGGCATCACCGCGCCTATCGATGTGCACCTGATGGTGAAGCCGGTCGACCGCCTGGTGCCGGACTTCGCGGAAGCCGGGGCAAGCATTATCACCTTTCATCCTGAAGCCTCTGAACATATCGACCGCACGCTGCAACTGATCAAAGAGCACGGCTGCAAAGCGGGGCTGGTGTTTAACCCGGCCACGCCGCTGAGCTATCTGGATCACGTTATGGATAAGCTGGATGTGATCCTGCTGATGTCCGTTAACCCCGGTTTTGGCGGTCAATCCTTCATTCCCCATACGCTCGACAAGCTGCGTGAAGTGCGTCGTCGCATCGACGCCTCCGGCCTTGATATCCGTCTCGAAGTGGATGGCGGGGTGAAAGCGAGCAATATCGGCGAGATCGCGGCAGCCGGCGCGGATATGTTCGTGGCGGGCTCGGCGATTTTCAATCAGCCGGATTACAAACAGGTTATTGATGAAATGCGTAGCGAACTGGCGAAGGTAAGTCATGGATAAATTGCAGTCAATTCGGGGTGTCGCGTTCGATCTCGACGGCACATTAGTGGACAGTGCGCCGGGGCTTACCGCCGCCGTAGACAGCGCGCTGTATGCTCTTGAGCTGCCGCAGGCTGGCGAAGCGCGCGTGATTACCTGGATTGGGAATGGCGCTGATGTGTTGATGGAACGCGCCTTCAACTGGGCTCGCCAGGAGCGCGCGATTCAGCGCGCCTCGCAGGGCAAGCCCGATATTGATACCGGCGACGTGCCGCAGGCCGAGCAGATCGCCATGCTGCGCAAGCTCTTCAACCGCTACTATGAAGAGACCGTGGAGGAGGGCAGCTTCCTGTTCCCGGATGTGGCGCAAACCCTCGCGGCGCTGCACGAAAAAGGCCTGCCGCTGGCGCTGGTGACCAACAAGCCGACGCCGTTTGTCGCGCCGCTGCTGGACGCGCTGGAGATTGCCCACTACTTCACTTTTGTTGTCGGTGGCGATGATGTGGTGAACAAGAAGCCGCACCCGGAGCCGCTGCTGCTGGTGTGCAATAAGCTGGCGATTCAACCCCATGAGTTACTCTTCGTTGGCGACTCGCGCAATGATATCCGCGCCGCACAGGCGGCAGGCAGCGTCTCCGTTGGCCTGACCTACGGCTATAACTATGGTGAAGCGATTACCCTAAGCGAGCCGGACTACGTCTTCGACCGCTTTAACGATTTACTGCCCGCGCTCGGGCTCCCGCTCAGTGAACATCAGGAAATGAAAAATGACTAAGCCCATCGTTTTTAGTGGCGCACAGCCCTCAGGTGAATTGACCATTGGCAACTATATGGGTGCGCTGCGTCAGTGGGTGAACATGCAGGACGACTATCACTGTATCTACTGCATCGTTGACCTGCATGCCATTACCGCGCGTCAGGATCCGGAGAAGCTGCGCAAGGCGACGCTGGATACGCTGGCGCTCTACCTGGCGTGCGGCATTGACCCGCAGAAAAGCACGATCTTTGTGCAGTCCCACGTTCCTGAGCATGCCCAGCTGGGTTGGGCGCTGAACTGCTACACCTATTTCGGTGAACTGAGCCGCATGACCCAGTTCAAAGATAAGTCCGCACGCTACTCAGAAAACATCAACGCCGGCTTGTTTGATTACCCGGTGCTGATGGCGGCAGATATTCTGCTCTACCAGACTAACCAGGTGCCGGTCGGCGAAGACCAGAAGCAGCATCTGGAGCTGAGCCGCGATATTGCCCAGCGCTTCAACGCCATCTATGGCGATGTGTTTAAAGTGCCTGAGCCGTTTATTCCAAAGTCCGGTGCGCGCGTGATGTCGCTGCTGGAGCCGACGAAAAAGATGTCCAAGTCGGATGATAACCGCAACAACGTTATTGGCCTGCTGGAAGATCCGAAGTCGGTAGTGAAGAAGATCAAACGTGCTGTGACCGACTCCGACGAGCCGCCGGTTGTGCGTTACGATGTGGCGAACAAAGCGGGCGTCTCTAACCTGCTTGATATCCTCTCCGCCGTGACCGGTCAGAGCATCGCCGAGCTGGAACAGCACTTCGAAGGCAAGATGTATGGTCATTTGAAAGGCGAAGTGGCGGACGCGGTTTCCGGCATGCTGACTGAGTTGCAGGAGCGCTACCATCGCTATCGCAATGACGAAGCTTTCCTGCAGCAGATCATGCGCGAAGGTGCGGAGAAAGCGAGCGCACACGCTTCAGAAACCCTGAAGAAGGTGTACGAAGCGATTGGATTTGTCGCGAAGCCGTAAGCATTGATTGCCGGATGGCGGCATACTGCGTTATCTGGCCTACGTTCGGCTGTTTTTTGTAGACCTGTTAAGCGCAGCGCCATCAGGCATTATGCGCGGTGCCGATTGCCGGATGGCGGCGTACCGCCTTATCCGGCCTACGGTTTAGTGTATTTTTGTAGGCCTGTTAAGCGCAGCGCCATCAGGCATTATGCGCGGTGCCGATTGCCGGATGGCGGCGTACCGCCTTATCCGGCCTACGGTCAGCTGTTTTTTGTAGGCCTGATAAGCGCAGCGCCATCAGGCATTGTGCGCGGTGCCGATTGCCGGATGGCGGCATACTGCGTTATCTGGCCTACGTTCGGCTGTTTTTTGTAGACCTGATAAGCGCAGCGCCATCAGGCATTGTGCGCGGTGCCGATTGCCGGATGGCGGCATACTGCGTTATCTGGCCTACGGTTTAGTGTATTTTTGTAGGCCTGATAAGCGCAGCGCCATCAGGCATTATGCGCGGTGCCGATTGCCGGATGGCGGCGTACCGCCTTATCCGGCCTACGGTCAGCTGTTTTTTGTAGGCCTGATAAGCGCAGCGCCATCGGGCATTATGCGCGGTGCCGATTGCCGGCATACGGTTAGCTGCTCTTCGTAGGCCTGATAAGCGTAGCGCCATCAGGCAACGTCTTTAAAACCACTTCAACTTATCGCGTAACGCGACAACCCTGCCGACGATAATCAACGACGGGCTTTTCACCTGCTGCGCCAGCTCGCCAAGCTGCGACAACGCGCCGCTCACCACCCGCTGCTGCACCGATGTGCCATTTTCCACCAGCGCTACCGGCATATTTACCTGCATACCGTGAGCGATCAACTGCTCCTGAATCGCCGCCGCCTGATTCAACCCCATATAGAACACCAGCGTCTGCTTTTCTGCCGCCAGGTTAGCCCAGTCCAGCTCGCCGCCGGTTTTCAGATGGCCCGTGACCAGCCGCACGCTCTGGGCGTAATCCCGGTGAGTCAACGGAATGCCCGAGTAAGCCGAGCAGCCGGAAGCCGCAGTAATTCCCGGCACGACCGAGAAGGGGATTCCCGCCTGGCACAGCGTTTCCAGCTCTTCGCCGCCGCGCCCAAAAATAAAGGGATCGCCCCCTTTTAACCGCACCACGCGCTTCCCGCTTTGCGCCTCGCGCAGCAGGATCTGATTAATCTCCTCCTGCGGCACGCAGTGATAGCCCGCCCGTTTACCGACAAACACACGGTCGGCGTCGCGGCGCACCAGATTCATGATCTCGTCAGAGACCAGCCGGTCATAGACCACTACATCTGCCTGCTGGATTTGCTGTAAGCCTTTCAGCGTCAGCAGCCCGGCATCGCCAGGCCCCGCGCCCACCAGCACCACTTCACCGCGATTATCCAGCGGCTCAGTCAGCATCTGCTCGGTGATACTCTCCACGACCGCCATATTCTGGTTCGCCAGCGACTGCGCCAGCCGATCGTTAACGAAGAGCTTCTCCCAGAAACGACGGCGCTCGCTCATGGTGGCGAAATGGCGCTTCACGCGGCCGCGCAGTTGCCCGGCAAACTTTGCCACGTGACCAAGGTGTTGCGGCAGCAGCGACTCCAGTTTCTCGCGCAGCAAACGCGCCAGTACCGGCGACGTGCCGCCGGAGGAGATCGCTACCATCAGCGGCGAGCGGTCGATAATCGACGGCATGATAAAGCTCGCTTCTTTCGGCGCATCGACCACATTACAGAAGATGCGGCGAGCCTCTGCCGCGTCGCTGACCCGCTGGTTTACCGCGTCGTTATCAGTGGCGGCAATCGCCAGCCAGCACTCATCGAGCAGCGTTTCGCTAAAGTCACCTTCGAGCAGCGTCAGCATGCCTTCCGCGGCCCAGGCGGTAAACTGGGGAATAAAGGTGAGGGCATTGACGGTGAGCTGCGCGCCCGCATCCAGCAACAGACGCGCTTTGCGCTCCGCGACGTCGCCGCCGCCGACCAGCAGACAGGCGCGTCCCCGTAATTGACAGAAAATTGGCAGGTGATCCACGACATTACCCCGGAATTGTAGTTATAGGCTGAAGCGGGCGCCGCGCGGCGAGAACCGCGGACGCTGAGCATGAGCCGTAGCATAACAGCAAGCTGTCGCTACGGCCGTTGAGAGGGCAGGGGATTATGCTTTGATCTGCACCTCACCATCCTTCACTCGTGCTTCAAAATGGGCAACTGAACGGCTTTCATCTTCCATGCAGAGGCCATCACGCAGACGGAAGCGCTGTTTTTTTAATGGGCTGGCAACCCACAGTTCGCCCTGATGTTCGGCGATAATACCGCGGGAGAGCACGCTCGACTGGAAAAAGGGGTCGATATTGCTGATGGCGTAAACCTGATCATCGTGGCGCGGGCGGAAAATCGCCACCTGCTCGCCATTAATCAGCGCACAGACGCCGGTTGCCGGGACGATCTCATCAATATTACAGACGCTGTTCCACTGGCTCATGCGTTCTCCTCCACTAACATCACCGGAATACGTTCATAGGGTGTCGCCGGACGATGCTGCGCGCGCTCCGGAACCACCTGGACGTTCGGGTCACGGCGATCGCTGTTGATAAAGTGTTTGAAGCGCGTTTGCGCCGCTGGGTTGTTGACGGTTTCCGTCCACTCGCAAATCACCACTTCACGCAGGCGGGTCATCTCCGCTTCGAGTTGTGCATCAAAGCCCAGCTTGTCGTCGATAATGACGCTGCGCAGATAGGTGATGCCGCCTTCCATCCCCTCAAGCCATGAGGCGGTACGGGTCAGTTTGTCGGCGGTACGAATGTAGAACATCATAAAGCGGTCGAGGTAACGCAGCAGGGTTTCACGGTCGAGGTCCGCCGCCAGCAGATCTGCATGACGCGGTTTCATGCCGCCGTTACCGCACACGTAGAGGTTCCAGCCTTTTTCCGTGGCGATAATCCCCACGTCTTTCCCCTGCGCTTCCGCACATTCACGGGTACAGCCGGAGACGCCGAACTTCATTTTGTGCGGAGTACGGATGCCTTTGTAACGGTTTTCCAGCTCGACGCCGAAACCGACGCTGTCACCGACGCCATAGCGGCACCAGGTCGAGCCGACGCAGGTTTTCGCCATACGCAGCGCTTTGGCATACGCGTGACCCGTTTCGAACCCGGCATTGATTAACTGACGCCAGATCTCCGGCAGGTCGTCTTTTTGCGCGCCGAACAGGCCGATACGCTGCGAGCCGGTGATTTTGGTATAGAGATTAAATTCCCGCGCGATACGGCCCACTTCCATCAACCCTTCCGGCGTGATTTCGCCGCCCGCAGAGCGGGGAATAACGGAGTAGGTTCCATCTTTCTGGATATTGGCGAGGAAGTTGTCGTTGGTATCCTGCAGCGGCGTGTGCTGCGGTTTCAGGATGTACTCGTTCCAGCAGGAGGCAAGCAGCGAACCGACGGTCGGTTTACACACTTCGCAGCCATAGCCGGTACCGTATTTCGCCAGCAGGTCGTCAAAGGTTTTAATCCCTTCCACCTGGATGAGGTGGAACAGCTCCTGGCGGGAGTAGGCGAAATGTTCACACAGGTTATTGGTGATTTCGATACCCTGTTTCGCCAGCTCGGCGTTCAGCACCTGGGTAACCAGCGGAATACAGCCGCCGCAGCCGGTGCCGGCTTTGGTTTCCGCTTTCAGTGCAGCCACGGTGTGGCACCCTTTATTGATGGCGCTAATCAGGTCGCCTTTGGTGACGTCGAAGCAGGAGCAGATTTGCGCGCTGTCCGGCAGCTTATCGACGCCGATGGAGGGTTTACCGCTGCTGGCATGCGCCGGCAGGATCAGCGCGTCGGGATTTTCCGGCAGTTCGATGGCGTTAAGCACCAGTTGCAGCAGGTTGCCGTAATCGCTGGTATCGCCAACCAGTACTGCACCGAGCAGCGTTTTGTTATCCGGGCTGACAATCAGGCGTTTATAAACTTCTTTGCTCTCGTCGAGGTAGACGTAGCTGCGCGCGCCCGCTGTGCGGCCGTGTGCATCGCCGATACCGCCAACATCCACGCCGAGCAGCTTCAGCTTGGCGCTAAGATCTGCGCCTTCAAAGGCGTTTTGCGTGCCGAGAATATGGTCAACCGTCACCTGGGCCATTTTGTAGCCCGGCGCGACCAAGCCGTAGACGCGGTTGTTCCAGCTGGCGCACTCGCCAATGGCGTAAATATTGGGATCGGAGGTCTGGCAGCAGTCGTTGATCATGATGCCGCCGCGCGGGGCGACTTCAAGCCCGCACTGGGTCGCCAGCTTGTCGCGTGGACGGATGCCGGTGGAGAAGACAATAAAGTCGACTTCCAGCTCGCTGCCGTCGGCGAAGCGCATGGTTTTGCGCGCCTCAACGCCCTCCTGCACGATCTCTTTGGTGTTTTTGCTGGTGTGCACGCGCACGCCCATGCTTTCGATTTTACGTCTTAACTGCTCGCCGCCCATCTGATCGAGCTGTTCTGCCATCAGCATCGGGGCGAATTCAATAACGTGGGTTTCGACGCCTAAGTTTTTTAGCGCGCCAGCGGCTTCCAGACCCAGCAGGCCGCCGCCAACCACCGCGCCACGGCGGCTACGACGCGCGCATGACTCAATGGCATTTAAATCTTCAATGGTGCGATAAACAAAACAGTCCTGGGTTTCAGACCCTTTGATCGGTGGGATCCACGGGTAAGAGCCAGTGGCCATGATCAGCTTATCGTAATATACCGTACGGCCTGCGCTGGAGTGGATCACTTTTTCCTGGCGGTTGATGGTGATGGCGCGTTCGCCGACCAGCACTTTGACGCCATGTTTTTCATAGAAGCCTTCGCGTACTAGCGACAGCTCTTCGGCTGTATGGTGGGAAAAGTAGGATGACAGGTGGACGCGGTCGTAGGCTTTACGCGGCTCTTCACAGAATACGGTAATGTCGAACTGGCTGGCGTCGGCTTTGTCGAGAAGGTCCTCGATAAAGCGGTGGCCGACCATGCCATTACCGATGATAGCGAGTTTGACTTTGCTCATTTTTGCCTCGATTTCTTTTTTACTGCCTCCTACCTTAACGATTCAGCCTTTCAGATTATTGATGTATATCAATTACACCTTAACCTACCCCTTAATGAGTATGATGCTGATTTTTCATGCTTTTTATAAGTCGCAGATATCATTCGTATTTATATGTTGAGGAATTTCTATACTGAAAGTGACGTTTTTTAAAACGAGGTTAGCTACAAAATATCTTAGGGAGAAAGAGGAGGTAATGCGATGTCAGCAACACCACTATGGTTAGTGCAGAATGTACACTTACCCGATCGCGAAGGAGTCTGGCAGATCGCCATTGAGAACGGGCGATTTGGTGAAATTACGCCGATGGGCGAGACCCACAGCGAGACACTTGATGTGCTTGATGCCGGTGGCGGGTTAGCGCTGCCGCCGTTCGTCGAACCGCACATTCACCTGGATACCACGCAAACGGCGGGCGATCCCCGCTGGAACGAGTCCGGTACGCTGTTTGAAGGGATCGAGTGCTGGGCCGAACGTAAAGCGCAGCTCTGTCATCAGGATGTCAAAAAGCGCGCCTGGCAGACGCTGAAATGGCAAATGGCCAACGGCGTACAGCATGTGCGCACGCATGTTGATGTTTCCGATCCGCTGTTAACGGCGCTGAAAGCGATGCTGGAGGTGAAAGAGGAGGTCGCGCCGTGGATAGATCTACAAATTGTCGCCTTTCCACAGGAGGGCATTCTCTCCTACCCGAACGGTGCGGCGCTGTTAGAAAAAGCGCTTCAGCTTGGCGCCGATGTGGTCGGTGCGATTCCGCATTTTGAGTACACGCGCGAATATGGCATTGAATCACTGAATATCGCCTTCGATCTGGCGCGTGAGTATGAGCGCCCGCTGGATATCCACTGCGATGAGATTGACGATGAGCAGTCGCGCTTTGTCGAAACCGTCGCCGCGCTGGCACTCGAAATGGAGATGGGCTCACGCGTTACCGCCAGCCACACTACCGCCATGCACTCCTACAATGGCGCGTATACCTCCCGACTTTTCCGCCTGCTGCAACGTTCCGGCATCAATTTTGTGGCCAACCCGCTGGTCAATATTCACCTGCAGGGTCGGTTTGATGACTACCCGAAACGGCGGGGTGTTACGCGGGTGAAAGAGTTAATGGCGGCGGGGATGAATGTCTGCTTCGGTCACGACGATGTGTTCGATCCCTGGTATCCGCTCGGCACCGGCAACATGTTGCAGGTGCTGCATATGGGGCTACATGTTTGTCAGCTGATGGGCTATTCGCAGATTGAACAGGGGCTGCAACTGATCACTCATAACAGCGCCAAAACGATGGGTCTGAAAGAGTACGGCATTGCGCCAGGGCTGCCTGCCAATATGATTATTCTGCCTGTTGAAAACGGCTTTGAAGCCGTGCGCTGCCAGTCCCCGGTGCGCTGGTCAATTCGTCACGGACGCATTATTGCCAGCACGCAACCGGCGCAGAGTTGGGTACGGCTGGAGCAGGGGTGCGAAGAGGTACATTTTAATCGGATGCCGCAAGCGTAGCGGTGTGCCAGGCCGTTAAGACGCACGAATTTGGCGGTCTGGCGTTACATCTGTTACCAAATACGTAAAATTAAGTAAAAGGCTGGCCTGCTGGCTGACTGCTCTTTAGAATCAAGCCACTCGCTTTCGTTACTGCACTTCGTTAAGGAAACCTTATGGTTAAATCGACTCTGGCGGCTATGGCGGCTCTGTTCGCCCTTTCTGCTCTCTCCCCTGCTGCGCTGGCCGCAAAAGGCGACCCGCATGTTCTGCTCACCACCTCCGCCGGTAATATCGAACTGGAGCTGAACAATCAGAAAGCCCCTGTGTCGGTGAAAAACTTCCTTGATTACGTGAATAACGGTTTTTATAACAACACCACTTTCCATCGTGTTATTCCTGGCTTTATGGTTCAGGGCGGCGGCTTTAACGAGCAGATGCAGCAGAAGCAGCCTAACCCGCCCATCAAGAACGAAGCGGATAACGGCCTGCGTAACACGCGCGGCACCATTGCCATGGCGCGTACGGCGGATAAAGACAGCGCCACCAGCCAGTTCTTCATCAACGTTGCGGATAACGCCTTCCTGGATCATGGCCAGCGTGACTTTGGCTATGCGGTATTTGGCAAAGTGGTAAAAGGCATGGACGTTGCCGATAAGATCTCCCAGGTGCCGACGCACGATGTTGGCCCGTATCAGAATGTCCCGTCAAAACCGGTTGTTATCCTCTCCGCGAAAGTGCTGCCATAAGTTTCCTCCACACGGGCTTTGCGGCCCGTGTTTTACCGCTTCCCTGCGTAACCCGAAATTACTGCTTATAATTTTTTGGGCATGTACATCATTTGGGTATGTACGTCGCTTAACTGGGAGGCGCTATGCCGAAAAAACTCACCGACAGGCAAAAATCCCGACTTTGGGAGCAGCAGCGCAATATCAATTTTCAGGCCAGCCGCCGGCTGGAGGGCGTTGAAAGTGAGCTTGTTACGCTGAATGCGGAAGAGGCGACTTTACGTCTTGAAGAGCTGCGGAGGCAAAATGAGCGATAAATTCGGCGACGGGCGCGACCCGTATCTTTTCCCTGGCCTGAAAGTGATGCGTAATCGCCTGGGTATTCGCAATGCCAGGGGTCTTGAGAAGGAGGCGTATCAGTTTACCGCGCTGCGTGCCGCAACGCTGGAACTGGGGCCTATTGCCCGCGGTCTGCCACATCTTTGCGCCATTCATCGCCATCTTTACCAGGATGTGTTCGACTGGGCCGGGCAGATCCGTGAAGTCGATATCTACGAGGGCGATACCCGTTTTTGCCACTTCGAGTATATCGAGAAAGAGGGCAATGTCCTGATGCAGCAGCTTGAGGATGAGGAGTGGCTCGTCGGGCTTGAGAAAGAGACCTTTATCGCACGCCTGGCGCATTACTACTGCGAAATCAACGTCCTGCACCCGTTCCGCCTGGGTAATGGCATTGCGCAGCGCATCTTCTTCGAGCAGCTGGCGCTGCACGCAGGCTTCTCGCTCGACTGGCGTGACATCGATCCTGACGACTGGCGCAACGCTAACCAGGCCGGTGCGATGGGCGATCTTGAACCGTTAACTGCAATCTTCAGCCAGGTGGTGAGCGAGGCGCGCGAGAGCGAGTAAAAAGAAGGTCTTGCTCCAGTCAGAGCAAGACCTTAAGCCCATGTTTCTGCACTACAGAGAGTAACTTGAGAGAGACACCACTTGGTCGCTTCATACCGTTTTCCCACTTTTGTATCGTGGAAACGCTGGTGTTGAGATAGCGGGCAAAGACCGACTGACTAACGTTAAATCGCTCACGTAGCCCTTTGATCTCTTCAGGTTTAAGAGCATCAACGGGGCTCAGGCAGCGCTCATCAAAGTTACGCATTGTTTCCTGAGTCATCGCGCCTGCATCAAACAAACCCTTTGCCGCGCTATGGATTGCCTCAAAAGCGAGGCTTTTACTTTTTCGTGTCGTTGTCATGAGTAATCTCAACCAACTCTCTGTTACTGATTAGCACCAAAAGGACGCTTTCGGAAAGGCCAGCGTAATGTTTTGCCAGCTCACGAAACGCGGCTAACTCACCGTGATCAATATTTGCCATATCCTGCTTTGCATAGATAAAGGTGTAAAACGCATGTGTGCCGCCTTTCGTCAGGATAATGGCACGCTCGCGGTTTTGATTTAGCCGTTTCTTGTAGACCCCTCCGCCTAAATTATCCGCCTGGCCCTGCATCAACTCATCGATTGCCTGACGTAATTCGCTGTCGCGGATGCCCATTTTCTTGGCCGCTTTGGCAAACCATTTGGTTTTAAAAATCCGTTTAAAAGATACCATTACTTCCGTCCACACTGTAGCACTAAGTGCAATGGTATTCTTTTGTGTGTGGAAAGGAAGTTTTCCGCTAACCCATTTTTTATCTTTGCGAAGTGCCGTATAGTTTTGCGCAAATTGCATGAAATCCGGCACATCCATTGGTTGAATTGACATGATCCTGCTTATCGACAACTACGACTCTTTTACCTGGAACCTCTACCAATATTTTTGCGAACTGGGCGCGCAGGTTGAGGTGAGGCGTAATGACGAGCTGACGTTAGCGGATATTGAGACATTAGCGCCGCAGAAAATTGTTATCTCGCCGGGTCCCTGCACGCCGGATGAGTCGGGCGTTTCGCTGGCGGTGATTATGCACTACGCGGGCAAACTCCCGATCCTTGGTGTCTGCCTCGGTCATCAGGCGATTGCGCAGGCGTTTGGCGCCACCATCATACGCGCGGCGAAAGTGATGCACGGCAAAACCTCCCCCATTACGCACTCAGGCACCGGCGTGTTCAGCGGGTTAAATAATCCGTTAACCGTTACGCGCTATCACTCTTTAGTCATCGACCCGCCTACCTTACCTGACTGCTTCGAGGTTACCGCCTGGAGTGAAAGCGACGAGATTATGGGCATTCGTCATAAAGCGTGGGATCTGGAAGGAGTGCAGTTCCATCCGGAAAGTATTCTCAGCGAGCAGGGACATCAATTGCTGGAAAACTTCCTTTCGCGGTGATTTGTGGTTGCCATCTAATGATTTTTTATGCATATTTCGTGATTATATTTTCACTATGAATGCAACATAACACGGGATGGGCAACCTATGGCAACTCAGCAAGACGCGGTGACACGTGCAAACTTCGATGACGTTATTCTGCCAATTTACGCACCGGCCGAGTTTATCCCGGTTAAGGGAAAGGGCAGTCGCGTCTGGGATCAGCAGGGTAAAGAGTACATTGATTTTGCCGGCGGCATTGCGGTAACTGCCTTAGGCCACTGCCATCCGGCTTTGGTAGAGACGCTGAAAGCGCAGGGCGAGACGCTCTGGCATCTGAGCAACGTCTTTACCAACGAGCCCGCGCTGCGTCTGGCGCGCAAGCTGGTGGACGCCACCTTTGCCGAGCGCGTCGTGTTTATGAACTCCGGTACCGAAGCCAACGAAACCGCCTTCAAGCTGGCGCGTTTTTATGCAACCACGCGCCATAGCCCGCACAAGACCAAAATCATCGCTTTCCACCACGCTTTTCACGGGCGCTCGCTCTTTACCGTGACCGTTGGCGGCCAGCCGAAATACTCCGACGGTTTTGGCCCGAAACCGGCCGACATCGTGCATGTTCCTTTTAACGATCTTCACGCGGTTAAAGCGGTGATGGACGATCACACCTGCGCCGTGGTGGTGGAGCCGATTCAGGGCGAGGGGGGAGTTACGGCCGCCACGCCAGAGTTCCTTAAAGGCCTGCGTGAACTGTGCGATGCGCACAATGCGCTGCTGGTGTTTGATGAAGTGCAGTGCGGCATGGGGCGCAGCGGTGAGCTGTTCGCTTATATGCACTACGGCGTGACGCCGGACATTCTGACCAGCGCGAAAGCCCTCGGCGGCGGTTTCCCGGTCAGCGCTATGTTGACGACCCATGAAATCGCCAGCGTTTTCCATGCCGGTTCCCATGGCTCCACGTACGGCGGAAATCCGCTGGCCTGTGCGGTGGCCGGTACTGCTTTCGATATCATCAACACCCCTGAGGTGCTGAATGGCGTCAGTGCTAAACGTCAGCACTTTGTTCAGCATCTGCAGCAAATTAATGAGCAGTACGATCTGTTCAGCGATATTCGCGGTATGGGGCTGTTGGTGGGTGCCGAGCTGAAGCCGCAATACAAAGGCCGCGCGCGCGACTTCCTGCAGGCGGCTGCCGCAGCGGGCGTGATGGTGCTGAACGCCGGGCCGGATGTGATGCGTTTTGCGCCATCGCTGATTATCGAAGAGCAGGATATCGATGAAGGGATGCAGCGCTTTGCGCAGGCCGTAGCGAGCGTGGTTAACGCGTAAGGCGTCGGCGTAACCAGATGCCGTGATGCGGGCGCTGACGCCATGCCACCGACGAGATGGTGTGCATAGTGCTCAGATGCCCGATAATCCGCTGCAGATGCTGCTCCAGCGTGCTCATTGGCCCGTGGGTCAGCGTCTCCGGTCCTTCCATAACATTCACATCCCCGGACTCTCCCGGTCCGTCATACTCCAGCCGCTGCTGGCAGCGTTGCAGCGCAATTTCACATGACTCGAGATAGCGCTGCGCCAGATCAGGCGTCAGCATGGTGTGCTCGCGCGCCAGCGTCGTCATGGCGTTGATATGTTCGACAATAAACTGGCTGTGCGTCACCCACAGTTTCATATCGCTCAGGTAGCGGCTGTTAAAGCCCGGCTCCTGCATCGCCTGGTTAAGGGAGTTGAAGAGGGCGTTATGCGCCTGGTTAACCTGCATGCGCTGCCAGGCCAGCGGCGTTGCTTCTGGATTGTTACTGAGGATCAGGCGAATTGCATCCTGATAGGCTTCCAGCGCGTCGTGCGCATTCTGGCGCAGCAGACCGCTCTGCCACTGCGGCCACAGCCACACCATCCCGCCAAAGGCAATCAGGCAGCCAATCAGCGTATCGACCAGCCGGGCGAGAATAAACTGGTCGCCGTTAAGCGTCAGGATTTGCAAAGTATAGACCGCCGTAATCGTGAAACCGACCGTCGCCCAGCCGTAGCTTTTACGGATAATCAAATAGCTACTTAGTGTGATCATCAGCATCGCCGCCAGCGTAAACCCGAGCGGCACGTGAAAATGCAGCGTCATACCCGCCACCACCAGCCCTGCCAGCGTGCCGGCGGCACGGTTAACGATGCGCACCCGCGTCGCGCCATAACCGTTTTGCGTCACCACCATCACCGTCATCATGATCCAGTAAGGTTTCGGCAGATTTAATGCGCTGCCCATCAGGCTGGCGATACTGAGCATGACGCTGATGCGCGCCGCATTGCGCAGGGCGGTTGATTTTAGCGACAGATAGCTTTTTAGCGCCGGGATGAGCGGCAGGCGCTCCTGCTTATCCTCCATCAAATCGCGAATATAGAGCGGGCGCTGGGTGCGCAGCACGCGGGCGATGCGGCTGAAGTGCCAGGCGCAGAACTGCCCGACCGGATTATCAGGGTGCTGACGGGCAATTTTTTCCAGCGCGCCGACCTGCTTCTCCATAGTGAAGCGGGTTGGGTAGCGGTGGTAGAGGATGTCATCCGCCAGCACGCGCAGGCGCGCCGCAACGGTTTGCGCATTCCAGCGAATCACCTGCTCGGCGTGGGTCCGCTCGACCAGTTTCTGCACCTTTTCCGGCTGATGCAGGCTGACAGAGATATGCTCCTGCAGATCCAACGCGACCTGAAAGACGCGCAGCAGGCGCTTATAGTCATTGTTTTTATTGGCTGCCAGCATATGCAGCTGCTGGTAACACTGGCTAATCAGATCCACCGCTTTCTGCTGGCGGTCAAGGAGCGGCGGCAGCGCGGTTTCAGGATCGATGTGCTGGGTTAACAGGCTATATTTCGCTTCGCAATAGTCCGCCAGCTGCCGGTAGAGCAAGCTGAGAGATTCACGCAGCGGCTGTTCGCGCCACAGCCAGAACCAGAACCAGTTAAACAGCCCGTACCACAAGGTGCCGAGGGTGTAGATCAGCAGCGGCTCCCACACCGGCATGTTCCCGGCGAGGCTGAGGGTAAAGATGGCGGCGATCAGCGAGGCTGGCAGCAGGCGGCCATGCAGCGCGCTGATTTCACCCGTCACGCCGAGCAGCAGGGTTAACACTGTCATTATCACCGGCAGTGGAAGGTTTTCCGCCAGCAGAAGCTGCACCGCCAGGCTACAGCCGGCAAACAGCGAGCCGCCGATAATCAGGCGTTTGAAGAAGCGTTTATGTGGGGTATCGAGGCCCGCGATATTGCAGCAGGCGGGAACCAGCGAGAAGAGAAGCCCCTGTTGCAGATGGCCGAGCAGCAGCCCAACCGCCACAGGCAGGCATAACACCAGCGTTTGTCGCAGTGCGTAGTTGATTTCGGGGTGATAAATCAGCCTGCGCCACATGGGAAAACAAAAACGGCGCACCGCATAAGCGATGCGCCGTTTCGCAGATTAACGCGTACCGTAGACGACGATAGTTTTACCGTGGGCAGAGATCAGGTTTTGATCTTCGAGCATTTTCAGAATGCGGCCAACCGTTTCGCGGGAGCAACCGACGATCTGACCGATCTCCTGACGGGTAATTTTAATTTGCATACCGTCCGGGTGGGTCATGGCGTCCGGCTGTTTCGCCAGGTTCAGCAGAGTCTGAGCAATACGGCCGGTCACGTCGAGGAACGCCAGGTTGCCGACTTTCTCCGAGGTCACCTGCAGGCGACGCGCCATCTGCGAGGAGAGGCGCATCAGAATATCCGGATTCACCTGGATAAGCTGACGGAATTTTTTGTAGGAGATCTCCGCGACTTCACAGGCGGTCTTGGCGCGAACCCAGGCGCTACGCTCCTGACCTTCTTCAAACAGGCCCAGTTCACCAATAAAATCGCCCTGGTTGAGGTAAGAGAGGATCATCTCTTTACCCTCTTCATCCTTGATGAGCACTGCCACTGAGCCTTTAACGATGTAATACAGCGTTTCCGCTTTTTCACCCTGGTGAATCAGCGTGCTCTTCGACGGGTACTTATGAATATGGCAATGAGACAAGAACCATTCGAGAGTCGGGTCTGTTTGCGGTTTGCCAAGCACCATGCGCGATTATCCTCTGTTATAAGCTGGCTCCAGAAACGGCGTGAATCATTCAGCTTCTGGGGTTGCAATCAAAGCTTCCCAAATCCCGGGAAGTGGACCGTCAGCGACATCTGCGGTCTCTAATGTATGATATCCCTTGCGTACATTCGTAACGTCAATGTTTCTCTGTAGCATGTAGACTGTTTTAGCATAGCTTTTGGCGCCTGTCTCCTGGTGTCTCGCTTCAGCATGACGCAGGTCGCCTTCCGTTGCGCGTTTTGTTATGTACGCGTAATCTGTGAAAAAATTTGCCATACCGGAGTGATCAACATGCAGGCACGAGTGAAATGGGTTGAAGGGTTAACGTTCCTTGGTGAGTCCGCTTCCGGCCACCAAATCTTGATGGATGGCAACTCCGGGGATAAAGCTCCCAGCCCGATGGAGATGGTCTTAATGGCCGCCGGCGGTTGCAGCGCGATCGACGTGGTGTCGATCCTGCAAAAAGGGCGTCATGACGTGACCGACTGCGAAGTGAAGCTGACCTCCGAGCGCCGGGAAGAAGCGCCGCGCTACTTTACCCATATCAACCTGCACTTCATCGTTACTGGCAAAGCACTGAAAGAGGCTGCGGTCTCCCGCGCGGTCGATCTCTCGGCTGAGAAGTACTGCTCCGTGGCGCTGATGCTGGAAAAAGCGGTCAAGATTACCCACTCCTTTGAGGTGATCGAGGCCTGATAAGCCTGCCCGGCGGCGCTTCCGGCCGGGTTATTTAATCTTTTTGCCTTCCATCAGCCGCTGCACCAGCGGCGTCATAATCAGCTCCATCGCCAGCCCCATTTTGCCACCTGGCACTACCAGCGTATCCATGTGCGAGATAAACGATCCCTGCAGCATCGCCAGCAGCCACGGATAATCGATCCCCTCCAGATTGCGGAAATGGATCACCACAAAGCTCTCATCCAGGGAAGGGATGCCTTTGGCGGCGAAGGGGTTCGAGGTATCAACGGTAGGAACGCGCTGGAAGTTGAGATGGGTGCGGGAGAACTGCGGCGTGATGTAGTTGATGTAATCTTCCATTGAGCGCACTACTGAGTCCATCACCGCTTCCCGGGAGTGGCCGCGCTCGCTGGTGTCGCGGATCATCTTCTGGATCCACTCCAGGTTAACAATCGGTACCACGCCCACCAGCAGATCGACATGGCGCGCCACATCATGCTGCGGCGTCACTACTCCGCCGTGCAGCCCTTCGTAGAACAGCACATCGGTCGGCTCCGGCAGCGGCTGCCACGGAGTAAAGGTACCAGGCACCTGATTCCACGGCACGGCTTCATCATAGGTATGGAGATATTTTCGCGCCTGGCCCTGGCCGCTCTGGCCATACTCGCTGAAGGTCTGCTCCAGCAGGCCGAAATCGTTCGCTTCCGGGCCAAAATAGCTGATGTGCCGCCCAAGATCGCGGGCTTTGCGAATCGCCATGTCCATTTCCGGACGCGTATAACGATGGAAGCTGTCGCCTTCCACTTCCGCCGCATGCATGTTGAGTTGGGCGAAGATCTTACGGAAGGCGAGGCTGGTGGTGGTGGTTCCCGCGCCGCTGGAGCCAGTGACGGCGATGACCGGATGTTTGGCGGACATAGCAACTCCCTGAAGAAAAGCTGTTGTTCAGTATGAAAGCCGCCCGGCGTCCGGTTATTCGTGGAACTGCCCGCGCGGCATAATATTCACCGTTTCGTGCAGTTCTGACCACACCAGAACGGCCTCGCCGCGCTGCAATTGCCGTTTTACGTCGGCGACCTTTTGCTCAAGCGAACGCTCATGTTCACCATAATCAGTGCCTTCGCGCAAGACAAAGCTCTCAATCAGGTTGTCGAGCGTGCCGGCGTCAAGTTCTTGCCACGGAATAATCATGATGCTCCCAGATAAGCGGATAACCAGTCCGGAATGCGCGTTTCAAGCCACATCTCCGGGCGACGCAGCGTGCCGCCGACAAAGCCGACGTGCCCGCCATGTTCCGTCAATTGATACTCAACATTAGCGGGTAATTGCGCAAGATCGGGGATGACGTGATGATCCATAAACGGATCGTCTCTGGCGTGAATGATAAGCGTCGGTTTACGAATCTGCGGCAGCAGCGGCATGGCGCTACAGCGGCGATAGTAATCAAGCGCATCATCGAAGCCGTGGATTTTCGAGGTAATCACATCATCAAAATCGCGGATGCGCCGCATTTTACGCAGCACTTCCATGGTTGTTGGCAGTGAGCCGGGATAGGCGCGCAGTTTCCGCGCGGCATTGGCTTTCAGCAGGTTGAGCAAGTAACGCTGATAAACGCGCGTGAAGCCCTTATCCATATGATAACTGCACGCTTCCAGCACCAGCGGGGCCGAGACAATCACCGCCGCGTCGACGGGGAGATCGTCATCCGCTTTCGCCAGCAGGCAGCCGAGCATATTTCCGCCCAGCGAATATCCCACCGCCGCGGTTGGCGCCTCGCCAAGCTCCTGACGCAGCCAGGTGAGGAACCAGGTGCCGTCCTCTGTTTCGCCGGAGTGATAGATGCGATTCAGGCGATTAGGAATGCCGCTACAGCCGCGAAAGTGCATCACCACGCCCAGCCAGCCGCGCTGTTTCGCTGCATTGATCAGGCCGTGCGCATAGGGGCTGTGCAGGCTCCCCTCCAGGCCATGAAACACCACCAGCCGCGGTTTATGCCGTGCCTGGTTCGGCTCTTCGCTCCACGCGAGATCGACGAAATCCCCGTCCGGCAGCTCAAGGCGCTGCCACCAGGGTTCAAACGCGACGCGACGGCGAATAAGACGCGGCAGCATAGTCTGAAGATGTGGGTTGCTCGCGCCACGCATCGGTTGGAAGGTGGAAGCAACGCGTTGATCTGCATCGAGAATTGCAGGTGTAATTTCTGCCATTTCATCAAAATAGGTAGGTAAATAGGCGGTTATTATACTTGCTAATAATTGGCCTGTTTAATACTTTGCTGCTGTTGTACCGTATTGACCTATCAGAGCAGCGGCAAAAAAACGTATCACAACGCCTATTTATACTACGCCTGCCTGCTATTTCATCTTTAAGGACACCTTTTATGACGGACATTACCTCCTCTGGCCTGACGGCAGCGCAGCCATTGAATGATTTGCCGGACACGGAGAATTTGACTCCTGAGCAGCGGGCACAAATCGGGGAGATTGTTAAAGAGATCGATATTTACGATCCGGCCTATTCCCTCGGTTTCGGTGCGAAGACCATGCAAACGATGTCGCAATTCTCTGACGCATTGATGCAGCAAGTACGGGCAAAAGACGCAGGCGTCATCGGTGCGCAGCTTACCGATCTCCTGCAAAAAATTAAGCAGGTCGATATCAGCGCCTTTGAACAGAAGCCGGGTTTTCTGGCCTCGCTACCCTTCGTGGGATCCCTCTTTAACCGCATTGAGCGCACCATGCTGGAGTACAAAACGCTTTCAGCTCAGGTTGAAGATATTACGGATAAGCTGAATAACGCGATGGTCGACCTGCTGCGTAATATCTCGACGCTACAGATCCTGTTTGAGCGCAACCGCGATGTTTTCCAGCAAATTACCCTGCACGTTATCGCCGGTAAGCAACGACTGGAACAGATAAAACAGGAAGAGCTGCCCGCTCTGCAAGCGCAGGCCGCTTCCGATCCGATGATTGCCCAGCGCGTGCGTGACCTGCTCGACGGTATTTCGCGTTTTGAGCGTCGTCTGCATGATCTGATGCTGTCACGCACCATTGCCATGCAGAGCGCGCCGCAAATCCGCCTGATGCAGAACAACAGCCAGTCGCTGGCGGAAAAGATCCAGAGCAGCATTCTCTCTACCATTCCGGTGTGGAAAAACCAGATTGCCCTCTCGCTCTCTTTGCAGACCCAGCGCCAGGCAGCGAAGCTGCAAAAAGAGGTTGCTGATACCACTAACGATTTGCTGCGCCGCAACGCTGAGATGTTGCAGACCGGTACGATTGAGACCGCCCGCGAAGTTGAGCGCTCAGTGGTGGATATCGAGACGCTGCGCGATGTGCAGTCACGCCTGCTTAACACCATTGAAGAGTCTGTGAAGATCGCGACCGATGCGCGCCAGCGCCGTCAGGAAGTGGAAAAAGAGCTGGGCACGATGGAAACCGATCTGCGCACGCGTCTGGCCGCTATCGCCAGCGGTAATTAGGCTCAGGCGTGAGTCAGGAAAAGAGAATGGGCAATAAAATTACCTACATGCTGGATAAAATCTACAGCAACCGCGTAAACCGGGTCACTATTCAGATCGTCCTCTGCTTGCTGGGATTCATCTATGGCAGCCAGAAGGCGAAAGAGGTGCTCAATCCATCTGATGTTCCCGTGCTAATGCAGATCCTGGCCTGGGCCAGTTTTGTCTTACTGGCCCGCACGCTCTTTTATGACCGCATTGCGCTGGGAATAGGGGCCTTCGCAGGCTTTGTCTGGCTGATGTTTTATGATGCAGCGACGATGCCATTTGCCGCGGCCACGGTCGCGATGTTGGCGCACGCTTACCGAAGCCGGTACTCGCTGGGACGCATTCATGTCTGGTATCTGTTTGTATGGTTGCTTGCGGCAACGGCGTACGCCACCGTCAATGAAGCTTTTTCAGCTGTATTGGGCTTCTTGTTCTGGTTTGTCCTGATCGGCGGCATTGTGTTTCGCAAAATATACCGCAAGCGCCAGGCGCGCGAAGCACACGAACTTGAGCTGCACATTGCGCATTTGGAAAAGCTTAAGCAAGCCAGGCAAAACCCCATTGAGGAACCATCATCGCTCGAGCAGCAAATCTATCGGCTGGTAAATAAGTACACCTTACCCGATACGCTGGTTGTTCACCTGACAGGCATTGTCACGCTGGCAGAAAAGATCCTGCAGTGCATGAAGTCTGATCCGAGAGATGTTGTGCCGGGGAGACGTTTTCTCGAACGCTATTTGCCGCTCCTGGAAAAGATTGCCGCCAGGGGGCAGATACTTTCCGAACAGCTCAGTGACGAGGCGCAACGGCAAAAGGCGATAACAGAGCTGGCAGTAGTGCTTGAACGCGTTGAGCGCGCGTTTGAACAGCAGCATCAAGCCCTCCTGGAGAATGACTCGCTTGATTTAGACGCGGAGTTACTGACCTTAGACAATATGCTGAAAGCGGATGGCTTCGGTAAATAACACACGCTGCACCCGTTGCTCCGCGGGTGCTGCTTTAGCTGTCTGCCAGCAGGTTGCGCGAAAAGAGGTGGATATCGACATCCGCTTTACGTCGCCATAAGCGCGCTTTTCGCGCCCCGGTCGCCACGCTCTCCCCGGTCTCTTCAAACATGCCGGAGGCTTCAAAACGGCGGATCAGGCTTTTGCGCTGGATCGGCTGGCCGAGGATAATCTCTGTCGCTTCCTGCAGCTGGCTCTGGGTAAAGGTCTCAGGCAAACAGTAAACGGGCAGGAGCGAATACATCGTTTTCTGTCGCAAGCGGCGCAGCGCGGCGTGGATAATCTCGCCGTGATCGAAGGCCAGTTCGCGCTCATTAAGTTCGGTCACCGGTACCCATTTAGCATCGCTGACGCTTGCGATATGGGGCGCGCAGGCGACCCATGAGATAAGCGCGTACCAGGCGACGGTCAAACTCCAGCCGCGCGGATCGCGCTCCGGGCCGGAGAAGGTGTCAAGCTGCTCAAGCCACGAAGGCGAGACGCCGGTTTTTTCCGTCAGCTTGCGCAGCGCCGTGGCGCGGGTGGAGCTATCCTGCGCCATATCAATAAAGCCGCCGGGCAATCCCCAGCGCCCTTGTTGCGGCTGGCTGGCGCGCTCCACCAACAGCACACAGAGCGTCTGCTGATGCAGGCTAAACAGCACGCTATCGACTGTCACCAGCGGCGAGGGAAAACGACTCGGATCGTAAGAATCCAGATATTCTGCTTCGCTGATCATCACTGACTCATCTCCTTACACACGCAGCAAGTTTATCAGCCCGCCCAGGAGCGGCAAGCGAACTTTTATTTTATGTATTTTCAGCGTCTTATATATTCAGTATAAAAATAATCCAGACGGGGGCTTGCTTAATAGTGTCTTATGGACAATATTAAATGTGTCCAAGGGACATTAACTAATGCAGGTGAGGTGAATGATGGCGAGCAGAATCGAACTTTTTATCGATAATCAAAACGTTGAAATCGACCACGGCGTGTTTCCCGATGGTGCGGTCTGGCTGAAAGTGACGGGCGAACTGCCCGCTTCCGCCCAACTGATGCGCATCCGTGTCGCCGCCATGCGCGATATGAATGATTTTATGTTGCTGGCGCAGTTGGTAGACGCGGTACGTCACGTCGCCGATATCGCCGTCAGCCATCTGCAGCTCGCCTGGCTGCCATGGGCACGCCAGGATCGTCATATGGTGGCGGGCGACAGCTTCGCGCTGAAAGTCTTCGCCAACCAGCTCAACACACTGAACTTCGATAAAGTCTTTATTCTCGATCCCCACAGCGATGCCGCCGCAGCCGCGATTAACAACTGCGTCGCCATTCCTCAGGAAACCTGCCTGCTGCAGAGCGAGACGCTGCGCCGCGCTATCGCGCAGGGTGATCTTATGCTGGTGGCACCGGACGCAGGCGCACTGAAAAAAATCCACAACGTGGCGAAAGCCACCGGCGCAAAAAATTACGCCATTCTCACGAAAGAGCGCGATGTTGCCAGCGGCAATCTGACCGGCTTTGCGCTGGTAGCCGGCGAGGTGGCGGGAAAAGATCTGCTGATCGTCGACGATCTCTGCGATGCGGGCGGCACCTTTATCGGCTCGGCGCAGGTGCTGCGTGAAGCGGGCGCGCGCAGCGTCAGCTTGTATGTTACGCACGGTATCTTCTCGAAAGGCGTTGAAAACCTGCTCAATAACGGGATTGACGCTATCTACACTACCACTTCGTTTACTTCGCCGACGCTGGCTTCACCGCGCGTTGAACTGATCGACATCGCCACGTTATTTCGCGCTTAAGGGGAACACACCATGAAACTGAATCCGATTCTCGCCATCGACGGCTATAAAGTGTCGCACCGCGTACAGTATCCGCAGGGCACTACAAAGGTTTACTCCAACTTCACGCCGCGCAGCGACCGCTTTTTCCAGTCGCCGGTGGCCGACGGCAAGCTGGTCTTCTTTGGCTTACAGGGCTTTCTGAAGTGGTTTATGGTCGATCTCTTTAACGATGCCTTCTTTGCCCGCCCGGAAGAGGAGGTGGTGAATGAGTACAAAGAGGTGATGGACAGCTACCTCGGCAAGGATAGCGTGGCGGTGGATCATATTCGCGACCTGCACCGTTTAGGCTACCTGCCGCTGCACATCAAATCGCTGGATGAGGGGAGCAAAGTGCCGATGAAGGTGCCGGTGCTGACCATCACCAACACCCGCGAGGAGTTCTTCTGGCTGGTCAACTATCTGGAAACGGTGCTCTCCGCCGAGTTGTGGAAAGCCTCGACCAACGCCACCATCGCGCACCACTACCGCAAAATTTGTGAGCAGTGGGCAGCGAAAACCTGTAGCGACCTCTCGCATCTGGATTTCCAGTGCCACGACTTCTCATTCCGCGGCATGGCGGGTCTGCACGATACCGCGCAGGCGGGTGCGGGTCACCTGCTGAGTTTTAAAGGCACCGACAGCATTCCTTCTCTGCTCTATGCCCGCGATTTCTATACCGGAGGCGAGGAGTACTTTATCGGCGCAAGCATTCCGGCGACCGAGCACAGCGTAATGTGTATGGGCGAGCATGAGCATGAAATTGAGACCTTCCGACGCCTGATTGCCGATATCTATCCGCAGGGCTTTGTCTCTATCGTCTCCGATACCTGGGATTACTGGCGGGTGATCACCGAGTATACCCGCGAGCTGAAATCGCTGATTCTGGGACGTGAAGGACGCGTCGTTTTCCGCCCGGACAGCGGCGACCCGGTTGAGATCCTTTGCGGCACCGGCGCAGATGACGACACGAGTGCCGAGCGCAGCCCGGAGGAGAAAGGTTCCGTTGAAGTGCTGTGGGAGATTTTCGGCGGCACCGTTAACGAGAAGGGTTACAAGGTGCTGGATCCGCATGTCGGCCTGATTTATGGCGACTCAATTACGCTGGCGCGCGCCAATCAAATTCTCGCGCGGCTGGAAGCCAAAGGTTTCGCCAGTTCCAACGTGGTCTTCGGCGTCGGCTCTTTTACTTACCAGTACAACACCCGTGACACCTTCGGCTTTGCGATGAAGGCGACCTGGGGCGCGGTGAATGGCGAAGGACGGATGATCTTTAAAGAGCCGAAAACGGATAACGGGCTGAAACGCTCAGCGCGCGGTCTGTTACGGGTTGAGCGCGATGCGCAGGGCGAACTGCAACTGCACGATGAGCAAAGCTGGGAGCAGGAGCAGGGCGGGGAGCTGAAAACCCGTTTCCTTGACGGCAAGCTGTACGACACCGAGCACTTTGAGACCATTCGCCAGCGCCTGGCTAACCAGCGTTAAGTGTTGACTGGCGGTACGGCTGTACCGCCATTAACTTTACCGCACCGGCGGAGACTGTTACTCCGCCTGCATCATCGCCTCAAGCTGCTCCTGCGCATCAAGCCACGCCATTTCACACTCCTCAAGGCCCGCTTTCGCTGTTGCCTGCTGTTGCAGACAGGTGGTCAGCTCCGCTTTTCGGCTCTGATCGTACAGGCCGCTGTCGCTAAGCTTCTCTTCAGCGTTGGCCAGTTGCGCATTGAGCTTCTCCATCTCTTTTTCCAGACGGGCAATCTCTTTACGCAGCGGCTGCGTTTGCGTGCGCAGCTCCGCTTCACGACGCTTCTGATCTTTACGCGCCTGGGCGCTGTTGCCATTCTCTTTTGCCGCGTCCGTCGGCTGGCTCTCCTGCTTCTGCACGTCGCTCAGCCACTGCTGGTAATCATCCAGATCGCCGTCAAACGGCTCTACTTTGCCATCGTGCACCAGGTAGAGATCGTCGGTCGTCGAGCGCAACAGGTGACGGTCGTGCGACACCACGACCAGCGCGCCTTCAAACTCAATCAACGCATCGGTGAGTGCCTGGCGCATATCGAGATCGAGGTGGTTGGTCGGTTCATCGAGCAGCAGCAGGTTCGGGCGCTGCCAAACGATCAACGCCAGCACCAGCCGCGCTTTTTCGCCGCCGGAGAAGCGCTCTGTCGCTTCGGTAACCTTATCGCCCTGGAAGCCGAAGCCGCCAAGGTAGTCACGCAGTTTTTGCTCCAGCTCCTGCGGTGCCAGGCGCGCCAGATGCTGCAAGGGTGATTCGTCGGCGCGTAAAAATTCCAGCTGATGCTGGGCGAAGTAACCAAGTTTGATCCCCTTCGCCAGGCCGATTTCGCCGCTCTGCGCCGCCAGCTCGCCCGCCAGCAGTTTGATCAGCGTCGATTTACCGGCGCCGTTACGCCCCAGAAGACCGATGCGCGAGCCAGGCACCAGGTTGAGTTTAATGGCGTTCAGAATCGTGCGATCGCCATAGCCAGCGCTCACCTTCTCCATCTTCAGGATCGGGTTGGGCAGGCTTTCCGGCGCGCGGAAGCTGAAGTGGAACGGGTTATCAACATGCGCGGGGGCAATCAGCTCCATGCGCTCCAGCATCTTGATGCGGCTTTGCGCCTGCTTCGCTTTACTCGCTTTCGCTTTGAAGCGATCGATAAAGCTTTGCAGATGGGCAACGCGCTGCTGCTGGCCTTCATAGGTGGCCTGCTGCTGCGCAAGCCGCGTGGCGCGCTGGCGTTCAAACGAGCTGTAGTTACCGGTGTATTCAAACATTGATTGCTGCTCAATGTGCAGGATCTTATCGACCACCGGATCGAGAAAATCGCGGTCGTGCGAGATAAGGATCAGCGTGCCCGGATAATTCTTCAGCCACTTCTCCAGCCAGATAACGGCATCGAGATCGAGGTGGTTGGTCGGTTCATCAAGCAGCAGTAAATCGGAGCGGCAAATCAGCGCCTGCGCGAGGTTTAAGCGCATGCGCCAGCCGCCGGAGAAGGCGCTGACCGGCTGGTCAAGCTGCTCGTTAGAGAAGCCTAAACCGTGCAGCAGGCTGGCGGCGCGGGAGCGCACCGTCCAGGCGTCGATCGCATCAAGCTTGCCGTGAACCGTGGCGATAGCATTGCCGTCGTTGCGCTCGTTGGCAGCATTAAGCGCCGCTTCCAGCTGGCGATATTCACGATCGCCGTCTATCACATAATCTATTGCCGCTTCGTCCAGCGCCGGTGTTTCCTGGTTGACCCACGCCAGTTGCCAGGTGCCTGGGAAGGTGGCGATGCCGCCGTCGGCGCTTATCTCGTTTTTCAACAGCGCGAGCAGGGTCGATTTGCCGCAGCCGTTTTTACCCACCAGGCCCACTTTCTGGCCCGGATTGATGGTGGCTGTGGCGTTGTCCAACAGGACACGCACGCCGCGACGAATTTGTAACGAGGAGAAAACAATCATAAGACGCCGTATGTTCAGACTATGTTAATTTGTCTTTATGGTAATGTAAGGCCACGGCGAAATGCCGCACCGGGGCCGCAATGTTAGCCCAAAATGAAGACGATAGACAAAAGCATTCTGGCCGCGCCACCGGGCGCTGGTTTGCAGAGACAAGAGAATTTAGACCCGGGAGGGGAGTGATGTCGCAGACAGCAAAAGTGTTGCTGATCTATGCCCATCCGGAATCACAGGACTCGGTGGCGAACCGGGTTTTGCTTAAGCCGGCCACGCAACTGGAGAACGTAACGGTGCATGATATTTACGCCCGTTACCCCGATTTTTTTATTGATATTCCCTATGAACAGGCGTTGTTGCGTGAGCATGACGTTATCGTTTTTCAACATCCCCTTTATACCTACAGTTGTCCGGCGCTGCTGAAAGAGTGGCTCGATCGCGTGTTGAGCCGCGGCTTTGCCAGCGGAACAGGTGGGAACCAACTGGCGGGAAAGTACTGGCGTAGCGTGATCACCACCGGTGAGCCGGAGGCGGCTTATCGTCATGATGGTCTCAATCGCTACTCCCTCAACGATGTTTTACGCCCCTTTGAGTTGACCGCCGCGATGTGCCGCATGCACTGGCTCAGCCCAATTATCATCTACTGGGCACGTCGCCAGTCGCCGCAGGAGCTGGCGCACCACGCCAAAGCTTACGGTGACTGGCTGGCTTCGCCGCTGCCGCCGGGAGGCCGTTAATGGAAGGTTCCGCACTCTTACTGGCCGGCGTGCTATTCCTCTTCGCGGCGGTAGTCGCCGTGCCGCTGGCCGCACGTTTAGGGATTGGCGCCGTGCTGGGTTACCTGCTGGCGGGTATTGCGATTGGCCCATGGGGACTGGGGTTTATCAGCGACGTTGATGAGATCCTCCACTTCTCAGAGCTGGGCGTGGTGTTCCTGATGTTCATCATTGGGCTCGAACTTAACCCCTCGAAATTGTGGGAGCTGCGTCGCTCGATTTTTGGTGTCGGTGCGGCGCAGGTGCTGTTAAGTGCGGCGATCCTCGCAGGTTTGCTGATGCTGACACAATTCTCCTGGCAGGCGGCGTTAATTGGCGGTATTGGTCTTGCGATGTCGTCGACCGCAATGGCGCTGCAACTGATGCGCGACAAAGGGATGAACCGCAGCGAGTCTGGCCAGCTTGGTTTTTCGGTGCTGCTGTTCCAGGATCTGGCGGTGATCCCGGCGCTGGCGCTGGTACCGCTGCTGGCGGGCAACGGCGACGATCATCTCGACTGGATGAAGGTGGGCATGAAGGTGCTGGCCTTTGCCGGGATGCTGATTGGCGGGCGTTACCTGCTCCGCCCGGTGTTTCGTTTTATCGCCGCTTCCGGCGTACGCGAAGTCTTCACCGCCGCGACGCTGCTGCTGGTACTGGGATCGGCGCTGTTTATGGATGCCCTCGGTCTGTCGATGGCGCTGGGTACCTTTATCGCCGGTATTCTGCTGGCGGAGAGCGAATACCGTCACGAGCTTGAGATTGCCATTGAGCCGTTTAAAGGGCTGCTGCTGGGGCTGTTCTTTATTTCGGTGGGCATGGCGCTGAACCTCGGTGTGCTCTATACCCATCTATTGTGGGTAGTGATGAGCGTTGCGGTGCTGGTGGCCGTAAAATCGCTGGTGCTGTACGGTCTGGCGCGCATTTACGGTCTGCGTAGCTCAGAGCGGATGCAGTTTGCCGGTGTGTTAAGCCAGGGCGGCGAGTTCGCGTTTGTCCTCTTCTCCACCGCCTCCTCGCAGCGGCTGTTTAAAGACGATCAGATGGCGCTGCTGCTGGTGACCGTCACGCTGTCGATGATGACCACGCCGCTGCTGATGCGCGCCATTGATAAGCTGCTCTCCCGGCGTTTCAACAAGCCGGAAGATGAAGATGAAGCGCCGTGGGTTGATGATGATAAGCCGCAGGTAATTGTCGTTGGCTTTGGTCGTTTCGGGCAGGTGATTGGTCGCCTGCTGATGGCGAATGAAATGCGCATTACCGTGCTGGAGCGCGATATCAGCGCCGTGAACCTGATGCGTAAATATGGCTACAAAGTCTATTACGGTGATGCGACGCAGCTGGAGCTATTACGCTCGGCAGGGGCGGAGGCCGCACAATCGATCGTCATTACCTGTAACGATCCGGTCGATACCATGAAGCTGGTGGAGCTTTGCCAGCAGCACTTCCCCCACCTGGCGATTCTGGCGCGGGCGCGGGGACGTGTCGAAGCGCATGAACTGTTGCAGGCGGGCGTGACGCAGTTCTCGCGCGAAACCTTCTCCAGTGCGCTGGAGTTAGGGCGTAAAGCGCTGATTTCACTGGGTATGCATCCGCATCAGGCGCAGCGGGCGCAGCTGCACTTCAGGCGGCTCGATATGCGCATGCTGCGCGAGCTGATGCCGGTGCATACCGATACGGTACAAATTTCCCGCGTACGTGAGGCGCGCCGCGAACTGGAAGAGATTTTCCAGCGTGAGATGCAGCAAGAGCGGCGTCAGCTCGACGGCTGGGATGAGTTTGAATAAGGGGAGTCGAATGGCTGTGCGTAAACGTTTTATCGCTGGTGCGACCTGTCCGTCGTGCCAGGCGAAAGACTCAATGGCGATGTGGCGCGAAAATAACGTCGATATTGTTGAGTGTGTTAAGTGCGGGCATCAGATGCGCGAAGCGGATAAAGAAGCGCGCGATCATGTACGCAAAGATGAGCAAGTTATCGGGATTTTTCATCCGGACTAGCGATATCAGGCAGGATTTTTTAAGCTTAAGGGTACACGGGTGCAGAATTCCGTTACAATCTGCGCCAGTAATTTTCCCACGCTCAGGAGATATCATGAAAGTAGCAAAAGACCTGGTGGTCAGCCTGGCCTATCAGGTACGTACAGAAGACGGTGTATTGGTTGATGAGTCTCCGGTGAGTGCACCGCTGGACTACCTGCACGGTCACGGCTCCCTGATCTCCGGTCTGGAAAACGCGCTGGACGGTCATGAAGTCGGCGACAAATTCGATGTGGCTGTTGGCGCGAACGACGCTTACGGTCAGTATGACGAGAACCTGGTGCAGCGCGTTCCGAAAGACGTCTTTATGGGCGTTGACGAACTGCAGGTTGGCATGCGCTTCCTGGCTGAAACTGACCAGGGCCCGGTGCCGGTTGAGATCACCGAAGTGGAAGATGACCACGTAGTGGTTGATGGCAACCACATGCTGGCGGGTCAGAACCTGAAGTTCAACGTCGAAGTTGTCGCGATTCGCGAAGCAACCGAAGAAGAGCTGGCGCACGGTCACGTTCACGGCCCGCATGGTCACGATCATGACCACGACCACGGTCACGATGGCTGCTGCGGCGGTCACGGCCACGATCACGACCATGGTCACGATCACGGCGGGAAAGGTGGTTGCGGTAACGGCGGTTGCGGCTGCCATTAATCATACCCGTCGTCTTTCGCGCCGCAGGTGCGTTGGCTAAGGTATCGAGAAGCCTGGTAAGCGTCAGCCGACCGGGCACAAAAAGCGGGGAGACCCGCTTTTTTTTTTACGTCTTAATAATGGGGCGGGGGTGTCTCTTCCGACGGGGACGCCAGATGTGAAGGCTGGCTGGCTTTCACTTTCTCCACCAGCAAACGCAGATGTTCGCGCAGCTTCGCCATTTCCAGCTCATGAGCCACCACCGTCTGGTTTAGCTCTTCAATGGTCATCTCCTGAAAAGCCAGTCGACTCTCCAGTTCAGCCAGTCGCGCTTCTATCGATAACTCTTGCATCTTTTCACCTCCGGGTAATATCCGGGTCGATTGGGGTAATCGGGCGGATTTTACTTAACTTTGCGCGAAGGTACAGCCTTCAGGCAGAAACTTATTTAAACAAAAATAGTCACAGATCGGGTGAATTCGGGCAGAGTCCTTATGTTGATTTCCGCCGCAACACTTTATAGTACGCTTCTTACTTTATGTTTAACCCTGGGGCGAGATGCCCCGGTCCCTGGAGAAATGGATGAAATCACTGTTTAAAGTCACGCTGCTGGCGACCACCATGGCTGTAGCCCTTCATGCACCGCTCACCTTAGCTGCAGATGCCGCAACCAAAGATACTGCTGCTGCAACTGACAGCAAATCGGCATTCAAAAACGACGACCAGAAATCAGCTTACGCGCTGGGCGCGTCCCTGGGCCGTTACATGGAAAACTCCCTGAAAGAGCAGGAAAAGCTGGGCATCAAACTGGATAAAGACCAGCTGATCGCCGGTGTTCAGGACGCCTTTGCTGATAAGAGCAAGCTGAGTGACCAGGAGATCGAACAGACCCTGCAGGCGTTTGAAACTCGTGTGAAAACCGCCGCTCAGGATCGCATGGAAAAAGACGCGACTGAAAACGAAACCAAAGGCAAAGCTTTCCGTGACGCCTTCGCAAAAGAGAAGGGCGTGAAAACCTCCAGCACCGGTCTGCTCTACAAAGTAGAGAAAGCGGGTACCGGCGATGCGCCGAAAGATAGCGACACTGTGGTTGTAAACTACAAAGGTACGCTGATTGACGGTAAAGAGTTCGACAACTCTTACACCCGTGGCGAACCGCTCTCCTTCCGTCTTGATGGTGTCATCCCGGGCTGGACCGAAGGCCTGAAAAACATCAAGAAAGGCGGCAAAATCAAGTTGGTGATCCCGCCGGCTCTGGCTTATGGTAAAACCGGCGTACCGGGTATTCCGGCAAACTCCACGCTGGTGTTCGACGTTGAGCTGCTGGATATCAAACCGGCACCGAAAGCGGACGCTGCTGCGCCGGAAGCGGCCCCAGCCGCAGGCGATAAAGCGGATGACGCAAAAGACGCCTCCGCCGCGAAGAAGTAAAAGTGTGAAACGCGCCGCCTCAGAGCGGCGTTTTTTTTGCATCGCGGATATAATTCTGGAAAGCATAACCTACGATGTATTAATTTATATCCCCCTGCAAATACTGAGCCTGCCCTGAAAACTTAACGACAGGCTCCTGAAAAGGAGTGTTTTTTTTCATGTCCAGGTCGCTATTAACCAACGAAACCAGTGAGCTTGACCTCCTGGATCAACGTCCTTTCGATCAGACCGACTTCGATATCCTCAAATCCTACGAAGCGGTAGTGGACGGGTTAGCGATGCTCATTGGTTCGCACTGCGAAATCGTGTTGCACTCCTTACAGGATCTCAAATGCTCTGCCATCCGCATCGCTAACGGCGAGCACACCGGGCGTAAAATCGGCTCGCCGATTACCGATCTCGCGCTGCGTATGCTGCACGATATGACCGGTGCCGACAGCAGCGTGTCGAAGTGCTACTTCACCCGCGCGAAAAGCGGCGTACTGATGAAGTCGGTGACGATTGCTATCCGCAACCGCGACCACCGGGTGATTGGCCTGCTCTGTATCAACATGAATCTGGATGTGCCCTTCTCGCAGATCATGAGCACCTTTGTGCCACCGGAGACGCCGGATGTTGGTTCCTCGGTTAACTTCGCCTCGTCTGTTGAAGACCTGGTGATGCAAACCCTTGAGTTCACCATTGAAGAGGTGAACGCCGACCGTAACGTCTCTAATAACGCCAAAAATCGTCAGATCGTGCTTAACCTCTACGAGAAGGGCATCTTTGATATCAAAGACGCCATTAATCAGGTGGCTGACCGCCTGAATATCTCCAAGCACACGGTCTACCTCTACATTCGCCAGTTCAAAAGCGGCGATTTCTCGGGGCAAGGGCATTAATGCGTTTTGCGTTGATGGTCACTGGCCCGGCCTATGGCACGCAGCAGGCAAGCAGCGCGTATCAGTTCGCGCTTGCCCTACTGGAGTCGGGACATACGCTCGCGAGCGTCTTTTTCTACCGGGAAGGGGTGAGTAACGCGAACGCGTTGACTGCCCCCGCCAGCGACGAGTTTGATCTTGTGCGCGCCTGGCAGCGTTTGCATGCTGAGCAGCAGGTTGAGTTGCACATCTGCGTGGCCGCGGCGCTGCGCCGTGGCGTGGTTGATGAGAGCGAGGCCGCGCGGTTGGCATTAGCGGGTGCGAATCTGCAGGCGGGGTTTTCACTTACTGGTCTGGGCGCGCTGGCGGAAGCGGCGCTGACCTGTGACAGAGTGGTGCAGTTCTGATGAATCGAATCGCCTTTGTTTTCTCCTCCGCGCCGCACGGCTCATCCGCCGGGCGTGAAGGGCTGGACGCAGTTCTGGCCACCTCTGCGTTAACAGAGGAGATTGGCCTCTTTTTTATTGGCGATGGCGTGCTGCAACTGCTGGCTAACCAGCAGCCGGGCAAGATCCTGGCGCGCGACTATATCGCCACTTTTAAAGTGTTGCCGCTCTACGATGTTGAAGAGGTCTGGCTCTGCGCGGCTTCCCTGCGTGAACGAGGCCTGGGCGAGGAGACGGCGTTTGTCTTACCTGCTCAGCGTCTGGAGCCGGACGCGCTGCGCGAACAGCTCGAGCAGTACGCCGTCGTGCTGAATTTTTGAGGTCTTATGCTGCTGACGCTATCCCGCTCACCCTGGCAGTGCGATATGACGGCGCTGCTGCGCGTCCTGCGCCCCGGTGACGATCTGTTACTGCTCTCGGACGGGGTGCTTGCTGCCCTTAATGGTTCGCCGTTCGTTGAATTACTGCTCAACGCCCCCATAACTCTGCATGTGCTGAAAGATGATGTTGACGCGCGTGGTCTCTCTGCTCAAATTTCGAGCAGCGCCGTCAGCGTTAGCTATACTGATTTCGTTAGCCTGGCGGTGAAAAACGCCGTTCAGCTGAATTGGTAATGCAGGGATCGCTGTATATTTCTTGACACCTTTTAAGCACAGCCATAAAATTCTGCGTCCTCATATTATATGAGGCCGTTTTATTACGTGTTTACGAAGCAAAAGCTAAAACCAGGAGCTATTTAATGGCAACAGTTAACCAGCTGGTACGCAAACCACGCGCCCGCAAAGTTGCGAAAAGCAACGTGCCGGCGCTGGAAGCATGCCCGCAAAAACGTGGCGTATGTACTCGTGTATATACCACCACCCCTAAAAAACCGAACTCCGCACTGCGTAAAGTTTGCCGTGTTCGTTTAACCAACGGTTTCGAAGTGACTTCCTACATTGGTGGTGAAGGTCACAACCTGCAGGAGCACTCCGTGATCCTGATCCGTGGCGGTCGTGTAAAAGACCTTCCGGGTGTTCGTTACCATACCGTTCGTGGCGCGCTTGACTGCTCTGGTGTTAAAGACCGTAAGCAATCTCGCTCCAAGTACGGCGTGAAACGTCCTAAGGCTTAATGGTTCTCCGTTAAGTAAGGCCAAACTGTTTTAACTTAATGTCACACTAAACTCTTAGAGTTTTGGACAATCCTGAATTAACAACGGAGTATTTCCATGCCACGTCGTCGTGTTATTGGTCAGCGTAAAATTCTGCCGGATCCTAAGTTCGGATCAGAACTGCTGGCTAAATTTGTAAATATCCTGATGGTAGACGGTAAAAAATCTACTGCAGAAGCAATCGTATACAGCGCGCTGGAGACCCTGGCTCAGCGCTCTGGTAAAAATGAACTGGAAGCTTTCGAAGTAGCTCTCGAAAACGTGCGCCCGACTGTCGAAGTTAAGTCTCGCCGCGTTGGTGGTTCTACTTATCAGGTTCCGGTTGAAGTTCGTCCGGTTCGTCGTAATGCCCTGGCAATGCGTTGGATCGTTGAAGCTGCTCGTAAACGCGGTGATAAATCCATGGCTCTGCGCCTGGCGAACGAACTTTCCGATGCTGCAGACAACAAAGGTACTGCAGTTAAGAAACGTGAAGACGTTCACCGTATGGCCGAAGCCAACAAGGCGTTCGCACACTACCGTTGGTAATCCCTTCGGAGTTCTAGTCAACTGGCGGGCGCTTCAAGTAAGTCGCCCGCCGTTTGGCAACTTAATTCTGAACGCCTAAAAGACACAAACGAGGAATCAAATGGCTCGTACAACACCCATCGCACGCTACCGCAACATTGGTATCAGTGCGCACATCGACGCCGGTAAAACCACCACTACCGAACGTATTCTGTTCTACACCGGTGTAAACCACAAAATCGGTGAAGTTCACGACGGCGCCGCAACCATGGACTGGATGGAGCAGGAGCAGGAGCGTGGTATCACCATCACCTCTGCAGCGACTACTGCATTCTGGTCTGGTATGGCGAAGCAGTATGAACCGCATCGCGTAAACATCATCGACACCCCGGGGCACGTTGACTTCACCATCGAAGTAGAACGTTCCATGCGTGTACTGGATGGTGCGGTAATGGTTTACTGTGCCGTTGGTGGTGTTCAGCCACAGTCTGAAACCGTATGGCGTCAGGCTAACAAATATAAAGTTCCGCGCATCGCGTTCGTTAACAAAATGGACCGCATGGGCGCTAACTTCCTGAAAGTTGTTGATCAGATCAAAACCCGTCTGGGCGCGAACCCGGTTCCGCTGCAGCTGGCTATTGGCGCTGAAGAAGGTTTCACCGGTGTTGTTGACCTGGTGAAAATGAAAGCGATCAACTGGAACGATGCTGACCAGGGCGTTACCTTCGTTTACGAAGATATCCCGGCTGAGATGCAGGACCTGGCTGACGAATGGCACCAGAACCTGATCGAATCTGCGGCAGAAGCCTCAGAAGAGCTGATGGAGAAATACCTGGGTGGTGAAGAACTGACTGAAGAAGAGATCAAAACTGCTCTTCGTCAGCGCGTTCTGAACAACGAAATCATCCTGGTAACCTGTGGTTCTGCGTTTAAGAACAAAGGCGTTCAGGCGATGCTGGATGCGGTAATTGATTACCTGCCGTCCCCGACTGACGTTCCTGCGATCAACGGTATGCTGGACGATGGTAAAGATACCCCGGCCGAGCGTCACGCAAGCGACGAAGAGCCGTTCTCTGCACTGGCGTTCAAAATCGCAACTGACCCGTTCGTAGGTAACCTGACCTTCTTCCGCGTTTACTCCGGTGTGGTTAACTCTGGTGATACCGTACTGAACTCCGTGAAATCTGCACGTGAGCGTTTCGGTCGTATCGTTCAGATGCACGCTAACAAACGTGAAGAGATCAAAGAAGTTCGCGCGGGCGATATCGCTGCAGCGATCGGTCTGAAAGACGTGATCACCGGTGACACCCTGTGTGATCCGGACAACCCGATCATTCTGGAGCGTATGGAATTCCCGGAGCCGGTAATCTCCATCGCTGTAGAACCGAAAACCAAAGCTGACCAGGAAAAAATGGGTCTGGCTCTGGGCCGTCTGGCTAAAGAAGACCCGTCTTTCCGCGTATGGACTGACGAAGAATCTAACCAGACCATCATCGCTGGTATGGGCGAACTGCACCTCGACATCATCGTTGACCGTATGAAGCGTGAGTTCAACGTTGAAGCTAACGTGGGTAAACCTCAGGTTGCTTACCGCGAAGCGATTCGCGCGAAAGTTACCGATATCGAAGGTAAACACGCTAAGCAGTCTGGTGGTCGCGGTCAGTACGGTCATGTTGTTATCGACATGTACCCGCTGGAGCCGGGCTCTAACCCGAAAGGTTACGAGTTCATCAACGACATCAAAGGTGGTGTAATTCCTGGCGAATACATCCCGGCCGTTGATAAAGGCATCCAGGAGCAGCTGAAGTCTGGTCCGCTGGCTGGTTACCCGGTAGTTGATCTGGGCGTGCGTCTGCACTTCGGTTCTTACCACGACGTTGACTCCTCTGAACTGGCGTTTAAACTGGCTGCGTCTATTGCCTTTAAAGATGGCTTTAAGAAAGCGAAACCAGTTCTGCTTGAGCCGATCATGAAGGTTGAAGTAGAGACTCCGGAAGAGAACACCGGTGACGTTATCGGTGACTTGAGCCGTCGTCGCGGCATGCTGCGCGGTCAGGAATCTGAAGTTACTGGCGTTAAGATCCACGCTGAAGTTCCGCTGTCTGAAATGTTCGGATATGCAACTCAGCTGCGTTCTCTGACCAAAGGTCGTGCATCATACACCATGGAATTCCTGAAGTATGATGATGCGCCGAACAACGTTGCTCAGGCCGTAATTGAAGCCCGTGGTAAATAAGCCGCAGGGTTAAAACCAAAGTCCGTGCTCTCTCCATTGAGGGGGAGCACTATAGTAAGGAATAAAGCCGTGTCTAAAGAAAAATTTGAACGTACAAAACCGCACGTCAACGTCGGCACAATCGGCCACGTTGACCATGGTAAAACTACTCTGACCGCTGCAATCACTACCGTACTGGCTAAGACCTACGGCGGTGCTGCTCGCGCATTCGACCAGATCGATAACGCGCCGGAAGAAAAAGCTCGTGGTATCACCATCAACACCTCTCACGTTGAATATGACA